>QFCE01001676.1_pt1 | contig 420488 bp, 375 predicted proteins | sample 5346091 | NCBI WGS metagenome assembly QFCE01 (sample SAMN09062252, study PRJNA434731) | Human gut metagenome, whole genome shotgun sequencing project. | isolation source: stool timepoint A chromium assembly | host: Homo sapiens | collected 2015
AAATGTATTACTCCGCCTTGAGAAAAATCGGCATAAAACAAAATCTCCACGTAACGTCTCCAGAGAAGTACGACTTTTTGTCAATATCTCATCTTATGTAAGTACCGGAAACCGTGCCGGATTTGAACGGTGGGCACAACTCAATAATCTGAAAGAAGCAGCACGAACCTTCAATTATCTATCCGAAAACAATTTGCTGAATTACGAAGACTTTAGGCAGCATATTGCAGATATTGATAATTCTTTTATTGCTACGGAACAGCGAATTTCTGAATTAAGCTCTGAAATATCCCACCAGGAACTTATTCAGAAACATTGTTCGTCCTACCGTACCTGCAGAAAAATAGTAGAAGATGCAAAAACAGCACCGGATCCTCAGAAATATAAAGCCGCTCACCAGTCAGAATACAAACTGCATGATTCCTTAAAACAGCAATTACAGGAACTGGGCATTACCAAATCACCTTCCCCGGAAAGACTGCAGAAAAAAATAGACAACCTTAGAAATGAACGTTCTTCTGCGACCAAAGAAAAGCAAGATTTAGAAAAAAGACGATCTACATTAAATACCATAACCGCCAATTTCAACACCTTGCTATCCAATGACGCACATTTCAAGGATATTTCTGAACACCGGCAAGAGGAACATGATTTATAATAATCTCCATATGCTATGAGCTAAGGTCAATTACACTGTACATCATTGGCCTTAGCTCATTTTTTACTCTTCATCAATTTCAAACAAAAATCCCTCCAAACTCAAAACGGGTTTAGAGGGCAGATGGAATTTTATGTGGGCGTGACAAATCCGCACACCAAAGCACCGTTTTTTATTGGCGGGCCTATGCCTTTCTATTAATAGTTCTTTATTGATGACACCTTAGTTTATCGCAGTAATTCTGTAACTGTTCAATAGCTTCGGATTTGCTAAATCCCAATGCAAACATCTTGCTCAAATATGAGCAACAAAGTTCTTTAATGGTATTTTGCTTTACCTGCTGTATGCAATCATAATCTTGCGTGACAGAATACTTTCCGCCCTTAGAGCAAATAATAAGGTGGTCTTGTTTTACCGCTTTATAAGATTTCAAAACGGTATTTGGATTGATATGTAGTATTTCAGCCATTTCACGAACAGACGGAATACTATCCCCAGAGGAAAGCTCATTACTCAAAATGGCATATATCAGCTTCTGGGTAAGTTGTCTGGAAATAGGGGTTATGTCGTGAAATGCCCATTTTTCATAATTCATTTTTCTCCTCCAACAATCGTAAAAATTCATCCGTAGAAGTCCATAGAATAAAAATAAGCATAAGCAATATGCCAACTGGTATCAGCAGTATTCCGATTACAAAACAGCGAAATTGACTTTGACCGTGCAGAAGTAATCAAAGGCGGAGAGCATATTGCTCTGACCGCAAAAGAACATGATATTCTGGCTGTCTTGTACCGCAATTCAGGTCGTATCGTAACAATAGATGCTCTGTGTGAAGCAGCTTGGGGCGAAAACCCTTTCGGGTATGAAAATTCTTTAATGGCTCACATAAGACGTATCCGAGAAAAAATTGAATTAAATCCCTCACGCCCCGTATCTTTAATCACGGTTAAGGGATTAGGATATAAGCTGATTGTCGAGGGTAAGTGATATGAAAAGTGTACCTAAACTAATACGCCGTTTTGTCGGCATTTTACTTCTCAGCTCAATTCTTTTGATCATCTTAAATATTGTCCTGTTAGTTGTATTTACAATGAGGCAGATACCCAATGCCCAACCGTGGAAAACTGCTGAAGAAGTCGTTAACGCCTTACATCAGACAACTTCTTTATTTACAGTTCGTCTACTTCTTTTTCTGAAGCAGTCCTCCGTTTGTTTCTTCCCCATTCATGACATAATAATTAACCACTGCCCCATATTATAAATAACACCCAGAGATACATATTTCAGATTTTTATTGAATTTATTAATCTATATGTTATGACAACATATCTTTCAGACATGTACTCCGATAGTCACTCGGCGATATTTTATATCTTTCCTTAAATACCCGGTTAAATGTCCTCTGACTTTCAAATCCACTGTCCAGGCAAATATTTGTAATAGAATCGCTCGTATTTTCCAAGCGATGACATGCATAGTTAAGTCTTGCATCATTAAGATACTGGTTGAAATTTCTGTGGAAGGTTTTGGAAAAGAGTCTGGATAAGACATATTTACTAACACCCAGATCTTTTGCCATTTCTTCCAATGATAACTTTTTCTTGAAATTTGCTGATATATAGGAAACCGTCTGATAGATAAGATCTTTGCTCCCCACATGACTCTTTTCTACCAGATTCAGTTTCCCTACGCAACGTGCTAACACAATTTGAAGATACGCCTGTGCAACAATGATATCAAACTGTTTCGTTTCCAAAATCGCATTGATAACCCTGTACACCTCCGGTTCAACCTTTTCAGCTTTTATAACCGGATATTCAGGTGCCATGGTTTGCATAATCTCTGCAAATTTACCAATCGTAAATGGCGATGCAATCAGATAAGTCGCTTTATTTACACCGGGTGTCAATACCTGATAGTGATGAATAATATCTGGAAATACAAATCCTATATCTCCTTTTTTCATATGGTAAAGTTCCTGCCCGACACCAAGCTCTAATGTCCCACTCGTTATGCAAACAATTTCCAGTGCATTATGAAGATGTGGCTCAATATGTTTTGACTTTTTATTTACCGCTATGATCTCCTCTTTTGTATCAACATATTTTAACTGCATGAAATACTCCCCTTTGCAACATTTGTCTATATCTTCTTTCGATTTGGCAAGCAATTCTTTTACACCTATCTTATAATCAACTTGTAAATAAGGAAAGGAGGAATTACAAATGAGCAATCTTAAAAAATATCTGAATTACCTTTTAGTATTCTACGCTGAATATTTTGAGCATCCATACCATGTATAAATACTAAAAGGACTATTTTGTGAAAACTGAACATTTTTTCTTAAGACCATTTCACAAAAATGAAGTGGTCCTTTTTTATAAACTTTTAACAAATCTTTTGAATGCAGCTTTCCCTTCCTCTGTTCTCTTATAAACTCCTGCATCCTCAAGAACTTTCGTAAATACAATTCCAATTTCTTTCTGTACAATAGAATGAATGTTGCTGTCTGTAATCTCGTATTTTGACAGCCATTCCTCTGCCCAGTCAGCATGAGCAGCCATTGTTTCATTCTGTCTCAGGTCCTCATGATTGAGAATTGCCTGTTCCAATTCTGCCATTTCTTTTTTCAGTCTGGCAGGTAATACAGCCAGTCCCATAACTTCGATCAATCCAATATTTTCTTTTTTAATATGATGGTACTCTGCATGTGGATGAAAAAGTCCGAGCGGACAATCAGCGGTTGTGATATTATTACGCAAAACCAGATCCAGTTCATACAGATTTCCACGCATTCTTGCAATCGGCGTAATTGTATTGTGTGGCATACCATTTGTCTCACTGAAAATATCAGCTTCCGGATCTGAATAGACACGCCATTTTGTAAGGATATGATCTGCAACCTCTACAATACTCTCCGTTGTTCTCCCCTGCAGACGGATCACTGACATCGGCCACTTTACAATTCCTGCGTGTACATCTGGATATCCTTCTAATTCAAATTCCAGTTCATAAGGTGCTTTTGCCATGGCAAACACATACCCGCCACCCTGAAAATGATCATGACTTAAAATAGAACCTCCTACAATCGGAAGATCCGCATTGGAACCTGCCGTATAATGAGGAAACTGTTTAACAAAATCAAGCAGCTTATCAAACGTCATCCGGTTAATCGCCATCGGAATATGCTTCTCATTAAAAATAATGCAATGTTCATTGTAATATACATATGGTGAATACTGTAAATAATACTGCTCCCCACATAGAGTGATTGGTATGATCCTATGGTTCTGTCTTGCCGGATGTGAAAAATGACCTGCATACCCTTCGTTTTCCCTGCAGAGCAGACACGCCGGATATCCAGATTTCTTTGCTGCATCAGCTTTTGCAATATCCCGTGGATCTTTTTCCGGTTTTGACAGGTTAATCGTGATATCCATCTGACCAAATTCTGTATCCGTTGTCCACTTTTCATCCTTTATAATCCGGTCTGTGCGGATATAGTTTGTTGCCTGGCTGAAATGATAATAAAAGTCGGTTGCAGTCTTTGGAGATACCTGATATTTTTCTTCAAAAGCTTTTCTTACCACAGACGGAGCCGGTGTCAGAATCCCCATGATTTTTGTATCGAAAAGATCCTTCATCGTCACTGTATCATCCTCTAAGATTCCCTCTGACAGTGCAAATGCAAGCATATCCTCTAAAATAAAGTGTAAATCTCTCGGCTCTACAGATGCGTTCGGCTCCTGATAATCCTGTTTTTGAAACAGTTCCAATAAACCATTTGTCACATACACTTTATCCGCATCCTCTATCAGTCCGTTTTGCAGTCCATATGCTACCAGTTCTGAAATCAGCTGATCAATCATTTTATCTTTCTCCCCTCCTACTATGCTTCATAACCATTTGGATGATTTTTATGCCAATTCCATGCTGTTGTAATAATCGTCTCCAGATCATCAAATTTTGGTTTCCATCCAAGAATATCTTTTGCTTTTTCACTGGATGCAATCAGCGTTGACGGATCTCCCGCTCTCCTAGGTTCTTCTTTTGCCGGAATTGGATGTCCAGTTACTTTTCTGGCTGTTTCTACCACTTCTTTAACTGTAAATCCAACGCCATTTCCCAAGTTGAAAACATTACTGTCATTCCCTTTCCTTAAATATTCCATGGCAAGGATATGAGCCTGTGCAAGATCATTTACATGGATGTAATCCCTTACGCATGTGCCATCTTTTGTCTCATAGTCATTTCCAAAGATAGAAATATACTCTCTTTTTCCATTCGGCACCTGTAAGATCAGTGGAATTAGGTGTGTTTCCGGATTGTGAGCTTCCCCAATCTTTCCATTTGGATGTGCTCCACATGCATTAAAATAACGTAAGGATACAAAACGTAAATCATGGGCATTCGCTGTCCATTTAAACATCTTTTCCATGGAAAGTTTTGTTTCTCCATAACAGTTTGTTGGAACCGTGCGGTCTGTTTCAAGAATCGGAATCCGTTCCGGTTCTCCGTATGTGGCTGCTGTTGATGAAAATACAATCTTGTTGATGCCATGTGCAACCATACTTTCCAGCAATACTTCTGTTCCGCACAGGTTGTTATTGTAATATTTGAGCGGATTTACCATACTCTCACCGACCTGCGAATTGGCAGCAAAGTGAATCACTCCATCAATATCTTCTTTTTCAAATACAGAATCAATAAATGCCCTGTCCCGGATATCTCCCTGATAAAATTTTGCATCCGGGTGCACAGCCTTACGAAATCCTGTTTCCAGGTTATCTACTACTACTACATTTTCCCCTGCCTCGATCAGCTCATACACAGTATGAGAACCAATGTAACCAGCTCCACCTAATACTAAAATGCTACTCATAGATCATTTCTCCTTTTCTTTGTTTTCGTGATTATAATACTTTTATGCCACCATACTTACGGATCTTTAATACTTCACAGGAACCTTTTCCAAAGATTGTATCCATCTCCTTCTGGTAATCCGGAACTAAATAATTTGGAACAAATGCCTGTATGGTTCCTGCAAATCCTCCTCCATGAACTCTACATACACCTTTTTCTCCGAATATCACATCACTCAGTGCCAATGCAATAGACACGTTCTGATGTTGTACATCATGGCAAGTATAGACGTTCTGAAGATATTTAAAAGAAGAATCTCCGGATTCTTTCACATTCGCCAGGAATTTTGGAAAATTATCCTTTCTTAATGCATCTACTTCCTTTTTGACACGTTCATTTTCACATACAAAATGCAATGCCCGAAGTGCTGCACGATCCCCTGCCAGCTCACGTATCAAAGTAATATGGTTCAAAATCTCTTCTTTTGGCACTTCGCCAAGGAACTCTTTTCCAAAGCACTTAGCAGCCTGTTTCATTTCCTGTGGTATTGCCGCATAATCCGGCGTCAGGTCTGCATGTGACCCTTTTGTGTCTGTAATACATAAGCTATACCCATAAGCGTTCATATCAAAGTCAACCTGTTCCACAATCGGATTTTCCGGATCCGCAAAGTCAATATGCACCAGACTTCCTACTGAACACGCCATCTGGTCCATTAAGCCGCATGGTTTCCCGAAATATATATTTTCTGCATACTGACCAATCTTAGCAATTTCAATCGGAGTAACTTCACCATCATTGTACATATAGGATAGAATCGTCCCGATCAGTGTTTCAAAAGCAGCTGAGGAGGAAAGACCTGCACCAATCAGCACTTCACTGGTCACATATGCCTGAAATCCTCCGATCAGATGACCATTCATTTTCATCTTGGCAAGCACACCACGAATCAGAGCATTCGTGCTTCCTTCTTCTTCAATCTTTTTCTCTAGGTCATCTAGCCGAATCGTAATCAGGTTACTGTAACCATCCGACATCACTTTCACGAATGGTTCTTCCAGTTTTTTTACAACTGCGATTGCATCATTGTTAATGGACGCCGCCAGCACTTCCCCATGCTGGTGATCCGTATGGTTTCCGCCTATCTCACTTCTGCCCGGTGCACTGAATATTTCTATCTCGCCTTCACCAAAATATGCCCTGTAGCTGTCGATTGCTTTCAAATACCGTTCTTTTTCCTGTGGGATTCGATTCGAATCAACGTACAATTCTGTTAATTTGTTATCAAAAGAATTTACATTCAATAATTTGATTGCTTCTTCTATTTTCAAAATACCACCCCTATATTGTTTTGTAATATGGAAAAAGCATTGTCTATCGAACACCGATCAGACAACGCTTTTTCCTGTCAAATTCTAATCCATGTCTGATGCATCTGTTACTTCGTCTGCAGTAATTCCTTTTTCTGCTTTCAGTTTCTTATTTGCACCTTCTACATTCATTCTTGAAAGCACAAACATGATCAACACATCAAAAATCAATGGTAGCCACAGATACATAAACTGCATCATATTAAGTGCAGACTGTGGCTGTGTTGCATTCGTTCCAACATAACCGCTGAATTCAAGCATCCAACCGACAACAGCAGTTCCAATACCTCCACCGATTTTTACACCAAGAGAAGTGCAAGAATACATCGTACCATCAATTCTCTTTCCCTGTGTAAGATAAGTGTATTCAGAGCAGGATGCGATAACTGCATTCATATCTCCCTGCCAAGGTCCCTGTCCTAATGCTGCAAGAGCTGTAAATGCCATCATAAGCGGAACACTACCCATATATCCGGCAACGACAACAAGTGCTCTACCGACAACTGCTAAGATATAACCTCTTAAGTTCAGTTTGTACATGCCTTTCCACTTACCAACTAAGGTTGGTGTGAAAATCAAGGCAATGATCAGAGGAATATTAACTGCCCACGCAAACTGTCCGAACAGATTCTTATTCTTCAGTACCCATGTCATATAATAAATACCGGCTCCAATCATGGCACTGTATAACTGCTGTAAAATGTAAGTTCCACAGATCATCATATAATATTTGTTTTTGATAAGAAGCTTAAATGCCTGTACCATTCCGTACTTCTCATCTTCATTTTTTACTTCTCCTTCGTTAAGTTCCTCTTCTGGAAGCTCCTTAACAGAAAGAGCAGAAATCGTATTTACAATAAGACCAATGATTGCATAAATAATGGCTACAGTTCTCCATGCAGCTGCGTCTCCACCACACTTATCGACAAATCCGACTGTAATTGCCTGAATCAGAAGGCTTGTCGAAAATGCAAAGATGAAACGGTAAGATCCCATCTGTACACGTTCTTTGCTGTTCTTTGTGATGAGTGATGTAAGTGCTGAGTATGCAATATTATTTGCGGTATAAAATACACCATTTAACAGTGTATAAGAGATAAAGAACCATGCATATTTAGCAGTTGTTCCCCAGCTGACTGGTACTGCAAAACAGCAGACTAATGTAATGGCACATCCAATATAACCATACAACATCCATGGCTTTGCTTTTCCCATCTTGCTGTGTGTCTTATCGATCATAGAGCCAAAGAATATATCCGTAAAACCATCAAATAATTTTGATACGGCAATCAGGGTACCTACGACACCAGCAGCAAGTCCTACTGAGTCTGTCAGATAGACCATCATAAAAGATGTCAGGAACGCATAAACTACATTACCTGCGATATCACCCGAACCATATCCTATTTTGTTATACCATTTTAAATACTTTTTTTCTTCCATAGAATTCTTTTGCTCCTCATATTCATCGCACTTAGAATCTCAAGATGCCTAACAGTATGATGCCTAATTCTAAATTTTTTCGCTTTGTTTTTGTCTGATTGTTCTGTATATCCGAACTTTACAAAACAATCAGACTCTCCTTCCTTGTTAACGGGTTACCTAAAACCTTATTATCCCTTTACATACGGAACCAGAGTAAACTGGAACCGGAATAATACATCATTAAATCGATACTGATCCAATACAACTGGACCACAACTGTTAGAACCTATTCCATTTAATGCATAGTCAACACAAAATACTACGCTGTCTGATTCTGTCAATTCATAATTATGCGTTTTCTTCTCAAGTTCTTCCTGTGTATAATAAGAAGCATTGAAGGAAAATGTCTTTTCTGCGGATGCCACAATTCCATATCGGCTATTGTTAAGTTCTACATATTCGCAATCATAATGGCTTCCATTCTCCTGTGGACGGATATAATCTTCATGCAAATCCCCTATATTTGCCCGGTACAAACCGTGGCTTGCTGCCTGATGCTTATCACGATAGCTTTCCTGCGGTCCCATCCCAAAGTATCTGACATCTGCAAGTTTCTTATCCAAGAACATTCTCACACCAAATCTCGGAAGATCCGGGAATTCTCCATCTTTTGTGGCCTCAATATCTGCGTCTATTTTTCCTGCCGCATCTATTGTCCATGTAATCGTCACATCAAGAATCTTCTGCACTGTCTCTGCCACAACGGAAGCATGACTTGTAATCTTCACACCATGTTTTCCCTGCACAACCTCTGTCGTATAGGCTCTTGTGTAAGCCTTATCATAGTGGGCTTTCTTCCATTCAGACTTGATGTACATATCGTTATCTGTTGGAGCTCTCCAAATATTTAATTCCATCGGATGGTTCAAGTATTCCCGCCCTGCGAATTTCATCTCTGTAAAGAGTGCAGTACGTTTGTCTATGGTATAAGCAAATTCACGCCCCTTGATATGGATCTGTGTATCATTTTCATTTACCTGTAACTCAGAGTCCACTGCTGTTTTTTGTAGCCATTTCTCAGCAAGTTTACATTTTGCACCGTCTTTGCTCACCTCAATTTCATCGAATCCAAGAATATGGTCTTCATCCAACAGTGGCAATTCCTTTTTCAGATGGTAAATAAATTTTAAATAACATTTTCCACTCTCTGGCACATTGATTTTAAGGTTTATTTTTCCTTCACTGTGTGGTGCTGCTGAAACTTCTGGAAGTTTACCTTTGCTGATTACAAGCCCGTCCTGCGTCAGTTCATAACTGATCTTCACATAATCTTTCAAGTCATCAAAATCCATGTAGTTATGAAGCACCAGTTCTCCGCTTTCTTTGTCATAGGAAATAACCCTTGCCGGGCGATAAACATTCTTGTATTCCAAAAGTCCTGTATGTACCGTTCTGTCCGGATATACTAATCCATCCATACAGAAGTTGCCATCATGAATTTCTTCGCCATGGTCGCCCCCATAAGCATATATAGCCTTTCCATTCTCAGCAGTTCCATGAGCAATCGCATGGTCACACCATTCCCAGACAAAGCCGCCGCACATTTTATCATTATCCTGAATCATCTGGAAGTAATCTTCAAAATCTCCAGGTCCGTTTCCCATACTGTGACAGTACTCTACCAAAAGGAAGGGTTTGCTTCCATCTTTATCCAGATATTCCTGAATTTCGGAAAGCGCCGGGTACATCCGGCTGTACACATCCAGATTGCTGTAATCATATGTTTCATCATAATTACGGTATCTTGCACTCTCATATTGTGTGATGCGGTCTGGATCAAAATTCTTTGTCCATTCCAGTGCTTTTTCAAAGTTGCAGCCATAAGCACTCTCATTTCCCATTGACCACATAACAATACAGAAACGGTTTTTGTCACGTTCCACCATGAGTTTTACGCGATCAACGATTGCCTCTTCCCATGCCGGATCATCTGCAATCATCTCATTCCATCGTTTGAACCGATTGTAATCGGTGTCTTCTTTTCTGTAGATCATAAATGGACCATGAGCTTCAATATCTGCTTCATCTATCACCATGAATCCATACTTGTCACACATTTCATAGAAAAATGGTGCGTTCGGATAGTGGCTGGAACGGATCGCATTAAAATTATGCTGCTTCATTAACGTAAGATCGGTTGTGAGCTGTTCCAGACTGATTGTAAATCCAGTAACCGGATCGGAATCATGTCGATTGACACCACGGAATTTAATCTTCTGTCCATTTAGGTAAATGACCTGGTCTTTAATCTCTATCTTTCTTAATGCAATGTGATCTACAATTACTTCATTCTCTGTTTCAAGAATCAATTTATATAGATATGGATTTTCTGTATTCCAAAGTTCCGGACTTGCAATTTCTAATACAGCTGTTCCTTCTTCAGCAATACTTCCTAGTGCTACAACTGCTCCGTTTCTATCTTCAATCGAAATTTTTACATTTAAGGGAAAGTAGAATTTCATTTCAATTTCTACTTTCGCAAGCATATCCTCAATTCTTGTTTTAATATGATAATCACTGATTGCCTGTTTTGGGCGTTTCAAAATATACACATCCCGAAAAATACCACTCATACGGAATTTGTCCTGATCTTCCAAATAGGAACCATCACACCACTTCATGACCAGAACCGCTATGCTGTTCTCTCCGTCCCGAAGGAGGTCGGTGATATCAAACTCACTGGTCATATGAGAAACCTGGCTATACCCTACATAAGAGCCATTGATCCATACATAAAAGCAACTGTCTACTCCTTCAAAGTTCAAAAAAGCTTTTGATGCTTTCTCATCTCTGCTGTACTCAAAAGTATGTACATAGGCTCCACACGGAATGTCCTGTGGCACATATGGTGGATCAAACGGAAATGGATACCGGATGTTTGTATACTGGTGTGTATCATATCCAGCCATCTGCCATACACTTGGAACCTGAATCTCATCAAAATTTTCTGTATCATAATTCTTCTCAAAGAAAGAATCCTGAATGTCATAGATGCTGTTAAAATACTGGAACTTCCAAGTTCCGTTCAATAACTGCATTCGGTCTGACTCTTCCCTGTGCTCCACCAGGTTATCCATTCTTTTGGATGCCGGAATATAATAGGCTCTGGCTGGCATTGTATTTTCATGCAGTACGCTTAAATCCTCATAATAACGTGGTACAATCATAAATAACTCTCCTTTAATACATATACATTTTTTTGCACTTTGTTTTCCCACAGCAAACCTTGTTCTTTACTTTTATGTTTACGTTTCTTTGTTTTGCTATATATAGCTTATCCTAATCTGCAAAATATGTCTATGAATTGGATTAGACAAAATATGCACTAAATGATACAATAACAAGAAAAAAGAAAAGAGGTTCTGCCATATGTATATGAATACCGGTTATTTAAACCACTCCCATATGGATTTCAAAGACAAAAGTCGCCCACTGGTTGTAGGAAGCTGTGGTACTTACCGTCTTTCCAGACATCCCAAACTTCCGACCTACCGTCCAAGGGGTCGTCTGGATTATCAGATTATATATATCACTGCTGGTTGTGGGCATTTTCATTTTGACAATGTGGATAACGAAACGATTGTCCCCGCCGGTAATATTGTACTGTACAGACCGAAGGAACTTCAGAAATATGAATATTATGGAAAAGATAAGACAGAAGTATACTGGATTCATTTTACAGGCAACAATGTAAAAAATATCCTACGGCAATATGGATTCCCGGATAAAGAGCGTGTATTTCAGGTCGGAACCTCTATGGAATACGAACAGATTTTCAAGCGTATTATCATCGAGCTTCAGCGTTGCCAAGATAATTATGAGGAAATGCTTGTCCTTCTGCTCCGTCATCTTCTTATCATCTTTCATCGGGAACTGACCAGGGAACATATCTTAAAAAATGAATATCTGGACCACGAGATGGATAACGCCGTTACCTTTTTCAGTGAAAATTATAACCAGAATATTAGCATAGATGATTATGCTGCCTCACGAGGAATGAGTGTCAGCTGGTTTATCCGGAATTTCAAAAAATACACCGGTTCCACACCAATGCAATTCATCGTTGGAATCCGAATCAACAATGCTCAGATGTTACTTGAAACAACAACCTATTCCATCAATGAAATCTCTAAAATCGTCGGATATGATAACCAGCTGTATTTCAGTCGGCTTTTCCACAAGCTGAAAGGATATTCACCGAGAGAATACCGAAAGCTGAGAAACAAACTCTGAAATCCATAAAGAGGATACCACGGAATCATCAGGTCAATGATTTCGTGGCATCCTCTTCTCTCTTTTCTATTCTATTCTTATTTTATGAACTCAACCGAATAATAATACATATACTCATTATCTGTATCTATATACTCACCTCTAATATCCTGTATCGGCAACGAGCTCACTCCTTGTTCGCCATAGATCAGTGCTGCCAATCCTTGCTCTGTTCCGTACTCTATCGTGCTTTTATTCTCTATAGATGTTGCAGATCTGCCATAATATTCTCTGTTTGCAACACCTTCCAAGATTGGCGTTTCTGTCATATATTTTGAATATTCATCTGCTGCAATAAGCTTTGTAGTAAAATTATCAAAATCCGGTGTGATGACAATCAATCCATTTTTTGCAGATTTCATATTCTGATAGGAAAGTTCCAAAACCTTCTTATGAGAAATTCGTTTTCCAGACTGGTATTCTGACAAGTAAACATACAATGTTTGAATTGTATCTTTTGAATTATATCGAAACATCATGGTTCCATCAATTCCAGACAACAATTCCGCCGTTTTCATTTCTACACTATCTGGATCTACTGCTTCTATATAATTTTGTGGTTGCCGCAATTTATTACATACTATGATTCCAAAAGCAATAACACATACTCCCACCGCAATAAGAAGTACAGCAATAATCTTCTTTAAATAACGTTGCTTATAACTGCTATCTTTGGTTATCTGTATCAATGTATCTTCTGATTTTTTTTCTACATTAGTTACCTCAATATCTTCGCCCGCCAGAAATTCATTTAGACTGATGCCTAATATTTCACATAATTCTAAATACACAGACACATCTGGTAAACAGATTCCACGTTCCCACTTAGAAACTGACTTGTCACTCTTCCCCAGTTTCTCAGCGAGCTGTTTTTGAGTCATACCAAGGCTTTTTCGTTTTTCTGCAATATAGCTTCCAATTTTCACAAGATCCATAGCCATTCCCCCTTTGGGGATTATAGTATCTATTTTCTCAGAAAAAGTACACCCCTTAATGGTAGAATTACCTCAAATTTAAACAAATTTTATCAGCGACTATTCCGTTAAAGGATTATGATTATAACGCCGAAGTGGAAATTACCACCTCTATTGTGAATATAGTGGCAAATGCAAATTATCGTGGTGCAGATGAGGATTGGTATGTAAAGTCAGACAATATCGTATTATTGCCACAAAGACAGCCGAAGAGATAAATTGTTATAGTTTTTATTTGTAAACTACAGTATAATTAGCCAATAGAGTCGTATTTAAGCTATGTAAAACAATTTTGACAAGAAAAAAGGGGCTTTGTCGAAGATATTGGATAGACATTTGGAAGTTTATATATGACAATGTCACCGAAAGGAGCAATCGGAATATGGAAATAGGGAAAAAACTAAAAAAGCACGAGTACAGTCTGGATTGACACAAGAAAATGTTGCAGAAAAAATCAATGTATCAAGGCAGGCCATTTCAAATTGGGAAAACGAAAAATCTTACCCAGACATTATTAGTGTAATTGAGTTGAGCAATCTATATTCTATAAGTCTTGACGATTTGCTAAAGGGTGATGAAAAAATGATTGAACATTTAGAAGAAAGCACGAACGTTGTAAAAAGCAATCAAAAAATGATCTGGGCAATTATTGTAAATATCATTGTCGTAGCATTGCTGATAACATTAAATATGTTTATCCCAGATAACCGTTATTTCTTAGTTGGAGTATTTTGTCTTATGGTTATCACTTCATCAGCATACTTTACCAAATATTCAGAAAATTATAAGGAGGACTATTTTATGAACTTAAGCATAGTTTTAGCGGTAATTTGTGGTGCAGTTGCACTTGTAGGAGCGTTTTGTGTCGTATTTCAAATTTATCAGATGACTGTGATAGACGCAACAGCCAGAGGATTAAAACACCCTAAATTTTGGGGAGTTTTTACAATGAATGGAAATAATTCAAGCGGTTTACTTATGTATTTAATTGGAAGAAGAAAATATCCTATTATAAATATGAGTGAAAATGATGCAAAAGAATTAGAAAAACGAAAAAAATCAGCAGGTGTGGGACTGGTATTCTCCTGAAGCTAACCATATCTTTACGGCTAGCTACAGGACATTTGTATTATTCATTTTTGCTACTGTTTCCCATTTGGATGAAATTCTCTACGCAAGCTCAACCCCTTTCTCTTTGCTATCTTTTCCCTGCTGTCTGGCAATGATCTCTTTATTAATTTTCAATCGCTCATGGATAGACTTCCTCGCCGTTTCCACAGTTTTCGACTTTTCATTCCCAACAGATGCTATTGTCTTTCCTGTTTCCATTTCTGATTTTGATACCGTAGTTGGTTCTACCGATCTCTCTGGTGCTCTTTCTTCTAGGTTGCAGAATCCCTGCAAATATGGCAGCACATGCTCCTGCATATCCGTAAGATCCGCCATATATGCCTGAAAGGATTCTTCTCCCTTTGCCTTCTGGTAATTCAGCCAGCTTTCATCATGCAGCTTCATTTCATTCTGATTCTTTAACTGGCTCACAATACCGCCGTTTCCATCTCCGATATTGATTTTCCCTTTTAGTTCTTGCATCTGGTCACGATCCGGATAGTAAATTGTAAAGTACATCTGTACAGTTTTCTCCGGCATTCCAGTCCTTGGATCTGCTTGTGAAGCCAGTTCTGCATCCATTTTGGCTGTTATTTCATCCAGACTTCCCAGCTTCTGATAACCCGAAATATCCATTTCCTTATCCTCACAGAAATTGATGCGGACAACCGGTACTGCTGTTTCCGGTATCTCAGGCTGATAGGCTTTCAGTTTCTCCAGAAGTTCTTCTGCCCGTGGAGGCTCTTCGCATTCCTCATCTATAATATCTTTTAAAAATGGAATGTACCTATGGGCACAACCGCATCTTAATTCTAATGCGACAGTTTCCACCATATCTTCCTCCGGGCTGAAGTTGTCATGATAATCATAAGGATCAAAGTCTTCCGCTAATTGATCCAGTGCTGCAGCCAGTTCATCCGCATTCATTTTCTCTGGATAATAATGGACATTCAATTCTTTCGGGGGATAATACCGAAAATCATCTTGTCATCATCCAGAACCTTAAACGGATGATTAGAGAAGGAATGCAGATTATCCAGAGCAATCTGTTGGATGCCTGCCTGTTCCTCACTTGTTGTTCCGAATAGGGCATCTAATGACTGTAATGGAATTGGCGTTGATTTCTTTTTACCTGCCATGTTCAAGAACCTCCTCCGTAAAATTCATATATGCTTTCGCAACTTTACCTTTTGGTTCGTATTTAAAAATACTCTGTCCCTCTCTGACCGCTTCTTTCATCCTGACAGAAAATGGAATATAATTGTCAAACACATGAATTTGATTTCCATATGCATTATGAAGCAGCTCCATATTGTTTCTTGCATCATTTGTATGGGCATATACAGTTCAGTAAAGGCTTCAAAGCTCATATCAAGGTCAGACGCATTCTGTAACTGAAACATCCGCTCCCATTCCTGTGCTTCTTTTTTGGTAGCAAAACCACGTTTACATTTCTGCTTACGCTCGCCTTTCCAGTTCACATACCTCGCCATCACATACCATGTTCCATTGGCTTCATTCTTAAATACCGGCATTATTTTTCCTCCTTTCCTGCTCCGTAGAGCCTTTCATAGAAATACTGGCGGTTCACACGCCCCGCAATCGTAATAAAGCCCTTTTCTTTCAATTCCTCATTCAACTGTCGAATTAACTTATAGGCATAAGGCTTTGATACGCTTAGTTCCTGTGCCACTTCTCCGGCACGAATAAATTTGTTATCCATAGATTGCCCTCCTTCTTTTCTAAACTTATTTGCTTAATTTCGAATTCATTATACTAAGCATATTTGCTTGTGTCAAGCGGTTTTTTGAAAAATATTAAACTTTTTTGTTTTGTATTATCTTGACTTCTCCTAAACATATCTGCTATACTGATTACACTACATATACAAGGAGCGATGATGATGGCTATTGGAGAAAGAATACATTTTTTCCGCATTCTGCGTGGAATGACACAAAAATATCTTGGTACGATTGTCGGTTTTCCTGAACGAAGTGCTGATGTACGTTTAGCTCAATATGAAACAGGAACAAGAAAACCGAAGGCGGAACTTACTGCTGCATTGGCACAGGCACTTGATGTTTCCCCTCATGCCCTCGATGTACCCGACATTGACAGTTATATCGGGCTGATGCACACTTTGTTTACCCTTGAAGATTTATATGGGCTGACTGTCAGCGAAGCAGACGGAGAGGTCTGTCTGAAAGTCAACAAGGACAAAGGAAAAGACGCCCACGAACTACTGAAAATGCTCTATGCTTGGAAAGAACAGGCGGACAAGTTATCTTCCGAAGAAATCAGTAAAGAAGAATACGATAACTGGCGTTACCACTATCCAAAGTTCGATACCACTCAAGTGTGGGCGAAAGTGCCATCACAGGAACTTAGTGACGCTTTAGTTGAAATGTTCAAAGATCAACTCAAACCAGATAAATAATAACGACAAAAAGCCCTTAGCCATGAGTTTCATACCCACAGCTAAGGGCTTAGTTTATAATATGGATTTATTTGTTGCACAACCGCCTGTCAATCATTCTCTAACCATAAAACCACTGGATTATAAGAATAATGGCTCTTATGCAACTGTTATCAATTTGTTATCAAAAGACTTTTGAAAGTGCCGCAAACCCACATAAACACTGGCTTTTTACGATACTCCAACTTATTCAAACTCAATCGTCGCCGGCGGCTTTGGAGACATATCGTAGCATACGCGGTTGACGTTGTCTACCTCTGCCAGGATGCGGTCTGTAATCTTCTGGAGCACATCCCAGTCTACCCGCTCAATGCTGGCGCTCATAGCGTCAATCGTGTTGATGGCGCGGATGATTACCATATACTCAAAACATCTGGCATTGTTCTTTACACCTACAGACTTGAAATCCGGTACGACGGTAAAATACTGCCATACCTTCTTGTCCAGTCCGGCCTTTTCAAACTCTTCACGCAAAATAGCGTCAGACTCTCGTACCGCTTCCAGACGGTCTCTGGTAATAGCTCCCAGACAGCGCACACCTAGGCCTGGGCCTGGGAATGGCTGGCGGTAAACCATGTTGTGGGGAAGTCCCAGCTCTACGCCGCAGGCGCGGACCTCATCCTTAAACAGCTGTTTTAACGGCTCTACCAGTGCAAACTGCAGATCCTCTGGAAGGCCGCCCACATTGTGATGGGATTTTACCATCTTGGCAGTCTTGGTTCCGCTCTCGATAATATCCGGATAAATGGTTCCCTGTCCTAAAAATTCAATGCCGTCTAACTTTCTGGCTTCTTCTTCAAATACGCGGATAAATTCGCCGCCGATAATCTTTCTCTTCTGCTCTGGATCTGCTACATTTTCCAGTTTGCCAAGGAAACGCTCGGTAGCGTCTACGTAAATCAGGTTTGCATGAAGCTGGTTTCTAAATACTTCTACCACGCTTTCCGACTCGTTCTTTCTCATCAAGCCGTGATTGACATGGACACAGACTAGCTGGTCGCCAATGGCTTTCAGCAAAAGAGCTGCTACAACAGAAGAATCTACGCCTCCGGAAAGGGCAAGAAGCACCTTCTTATCTCCTACCTGACGTTTAATCAGCTCTACCTGATCTTCGATGAAGTTTTTCATGTTCCAGTTTGCTTCTGCGTGACAGGTGTCAAATACGAATTTACGCAGAGTCTCTTGATCCGGAATCTGCTCAAATACCTGCTCACACGTTGCAGTAGGATGGTCAATTGCCATCATCGGAATCCCGCAGTCATATAATTCTGTATGAATTTCTACCGGAACTCCGTCTACTACTCGGTTTTCACCGCCGTTTAAAATAATACCTTTTACATTGTCCAGTTTTTTTAACTCTTCTGCGGTGATGTCATGGGGATGGATTTCGCTGTAAACACCCATATCTCGGATTTCACGGGCGATTACGGTATTTTCAGTGCTTCCCATGTCCAAAATTACAATCATATCTTGTTTCATGGCATTTCTCCTGATTCTCTTATTCTGGTATGGTTTTCCTTCTTCATTATAATATAAATCCAAAAAATAGCAAGGGAATCCTTGTCCCTTTAACAGATAAGTGGTAGAATATTTAAAGTTGTCTTATCAGACGAATACTATCTTTTTCCAGGAGGTTCTGTTGATGATTCGCTTTTTAGCAAAACATTTTATTGCGGATTATGACAATCCATCTTCCCCAAAAGTCCGCCAAAGCTACGGGATTCTCTGCGGTGCAGCAGGCATTTTTTTCAATCTTCTGCTGTTTGCAGGGAAATTTTTTGCAGGACTTATCAGCAATTCCATTGCAATTACTGCCGATGCCTTTAATAACCTTTCCGACGCCGGTTCTTCTGTCATTACCCTGATTGGATTTCATATGGCAGGACAAAAACCGGACTTGGAACACCCTTTCGGCCATGGACGAATTGAATATGTGTCCGGTCTGATCGTTTCTTTCGCTATCCTGATTATGGCCTTTGAACTGATTAAAACATCCATAGAAAAAATCCTGCATCCGGAACCAGTGGATTTCCAACCCCTTGCACTGATTATTCTGGCTGTCTCTATTGGCGTAAAGCTTTATATGGCCAGCTATAACCGCTCTACCGGCAAAAAAATCGATTCTGCCGCTATGAAGGCCACTGCGCTAGACAGTTTAAGCGACGCTTTATCAACTTCCGTTGTCCTGGCCGCTTCTATTTTCGGATATTTTACTTCCTTAAATATTGACGGCTGGTGCGGAATTGCAGTTGGCCTGTTTATTTTCTATGCTGGCTTCCAGGCCGCAAAAGATACCTTAAATCCCCTGTTAGGCCAAGCTCCGGATCCGGAATTTATCCAGAATATCCGTGACATCACTCTGGCCCATCCGGAAATTTTAGGTATTCACGATATGCTGGTTCACGACTACGGCCCTGGCCGTCAGATGGTTTCTCTCCATTGTGAAGTTTCTGCTTCCGGCGACATTTTTGCACTCCATGATACCATTGACAACATCGAGCGGGAACTGCGCAGCAAGCTGCACTGCGATGCCGTTATCCATATGGATCCCATTCAGGATCAGGATACGGAAACCATTTCCATCCACAATGAAGTCCTGAGTCTGATTCGCAGCATCGATCCAGAGATTACCATGCATGATTTCCGCATGGTAAAAGGCCCCACTCATACCAATCTGATTTTTGACGTGGTAATTCCGATTGATTACCCTACTCCGCCTCATGTACTGGTCAAACAGATTGAATTGATGGTTCAGGAATCCCATCCAAACTTTTTTACTGTAATTACTGTAGATCGGGGATTTGTCCATTAACTGCAAAGCGTAGGAATTGCACTGGGGCGGGCCGCAACAGCGGCCCGCCCCAAGCAGGAACTCTCTTGCAAGATTTTTCTATTTTCTTTTCTTATCTTTTTTCTGCTACCTCTCCCTGCTTTTTGTAAATCGAATGACTGTTTACGCAGCCTCTGACACTGGACAGCGGATAAATATTGGATTCTCTGCCGATTACCGTACCTGGATTTAAGACAGAACCGCAGCCCACTTCTACATTATCGCCAATCATTGCGCCAAATTTTTTCAGACCAGTCTCAATGTCTCCATCCTCTGCGTGTACCTTTACCAGGCATTTATCAGATTTTACATTAGAAGTAATGGAGCCTGCTCCCATATGGGCCTTATAGCCCAAAATAGAATCTCCTACATAGTTATAATGGGGAACCTGAACCTTATTAAACAAAATCACATTTTTTAATTCGGTGGAATTTCCGACTACGGCGCCTTCTCCTACCAGGATTTTTCCTCTTAAAAATGCACAGTGGCGGATTTCTGCTCCTGCGCCGATAATAGCAGGGCCGGTTAAGCAGGCTGTCGGCGCTACTTTCGCGGTTTTATGGATCCACACGTTCTCTCCCCGCTTTTCGTACTCTTCTTCAGAAAGCGTCTTTCCCAACGCTTCTATATATTCCCCGATTCCCGCCAGCGCTTCCCAGGGGTACGTAAACTGGCTAAGGTAATCTGCAGCCATGGTCTGGGTTAAATCATACAGTTCTGAAATCTTCATCTCTACTTTTTTCATCGTGGATTTCCTCCTTATTTCTGCCTCTGAAACGTTTTTCCAGATTCTTTTTTAGATGCTTCCTTTTTATAATAAACGGCGTCTCTGTCAAAGCATTCCCGCAGTGTATACTGGTTTTGGAGCTTCATTACTCCATAAGTCCGCCCTGCTACAAACCGTTCCAGCTTTTCCATATATTCATCAGATGTAATGCTTCCCTCTGCCACATAGGTCAGCCCTTTTTCCCAGCTGGCGGTCAGCTCCGGATTTAAAAGCGGACGAATAGAGGCAGCTACTACATCAACTATCAGTTCTCCTAACAGGGTCGGAGTAATGACCTGGGTTTTCTTATTTAGGGACAGGTATTTGATGCTGACCAATTTTTTCAAAATTTCCGCTCTGGTAGCGCTGGTACCGATTCCGCTTCCCTTAATCTGGGCCCGCAGTTCCTCGTCTTCAATGAGCTGGCCTGCATTTTCCATGGCCAGAATCATGGAGCCTGATGTGTATCGTTTCGGCGGAGACGTCTCTCCTTCCTTTATTTCCATGGACAAAAGTTCTAAAGCCATTCCCTTTTTCAAAGTTTTTAAAAACTCCAAAAGTTCTGGCAAATCAGCCGTCTTTCCACCCTCCTGGCTCTTGTCGTCTCCTTTTCCAGCTACTTTTAAGTAGCCCTCCGACTCCAGGACTTTAAAGCTGGCAAAAAAATGCTCCTTCTTCCGCTCCAGATCCAGGCTGTACTTCTGATAAACAGCAGGCGGATAAAAAATACTTAAAAATCTCCGGCAGATAAGCTGATAGACCTTTTCTGCCAGAGGATTTACGCTTCTCAATGCCCCAAAACCCTGTCCCGTAGGGATAATGGCATAATGGTCTGTAATCTGCTTATCGTTGGTATACCTGGTCTTTCCAATCGCTTTATAAGCAGTCTGGGAAAGAATCTCCTGGGCAAATTCTGCCATTGGCCCATAGGATTTCAGCCCTCCGATATTTCGTCCGATCTCCTTTGCCACTGCCGTAGACAGCACCCTGGCATCGGTTCTTGGATAGGTTACCAGCTTCTTTTCATATAATTCCTGGACGATTTTTAGCGTCTCATCCGGACTGATTTTAAACAGCCTGGAGCAGTCGTTCTGGAGCTCTGCCAGATTGTAAAGAAGCGGCGGATTTTTCGTTTCCTTTTTCCGTTCAAATCCAGCTAAAACCGCTTCCATTGGCGCCGGACCAGTCAGGCTGTCAATCAGGGCCTGGGCGTCTTTTTTCTCTTTAAACCCATTCTCTTTATATAAAAGATGGGATTTATAATAGCCGGATCCTTCTACCGCTTTCCATTCGCCTTCCATAGTAAACGAGGAAGAAGACGGCAAAGAAAAGGAACCCATTACCCGATAAAAAGGGGTCTTTACAAAGTCTCTGATTTCCCTCTCCTTTCTGACTACCATTCCCAGTACGCAGGTCATGACCCTGCCTACGGAAATCACAGTATACTTGCTTTTCAAAAAAGCAGACAAGGCCTGGCCATATTTTAAGGTCAGCACTCTGGAAAAATTAATTCCCATCAGGTAATCCTCTTTCGCCCTAAGATAGGCAGATGCCGACAAATTATCGTATTCCGATAAGTCTTTTGCCTCTCGGATTCCCCGCAGAATCTCTTCCTCTGTCTGGGAATCAATCCAGACCCGTTTCCTTATTTTTCCCTTTACTCCTGCCATCTGCTCTACTAGACGGTAGATATATTCTCCCTCCCGTCCGGAGTCCGTACAGACGTAAATGGTTTCTACATCCGGCCGGTTCAAAAGGCCGCTCACAATCCGAAACTGCTTTGCCACCCCATCAATGACCTGGTATTTAAATTCTTTCGGCAGAAACGGCAGCGTTTCCAGACTCCACCTTTTATACCGGATGTCATATGCTTCCGGATAACTCATGGTTACCAGGTGTCCGACGCACCAGGTTACGATGACGTCGTCCGACTCGATATAGCCGTCTCCCCGCCTGCCTCCTGCTTTTAAGGCATTGGCAAATTCCTGTGCCACACTGGGTTTTTCCGCTATAAACAGGGATTTTCCCATTCTATTCCTCCCTACTTGCTTTTCTTCGGTTTATATTCCGAAATGATCACCGCTCCAAACATCATCGCACAGCCAATCAGCAGCTTTACCGTAACCGGATCGCCCAGGAAAATCACGGAAAATACCAGGCCGAATACGGATTCAAAAGACAGCAGGATAGACGACGTATTGGGGGACAGGTATTTCTGTCCTACGTTCTGCAGAAGGAATCCAATCATGGTACTGAAAATGCCCAGATAGAGAAGTCCTAATACCAGACTGGTATTTAAAATCCCAAAATCCAGCCGTCCATCTGCAATCGGAGCTAAAAGCCAGCCAAGAACCGCCGCTGTAAACATCTGTACGGTCGTAAGGCGCACAGGGCTGTGCGTCTCGGTATAGCGGTCAATAAATACGATATGTACTGCAAAGAAAATACCGCAAATCAGCGTCAGAAAGTCTCCCAGATTGATTCCCATGTCTCCTTCCAGTGACAGAAGCGCCAGACCAATAACCGCCAGCACAGCCGCCCCGATATTTCTTCCGGAAGGTCTCTGATGATTAAAAGCCCAATGAAGGAAGGGCACAATGATTACATACAAGGTAGTAATAAAGGCATTTTTACTGGCTGTGGTATATTTTAAGCCATAGGTCTGGAATATATAGCTAAGAAAAAGAAAGATGCCCAGAATCACGCCGTACTGAAGGTCTTTTTTATCCATACCCTTATTCTGGGGCCAGAATACAGCCAGCATACAGATGGCGGCAATGGAAAAACGCAGGGCCAGCAGATAGCTTGGCGGAATTAAATCTACAGAATTTTTCATTACCACAAAGGCGCCGCCCCAGATAATCGTTGTCAGAATCAGTCCGGCTCCAGCCAGAATTTTTGTTGTATGCTCTTTGTTTGAACTCATTATGTCCTCCAGGTTGTATTTCTTGTTTTGAAAAGGCGAGGCTGCGGCAGAAAATACTTACATTTCCTCTGCCACAGCCCTTTTGCCTGCTATGCTTATTTGCATTCACTTTTTCTGCGTTTTAACCGGTTACCGAAAACTTATATACGGTAGTCGTGTTGTACTCTTCTCCTGCCTTTACTATGGGAGACGGGAACTGAGGCTTGTTGACTGCGTCTGGAAAATGCTGGGTCTCAAAGCAGTATGCATGGCGGGGGCCATATACAGCTCCGCCCTTTCCAGGTACGTCTCCTTTTAAAAAGTTGGCAGTATAAAACTGGATGCCAGGAAGATCGGTATAAACCTCCATCTCCCGTCCGGATTTGTGATCCACCGCCTTTGCAGAAAGAGACAGTTCTCCTTCCGGATGGTTTAATACCCAGTTGTGATCAAAGCCGTTTCCCTGTACCACTGCCGCAAAATCCGATTCAATGTCTTTTCCAATTGGTTTTAAAGAAGTAAAGTCCATTGCAGTTCCTGCCACCGGCGCAATCTCTCCGGTTGGAATGGAAGTATTGTCTGCAGGAGTATAGAAATCAGCGTCAATCCACACTTCCTGGTCCAAAATATCCGGACAGTTATGGCCAGCCAGGTTAAAATAGCTGTGATTGGTAAAATTTGCAATGGTATCTGCATCAGAAGTCATCCGGTAATTTAAAATCAGGCTGTCCTCATCGGTCAGGGTATAACTGATGGCAATATCCGCATTTCCAGGATATCCCTGGTCTCCGTCAGGACTAAACAGGGAGAAGGTCACTCTGCTCCCCAGCGCCGTCTCTTCTGCAACTGCATCCCAGACCCGATTGTGGTATAAGTCAGGCGCGCTGTGAAGATTGTTTACGCCGGAGCTGTTCTTTTCCAGCTCATAGGTTTTCCCATTTAAGGTAAACTTTGCTCCGCCGATCCGGTTGGCATTGCGGCCGATGGGCGCGCCGAAATGAGGCGGATTTTTGATATTGTTTTCCAGGGTGTCGTAACCTAAGACCACGTCTCCAAACTGGCCGTTTTTATCCTTTACCAGCATAGTGGTCCAGATGCCTCCTAAGGTCAGAAAGCTGGCCGACGTACCATTCGCATTGGTAAGCGTATAACAATCTACCTCTGTTCCATCCGGCATTGTTCCGTAAAACTCTTTTTTTACTGCCATTTTGTATTCCCCCTTTTTCTGAAAACTATTTTGCCTGAATATAACCCTTTGCAGTCAGAAGTTCTGCGCATAAAACCGCTCCGCCTGCAGCGCCCCTTACCGTATTGTGGGACAGACCTACAAACTTATAATCGTAAACGGTATCTTCTCTTAATCGGCCTACGGATACGCCCATACCGTTTTCAAAATCCACATCCAGGCTGACCTGGGGACGGTTGTCTTCTTCTAAGTACTGCATAAAGTGCTCTGGAGCGCTTGGAAGCTTCAGTTCCTGCGGAAGTCCCTTAAAGGTTCTGATCTTTTCAATCAGCTGCTCTTTGGTCGGCTTCTTTCTGAATTTTACAAATACGGCAGCCGTATGGCCGTTTAACACCGGTACGCGGATGCACTGGCAGGTAATGACCGGCTCTTTTGCTTTTACAATCACGCCGTCTTCAATCTTACCCCAGATACGTAAGGGCTCCTGCTCGCTCTTTTCTTCCTCGCCGCCGATAAAAGGAATAATATTTCCCACCATTTCCGGCCAGTCTTTAAAGGTCTTTCCAGCTCCGGAAATGGCCTGGTAAGTCGTTGCCACTACTTCGTATGGTTCAAATTCCTTCCATGCAGTGAGAACCGGCGCATAGCTCTGGATGGAGCAGTTTGGCTTTACTGCAATAAATCCGCGTTTGGTTCCCAGTCTCTGTTTCTGGAATTCAATCACGTCAAAGTGCTCCGGATTGATCTCCGGCACTACCATCGGAACGTCCGGAGTCCATCTGTGGGCGCTGTTGTTGGATACTACAGGGGTCTCTGTTTTGGCATACTCTTCTTCAATCGCCTTAATCTCATCCTTAGACATATTGACTGCGCTGAATACAAAGTCTACTCCTGCCGCTACTTCTTCCACTTCATTTACATTCATAACCACCAGATTTTTTACGGCTTCCGGCATAGGAGTATCCATCTTCCAGTTATCTCCAACCGCCTCTTCGTATGTTTTTCCCGCGGAACGGGCGCTGGCTGCCACTGTAACAACCTCATACCAGGGATGATTTTCCAATAAAGCGATGAATCTCTGTCCAACCATACCGGTAGCTCCTAAAATGCCGACTCTCAACTTCTTTTCCATAGCTTTTTCTCTCCTCACGTATTGGTTTTCTTACATGGTTTTTATCCTATACCAAACCTGGGAAAATTGCAAGGATTATTTTGTACGACGGACAAAAGTCTTTCTGCTAAAGACTCCCTACAGCCGGACTTTGCTTCCTTTTCCGTCCCGTTTTCCAAGTTTTAAACGATTTAAATGGACTTCTTTTTTCTTATACGTAATAATTGGATTTTCTCCAATGAGATAGATCTGTTCCAGTTCTTCTCCCCCTGCAAGCTTGATTCCCCGCACGCCTCTGGAATTTTTCTTCATCACAGAGATTTCTTCTGCTAAAAATCTTAAAAACACTCCGCTGCTGGTCTGCAGCACCACGTCGGTCTGTCCTTCAACCGGAACAATGGCAGCAATCTTATCATTTTCCTGCAGCTTTGTCGATGCCACCAGACGGTTATTGGTCTCAAACTCTTCAGACGGAACCTGTTTTACCATTCCCATGCGGGTCGCAAAAATCAGATTTTTGCCTTTTATGTCTGCTGTACAGGTCAGGTATACGATTTCTTCTTTTGTACCGTCGAATTTGCTTATATTCTCTGCCGGCGTGCCTTTATCCCGCAGCTTTCCTGCCGGAATGTCCGAAACCTTAATCTGGTGGAGATTGCCGGTATCGGTAAACATACAGATCTTATCATCGGTCCTGCAAGGCACAATATACGTATTTTCCGTTTCAACCGTCTCCTGGTTCTTGTCGTAGACAGATTTGTCCAAAATCTTGCAGTAACCAAACCGATCCATTACAAAGACCACGTCTCTTACCTGGACGGGTTCCTCGATGTAAACCGCCTCTTTTCCGTCTTCAATACGGGTCTTTCTCGGAACTGCAAACTCGTTTTTGATATAGTCCAAATCCGCTTTAATCACTTCGTCCATCCTGGTACGGCTGTTTAAAATCTCGGTATACTCTTTAATCTTCCGGAGGGTTTCCCGATGCTCCTTTTCCAGAGCCAGAATTTCCAGGCCGATTAATTTATACAGACGCATTTCCAGAATCGCAGAAGCCTGGCGCTCTGTAAAATGAAGTTTTCTGGCATCTTCTTCAAATCCAGGCGCTTTAAACGTAATCTTTGACGTATTACCCTCCATCAGGCAGGCCTTAGCATCTTTTAGATTCTTAGACCCTCTGAGAATGGCAATAATCAGGTCAATAACATCGCAGGCCTTGATTAAGCCTTCCTGCACTTCCTTTTTGTCCAGTTCCTTCTGCAGCAGGACATTGTACTTTTTATGGATGGTTTCATACTGGAAATCCAGGAAATTCTTTAAAATCCCCCGAAGATTTAAGGTTTCCGGACGTCCTCCTGCAATGGCCAGCATATTGACGCCGAAGGTATCCTCCAGCTTGGTTTTTTTATAAAGAATATTCCGGATTTTTTCAATATCTGCATCTTTTTTTAATTCTAGGACAATGCGGATTCCCTCTTTATTAGACTGGTTGGAAATATCCACGACATCCGGCAGTTTTTTGCTTTCTACCAGATCTGCAATGTCCATCAGGAATTTATTAATCCCTGCCCCGATCATGGTATAAGGAATCTGGGTAATGACTAACTTGTCTTTGTCTGCCCGCCGCTTGCCAAGCTCGACTTCCATTTTGCCCCGAAGCTTAATTTTACCGGAGCCGGTTTCATAAATAGACAGGAGATCCTTTTTATTGGCGATAATGCCCCCTGTAGGGAAATCCGGTCCAGGCATCAGGTGCAGCATCTCTTCTGTAGAAAGATCCGGATTGTCAATGTAAGCTTTTACCAGATCCGTTACCTCTCCTAAGTTGTGAGGCGGAATGCTGGTGCTCATGCCGACTGCGATTCCCTCCGATCCATTGATAAGCAGGTTGGGAACCCGTACCGGAAGCACTTCCGGCTCTTTTTCCGTCTCGTCGTAGTTCGGAACAAAGGCAACGGTTTTGTCTAAATCCTTTAAATAGACTTCTTCTGCAAACTTTTTTAATCTGGCCTCGGTATAACGCATGGCCGCAGCTCCGTCTCCTTCAATGGATCCGAAGTTTCCATGGCCGTCTACCAGTGCCATTCCTTTTTTAAACTCCTGGGACAGCACAACCAGGGTTTCATAAATGGAGCTGTCGCCATGAGGATGATATTTACCCATAGTATCGCCGACAATACGGGCCGACTTTCTATGGGGTTTGTCATGATTTAAATGCAGCTCGCTCATGTCGTAAAGCACACGGCGCTGGACCGGCTTTAATCCGTCTCTGGCATCCGGAATGGCCCTGGCTGTAATGACGCTCATGGAATAATTCATGTAGCTTCTCTGCATCTCTTCTGAATATTCGGTTTTAATAATTTTTTCCGCCATGGTACTCTCCCTTATGCATCAATTTCTGCTTCATCTGCGTGTTCGTAGATAAACTGTCTTCTCGGCGGCACATCGCTGCCCATTAACATTTCTGTAATCTCGGAAGCCATGCGGGCGTCTTCGATTTCCACCTGCTTTAGCACACGCCGCTCCGGATCCAGGGTAGTCTCCCACAGCTGTTCCGGATCCATCTCGCCAAGACCTTTATAACGCTGTAAAGTAAACTCCCCTGTGTGGGTTCTGCGGTACCGTTCCAGATCCTTCTCGTCATAAAGATACTGTTCTTCTCCCCGTTTCGGGATTACCTTAAACAGCGGCGGCATGGCAATATATACATGGCCGTTGTAAATCAGCTCCGGCATAAACCGGTATAAGAAGGTCAGAAGCAGGGTATCAATGTGACTTCCGTCTACGTCGGCATCCGTCATCAGAATGATTTTGTCATACCGGAGCTTTGCAATGTCAAAATCGTTTCCATATCCTTCTGAAAATCCGCATCCAAACGCATTGATCATGGTCTTGATTTCTGCATTCGCCAGCACTTTATCCATGGAGGCTTTCTCTACGTTTAGGATTTTGCCTCGGATCGGCAGGATGGCCTGATACTGGCGGTCTCTGGCGGTCTTTGCAGAACCGCCTGCCGAATCTCCCTCTACAATAAAAATCTCGCATCTGGAGGCGTCCCTGCTCTCACAGTTGGCCAGCTTCCCGTTGCTGTCAAAGGAAAATTTGGACTTGGTCAGCATATTGGTCTTTGCCTTTTCCTCTGCCCTGCGGATCTTAGCCGATTTTTCTGCACAGGCAATTACCGCTTTCAGTACCTCTAAATTCCGGTCAAAATACCGTTCTAACTCGTCTCCGGCTACCGTAAACACTGCCTTAGTTGCATCTGCGCTGGCAAGCTTGGTCTTGGTCTGTCCCTCAAAAATCGGATCCGGATGCTTGACTGCAATCACTGCCGTCATTCCGTTTCTGGTATCTGCTCCGGTAAAGTTGGCGTCTTTTTCTTTTAAAATCCCCAGTTCTTTGGCATAACTGTTGATTAAAGCCGTAAATTTGGTCTTAAAGCCAACCAAATGGGTGCCGCCTTCCTGGGTAAAAATGTTGTTGCAGAAGCCCAGAATATTTTCTTCAAAGGCGTCTACAAACTGGATGGCTACTTCCACTTCTACCCGTTCCAGAACTCCTTTAAAATAAATCGGGTCGTGCACCGGCGTTTTTCCGGCATTCAAAGCCTTTACATAAGCGGTAATTCCGTCCGGTTCTGAAAAAACCACCCGCTCTTCTTCCCCTGGACGTTTATTTTCATAATTTAATGTAAGACCTGGATTTAAGTAAGCAGTTTCGTGAAGACGGCTTTTAATCCACTCTGCCTTAAATCTGGTTTTTTCAAAAATTTCTCCATCCGGAAGGAAATTAATCTCCGTTCCGGTTTCTTTTGTCCTTCCAATTGTCGGAAGAAGTCCGTCTACCAGCTCGACTACCGGAACGCCCCGCTCATATCCGTCGTGATGAATATAGCCGTCCCGATAAATTTTTACGTCCATCCGTTCTGACAGCGCGCTTACCACAGAAGAACCCACTCCATGGAGACCTCCGCTGGTTTTGTATGCATTGTTGTCAAATTTTCCGCCTGCATGAAGGGTGGAAAATACGACTCTGGCTGCAGACACTCCTTTTTTATGTAATCCTACCGGAATTCCTCTTCCATTATCTCTGACTGTGCAGGAGCCGTCTGCCTCCAGCGTTACCCAGACCTGGCTGCAAACTCCTGCCAGATGCTCGTCTACTGCATTATCCACGATCTCATAAACCAGATGGTTTAATCCTTTTGTTCCTACGCCTCCGATGTACATACCAGGCCGTTTTCTGACCGCTTCCAATCCTTCTAAGACGGTGATACTGTCTGCATTATACTGTGTACTAGCCATTCTGCTCCTCCATATCTTGTGAAATCCATACAGCCGGCACTTCATTCCTCCCTTTGAAAAATGCCGACGTTTCCCATTATACACAAAAAAGAACCGGTTTGGCAAGGGATTTTCCTATCCAATGCCAACCGGCCGCTTTTGTCTCATACTAATCTGAGCCTGCAAAAGCTCTCTTTTTTACTTCAGCACACCCTCTGCGTCTGCCATTCTTCCGTCCGGAGCCAGTTCTTCTTCATATAATACGCCTCTGGTGCTGTCTGGTGCAAATTCAAAGAAGTACCACTGACCGTCAATCTTCTGCCAGCCAATCAGCATATGGCCATCCTGCTCAAAGTAATAATCAACTCCGTCAATGTTCTGCCATCTCGTTACCTGATAGCCGTCTTCATTCAGGAAATACCAGTTGCCATTGGCAGTCTGGAACCATACGTTGGTTAAGAATGTGCCATCCTCCAGCACATACTTTGTACCGTAATCGTCTTTTTCCCAATGAGCAGCAACTTTTTTCTCTTCCCACTCATAGACCTCTTCTGCATGATTTCTGGCATCAATAACAGAAACCGTTCCATCTGCTGCCAGTACAGTCATAGGAGCCAGCGCCATTAAAGCAGATACCGCCGCCATAGTTGTGACTTTAAACATACTTCTTTTTTTCATAGCCAAATCCTCCTGCATATTTTATCTAAAAAGATTTAGCATTATTATGCACGTTTTGTCTAATTTTGTCAATACAAACTGCCATTTAAACCTTCACTTTTTCTGAAGCTTTCTGAAGTCTCTGGATATGAACGGTCAGATATACCATTTCTTCTTCCTGTACGGCATAGGGAGTCGTTTTTTCGATATAGGCTGCAACCTTAGCCGCGCACTCATAGGCATCCAGATATTGAATCCGTATCATATCCATCAGGCTTTTTTCCCAGATTCTGGATTCTTTCTCGTGCATGGCTCTCTGAATAAAAAATTTCAGATGGGTCACAAACCGCTCATAATCCAGGGATTCCTCATCAATCGCAATGGAAAAATGGTATGTTACAATGTTTAACACGTCCTGGATGATCTTGGTCATGATTTTAGCCCTCTCCATGTCCAAATCCATCTCTGCATTTAAAATATGCATGGCAATGAATCCTGCCTCGTCTGCCGGAAGTGTTACATCTGCATATTTTTTTACAATCGAAATTGCCTCTGCGCCTATCCGGTATTCATGGTTATAATAATGCTTGATTTCCCACAGCATGGAGTTGGGCAGATAGATTCCCTGCTTTGTCCGGTTAATAGCGAAATTCAGGTGATCCATCAAAGAAATATAGATCTCCTCATTCAGCCCCTTGTTTAAAGAAATCTGGGCATAAGCCACAATCTCATTGGTCATATGCATATACTCATAAGGAACTTCCTGGGCCAGACGCTGGAAATTCAGCGTCTGCTGCTCGTCGAAACGGGCAAATTGCTTTTCCACAGTGTCTGGATCCACCAGATCTCCTATTTTCTTTTTAAATCCAATTCCGCTTCCCATTAAAACCAGTTCCTGGTTATAGTCGTCAACTGCCGCAACTACATTATTATTAATAATCCGTGTTACCTTCATTTACTTCTTCTTTCTGCAGGAGCACAAGTTACAAGTTCTCGCCATTGGAGGCAATGACTTGTTTGTACCAATCAAAGGATGCCTTTTTTCTTCTCTTTAATGTTCCTTTTCCTTCGTTATCTTTATCAACATAAATAAATCCATAGCGTTTCTTCATCTCGCCGGTACTTGCAGATACCAGATCGATGCATCCCCATGGCGTGTATCCCATCAGGTCTACGCCGTCTAATTCCACTGCGTCTTCCATTGCCTGGATATGGGCTCTTAAATACTCAATCCGGTACTGGTCATTGATCTTGCCGTTTTCATCTGGAGTGTCCACAGCGCCAAGTCCATTTTCTACAATGAACAGAGGCTTCTGATACCGGTCGTACAGCTCATTTAATGTGATTCTAAGACCCAATGGATCGATCTGCCATCCCCACTCAGACGCCTTTAAGTATGGATTGCGCAGCGTCTTAAACGCATTGCCCGCTGTTTCTCCATATTTGGAAGGATCGGCGCTGGTAAGTCTGGAAGAATAGTAAGAAAATGAAATAAAATCCACTGGATGTTCCGCAAGGATTTTTTCATCCTCTTCTGTAATTCCAATGTCATATCCCTTTTGTTCAAAAAACTTCAGCGCATAAGGCGGGTATTCTCCCCTGGACTGTACATCAATAAAGAAATAGTTATCGCGGTTCTTTTTCAGCGCTTCCAACTGATCCTTCGGATCGCAGGTATAGGCATAATACTGACCAGCCGCCAGCATACATCCCACCTGGTTTTCCGGATCAATCTCATGGGCAATACGGGTTGCCATAGCCGATGCCACCAGCTCGTGGTGAGCCGCACGATACTTGGATTCTTCCTGGTTTTCTCCTTCTTCAAACAGGATTCCCGCTGCCATAAACGGCAGATGAAGAATCATATTAATTTCATTAAAGGTCAGCCAATAGTGAACTTTTCCTTTATAGCGGGTAAACAATGTCTCGCAGTACTTTACGTAGAGGTCTATCATCTCCCTGCTCTTCCAGGAACCAAATTTTTTGGTGCAGGCAACCGGAGCGTCAAAGTGAACGATGGTTACCAATGGCTCAATGCCATATTTCAGACATTCGTCAAAAATCTCATCATAAAACTTTAAGCCTTCTTCATTGGGTTCTTCATCAAATCCATTTGGATAAATCCTGGTCCATGCAATAGACAGCCGGTAGCACTTAAAGCCCATTTCTGCAAATAAAGCAATATCCTCTTTAAAATGGCTGTACATATCAATCGCTTCATGTCCAGGATAAAAATATCCGTCTTCACACTCCAGCATTTTCCGGATTCCCTGCATGACCGGCCTTCTGTCCGGACCTGCCGGAATTAAGTCCACATTGGCAAGTCCCCTTCCGCCTTTGTCATATCCGCCTTCACACTGGTTGGCGGCTGTTGCGCCGCCCCATAAAAAGCCTTCTGGTAAACGTCCCATTCTCTTCCTCCTGTTAAATAATGGAAATCAATGCGTCTCCGGCCTTTACATCCTTGTTGACTTCTCCGGAAACGTCTACAAACTCCATGGAATTGGTAATCAATATCGGGGTCGTTACATCATAGCCGGCTTTCTTGATTTCTTCCATATCAAATTCAACCAGTAAATCGCCTGTTTTTACGGATGCACCCGCCTGGGTCTTAATGTGGAAGAACTTGCCCTCTAATTTAACGGTGTCCATACCGATATGCATCAGAACTTCTGCCTTGTTGGTTCCGGTAATTCCGATTGCATGACCAGTTGGGAACAGGGCGGAAACCACGCCGTCGCAAGGCGCATAAACCTTTCCCTCTGCCGGCACAATTGCAACGCCTTTTCCAAGAGCGCCAGATGAAAATGCCTCGTCTTTTACTTCGGATAACGGAATTACACGACCGGTAATCGGAGCCATAACCATGCCCTCTTCGCCTGCAATCTCTGCTTTTTCTATTGCCTTTGGAGATTCTTTCTTTTCTTCCTTTGGCTCCTCTTCTTTGTAAAGAATCATGGTTGCAACAAATGCAATGGCCATTGTAATCAGAACCACGATAATAATCATCTTCACATCATATAATACATCGGTAATGCCCAGGGCTGCAATGGATTCCTCTCCAGGAATGAAGGTCGGAAGGCCAAAAATACCAAGGCCGCCGGACATATATTTTGTAAGGCCAAAGGCGCCTACTAAAGCTCCGCCGATTGCTGCTGCGCCGCAGGAAATATAGAACGGAACCTTCTTTGGAAGGGTAATACCGTAAATAGCCGGCTCTGTAACTCCGCAGATACCAGAGATAAATGCAGGAAGCGCTAAGGTTTTCAGCTTTTTATCTTTTGTCTTAATAAACATTGCCAGAACAACTGCGGTCTGGGAGAAGGATGCTACAAAGTTTGCTACCAGGAACTTATCGTATTTTAAGGTTGCATAGTTGTTAAACATAATCGGGATCAGACCCCAGTGCAGACCGAAAATAACCAGAATCTGCCAGATAAATCCAATAAAAGCGCCAGCTACCATCGGGCTGATGTTATAAATGCTCTGGCACAGCCATCCAATGCTGTCGCCTACCCAGGAAGCGACTGGTCCGATTACCATAAAGGACAGCGGAACGGCAATAATCAGGGTCAGAAGCGGAACCATAAAGTTCTTTACAACGTCTGGAACGTATTTCTTCCAGAATTTTTCAATCTTTGCCGCAAACCATACGGAAAATACAATCGGAACTACTGAAGATCCATATCCGGCTGCAGGCCAGATAATCGGGATTCCTGCAAAAGTCTTGTAAACTCCGGTTTCTAAAAACGTACCGGAAAATACGGTCATAATTGCTTCGCCGGACGCCATTGCCGGAAACTTAATTTCTGCATAAAGGAACGCTGCCGCAATGGACATGGCCGTAAAATGATTCAGCTTAAACTTCTGTGCCGAAGAATAGGCTAACATCATTGGCAGGAAGTAGAAAAATCCATCTCCAATTGCATACAGAATCATATAAACGCCAGTGTCTTTAAACTCGTTGCCCAGTAAGAATACCGCCAGGCCTAACAGACCTTTAATAATACCAGTTGCACACAAAAGCGCCAGAATCGGGGTAAATACGCCGGACAGCGTATCAATCAGAACCGCTACCGGTCCCCGCTTTTCTCCCTCTCCAGCCGCTTCTGCGCCACCAGGCGCTGCCGCTGAAAACTTGCCTATTTCGTTTACTGCTGCAAACACATCCGGAACATGGTTTCCAATTACAACCTGATACTGGCCGCCGCTCTGGATAACCGTTACAATTCCGTCCGTCTGTTTCAATACCTCTGTATTCGCCTTGCTTTCGTCCTTTAAACGGAAGCGGAGGCGGGTAATACAGTGGGTAAGGCTGATTACATTTCCCTTACCTCCTACATTCTGGATAATAATCCTTGCGAGTCCATCATATTTACTTGCCATTTTTTCCTCCTTCTTGTCTGTGCTTTTGTGCTCCTGGCCAGGGCAGCACAGCTGCACCTTTGACATTTTGTTCCCTTTGAATCAGTATTTCCGGATTCCCGATTCAGGGAACAAAAAAAGACCCTGTCATACACGGATAGTCCCTTATATAGTTTTGCGTCAAACATATATAAAAGCACACGGTTGTATGATCCAGGTCTTGCCTAATGAAAGTAACAATCCACGAAATCAACATACTCTATTCGCTTGTTATAGCGATATTCTACAACAAAACTCTCGTTTTTTCAATACATTTTTATACTTTTTTTATTTTTCCCATATCTGCCTGGCAATATGCACAACTTGCAGAGGAATCTATTTCCAGGTACAGGCAGATTTCTCTTGAATTTTTTCATTTCATATGCTATACTTATGAAATCGTAAGTATCGCGCAGATATAGTTCATCGGTAGAACACCAGCTTCCCAAGCTGGGGAGGCGGGTTCGATTCCCGTTATCTGCTTTTGACTGATATGCCGGAGCCTTTCAGGGTTTCGGCTATTTTTATCCCATAAATCAAGGCAGCCTCAAACCGAAGCTGCCTCTTTTATTGATTCTGTCCTATTTATTTTTCAGACACTCTCCATTCGTAGCGATGACCTCTTTATACCAATAAAAGCTCTTTTTCCGGCTGCGGTTTAATGTGCCGCTGCCATTGTCATCCTTGTCGACATAAATGAAACCATAGCGCTTTTTCATCTCGCCGGTTCCTGCAGATACCAGGTCAATGCAGCCCCAGGGAGTATATCCCATAACCGGCACGTCGTCCTGTTCAACCGCTTCCATAATCGCCTGAATGTGCTGGCTTAAATAGTCAATCCGGTAATCATCGTTGATTGATCCGTCCGGTTCTACCGTATCGACTGCTCCCATACCGTTTTCTACGATAAACAACGGTTTCTGATAGCGGTCATACAGATAATTCAAAGAAGTTCTGAGACCTTTTGGATCGATCTGCCATCCCCAGGCTGTCGCCGGAAGATATGGATTTTTTCCGCCCAGAATCTGGTTTCCTTCTGTCACTTCTGTATCTTCTCCCTCAATGGAGGAGAAATAATAACTAAATGCAACAAAATCTACGGTACCCTTCTTTAAAATCTCTTCATCTCCTGGCTGGATGTCCGGTTTTGCCCCTAATTCTCTCCAAAGAGACGTGCAGACATTGCTGTAGTAGCCTCTGCAGTGTACATCGCCGAAGTAATAGGTTTTATTAATCTTCTTCATTGCCAGAATCTGGTCATTTGGACGGCAGGTTGCCGCATAGCACAGAGGATATACCAGCATACAGCCAATTTTATTTTCCGGATCAATCTCATGGCCCAATGCCACTGCTTTTGCGCTGGCAAGAAGCTGATAATGGGCTGCATTTAACATGGTCTGGGATTTATTTTCCCCTTCCTGGTAAATAATACCTGCCTGATGCCAGGGTCTCCAGGTCAGCATTAACAAATTGATCTCATTGTGGGTCAGCCAGTAATGGACTTTGCCCTTATAACGCTTAAATAAAACTTCGCAATACCGGACATAAAAGTCCACCAGTCTTCTGTCTCTCCAGGAACCATATTTCTTTACCAGAGCCAGCGGCATTTCATAGTGGTTAATCGTAACCACTGGTTCCATATGGTATTTTGCCATTTCATCAAATACCTTATCATAAAACTGCAGACCTTCCTCATTGGGCGTCTCGTCATCCCCGTTCGGGAAAATACGGCTCCAGGAAATGGACAGACGGAAACACTTAAATCCCATTTCTGCAAACAAAGCAATGTCTTCTTTATAATGGTGATAAAAATCTACTGCTACATGGCTGGGATAATAGGCATCCGGATGCACATACTCGTGAATCTCTCTCTGAACCCCGTGACGCGCCCCCATCTCTACATCATTGACAGAAAGGCCTCTTCCTCCTTCTGCATATCCGCCCTCATATTGGTTTGCCGCTGTTGCGCCGCCCCACAAAAAATCTTTGCTCATTTCCATAGCAATCCCTCCTTGTTTTCTCTGCTTTCAGGTATCCGGAACAGAGTTCCTGAAACAAAAAACCTGGCCATACACTAACGGCGCTTATATTGTTTTACTAAAACATATAAACATCTACTACTGTATGATCCAGGTCTTGCCTAATGAAAGTAACAATCCACGAAATCAATATTCTTTATTCGCTTACTCTTCTTACATTCTACAACAGCTTTTTGTATTTTTCAACTTCTTTTTCTCTTTTTAGTACCTTCTCCATTAAAAGTGCCTTTTTCTCTTCCTGTAAAAATGCCGCCTCAACGCTGTTTCTTAAAAGCTGCGCCTTTTCATCCTCTGTCATTCCGCACTTTTTTAAGAGTTCAAACTCTTTTGCAATTGTGGTATTGGATACGGTCATATTATCCGTATTAACCGTTACTTTTATACCGCTTCTTAGCAGCTTCAGCAAAGGATGCTCTTCTGCTGATGCAAAAGCTCTGGTCTGGATATTGCTGGTCACGCAGCATTCCAATACGATTCCTTTTTCCCTTATTTCTGCTTCTGCCGCCGGATCTTCTATAGAGCGGACGCCGTGGCCAATTCTCTTTGCTCCCATAGAAACAGCTGCTTTTACGCTTTCCGGTCCATCCGCTTCCCCTGCATGAATCGTATAAGGAATCTTCTTTTTCATCGCCAGCTCAAAGAGCGGTTTATAATCTCCGGTAAAAAACAATCCTTCTGCTCCTGCCAAATCCACTGCGGCAACTTTGGTATGACCAATAAACTCTCCGGCCAGTTCTACCGTTTCCTGGTTTGCTTCCTGATTATCCGATCCTCTCATGCAGCACAAAATCAGTCCCGCGTCCAGCAAAGAAGGATTCTCTTTCAGCCCCTCATTCATTCCCTCCAGTACCGCTTCCACTACCTGTCGCTGGTTGAAACCGCGGGAAGTATGAAGCTGGGGAGCAAACCGGATTTCTGCATAAACCAGTCCTTCTGACGCCAGTTCGCAAACCAAATCCTTCATGGCCTCCTGGAGCGCTTCCCTGGTCTGAAGCACCTGGAGCGGCAAATCAAACCGCTCCAGATATTCATTTAAATCCCTGCAGTCAGCAGGCGCTTCCAAAAAAGGACGCAGCTCTTCTTCGGAAGAAGCAGGAAGCGCAATCTCCTGCTTTTTTGCCAGCCTGAGCACCGTTTGAACCGGCAAAGAACCGTCAAAATGAAGATGTAAATCAATCATCCCTATCCCTGCCTTTCCAAATCCTTCGGGCCAAATCCCATGGGAAGAATTTCTTCCAGAGTAAACACCTGGTATTCTTCTGGATTTTTTGCAACAATTACCTGAAAACTCTTCGGATCGCAAAATTCCATCATTACCTGACGGCAGACGCCGCAGGGCGTACAGTAATCCAGATTTTTTGCCTCTTTTGGTCCTCCGACTACTGCAATTGCCTCAAATTCCCGTACTCCCTGACTGACTGCTTTGAAAAATGCCGTCCGTTCCGCGCAGTTGCTGGGCGTATAGCTGGCGCTTTCGATGTTGCAGCCGGTAAAAATCTGTCCGTCTTTTGCAAGAAGGGCCGCTCCTACCTGAAACCGAGAATAGGGACTATAAGAAAATTTCCGCGCTTTTAAAGCTTCTTCTACAAGCAATTTAATATCCATACAAAACCTCTGTTATTTTGATTTTACATATGGCTTTCCGTTGGCAGCAGGCACTCTTGCATGGCCTACAAACAGTACCAGCGTTACAATGGTTACCACATACGGGATCATGGAAATCAGGTTCGGCGATATGGTATTTCCAGTATTGGCCAGTACCTTCAGACCGCTGCACAGACCAAACAGCAGACAGGCCTTCATCGCCCCTTGTGGAGTAAATTTTCCAAAGATAACCGCCGCAATGGCAATAAAGCCTTGTCCTACGATAACGATAGGGCGGAACTGGTTAATGGTTGCCAGGGTTACATAAGCGCCGCCAAGGCCGGCTAAAAATCCGGAAAGTATCACGCAGATATAACGGATCCGGAATACATTGATGCCTAAGGTATCGCAGGCCTGAGGATGCTCGCCTACTGCACGCAGGCGCAGTCCAAAACGGGTCTTATAGAATATAAACCATACGACTGCTACCAGAATAAAGCACAGATACGCTGGTATATAGGTGCTGAATACGTTGTTTGCAAAGGAGCCTACTGGAAACATACCGTCAAACAGCTTCGGAAGTTTGCTGGCTGTATCAATCGGCGGCGTATCGGTAGAATTGTCAAACATGGCCTTGCAGAGGAAGATTGCCAGGCCTGGCGCTAAGAAGTTAATCGCCGTACCGGAAATAGTCTGGTCTGCACCAAACGAAACGCAGGCAATCGCGTGTATCAGGCCAAATGCTGCGCCGGCCAGTCCGCCGCAGAAAAATGCAAACCAGCCGTTGCCGGTAAACAGCGCTACTGCTGCGCCGGTAAATGCCCCGATGGTCATCATGCCTTCGATACCAATGTTAATTACTCCGCTTCGTTCCGAAAAACAGGAACCCAGAGCCGCGTATAAAAGAGGCGGCGTCGCTACCAAAGTTGCATTGATAATCAGTCCAAGGTTTCTAATAATTGCATCCATGTTCTCTTACCCCCTTTTCCCTTTCAATGCTAATTTTTTAAACACATGGGAAACTGCAATAAACAGAATAATCGTACCCATGATAATATCAACAACTTCTGACGGCGCATTAATTAGACTTAATTTACTGCCGCCGTATTTCATGGCTCCATAGAACAGACCGGAAAAAATACATCCGATTGGGTTCGAACCTGCAATCAGCGCTACCGTAATTCCCTGGAAGCCAAAGCTTTCCTGGGTTGCAAACTGGCTGATACGCATGGACATCCCCAGAGTCTGGACTGCGCCGCCAAGACCGGCCAGACAGCCCGAAATCGCCATTGCAGTCATAACCGCACGATTGGCATTAATGCCGCCGTATTCTGCAGCATTCCGGTTAAATCCTACTGCTCTTAACTGATAGCCGAGAGTGGTTTTGTTAATAATAAACCAGATCAGGACCGCTGCAAAAATGGCCATGAAAATGCCAAAGTTGGCGCTGCTGCAGCCCGTCAGCTGACGGATGCTTTCCGGAAGAAAAATCTGTGCAGACTCTAAAATATCTTTTGTCGCCTCTCCGCCGCCTTCTTTGTGGATAGCTTCCAGATTGACTACATAGTTGGATAAATAAAATGCAATCCAGTTAAACATGATAAATAAAAGGACTTCGTTAATTCCCTTTTTTACCTTTAAATATCCAACCACGCTGCCCCACAGAGCGCCTGCCGCCGCTGCTGCCAGGATGCAGAGAGGAACATGGATAATGGCCGGAACATCTACTAAAATTCCAACTAATACTGCCGCCAGGGAACCTACTACAAACTGGCCTTCTGCACCAATATTAAACACGCCGGTCCGGAACGAAAATGCCACGCTAAGTCCGGTAAAAATTAAGGGACTTGCATAAATAACTGCCCAGACCATAAATTTCGGTTTGCTGAACACGCCGTTAAACAGCTTGGCATATACCTCAGCCGGACTCAGCTTTGCCACCAGTAAGAAAATTGCGCCTACCAGGAAACCAATTACTATGGCAATAAAGGTATACAGTGCATTACTGTTTAAAATACTTTTCTTCTCATTCATGCCGCTTTCCTCCTGCCATCATTAATCCCAGGGTATTCTCATCTGCATCTTTGCCTGCCATGCTTCCGCTGATGGTTCCGTCAAAGATAACTTCGATCCGGTCAGATAAACTCATAATTTCATCCAGCTCAAAGGAAACCAGAAGAACTGCCCTGTTTTTATTTCTCTGTTCTACAATATATTTGTGTACGAACTCAATAGCTCCTACGTCCAGACCTCTGGTAGGGTTTACCGCAATCAGAAGATCTTTGTCGTTGGTCACTTCTCTGGCAATGATAACCTTTTGCTGGTTTCCTCCGGAAAGCTGACCTGCCGGTTTGTTTTCACTGCCGGACGGACGAATGTCAAATTTGCCAATCAGTTCTTTGGCATGATCCATAATGGATTTCTTATTTAAGATTCTGTTTTTGGAAAATTCTTCTTCTCCAAAATTCTGTAAAATCAGATTCTCCGCCACAGAAAATTCCAGAATCAGACCGTGTTTCTGGCGGTCTGCCGGAATACTGGAAATCCCCTTGTCAAACAACGCTCTTGGAGACCAGTTAAATACGTTTTCCCCATTCATATAAATTTCGCCGGAATCTCCTTTTCGCAGACCAGTCAGGATTTCTACCAATTCGGTCTGTCCGTTGCCGTCAACGCCTGCCAGTCCTACAATCTCCCCTTTACGGACATTCAAATTCAGTCCCTTTAAGATTTCAACACCGCGGTAGTCCTTGGCATGAAGATTTTTCACTTCCAAAACCACGTCTCCTGGCTCTATTTTCTTTTTCTCTACCACAAATTCTACATCGCGGCCGACCATCATGGACGCCAGCTCATTCTCTGTGACATCGTCCACTTTCACAGTACGGATGTATTTACCCTGGCGGATAATGGTGCAATAATCTGCGCTGGATTTAATCTCTTTCAGCTTGTGGGTAATCAGGATAACGGATTTTCCGTCATTGGTCAGATGACCGATAATCTCAATTAATTCTTCAATTTCCTGAGGCGTCAGGGAAGCTGTCGGCTCGTCTAAAATCAGAATATCTGCGCCTCGGTAAAGCACCTTTAAGATCTCTGCCCTCTGCTGCATACCAACCGAAATATCTTCGATTTTTGCATCCGGATCCACCTGCATATTATAGCGTTCGGATAACTCCCTTACTTTTTCCCTGGCAGAATCCAGATCGACTGTCAGCCCTTTGACCGGTTCCATTCCCAGAATAATATTTTCTGTAACTGTATAGGGCTGAACCAGCATAAAATGCTGATGCACCATACCGATTCCCAGTTCAATCGCTTTTTTCGGACTGTCGATGTGAACCGGTTTTCCTCCTACAAAAATCTCTCCCTCTGTTGGACGATAAAGACCGTAAAGCACATTCATCAATGTACTTTTTCCAGCTCCGTTTTCTCCCAAAATGGCGTGGACCTCTCCTTTGTGAACCGTCAGATTAATGTGATCGTTGGCCACAAAGTTTCCAAATTTTTTGACAATGTCTTTCATCTGGATGGTAACGGTCGTTTCGTCTATATGACTCGTCTTTCCCACACTCGTTCCTCCTTTATATTCCTTCATTATGTTAGATAATGACGATTTTTTCCATGCCTTCTTCCCTGGCAGCCTCTGCCAGCTTCTTTAAATATTCCTCATCCGGAACTGGAAATCCGGCATACTCTTTCCGGACCCCCATCGGCCGGTAGGCGATTATCTTATACTGGATTGAACGGATTTCCTGATACGGCTTTAACATAGCCGCAGCATTCCGGACTGTTTTTTCTCCATCAAACAGCCCTGGTACAATTACTGTCCGGATCTCAAACAGCTTTCCAATGGATGCCAGATACCTGGCGTTTTCCAGAATCTGCCGGTTGCCTGCCCCCGTAACCCGTCTGTGATCTTCCTCGTCAAACGCCTTGATGTCCAGCATGACGCCGTCTGTCACACTCAGAAGCTCCGGATACTTTTTAAAATCCATTGTCCCATTGCTGTCTAACATGGTCTCTAATCCATGCTCCCTGCAGATAGAAAACAGCTCTGTCAAAAATTCCGGATATAGCGTACACTCACCTCCGGATACCGTCACGCCTCTGATAAACGGAATCTGCTTTGCAATTTTCTGAAAGGTCTCCTGGGCAGTCATCTCCAGAATCCTTGGGCTGGCATCATGGGTACAGACATGAATGCAGGTATCGCACAAGGTACATTTATCTGGATCGTAATGAAGAAAAACTGCAGAATCTTCCTCTTTGGCGTTCCAGCTTAACGCGCCGGCCGGACAGGCGGCGACACAGTCGCCGCAGCCGATACACACCTTTCTGGTCTCTGGATTATGGCAGTATAAACAGTTGATGTTGCAGCCCTGCAAAAATATGGAAGTCCGGTTTCCTGGTCCGTCTACCGCACTGAATGGAATAATTTTATTAACTAACGCTTTTTTCATCAGCGCACCTTCCGCTCCAGAATATGACCGTTTAATTCTGCTCCAAGTCCTAAATGCGTCGTGTCCTGAAGTACATTCTGCCCCGCTTTTAATTTTTCAATCTCTGAACGTTTTACCAGATAGCCGGTAATCCGGATTACATCACTGTCATTGGCATAGAAGGACAAATATCTTAAATCTTTCCGGAAAGATCCCTTTACAATATCCAGAACAAACTCTGGATTTTTATGAACTGTTGTATCAATCGGGAAAATATCTCCGGTTCCGGACGGGAAGTATTTGTGGAACTTTGCACACTGAAGCAGATGATCAATCAGCTCATCCGGTTCTTCTCCAATCGGAATACGGGTACCTGGACTGATATGCTCATCTTCCGCAATTCCTACCTGTGCATGAAGAAGGAAATGGCCTCCGGTTGCTTCGCAGTATGGATTGGTATGATTCTGATTAAACGCGTCAATCTGATCCATAATCTCAACGCCAAGCTGGGTTGCATATTCATCATGGCCGTATCGTCCGGTCTTGCCTTCTTTTTCCAGAAGGATGTTGACGCATTCTGCCATACCTACCATACCGAACATAGCGGTAAACCGGTCTCTATGGATAAATCCTTCTTTTGCCAGGAAGTTATTTTCGAAGAATCCGCTTTCTTCTACTTCAAACTTAATTCTGGCATCCATATATTCTGCCATAATCTTCATAACATACGGAAGCTGGTTTTCTTTAAAATCTGCAATATTTTTTGCTCTCTTTGCAATATTTCCCAGAATCAGACGGCACAAGGTATAGGATCCGCCGCCTAACAGCAGGCCATTGTAGCAGCTGGCAATGACATAATTCTCTCCCAGCTCGCTCTTAAACATCTTGTGGTTTGCAAAACTTGGTTTGGCGCTGTGAAGAGCCGTATCTACTGCCAGAAGGGCAAAATCATCTGGTGTTACGCCTTCTTCGTATTTCATGGTAAGATTTGGAACTGCCTGTTCTAATTCCCGTTCTACCTCTAATAAAAGGTGCCCCGCTTTGGTTGCCTTTGGACCAATATTCGCATGGGAAAAGGAATCCAGCACTGTTCTGTCAATGTGCTGCATAAACAGCTTTAACATTTTTTTAGCCTGTGCTTCGTCTACATCGTCTATAAAAGGCTCCAGCAGTTCATCCAGCGCTCCTACGTAAACCGGAAAGTTGGTAACGCTTGGAACGTGCTTATAGAAAATCAGAAGAGAATTCAGCGCCTCATACAGATCCTTAGGAGGATCTAACTGCAGGAATTTGCTTCCCTCTCTCATAAACTTCTGATAATCCGGAATGATATAACGGGGCCGTACCGGCGCATGGCCTTCTGCCAGATCGCAGATACACTTCACATCTCCTGGTACATTCAGCAGTTCATCCAGGCCTTCCGGAAGATCCAGAACCTCCATTAAGGAATCCGCCTTTCCCGCCATGTTTGCCACCTTCTGCTCATGGGTCAGAATCGGGCTTTCAATAATGTCTAAAATTTCCTGTCGTGTCTGTTCTACACGTTCCATGCTAATTGCTCTCATAAAATTCTCCTTTCTTAAGACAAAACCTTATACATTTCCGTTCACTTACAAAAGCTGGATTCCGGCTTTCATAAGTCAGTGGAAATTCCATCTTTAATAAAGAGGATATCCATAAGCAGAAATTGTTTATGAATATCCTCCCTCATTGTCAAATCACAATATCCTGTCTGCTTTTATCAGTCATCCAGGGTATAGATATCGCCATAAGCTGCGTCGAAATCAGCCTTGTTGTTTGGAACAACGATTTCGCCAGAAGCAATCTTAGCCTTTACATCCTCAACTTCAGCAAGCAGTTCAGGAGTCAGGTTGTCAGTAGTAGGAGCAATGTCTACACCAGCAGTGTTAATATCATAAGTCTTAACGCCGCTCTCTAAAGTGCCGTATAAAGCAGCCTCTGCTACGTCAAAGCTTGCATTGTCTACTCTCTTCATTGCAGAAGTCAGAATTGTCTCAGGAGCGATGGAACTCTGGTCACTGTCAACGCCAATTGCCCAGATGCCGTTTTCCTTACAGCCTTCGATTACGCCAAGGCCGGTACCGCCTGCTGCGTGGAATACAACGTCAGCTCCGTCGGTAACCATCTTGGTGGTTGCGGACTTGCCGGTTGCCGGATCGTTGAATGCGTTTGCATTGTACTGTAAGATCTCTGCGTCTGGATTTGCATCCTTAACGCCAGCCAGGTAGCCGTAGCCGAACTGATGCATACTGTCGCTTGCCATACCAATTACAAAACCAACCTTGTTGGACTCGGTAACCTTACCAGCTACATAGCCTGCCAGGTAAGAAGACTGAGCCTGCTCGAACATCAGGCAGGTTACGTTTGGAAGGTCAGAGTTTGTCGCATCATCAATGATTGCAAACTGCTGATCCGGATATGCTTCTGCTGCCTTCTTGGTAGCGTCTGCCAGCATATATCCTACACAGATAATCAGGTCGTACTCTTCGTCTACGAAGTTTTCAATGTTTGGAGTATAGTCAGCATCGTTCTTGGACTCTAAGTAGTTTACCTGGATGCCCAGCTCTTCTCCTGCTCTCTGTAAGCCTTCCCAGGAAGACTGGTTGAAAGAGCCGTCATTAACGCCGCCTACGTCGGTAACCATACCAACTTTGAACTCAGATGGATCCTTTACAGGAGTTCCCTTTGTTTCTGCCTCAGTTTCAGCCTCGGTAGACTCAGCTTCGCTCTCTGCTGCGGTAGTCTCAGCTTTGGTTTCTGCTGCAGTGGTTTCTGCTTCGGTGGAAGCAGCTGTAGTTGCGCTGTCAGAACTGCTGCCGCAAGCGGTCATAGACAAAACCATGGAAGCTGCAAGCAATACTGCTACTGCGGATTTCTTCATAATTCTAATTCCTCCTCTATGATTTTATAGATACTCTTATACTATACCCTTTTTCGACAAATTCGTCAATAAAAGCATACTAATTTTAGTAAAAAATAATAAGATATTTTTTCTTTCTTCCATTTTGTGCACAAAAAAGCCGCCTGTTTCAAGGCGGCTTTTGTTTCTTACTTATAAACCTTAAAAAGCTACTGAGGGGACTTGAACCCCTGACCTACTGATTACGAATCAGTTGCGCTACCGACTGCGCTACAGTAGCATAAATTTTGATGCTTTTTCACAAAACAAGCTGCTGGATATTCAGCAGCTTGTCTTTCGTGACCTGTCCGGGAATCGAACCCGGGTTTACGCCGTGAGAGGGCGTCGTCTTGACCGCTTGACCAACAGGCCGGAATCGAGGCGACGTGATTCGAACACGCGACCTCTGCGTCCCGAACGCAGCGCTCTACCAAACTGAGCCACGCCTCGATAAGCATCTGTCCCAAGAGCTTGTCTGCTCTCAATCACAAAACGTAGTATAATACAAAACGCTCCTGCTGTCAATGGAAATTTTGCCAATTTTTAAAAAAATTTGCAAAATTCTTTTTTTGCCCTGTCATCGCCTGTCAGATATAGAACAATCCTGGGGCGATATTCTGTCGAACCGGATACCGCCCCTCTTCTTCCTTTAGATTTCTACTGCTGTAAATCCTAAATCATCCAGCAGTTCTACTGCCTTCTTCTCACAGCTTTCGCATCCGTCAATGGTTACGGTCTTGTTTTCCAGACTGATGGTATGCTTAATTTCTGCTCTTGTTAACGCCTTGTCAATTCTGTTTACACATCCGTTGCACATCATTTCTTCACACTTATACGTTTTCATCTTTCTTCTCCTTTTCTTTACTTCATCATTTTCTGGATGGCCGTACACAATTCATCGACTACATCCAGATCGCCTTTTTCAATATCGCTTACCACACAAGTTTTAATGTGGTTTGCAAGCAGTACCTTGCTGAAACTGGAAAGAGCTGCCTGAGCTGCCGAAACCTGGGTCAGAATGTCAATGCAGTACCGGTCCTGCTCCACCATATTTTTAATTCCCCTGACCTGCCCCTCTATCCGGTTTAAACGGGTCAGCAAGTCTTTTTGTTCTACCGGCTCTCTGTGCTTGTGTTTACAGCACTCCCGTTCTTCTGTCATAGGATCTTCTTCTCCTTCCATCTGTTTGTGTATTCATGTTTCTTCTATAACTTTAATCGCCTTAACCGCAATGCGTTTCCTACTACGCACACAGAACTAAGAGACATTGCAAATCCGCCTATCATCGGGCTTAACAACGGGCCTCCAAAGAGATACAGCACTCCCGCTGCCACCGGAATTCCCAGGGAATTGTAGAAAAACGCCCAGAACAGATTTTGTTTAATGTTGCGGATCGTGGCATTGCTTAGCTGGATGGCCCGATATACGTCCATAAGGTCGGATTTCATCAGAACAATATCGCCGGATTCCAAAGCAATATCGCTTCCGGAACCAATGGCGCAGCCGGCATCTGCCTGAACCAGTGCAGGAGCATCGTTAATGCCGTCTCCTACCATCATAACCGTTCTGCCTTCGCTTTGCAGACGGCTTACCTGAGCCGCCTTATCTTCCGGCAGAACTTCTGCAATCACTTCGTCTACATGAGCCTGCCTGCCGATGTACTCTGCAGTCCGGCGGTTATCTCCAGTCAGCATATACACTTTAATTCCCATGGATTTTAACTTGTCAACCGCTTCCCTGCTGGTCTCTTTGATCGTATCGGCCACACAGATCATACCGGACAGACGGCCGTTGATGCACAGATACATAGGAGTCTTTCCCTGACTGGATCCGTATTCGTTTTCCGTCTCTTCATCTGGCTGCAAATTCATTTTTTCCAGAAGACGCCGGTTGCCTACGCTGATTGTCTGACCTTCTAAAACAGCTTCAATTCCAGAACCGGTAATGCTGGAAAACTGCTCCGGCATCGTAAGATCCACTCCTTCTTCTTTCGCCTTTTCTACAATCGCCTGTCCCAGAGGATGTTCTGACATCTGTTCACAGCTGGCTGCAAGACTAAGGATCTCTTCTTTTGTACGTCCCTCTTCCAGAACAATGACATCCGTTACATTTGGTTTTCCTTCAGTAATGGTACCGGTCTTATCTAAAATTACAGTATCTACCTTATGACAGATTTCCAGAGCCTCGCCGCTTTTAATTAAAATTCCATGGCTGGCGCCCACTCCGGTTCCTACCATAATAGCCGTAGGAGTCGCAAGTCCCAATGCACATGGGCAGGCGATTACCAGGACAGCCACGAAAATGGTAAGCACAAAGGCAATATCCTTTCCGCCGATTACAAGCCACAAAAGAGCGGATGCAGCCGCGATGACCATAACGGTCGGCACAAATACCCCCGCCACCTTGTCAGCCAGTTTGGAAATCGGCGCTTTCTTTCCCTGTGCATCCTCGATCATTTTAATAATCTTGGAAAGGGTGGTGTCGCTTCCGGTACGGGTTACTTCTACTTCCATGGCGCCATTGTAGTTCATGCTTCCGCCAATGACTGTATCCCCCAGTTCCTTTTCTACTGGGACGCTTTCTCCGGTCAGCATAGACTCGTCTACGCTGCTGCTTCCTCTTACCACAGTACCATCCAGGGGTATCCGGCTGCCTGGTTTAATCAGAATGTGCTGGCCTGGAAGCACCAGCTCGGTCTTCCTCTCTTTTTCAACACCATTTTCGTAAAGAACTGCCGTATCCGGAGCCAGCTCCATCAGTTTCCGGATGGCCTCAGAGGTCTTTCCCTTGCTTCGGCTTTCCATATATTTTCCAAGCATAACCAGGGTTACCACCACTGCGGCAGACTCGTAATACAGATGATGGGCGTTCATGGGGTTTTTAGGGATCCCCATGGTCATAACCAGGCTGTAGAGAAAAGCGCTTCCCGTACCAATGGCAACCAGGGAATCCATATTGGGATTGCCTTTTGCCAGGGCTTTCAGTCCTACAATATAAAACTTCCGGCCGCAGATCAATACAGCAACGGTCAGAAAAAGCTGGGCAAGGGCATATCCCATAGGCCCTGTCTCCATATCCATAAACGCCGGAAGGGGCAGAGGGAACGGAACCATATGGCCCATGGAAATATAGAGAAGAGGCAGGGCAAAACAGATCGCCGTAATTACCCGCTTCTTTGCAGTTTTCAGCTGAATCCGCTGTTTTTCCATCTCCCGCTCCTGCTCTTTTTTCTCTGCATCCGGATCCAGCAGCGTAGCTTTAAAGCCTGCTTTGTCTACTTTCTGCATAATCATGTCTGGCGTGACCTGGTCTTCGTCATACGTAATGACCATCCGGTTTGTGGTCAGATTGACATTGCTCTGATCTACGCCTTCCATCTTTCTGGTAACCCGCTCTACCGCCCCGCTGCAGGCCGCACAGCTCATTCCATCTATTAAATAGCACTCTGTTTTCATGTCTGGACTCCTTTCTTGTACGTATACCATATAGGGGTATATGGTATCTACTTCTGATTATAATGTCCGGACTTGAAAATGTCAATTCTTTTTTTGCTGCTTGCGGCTGTCGAAATAGACAAAGTGGTCGACAGCGTCTAAAATATCCTGAAACTCTTCTCTGGGAGCCAGATCCATATACCTCTTTAAGAGTTCTGTCTCTTCTTTTTTGTAACGTCCGTAAAAAATGTCAAACAGATTATGTCCTCTCAGATGGATTTTAATTTCTTCCATATGCTGTTTCATATCCTCCGCACAGGTAAAATCTCTGCCCATCGCCTGCCGCAGGTTCTGCCCGCTTTTCAAACGGTGCAGATATTCTCTCCATTTTTCCCACAGTGTATCATAAAACGCTTCCGGAGAAGCTACAATCCCCAGCTTTGCCATAATTTCCGGATTTAAAAAGTAATTTTCAAAGGAATAGTATTTTAATATCAGCACATTTTCCGGACGTACTCTGGGAAGCTTATCTGCATCTGCCAGAATCGCCTCGTCGTAATACCGGCAGAGCTGGCGTTTCAGAGCTTCGGCATCCTGGCCGTCCCCGTCCCGTATCATCAGGAACTGATCCTTTATGTATAGCTGGTTCATGTATTTTAAATTCGCGTAAGTCTTAATGTTGGTACAGCTGTTGGTGGTAATGACTGCAATTCGGGACAGGTTGCCATCCAGATCCGTAATTTCTGAATAGTATTTTTTCAAAAGCAGGGGCAGACGGCTTTTATCCTGTTTTCCCTCTACAAAGAACACAAAACTGACGTTCATCAAATCGTTGGCTCCATAGCCCAAATCATCCAGAATCCGGCCAATATCCGTATGACTCCGGATTACCGAGCAGTCCGCTTCATCCAGAACTACCTGGCGGATCTGGCGGCTGTTAAAGTTAAAAATCAGATTGGGAGAATGGGTGCTGAACATTATCTGGTTTTTCTTAGAAAGACGGTATAAAATCTCACTGGCTGTTTTCTGCAGCTGAGGATGGAGATACATTTCCGGATACTCTACCAGTATAATCGTAGGAACCTGATCCCGCTCCCCGCTGTATGTCTCTAAAAGGGACAGCATATAAATGTTTTTCATGCCCCTGCTTAAATTGTCAATGGACACCAGCCGGCCGGATTCTTCTTTGTAAATCTGGGCCTGAATCTTAAAAATCTCTTCTGGATTCCAGTTCAGGCTGTATAAAATCTCTTCCAGTCCTCCATTTTTATGAAAATTCTCATTGAGACGGCGGGTAAAGCTGCTTAAATTTACCTGGTACATCTTAAATTCCATCAGCCTGGAAATTTCCATAATACTTAATTCTTCCGGTTTTTTCTGATGAATCAGGCCAATGCACTGGAAACAGTGGCGGCAGGTTTTGGCTCCGTCAAAAATACAGGAGCCAGCCTGGATCTCCCGCCTCATAATTCTTCCCTGCGTCAAAAGCAAATCGCTCTGTAAAAGCCCCATATCCCGATCTGCATTGATATAGGAAATCTTTGGGAGCATTTCTTCGATGTACTTATTATGTTTTTTGATTCCATCCCCAAACCGCCGTTTCCCGCTCTGATTGATGGTACAGGTAAATGACAGAGTCTCTCCCCGAAAGGACGGAAGCCGTTTCCGGACTTCCTGTTCCCAGACAGAAAACCGTTTATAAGCGCTGACTGCCCCTCTTTTGTGAAACAAAGACAAGTCTTCTGCCGTGATTTCCAGAGAGACGTCTATTTCGATATTCTGGGCTCTTTCGTTAAAATCTCCTTCCTGAACAGGACGGAAGCCGGTCAGCAGACGGATGGCATCTAGTACGGAAGTTTTTCCGGTATTATTTTTTCCTACTAAAATCAAGGCATTTTCTATGTCCTTGATTTCCATGTCCTCAATGGATTTAAAATGACGGATTCGAAGATAGGTAAAACGCATCGTAGTTTCTCCTTATAAATCAAACAGGGACAACTGGTTGTTCTCCGGCAGATCTCCTAAGATATGGAGTTCTGACATTAAATCGCAGACGGTTTTGCTGACCTTGGACCGGTTGCGGAAATCTTCCTTGGATAAAAAAGGGCCGTCCTTTGCCGCATCCACAATTCCCTCTGCCGCTTTTTCTCCCAGACCGTCAATACTGCTGAGAGACGGCATCAGTTTTCCATCTACAATCTGAAAATGACGGGCTTTTGCCTTATAAATATCAATGGGAGTAAATTCAAATCCTCTGGCATACATTTCCTGGACAATTCTCATGTCCCGCAGCGTATCCTGTTCCTTTTTCGACAAGGTATCACTCCGCTTTTTGTAGTCTGCCAGATGAACCTCTAATTTTTCTCTTCCCTGACACATCAGTTCATAGGAAAATCCACTGGCGCGGATGCTGAAAAAAGCTGCATAATAAGCCAGCGGGTAAAATACCTTGCAGTAAGCAATCCGCCAGGCCATCATAACGTAAGCGGCTGCATGGGCCTTAGGGAACATATACTTGATCTTTTTACAGGACCAGATGTACCAGTCCGGCACTCCATGCTTTGTCATCTCTTCTTCCCACTCCGGTTTTAACCCTTTTCCTTTCCGGACGCTTTCCATAATGGTAAAGGAAAGCCCTTCTTCCAGCCCCATCTGGATGAGATAGATCATAATATCATCTCGCGTACAGATGGCCGTCTGAATGGTGGCCTTGCCTTCCTGAATCAAGGTCTGGGCGTTGCCCAGCCATACGTCTGTACCATGGGACAGACCGGAAATCCGCACCAGATCCGAAAAATACTTAGGCTGGGCGTCGATTAACATCTGCATGGCAAAGTCTGTGCCAAACTCTGGAATACCAAGGGCTCCTAGCTTACACCCACCAATGTCTTCCGGCGTAATTTTTAAAGCGGATGTGTTCTGAAACAGGGACATTACCTCTTTGGAGTCCAGCGGAATGTCTTTTACCGGATCCAGTCCAGTCAAATCCTGAAGCATCCGGATCATGGTAGGATCATCGTGTCCCAGAATATCCAGCTTTAGCAGGTTGTGGTCAATGGAATGGTAATCAAAATGGGTCGTAACCGTCATAGTGGTCATATCATTGGCCGGATGCTGGACCGGAGTAAAGGAGTTGATTTCCTCCCCCAGAGGCAGTACGATAATACCGCCAGGATGCTGTCCGGTAGTCCGTCGGACGCCGACGCAGCCCTGGACAATCCGGTTGATCTCGCAGTTCCGCTTTCTGGTTCCCCGTTCCTCATAGTATTTCTTTACATAGCCGTATGCTGTCTTATCTGCCAGAGTTCCGATGGTTCCGGCCCGAAATGTCTGGCCTTTTCCGAAAATAACTTCCGTATAGTCGTGGGCCTTACTCTGATACTCGCCGGAGAAGTTTAAGTCGATATCCGGCTCCTTATCTCCTTTAAATCCCAAAAACGTTTCGAATGGAATGTCAAATCCTTCTTTTTTTAAGGGCTTTCCGCATACCGGACAATCCTTATCCGGCATATCGCAGCCTGCCATTCCACTGAATCTTTTTACCTCATCGGAAGTAAAATCGCTGTAATGGCAATGAGGACAGTAATAATGAGGACTTAACGGGTTTACTTCTGTAATGCCGGCCATAGTCGCTACCAGAGAAGAGCCGACCGAACCTCTGGATCCGACCAGATAGCCGTCTTCGTTGGATTTCCACACCAGTTTCTGGGCAATGATGTACATTACCGCAAATCCATTGGAAATAATGGAATTTAATTCCCGTTCCAGTCTTTCTACTACAATGGAAGGCAGATCTTCTCCGTAGATCTCGTGGGCCCTGTCATAACAAATCTTCCTTAATGTTTCGTCGGAATTGGGAATGACCGGCGGACATTTGTCTGGACGGACCGGCGCAATCGGCTCGCACATATCCGCGATTTTTCTGGTATTGGTAATCACGATTTCCTCTGCCTTATTTGGCTCTAAGTAGTCAAATTCCTTCAGCATTTCTTCTGTGGTCCGAAGATATAGAGGCGCCTGTTCATCGCTGTCCTTAAAGCCCTGTCCGGCCAGAATGATCCGGCGGTATACTTCGTCCTGGGGATCCAGAAAGTGGACATCACAGGTAGCGCATACTGGTTTTCCATACCGATCGCCTAACTGGATAATCTTTTTATTCAGGTTGATTAAGTCTTCTCTGGATTTTACCGTACTTTTCTCATCCCGAAGCATGAACGCATTATTCCCTAAAGGCTGTACTTCCAGATAATCATAAAAATCGACAATTTTGGCCAAATCCGTCTCCGGCGCTTCTCTCAATACCGCCTGAAACAGTTCTCCTGCTTCACAGGCGGAACCGATAATCAGCCCCTCCCGATACTTCTCAAGCTGGCTTTTGGGAATCCTTGGCCTTCTGGCAAAATAAGTCAGATGGGACATGGATACTAATTTATATAAGTTAATCCGCCCGACGTCGTTTTTAGCCAGAATAATAATGTGATACGTAGGCAGCTTCCGGATAGTCTCTGCAGATACCTGGCTGCTGTCGTTTAACTGATTTAAATCCTCAATTCCCATCTTGCGAAGCATTTCCACAAACGCTGCAAAAATCTCTGCTGTCGCGCCTGCATCGTCTACTGCCCGATGGTGGTTTGCCAGGGAAATTCCCAAGGCTTTTGCAACCGTGTCCAGCTTATAACGGCCCAGATTAGGCAGCAATTGCCTGGCCAGCGTTACCGTGTCTAACACCGTAGGCTCAATGGCAATTCCCATCCGTTCTGCATTTTTTGTAATAAAGTTTACGTCAAAGGAGGCATTGTGAGCTACCAGCACCGCATCGCTGCAAAACTCCAGGAATTTGGGAAGCACAGCGGTAATGTCTTCCGCATCCAGAACCATGGAGTCGGTAATGCCAGTCAGTTTTTCAATCTCAAAGGGAATGGGAATCTGGGGATTTACAAAGGTGCTGAACTTCTCTGTAATTTTTCCGTCTGTTACCTTTACAGCTCCAATCTCGATAATCCGATCTTTGGATGGGGAAAATCCGGTCGTCTCAATATCAAATACCACATAATTACCGGAAAACTTCTGGCCTCTGGGGCGTTCTACCAGCTGCTTTAAGTCGTCTACCAGATACCCCTCTACCCCATACAGCACCTTAAATGTGTCGCCTTTGTCTAAGGCATGGTTTGCGTCAGGGAAAGACTGGACGCAGCCGTGATCGGTTACGGCAATGGCCGGCATCCCCCACTTTTTCGCACGTTTAATAATATCTTTTACTTCAGACACTCCATCCATATCACTCATTTTGGTATGGCAGTGGAGCTCTACCCGCTTTTCCAGGCTGTTGTCCATACGTTTGGAAGTAAAGTCCTCGCATTTTTTGATTCCGGTTACCGATCCTAACGTCAGCTCGCCGTCAAACTTGTCAATGGTGGTTACTCCCTTAATCTTGATAAAAGCTCCCATTGTAACCGCCGCATTCAGATCTTCTAACATCTCTTCCCTGGCAAACATTTTAACGGTAATGCTGTCTGTAAAATCCGTAATGTCAAAAATAATAATGGTCTTTCCGCTGCGAAGTTCTCTGGAGTCTTTGGCAATAATTTTACCGCGAAGGGTTACTTCGCCGATTTCTCCATCGATTTTTTCTATCTCAATGATCTCGTCTTCAAAATCCCTGCCAAATAAAACGTCCGGATTGTCGGAACGTCTTGGCAGATATTTCTTTTCCCCGTCGAATTTGCCTCTGCCTTCTTTTAACGCCGGACTTTCTGGAGCTTCCGCTCTCTGTGGTCTGGACTCAGCCGCCGCCGGTCGGGCGGCTGGCTTGGATTCCTCAAAAGGCGCTTCGTCCTTTCTTCTCTCTCTGGCCATCTGACGGCATTCTTCTTCTAACCGCTCTTCTAACTGCCTGCGCACCTTGCTTTCTGTTGCTGGAATATAGTGATAGCGCACTTCCACAGGAAGGCCGCACCGTTCCAGAAAAATCTTTTCCAGAATCCGTTTCAGTTCCCCCGCCTTTTCTTTCGATACCATACTGTCTTCGATGGTCATTTCCATTAAATCCGGTTCCGGAAAAGAAATCTCCCCTTTCCGGAATATGGTATATTCAATAATACTGTACTGCTTCAGTTCTAAAAGCAGGCTGTCTTTATAAACCATCAGAAGTTTTTCCGGCGTATACTGACCGGAAAGATGGTATTTTTCCATAATTTTTATTGTCAGCTCTTTGCCTGGAAAGAGCTGATCCTTTATTCCTTTTTCCAGCGCATAAATATTGCTTTTATGAATCAGCCTGGGACTTTCCAGATAAATGCGAAGAGAGCTTCTGTCTCTGGAAGAGGTTACTTTTTCCACCTGTACCAGATTTAAAAGCTCTTTTAACTGAGGGGCAATATTTAATTGCGGAAATACGTCAAAAAACGGTTTTGCCATCCTTTTTTCCTTCCCTTAACGCCAGCAGTTCTGCACGCAAGGCTTCCAAAAGCTCTCCTTCCGGAAATTTCTTTACAATCTCGCCTTTTTTAATCAGAAGGCCTTCTTTTACGCCTCCTGCAATGCCAAGATCCGCTTCTTTTGCCTCGCCAGGCCCGTTTACCACACAGCCCATTACTGCTACTTTTACATCTAAATCGTCAAATTCGGTTACCATAGTTTCCACCTGGTTGGCAAGTCCAATCAAATCAATCCTGGTGCGTCCGCAGGTTGGACAGGAAACCACCTCAATACCGCCTTTTCTAAGTCCCAGGGTCTTTAAAATCCTCTTGGCGCTCTTAATTTCTTCTACCGGATCTCCGGTTAAGGAAACCCGAATGGTGTCGCCGATACCCTGGTTTAAAATAATTCCCAGTCCTACAGCAGATTTAATATTGCCGGACGTCAGAGTACCTGCCTCAGTAATTCCTACATGAAGCGGATAATCAGTCTGGCTGGCAATCTGTTCATGGGCCTTTACGCACATTAAAACGTCCGAAGACTTAATGCTGATTACCAGATTGTCATATCCCATTTCCTCGATCATATGGACTTTGTCCAGAGCGCTTTCCACAATTCCTTCTGCTGTCACACCGCCATATTTTTCAATGAGGTCTTTTTCCAGAGAACCGCTGTTCACGCCCACGCGGATAGGAATGTGATGCTCTTTTGCCTTATCCACAACGGCCTGGACCCTGTCCTTTGAACCAATGTTTCCTGGATTAATCCGGATCTTATCGGCTCCGTATTCCATAGCGGCAATGGCCAGCCGGTAGTCAAAATGAATGTCTGCAACCAGAGGAATGTGGATCCGCTTTTTAATCTCTGCAATCGCCTGGGCATCTTCCATAGTCGGTACTGCTACCCGAATAATCTCGCATCCTGCTGTTTCCAGACGAAGAATCTGCGCCACCGTTGCCTCCACATCTGCTGTCCTGGTATTGCACATGGACTGAATCAGAACCGGACTGCCGCCTCCGATTTCCCTATCCCCAATTCTCACTTTTCTCGTATTGTCTCGATACATCTTTTTCCTCCTGTTTTTCAAGGCCTACGGTATTTTATGGAAAAATCAGGCTCTTAATATCCTGGAACAAAATAAATACCATAAATACCATCAAAACTGCCATGCCTGCCGCATGAACCATGCTTTCCTTTTCCGGATCGACGGGCTTTCCTCTTACTGCCTCAATCAGCAAAAAGAACAGCCGTCCGCCGTCTAACGCCGGAATCGGCAGAAGATTCATAACGCCTAAATTGGCGCTTAACATAATGCTTAAATTCAACAGATTCAGCAAAACGGTTTCAAAACCATACTGTCTGGCTTCACTGACGGTTTCGCTGACTACAGACACAATTTTTACCGGACCAGATACGTCTTCTGCTTTTATCTTGCCGCGGAACATCATTCCTAAACTTTTTACCGTTGCTTCTATTTGATAATTTACATTATAAACGGCATATCGCAGGGTTTCCCAAATATTTTTCGTTGGCGTATATCCTGGAAAATAGCATCCCACCAGATAACTGCCAGTTTCTTCTGAATAGACCGGAGTAACCAGACTGCTGTATGTGGTTCTGGTTCCGCCTTCTTCCCGCTCCCATTCCATTTCATAGGATTTTCCAGGATTTACGGTCTGATACAGAAAAATGTCCCGATAATCTGCTACTTTTTTTCCTGCAATTTCAGTAATCCGGTCTCCTTTTTGCAGACCGGCTTCATAGGCAGGGCTTCCCTGCTCTACTTCTGCAATGACTGCCGGCATATAGCCCACCTGGGATACCACGGCCAGGGCGCATAGAAACGCCAGCAGAAAATTGGCTGCAGGTCCTGCCGCTACAACGGAAATTCTTGCAAAAACGCTTTTATCTGTAAAGCCTTTTCCCTGTACGTCTTCCTTCGTAACTCCCTCCGGAAGCATTCCTGCGTCATCTGCTCCGTCAAATTCACTGAGCATCATGCAGGAACCGCCGAATGGAAGGGCTTTCAGGGAATATCTGGTCTCCCCTTTTACAAAACTAATCAGCCTTGGACCCATGCCAATGGAAAATTCCACCACATAGATTCCGTTTAATTTTGCAAATAGGAAGTGTCCAAACTCATGGATCAGGATAATCAGTCCGAACGTAATCACTGCTGCTGCAATATTCAGCAATTTACCACCTGCTTTCTATATATTCATAAGCTTCCTGTTCACAGCTTAAAATCTCATCTACAGTCGGATTTTCAATGATTTTGTGGTGCTCCATAGCGCCTTCAATCAAGTCTGTAATCGTCAGATAAGAAATCCTTCTATTTAAAAATCCGGCTACTGCCAGTTCATTGGCGGCATTAAAAATCGTCGGCATAGAACCTCCGGCATTTCCTGCCTGATAAGCCAATTTCAGTCCTCTGAACGTTTCCGGATCCGGCGTCTCAAAGGTAATCTGGGACAATTTTGTAAAATCCAGCCGGTCTCCAGGCAGATATCTTCTCTCCGGATAATACAGAGCGTACTGGATCGGAAGCTTCATATCCGGAGTTCCAAGCTGAGCCATAACTGCCCCATCCTCAAACTCTACCATAGAATGGATGATGCTCTGGGGCTGGACAACCACCTGCACCTGATCCATATCAACGCCAAACAGCCACTTTGCTTCCATTACCTCCAATCCCTTATTGACCATAGTGGAAGAGTCAATGGTAATTTTACGGCCCATAGCCCAGTTGGGGTGCTTTAAGGCGTCTTCTACCTGAACCTTTTCCATCTGCTTTCTGGTCCATCCTCTAAACGGGCCTCCAGAAGCAGTCAGCAGGATCTTGTGAATCTGATTGCCTTTTTCTCCATTTAAGCATTGGAAAATCGCCGCGTGTTCGCTGTCTACGGGAAGGAGACGGACGTTCTTTTCCTTTGCCAGAGGCATAATAATATGGCCAGCCGTTACCAGGGTTTCTTTGTTGGCTAAGGCAATATCTTTTCCTGCTTCCATTGCCGCAATTGTTGGACGGATTCCAATCATGCCGACGACTGCCGTAACCACAATCTCTGCATCTGTCCCCGCTGCCGCCTCAATTAAGCCATCCATTCCCGACAAAACCTTTACGCTTAAATCCGGAATGCGAAGCTGCAGTTCCTTTGCTTTTTCTTCCTGGAATACACACACCTTCTCCGGCCTAAATTCCCGTATCTGGGCTTCTAATGCTTCAATATTGCTGCCAGCCGCCAGGGCTGTTACTTTTATATCTCCGTTGTTTCTTACCACTTCCAGGGTCTGGGTTCCGATGGAACCAGTTGACCCCAAAACCGCTATTTTTTTCATAACTGTCTCCAATCTGAATGATTTCCCTAAAGTACCTTATCCAGCAGGGATACTGCAAAAAATATTGCTGGAGCCGTAAAAATCATACTGTCAAACCGATCTAAAATTCCGCCGTGTCCAGGGATCAAATGTCCATAATCCTTGATATCGTGGTTGCGCTTAATAGCAGACGCCGCCAAATCTCCAATCTGGGAAATGACCGCCGCAATGGCGCAGGCAATGGCGCAGGCCGCCTGTGGATTGACCAGATTCAGCATATTGTCCTTAAAAATGCTGGAATACAGGAATCCCAGAAGCGCCGCTCCTGCTACGCCTCCTATCGCCCCCTCGATGGACTTTTTCGGACTGAGTATCGGCGCCAGACGATGCTTTCCAAAGAGCATTCCCACGCAGTAAGCACAGGTATCACATCCCCAGGAACTGATAAAAATCAGCCAGACTACGTAACTCCCATCCGGCATCTGTCTGGTCAGATACAGATAAGACAGCATAACAGGGACGTACAGAAGTCCAAATACTGCTCCTGTTACCTCTTCCGTTTTGTATTTTGGAAAAGTCACTACATAGATGGTCATACAAGTCATCAGAAAGCCGATAAATACCATCATCAAATACTCGGTATCTGAGATCCAGAGCAGGCCAAAATAGGCCAGGGCTGCCAGGTATCCGGCAGCCGCCATAGGACTTTTCTGGATTTTTAAAGCCCGATACAGCTCAAACAGCCCGATAAGAGAAATTACTTCTGTAACTCCAAGCAGCAGACTTCCGCCGGACACTACAAAAATAAGTGAAAGAATTACCAGAACAATTCCGCTGATTAGACGTGTTCCAAACATATAAAACTCCTTTCCGTCCCCTTAGCGGCCGCCAAACCGCCGTTCCCTTTTATTGTACGCAGCAATGGCTTTTTCTAATTCCTCTTTGTTAAAGTCCGGCCACAAACAATCTGTTACATAGATTTCGGTATAGGCGCACTGCCACAGCAGATAATTTGAGAGACGGATCTCTCCGCTGGTACGAATCAGCAGATCCGGATCCGGAATTCCGGCAGTATCCAAATAAGACGCTACCATCTTTTCGTTAATTTCATCTGGAGTTACCGTTCCCGAGATGCAGTCTTCTGCCAGTTTCTTTGCCGCTCTGGTAATTTCATCTCTTCCCCCGTAATTCACTGCAATGACAAAGGTAAGCCCTGTATTGTCTTTGGTTTCTTCTTCCAGGCGATTGATTCCGTCAATGATGTCCTGGTCAAATCGGCTTCTCTCCCCAATCATTTTTACCCGAACGTTGTGTTCCCCTGCAATTTTTAAAAGGCGGACCATATAGTAGCGGAACAACTGCATCAGAGCTCCTACTTCTTCGCTGGATCTCTTCCAGTTTTCCGTGGAAAACCCATATACAGTTAAATACTGGATCCCCATTCTGGCAGCCAGTTCTACGGTACGCTCCACAGTCTTGCATCCCTCTTTGTGGCCCATGGCTCTGGGAAGTCCTCTTTTCTTGGCCCATCGGCCATTTCCGTCTAAAATAATAGCTACATGAGCCGGAATTGCCATATTTTCTATTTTTCCTGTATCTGGCATGGTTTGTCCTCCTCTATCTGTTTCCCGATATGCAAAGAAGGACTGCCGCTGAAATCATCTTTCTTCTTGTTGCGGCAGCCCCCTGACAGATTATACAGTCATAATCTCTTTTGTCTTTACTTCTACAGCTTTGTCGATCTTTTCAACCATCTTGTCAGTCAGTTTCTGAATCTTATGTTCTAAATCCTGCTGTTCATCCTCTGAAATCTCGCCTGCCTTTTCTGCTTTCTTAAATGCGTCATTGGCATCCCGTCGGATGTTGCGCAGTGCAACTTTCGCATTGTCGCCTTTCTTCTTTACGTCTTTTGCCAGATCTTTTCTGCGCTCTTCAGTAAGTTCCGGAAAAATCAGACGAATTACACTGCCGTCATTGGTTGGATTGATTCCCAGTTCGGAAGTCTGGATTGCCTTTTCAATTGGCTTAATCAGACTTTTTTCCCAAGGCTGGATAACCAATACGCGAGGCTCTGGAACAGAGATATTTCCTACCTGCTGCAGTGGGGTTGGCGTTCCGTAATAATCTACTCGGATCTTATCTAACACATGAGGATTGGCACGTCCTGCTCGGATGGTTCCATACTCATTGGTTAAGGAATCTAAGGTTTTATTCATCTTCTCTTCATATGTCTTAATATCCATAATGTCCTCCTGATTATGCGGTCACGATTGTGCCGTTAATTTTCCCCTGCATGGCCAGGGCAATACCGTCTTTTTCATTGAGGCTGAATACAGCCATGGGCATTTTGTGTTCCATACACATAATGGACGCCGTTAAATCTACAACGGCCAGTTTCTTGTCAATTACTTCCTGGATGGAAATGGTATCGTATTTCTTTGCGTCTGGATTCAGCTTCGGATCGCTGTCATACACGCCGTCAATGGCCTTTGCAAGTAAAATACAGTCCGCCTCCATCTCGATGGCACGGAGGGCAATACCGGTATCGGTTGAAAAGTATGGATGTCCGGTGCCGCCTGCAAAAAATACAACCATGCCCCGCTCAAAATATTTATTCGCTCTGTCTTTTGAAAACAGCTTGGTCATGGAACCGCACTCAAAGGGGGTCAGAATCTGGGTTTTCATCCCTGCATTGCGGAAAATCTCAGATACATAAATGCAGTTCATAACCGTAGCCAGCATCCCAATCTGATCTGCCTTCGTCCGGTCAATGGCCTCACTGGTACGGCCCCTCCAGAAGTTGCCGCCTCCAATCACAATCCCCACCTGTACGCCTGCATCTACTGAAATCTTTACCTGACGGGCTACTTCTTTTACCGTATCCTCATCAAAGCCTGTCTTTTTCGGACCAGCTAACGCCTCGCCGCTTAATTTTAACAATACGCGTCTTGTCTTCATCAGAATCAATCTCCTATTGTATAATCTTCTGGTGTCAAACACCTCATCTGAAAAACAGATGGACTCTGAATTTTATTATATCATACTTATTCTGCTTTGGAAAGACAGGATTCAAAAAAAGAGGTTGTACACTTTACTTGGGGGTAAAGTAAAAAAGAAATAGGCATAGAGATTCTTTTCCTATATAATTAAGTTACCACACCAAACATATAGAAAGGATTGAACTCTATGCCTACTTCTAATTTTACCGCAAAACTTCTGGAATTGGAAGACATAATTATCTCTGATTTTACTTCTTCTAATACAGAAATTCATATTCACTTTTCTCTCCCTCGCAAAGCTTGTACCTGCCCTCATTGCCACGGGCTGACGGATAAAGTCCATGATTATCGCATTTCCATCATCAAAGACCTTCCGCTCATGGGCAAACATACCTTCCTCCATTACCGGAAACGCCGCTATCACTGTCCTCATTGCGGTAAACACTTTTACGAGCCTTTTTCCCTGGCTGCAAAGCATTGCCGTACCACTACCCGCCTTGCTTTTTATGCCATTCATCTACTTTCGGAGAGACAGTGTGTCCGTTCTGTTTCCAGGCTTTTGGATTTATCAGATTCCTACATCTTTCGCAGACTGAAAGTAGTTCAGTTCCCAAAACCAGACAGGCTTCCGACTGTCCTTTCCATTGACGAATTCAAAGGCAATGCCGGAGGAGAAAAATTTCAGGCAATTCTTACCTGTCCTGACAAACATTCCCTGTTTGATATTCTTCCTTCCCGTTCACAGGTCTCACTCCAGCAGTATTTTCAAGGCTTCAAGAATAAAAAAGAAGTCCAGTTTATTGTCATGGATATGAATAAGGTTTATCGAGAACTGGCAAAAGATTATTTTCCTCAAGCTACAATTGTTATTGATAAGTTTCACGTCGTCCGTTATGTTACCTGGGCTTTGGAAAATGTAAGGAAGCGGATTCAGAAACAGCTCCATCCAGACAAACGGAAATATTTCAAACGAAGCCGGAAACTCCTTTTGACACACCGGAGCAAACTAAAAGAAGAAAGTATGGATGCACTGGCGGTTATGCTGTCACAATCGGAAGATCTCGCAGTTGCTTACCACCTGAAAGAACTATTTTATGATTTTATGAAATCAATGTCTCGTGCAGAAGCCACAAAAAAGCTGAAGTTCTTTCTGCTTGCAGCCCAGGCCAGTCAGTTGAAAGAATTTCACGCCTGCTTAACCATGCTGGGAAACTGGTCAAAATACATTCTGAATGCATTCGATTGTCCCTATACGAATGGTTTTACAGAGGGAACAAACAATGCCATTAAAGTAATCAAACGAAATGCCTTTGGATATCGGAACTTTGAAAATTTTAGGAATCGAATCTTTCTAGCCTTAACGTAAAGAGGCACAGAAACATCATTCCTGTGCCTCAAAATACATTTACCCCAACTCTTGACAATGAGCCAAAAAAGAAGGCCCCTTCCAAAATCCGGAAACGGCCTTCCAAAACGTTCTTATGAAGTTTATTTCTGAGTGGTGTAACCAAAGAAGAAGAATCCAAGAGGAGTATAGTACATACCCTCAATGTCATCTGCCAGCATATATGGCTGTGTATAGAAGTACAGAGGAGCTAATACGCTGTCCTGACCAATCAGAATGTCTTCTGCCTTATGGAATGCTTCCATACGCTCTTCTGGAACAGTAGTTGCCTTTGCTGCATCAATTAATGCATCGTACTCTGGGTTAGAATACTGAGCATCGTTGTTGCCGCCGTCGGTATACCACATATCTAAGAAGGAGCAAGCATCGTTGTAGTCAGCGATCCAGCCGTTACGTGCGATCTGGTACTGACCCTGCTTACGGTTGTCTAAGAATACGTTCCAGTCCTGATTGCTCAGGGTAACGTTTACGCCCAGAACTTCCTGCCACATACTCTGTAATGCCTCGCCGATTGCTTTGTGCTTGTCATCGGTGTTGAACATATACTCAACAGTTGGGAAGCCTTCGCCGTTTGGATAGCCAGCTTCTGCTAACAGAGCGCGGGCTTCTTCACAGTTCTTCTCGTAGTCTTCTGCTGCTACGCTGTAGTAGTCGCCGCCAACGGTACGGAAATCGTCTCCGGTAGTATCTGCATCAAATACGCCAGATGGAACGTAACCAGTTGCTGGAAGCTCACCGGTCTGGGTAACATTTTCTACGATGTAGTTTCTGTCAATTGCTAAAGAGAATGCCTTACGGATCTTTGGATCCTTGAATACTTCGTCTTCTGTGTTGAAGCATACATAGTAGCATCCAATGTAATCTGCAACATCGATTTTTCCAGAAGCTAAGTAGTTTGCAATCTCATCTGTCGGGAAGTTGTTAATAAAGTCTAACTCGCCGCTGTTGTAAGCTGCTAACATAGCGTTTGCATCGTCTAACAGAGTAAACTTAATGGTGTCTGGACCAAGTTTGTCATAGTCATAGTAAGTCTCGCTCTTTTCCATGCTGATGTATGCGTTGTGAGACCACTCAGTCATCTTATACGGACCATTGCCAATATAAGTTGCCGGATCATATGTCCACTCGTCGTTGCCTTCTACCATGTCCTGACGAACTGGGAAGGTTGCTGGGAATGCCATGATCTGATCAAAGTATGGGCAGTCGTAAGATAATACGATTTCCAGAGTCTGATCGTCAATTGCCTTAATTGCTAAGGTATCTGGATCTGCTTCACCGGATGCAACTTCTGCATAACCCTTTACCATGTCAATCATGTAGCAGTAGTCTGCAGCAGTTTCCGGATTAGCCAGACGCTTCCAGCTGTACTCGAAATCACCAGCAGTTACAGGCTTTCCATCAGACCACTGAATGCCTTCACGCATCTTAAAGGTATAGGTAACGGTACCGTCATCGTTTACTACCTTCTCGTAAGACTCTGCCTGGCCAGGAGCCGTTACTGCATTGCCGCTGCCATCGTCAACCCACTTTACAAGACCTTCGAATGCGTGCTGAACCATAATGCCGCCGTCAATCGCGGTATTTAATGCTGGGTCAATGGTCTGAGGCTCAGAAGCGATACAAACAGACAGATTGTATTCGCCGTCGGCTGCTGCCTCAGTGCTTTCTGCTGCCGCATCTTTGCTCTCTGCTGCGGTTGTCTCTGTGCTTTCTGCTGCTGTAGTAGCTGCAGTGGTATCTGCGCTGTCGCTGCTGCCGCACGCTGCTAAAGATACAACCATTGCAGAAGCAAGAGCAAGAGACATGATTTTCTTTGTCTTTCTCATAATTCTTCCTCCTTTTTTTCTTATCCCCGAATTTTTTCGTGAGATTCTATGACAACGCCCCATTTAAGGGGGCGCTGCTACCTACTCTTATCCCGTCCCTGCTGTTACTGATCCAGTAAATGGCAGGCTGCCCAGTGTCCAGGTGCGTGCTCTTTAAATTTCGGCATCTCCTGTCTGCACTTTTCTGTTGCATATGGGCAGCGGGTGTGGAAACGGCATCCGCTAGGCGGATTGATCGGGCTTGGAATATCTCCTTCCAACACGATTCTGCTGCGGCTGCGGCTAAGCTTTGGATCCGGAACCGGAACTGCTGACAGCAGCGTCTTAGTATATGGATGGATTGGATTGCGGTTTAATTCGTAACTTTCTCCCAATTCCACCAAGGATCCTAAATACATAACGCCAATCCGGTTGGAAATATGGCGTACTACGGATAAATCATGAGCAATAAATAAATAGGTCAGACCTAATTCTTCCTGCATATCTTCCAGCATATTTACAACCTGGGACTGGATCGATACGTCTAACGCAGAAATCGGCTCGTCACAGACGATAAATTCTGGTTTTACAGCCAGGGCGCGGGCAATCCCGACTCTCTGCTGCTGACCGCCGGAAAATTCATGGGGATAGCGGTTTGCGTGTTCGGTATTTAATCCTACGCGGCGCAGAAGTTCCTTGATCATATCGGTTCTGTCCTGCTTGCTGGAAGCAAGTTTATGAATGTCAATGGCTTCGCCGATAATCTCTCCTACTGTCATACGCGGATCCAAAGATGCGGACGGATCCTGGAAAATAATCTGCATTTTTCTTCTGTATGGCAGCATATTGACTGCCTGCAGCTTTCCTAAGGGTTTTCCGTCTTCCCCAAGAGGGTTATCGTAAATCGGCGTTCCGTCGTAAATAATACTTCCTCCGGTCGGTTCGTGAAGACGAAGGACCGTTCTTCCCAATGTAGTTTTTCCACATCCGGACTCGCCTACCAGACCTAACGTTTCTCCTTTTTTAATAAAGAACGATACGTCCTGGACAGCCTGAACACCAGGCCCCTTCATTCCCTTAATCGGAAAATATTTTCTTAAATTTTTAACCTCAAGGAGAATCTTCTCATCATGATTCATTGTTTTTTTCCTCCTTGTTTAAGCGTTCCTGAACCCGAAGCCAGCAGGCGGAACGGTGATTTTCACTGATTTCCACATATGGCGGCATCTTCTTTAAACAGATCTTCATACACTGCTCACACCGAGGTGCAAACGGGCATCCTTCCGGTGGATTCAGCATATCGACTGGTGTTCCTTCAATTGGAATCAGACGCTCATAGCTCTCTGCATCTACACGCGGCATAGAGCGGAGCAGACCTTTTGTATAAGGATGGGAAGGATTGTAGAAAATATCATCTACCGGTCCCTGTTCTACCATCTTTCCTGCATACATAACCGATACTTTGTCGCAGATATCTGCCACAACGCCAAGGTTATGGGTAATAAAGATGATACCCATCTTTGTCTTTTTCTGAAGTTCTTTCATTAACTCCAGAATCTGCGCCTGAATGGTAACGTCCAGTGCAGTAGTCGGTTCATCAGCAATTAAAAGCTGCGGATGGCAAATCAGTCCCATGGCAATCATAACACGCTGACGCATACCGCCGGAAAACTCATGAGGGTACTGCTTCATACGCTTCTCCACGTTGTTAATTCCAACTAACTCCATCATTTTCATCGCCTGCTTTTCTGCATCGGCTTTGGAAATGGATTTATCGTGGGCGCGAAGGGCCTCTACCAGCTGATTTCCAATGGTATATACCGGATTTAAGCAGGTCATTGGATTCTGGAAAATCATCGCTACCTTGCTGCCGCGGAATGAAGTCATTTCATCCTTGGAAAACTTCAGAACATCCTGTCCCTCGAAGGTAATGGAACCGCCAATGACTTTGCCAGGGGACTGCAAAAGTCCCATAATGGAATATGCCTCCACACTTTTACCGGAACCGGACTCTCCTACTACGCCCATAACTTCGCCATAGTTTAAATCATAGGAGATTCCGCTTACTGCCTTTACCTCTCCGGCAGGTGTAAAGAAGGAAACGTGCAGGTCTTTCACTTCCAATAACTTCTGATTTTCATTTTTTGTCTCAGCCATCTTGTCTCCTCCTTCCTATTTCTTCAGTTTGGGGTCTAAGGCATCTCTAAGGCCATCGCCAAACAGGTTGAATGCTAAAATCATAACAGATAATACGACTGCAGGAATGATCAGACGATAGGTATAGGTATACATACCGCTGAGCGCGTCTGTTGCCATGGATCCTAAACTTGGAAGCGGTGCAGAAACACCTACACCCAGGTAAGAAAGGAAGGATTCCAGGAAAATTGCAGATGGGATCTGCAGACAGGTAGTAACAACGATCTGCCCAATACAGTTTGGAAGCAGATGTTTACGGATAATACGGCCGCCGGAAGCTCCCAGAGCTTTTGCTGCAGTTACATATTCCTGTTCTTTTAACTGAAGTACCTGGCCGCGGATAATACGGCTCATGGTTACCCAGTAAAGCATACCAAATGCAATAAACAGAGAAATCAGGTTGGGACCTAAGACGCCTACAAATGATTTCAGCGGGCCGGAACCAGAGTTTACAAACTCTGTTAAAATTGGTTTTAACGCTGTAGCAATCAAAAGTACAACCAGCATTTCTGGTACAGAATAAATCAGTTCAACAATACGCTGCATCACAGCATCGACTTTTCCTCCGCAGTATCCGGAAATGGAACCATATACTGCGCCAATCAGGAGTACCAGGATTGCAGCACAGATACCGACAGACATGGAAACGCGGGCACCGTACATAACACGGACTAAAATATCACGTCCGTACATATCTGTACCAAACACATGAGGGAATACCTTCTCTCCTGCTGCCTTACGCTCTAATTCCTCCTGGGAATATCCAAACATCTTTTTCTTGATTCCCAGTTCCTTGCGGATTACCTTCGGATCTGCCTCTTCGCTGCTTTCTGTATTTTTAGCAGCGACCTTTGCCTGAGCTTTGATTTTTGCCTTATCTACAGAAGATAACTTTTCGCCTTTTGCAGCCGCTTCCTCTTCTGCTTTTGCAATCATCGCATCAACGTCTAATACTTCACTCTGGGTTCTAGCTGCAATTTCTTCGTCCAGCCGCTTCTGATCTTCCAGAGTATAGTGATAAGGATACAGATTTTCTGCACCTTTGTTAAATTCATCATATCCATAGGGAACCAGGTAAGGCCCTACAAATGCAAAGAGGATCAAAAAGATTACAACGCCTAATGCTACCATGGCAACTGTATTCTGCTTTAATCTTCTCCATGCATCTTTCCAATAAGATACACTGGCACGTTCCTGAATGAAATCTTCTCTCTCATTCTGAGTTGCCGGCTCAAAATCTGCCGGTGTTAATGTATTCCAATCCAGCATAGACTCGACATCTGGCTGCAGAGAAACGATGCAGCGTTTCATCTTTTTTTCTTTCGCCATGCTTATTCTCCACCTTTCGTCAGACTGATTCTAGGATCTGCAAGCTTATACAGCAAGTCAACTACAACATTCATCAGGATAATGAAGGTTGCCAAAAAGATTGTAGTACCCATGATAACCGGATAGTCACGGTTCTGAATAGACTGAACAAAATAACGTCCTAATCCAGGGATTGAGAAAACGCTCTCTACAACGAAACCGCCGCACAGAGTAAATGCTACCTGCGGTCCTAAATACGTAATAACCGGAATCAAGGCATTTCTAAGTGCATGTTTGAAAATAATCTTTCTGTTCTTCAGACCCTTTGCCCTGGCAGTCTTAATATACTCCTGGTTTAAAGAGTCCAGCATAGCAGAACGGGTCTGTCTGGCTGTATAACACATTGGATAAAATCCTAATGCAAAGCAGGGAAGCACATAAGAGCGCCATCCGGCTGCCGGATCAAAAATTGTCGGGAAAATTTTCAGAGACGCAATACCGCCTGCAAATACAACCAGCAGGATGGAAGCGACTACGAAACTCGGGGTTGAAATCCCCAGCGTACAAACAACTCGAAGGATACTGTCTGTCAGTTTGCCTCTCTTAAAAGCAGCCAGACATCCCAGCGGTACTCCGACTAATACAGCCCAGGTCAAAGCGATGGCGCCGATTTTAGCGGAAACCGGAAACATATCCAAAATAATATCCATAACCGCACGATTTTTCTGCATCTTTAAAGATACGCCAAAATCGCCATGCAGCAGATTTTTCAAATACATTCCCAACTGTACAATGACTGGTTTGTCCAGTCCGTACTTTGCATTGAGAGCATCTATGGTTGCCTGGGAAGGAGTTTTTTCACTCAGCCAGGGACTTCCTGGAATTGCATTCATCAAAAGGAAGGTAATACAGGTTACTAAGAAAATTGTAACAATTGCCATTCCAAGTCTTTTTGCAAAATATTTGCCCATTTTATCACACCTTAATATTTTATCAGTTCTCTATATAGCTGTCGCGCCAATAAAGACATTTGTTTTTGTTGAAAGTACATATTTTGGTTGAAAATCGCCCTTGAGAAAAGCTTCTCAAGGGCTTTTCAAATCATTTAATCAGGCGGGGATTACTGTCCCATCTGCTTTGCAACTTCTGCTGCAAAGTCCTCTTCCTTCTTTTCCATACCTTCGCCGGTCTCAAAACGAACGAACTTCTTAATGGCAATCTTAGCGCCGTTTGCTTTTGCAACCTCTTCTACGTACTTGCCAACGGTCTGCTTTCCATCCTCAGCCTTTACGTATACCTGGTCTAACAGGCAGATTTCCTTTAATTCCTTGTTAATACGACCCATAACCATGCCTTCAATAATCTTATCGTTTGCATCTGGCTTCTCATTTCTTGCTGCAACTGCAAGAATCTCTTTTTCTTTTGCAATGTAGTCTGCATCTACTTCGTTTCTGTTGGTGTATAATGGCTTTAATGCTGCAGCCTGCATAGCTACGTTTCTTGCCATTTCTCTGATTGCGTCGTTTACTACGTCAGTCTCAACGTCAACTAAAACGCCAATCTTTCCGCCTGCATGAATGTAGGATGCAACGAAACCGTTCTCTTCCTCTACACGCTCAAATCTTCTGATATTCATGTTCTCGCCGATTACAGCGATCTGAGCAGATAAAGCTTCCTTTACAGTCAGAGATTCATCTTTTGCCCACTTCTCAGCAAAGAAGGTATCCATATCAACTGCAGTGCTGTTTAATGCCTGAGCAGCAACATCTGCTACATAACCTCTGAACACTTCATTCTTCGCAACGAAGTCTGTCTCAGCGTTTACTTCAACTACAACTGCTTTCTTCTCATCATCGCTTACCAGAGTAAATGCGATACCTTCAGCAGCGATTCTGCCAGCTTTTTTCTGTGCAGAAGCAAGTCCTTTCTCTCTTAAGAACTCAACTGCCTTATCCATATCCCCATCGGTTGCTGCCAGTGCCTTCTTGCAATCCATCATACCTGCGCCGGTCATTTCTCTTAATTCTTTTACCATTGCTGCTGTAATTGCTGCCATGATTTTTTCCTCCATCTCTGATTATAGTGAAAAAGATGCTCCACCCGTATTTTCTAATCGGGCGAAGCATCTGTCATTTCAAATTAAGCCTCTACAGTCTCATCTGCTTCGATTTCGCCAGCTGCTTCCATATCTGCAACTGCCTCGCCCTGATTTGCTTCAATTACAGCATCAGCCATCTTGGAAACGATTAACTTAACTGCTCTGATCGCATCATCGTTACCAGGAATTACATAATCCAGCTCTTCAGGATCGCAGTTGGTATCTGCAATACCGATTAACGGAATGCCCAGGGTGTGTGCTTCCTGTACACAAATTCTTTCTTTCTTTGGATCAACTACGAAAATTACGTCTGGCAGTTTCTTCATTTCCTTGATACCGCCTAAGTTCTTCTCTAACTTGTCCCATTCTTTCTTTAATTCGATAACTTCCTTCTTAGGCAGAACATCAAATGTACCGTCCTCAGCCATGGTCTCAATTTCTTTTAATCTTGCAATTCTGCTCTGGATAGTCTTGAAGTTAGTCAGCATACCGCCTAACCATCTCTCGTTTACATAGAACATATTGCATCTTTCAGCCTCAGTCTTGATTGCGTCCTGAGCCTGCTTCTTGGTTCCTACAAACAGAACAGTACCGCCGTCTGCAGCGATGTCTGCTACTGCCTTGTAAGCCTCATCAACTTTGCCTACAGACTTCTGTAAGTCGATGATGTAGATACCGTTTCTTTCGGTATAGATGTAAGGAGCCATCTTAGGGTTCCATCTTCTTGTCTGGTGACCGAAGTGTACACCAGCTTCCAGTAACTGTTTCATAGAAATTACGCTCATGTTTCTACCTCCATTTGGTTTTTAACTTCCGTCGGCATCTCATGCTTCCAGGGAGACCTGAATCTTTCAGGCACCTTCCCAAGGAATCCGCCGACGTGTTTTTTCGTAAGCCACTCCAATATAACATAAGTCAACTTATGGTGCAAGTATTTTTTTGTCCTTTTCTCTGTTTTTTATTGTTTCCCATAGAAAAAGCAGCCGGAAAACCCAGAATTTTCCAGAAAAATCCAGATTTCTGAGTGCTGCCGGCTGCTGATGCATCACAATTGTTTTATATTTTTGTTTTTCCTGCATTTGCCTTTATGGCCTTCAGTTCATCAAACACGACATCATTTAACACCTTAATATAGGTTCCCTTCATACCAGATGAACGGGACTCAATAACGCCGGCGCTCTCGAACTTGCGGAGTGCATTGACAATAACCGAACGGGTAATTCCTACCCTGTCCGCAATCTTACTGGCTACCAGAATTCCCTCATTGCCATCCAGTTCTTCAAAAATGTGCGTGATTGCTTCCAGCTCAGAGAATGACAATGTGCTGATTGCCGATTTTACAATCTGAACTTTCCGGCTCTCCTCTGCATTTTCTTCATTTACCGAACGCATCATTTCCAGCCCTACTACGGTTGTTCCATATTCACTGACAATAATGTCATCAATATCATACTGGGAATCTGACTTATACATAAACAGTGTTCCGAGACGCTCTCCTGCAATATCAATCGGAGAAATAATCGCCTGGTACTTTTTTACATTTTCTTCTGCAAATCCCAATGTAGCCAAATTTACGTTTTCCTTGGTAGACAGCACACTAAGAAGTCTTTCATTCAGCAATTTATCTACATAGTCTCCTACCTGGTCAACGATTAATTCTTCAATCTCATCAACTCCAGGCCAGATGCTGACCCCCAGGACTTTTCCCTTCTTGCTGATTACCAGAATGTTGGATAGCAGAATTTCGCTTAGCACCTTGCAAATGTCATTAAAAACAAACTTGTGTGAATTATTGTTATGCAATAATTTATTGATTTTCCTTGTTTTATCCAACAACTGTACACTCATTTTCCAAAACCTCCTTGTTCTGTTGAAATGGTTTTCCGAAAAAGCTATATATTACTTGAATTGTACCATGTTTATTCAACATTCACAATAGTTTTTGGAAGTTTTTTGATTTTTTAAGAAATACTTCTATTTTGATTTAATTTTCTCACGATACCCGCAAGTTTCACTAGAACATACCAGCTGGCTTCCTTTTTCCACCATATAGCTGCCACACTGCGGGCACTTTTCTCTGGATGGTTTCTGCCAGGACATAAAATCACATTCCGGATTTGCTTCGCATCCATAATAGCGGCGTCCCTTTTTGGTCTTTTTAATAACAATCTCTTTGCTGCACTTCGGACATGGAACTCCTATTTTTTCTAAATATGGCTTCGTATTCTTGCATTCTGGAAAGCCTGGACAGGCCAGAAACTTTCCATGAGGACCATATTTTATTACCATGTTCCGACCGCAAAGCTCACAGACTTCGTCTGTTACCTCATCTGCAATAGTAACAGACTCCAGCTCTGCCTGGGCATTCTTTACCGCTTCGTCTAAATCCGGATAAAAATTACGAACCACCGTCTTCCAATCTACCGTTCCATCTCCTACCTTGTCCAGAAGGTATTCCAGATTTGCCGTAAAGGCAGTATCTACAATACTTGGAAAGCACTGTTTCATCATTCCGTTTACGACTTCTCCCAGCTCTGTCACATATAAATTTTTATTTTCCTTTACTACGTATCTTCTGTTTAAAATCGTTGTTATAGTAGGCGCATAGGTACTTGGACGTCCAATCCCCTGCTCTTCCAACGCTTTTACCAGAGAAGCCTCCGTATAGTGCGCCGGCGGCTGGGTAAAGTGCTGACTTGGCAGCAGTTTTTCTAATGTCAATTCCATTCCCGTTTCCAGTTTTCCAAGAAGAACATTTTTTTCCTCTTTTTCTTCCTCCTGGACATAAACGGATAAGAATCCATCAAATACTAATTTTGATGCAGTCAGCGTAAACAGATATTCCCCTGCTCCTATTTTTACTGTCGTCGTCTCATATCTTGCAGCTTCCATTCGGCTGGCGGCAAACCGTTTCCAGATCAGCTGATACAAGCGGAACAAATCTCTTTGAAGCGATTCTTTTATAATAACCGGAGTTAATGAAATATCTGTAGGACGGATAGCCTCGTGAGCATCCTGGATAATCTTTCCTCCCTTTTTGGCATTTTGTTCTGCCTTTGCCACATATTGACTTCCATATTGTTTTCCAATAAATTCCCTTGCTGCCAGATCAGCTTCTTCTGCTACACGGGTAGAATCTGTACGCAAATAGGTAATCAAACCAATCGTCCCATGACCTTTTACTTCAACGCCCTCATACAGCTGCTGGGCAAGACGCATGGTTTTCTGAGTAGAGAAGTTCAGTACTTTTGAAGCTTCCTGCTGAAGAGTACTGGTGGTAAATGGAATCGGCGCTTTTTTTAACCGTTCGCCATTTTTTACTTCTTCTACCACATAGGTCTGTTTCTTCAGATAATTTTGGATTTTCTCTATTTCTTCCTTATTTCCGATAGAAACCCTGCCCTCTTTGTTTCCATAGAACTTTGCCATTAATGGTTTTTTGCTGCCTGGGAACTTAAATGCCGCATCCAGGTTCCAGTATTCTTCCGGAATAAATGCGTTAATTTCTTCTTCCCTGTCACAAATCATCCGAAGAGCTACAGACTGGACTCTGCCTGCGCTCAATCCACGTTTTACCTTTTCCCATAAAAGGGGGCTGATCTTATATCCTACTAAACGATCCAGCACTCTGCGGGCCTGCTGCGCATCTACCAGGTTCATATCAATTTCTCTGGGATTCTTAATGGAATTTTTTACCGCATTTTTTGTAATTTCATTAAAACTGATACGGTATACTTTTTTATCTCCAGCCTCATCCAGCTTCAACGCCTTCATTAAATGCCAGGAAATCGCTTCTCCTTCCCGATCAGGGTCCGTTGCAAGATAAATCTTATCTGCTTTCTTCACTTCTTTCCGCAGCTTCGACAGAATATCTCCTTTTCCCCTTATGGTAATATACTTTAATTCAAAATCATTATCCACATCAATTCCCATTTGGCTTTTGGGCAGATCCCTTACATGGCCATTAGAAGCATCTACCTCATAGGTAGAACCCAGGAACTTTTTAATTGTTTTTACTTTTGCAGGAGACTCTACAATTACCAGATTCTTTGCCGCCATAACTACTCCTCATTCACAGTTTTTTTCTGTAATAGTGATTTACGTCCTGCACAATGTATCCTGCCATTTCTAAGTCCAGAAGGATCCCCACACATTCATGCATTGGCAAACCGCTTTCTTTTACAATCTCTTCAATAAATTTTGGTTGCAAATCCAAGCAAATATACACCTTTTTTTCTTTCTTGGCAAGTCCCTTCTGCTTTTTTTCCTGAATTCCCTGTATTTTTCCATGTTTCATACCAAAATAATCCAATATATCGTCTATGCATAAGAGAGGAAATGCTCCCGACTGAATCAGATGGTTGCATCCCGAACTCAACATATCGGTAATTCTTCCTGGTACTGCAAATACGTCCTTTCCTTGTTCTAAGGCCAGCTCTGCCGTAATAAGAGAACCGCTCTTTTCTCTGGCCTCTACTACAATTACAACATCAGCAATCCCGCTGATAATCCGATTACGCATAGGGAAATTGGCTGGTTTCGGCTTTTCTCCCATCCCATATTCCGAAAGAATCCCTCCTTCTTTTTCCATCTTTTCAAATAGCGGGTAATTTTCTTTCGGATAACAAATATTAATTCCGCATCCTAGCACCCCATAAGTTGGCTTTCCTGCCTCCAATGCCCCTCTATGACTGGCTCCATCTACTCCTAAAGCCAGACCGCTGATAACCTGAATCCCCATGCTGCTAAGTTCCTTTGCCAACATCCTTGCCACATGACTTCCATAACTGCTGCATTCCCTGGCTCCTACAATTGCTGCGCAAAAGCGCTGATTATCCGGCATTGTCCCCTTACAGAAAAGGCCCATCGGTCTATTGTGAATCATACGCAGGCCTCTTGGATATTCTTCATCAAAAGGCGTAAAAAAACGTATCTTCTGTTCTTTTAACCCCTCATATTCCTCCTCTATTTTTTGCCTCATATCCTGTTTTCGAAAGGCATCAAATGCTTGTTCCTGATTTCCGGAAAGAATCCCTTTTTCTTTCAAAAACATTCCTTCTATATTATATATCTCTTCTTTTTTCTGAACAGCATTCCAGATTTTATTGATTGTAACAGCACCAAATCCCGAAATCCGTGTCAACCAATATAAATTCATCCGTTCCTGCTTTGTTAAAGGTTCAGTCAGTACCATCCCTCTTTTCCCCAATATTTTGTTTCCAAGCTTCGATATCCGATGGCTTCACATAAATCACCATGGCTAATCTGTTCCCGTTCCCCCAGATCTGCAATTGTACGGGCTACTTTTAAAATTTTATGTACTGCACGAGCGCTTAAATGCTTTTTTCTATAAACTGTTTCTAAAAATTTTTCTTCTTTCTCACTAATTGCACAATATGTTTCGATTTCTTTCCCGCCCATCTCACTGTTGTAGCAAATAGCTGTATTTTGGAACCGGTACTTCTGCCGCTCTGCAGCAGCTTCTACCCTGCTGCGAATCTGTCTGGAGGATTCATTTATTTCTGAATTTCGTAACTCCTGATAAGATACCGGAGTTGCTTCTGCCGCAATGTCAAACCGTTCCAGAATCGGCTTAGAAATTTTTCCTAAATAGTGCTGAATCTGTCCATTGGTACATCGGCATCTGTTCCGATCCGGATAAAATCCACAAGGACATGGATTCATCGCCGCAACCAAAAGAACATTTGCCGGAAATATATAAGTACCATGAAGTCTGGATATTGTAACGGTCTTTTCCTCTAAGGGCTGTCTTAAAATTTCTATCGCCTTGGAAGAAAATTCTGGAAACTCATCTAAAAATAAAATTCCTTCGGATGCTAATGATAATTCTCCTGGTCTGGGGTTTACGCCTCCCCCTGCCAGCGCCTGAGGGCTGATTGTGTGATGAGGACTCCGAAATGGTCTCTTTCCCATTAATGTCTGTCCCTTTGGAAGAAGGCCGCACACACTATATATTTTTGAGACTTCCATCCGCTCTTTTTCTGTCATCGGCGGTAGTATCGTAGGAATACGCTGAGCAACCATTGTCTTTCCTGCCCCTGCTTCTCCTATCATTAATAAATTGTGTCTCCCTGCCGCTGCAATTTCTGCGCTTCTTCGCAAAATCATTTGCCCGCTTATTTCCGAAAAATCTTTCATCTCTCTTTCGTCCGCTGATAACTCTGTAAACACTTCCGTTGAACAGACTGCTGTCTGTTCCTCTTTTTCCGGATGACGAATCCATTCCACACATTGTCTTAAGGATAGTGGAGCTGAAATCCGGACTCCTCCGACCGCCTGGCCTTCCCTCACGTTTTCCCTTGGAAGGAAGCATTTTTGAAATCCTTTTTCTTTTGCACTTAGCACAATCGGAAGAACTCCTCTTATTGGTTTAATGGTTCCATCTAACCCTAATTCCCCTACAAACAGGCACTTTTGGTACGCTTCTAAATCTATCTCCCCTAAAGCAGCTAAAACAGCCAGCGCAATCGCCAAATCGTAACTGGTTCCTGCCTTCCGGATCGATGCCGGAGAAAGATTGATGACTGTCTTTTTAGGGGGCATTCGAAAGCCCGAATTTCGTAATGCGGTTCTTACCCGCTCCTGGGCCTCCCGTACTTCTGAAGATAAATATCCCACCATGACTATACTCGGCAGACCATCATGAGAATCTACTTCTACAGAAATAATCTGTCCGTCAATCCCACTGGTTCCTGCACTAAAAATTCTGCTGAACAAACAATCCCCCTTTTCCCTGTCTATTAAGCGAATTCTGTCATATACTCCCTAAATCTCAGCGGAAGATGGGTTCTCTGACAGTTTTTGTTTTCTCGCTCCTTGATTGCAATCGTATCGTGAAAAATCTTCCACAGCTTTTCATAGTCTTCTGCTTCATTCTGCCACCCCTCTATCTCTTTTGCTTCATTCTCCCCAATGTGAGCAATGGTCCAGCCTTTCTGCGGCGCAAAAATAACGGCCTGTTTTCTATTTTCATCATAAATCATCCATTTTTCATTTGGAAGGCGGTCTGCAAAATGGACTGCCAGTAATGGAAGAACTGCATTTTTAGGCCCAATCCTGCTAAAAAGCAGCCTTTTTTCTTTAATTTCTGTAAAGCGCAGAAATCCTGTCAGCAAATGGTTTTCATTATAAACGTTCCTGCACATCTGAAATACTTGGAACACTTCTGGTATCTGGAGCATATCCATAACGTTTTTTCCAATATGAAATCCGTATATCAAAAATCTGTATATCTTATCTGCCTTATCTCCATCTTGAGATAGAGAAGCAATATATACCTTTTCATATGCAGACTCTGAAATGCGGCTCCTAATCGTTTGAATTACGTTTGAAGCCTTCATACTCTCAGCCGAAACCTGAATATATTCTGTAAACAGTTCCTGTTCGAACATACCGTTCATCTGTAGACGGACATTTTTATGTCCCTTTTTACTCATCCATGCATCATAAACTCCACAAAGAATTCCCTCCAGAGAATCTTCACAAATATAAACTGTCATCTGTTTTCTCCCGTTTTATAATGTTCCAGAAATCGTTGAGAACACATCTTCCCTGGTTGGTGCCGCTTGAAGATTCATATCCTGAAACAAGGACATCTGATAGTAGGAACCGCTATGGGCAATATCCCAGGCTTTTCTCCGTTCGTCTCCAATCAGACTGGATGTAATAAAATCCTGTTCCAGCCGGCACCCCTGTTCCATTTTGCCAGAACAGGTAATAAAATAAACTGCCCGTTTTAATACAACACCTAGTTTTTTTAATCCTGAAAAATCTAATGCGCCATTTTTTCTGGCAGCCAAAATCCTCCTGGCAGACTTTACTCCAATTCCTGGCACTCTCAGCAGCATCTCATACCTTGCCGTATTGACTTCTACCGGAAAGTATTCTAAATGCCGCAATGCCCAATCGCACTTTGGATCTAAAAAAATATTAAAGTTTGGCGCTTTTTCCGTAAGGAGTTCATCTGCACGAAATCCATAAAAACGGAGAAGCCAGTCTGCCTGGTATAGACGGTGTTCTCGTAAAAGGGGTGGTCCTCCTGGAATTTCTGGAAGGGAGGAGTCTTCATTTACCTTAACAAATGCAGAAAAAAACACTCTTTTCAATCCATATCCCTGGTACAGGGCTTCTGTTACTTTCATCATCTGGTAATCATTTTCCATCGTTGCCCCAACAATCATCTGCGTACTTTGCCCTGCTGGCACAAACCGTTTTTCTTCCCATCTCGCTTGCGGCAGAAGGATTTGTGAATCTCTTTCTATTGGATAATTTTCTGCTTTTGCAACTGCCTTCTGATGCTGCAGCAGCGCCGCACCTCCTGAAAATCCTGCTTTCTTCGTCTTGCGTTCTTTTTTCTCTCCCTCCAGCAAATTTTGCTGAAACGAAATTCCCTGCTGGATCTGACGCATTGGCTTCAAAATTTTTTCCCTCGTCTTGCCAGGAGCCAGATAACGGAGTCCTTCAGCTGTAGGCAGCTCCAGATTTACACTCATACGATCTGCCAAAAATCCTGCTCTCTCTATTAACTCCGGATCTGCCCCAGGAATTGTTTTAATATGGATATAACCGTTAAACTTATGAACTGTGCGCAGCTGATATACTGTTTCATAAATCTGCGTCATTGTATAATCTGCACTGTGAAGAATACCTGAACTTAAAAATAAACCTTCTATATAGTTTCTTCGATAAAACTCCATCGTCAGCTGGCATACCTCTTCTGGTGTAAACGATGTCCGAAGGGTATCATTCGAAACCCTGTTGATACAGTATTTACAATCGTAAATACATTCATTGGTAAAAAGAATTTTTAAAAGGGAAATACAGCGCCCATCTGCTGAAAAGCTATGGCAAATTCCTGCTTCTGCTGCATTTCCCAGCATTCCCGCTTTTCCTCCGCGCTTAATCCCGCTGGAAGTACAAGCTACATCGTACTTTGCCGCATCTGTTAAGATTTCTAATTTTTCCTGAATGGTTAGATCCTGCCTTACCAGCATACCTGGGCCTCCTGTATTGTCCTTTCAGAACATTTGTTCTTTCTGGTTTCCAGTATAGCATATCCATTCAAAAATTGCAATCTTTTTTCGAACATTTGTTCTAATTTTCAATTCTTGCTCCATCTGTGCCAACCAAATATCCGTCCGGCGTCATCTGTCCCGCATACATTGCTCCCTTTCTCCCATCTGAAACCGGATTAAAATAGTACCACTTTCCATCAATCAGCTGCCAGCCGGTAACCATAGCACCGCGATGTCCATCGCTGACTGGGTTCAGATAATACCAGGTTCCATCTGTATCCAGATACCAGCCTGTTTTCATATGCCCCAATGTTCCGTCTGATATGTTGTGCAGAAAGTACCAGAAACCGTCCGGATCCTGATGCCAGCCTGTTTTCATGTATTCATCCTGTCCAAAACGATACCAGTCCGTTCTGCCTGTAACTCCATAATATAAATAGCACCACTCATCTTTTGCATTTCCTCCATCCGTATAGTGGAAAACCCATCCATCTGGAAGCTTTTCCCAGCGTCCGCTCTTTCCTTTTCCGACGTCCGTATAAGAATCTCCATATACTCCAGGACCTCCTTGTGTACTGCCAGAACCGCCGCCCCAGCTGCCAGAGCTTCCGCTGGAACCGCTGCCAGAGCCACTGCCGGAACCACTGCCGGAACCGCTGCCGGAGCCACTGCCAGAACCGCTGCCGGAGCCATTACCAGAACCTCCTCCGGAACCATTGCCGGAATTATCTCCAGAACCATTTCCATTGTCTCCATCTCCTGGAGTAATTAATTTATCGTCTTCCGTTCCTGGCTGTTTATCTTCTCCATTGTGCCATTTCTCGTCGTCTTCTGTGTCCCATTTTCCGTCTTCTCCTGGACGGTTATTGGTTCCGTCCCCATTGTCGATATAATCGTCTTTGCTTCCATATTGGCCATCCTGGCCTGGATGGATTAATTTATCATCTTCCGTTCCTGGCTGTTTATCTTCCCCATTATGCCATTTCTCGTCGTCTTCTGTGTCCCATTTTCCGTCTTCTCCTGGACGGTTATTGGTTCCGTCCCCATTGTCGATATAATCGTCTTTGCTTCCATATTGGCCATCCTGGCCTGGATGGATTAATTTATCATCTTCCGTTCCTGGCTGTTTATCTTCCCCATTATGCCATTTCTCGTCGTCTTCTGTGTCCCATTTTCCATCTTCTCCTGGACGGTTATTGGTTCCGTCCCCGTTGTCGATATAATCGTCTTTGGTATCAAAAATAGTATCGTTTCCGCAGTGAACCTTCTGCCCGTTCTGGTTTTCATAGCAGTCATCCCTGCTGCCATAGACCCCATCATCTCCGGTTTCTAAAACGATGTCGTCGTTTGTCCCTGCTGTTTTGTCCGATCCGTTGTAAAAATAGTGATCATCCTCTGTTCCCATATTTTCATCTTCCCCTGGACGGCGGTTGGTTCCATTTCCTAAATTCTCAAAATACAGTTCCCATTGAGCAGTCAGAATCGTGTCTGACGGGATTTTATATACAGTCTCTTCTGTTATCGGTTCTTTGCTGTCTTCCTGCGTCCATCCCAGAAAACGGTAATCTATTTTTAACGGAGTCGGAAGAGGACCATATGGAGCGTCATAGGTAACGGAAATGGGTTCTTTGTCACAGATTCCTCCATTTGGATTGAAAGAAACCTGGTATTGATTTGCTTTCCACTGAGCAAACAGCTCCACTGTCTCCTGGTCTGTTAATGTCAGGTCCTGGACAGACTGCCCTGGCTGGTATCCGGTTCCTGTTCCGTCTGCCTGGGTATTCCAGAGCGTAAATTGATAGCCCGTGCGGAAAAATCCATTTTCTGCAATAGTAAACGGCGTTCCTACCTGCTGTCTGGAACCTTCCGTACCGCCTTCTGCCGCACCATTCCCCATATAAGAAACCTGATATTGATTCGGAACAGTCTCCAGCCTGACACCGCACCTGCCGCAGTTTTTGATTTTATAACCCGCGACTGATGTTGTATCATATATTTCCGGAATGATATGTCCTAACGCAGGAATCGTCTGATGAATGGAACCGCACATCTCGCAAGTTCCTGTTATGGCCCCTTCCGTTGTACAGGTCGGTTCTGTCCTGACAGTTCCTATATGCGTATGAGCCTGCTCGGCTCCTGCAACTGTCTGCTGTCCCCCAAATGGAAAGATCGTAACTCCTCCATAGTCTGCCAAATGGGGCGCATAGTAGTAAAACAGAACGCCTGTCAGCTTGGGATGGGGATTTTTTATGGTTACAACCGTATTCCATTTTCCAGTGTCCATATCGGTAGAATTCTGAATGGTAATGGCATCCGCTACCTTTACCAGTTCCGTATTGCTGTAACTTCCACTGCCTTTCCAAATCTCTGTCTTTAGATTGCTGACCGTTTTCGTCTCATTTTTCTTATAATATTCCCAGATACCGTCAATCTGCCTGGAAGTGCCTTCTGTGGTATGATTGGAAATCATTTCATTAAATCCATGCCGGTACTCTGCTCCCTGAAACAGCAGATATACGCCAGGTTTTCCAAGGCTTCCCGCCATCTTCTCTTCTACTCCGGAACCGGTTATGGTCAGTACATCTGATGTCCTGTTCTGACGCATGAGGACAGGTTCTGCTGCTATCTCTTCCAATTTTTCATATTCTGCATTAGCATCTGTTGCAACAGCCATTTTCTTGCTTTGATAAACCGGCAGAGCCTCTGCTGAAAAAATATTTCCACAGCTTAAAATCCCTGCAAATAGCGCTAGGCTGACTACATATATTCTTGCCTTTTTCAAAAGGATTCCCCCTTTTCTTGTTTGGATGATTTTAACACTTTTATTTACAGGTACAAAAATAGCACGACACAGGCATAGGCATCCCCCCGCTTTCTTAAGCTGCGTCATTCTTCAACTATATGTTTTGATTTGTGTTAAACTTTGGAATTCATTGGCAGTACGCCGATTGGTTAGAAATTAGATTTGATTTCCAGAAAGTTTAATGGATGGAGAGATTTTATCATTTCTCCATCCATTATTCAAGTCCTGAAGGCTTACTTTTCATCGCTACTTTTCGACATTTTTCATCCGTTTACTGATTCTGGCCTCTTTTCTCCGTCTCTTCTGCGTTCAGGCAGGATTCTGGCGTTTCCAGAAACCTTCTCAGAGCCGGATACGCTTCTTCTGCATCTTCATAGCCTTGATGGTAAAGCGCCATCAGCTTTTCCTTATCCTTTTCTACTCTGCTGACTTCTACTATTTTAGAAGGGCGTATTACAAAAATACGGCCTTCCTTTTCCCCTTCCTCAATATACTCCAGTGTTTCATTATAGCGGATATGGCGGGTTTCCATCTGCTCTATCAGATTGGGATACTGGCGGTACAGACTGCGAATCAGTTTCATCGCCCGATTGGGCCCTTTCCGGTAAGACTTGTCTCTGGTAAGAATTACGACATTTTTTATATTTCCCTGCTTTTCCGAATGTTTTATCGGAATCGAGTCTGCAATTCCCCCATCCAGATAAATGTGTCCATGGATCCCTATCATTCTGGAAACCAGGGGAAGGGAGCTGGACGCCCTGATTGCCCAGATGTCCCGTTTCATGTCTTTTATCCGATGATAGTGCGGCTTTCCTGTCTCACAGTCCGTTAAAACTGCGTAAAAACGCCCTGGATAAGATAAAAACGTCTCATGGTCATAAGGGTTTAATTCATTAGGAATCTGGTCATAACACATCTTTACCCCAAATAAATTTCCGGTTTTTATCAGGCTTCGCAGGCTGCAGTATCCAGGATCGTTCAGGTAATCTGTACTGACTGCAATATTTCTTCCTCTTTGCCTGGATAAGTAGCTGGTTGCATGAATGCTGCCAGCTGATACTCCGTATACTTCTTCAAATTCCAGGTTCTTATCCAGGAAAAAATCCAGGACTCCAGCTGTATACGCTCCCCGCATCCCTCCGCCTTCCAAAATCAGGCCTGCTTTGAAAAGTTTTCTTGGTTCTTCCATCTGCCTTCTCCTTTCCTGGTCAGAAAAGGAGCTGCCGCAGCAGCTCCTTACTCCTATCATTTACTCAATTATCCGTCTTCTGGACTCTATTTAGTTCTGGTTATATCCGTCTGGATTCATAGACTGCCATTTCCAGGAATCACGGCACATTTCTTCAATACCAAGCTCTGCCTTCCAGCCCAGTTCTCTTGCAGCCTTGCCAGGATCGCAGTAACACTGCGCAATATCTCCGGCACGTCTTGGATCGATCACGTACGGAAGTTCCTTGCCGCAGGCCTTTTCGTATGCGTGGATTACATCTAATACGCTGTAGCCATGACCAGTACCCAGGTTGTAAATCGATACGCCTTCTTTATCCTCCAGCTTACGGATTGCGCATACGTGTCCCTTTGCCAGATCTACTACATGAATGTAGTCGCGGACGCCGGTTCCGTCTGGAGTGTTGTAATCATTGCCGAATACATGAACGCATTCTCTCTTGCCAACTGCTACCTGGGCAATATAAGGTACCAGGTTGTTTGGAATGCCCTTCGGATCCTCGCCGATAGTGCCGCTCTCATGGGCTCCAATCGGATTGAAATAGCGAAGAAGGATTACATTCCACTCTGGGTCAGATACGTGTAAGTCCGTCAGAATCTGCTCTAACATTCCCTTTGTCTGGCCGTATGGGTTGGTAATTTCTCCCTTCGGGCATTCTTCGGTAATCGGCACAAATGCCGGATCGCCGTAAACAGTTGCAGAAGAACTAAATACAATATTCTTTACATTGTACTTTCTCATTACGTCGCAAAGAATTAATGTGCCAGTAATGTTGTTATGGTAATACTCCAACGGCTTCGCTACTGACTCGCCAACTGCCTTGTAACCGGCAAACTGGATAACCGAATCGATTTTTTCCTTCTGGAATACTTCCTCTAATGCAGGTTTGTCCAATAAGTCTACATTGTAAAATGTTACCGTCTTTCCAGTAATCTTTTCTACTCTTCTCAGCGCCTCCTCACAAGAATTGTAAAGATTATCTACTACTACTACTTCATAACCTGCATTTAATAATTCTACACAGGTGTGGCTTCCAATATAGCCTGCTCCGCCAGCTACCAGAATTGCCATAACACATCCTCCTTTTTCAAGGCCTGTGAATCGTGTCTGAATCACGGACCTGCTTTCCGTATACTGCCTTTCTTTTCAACATCCCCTAAAAGCAGCTGTTTATTATTATACACTTATTGAAAAAAAAGCACAATGCAATTTCTTTTGGTTTCTTGTATAATTTGTTATAAATTTCCGTAAAAAAGCCATGCAGATTCGTTTTCTAAGATTTCTCTCTTTTCCGAATCCCCATGGCAGCCGGTTATTTTTGAAATTCTTCCCGTAGTTTTTCAATCGCTCTCTTTTCAATACGGCTTACATACGAACGGGAAATCCCAAGAACTGCTGCGATTTCCCTCTGAGTATGTTCGTTTCCCCCATATAAGCCGTACCGCAGACGGATTACCGTCTTTTCCGTATCCTTCAGGCAAGAATCACAGGCTTCATACAACGTCCGGATGTCCTGGTCTAAAATCAGGGTATCAATGGTTTCGGTCTGTTCCATTTCGATCAAATCTACCAAGCTGACGCTTTCTCCATCCTTGTCTACTCCGATAGGTTCATAAATTGAAATTTCCCTGGAAAATTTTTTGCCTGCCCGCAGCAGCATCAGAATCTCATTTTCTACGCATTTGGCGGCATAAGTAGCGAGTCTGGAACCCTTTTCCGCATTAAAAGTATTAACCGCCTTAATTAATCCAATGGTTCCTACGGACAGCAAATCCTCCATATCGTAATCTGTATACTGGTATTTTTTAATTACATGAGCCACCAGACGCATATTCCGTTCAATCAGCGCAGCCCTTGCCTCCTGGTCACCCTCTTTGTAACGCTCCAGGTAATCTTTTTCCTCACTGGCACTAAGCGGTTTTGGAAAAGTTTTCAAAGAAAGTCACCTCAAAGCTAAACTTACTCTTAGTCTATGCAAAGGCAGCTTGCCCTGTGCCTTGAGGACATTCCCTGATCTTAGTTTTTAGTGGTGGAATAAACGAATTCCGGTAAATGCCATTGCCATATTGTATTTGTTGCAGGCCTCGATTACATTGTCATCTCTTACGGAGCCGCCTGGCTGAGCCACATATTTCACGCCGCTCTTAAACGCCCGATCAATGTTGTCGCCAAATGGGAAGAACGCGTCAGAACCTAACGCTACGTCCTGCATCTGGTCTAACCACGCCCGTTTTTCCTCTTTGGTAAATACCGGCGGTTTTACTTTAAAGACAGATTCCCATCTTCCGTCTGCCAGTACGTCCATATAATCGTCGCCAATATAGACATCAATGGCATTATCCCTGTCCGCCCTGCGGATTCCATCTACAAACTGAAGATTTAACACCTGAGGAGCCTGACGTAAAAACCAGTTGTCTGCCTTCTGTCCTGCCAGCCTGGTGCAATGAACCCTGGACTGCTGTCCAGCGCCGATTCCGATAGCCTGGCCGCCTTTTGCATAGCAGACAGAGTTGGACTGGGTATATTTTAAGGTAATTAAGGAAATCATCAGATCGATTTTTGCCTCGTCTGGAATCTCTTTATTTTCTGTTACCACGTTGGAAAGCAGATCGGTATTGATTGCCAGCTCATTTCTCCCCTGTTCAAATGTAATGCCAAACACCTGCTTACGCTCAATTGGCTCCGGAACATAGTCTGGATCAATCTGGATAATGTTGTAGTTTCCATTCTTCTTGGATTTTAAAATTTCCAGAGCTTCTGGTTCATAACCAGGAGCGATTACGCCGTCTGATACCTCTCTCTTAATAATTTTTGCAGTATCTGTATCACATACATCAGACAGAGAGATAAAATCGCCAAAAGAAGACATTCTGTCTGCGCCTCTGGCTCTGGCATAAGCGCAGGCCAATGGAGAAAGTTCTCCCAAATCGTCTATCCAGTAAATCTTTGCCAGGGTATCGGTCAGCGGAAGTCCTACTGCTGCACCTGCTGGAGAAACGTGTTTAAATGATGCGGCAGCAGGAAGTCCTGTGGCTTCTTTTAATTCTTTTACCAGCTGCCAGCCGTTAAATGCATCTAAAAAGTTAATGTATCCTGGCTTTCCGCCCAGTACCGTAATCGGAAGATCGGTTCCGTCGCTCATAAAAATACGGGAAGGCTTCTGGTTTGGGTTGCATCCGTACTTTAACTGTAATTCATTCATGGTTGTTCTCTCCTTTTAGGCATTTTTATTTACAATTCTTGTTTCGTAAGTTCCATCTGCAATATTGATATAGCGCACAAATAAAGAGACCTTATTGTCTTCATTTAAGCTTTCCCACAAAAGGGAAGTAAACTCATCCATGTCGTTTGGAATGCTTACCAGCTTCGGCTCTCCTTCAAAACTTGGAAGCGGATTGCCGTCATGCATATAGGTGTGGATAAAGTGACCCTCTCCGGCTGCAGGGTTTTCGTATGCAAAGGTAAAACGGCTGCAGGAGTCCGGATTGCCATTATTGCTCTTTAAAATAGACATGGCATAGTTATAAGTTCCATTCTCTACGTGCATAATTCCGGAAATTCTAGGAGTATAGTTGGGCGCGTCCGGCTCAAACTCCCTGGTACGCAGAGACTGCTCAAAGGTCATCTGATGATCCATGCCATCATAAATGGTATCCGTCTGATCGCCATTGGTAACAATGGTTTTATTGCCCAGAACCCGTACTGGCGCATAGATAATCAGACTGGGATCGGTTAACTTGGAAGGATCAAACGCCTGGGTGCGGATTCCTTCCCCGTCCTTTACAAACACACGGTTCCGGCTGTTTTCGCTTCTTCCCATAATAAAATAAGCTGCTACCGCCTTGGTTCCATCCTCGCTTTTTCCAATCACGATTCCTCTTCCTGGATAGGAATTTTCTCTCAGTTCTTCTGCCAATGACAGCATCTTCATCATTCTTCCTCCTGATTTTAAATTATCTGGCAACTAAAAAACGCCTGGGTACCTCAAAAAAGAGGTGCCCAGGCGGTCGGCTCAATCTGAAACGTGCTCCCTGTGGTTTTCCCACTTGCTCCGCCAGTCACACGTTCTGACATAATCATACTGGATTCTGCAAAAGATTGCAAGTGTTTTTTATGCGCTTTTTTCACATTCGCACCCGTGTACGGGGCAACACGCCCTATGTGCACAGATGCTATTCATTTCGGATAGCTGCCAGAGGGCTTAACCGCATGGCACGCATAGCCGGCATAAAGCCTGCTCCCATACCTACAACAATAGCAAAGCCGATTGCAAGTCCTACCAGCCACGGAGGAATCCTGGAAATGTCTCCTTCCACTCCGGCCATTGTCTGGCTGATTCCCTGGATATTGTTAATGATATAGGAAATCCCATAGCTTAATCCAATTCCAACCAGGCCTCCTGCCAATCCGATAAAGCCGGATTCTATGAGAAACATATTGCGGATATTTCCCATATCGCAGCCCAAAACCTTCATCACACCGATTTCTTTGGTTCTTTCATAAATGGACATCATCATGGTATTGGCAATGCCGATTGCTGCTACAAACAGGGAAACCGCTCCAATTCCGCCTAACACGGCCTGAATCATATTGGCCTGCTTCTGCTGATTTTCAATTCCCTCTATCATACTGCTGGCCTGGTAGCCCATCTCGTTAATCGCCTGCTGGACTTCCTTCACATGATCCATATCATCTACCTGTACACTGGCGCTGTTATAGACAAAATAATTATACGGCTTTCCTTTTTTGTTGGTAGGCTGGCCAGGAATCGGATTCTTTTTAAATACTTTTTTCAACTGGGTCTTTAACTGCTCAATATTGGCATAAACTCCATAACTATACTGGCTGTAATCTTCTTCTCCTCCCGCTTCTATGCCTGCCGCATTCAGCATATATTTCTTTGGCGGTTTTACCGCATTTTCGCCGCTCGGATACTGGGACTGATAATATGCGTTTTGATCAAAAATCACAAAAAACGGCTGATTCATATCCAGTTCCGGTATTTTTCCAGTATCCCAGTACCCCTTTTTGGTCTTGCTGTTCATAAAGTCCATGGCCGCTTTGTTGCCAAAAATCAGTTCCATCTGGCTGGAATTCGGATCTGGAATATGTCCTCCTTCTGCTAACGGAATCTTTTCCAGAACGCTCTGGCTGACTCCCTGGAGGCTGACATACTCGCAGATATACGGTCCTTGTTTCATTACTGCAGAAATCCTCAAAGTCGGCGAAACAGATACTACATGATCCAGTTTTGAAAACTTTTTAACGGCTTCATCTGTAATATAGCTTTCCTCATCGGCGTTTCCTGTATCCATCGCATAGTTCTGCTGTACGGTTATCTCTGTCAGGCTGGCCCAGGAAGCCATCTGCTCCATGTTTAATTCTTTCAGCCCGATTCCCAAAGACACCATTACCACAATGGAAGCGGTTCCGATTACTACGCCTAAAACCGTCAGAACCGTTCTTAATTTTCTGCGTCTTAAATTGTTCAGGCTCATAACCAGAAGGTCACGAAATCTCATCGTCTATCCCCTCTTCTTCTGCCAATTGCTGTTTTTTGTTTTTTCTGTGACGGATAATAGCCTTTATTCCTATGATAATTCCAACGAAAACAACTGCTACACCTACAGCGATTCCAACGCGGGCTGCCATCGGCAGCGCCATGAATTTATCTTTCAGGGAAGTTGGCTCTGCCATTTCAACATCGTCCATATTGCCGGCTTCGGTACTCCACTCTGTATCTTCCGGCATGGCTTCTGTCACAAACAACGTCAATTCCTTGGTTTCTGTGCTGATAGTTCCGTTTTCATCTTCATAGGAAATTGTGAGCGGAATAATTCCCTCATCCATTGTAGCCGCCACCCCCGTCAGCATAGCGTCTACATTTCCTGTTTCACCAGGTTTAATGTTGCCCACATAAGTTTCTTCTGTCTTAATGGAATCTGCTTCAAACCGGACGGTTACGTTGTAAAGCTGGACTTTTCCTGTATTGTTAATTCCAAACATAACGTTAGTCTCAGACCCTACGTTTATGCTGGCCGGCATCACGTCAATGGTGCTGGTACTCAAACGGGCCTCCTGCTTTACCGGAATATCAACGGTTACCGTCTCTTCTGCATTTTTAAATTCCGGACTGTCGTATTTTTCTTTAATTGTAATAGAATAGGATCTTGGGTCTGCTCCGCCCTTACTGCTGAATTTCATACGGACTTCCGCAGTTTCTCCGGCTCCCAGAGAGTTTACTACAACAGAATTAGCGCCGTTTTCAGTCGTAAATACTGCACTTTCAGATACTTTTTCTGATTCCAGGGTAAACAAAATATTGCTGGCCGGAACGTTGGAAGAAGCATTTTTCATCTGTAAAATCAGTTCAAATTCCTGACCTGCATAAATTTCTTCCGGAACCGTCGTATAGCTTTCTACAATAATTCTGGCTCTGGTTCTGTCGTTGGCATTAAAATCCCCTTGAGGATCTTCTTTGCTTTTGCTGACAATCTGGACGTACATCGTCGCTTCCTGGGTCTTTAAGTCTCCTTCCTGGGTATCCCGATAAGAGATTTTAAACTGAATGGGGTAGAATCCAGAATAGCTGTCCTGCCGTATTGCCATGCTGTAAGGAACTTCAACGGTCTGTCCCTCTTCGATTATGTCGTAATGTCGGTCATAGTTTCCATCATTAATATTAAATGGGAACTTTGCGCTGTCTGCATCCAGTACCATGCTGACTGTTACGTCATAAGCTTTAAATTTGCTGTTGTTGCGCATATTAATCGCAAAGTTCATTACGTTGGGGTACGTCCCATAAGGAGTAGACTGCCCCTCGCCCAGTACAAAGCTGACCGTATTGCTCTCTTCTTCTGACTCGCTGCTTCCAGTAGACTCGGCAACGTAAATATTTAAGTATTCCTTTACCCAGTAGCGGTCGGTATCTGGTTCTTCCTCACAATCCACATAAATGGAAATAGGAATGGAATAGTAACCTGGCCGCAGATCTTTTCTCAGCTTTACGGAAATGCTGGTGCTTTTGCTTTTTCCTGGCTTAATGCTGCCCAGACGCTTTGGTTTAAAGGTATCCTGGGTAATTTCGAATGGATAGTTGCTGACCGTATAGTCGCCGTTAGATTCGTCAGACATAATCTGGTTAAACTCAAAAATGTCCGCACTCAGGCCAACCCATACGCCTTCCATATCTTCTTCTCCGGCATTAATGGTAATCGGAATGCTCAGGCTCTTTCCTACCTTTCCTTCTGGAATCTTCTTTGCCACCAGATACTGATTATTGCCTACGTCCATAAATGCAGCGAACGCTTGTCCGGACATGGATAAAACCAGCATCAGCACCGCCGCAAAAACGGCAAACATCCTTTTCGTTTTCATCTCTTAATCCTCCTGTGCCGCATATTCCTGCGGTGTATTTTCAATAATTTCTACGATCTTTCCGTCAATAATCCGGATCTGGCGGTCTGCATAAGAGGCCAGGTTATTGTCGTGGGTTACCATAACCAGGGTCTGCTGACGCTCCCTGACGATTTTCTGCATCAGCCGCATGACTTCCATTGTGGTTTTCGAATCCAGGTTTCCTGTCGGTTCATCTGCAAAAATAATCTGAGGATTTACCACCAGAGCCCTGGCAATTCCCACCCGCTGCTGCTGTCCTCCGGACATCTGGTTAGGCATATGTTTCGCCTGATCCCCGACCCCGACCAGATTCAGGTACTTCTTAGCTCTGTCCATCCTCTCTTTTTTTGCCATTCCGCGGAATGACAGCGGCATGGCCACATTTTCTACTGCGTTCATGGTATTTAACAGATTATAAGACTGGAAAATAAATCCGACCCGTTCTCTCCGGAAAGCTACCAGAGCCTTTTCTGACAGCTTTTCTATATGCTTTCCGGCTATCACGATCTCTCCCCTGGTAGGCCGTTCCAGACCTGCCAGCATATTTAACAGCGTGGATTTTCCAGATCCGGAAGTTCCTACAATCGCGCAGAACTCTCCTTTATAAATTTCAAAATCCACCCCATTTAAGGCGCGGACTTTCGTATCCCCAACACAATATATTTTATACAAATTACTGACTCGGATAATGGGAACCCGTTCTGTTTTGTCTGGTTGTTTTGCCATAGTTTCTGATTTCTGCTTCCTTTCCCTATTTGACTTCCAGCATTTCTGCCTTATGGTTAGTATAACAGACACGAGGCCGTTTGTCTCTTTTTATTTCTTAAGTTTCCTTACGGATTCCTTAACCAGATACCCGTAATCCGCCGGTAAAATTCTGCCAGATATTCTTCCGGAGACAGATACTGGTCTTTGTTCATCCGGTAAGCCGGATTCCACATATTGACCACCACAACTTCTGTCTTATCCGGATCGTTGGTGTGCCGGTAATTTTTATCTGCTGCAAATTGGTAATCCTGAACGTTTCCTTTCCAGATCATATGCTCCCCTTTATTGCGGATGCTCTTTTTATTGCGGAATACTTCTTTTACAATCATTTTAAAAATCTCTTCCCCGCCGCACACAATGACTTTTGGATGCAGCAGGCGGACCTGGCGTTTTACAAATTCTATGTATTCGTAGCCATAGTCCATCCAGATACTGTCTGAAACTTCTTTTCCTCCCCGTTTATTAACATACATCACAGCCAGCGTGTCCATAATCTTCCCGACCGACATGGCTTCCCCTTCTTTGCCTAAAAGGATGCGCTGCATCCCTGCCAGATACCCCCGCTCATCTTCATACCCCTTCCGGTAGCTGCGGTACTCCCTCCGTACATCCGTCAGAACCGGAAACGTCAGTCCTTTTTGAAGGTAATGCTTTAAACTGGGTTCTTTTAATATATATAAAACGCCGGCATACTGGTCTGGATCCATAATGCCGTCTACATGAAAACTGCGTTTATCAATCTCTTCATAACAGGTCCTGCCGTACGCGTTTTCTTCCAGCATCTGGGTTGTCTGCCACAAAACAAACAATTCTTCCATCGAACAGCAGTCGCCAGCCAGACCTTCCAGTACAATCTGCTCCAATGTTTTCGCCATTGCAGCCCCTCCTTTGCTCCTTATTTCAGCATTAAAAAGAATTATATCATATTTTTTGTAAAAATTGTAGAATTTTCTCCTGATATGCTGTATAATAGGGCAAACTCAGAAATTAATATAGATTCAAAGGAGAATTGCATGAGACACTTGTTAAATCCACTGGATTTCTCTGTGGAAGAGATCAACACCTTACTGGACTTAGCTGACGATATTGCCGGCAATCTTCCAAAATATGCTCACGTATGTGACGGCAAGAAATTAGCTACCTGTTTTTATGAGCCGAGCACCCGCACCCGTTTAAGTTTTGAAGCTGCAATGCTGAATTTAGGGGGCAGTGTCCTCGGTTTTTCTTCGGCCAATTCCAGCTCTGCAGCAAAAGGCGAAAGCGTTGCAGATACTATCCGTATGATTGGCTGTTATGCGGATATCTGCGCTATGCGTCATCCGAAAGAAGGCGCTCCTATGGTTGCCTCCCAGGTTGCAACCATTCCCGTTATCAACGCCGGTGACGGCGGACATCAGCACCCCACCCAGACCCTGACCGATCTGCTTACTATCCGCTCTCTAAAGGGACGCCTGGACAATCTGACCATCGGCTTCTGCGGGGATTTAAAATTTGGCCGTACCGTTCATTCTTTAATTCATGCCATGGTCCGTTATCCAAATGTCAAATTTGTATTAATCTCCCCTCCGGAGCTGCGGATTCCGGAATATCTGCGGGAAGACGTTTTAGAAGCCAATCACATCGAATTTAAAGAAGTGGACAGTTTAGACGCTGCGCTTCCGGAACTGGATATTCTTTACATGACCAGAGTCCAGAGAGAACGTTTCTTTAACGAAGAGGACTATATCCGTCTGAAGGACTGCTATATTCTGGATCGTCAGAAAATGAAGCTGGCAAAACCGGATATGTTTATCCTTCACCCCCTTCCCAGAGTAAACGAAATTTCTGTAGAAGTGGACGATGATCCGAGAGCCGCTTACTTTAAACAGGCACAGTACGGAGTATATGTCCGTATGGCTCTGATTATGACGTTACTGGAGGTGGAAAAACCATGTTAAATATCGGCGGATTAAAAGATGGCATTGTATTAGACCACATTGAAGCCGGACGCAGTCTGGACATTTACTATCATCTGGGCTTAGACAAGCTGGAATGTCAGGTTGCCATTATCAAAAATGCCCGCAGCAACAAAATGGGACGCAAAGACATTATTAAAATCGAAGGCAGCATGGATCTCATTGACTTAAATGTCCTTGGCTACATTGACCACAATATTACGGTCAATATTATCCGAGACAATAAAATTGTAGAAAAGAAACGGGTAGAGCTTCCGGAACGGATTACTAATGTGATTCACTGCAAGAACCCTCGGTGCATTACTTCTATTGAGCAGGAACTTCCTCACATTTTCTATCTGTCTGACAAAAATAAAGAAACCTATCGCTGTCTGTACTGCGATGAGGAATACAGCGGCAGACGAAAAAAATAATTCCGATCACAAAACTCCCTGACTTCCGTCTTACGCGATGCGCTCTCAGACTGGAAACCAGGGAGTCTCTTTTTTTATGAAAGTTTTGAGTAAAACGATAAGCCGGGTTATGTCATTGGATGGTCATCTATCTAGGCATACTGTCGCCAATATGCTCCAGCGACCTACCCGAAAGCAGACGGGCCGCCTTATGCTTTCTGTTCGGTCTTGCTTCGGATGGGGTTTACATATGCCCCGCCTGTTACCAGTCGGGCGGTAGTCTCTTACACTGCCTTTCCACCCTTACCGCATTGCTGCGGCGGTTTATTTCTGTTGCACTGTCCTTAGAGTCGCCTCCACCAGACGTTATCTGGCATCCTGCCCTGTGAAGCCCGGACTTTCCTCTCCCATGACCTTTCGGTTTCATGGCAGCGACCATCTGTCTTACTCAAAACATTGGTATCATATCATATTTTTTCTTTCTTGTCCAGAACGGATTCTCCGTCGGATCTTAATATTTAGGCCGGTAAATAATCTCGTTAACTGTATAAACCGTCACAAATGCCTTTGGATCTGTCTTTAAAATAAAAGACATCAGCTGGGAATATTCGCTCTTATTTACAATGGTAATGATTTCCCTCTTGGGCTGGTTATCATAGGCTCCCACGCAGTCGTACATGGTTGCCCCGCTCCGCAGGGTATGAATAATAAATTCCCGTATCTTTTCCTCTTTTTCTGACACAATGCAGACCCGTTTTTTCAGGTTCATGCCAAAAATAAAATGATCCAGGACAATTCCGTTTAAATAGGTTCCTAAAATACTTAAGACTACTATTTTTTTATCATAGAACAAGGCGGAGGACAGCGCCACACACATTCCTGGCAGCGCCATAGCTTTTCCCAGCTCCATATGAAAATACTTGTTCAGCAGCTTTGCCACAATGTCCAGTCCGCCGGAAGAAGCATTCTGCTTAAACAGCATCGCCAGTCCGATACTGACCACAAAAATGTAGCAGACCGTATCTAACATAGGGTCGCCGTTTATGGACGTAAAATCGGGAAATACCACTTCAAAAATGCCAAGAAACAAGGGCAGAAGCAAAGACGTATACACCGTCTTAATGCCAAATTCCGATCCAATGAGCAAAAATCCAACTACCAGCAAAAGGGCGTTCAGCCAAAAAGTAATGACAGAAATATTAAGCGGAATTACATTAGCCAGCACCATTGCAAGGCCGGATACGCTTCCTACTGACACTTGGCTGGGTATCAAAAAGAAAAATACGGCAGCTGCCACAATAAGAGTTGCAAAGGTAATCAGAACATATTCTTTTATGCGGGACATATTCTTCATTTTCCCTGTTTCTCCCCATTATCTGCAAAATACTCCTCGATTACATCTTTTACAGCCTCTGCCAGAGCTTTGTGGCCCTCTTCCTCCATGTGCAGCTGATCCAGGCCGCTGGGTTCTGCTGCTTTCGAAGCGTCCAGATACAGACAGCCGTACTGGTCTGCCACTTCCTTATAGAAAGGCGCTAAGGCCCTGGATTTTGCAGGAGATGCGCTGTCAAAGCTGGCATATGGGGAATGTTCTACCTCGTCCCCAATGTGAATGGGAGAAATCAGAAGGATTTTCGGCGCAGGCACTCCCGCTCCATAATCATAACTCTGGATTGTTTTTACAATCCGTTCCGCCCCTTTTGCAATCATTCTGGGCGATGCATGGAAATGAGCCTTGCAGTCGTTGGTTCCTAAACATACTGCCACCAGATCCAGAGGCTTATGGCTCTGAAGGGCTACCGGAAGAAACTGGATTCCGCACCGGTTCGGCTCTAACGGGTCGTCCCACACTGTGGTTCTTCCGCCCATCCCTTCTTCAATCACATAATACCCGTCTCCTAACAGGCTGGCCAGACGTCCAGGCCAGCGTACCTGACGCTCGTGGCGTCCTCCTTTTGGATTGGTTCCAAATGTATTAGAATCTCCAAAACAAAGTATGGTTTTCATCTTGCGTGTTCTCCTTGTTCCTTTTGTATCTTATGGCAGCTGCCTAAAAGCAGCCGCCTCCTATAAATTCCCGCAGAATTGAGTTTTTTGGAATATTTTCTGAACCCACTCCCAGGAAATAGTCCAGAAACTTTAACAGCCGCTTTGCTTCCAGATATTCTTCACAGTCTCTTGGAATGCTGAATAACAGCGGCTCGGCATACTGTTTTAATACTGCCAGTTCATAAATCAAAGCAGAATTAAACATAACGTCTGCTTCTTCCTGGAACGGAAAAATGTTTTTGTCTTCTCCCCTGCGTACAGACGGCCATCTGCGGATTGTCTCCAGCGCAGACGTTCCCCTGGTTCTGGCGTCCCGAATCATCCTGCGGATCAGACGGCCATCCGTACTGGGAATCCGATTGTGTTCGTCTACATTTAACTGGGTCAGGGCGCTGATATAAATTTTAAATTTATTTTCCCTTGGCAGCGTATAGGAAAGCCGGTCATTGAGACAGTGGATGCCTTCCATTACCAGAATATCCTCTTTTCCAAGATGCAGTTTTTCTCCTCTGTATTCCCGATGACCGGTTTTAAAGTTGTAAGTCGGCATATCCACTACTTCTCCCTTTAAAAGCCGGTTCATATCCACGTTAAACTGGCGGACGTCCAGACACTCCAGGGCTTCATAATCGTAATCTCCCTTTTCATCCCTGGGACTGTCCTCCCGATTTACAAAATAGTCGTCTACTTCGATTGGATGAGGCCGTAATCCCAGCGCTTCCAGCTGGATGCTGAGCCTGTGGGAAAAGGTGGTTTTCCCAGAAGAAGACGGCCCCGCAATCATAACCAGTTTTTTCTTAGGCTGGGAGGCAATCTGTCCTGCAATCTCCGCAATCTTTTTTTCCTGAAGGGCTTCCTGAATCAGAACCAGCTGATTCAGCCGGCCGGAAGCAATCTGTTCATTTAAAGCGCCTACGTTGTTTAAATCCAGCCTCTCTCCCCAGTCAAAGGATTCTTTTAAAACGGAAAACAGCTTTTGCTGCGGTTCAAAGGCCGGCAGAGCCTGCGGATGTTCTTTTTTCGGCGTCATCAGCACAAAACCATGTTCATATAAGTTTAAATCAAAGTATTTTAAGTATCCGGTGTGCTGCACCATATACCCGTAATAGTAGTCTTCAAATCCGCCGATACTGTATAAATTTACCCTGGAAACCCTCCGGTAACGGAACAATTTTTCCTTGTCATACATCTTGTGCCGGTGGAACAGCTCAATGGCTTCATCTGTATTGACGCTTCGCTTCACAATGGGAACCTGTTCCAAAACCAGCTCCTTCATCCGGTTTTTTACTTTGGAAAGCAGTTCCTCATCCAGCTTAAAATTGCCGATAGGCTTTACAAAATAGCCGTTTCCAATGGAAAATTCAATTTCCAGCCGTTCAATGTTCTCATTTCCCACAACATCATAAAATGAGCGCAGCATCAGCAGGACACAGCTTCTGAAATACGTCTGTATTCCAGGCTCCTGTTCTGCTGTTACAAAGGTTACGCTTCCTTTGTCTGCTACCTGTTTATGAAGTTCCTGCAGTTTTCCGTTGACCCTGACCAGTAATATATCATTGGAATACCGATCCTGATGGGCGGCTGCAACGTCCTTCCACTTCGCATCGTCTGCATACTCTTCCCATTCCCCGTCAATCCACACTCTTGCCATATATGCCTCCTATCTAAGCCCCATTTCCTCCTGGGCTTCCTTAATGATGGTCAGCTCCTGCCCCAGCTGTAGGATCGCCTGCTTTACACTTTCCGAGGGCGTTTCTTCATGATTCAGTCTGGAGAGAACTTTTGTTACCCGTTTTTCCTCCTTTGCCAGAAACGATACCAGAACCGGATCTTTATTCTCAATCAGATGCTTTCCATACGCATACCAGCTTTTCTTTCCTTCTTCCCCCGCAGAACCGGATTTTGGACATTCCCTCCAGGCCGCTTCCATTACTGTATAAAACTTTCCCTCCTCTTCTACCATCGCCTCTTTCCCAATCGCAAATCCGGACTGCTCCAGATATCGGCGGACTTTATCCAAATCCGACTGGGGAGAAAGGATAAACCGGCTTATGTCTTTCCACATATGCCGCCCTTCTTCTAAAATGTGAATGACCAGTTCGCCGCCCATGCCGGCGATAATCACAGTATCCGCCTCTCCTGGCGCCAGCATTTTTAATCCGTCCGAAAGCCTGGTTTCAATTTGTTCTTCCAGACCTGCCTGACAGATATGGGCCTTCGCCCGTTCTAGCGGTCCTGGACGCAGATCCATTGCAACGGCGCGGCAAATTACGTTTCTTTCCGCCAATGCAATGGGAATATATCCGTGATCTGTGCCGACGTCTGCCAGCCGGCTTCCCTCAGGTACAAAGGAAGCCACCAATTCTAGTCGTTTTGATAATCTCATGTATCTTATGCTCCTAACTTTGTCCGTATGCAGAACAGGTTTTGTCAGTCCAGATAGTCTTTCAGTTTTTTGCTGCGGCTTGGGTGGCGAAGCTTTCTGAGGGCCTTGGCCTCAATCTGCCGGATCCGTTCTCTGGTTACATGAAATTCCTTTCCCACTTCTTCCAGGGTTCTGGGTCTTCCGTCAACCAGGCCAAACCGCAGTTTTAATACTTTCTGTTCCCGTTCTGTCAAGGTGTCTAACACCTCCATTAACTGCTCGTGGAGAAGGGTAAATGCCGCCGCATCCTGAGGCACTGTTACATTGTCATCCTGGATAAAATCTCCCAGATGGCTGTCCTCTTCTTCTCCAACCGGTGTTTCCAATGATACCGGTTCCTGGGAAATCTTCATAATCTCCAGCACTCTCTCCACCGGAATCTCCATGCGTTCTGCAATCTCTTCCGGAAAAGGCTCTCTGCCCAGTTCCTGCAAAAGCTGTCTGGACACCCGAATCAGGCGGTTAATGCTTTCTACCATATGAACTGGAATTCTTATGGTTCTGGCCTGATCGGCAATGGCTCTGGTAATGGCCTGACGGATCCACCAGGTCGCATACGTACTGAACTTATAGCCTTTGGTATAGTCAAACTTTTCCACCGCTTTAATCAGACCCAGATTTCCTTCCTGAATTAAATCCAGAAACTGCATTCCTCTGCCTACATACCGTTTGGCAATGCTGACTACCAGACGCAGATTTGCCTCTGCCAGACGTTTTCCGGCTTCTTTATCTCCCAGCTCCATCCTCTTTGCAAGGGCAATTTCCGCCTCGGTTGTAAGAAGCGGGATCTTTCCGATTTCCTTCAAATACATCCGGACCGGATCTTCCAAGCTGACGCCTTCCGGCACAGAAAGGTCGATATGTTCCATATCGATCTCTTCTTCCTCTTCCATGCCTTCTTCTAAAAATAATTCTTCGTCCAGCTCCTCTTCCTCTGTCCGGAGAACATCCACTCCGTTATTTTCCAGAAATTCATAAATTTTATCCAGCTTGTCCGGACCTAAAATTTCCCCTTTAAAATAATCCAGGATTTCCCTGTTCTCCAATACGTTCTTTTTCTTTTTTGCCTGTTCTAAAAGGCCCATAAGCTTTTCTTCAAAGCTCACTGTTTTTTCGTCCATATTCCCCATCCTTTTGCAGTTCCTGTTCCGATTAGTCCAATGAAATGTGCAGATTCTGAATCGCTGCCTGCTCCTTGATAATCCTTTGAAGCTCTTCAATGTCCCTGGCGCTGCGGCTGGCCGCATCCAGGCTGTTTTTCTTGATTTTTTTAATGGTTTCAGAAAATGCTTTCTTTTGTTCTTCGTTGTTCAGCGACTCCTTCAGATTCGCATTAAACAGCGCCGCTACCTGTCTGTAGGTATCCTCGTCATTAATAAAATGGTTTAAAATGGACGCCGGATTCAAATTGCCTGCCTGATGTCCTGCAAATACCATTTCTGCCGTCTGGCGGTACAAATCTTCCGTAAAATCCTGAGGCCCGATAATCCCTTCTATCTTTTCAAATAAAGACGGATTTTCAATGAGCCAGGTCAAAAGAAGCCGCTGGGACTGTCTGGCCCCGTCTTCCTTTTCCTTTTTCTGCCTCTGGAACCGTTCCTGGGACGGCTGGGCTGCCGGCACAATCCGGCTTCCCATCTGGTTTACCAAACGGCGCAGATCCTCATAGGGAATAAAATGTTCCCTGGAGATAGCCTGAATGTAGTTGTCTCGTTCCAGCGCTTCCGGAAACTCCAGAAGCTTTTTTGCCGTTTCCTGATAAAACCGAGTCTTCTGTTCCGGATCGTTCATATCATAATTCTTTTTTAAAACGTCAATTTCAAACAGAAAACTATTTTTTGCCTGGGCAATCCGCTCTCTGAATGCCTCTGCCCCCAGATTTTTCATAAATTCGTCTGGATCTTTATAAGGCTGCATATTCAGCACCTTTACGGACATTCCTACCTCTTTCAAAATCGGAATGGCCCGAAGCGCTGCCCTCACACCTGCTCCGTCGCTGTCGTAAGTTAAGATAACCTGATCCGTATAACGTTTTAGCAGCATGGCGTGCTGAGAGGTAAACGCAGTGCCCAGAGACGCAACCGCATTGGTAAATCCGGCCTGGTGCATTGCAATGACATCCATATATCCCTCGCAAATCAGAATATATTTTTCCCTGGATGCCCTGGCAAAATTCAGTCCGTACAGATTCCGGCTCTTATCAAACACTTTTGTCTCCGGCGAATTCAAATATTTCGGCTCGCCATCCCCCATAACGCGGCCTCCAAAACCGATGACCCGATTGTTGACGTCCAGAATCGGAAACATAACCCGATTCCAGAATTTATCATGGGCTCCTCTTTCTTCAATGGTAACCAGTCCCGTCTGGGCCAGCAGATTGTCGTCATATCCCTTGCTTTTTAAATACCGGTATAAATCATCGCTGGTCTTATTGGCGTATCCCAGTCCAAAATGGACAATGGTTTCATCCGAAAGCTGCCGGTTAGTCAGGTAACGGTACCCCACCGCTCCCTGTTCGTGCTTTAACTGATAGTAAAAATAATTGGCGGCAAGCTTATTAATCTCCAGAAGGGACGCTTTTAAGTCTGCCTGTGCCCTGGCCTCTTTGCTGTATTCCATCTTCGGAAGGGTTATCCCCGCCCGATCCGCTAACACGTTCATGGCTTCCGGAAAGGAATATCCTTCATATTCCATTAAAAATGTCAGTACATTTCCTCCTGCTCCGCAGCCAAAGCAGTAGTACATCTGTTTTGCCGGCGAAACGGAAAAAGACGGGGATTTCTCATTGTGAAACGGACACAGTCCAAAATAGCTGCTTCCCTTTTTCTGGAGCTTCACATATCCGGAAATCACATCTACGATGTCATTCTTCATCCGCACTTCTTCAATAATTTCCTCTGGATAATACATGGTTCCTCCTGTCTCTTATTTCCATGCCCTCGGCACGAAAAGTTCTTCAAATTTATCAATGGCATAGCTGTCGCTCATTCCCGCTATGTAATCGCAGACCGCCCGTTCTTTTTTCTCCCCTTGTTCCATCATAATCTGATATTCTTCCGGAAGCATTTCCACGTGTTTCATGTAATAACAGAACAGGTGCTCGATCATCCTCTGAGCCTTTTCTTCTTCCGCTTTAGGAATCTCATTTTCATATACGTTTTCAAACATCCACCGCCTGAGCCCTCTCATGGCTTCTTCCATGCCAGGGGACATCTGAACACATGGCTTGTCCATGCTGTTTAAAATAATGTCGTGAATCATCACATCCAACCGTTCTCTGACGCTGTGTCCCAGCACATCTGTATACTGGGCTGGAAGATCGGCTTCTACAAACATCCTGGCCCTGATGGCATCGTCAATATCGTGGTTAATATATGCTATTTTATCGGAAAGACGCACCACTGCGCCTTCCAGGGTAGAAGGATGACCGCTGGTCCTGTGGTTTAAAATACCGTCCCTTACCTCCCAGGTCAGGTTAAGACCTTTCCCATTTTTTTCCAGAACATCCACTACCCGCACACTTTGCAGATAGTGGGCAAATCCGTCTTCACAAAGACGGTTTAATACGGCCTCTCCGGAATGTCCGAAGGGCGTATGCCCCAAATCATGGCCCAATGCAATGGCCTCCGTTAAAGACTCGTTGAGCCTCAGGGACTTGGCAATGGTTCTGGCAATCTGGGCAACTTCCAGGGTGTGAGTCAGGCGGGTCCGGTAATGATCGCCTTCCGGCGCTAAAAACACCTGGGTTTTATGTTTCAGCCTGCGGAAAGATTTACAGTGAAGAATGCGATCCCTGTCTCTCTGATATTCCGGCCGGATGTCGCAAAGCGGCTCGTTCCGTTCCCTGCCTCTGGTCTCTCTGCTCAGCGAGGCATATGGGCTTAAATACTGTGCTTCCCACTGTTCCATAGACTCCCGAATCGTCATTCGTCCACTTCCTTTCCTGTATCATGCGTAACTATTTTGGATTAGATATACTTTACTATTATATCACACCATAAGGCATTTTAATACCTTTTTATCTAAGAACCGCGAAAACCTGCCCTTTCCATCCATTCCAGATGCCGGATCGTAAAAAATAAGGCATTCCCGACGTATTTTCACGTTTCATTGGGAACACCTTATTTTCCTGCATTCTCATATATACTTCTTCACCTGCTAGTCTCATGCTGAACTCAAATTGCCTGTTACTCGTCCTGCTCCAGATTGTCGAACAAATCACAGTCGTAAAATTCCCGAATGGTCATGCCCAATCCTTCTGCAATCTTCTTAATATTGACGATTCCTGGATTTTTGCTTTTCCCATTCATAATGCTTTTTACGGTAGATGGCGGCATTCCGGTACGATAGGATAACTCATACATGGAAAGCCTCTGCGCTTTGCTCAATTCCCGTATCCTCAAAATAGTCGCTTCGCTTACCTTCATACACATCTCTCCTTTGATAAGTATAGTGTAGACGATATTTCCTCAAAATAAGGGTATTATTTCGTCTTTTCTGGATTATTTTTCCAAAAAAAGACAAAAATACCCTCTCTCATTCCTTTTCTATCAGCTGTACCTGTAATGTCATCCCCAATGCGGCCGCTATCCGGACCAGCATTTCCAAAGACGGATTGTAATTCCCGCTCTCAAATCTTGTAATATTGCTTCTGGGAATTCCCGTCCTCTTTGCAAGATCTGCCTGGGTCATCCCCTGTAATTTTCTGTACCTCACATACTGTTCGATAACCGACTGCCTGGTGCTTTTCTGCTCTGCTTCTATTAGAATCTGCTGATCTCCTGCAGAATAGATGTAATCCATGCTATTTCCCATGATTTGGCTCTTCTCCCTCTTCCATGCGTATATTCATATGCTTCTGAACCTTCTTATACCTGGAGCAAAACTCCTTTCCGGCTGCGTAATCCACCTTGTCTACACAGATGAAATCTGCACCTCTTTTGGTATTGACCAGTAAAATATCTCCTGGAACAACTGGTTTTCTTAATGAGTATATCCAGATATAACTTCTGCTTCCCTTTTTTCTCCACGCTCCGCCCGATAGTTCCACGTGCCTTCCTTTCACAATTTTTCTTAACGGCTGTCCGGAAACCATTTCGCAAATCTCTGCGTGGATCCCATATTTTTTCACCAGAAGATAGGAGATGTAGCCGTCTCTGAGTTCTTTTTTCTCATCGACTACAATTGCATGGGAAAGGCGCTTTGTTTTCTGATAGTATTGTTCGTAATACAATAATTTTTCCTGTGAAGGGTCTGACATCTGGTTGGTTTGAATCTCTTCAAACGGACAGGCATTTGTCAGCGTCCCCACCAGAGTATATGCCAGAATCCCTTTTAACCAATCCGTACTGCGCAATGCTTTTTCTGCGCGGAAAACTGCCTGATCGCGGTTTGTCCGGTCTGTTGGAATATACATATTCTGCATACCAGAATACTGCATACCGACTGTCAGAAGCAGCTCATCCATCCGTTCAATCAGCGCTTCCTTTTCCTCTTCTCTTTCCAGATCCAGATTTAAATATACATACAAACACTCATTCATGAAAACTCCTCCCTTCAAAAAAAGAATCATATGTGATACCTATAATGTATCTTATATGATTCTTTCTGTCAAGAACTAAATTATGAAAATGAAGTTGGAATGCTGTCTTTTACGCACAGCGTCCCGTACCCCAGCTGCGGATTGGGCCACGTCTCATATCCTGGAAGCTGTTTTGCCCCGCGCTGTAAATAAGCTTTGATTTTTTCTCCATACAGGAAGGGATCGTTCCCATTTACTACTCCCCACTGAGCCAGAAGGGCCGCGCTTCCTGTGACAAAAGGAGCTGCAAAAGACGTTCCGGTAAACGTGCCATAGCCGCCAAACCGGCTGGGAGCGGTAATGCCAACTCCAGGAGCTGCCAGATCCGGCTTAACCAGACCGTTGCGGTTAAATCCTCTGCCGGAAAAATCTGCGTAGGCCTGGCGGGAGGAATCGTATGCTCCCACCGAAATTACCCGCAGGGCTGTAGACGGAATGGTCAGCGTTGTGTCCGGATTGGCATACAAAAAGCGGGTGGACGGATTTAAAAGACCTGCTGACGGCATCCACAAATCATAATCTCCGGCCACAACCCGTCTTGGAGTCAGACGGATCCGCCAGATGCCGCTGTCTAAATAATCCCCGACCGGAAGAAAGTCCAAGTAAATCTCCTGGGACTGGCTGTAAGGACTTGGCTTTCCGTAATACAGCAGCACTCTGGTTCCTTTATAACGGATGGTCTGAGGTCCTAGCTGGCTGTCAATAGGGCCGCTGGATTCCCCCTGGGGCGTAATCAGGGTTATGGTAAAAATATCTGCATAATTTTTCCAAAGCTGTACCGAAAGTCCTGTTTCATAAGGAGCAATCACAAATTCCGCCTCTTCTTCCTGACCCAGAACTGCCGTTGCGGAAGTATGGCCGCCGCCCGCCCCTTCATTGCCGGTTCCCACTACAATGGTGGTTTTCCCATATCCGGCAATATCGCTGAAAAAGGTTTCCAGCAGACTGGTTCCATCATGGGAGCCATACGTATTCCCAATGCTTACATTAATTACAATGGGCATCTGAAGTTCCACGCCTTTTAAAACCGCATAGTTTAAAGCCCTCATTAATTCGGTGGTTCTTGGAAATCCTTCTTCCTTCGGGGTTCCCAGTTTGACAATTAAAAGCGTACTTTCATAAGCCACTCCCCTGTACCTTTCGCCTCCTGCCCTGCCGTTTCCGGCACAGATTCCGGCTACTGCCGTACCATGTCCGCTGACATCCTGGGAAGGAACCAGCCGTCTTCCCGCTTCCTGCCCAAGTTCATTGGAAACAGCAATGGCTTCATTAATCTCTTCTTCTGTGAAAACTCTGTCCAAATCCTGATCCCACAGTTCTGCAATACGGGTGGTTCCATCCGAATTCAGAAAATCCGGATGAAGGTAGTCAATTCCCGAATCAATTACCGCCACAAGCACCCCTTTTCCTGTCAGATTCCGTCTGTTATCCTGGGAAGTACCGCTATTTCCCGTCTGAACCCCTGACATACAGGACGCCTGCTTTCCCTCATTTAAGGAAAAAAACAGGCGTTTTGGCTTTTCCACATATTCAATTTGATTTAAGTCGCTGACTGCATCTACAAATTCTTCCGGTACGGTTATAATTCCATATCCGTTTAACAGCTCTTCCTTCTTTGCTCCAAACCGCTCTACAACGCTTAAATCCCCGATATACCGGACAATCAGCTCCCAGGTTCTGCGTTCCTTATCGTATCCGGTCTGCAGCGCCTGGGATTTCCGAAAATCCTCCGGAGAAGCGTCCAAAGCTAAGTTTAAAAGATTTTCCAATTTTTGATCCTGCATGGCGCCATCCCCATGTTTTTTGTCATTCTATTCTTCAGACTTTCTTTTATGCACGTTCCAGCGCCAAAAATTCAAATGGCCTTAACAAAATAGTTCTGCCGTCAGGTTCTTCGTATTCTTTATAATTTCCGATTAATCTGCGGTAATTCTTCCATTCCCCTTCTTCCGTAAGAGCAACCGGCTCGGAACTTACGTTTGCAAATACTGCCAGTTCTTCTGTTTCCAGATTTCTCTTATAAGCCAGCACATTGGGATTGTCTTTCTGGATAAACCGGATGCTGCCTTCCCGAATAATTTTCTTTTGCTTTCTGAGCGCAATTAACCTTTTGTAAAAAGACAAAATAGAATCCGGATCGGTTTCCTGATCCTGAACATTGATGCCTCTGTCATATTTTCCAAAACCAAGCCATGGACACCCTTTTGTAAAACCTCCGTCTGGGTCATTTGTCCACTGCATCGGCGTCCGGCTGTTATCCCTGGATCTGGCTCCTAAAATTTCCAACGCTTCTTCCCTGGATTTTCCCTGATTCAGCAAAATCCCGTAATAATTCAGGCTTTCTACGTCCCGATACTGGGAAATATCCGTAAAATGGGCGTTTTCCATTCCAATTTCTTCTCCCTGGTAGATGTAAGGCGTTCCCCGCATCAGATGGACTGCTCCAGCCAGCATCTTGGCTGACTCCTTCCAATATGCGCCTTCATCCCCCAGGCGGGACACAATCCTTGGCTGGTCGTGATTGCACCAGAACAGCGCATTCCAGCCGCCTCCTTGCTCCATTCCTTCCTGCCAGGTCTCAAACAGCGTTTTTAACTCCATCATATCCGGCTTTTTCAATTCCCATTTCTGACCGTCTTTATAATCAATTTTTAAATGATGGAAATTAAAACACATAGACAGTTCTTTTTCTGCCGGATTGGAATACCGGATACAATGTTCCAGGGTCGTCGAGGACATTTCCCCTACGGTTACCAGTTCTTCAATTCCTGTGTCTCTTACCAGTTCTTTTAAGTAGTCATGAACATGGGCTCCGTCTGTATAAAACCTTCTTCCGTCTCCTGTCTCATCGTCTTTTAACACTTCTGGCTTTGAAATCAGATTGACCACATCAAAGCGGAATCCTTCTACTCCTTTGTCTTTCCAGAACCGGATCACATTCTTTAACTCCTGGCGTACCTTTGGATTTTTCCAGTTTAAATCCGCCTGGGTCACATCAAACAGATGAAGGTACCATTTTTTTAAGGAAGGGACGTATTCCCAGGCAGACCCGCCAAATTTGGACTCCCAGTTGGTAGGGGCCTTATCCGGCGTTCCTTCCTCCCAGATATAATAATCCTGGTATTCTTTTTCCCCTGACAGCGCCTTCTGGAACCACGGATGGCTGGTGGATGTGTGATTAAACACCATATCTAACATCAGGCCGATTCCCCTCTTTTTTCCTTCCAGAATCAGCTCTTCCATGTCCTCCATTGTGCCGAACACAGGATCAATGCTGCAGTAATCTGCCACGTCATACCCATTGTCTCTTTGAGGGGAAGGAAATACCGGCGTCAGCCAGAGAATGTCCACCCCCAGATTCTTCAAATAATCCAGCCTGCGGATAATCCCCCTTAAATCTCCGATTCCGTCGCCATCTGAATCCTGAAATGATTTTGGATAAATCTGATACACAACTTTTTTACTAAGATCCATCATGACCATTTTCCCTCCTAACCTAACGTTCGCCTGCCGGAAGCTTTTTGCTTCCCACCATAACCGTAAGAGCAAACGGAACTGCAATTGCAATCAGCATACAGACTGCAAAACTTGCCATACTCTGGGTCTGGATGGAAAGAATGCCTGGAATTCCTCCTACGCCAATGGCGTTTGCTGTCGTTGCAGTTGCCACGCATACTACTCCTGCGATTGCAGAACCAATCATACCGCAGACAAACGGGAATCCATGCTTTAAGTTTACGCCGAAAATAGCGGGCTCCGTAACGCCAAGGTAGCAGGAAATGGCTGCGGGAACGTTGACTTCCTGGGCGCTGGCATTTTTCTTCTGAAGAAACATCATGCCAAGAACTGCCGAACCCTGGGCGATATTGGACAGGGCAATCATAGGCCACAGCATGGTTCCGCCGTAATCGGCAATCAGCTGTAAATCAATGGCATTGGACATATGGTGAAGTCCGGTAATCACTAACGGTGCATAAACAAATCCGAATACTGCTCCAAACAATACTTTTAACGGTCCGGTAATACCTGCGTATACCACAGATGATACAGCAGAACCAATCTTCCAGCCAATGGGACCTAATACAAAGTGAGAAGCAATCACTGCCAGAATCAGGCTGCTAAACGGCACAACTATCATGGAAATGGCCTGAGGCGTAATTTTCCGGAAAAACCGTTCCAGGTACACCAGGGTAAACGCTGCTAAAATTGCCGGAATTACCTGGGCCTGATAGCCAATCATATCCACCTGGAAAAATCCAAAATCCCATTTTGGAATATCTGCAGCCGCCGTTCCTGCTACTGCATAAGCATTCAGCAGCTGACCAGAAACCAGGGTAAGTCCCAATACAATACCAAGCATCTGGGTAGTACCCATTTTTTTCGTTACAGACCAGCAGATTCCCACCGGAAGCATATGGAAGATAGCTTCGCCAATGAGCCATAAAAAGCTGTCAACGCCTGACCAGAACTGGCTGATGTCACACAGCGTCTTAGTTCCGTTTTCAAATAAATAAATGCTGTCAATACAGTTGCGGAAGCCTAAAATCAGACCTCCGGTAATAATTGCCGGAATCAGCGGGGCAAAAATCTCTGCCAGCGCTGCAATCGCTCTCTGCAGCGGAGTCTGATTCTGTTTTGCCGCTTCCTTTACCGCGTCTTTCGATACCCCTTCGATTCCTGCTACTGCTACGAAATCATTATAAAAATCCGAAACTGTATTTCCGATAATTACCTGAAACTGTCCTGACTGGGTAAAGCTGCCCTTGACCACTTTCATGGCTTCAATGGCCTCCACATCCGCTTTTGACGGGTCTGACAGCACAAACCGCATTCTGGTCATGCAATGAGATACTGCCGCAATGTTCTCTCTGCCGCCAACCAGACGCAGAAGTTCTTTTCCATCCTCTGAATACTTGCCCATAACGTTTCCTCCATCCGTTTTTATCTTGTTTAAACAAGTTCTTGTATTATATATACCACACTTGTTCAAACAAGTCAATACTATTTGTTTAAACAAGTTTATTTTTCTTGAACTTTGTCCCGTCTTCTTTTATAATAAGTCCAGCGGATACATTTCCGCAATCTATGAAAGCAGGAAGTGAACCCATTGCCAAAGAGCAAATACGAAGATATTTATCGCAATCTGAAGCAAAAAATTGAATCCAATGAATTTGCCAGCCAGGAGCTGCTTCCCTCTGAAAACTCTCTGATTCAGATTTATGACTGCTCCCGCAATACGGTCCGACGGGCATTAAGCCGCCTGGTTGCCGACGGCTATGTCCAGACCATCCAGGGAAAAGGCGTTCGGAATATTTACCAGCCGGCAGAAAAGGCCGCTTTTACCATTGGGGAAATTGAAAGTTTCCGAGAATCCGCCCTGCGAAACGGACAGAAAGCAGAGACAAAAGTAGTTCTGTTTCTGGAAATGACGGCAGACGAAAAAATAAGCAGACGCAGCGGCTTTCCCACTGGTTCTGAACTTTACTATCTCCAGCGCGTCCATTATCTGGATGGCCGCCCTCTGATTCTCAACCACAATTACTTTTTAAAAGCAGCCGTCCCAGGGCTTACAAAAGAAATCGCCGAATCTTCTATTTACAACTATCTGGAAAACCAGCTTCACATGACCATTGTAAACAGCAGGCGAATTATGACCGTAGAAAAAATCACAGAAATTGACGAAAAATATCTGGAGCTGAACGCGGAAGATTACAACTGCATGGCGGTTGTTACCAGCTATACCTATAACAGCCAGGGCCTTATGTTTGAATTCACCCAGTCCCGCCACCGTCCGGATTCCTTCCGGTTCCAGGATAATGCGGTCCGCCGTCCCTGCTGAATAAAAATCCTGCTAAGCAAAACAGCCCTCAGGCCGTATCCCATTTCTGACATGAGATACGCCTGAAGGCTGTTGTTTTATTTTAAAAACTATTTTAAGAACCCGTTTACAATCTGGGCTTCTGCTTCTTCTTCTGTAAGTCCCAGAGTCATCAGCTTGATAATCTGCTCTCCTGCAATCTTTCCAATGGCCGCCTCGTGAATCAGGGCAGCGTCAATGTTATTTGCTGTCAGCTCCGGAACCGCTTCGATTCTTGCATGATCCATAATAATGGCATCGCATTCCGTATGACCGGCGCACTGGGTGTTGCCGTTTAACTGGGAAATGAAAATCTGATGGGATTCATCTTTTGCAACCGATCGGGAAACCAGATTGGCGCTGGAACCTTCGCCGTTTAAGTTTACCACAAAGCTGCTCTCTGCTTTCTGGGTTCCGTGGGTCAGAAGTCTCTCTCGGATAATCAGCTTGGCATCTTTGTCCAAATCTGCCTTCGTTTTACGGATAGTAGAATCCACTCCCTTGATCTGAACCATTTCCATCTCCAGGTAGCTTCCTTCTTCCATGGTAATCTCTGTAGTCGGGTTCAAAACCCGTTCTCCCTTGCCGTCGCCGCTTCCATAATGCTTTTCTACGTATTTTACTTTCGCATTTTTTCCAATAAAGAAACGATGGATTCCGTCATGCTCAGATTTCTGGTCTCCGCTGTTGTGAATGCCGCAGCCGGCTACAATCACAACGTCCGCCCCTTCTCCTACATAAAAATCATTGTACACCATTTCGGTCAGACCGCTCTGGCTCAATACCACCGGAATGTGCACGCTTTCGTGAACGGTATGAGGCTTAATCCGGATGTCAATGCCAGTGCCGTCTTCCTTGGAAACAATATCAATATTGGCGGTCGTCGTTCTCTGAGCCGTCTGTCCATTGGAACGCAGGTTAAACGCTCCTGCCGGTACCTCATGGAGATCCGCTACCTCCCTTAAAAGTCTCATCTGAATCTCATCTATCTTCTGATCGAGCTGTTCCATATCCGCTATCCTCCTAAACTTATCGGTTTAACACACTGCAGGCATCTACCGCAGAAGCTGTGCCTAAGATCTGAGGAAGAATCTCTTCCCTGGTTCCCTGCTTGGAAATCTGCCCGTCTGCAATTACCACAATTTCATCTGCAATGTTTAAGATTCTCTCCTGGTGAGAAATAATCAGGATGGAACCGTTGGTTGTCTCTCTCATTCTCTCAAATACCTGAATCAGATTCTGGAAACTCCACAAGTCGATTCCGGCTTCCGGCTCATCAAATACAGACAGCTGGGTTTTTCTGGCCAGAACCGTGGCAATCTCAATACGCTTTAACTCGCCGCCGGAAAGGCTTCCATTCACTTCGCGGTTAATGTAATCCTTCGCGCATAATCCTACCTCGGAAAGATATTTACAGGCATCGGCTGCAGACAGTTTTTCTCTTGCGGCAAGACGGATTAAGTCCAGAACCTGGACGCCTTTAAAACGCACCGGCTGCTGGAATGCAAAACTGATACCCATATTTGCTCTGTCGGTAATGGAAGCTTCTGTAATATCCTTGCCATTAAAATAAATCTTGCCGGATGCAGGCTTATAAATTCCGGCAATCAGCTTTGCCAGAGTAGACTTACCGCCTCCGTTTGGGCCGGTAATGACTACAAATTTATTATCGTCTATTGTTAAACTTAAATTTTTAATAATATCCTTTTCTCCTTTTTCATCTTTTACATCAAAGGATATATTTTCTAATGTAAGCATAAGTTCCTCCTGGTTCTTTTTCGAAGAAATTTTAGATTCAGACAGTCTGTATCAAATTCGCACCAGCATTTCTGACTGCAAACAGCCTGCACTGGCTATTATACACGATTGTGATTTTCTTTGCCAGGGAATTTTTCACAAATTCCAAAGAGTTTTCTAAAAAAGCATAATGCAAAATTGGCGGCATCTATTAAGATGCCGCCAACCTCTTAAACCTCTATGCATGCGGGAAATGGGACTTGAACCCACACGAGCATACACCCACAAGATCCTTAGTCTTGCCTGTCTGCCAATTCCAGCATTCCCGCGCAACGTAGAGTATTATATCATGCATTTTTTATTTTGGCAATAGTTTTCGGAGATTTTTTTATTTTTTAAATTTTCAAAAATATTGTTGACAAATTAGCAGTTCTAGTCTATAATCAAAGACGTTGCTGAGGTAACAAAGCAATGGATTGCAGAAGTGGCGGAATTGGCAGACGCGCACGGTTCAGGTCCGTGTGGTAGCAATACCATGAGAGTTCAAGTCTCTTCTTCTGCACGAGTAGGGAAGCTTTAAATAGCTTCTCTTTTTTTGTTTTTTCGGACTTTCTAAATCTCTCTACGTTTCGTAGGTTGCCCAATCTTCTGCCAAAAGGTAAACTAAGCTTATCCATCACAAAGAAAAGGGGAACAAAATGGGATATATCACCGGAAAAATAATAAAGGAATTGCGTGAAAAACAACAGCTTACGCAAAAAGAACTTGCAGATCGAATCAATGTAAGCGACAAAACCATCTCAAAATGGGAAACAGAAAAAGGACTTCCAGATATATCAGTCATCGAAGACCTGGCAAAAGCCCTGGGTACTTCCATAACCGAGCTGTTGACAGGAGATCTGCGAAAAAACGAAAATATATCTGGAAACATGAGGAAAATGCATTTTTATGTATGCCCTATCTGCGGCAACATCATTACCTCTGTGAGACAGGGCGTCTTTTCCTGCTGTGGTATTACCTTATACGAGGAAGAAGCTGAAAAATGTGATGACAATCATTTTATCCGCATAGAAACGATTGATAATGAATATCACATTTCCATGAATCACTCTATGGACAAGAAGCATTCCATTTCCTTTCTCGCTTATGTAACTTCTGACAGCTGTGAGCTGACAAAACTTTATCCCGAGCAGGAAATATCTGTCCGATTTCGCAAAAAAGGCCATGGAATCCTTTTTGCATACTGCAACAAACACGGAATGTTCCGGACTCTTATATAGCAAAAAACCACCCATAAAAATTCTGAAAAATACAACAAAAAAAGTTTGAAATAATGATTGACAAATCCAAACGAATACGCTATACTATCCTAGTCGCTGACATACAGCGATGGATTGCAGAAGTGGCGGAATTGGCAGACGCGCACGGTTCAGGTCCGTGTGGTAGCAATACCATGAGAGTTCAAGTCTCTTCTTCTGCACGAGCAAAGGAAGTCTTCTCAGACTTCCTTTTTTAATTCTTTTCTATTTTTCTCTCTCACTCCCAGGGCCACTGTGATGCCGGCAAATACCGTCTTTTCTACAAGCAGCTTTGCTCCCGAGCAGACCACAGCCCGTTCGCATACATTTCCAACTCCTACTGTTTTCTTCACAAATTCAGACTCTGAAAACTCTCCATCTGCCTGAGCAAGTTCTTGTGCCGTATAAGAAAACAGCTTCCAGTCTCTGGCTTTTACCAGTTCCGCAATCGCAGGTTCTTCTTTCTTTATATCAATGGTTGCCACGCCGGCTACGGCATGGCGGCTGATGCTGTGCTGATCCAGCATCTGTTCCACTGCCCTGGAAAGCATCTGTCCATCTGTGCCCTTTCTGCATCCAATTCCTACTACAACCGCTTTTGGGATCAGTTTTAAACAGTTTTCAGGTTCTTTCGAAGATACCGTAACCCAGACCTTCAGCCGCTCCGGAAGGCTGTTTTTTCCAGGCTCTTTTAAGGCTTCTGCCGGAACCTTTTCAAATCCTTCCGGAACCGGAAAATCCCCCCAGTCTGACCGCCATCCGATCTTTTCCCCTGACAAAAGTCCTGCCGAAACCTCTTTTGCCAGCCTTCGATCCGACAGATACAAGCCCTTTTCTCTTGCAAATACATCTACCGCAAATAAGTGGTTAACGTCGGTAGCAGTTGTAATTACCGGAACGGCTCCTATGGCTTCTGCCAGGGTAAGGGCCAGCTCATTGGCGCCTCCTGCGTGTCCGGATACCAGCGGAATCACAAACTGCCCTTTTTCATCTGCAGCAAGAACCGCCGGATCGGTAAACTTATCTTTTAAATAAGGAGCCACGCTCCGGACTGCAATGCCAGCAGCTCCAACAAAAATAAGCGCCTTTTTTTCTTTCCAGCAGGCAGCTGTCCACTGAGACAGGGAGTCCCCTTTCTGCCAGGCAGCCGCACTGCAGACGTGTCCTTTTTTTGACAAAGCGCTGCAAATCTGCCCCGCCATGTTTTTCCCTGCCTGCGTAAAGCTGATAATCCCGATTTCCATTGTATTTTTATATCTCCTGGTTCTTTTTCTGTTCTCGTTTCTTCTTCGTAATCAGACCGCCAATCCGGCCGCTTTCTTTTGCTGTCAGGCTTCTCCAGCCCCCGCTTATAATTTTATCTCCAAGCCCCAGCTCTTCTGCAATTTCAAATTTCATCTTTTCTTCCGGAGTTAAATCTGTCGGGTCAAAGGGCTTTTGCTTTTTTGTCTTCGCCATATCTGAACGCCTCCTTTTCTCTGCATCCAAATCATTCCCTTTTTCCCTTATTTTATACACATCAGGGTTAGCATCCGTGTACCAAGGCGTGCCGCCCCTGTACACAGATACTGTATTTCCTTCTGATTATTGATAAAACGAAACCACAACGCTTCCAGTACCGACTTCCAGATCCATTGTCTTTCCTGCTCCCTGCGCCCTGTTGTCAATCCGCTTTTCCATTCCAAGTCCGCTGTACTCAGAGCCGTCTATCTCCACAGATCCAACTCCTATTTCTAAGTTATAATTAAACTCTTCCGGCCTTCCTTCCAGGCAGAACTCCAGGTTTCCAACTCCGCATTCTCCCTCAACGCTTCTTTCCGCAATTCCCTCATATAGAATACTTCCAATGCCGGCGCTTGCATCCAGTTCCCCTGTCCTGGCTCCCAGAACCTCAATGGTACCTGCCTCTGTGGCCAAATCCATGCTTTCTGCTTCAATTCCGTTAATCGTACATTCGCCGATATCAATATCGCACTCCAGTTCCCGCAAGGACATCTGTCGGGGAACGCGAATCTGTACCGCGCCAAATTCTTCTTTTGTATCACGGATGCCTTCTCTCTTACCCTGGCCAACCTTTAGTTCCCCTTCTTCCTGACGCACGTAAACGCCTCTCGCCTGCGCTTCTTCGTCTAATACAACCTCAATCTGGCCGTCAGAAACCGGAAGAATCTCCACCCTGCCTCCAAAGAGGTCCGCTTCGATTTTCCAGATTTCTTCTGGTGCAAATTTTGACGACTGTCCTGCAAAAACCGGCTGGTTTTCTTCTGGAACACCAGACTGGGCCTGTTCTGTTGCAGCCGGCTGATTCTGGCCTTCCAAAAGCCGGTTCCTTCTTCTCTCCTGTCTGTCATCCCAATCGCACCAGTCGTCCCAGCGTTCTTCCATCTCGTCAATATCGATATATCTTACTCCATCTTCTGCAAAATTTACCACGCCAGGCCTTGCGCCCAATCCTATGGCTGCCAGCGCTGTAATACTTCCCACGCCAAACAGCGCCGCTCCTGTAAGCGCTGTAATTTTAATCCATTTCTTCATACCGTTCTCCTTTTCCAATGAACCAAACTTCTCCCAACTGCTCCAATTTTCTTGACCAGCCACGGCAGAAACTTTCCGTAAAACAATACGCTGACCGCCAGGGAAACCAGGCCGATTCCAAGAAATACAATTCCCATTCCGATGCACCAGATGCCATTCATCAGATTAAATGGCGTTGCCATAACGATACATCCTGCTATTACCACAAAAACCCCCGCTATCAGACAGGCCCCTGTCCAGATTGCCGCTGTAAAGAGCAGGGCTGCCAAAAGCGCCAGAACTCCTACAATTAGTCCGAATATACCTCCGATAACTCCCAGTCCCAATCCAAATACCAGCGGAAGCAGCGGTACAGCCACAAGTACAAGTGCTATCACTCCCAGCACTTTCCAGACCGAATGGTTCTTTTCCTGTGTCTTTTCATCTGCGCCGTCTGATTTTGGCAGCAGGGAAAACGACTCCTTTTCCTCTTCTCTGTGGGCCAGCTGAAAGTTCGGCTGGCGGAAGCGATCGTCCTCATACCCTCGTTCTGTAAAACCTCCTCCAGACTCCAGATCCCCTTTTAAATCCGCTCGAATAATGGCTGCAATCCGTTCCGGACTGCCAAATTCTTTTAACACCTTTTCTTCATTTTCTGGTCCGGCTTCTTCCAGATAATCTGCATAGTAGCTTAACGCATCTGCTTTCTCTTCATCCGGAATATCCTGCAGAAGATATTCCAGGTCTTTCATAAATGTCTCTCGATTCATATACAGGCCTCCTCAAAAATACGGGATATCTTCTCTGAATAATTTGCCCATTCTCCGCGGTAAAGATTCAGCTGCAGTCTCCCCTTCTCTGTAATCCGGTAATATCTGCGGTTTCTCCCGTCAATCGCCATGTCGTAGGTCTCCAGACAATCGTCTTTTTGCAGCCTTCTCAAAACCGGATACAGGGTCGACTCAGAAATCTCAATCGCCTGCTGGACGTCCTGAGTAATTTTATATCCATAAGTACCTTCTGTATCTCTGGATACAACAGCCAGTACAATGGCGTCCAGCAATGCGGAACCCGTGTTAAATACCATAGGTCGTTCCCCTTTCTGATATTCATCTGATATTTTATCTAATATTATATGATATATAGTATTGGTTGCGCCTATATTATATGATGTATAATATTACTTGTCAACACCTATTTTACGAATTCCAGTATTCCTTAAAAAATCCGGACGCGGCACCCCAGTTCTACCACAGGCCACAGACAATCCATCACCGGATTTCCGACCGCTACACAGCCGTCCGTGCGGCCGCCTTTTTCTCCGTGAATTTCAATATAGCCGCCCAACGCCGTATTCCAGTCCGGCATAGCGTTCTGGGAAATGGCAGAAACAATCCTGTCCCGCTCCTCTTTCGAAATCAGACCGGACTCATATCCTCTGTCTGCATCCTTCTGATTCGGGTAAGATAACCCCAATGCCCGATAATATCTGCTGTCTGCATTTTTCAAGCATACGTAATATTCCCCTCTCGGCGTCCGCTTATCCCCTTGAATGCGCTTATCTCCCTCCTGAGAATTCATCCCCACCTGGGCGATAAACGAGTCGATTACCTGGGTTCCATAACACAGAAACAGAGTTCGGGTCTTTAGGGAAACCGCGATATGAATTTCATCTGGTTTCCGTTCTCTGCCAATTCGCTCCACCATCACTTCATCATACGGCGTCGCCATAGCAATAGAAATCTGAGGCGGACAAATCGTTTTTCCATAAGCCGGAAACGGCGAACTTCCCAGCAGCAAAAAAACAAGGAACGCCAGCCATCCGTTTCTCCCCATCCTAACACCTCCTTGTCCGGCAGGCGATACAAGCTGCATCATGCAAAAATCCCCCTCTGCGTCCTGCAAAGGGGGATTCTGGTATCGTCAATGATTATTCAGCGTCAACATATGCATCTGCTACATCTGCATCTGCTGGAGCTTCTTTCTGCTCTGGAGCTAACAGCGCTTTCATGCTTAAGCTGATCTTTCTGTCTTCTTCGTTGAAATCAACTACTTTTGCTTCTACTTCCTGACCAATCTTTAATACATCAGATGGCTTCTCAATATGTTCTCTTGCAATCTGGGATACGTGCAGTAATGCGTCTACACCTGGCTCTAACTCTACGAATGCGCCGAAGTCGGTCATACGTGCTACACGGCCGGTTACAACATTGCCTACTGCGTACTTCTCAGCAGCATTTGCCCAAGGATTGGTCTCTGGGAACTTTAAGCTCAGAGCAATCTTCTCGCCCTGGATGTCCTTAATCAGAACGCGAACCTGATCGCCAGTCTTAAATACCTTCTTCGGGTTCTCTACTCTGCCCCAGCTCATTTCGGAGATGTGCAGCAGGCCGTCAGCGCCGCCCAAGTCGATGAATGCACCAAAATCAGTTACATTCTTAACAGTACCTTCTACTGCGTCGCCTACGTGGATTCTCTCGAATAATTCTTTCTGCAGAGCCGCTTTCTTTGCAACCATAAGCTGTTTTCTGTCGCCGATGATTCTTCTTCTCTTTGGATTGAACTCGGTAATTACGAATTCAATCTCCTGGCCTGCGTACTTGGATAAATCCTTCTCATAAGTATCAGATACCAGACTTGCAGGAATGAATACTCTTGCTTCGTCTACCACTACGCTTAAACCGCCATCCAAAACCTGGGTAACCTTTGCAGTTAATACTTCCTGGTTGTTGAATGCTTCTTCCAGTCTCTTGTTTCCTCTGTCAGCTGCCAGTCTCTTGTAAGAAAGAGCTACCTGGCCTTCGCCGTCGTTTACTTTAATAACCTTTGCTTCCATCTCGTCGCCTACGTGAACAAGAGTGGTTAAATCTACGCCTGGCTCGTTGGTATATTCGCTTCTTGGAATAATGCCATCAGACTTGTAACCTATATTTAAAACTACTTCATCTTCTTTGACGTCGATGACCTTACCAGTGACTACCTCTCCTGTACGTATTGTCTTTAATGATTCTTCTAACATTTGTTCAAAACTTAATTCTGACATTAGTATGAACCTCCTTAATAATGTTTTTGGGAGTGGATGCTCCCGCTGTAATACCTACGCTTCGCACAGAACTTACACTTTCAGGTTCCAAATCGTCAACTGTCTGGATGTAATATGTGTTCTCACACTCCCTGCGGCAGATCTCGTATAACTTCTGAGTATTGGAACTGCTCTTCCCGCCTATGACAATCATGGCGTCTACCTCAGAAGCGATTCTGCGCGCTTCCGACTGCCTTTCCTGTGTTGCATTGCAAATCGTATTTAAAACACTAATATCATAACCCTTTTTTAAAAATTTTTCAACTAAATCTTGAAATTTCTTGTAATTAAATGTCGTCTGGGATACAATACTTAACTTTTCCTCAGGGTCAATGGTCAATTTTTCAATCTGTTTCTCGGATTCTACCACAATTGTGTCTGCACCGGCCCAGCCTTTGATACCTTCTACTTCCGGATGTTTCTCATTTCCAATGATAATAACCCTGCGGCCTTTTTCATTTTCTTCTTTTACGATGCGGTGGATTTTCTTTACAAACGGGCAGGTAGCGTCTACAATTTCTATCTGGTTTTCCTCCAGCAGATCGTAGATGTGTCTCCCTACGCCATGGGAACGGATGATGACAATGCCTTCCTTTAGCTGCCTTAATTCATCCTCCGTCTCAATTACCTGAACCCCCTTTTTTTCCAGATCTTTTACGACTTCCTCATTATGGATAATGGGGCCATAGGTATAAATGGGACGTCCATCCTGCTTGTTTATCTGTTCATATACCTTGTTTACTGCCCGTTCCACTCCGAAGCAGAAGCCTGCGGTTTTTGCTACAATGACTTCCATCAGGCATCCAACCCCTTTCTCCTGGCAATCTCTATAATCGCGTCAATGACTTCTTCAATGGTCATATCCGAACTGTCTACCAGCACCGCGTCCTCTGCCTGTTTTAAAGGAGAATGTTCTCTGTGCATATCCCGATAGTCTCTCTCGATAATATCTTGCTCAATTTCTTCTAAATTACACATAACTCCTTTTTCTTTTAGCTCGTCGTACCGTCTTTTTGCGCGGACTGCGGAACTGGCCGTCAAATATACCTTTGCCTGGGCATCTGGCAGGACGCAGGTCCCGATGTCTCTGCCGTCCATAATCACATTGGCTGTTTTTGCCAGTTCCTGCTGAAGCTGCACCAGCTTTTCCCGAACCGGCAGGTATACGCTGGTAGCCGACGCCATGTTTCCCACTTCCTCATTTCGGATTTGGGAAGAAACATTTTCTCCGTTTAAAATGACCTGCTGGCTTCCGTCTTCATAGCGGATGGTAATTTCCACCTGGCCGCAGGCTGCCGAAATCGCCGCTTCCTCTTCTTTTCCAATACCCTGACGCAGAAAATACAGCGCCATGGCGCGATACATGGCGCCGGTATCCACATAAATAAATCCAAGTTTTGCCGCCACTGCCTTGGCAATGGTGCTCTTGCCGGCTCCTGCCGGACCGTCTACTGCAATATTAAAATAAGACATGATTCTATCCTCCCCATTCTAATCTGAAATTCCCATTCCGGCCGCCCATCCGGTGGACCAGGCAATCTGGAGGTTGTATCCTCCTGTTACTGCATCCAGATCCAGAACTTCTCCCGCAAAATAAAGGCCATTTACCAGCTTTGACTCCATCGTAGAGGGATTGATCTCTTTGACTGCAATGCCTCCCTGGGTAATAATGGCTTCTTTATATCCCCGAAGACCGGTCAGAATCAGGGAAAATCCTTTGATCGTTTCTACCAGTCTCTGCCGCTCCTGCCTGGTAATCTCATTGACCTGCTTGTCCGGATGGATACCGCTTTTTTCAATTACAACCGGAATCATTTTAGCCGGAAGAAGGTGGTTTAGGGAATTTTTAAACTGCTTATTTTTAGCCTCTTCAAAGTCCCTTAAAATCCGGTCATCCAGCTGTTCGGCAGAAAGAGCCGGCTTTAAGTCAATCAGCAAAGTCAACGGCCCTTTCTGGATGGCTTTTGCACAATAACTGCTTGCGCTTAACAGCACAGGACCGCTGACGCCGAAATGGGTAAACAGCATTTCTCCAAATTCCCGATACAGTTCTTTTTTTCCATTCTTTATGGTCGCCTCAATGTTTTTCAGCGCCAGTCCCTGAAGGCTCTGGGCCGTCGTTCCTTCTGTCTCAAAAGGCACCAGGGCCGGCGAAAGATTGGCCACTTGATGGCCTGCCTGTCTGGCCCATTCATAACCGTCTCCTGTAGAGCCGGTAGTGGGGTAAGAAAGTCCCCCTGTAGCCACGATGACGGCGTCTGCTCCGATTTCTTTTCCAAATCTGCCGGAAAGCCTGATTCCCCTGCAGATTTTCTGTCCGTTTTCTTCTTCTACAATCAGTTCTTCTGCCGCCTGGTTTAAATGGACTTCCACATCCAGATCCCGAAGCAGGCCGGAAAGGGCTTTGATTACATCTGACGATTTATCTGAAACCGGAAACACCCTGCCGCCCCGTTCTGTTTTTAACGGACAGCCTGCTTCTTCCAGCAGATCCATCATGTCCTGATTGGTAAATCCATAAAAGCTGCTGTACAGGAAACGGCTGTTGCTTACCACGCCTTTCAGCAGGTCTTCTACATCACAGGCATTGGTTACATTGCACCTGCCTTTTCCTGTAATATAAATCTTTTTTCCTAATTTTTCATTTTTTTCATAAAGTTCAACCTGATGGCCATTTTTCGCAGCTGCAATCGCAGCCGCCATGCCTGCAGCTCCGCCGCCGACAACAATTACTTTTTTCATATGCTTTCTTTGCTCTTTCCTTTTTTCATTGCCTCTTCAGCAAATTTCCGCTTTTTGCAGAAATACGAAAGAAGCTGTAAAATGAGCTGTCCGCAACTTCCTGGGTGGTTTCTCATTCTACAGCTCATGTCTTTATATCGCTGCCGTCACAAAAATATCGTAAATCGCCTTGATTGCCGTATCAAAATCTGCTGTTTTCACACCAATGATAATATTAAATTCACTGGAACCCTGATCGATCATCTTGACATTGATTCGGGCGTGTGCCAATGCGGAGAAAATTCTTCCTGCAGTTCCTCTGGTTGCCTTCATGCCCCGTCCTACCACGGCAATCAGGGCCAGATCTGCTTCTAATTCCACTGCATCCGGCTCCACCGCCCTATGGATTCCGGCAATTACCGACTGCTCATGCTCTACAAATTCATCCTGATGGACAAATACGGTCATGGTATCAATACCGGACGGCATATGTTCAATGGAGATATTCTGGTCTTCAAATACTGACAAAACCTTGCGGCAGAATCCCACTTCTGCATTCATCATGGCTTTTTCAATGTTAATGGAGCAGAATCCTTTCTTGCCTGCAATACCGGTAATGACATACCGCGGCTTTCTGCAGGTGCTTTCCACAATCAGGGTTCCCTTGTCATCCGGACGGTTGGTATTGCGGATGTTAATGGGGATTCCTTCGCGGCGCACCGGAAAAATAGCGTCTTCGTGAAGAACGCTTGCTCCCATATAAGAAAGCTCCCGAAGTTCACGGTAGGTAATGGTTTCAATGACCTCCGGATTGTCGATAATTCGGGGATCCGCTACTAAAAATCCGGACACGTCGGTCCAGTTTTCATATAGGTCTGCGTGGATAGCCCTCGCTACAATGGAACCGGTAATATCCGATCCGCCTCTGGAAAAGGTTTTAATGCTGCCGTCTGCCTTAGAACCGTAAAATCCAGGAATAACGGCCCGCTCTACATGGGAAAGCCGGTCGCCCAGCTCCTTATTGGTTGCTTCCGCATCCAGGTTTCCTTTTTCATCAAAAAAAATCACCTCGGCCGCGTCGATAAATTCATAGCCCAGATAGTTTGCCATAACCATTCCGTTTAGATACTCGCCTCTGGACGCCGCATAATCTTTTCCGATTCTGGCAATGAAGTTTTCTTCTATTTTGGCAAACTCGTGGTCTAAGTTCAAGTTTAAGTCCAGACCGTCAATAATATCTGTATACCGTTTTTTAATCTTTTCCAGAATCTTTTTATAACTAGCTCCGGAAGATGCCGCTTCGTAGCATTCGTATAACAGATCGGTTACTTTTTCATCCTTGTCATTTCTCTTGCCTGGTGCAGACGGGATCACATACCGTCTGGACTTGTCCGACCGGATAATGTCTCCCACTTTTTTAAATTGTCTTGCGCTGGCTAAAGAACTGCCTCCAAACTTCACTACCTTTTTCATAATCATTCTCCTTTTCGCAAAACGCTGTTTTGAAAATGATACTCTCAAATAAAACCCCTGTCAAGGAATTTTTCTCTTAGTTCATCTGTTCATTTACGGCTGTTTCGCAGGAACGCATTGCCTGGATGGTCTTTTCCATTAATTCTTCCAATGTCCAGCCCAGCTTTTCTGCCCCCGTCCTGATCACGTCCCTGGAGCATCCTGCCGCAAACTTTTTGTCTTTAAATTTTTTCTTTAGGCTGGAAACTTCCATATCCATCACGCTTTTGGATGGGCGCATACGGGCTGCCGCCCCAATCAGGCCGGTAAGTTCATCTGCTGCAAACAGGACTTTTTCCATTTCATGTTCCGGCTCTACGTCTGAACACAATCCATAACCATGACTGCAGATTGCGTGGACAAGCTCTGGTTCTGCTTTTATTTCTGCCAGCAGCTGCGGCGCTTTCTTGCAGTGTTCTTCCGGATACTGTTCAAAATCTACGTCGTGAAGCAGACCGGCCAGTCCCCAGAACGCTTCTTCCTCCTGATATCCCAGTTCATTTGCATACCAGCGCATAACGCCTTCTACCGTCAATCCATGAAGGATGTGAAACGGCTCCTGGTTGTACTTTTTTAATAAGGCAAGCGCCTCTTCTCTGGTAATCTGTGTTGTCATAACCATTCTCCTTTTTCATCATATATTAAACATAGCATCAGCCTATTGGAGGTTTTTATGAATTCTTTTCCTTTTATTACCGGATCCGTTTCCTCTATCCGGAATCTGGCCCAGGAAGGACGCAGTCATATGTGTTCCTTTCTCATTGAATTAGACACCCATGACGGTCCCGTCTCTCTCCTTCTGACTTCAAATACCTATGTTTACGACTGTCATTCACTGGAACAGGGCGATCTGATTACTGCCTTTTATGATCCAAATGCCCCTGTGCCCCTTATTTATCCTCCCCGCTATACCGCTCTGGCCATCGTCGAAACAAAAATCGGCACAACAGCCGTTTTAGACGTTTTTGACGAGAATCTGTTAAACCCCGACGGTACGCTCCAATTGACTCCCCAGCCGGATACGGACATCGTCACTCCAAATGGGCAAAAACTCGGCCAGATTCCAGGCGGAAGCCTTCTGCTGGCGCTGTATACTGCTTCTACAAAGAGCATTCCTGCCCTGGCTGTCCCCGAAGAGGTTGTCGTATTCTGTACCGAGTAAACTTACGGTTCCTGCAGGCGTTTTTCTCTTTCTGCCCAGATTTTCTGGGTAGAAAAACCCCTGCCTTTTACTTCTTTTACCTGGCTGATTACCAAAAAGGCTTCCGGATCGATTTCCTGGACAGCCCGATTCAGCTTGGTCAGTTCTCGGTTGGAAATTACGGTTAACAATACCGGCCGTTCTTCCCGCATAAATCCGGTTTCCCCATAAAGAAGGGTGGAACCCCTGTCTAAATCCCGAATAATCATATCGTTAATTTCTTCGTATTTGCTGCTGACAATTTTTACCTGGGTCTTTGCCTCTCCCATTACCAGTACTTTTTCCAAAACCATTGTATACAGCAGGACCAATAAAATTCCGTAAAGGATCTGGGTCCGGTCAGAGAAGGACGCCTGCAAAAGCAGGATCAGCACATCAAATCCATACATGGTAACGGAAACCGGAATTCCAAAAAAGCGGCGGATTAACAGAGGCGGAATATCCATTCCTCCTGTAGAAGCTCCGCAGCGGATCACGATTCCGATGCCGATTCCAATCATGCAGCCGCCGAATACTGCGCCTAAAATCATATCTACGCCTGTCTGGGGAAGCTGGGGGATTTTTTGAAGCACACCTAAAATAAACGGGTAGTAAAATGTGCTTAAAATTGTGGTCATGGCAAATTTTTTGCCCAGAATCAAAGCTCCCACCAAAAACATTCCAATATTAAATACCGAGACAAAGCTGGTAATTGGGATGCCGAAATAGTTCTGCGCCGCCAGGGCCAGGCCTGTGGTTCCTCCCATAATAAAGCCGTTCGGGAGCAGAAACATGACAACGCCCAGTGCATACATGGTATTTGCGGCCAGGATCAGCACCACATCCAAAATCCATTTTTTTCGATTCATTACAAAACCTCCCATTCATTCGGGCATATTGTAACCCGCTTTTTTTTCCCTGTCAAGCCGCACAGCCGGAAGAAATCAGACATATGTTAAACTAGAACCCAAATCAGGAGTATCATTATGTTAGAAACCGCAGTTGTCCTGACCCCTGTCCATTATTGTTATCTAATCGGGGTCTTTGTCATCCTGGGCGTCATGGTCATGCGTAAAGACACGCCCGCTGTCTGTATTGCTTTTCTTTTTCTTCTTGGCTTTACTGGCTTAGGAACCATACGCGGTGGCATCCAGACCGTTTTTAATGCTATTTTGTATGCTGGTCGGGAATTTATGGAAATCATTGCCACCATCGCCCTGGTTACCGCACTTTCGAAATGTTTAAGCGAACTGGGAAGCGACTACCTGCTGATGCGCCCCATGTCCCGTATTATGAAAACCCCTTCCCTTACCTGGTGGATTCTGGGGCTTACCATGCTGGTATTTTCCCTGTTTCTCTGGCCCTCTCCTTCCGTCGCTTTAGTGGGAGCCATTATGCTTCCCTTTGCCGTGCGGGCAGGACTGACGCCTTTGGCTGCTGCCATGGCCATGAACCTGTTTGGTCATGGAATCGCCTTAAGCTATGACCTGGTAATCCAGGGCGCCCCTGCTATCTCTGCCTCTGCTGCCGGTATTTCTGCCAGTCAGATTTTAAGCGAAGGCCGCCCTGTCTTCTGGGTAATGGGATTGACCACTGTCTTATCTGCATTTTTCCTGAACCGGAAATCCATGACTGCTTCTTCTCTCCCTCTTTCCTCCAGGAATGCGAACGAAACCGGTACCTCTCCACTTTCTGCCTCTCTGGCAGCCCATTCTCTTCCGGCCAAACTCCTGGCAGCAGCAGTACCCGTTTGTTTTCTTGCAGATATTGGCATCATGCTGGCTTTTAACCTGAAAGGAGGAGACGCTACCAGTCTGGTTTCCGGAACTGCCGTCCTTTTGATGTGCGCCGGATCTGTCCTTGCATTTAAACGGGATTCCCTGGAAAAAATTACCGGTTATCTGACAGACGGTTTCTTATTTGCCATCCGGATTTTCGCACCGGTCATTGCCATCGGAGCCTTTTTCTTTTTAGGCGGCGACGGCATTTCTTCCATTATGGGAGATTCTTTTTCCGGCGGCATTTTAAATGACTGGGCCATCTGGCTTGCAGAAAAAGCCCCGTTGAATCCTTATCTGATTGCAGGAATCCAAATGGCTGCCGGCGCTTTAACCGGCCTGGATGGTTCTGGTTTTTCCGGACTGCCTCTTACCGGTGCCCTGGCTAATACCTTTGGAACCGCAGTAGGAGCTTCGGTTCCCATCCTGGCCTCCCTCGGACAAATTGCCGCGATTTTTGTTGGCGGAGGCACCATTGTTCCCTGGGGATTAATTCCAGTTGCTGCCATCTGCAACGTCAGCCCTCTGGAACTTGCAAGGAAAAATCTTGTGCCGGTTCTCATCGGATTTTTCTGTACGTTCCTTGCCGCCTGTTTCCTCTTATAACCTGTTTTTCTTGCAGAAAGGAGTCTTATTATGGGAAAAATTATGGGATTTTTCCATCCGGAAGTTATCTTTACAAAAGAAAAAGGCCGGTATCTTCACTGCCTGGATGATATGACCCAGGCTTTTGAAACGGCCTTTCCGCATCTTATCCAAAAAAGCAGTTCGTTTCTTTCTGACCACTTTGGCCTGGCCCAGACAGAGTTTTCCTCTGCCAGTCTGCCTGTCTTGCCGCTAATCAAAAGAGACGGCGGCCAGACCTTTGGAATTGTGCTGGATGGAGAACTGTACAACGCGCCGGAATTATCTGCTGAGTTAACCTCCAGGAAAAGAGCGTTTGATCCTTCCTCTGATGCAGACATCCTTTTAACTTCTTACCTGGAATTTGGCCCATCCTTTGCAGAGAAATTAAACGGCACTTTTGCCTTTGCCATCATGGACGTTCCCAACAACCGGCTGATCCTTTACCGAGATCACGCTGGCATTAAGCCTCTTTTTTACTCTGTTAAAGAGGGAACCCTGGTTTTTTCTTCCCAATTAAAAGGCCTGTTTGCCTTTGACAAAATCCGTCCGGTCCTTGATAAAAACAGTCTCAATGAAATTTTCAGTATCGGGCCTGCAAAAACCAGAGGAACCGGTGTATTTTCGGGAATCCAGGAAGTGCCGCCTGCCCATTTTCTCTTCTGCTCCCAGGATGGTGTGTCTCTTCATGCTTACTGGCAGCTGGAAAGCCGCCCCCATGAAGACAGTTTTCAAACCACTGTTGACAAAACCGGCTTTCTCTTAGAAGACGCCATCCGACGCCAGTTCCGCCATTCTGGTCCTGTCTGCTCTTTTTTATCCGGCGGCGTTGATTCTTCCCTGGTTTCCGCCATCTGCGCAGAGGAAGCAAAAGCAGAAAATCGCCCTCTTGCAACGTTTTCCTTCGATTTTGCCGGAAATGACAAGAACTTTCAGGCAAATGATTTCCAGCCGTCCCAGGATCGGCCTTTCGTAGAAAAAATGACTGATTTTCTCCAATCGGATCACCAGTTTCTGGAATGTACGTCCCAGACCCAGTTTGACCTGTTAGAAGCTTCTGTTATCGCCCATGACCTTCCGGCTATGGCCGATGTAGATTCTTCCCTGCTGTATTTCTGTTCCCGGGTGGCTCCCGATTTTGCGGCCGCCATGACTGGCGAATGTGCAGACGAAATCTTCGGCGGCTATCCCTGGTTTCATAAAAAAGAATGTTTCCAGGCCCACACCTTCCCCTGGACTATGGATTTAAATGCCAGAAAAGTCCTGCTGTCCCCTGAATTTTTATCTGAACTTTCTATGGACGATTATGTCCAGAACCGGTATGAAGCTTCTATCTCACAGGTTCCGAAACTGGAAAACGAAGGACCGGAAGACGCACGCAGAAGGGAAATCTCCTATCTGAATCTGGAATGGTTTATGCAAACTTTATTAGACCGGATGAACCGAACCAGCGAAGCCTGCGGCCTGTCTGCCAGGGTGCCTTTTGCCGACCGGCGCATTATCGAATATCTGTGGAATGTCCCCTGGGAAATGAAGGCGAAAAACGGCATTGTAAAAAGTCTTCTGCGTCAGGCAGGAGTTGGGAAGCTGCCGGACGAAGTGCTGTTTCGCCGGAAATCCCCTTACCCCAAAACCTATGACAAATCTTATGAAACCTTATTGGTCAGACGGATTCACGAAATTTTGGCAGATCCCTCTTCTCCGATTCTCCAGTTTCTGGACAAAAAGAAAACCCTGGCCTTTTTATCCAGTCCCGCCGATTATGGGAAACCTTGGTATGGTCAGCTAATGGCAGCTCCCCAGATGATGGCCTATCTGATCCAAATCGACTTCTGGCTCAGAACCTATCAGCCTGACATCCGGTTCTGACTTATTTTCCTCCTGCTGTTTACAGCCAGTCCCTCTTTTGGTACACTAGATAGAATAGTCAGCAAAAGGAAGGAATTACCATGAATTTTAATGGCAGCACACGCAGATACAAACGAAACTCTTCTTCCTTCAGAAGAAACGATAAGAAAAAAGCAGGAAAGAAATGGATCTTCCGCAAAGAATGTTTGCTTCCCTCCTTTCCTATCCTGCTCTTTTCTTTTTTATTGACTGTAGGAATTTTATTTGACGGAAACCTGACAAGTTCTTTTTCTTTCCCAGAATTTTCCGTTTTTCCTTCTTCCGGCCCGACCGGACATCTGGATTCTTCAGAAGAGGCCGTTTCACCGGAAGGATTTGAGGAAGCCCCTTTCCGTCTTACCGTATTGGATGTGGGACAGGGTCTTTCTGTGTTCATCCAGTCCGACGGCCAGACCATGCTCTATGACGGAGGAGATCGGGACGCTTCTTCCTTTGTTGTCCGCTATTTGGAAAATCAGGAACTGGAACACCTGGACTGTGTTGTTGTTTCCCACTACGATGCCGATCACTTAAGCGGTATTGTCGGGGTTTTAAACCGGTTTCCCGTCCGTCAGGTACTGGCTCCCGATTATGAAGCCTCCAGCTCCATTTTTAAATCCTACGAAAACGCCATGAAGCAGCAAGGGATTACTCCCGTCCATCCAGCCGTAGGAGATGCCTTTTCCCTGGGGCAGGCTTCCTTTACCGTACTGGGGCCTTCTTCTATCGTTTCCGACAGCAATAACAACAATTCTCTTGCCATCCGGATTACTTATGGCAATACCAGCTTTCTTCTGACCGGAGACGCGGAACACGAGGAAGAAGAAGACATCTGTGAATCCTGGGGAAGATTTCTTCTCAGCGACGTCTATGTGGCCGGACATCACGGAAGCGGCAGTTCCTCTTCCTGGAAGCTTTTAGAAAATGCCATCCCCAAATATGCTGTCATCAGCTGCGGAAAAGGCAACTCCTACGGCCATCCCCATGATACAGTAATGGAACGGTTTGAAGCAATGGAAATCCCTGTATACCGCACCGATATACAGGGATCTGTCTCTGTAGCTTCAGACGGCCAGCGTCTGATTTGGTCCCAGGAACCATGCAACGATTATACTTCCGGAGATTAAAAGGCCTGACTTTATGAGTTTGCAGTCATACGGTTTAACCGTTCTGATGAAACGGTCATGGCTGCCAGAATTGCAAACAGGTAAACCGGATACCAGACAATCCCTGCCGACTGGGCCAAAAAACCGAATATCGGCGGTGCCAGAGTGTTTCCCAGATAGGCAAAAGCCATCTGAAGACCTACGATTGCCTGGGACAAATCCCAGCCAAAGTTTCTTGGCGTCCCATGCATCAGACTTGGATAAACAGGAGCGCATCCCAGTCCAATGATAATCAGTCCTGCCGAAGCGGCCCTGGTTCCAAGCGGCAGAAGCACCATCAGGACTCCGACGGTTCCTGCCGCTTCCCCCAGTCGTACCATCTGCCTGTCATTTAGTTTCATTGCCAGAAAACCGCTTAAAAATCTTCCGGCAGTAATGCCCAGATAAAATAGAGACGCCCATTTTGCCGCAGTTTCTTCTGATAGCCCCCGATACATGACCAGATAACTGGACGCCCACAGCCCTGCCGTCTGCTCCAATGCGCAGTAACAGAAAAAGGTGGCCATCTGGGCTTTTACTCCTGGGATGCCTAAAAGCTGTTTTGCAGTAAGACAGCGTCCGGACTGGAGATGTTTTCCTTCTTCCAGGTTCCGTTCTTTCCATAAGAACAAGGTAGAAAACAATACTGCTGTCAGAACTGCCTGTAAAGCCCCTACCATCCGGTAACCGCTGTTCCAGGACCATCCTCCTGTCAGGCACAGCCCCATAATATAGGGTCCTATAGAAGCGCCAATCCCCCAGCAGCAATGAAGCCAGCTCATATGGCTGGCTTTAAAATACAAAGCGGCATAATTATTTAACGTAGCATCGACTGCTCCCGCTCCTAATCCATATGGAACAGCCAGTACGCACAGAACCCCAAAAGACGGGGCCGCAGAAAATCCAACGAGCGCGGCGGCAGTAAGGCCTACACTGCAGGCAGTTACCAGCCCTGTGCCCCAGCGTCTGGTCAGTCTGTCACTCAGCAGACTGGAAATAACGGTTCCAATGGAAATAATCATAGAAATAATTCCTGCGTAGGCAACCGGCGCTCCCAGTTCCCCATGCATTCTGGGCCATGCAGATCCCAGCATTGCATCCGGAAGTCCCAGGCTGATAAACGCCATATAAATAATCGCTAATAACAATGTCATACTGTATCCTCCCATCGCTTCTACTATACCGTCCATTTTCCGGAATGTCCAGTATGAATTTTCTTGACATTCCTTCAAAGATTTATACAATAAAAGGGAAGAGTTTTAAATAAATGAAAAAGAAGGTGGTTCCATGTATATTACTTGTTTGGATTTAGAAGGCGTACTGGTTCCTGAGATTTGGATTGATTTTGCCAAGGCCAGCAGCATTCCCGAATTAACGCGGACGACCCGCGACGAACCGGACTACGATAAACTGATGAAATGGCGCCTGGGCATTTTAAAAGAGCATGGACTGGGCATACGGGAAATCCAGGACGTGATTGCTTCCATTGAGCCTCTGCCTGGCGCAAAAGAATTTTTAGATGAACTGCGGTCTTTTTCCCAGGTCATCATTATCAGCGATACTTTTACCCAGTTTGCCGCTCCATTAATGGAAAAGCTGGGCCGGCCTACCATTTTCTGCAACTCTCTGGAAATAGCTGAAAACGGAGAGATTATCGGCTATCGGATGCGGATTGCCGATTCTAAGCTAAGCACTGTAAAAGCCCTGCAGTCCATTGGTTTTGAAACCATTGCTGCCGGAGACAGCTACAACGATTTAGACATGATAAAAGCTGGTAAAGCCGGATTTTTGTTCCGCTCTACCGACAAAATCAAAGCTGACCATCCAGAGATTCCCGCTTTTGAAACCTATGAGGAGTTAATGGCCGGAATCCGCTCTGCCATGAAATCTTTATAAAATAAAGAGACTTTCACAAAGAAACGCCGCTGGGATATCAAGCGGCGTTTCTTTACTAAAGATTCTGAAAATCAATTTTCCGGTTCTTATCGCAGGATTCTCATCGTGCTCATGGCATACTATCCTTCAAATCCTACGCTGTGTAAAAACTTTCCAAAGTCCTGACGGCCTTTTTCGGTACATTTGTAAACTCCGGCATCTTCCAATACCTTAGAAAATACCAGTCCTACTTCTTCCTGCAGGATCGTATCTATATTTTCCCTGGTTGCTTTTTCATATTTCGGCAGGAATTCTTCTACCCAGTCCGCGTGTTTTGCCAGAACCTCATTGTCCCGAATGTTCTTTCCTTCTACAATATAATCTGCCAGATCTGCCAGCTCCGTCTTTAATCTGGAAGGCAGAACTGCAAGTCCCATAACCTCAATCAGACCAATATTTTCCTTCTTAATATGATGAAGTTCCTGATGAGGATGATACACGCCAAGAGGAAATTCTTCGGTCGTAATGTTGTTTCTTAAAACCAGATCCAGTTCGTAAAGATCTCCATTCTTTCTTGCAATCGGCGTAATGGTATTGTGAGGTTCTCCATCGGTTTCTGCATAAACAAACGCATCTTCATCGGTATAGCCTCTCCACGCCTGCAGCACCCGATCTCCCAGCTCAATGAGACGGTCAGAATCTGCGCAGCGAAGTCTTAGAACGGACATCGGCCAATGGACAATCCCTGCTTCGACATCCTCAAATCCTTTCATGGCAAAGGATTTTTCAATCGGAGCTTTTGCCATGGCAAAGGTATAATGGCCGCCCTGGAAATGGTCGTGGCTTAAAATAGAACCTCCTACAATCGGAAGATCTGCATTGGAGCCCAAGAAATAATGAGGGAACATTTTTACAAAGTCAAACAGCTTGATAAACGTCGCCTTCTCGATCTTCATCGGGATGTGCTGACCATTAAATACGATACAGTGTTCATTGTAATATACATAAGGAGAGTACTGGAATCCCCACTGGGAATCATTGATGGTAATGGGAATGATTCTGTGGTTATTTCTGGCCGGATGGTTGGTACGTCCTGCATATCCTTCGTTTTCCCGACACAGCAGGCATTTGGGATAACCGCTCTGTTTTGCCAGCTTTGCGGCCGCAATGGCTTTTGGATCCTTCTCCGGCTTTGATAAGTTGACCGTAATGTCCAGATCTCCATACGGGGTTGCAGTCTTCCACTTCATATCCTTGCATACCCGATAGCGGCGGATATAATCGGAATCCTGACTCAATTTATAATAATAGTCGGTCGCCTCTTCTGGAGAATTGCTGTAATGCTTCCAGAACTCATCGACTACCTGGCTTGGACGGGGCATCAAACAATTCATCAGACGGGTATCGAACAAATCCCGATAGGTAATACTGTCTTCTGGAAGGGCTCCATTTTCGTGGGCAGCGTCCAATAATTCTTTTAAAATCAATTCCAGATTATCGGACTCTACTTCGCCCTGCGGTTCCTCATACTCGTCCATCTTCATTACATCCAGAATCTGATTGGTCGCATAAATGCGGTCTGCTTCTGTAATCAGACCGGCCTTTAATCCATACTCTACCAATCCTTTAATCGCTTCATATACCATGGTACTTCCTCCTGGTTTTTAAATTGCAGGGCTTCTTTCATCCCAGACTTTTTTCATTATACCTGTTTTCCAGATAGAAAACAATGTATTTTCTCCTCGTTCCCCTATAATTTTGTTACATATTTTTCAATCCTGGCTGTAATGATTCCGCCCAGGATTCCAATACAGGCTCCGGCTGCCGTTCCAGCGATAAGAAGCGCCGGAAAATACACAAACACAGAAGAATTTAAAACTATGGCCGCTGCAATTAGCTGGCCCAGATTGTGGGCAGCGCCGCCTAAAATGCTGACGCCGATGTGACGAAACAGACGGTATTTTTTGCAGAAAATCATAACTGCAAGGCTCAGCATTCCGCCTGACAGTCCGTAAATCATGGAGGAAAAGCCTGCTCCAAATAAAAGGCTGGAAAGCACAATCCGGATCAGGCTGATGCATATGGTTCCCGATGCTCCTATGGTGTAAAGCCCTACAACCGATACCAGGTTTGCCAGTCCCAGTTTCACTCCTGGAACCATCAGATGTACCGGAAACAGCGATTCGATATAACTGAAAATAAACGCCAGGGAAATTAAAATCCCGTACAGCGCTACTTTTTTCGAATTCATAACCTTCGGCTCCTCTTTTCTTTCTGAATTTTCTTTTTTGAAAATTGTAGCATAGGAACTGCTGCTTTTCAACATGGGAATCACTTGCATCCTGCTCTTTTCTTGTGTTAGAATAGAAACCATCATTTTTAAGAAAGAGGAACTTCCATGAAAAATAAACGAGAACTGATTTTAATTGCTGTTCTTATCGCGATTGCCGCCGCCTGGTTTACAGGACAGAACATTCTTTTTTCCGCCCCTGCCGCTTATGCCCAGGTAACAGTGGATGGGGATGTTGTCCATACCCTGGATCTGGCAAAGGACACCGAAATCACCATAACCGGCAAGCAGGGCGGATCGAACCTCCTTGTGATACAGGATGGAAAAGTCTGGTGCGCCTCTGCTTCCTGTCCGGATAAAGTCTGTGTAAGCCAGGGCAAAAAGAGCCACAACGGCGATACCATTGCCTGCCTTCCCAACAGGATGATTGTTACCATTGTGGCCCAGTAATTTTTTTATTTTGCTTCCAGCAGATGATTAAAATAAGCAAATACCCTGGATTTTTCCATAACGCCAATCAGCACAACGGCAAGGATAGTGCCGCACAGGGTGCTCATTAAAAACGGCATTACATACATAAATAAGGCTGCTTCTTTTCCCATTAAAAGTTCTGCTACCGGATAGCACAGGATTCCTCCCAGAATTCCGGTTCCGAATACTTCTCCAAAATAAGCGGCAGCCAGTCTGCCGGTTTTCCGATAAAGGAATCCGCACAGGTAAGCGCCAACCATGCTGCCAGGAAATGCCAACAGGCTTCCGGTTCCAATCAGGTTCCGGATTAGCGAGGTGGTAAAGGCCATAGCAACGCCATACCAGGGGCCTAAAAATACGCCTGCAATTATGTTGCATAAATGCTGGATCGGAAAGCATTTCGATGCCCCAATGGGAATGGCAAATCCGGACATCACGACTGCCGCTGCCGCTAACATTGCGCTTACTGCTAATTTCTTTACATTCACTTTCATTTTCGGATTCTCCTTCTTTTTATTCCTCGTAAATGTTTACAATTTCTCCGTCCAAAATCCGGTTCATATTTTTTACTGCACAGAAATTGCCGCACATGGAACAGGTATCTTCCTTTTCCGGCTTTGCAGACGCCCTGTATGCCCTTGCTTTTTCCGGATCAATGGCCAGATCGAACATGGTTTCCCAGTCCAGCTTTTTCCTGGCCACACTCATCTTGTGATCCCAGTCTGCCGCGCCTTTGATTCCCTTTGCCAGATCTGCTGCATGGGCTGCAATCCGAGACGCCATAATCCCTTCTTTTACATCATCCACATCCGGCAGTCTCAAATGCTCTGCAGGCGTTACATAGCACAAAAATGCAGCGCCATACGCAGCAGCTATCGCTCCGCCAATGGCTGCGGTAATGTGATCGTATCCTGGAGCCACATCGGTTACCAACGGCCCTAATACGTAAAATGGAGCGCCTTTGCAGATAGTATTCTGAATCTCCATATTGGCCTTGATCTGATTTAACGGCATATGGCCTGGGCCTTCTACGATTACCTGAACGTCCTTTTCCCATGCTCTTCTGGTCAGTTCTCCTAAGGTTACCAGCTCTTCTATCTGGGAAATGTCTGACGCATCCTCGATGCATCCAGGACGGCAGGCGTCTCCTAAGCTCATGGTCACGTCATACTCCCTGCAAATCTCCAGGATCTCGTCATAATATTCATAAAATGGATTTTCACATCCTGTCATTTCCATCCAGGCAAAAATAATAGAACCGCCTCTGGACACAATATTGGTAAGGCGTTTTGCCTCTTTAAACCTTCTGGCTGTATTCCGGTTGATTCCTGCATGAATAGTCATAAAATCTACACCGTCTTCCGCGTGCATCCGTACAACATCAATCCATTCTCTGGAAGTAATTTCTTTTAACGCCTTGTGATAGTAAACCACTGCGTCATAAATGGGTACTGTACCAATAATGGCCGGACACTCTGCAGTCAGTTTGCGGCGGAACTTCTGGGTATCTCCAAAAGAACTTAAATCCATAATGGATTCTGCTCCCAATTCAACTGCATCTTTTACCTTTAAAAGCTCCATGTTTAAATCCTTACAGTCTCTGGAAGTACCAAGATTTACATTGATTTTAGTTTTCAGCATGGAGCCAATGCCGTTTGGATTCAGACACGTATGGTTTTTATTGGCGGGGATGGCAATTTTTCCCTCTGCCATCAATTTCATCAGTTCTTTTTCGTCAAACTGCTCCTTTTCTGCCACCAGTTTCATCTCTTTTGTCAGGATTCCTTTTCTGGCTGCGTCCATCTGCGTGGTATACGTTCTTTGTGCTGTACTGGTCATACTATATCCTCCTATGAATTTAAGAAAGAAGCTGGCAAGCGGCCTTCTGCCCCTGCAGCGGAGCCCTTCTGCGATAAAAGCTTCCGCCAATTGAAAAAGGCCTATACCCCATAGGGATATAAGCCTTGGATCAACATACCATTGATCAACATTACACACTCTCTCCCTACGTTGGAATTACCCAAATCAGGTTCTACAGGTCGAAGTTGATGACTTCCTCTCAGCCCGCTCCACGAGCTCCCTCTTGTTTTTATTTTATTATTTTACTAATAAAGACTTTCCAGTCATTTCTTTGGGCTGTTCTAAGCCCATCAGCTCAATTAAGGTCGGAGCAATGTCTGCAAGACAGCCGCCCTCTCTTAACTTATATGCCGGATCTGCATTTACCAGAATAAATGGAACCGGATTGGTAGTATGGGCAGTCCATGGTTCGCCGGTATTGTAATCGACTAACTGCTCTGCATTTCCGTGGTCTGCACAGATAAACAGAACGCCGTCCATTTCCTTTACTGCCTCTACTGCACGTCCTACGCAGGCGTCTACTGTCTCAATGGCCTGGATTGCAGCATTTTCCACACCAGTGTGGCCAACCATATCCGGATTTGCAAAGTTGATGATAATCACATCATAGCTGCCGGATTTGATTGCGTCTACTAACTTGTTGCATACCTCAGGAGCGCTCATCTCCGGCTTTAAATCGTAAGTGGCAACTTCCTTAGGGGAATTTACCAGGATACGGTCTTCGCCTGGGTTTGGCTCTTCGATACCGCCGTTAAAGAAGAAGGTTACGTGTGCGTACTTTTCTGTCTCCGCGATTCTGGCCTGAGTCATGTTGTTGGCTGCTAAGAACTCGCCAAAGGTATTGGTAATGCTCTCTTTATGGAATGCAACCAGCTTATTGGCAATGGTTTCATCATAGTCTGTAAAGCAGACATAGACTAAATCCAGCTTCTTTTCTCTCTCAAATCCGGTAAAATCGTCATCGCAGAATGCACGGGTAATCTCTCTTGCTCTGTCTGGACGGAAGTTGTAGAAAATAACGGAATCATGATCCTTGATCGTTGCCACTGGAGCGCCGTTTTCCATTACAACAGTAGGCATTACGAACTCGTCATATTTTTCCTGGTCGTAAGAAGCCTGGATGCCTGCAGTTGCGGATTCAGCAGGAACGCCTTCTCCCTTCGTCAGCGCATCATATGCTTTCTGTACCCGATCCCAGTTCTTGTCACGATCCATTGCATAGTAACGTCCTGCTACAGATGCCACTTTGCCTACGCCGATTTCCGCCATTTTTTCCTCTAACTTGGCAACAAAGTCCTTGCCGGATGCCGGAGGGGTATCGCGTCCATCTAAGAAGCAGTGAACGTAAACCTTCTCAAGGCCTTCTCTTTTTGCCAGCTCTAACAGGCCGTAAATATGGGTAATGTGGCTGTGTACGCCGCCGTCGGATACCAGGCCGAACAGGTGCAGAGCGGAATCATGCTTTTTGCAGTTTGCTGCTGCCTCTTTAAATGCCGGAATCTCAAAGAAATCGCCATCCTGGATGGACTTGGTAATACGGGTCAGTTCCTGATATACAATACGGCCTGCGCCCATATTTAAATGACCTACCTCGGAGTTGCCCATCTGGCCATCCGGAAGTCCTACTGCCATACCGCTGGCATTGCCCTTTACAAACGGATACTGCTTCATCAGCTGATCCATCACTGGAGTTTTTGCCTCGCAGACTGCGTTGTGGCTGCAGTTATCATTTAAGCCATAGCCGTCAAGAATCATTAATACGGTTGGTTTCTTGCTCATTCTCAATAATCTCCTTTCAGAATATAAGGCTCTTTGGAGATTATTTTACTCCAATGTGAAAAATATGGCAAGCGGTTTTTCGGGGAGATTCCAATTATGTGACTTATTTCACGTATATCTGTATAAAAGTGTGATTTTCCCCACACAAATCCTAATAAAAGTGTGATTTGCGCACGCCAGTTACCATCTAAAAAGGGATGCCTAACCGCATCCCTCTTATCCTTACATATATTGACTTAAAATACTGAGTACAATTCCCATTCCAGCAGGGATAGAATCCAAATCCACCCACTCTTCTCTGGTATGGGCTTTGCCGCCTCTTATCGTACCGATGGTATTGGCAAGCATTCCCATTGAAAGGGGGATGTTTGCGTCGGTCGAATGAGGGGCAAAATCCATTTTTCCATCGTAGAACTCCTGAATACAGGCCACATTCTGTTTCGTCCAGTTTTCCAGTTCTGTCCGGTCAAACTCTCCGGCTCCTGGCCGGATTCCTAAAATCTCCACATTGACCTTTTTTCCCTGCCTTCGGAATTTTTCAATGACCTGCTGAAACTTTTGTTCCATTTCCTTTAAGCACTTTTCACTGCAGGAACGGTATTCATAAAGCAGCACCGCCTCCTGGGGAATGGAATTGACCGTAGTTCCTCCCGTTATCTTTCCCACATTGTAAGTAGTAATTTCCCCTGCAGGCAGTTCGATCTGATACAACTCATTGATAATCTGGGCCGCAATATGAATGGCATTATCCCTGCCAAAATCCTGGTAAGAATGGCCGCCTTCGGTCTGGATCTGAATCCGGTACCGATGGGAACCTACGGGTATGCTGGTGCAGACAGACAGATAACAGTCAAAAGAATAAAACGCCCGAATCCGGTTTCCGTAATTATTAAAAATCTCTTTGCATCCCTTTAAATTTCCCAGTCCTTCCTCACAGGAATTTGCCACTATCATAATCCCTGTTTTCAGCTGGTGCGAATGATGAACCAGAAACTTTGCACCCATCATTAAGTTTACCAGATTTGCGGTGTCGTCTCCAATTCCAGGAGCTGATAAAATGTTTCCCTTTCTCGTCATGGGAAGTTCTTCCAAATCATCAAATACCACGTCGGTGTGAGCCATCAGTACAACGATGTCCTCATACTTATCGCAGTTAAATTTGCAGATAACATTTTGTGCTTCATCAATCCAGACTTCATTACAGCCTGTTTGCTCAAACCACTTTTTACAAAAGGCTGCTCTTTTTCCTTCCTTATGACTGGGCGCCGGAATCTTTCCCAATTCTTCCAGAAGCGCGACGGCTTCTTGCTTATGCTGCTCGATAAACTCGTTTATTTGTGCTTTTTCCATGATTTCGTCTTCTCTCTATACCAGATTTTCCCCATCTCTATGACAGTTCTTCCCCGTTGCTTTCCATGCATTTCTGATACCAGTAAAAGGAGTCTTTTTTCAACCGTTTCCTGCTTCCTTTTCCTTCATCGTCCTGGTCTACATAGATGACGCCGTACCGTTTGCTCATTTCCATTGGACCGCAGGAAACAATGTCAATGAATCCCCATATAGTATAGCCGATTAAATCCACGCCGTCAATGACTGCCTCTTTCATCTGCTGGATATGGGCTTTCAGATACTCGATTCGATATGGGTCATGAATGGAACCGTCCTCCTCTAATACGTCTTTTGCACCCAGACCATTTTCTGCCACAAATACGGGAAGCTGGTAGCGGTCATAGATCTGATTCAACGTAATCCTAAGCCCCGTCGGATCTTTCTGCCAGCCCCATTCACTGGTCTCTAGATAAGGATTTTTGTTTGCCATAATCAAATTGCCGCTGGTCTTTTCCCATCCCTGTTTTGTTGTGGAAACCTGGGAAAAGTAGTAAGAAAATGCAGTAAAATCTATGGTATTTTCTTTTAGAAGTTCATCATCTCCCTGCTCTTTCTGAATCTGGATGTTCTCCTTTTCAAAGTACCGATCCATATAGGCAGGATAACTTCCTCTCGCCATTACATCCAGATAAAACCAGTTGGAATACTGATCATCCAAAATCATCTGCATCACGTCATCTGGATGACAAGTTGCCGGATACGTAGTAAATCTGGCAATCATACCTCCTATCATAGAACCTGGAAGCATTTCATGTCCCAGCTTTACGGTTAAAGCATTGGCAATAAACTGATGGTGCAGGCATTGGAAAATTGCATTTACATAATTTTCTTCCTGATCTTCTACCAGGCACACTCCATTATATGGATTAAACCGTCCTGCATTAAATTCGTTAAATGGAAGCCAGTAGTCTACCAGATCTCCCAGATTTTCAAATAAGGTTTTGGCATATCTTACATAAAAATCTACCGTTTTTCTATTTTTCCATCCGCCATATTCCAGTACAAGATGAACCGGAATATTGTAGTGAAGAATGGTAGCGAATACTTTGATTCCGTACTTTTTACACTCTCCAAACAAGTCTTTGTAAAACTGAATTCCCTCCTCATTCGGAGTCTCATCATCTCCATTTGGATAAATTCTTGCCCAGTTAATAGAAGTTCTTAATACCTTGATTCCAAGCTCATGGAATAAGCGGATATCCTCTTTGTATGTGTGATAAAAATCAATTCCCCACCGAAATGGATAATGGACAAGATCCAGATCCGTTAACGCTTTCTGAAACTTTGCGTCGTTCATACGCCGGTTTTGATACATGGCCCGCTCTTCTTTTGTCCATGCCGCATCAAAATATCGCAAATCCTGGGTATCTAATCCCTTTCCTCCCTGATTATAAGCACCGTCTGCCTGCGATGCGGCAATGGCTCCTCCCCATAAAAAATCTTTTGGAAATCCTGTTCTCATAATGCCCTCCTAATTTTCTTTTTTGGTCAGTACAAAGGAAATTGCAAAGGATGTTCCCCAGGCAATCGCCATTACAATTAGCAACATCCAGAAATTGTTTCCAGAATCCATATAAGTAGCAAGACTGGTAATTCCAGGCATAGAAAATGCATACGTAACAACTCCCAGCATCACTGCCGCCGCTCCGGCAATGGCTCCTCCCGCCATAGCTGCAAATAAAGGTTTTTTCTCCGGCAGGGCAATGCCGTATAATGCCGGTTCTGTAATGCCCAGAATGCAGACCAATCCTGTAGAAACCGCTGCTGACTTTCTCTCTCCCGATTTCATTTTCAATGCATAAGCAAGTACCGCACCGGAAACTGCCAGATTGGAATAGAAAAAGTTTGGAAGCATATAGTCATAGCCTAGTGTCGACAAATTCTGAAGTTCCACAGCAGACCAGCCTTTAATTCCGAAAATAATGGTCAAAGGAATAATTCCGCAGAACAAGGCGCCCGCCAATGGGCCTGTATGGGTAAACAGCCAGGAAAATCCTCCTGTCATGCCTTTTGCAATCCAGTTTCCAAGAGGCGCTGCAAATCCTAAAAACAACGGCGCTGCAATTAAAAATGATAATGCTCCTGAAAACACAATCCGCAGATTTTTAGGCATATGCTTATCAATTACATGGTAAATTACAGAAAAAATCCAAACGGATAAAATTACAGGAAAAATGGATCCTTTATAGTTATAAGCCGGAATGGTAAATAGTCCGAACTGATAGCCGGTAATCCCCTCTGCAGGGGATAAAAATGTAGAATACATTAAAATTCCTGCTGTCATAATTCCGAAAATTTCTTTTACTTTAAACCGCTTCGCTGCTGCATATCCGATAATAAACGGCATAAAGTAAAATGGCGCGTCTCCTACTGCATTCAGAACAGTAATCATATCGGATTCAGAAGAAACCAGTCCGATTGCAGTCAAAAGCGCAATAATTCCCTTAATCATACCGCCTGCTACGATGGCGTATAGTCCAGGAGTTACGCAGGAAGCCAGCGTATTTAATCCTTTTGTCAGTAAATTTTGCTTTTTCTCTTCTATTTTCTCTCCTGCCGGTTCCGGATCGATCTCTCCTCCATTTTTAATTCCCGAAATTTCCAGAAAATCTGCATATACCTCTGCTACTGTAGTCCCTACTACACACTGAATCTGACCGCTTGACTCAATGACCTTTAACAATCCACTGACCTGATTTAATTTTTCCATATTTACCAGTTCCCGATTAACTGGAACAATCCGCAAACGGGTAATACAATGAAATACATTTTTAATATTGCTCTTTCCGCCGACAGCCTCTAAAATCTCTGAACACATCCTGCCGTACTCATAGTTTGATAGTTCCTTCATGTTCTGCACCCCTTCTCCTTCTTTTGACGTTTCACTCCATAGTACTGTCTTTTATGCGCATGAGACTTTCTATGTACTTATCATATGGAAAATTCCTCTTCTTTTCAATCTCCTGATAAAATATATTGACTGACGAAACTTAATATCTTAATATACTCTTGAGGTGAGTCTATGAACGCTGCAGAATTAGACAATTTTTTATTTCGCTATACAGAATCGGAAATTAAACATAAAAAAGCTGGAGAGCCCCGATTATCGGAACGCTACCAGCTGATTCCCAAAACCTCTTTTCAGGATCGGGAGGTCTATCTGTTTTCTTTTCAAAGTCTTTTAGAAAACAAACTCATATGTGTCCACAAAGAATCCCGCTTTACCTATATTCCAGAACACATTCATACCGTCATCGAATTTGTATATGTATACTCCGGTTCCTGCGTACAGATAATCAGTGGAGAACGGATTGAAATGCACCAGGGCGATATTTGTATGCTAGATACCAACGTTCCTCACAGCATCGAATATCTTGGAGCTTCTGATATTATTATTACCATTGAAATGCGGCGGGAATACTTAACCCATAGCTTTTTGTCCCGTCTGGGAGATTACGGCATCATCAACACATTTCTGATTGGCACCCTTTCTCTTAATGCTGCTCACGACCAATATTTGGTTTTCCGAAGGCAGGAGGATAATCAGGTTCATGCGGTTATTCAAAACATTCTCTGCGAATATTATTTTCCTGAATTCTGCAGTGAGAAAATGATCGATGCTTATATGATCCTGTTATTTTGCAACATATTGAGACAATACAAAAACCAGCAGTTTTCTTATGGAACAAAGGACGGACAAAAAATTATGGAAATCCTCCACTATATTGAAGATAACTGCTTAACTGCCACCTTGCAGGAAACTGCAGACCATTTTGGATTTCATCCGAACTATCTGAGCAATTACATCAAAAAAGCTGCCGGACACTCTTTTAAAGAGCTGATTATCCAGCAGCGAATGAATCAGGCCTGTTTCTATCTTTCCAATACCGACCTGCCAATTTATGAAATTGCGAATAAAATCGGATATGACAATTTAGGATTTTTCTATAAAAAGTTTGAATCCCTTTATAAGATGACTCCTAATCTGTACCGCAGAATGAAGTCAGATCCCTTATCCTAGTCCTGAAACCAGTCATTTACCAGATTACGGCAAATCCAGGATTTTTTTCTATCTTAAGCGGACTATAGGTTCTTACGTATCTGGTCAGCAGTTCCGGCATCTCGTCGGCTCCTCTCCATAGAACCAGACAGTCTCTTAACATCTCATATCCTCCGGTTCCGCTGGCTCGGTAATTGCTGGTTACCAGTTTATATGTTCCGCTTCCAAGAGGCGTTCCATCCGTTTTTGCCAAATGGACAACTCTCTGGCCTACAGGTTTTCTTAAATCAAACGTATAGGAAATCCCTGCATAAAAATCATAATTATAATGCTCAATTTTAGGCTTTAAAAATTCGTCCGATACTGCAGGTCTGCCGTTTTCCAATGTAAAATAAGAAGCGCACCGTTCCAATGCCTGACGGATAACCCTTTCATCTACTTCCATTACCACCAGGGTATTGGCAAACAGGTAGGCCGCGCAGATTTCCCGCATAGTAACCTCTTTTTGCAGTCCAACAGGGTCATTTCCCAGGCTGGTACAAGAAAAATCCGCTCCGGTTTCTTCCAGCTGCACTTGATTAAATAAAGCCGCTACATAGCTTCCGGTAAGGGCAGCAGACAGCTTTTCTTCCGGATTAACGGCTTCTGCCAGTTGGCCCACCGGCTGATCCAGCCACATCTGCACCGCCTGTTCCATTGGCAGAAGGGACTGATACGGTTCTTCTTTATGAACGCCGGTTATCGGTTCCAAAAAAGACTGTATCTGCATCTGTTTCTCTTCCAGAGATCCGGTCAGGCGGATAAATTTCTCTGCATTGGCAGGCGGCTGGACTATCCAGGTTCCGGAAATTTCCACACCTGGCTGTGCAATATGCTGATGACCGGTTAAGAGGATATCAAAATCCAGTTCTCTTGCAATCCGGCAGGCAATATTTTCTCCGCTGTCTGACAAAACAGCTCCGGTTTCTGCATCTTCTTCCAGACCGCCATGGTAAATACAGACCGTTACGTCACAGGATTCTTTTAGATGGGAAATCGCCTCTTTTGCAGCCAAAAAAGCGTCTGTAACCTTAATTTTTTCCAAATTTTCCGGCTGCTCCCAGACATTTACAAAGTCGGTTACAATGCCGGTAATTCCGATTCGGAGACCGTTTTCCAGCACGTGAATCTGCTCTTTTGCAATCTTTAGCTGTCCGTCCAAATCCTCTATGTTGGCACAGAGACATCTGGCGCCGGCCCTATCCATGGCATCCAGATACTCTTTGATAACCTCATAACCAAAATTAAAATCATGGTTGCCCAGGGTAAAATAATCACATCCCGCTGCGCCAAACGCTTCTGCCACCGGATGAAGCTTCCACTGATCCTTATGTTCCAGGTAATACTGGGTCAGCGGAGTGCCCTGAAGGCTGTCTCCGCCGTCCATTACCAGCGTATTCTTATCTTTTTTAATCTGCCCTGCCAGATTTAACAGACCGGCACATTTTTCTTTTCCAGTGGCGTAATCCACCGGAAAAATCCGTCCATGGGTATCGGACGTAAAAATAATCTGAAAAGAATGTTTCATGGTTATCCCCTTGTCAGTTTCACACGAATTTTTGTAGAAATCCATTCCACAATCAGTACCAGAACAATCAGTCCTGCCAAAATTGCTCCCGCCTCGTTCCAACGGTACGCATTCATGGCAAAAATTAATGGAGCGCCAATTCCTCCCGCGCCTACCAGACCCAGGACGGTTGCGTCACGAAGATTGATGTCAAACCGGTAAATCGCAGTAGAAGCAAAGTTGGGCATCAGCTGAGGAAGGATTCCATAGCGGATTTTCTGCCATGCGCTGCATCCGGCTGCGTCTAAGGATTCCAGTACCCTGGTATCTAAATCTTCAATGGCCTCAATATACATTTTGCTGACCATTCCCACCGAACACAACGACATGGTAAGAAGTCCGGCAAATGCGCCTGGTCCGGTTACCCTGACAAACATCAGGCCGTAAATAAACGGCGGCACTGTACGGATTGCCATAATGATGATTCGGCCGATAAAGGCTACTGGTTTTGGGGTTAAATTCGAAGCGGAAAGGAATGCCAGCGGAATAGAAATAATGGCTCCCACAACCGTTCCTAAAAATGCGATACAGATGGTTTCCAATAACAGATAGGGTACGCCCTGTACGGTCAGATTAAATAACAATTTGGTATCTGGCTGGAAAATTCCCTTTAAAATATTGACGGCAATTTTCCCGCCGTTTTGTGTGGTTCCGCTGGTTTCCACCGCAGACGCGCTCCATACCAAAAGAGCCAGAAACACCACAGCTACAGATGCCTCAAACACCCAGTTTTTCGGCCTGTTTTCATATGCACGTTCAATTCTCTGATTCATATTGGCCTCCTTATACCAGACGTTTTCTGGCTGCCCTGCTGATGCTTTCAATAATGAAAACCGTCACAAACAGCGCTACTAATATCATGCCGACGCTGGAGTATTCTCTCCAGCCGATTTTTTCATTTAAAATCAGTCCCAGACCGCCGGCCCCTACATATCCGAGAATGGACGCATACCGCACATTTCCCTCAAAACAGAACAGGCAGTTAGACAGATAGGACGGAAGAACCTGAGGCACAATCGAGCTGATAAATGCCCGCACCTTTGTGGCTCCCATTGCTTCCATTGCTTCAAACGCGCCCATGTCTACGGTTTCGATTTCCTCATAAAGAATCTTTCCAATATAGGCAAAGGTAAAGACTGCAATTGCCGTCGTTCCGGCCAGGGTTCCAAGTCCCAGCACATAGGTCGCAATCAATGCGGTTACCAGGGTCGGAAGGGTACGGACAATGCTTAAAAACAAACGCATAAAACTGACCACAAATCGGTTTTTAATAATATTGGTAGACGCCAGCATGGCAAATGGAACTACCAGCACCGAACCGATTACCGATCCCAGCAAAGACATTTTAATTGTATCAAAAAGCGGCTGCCAAATCTTTGGCATATAGTCCCACTGGGGCGGAACCATCTCCTTTAAAATCGTAAAAAACTCATGGATTCTTTTTACCAGCGTTTCCATATTAAAGCCGGTAACTTTCACGGAAAGCACCGTAAGAGCAAGAAGGATGACTACTGCAAGAGGCGCTCTGGATCTGGGTTTTGCCACAGTTTTTCCATTTGCCATCGTGATGATTTTCGGCGGAAACAGCTTATCATAAATCCCCATATTATCCCTCCTGTCTTCCCTGGTAGATAGAGTCTAATACTTCCTGATCCACATCCTTTGCCGCTCCATCGTATACAATTTCTCCGGCTCTGATTCCAATCACTCTTGTGGCATACTGAAGCGCCAGATCCACATGATGAATATTAATAAGAACCGTAATCTTCATATCCCGATTAATCCGCAGGAAATCATCCATAACCTGTTTTGCCGTTACCGGATCCAGGGATGCTACCGGTTCGTCAGCCAGAATAATCTGGGGATTCTGAGCCAGAGTTCTGGCCAGGGCCACTCTCTGCTGCTGTCCGCCGGAAAGCTGGTCTGCACGGACAAATGCCTTATCCAGAATTCCCACTTTATCCAAGGCCTCCAGGGCGGCCATTTTTTCCTCTTTATTGAAAATACCGAAAAAAGCCCTCCATCCAGGAAGATCCGGAACAAATGCCGTCAATACATTCTTAATTACGGTTGTCCTGGTAATCAGGTTAAAGGACTGGAAAATCATACCAATGCGGCGGCGGAAGGAACGCAGGGACTTTCCGGAAAGCTTCATTACGTCAGTGCCGTCTACAGTCAGGGTTCCGTCCGTAATATCGTGCATACGGTTAATGGTGCGGATCAGAGTCGATTTTCCAGCGCCGGACAAACCAATAATCGCCACAAATTCTCCCTGGTCAATGGTAAGATTTATATGTTTCAGAGCTTCAAATCCATTGGGATATTTTTTGCTTACGTTCTTGAATTCAATCATCTCATACCTCGTATTTTAACAGTCTCGCATTTTGAAAAAGAGGGCGCTGCAGTCGCCTGGCAGCACCCTCCTTGTGCTCGTGTTTCTTATTCTTTATGAAGCAGAATTCATTTCCTGAATCATCTTCTGGGCAGCGCGCTCAGAATCGTAATCTTCTGCTTTTGCCGGCTGATAACCGTTGTGGCTGTAGATTGCAATTACCTCTTTGCCCTCTTCTGTGTTGCCGATGTTGATAAATGCCTCAGAAAGAGCTGCCTTAAAGTCGTCGTCCATCACTGGAGAAGTCTTGCTTACGCTGATAGTATCGTTGTAGATAGCCGGAGTAACGCCGATTACCGCAGTGTCATCCCAGATGGTATTGGTCATTGCGTATTCGCCGGTCCACTCGTCTTCATAGTCGCGGCGTGCGTCTGCGTAGGTGCAGAGAACGTCAATCTGTCCGGAAGCCAGACGTGCAAATGCACTGCCGTAGGAATCAGACTGTACTGCGTGAGATAAATCGGTAATGTTCTTCTCAAAGTTTTCCTGCAGCCACAGGGATGGATAGATATAACCTGCCGGAGAAGACGATCCCATTACGCTCCAGTTTAAGCCGTCAATATCTTCCCAGGTAAGTTCTTCGCCTGCATTTATCTTTTCTGCCACTGCCTTGCCCTTTTCAGAAGGACCTGCAATGATCAGTGCGCGGTAGCTGGTTACCTGGTTTTCAGTTGCCTGGGTAGGAGCCTGGTCATTCCAGTCCTTTGCACTGTCAGAGTCAATGGAAAGGCCATCTCTGGTAGCGGTCAGCAGGACATCGCAGCCGTCGTCATACAGGACATAAGTACCGCCTGGAATCAGGCCTACGTCAGCAGTTCCTGCAGAAAGCGCCTCGCCGACTGCCTCGTAGCTGGTGCCGACTGTGATATCGATATTCTTTACATCATAGCCAAGTCCTGCCAGCTCTTTGGTCAGCATTTCCTTTAATGGAGCCGTCGCAGTAATAATCTCGCTTGGCTCTCTGGATGGAACGAAGGCAATGCTTAATTTTTCAATTTCCTTCGTCTCTGCAGCAGCCTCTGTAGTTTCTGCATCTGCTTTTTCAGCGGCTGTGGTTTCCGCAGCAGCGGTCGTGTCTGCAGCAGCTGTGGTCTCTGCCGGTTTGGAACCGCATCCAGCTAAAAGTCCTGCACACATTGCGCCTGCCAGTAAAAAAGAAACTGTTTTTTTCATTTAAAAATCCTCCTCATCATAAATGGTGAATCTATCTGAAAAGTCCTTTTCAAATCAGACTTTACAGCTGCTTTTATGCGGTATCGCCAATCCGGATCCCCGCTGGAATCATAATGGTAACCGGTTGATTCAGCCGTGTTTTTTCAATTCGTCCAAACAGCATTTCCAAAGCATTTTCCCATACGTAATCGGGATACATCTCAATGCAGGTACTGCCTGGCCATTTACTTTCCATGGTCTGAATATCCTGATACATGACGACTGCTACGTCTTTTGGAATCTGAAGGTTTAATTCTTCAAATGCTTCCATTGCTCCCTCTGCCACTTCATCATTTCCTAAAATCACTGCTTTTGCCAGAGTCCCTGACCGGCTTGCTTCCAAAGCCAGTTCAAAACCGCTTTCCCTGCTGATCGTTCCTACATGGAACAGCGACGGCTGATACTGCCCCCGTTTTGACAAAATATCTTTTAAGCTCTGAAGTCTTTTGCCGCCAATCCTTCTGTGTTCCTGGGGATCTTCATAAATCCCGCCGATATAGCCAACGCTGGCATAGTGTTTTCTGTCCAGAAGATAGGAAACGATTTCCTCCAGTCCCCGCTGGTAATCAACCTGTACCTGATCGTTTTCGTAATTTCTCTGCTCGGAGTTGACAAACACAATCGCGTAAGAAAGGCTGTGCAAAAAAGCAATTTCTTCCGGCTGGAATACTCCGAATGCAATGATTCCATCTACGGCCTGAGGCATTCCATAAACCAGACGGGTAAATTCCGTCTCATATTTATCATTCGCTGCCCGTACCAGTAGATCCAGGGAATGAAGCCTGACATTCGGTCTGTCTGGCCGGATAATCTGCCAGTCCGCCACGCCGATCACCAACTTTTTCTTTGCATTTGCCGCCCTTCTTTGTCTGGGCGGAACGTAGTTTAACTGACTGGCTGCCTGAAAAATCCGCAGCCTCACTTCCGGCGTCACAGAAATTGTCTCATCTTTATTTAAAATGCGGGACACCGTTGCCTGAGATACTCCTGCCAGTCTTGCCACGTCTCTGATCGTCGCCATGGGCCGACCCCCTTTCTGCTTTCAACCACATTGTACCATTGTGCGGGCATTGTTTCAACAATATTTACTAAAAATTTACTAAAAATTTTCCAGTTTTATTTACTTCCTTTATTCATTGCATTTGATGTGATCCAGCAGCTTCTGTGCCGCTTCTCTTGGGAAATCACCGGAAGCAGGATGCTCCAGCCACTCCTTTAATCTGTCATGGGTATTTTTGCTCTGGGGAAGCATATAGCCGGACTCCCTGCTGATATCTTCTGCTGCCAGGCGGCTGGACTTTGCAAGGGCCAGCGCCAGACGGTACAGGCCGTCCGACTCCGCATCTGCTGCAATTTTTTCCGCCAGCTTTTCCTGCTCTGACTTACTTTTGATTAACTGGTTGGCAAGAGCCGTCACTCTCTCGTCCTTTTTCTGCTGAGGTGGATATCCGGTAGGCACCATACTGATGGCTTTGCTGGGGCAGGCCTTTGCACAGGCGCCGCACCCGATACATTTTTCCCTGTCAATGATGCTGTTCTCCGTGTCGGAAGCTCCTGTGGGGCAGACATACAGGCAGATACAGTCCTTGGTACACAATCTTAAATTACGGTATGCAAATTCTTTCATCTGGAAGCCCTCCCCTCTATCTTTTCGAATTTCCAGTCCGGAACCTTGCAGACCGGACAAAGCTCAGGCGCTTCTTTTCCTATGTAAATAAATCCGCAGATTGTGCAGACCCACACATTGGTTCCCCTTAAAAACGCGTCTCCCTCTTTTTCATAGCGTTTTATCAGCATATCGGCAATTCTGGTAACCTTTTCTCCCCAGGTACAGATCCGAAGGGTTCCCCTGTCAGCCTGCTCTCTGGCTGCTTCAGAAAGCCTGGGATACTGCTCTTCCAGATTTTTTGTCACAAGCTCTGCAAGCGCCTTCCTGTCAGCCCGTTCCGGTTTAGGTTCCAGTCTGTAAAAATATTCCGACAGCTTTAAAAACTGTTCCTTTTCCTCAAACTGGTACTGTTTTTCGCATCCCTTTGCCAGATTGGAGCAGAGAATAGACAGTTCTCCAAAAGACAGTTCCTGGTATTCCGGATCTGTCAGAATCTCTTCCTGCTGTACCGGCTCTTTTTCTCCTTCTTTCCTGTCGTTTTCTTCCTTTCCTTCTGCAGCAAATGCAGACTTTGCGGCCTTGCACAGCGGGCATACCCAGGAATCCGGCAGCTGGTCAAACGCCAGATTCTCTTTTGCCTCGTCATAAATGTAACCGCAGATTTGGCATACAAACTTCATCAGCAATTCCCTCCCCTTATCGTTTTTGGATATAAAAAGGGACGCACAAAAATGAAGCTCTCATTTTCTGCATCCCTAATTTTCTGTTCTGTCTAAATTTCCTTCTCGGTCATTAGTGGAAGGAGAAAAGTTCATCTAATGGCTTTACTGCTCCCAATACCGGATCGGACATCTCGCCCATCATTGCTGCGTTGGATACCAGGACCATTGTCGTATCCTTATAGCCTGCTGCTTTGATTACCTCTGGCTCAAATTCAACCAGCAAATCTCCTGCTTTTACCTTTGCACCCTGTGCAACTACGGCCTTAAAGCCTTTTCCCTTCATCTCGACTGTGTCGATCCCGATGTGAAGCAGAAGTTCCATGCCGTCCTCGGTCTCCATGCCTACTGCGTGACCGGTAGGAAATACGGCTGCTACGGTGCCGTCTGCCGGAGCATATAACTTCCCTTCCGCTGGAATAATACCTACTCCAAGTCCCATCATTCCCTGGGAAAATACCGGATCCTCTACCTCTGCTAAGGGAATTACGGTTCCAGCCAATGGACTGTAAATTGTCTTATCCTTGCAGGTAATCTTTCCTGATTCCTCTTTTTTTCCTTTTCCAAAAAGATTTCCAAAAAATCCCATCTTCTACTCCTCTTCCCAGTATCTGCGGCTGCCCTGATACTGTTTTGAAATAAGCTGCTTTGAACTCTTGTCTCTATTGTACAAATTGTCTTGGAAAAAGTCAAACCCCAGACCGTTTTATTTTTCCGCCATTTACCACATAGATTCCCAGGCAGACTAAAATTAATGCTGCCAAAGCCTGCAAAGACAGAGCCTGTCCAGTTTCTCCAAGGACTGCCGCTGACAACAGCACTCCAAACATCGGCGTCATAAATCCAAAAATCGTCACTTTGCTCATTGGATTATATTTTAGAAGCATTCCCCAGATGGTATAGGCAGCGGCGGAAAGAAACCCCATATAACAAAGAAGCAGGACGCCTCCAAATCCGGCCGTTCCCGCCAGCGTTTCGCCGCCAAGGCTGCCGATAATGCTGAGTATCACTCCGCCCAGCATAAACTGATAGCCAGAAAGCATGACCACATCATACTGCCTGGAATATTTTTTCATCAGAGCCCCTGAGACTGCATAAAATACCTGGGCCAGCAGCACAAATCCTTCTCCTGCAAACGAGACCTCAAAGGAAAGTCCAAAACCGGAAAGGTTCATAATGACAATCCCTGCAAATCCCAGAAGACAGCCGGATAATTTCCGGATCGTCATCTTTTCATACCGGAACACCAGGCAGGCAAACAAAATCGAAATAAATACATTGGTTCCCGTAATAATGGCTCCATGGACGCCGCTTACCCTGGATAATCCCACATAGAAAAAGAAATACTGGAGTACCGTCTGGTTCATCGCCAGACCCACAATCGGAACTGCCGCTTCTTTTGGAGGCAGAATCAGCTTCCTGCTGGTAATGCTGTGATACAAAACAACCAGGACTCCCGCTGTTAAAAACCGGACTCCTGCAAACAGCAGAATCGAACTGATATCCCTGCTCTCAATCTGGAACAGCTGGTATCCGATCTTGATAGCCGGCGTCGCGCTTCCCCACAAAAAGCAGCAGATTCCTGCCAGAAGCAGGACGGTTTTCATACTTGTAAAATCAATCGGTTTCTTTGTGCTGGCTGGCATAATCGCTACCTCTTCTGTTTCTGTCAATCTTCACATAAAACTTCTCTCTCTTTCTGGTTCACAAAGCAAATCGCCATACAGTTTGTTCCTACATGGGTTCCGATTACTCCGCCAACCGGATAGAGACGGGCGTTTTTCAGATGGTACTTTTCCACCGTTTCCTTCATAAACTCTTCGCCGATTTCCCGACTGGATGTAAATCCGAAATAGACTGGGAAATCCGGATTAGCTCCCCGTTCTTCTAATTTTTCATGCAGCTTCTTTTTTCCTGCGCTTCTTCCTCTGACCTTTGCAATCGGCTTTAAAATCTTATCTTCCAGAATAATAACCGGCTTAATTCCGATTACATTGCCAATAACGGCCAGGGCAGCCGGAATTCTTCCTCCCTTTTTCAAATAGGTTAAGGTATCCAGCATTCCGCATACAGTAATCTGATCCCGTATCTCTTCCAGTTTTTTCACAATCTCTTCCACCGGCATCTGCTGGGCTCTCAGCTTTACTGCATATTCCACCAGCATACGCTGGGCCAGAATTGCCAGTCTGGAATCCACAAGAAAGACTCTGTCGTATTCGCTGATGTCCTTTGCGGTACGGGCCGCTCCGATGGTTCCGCTTAGTCCGCTGGAAAGGGTAATGACCAGCACGTCATCCCCTGCTTCTTTTGCAGCTTCAAAATACTCCAGATAAGCCTGGGGCGACGGCTGGCTGGTCTTAGGAAGCTGGTCTGCTTGTTCCAGTCTTTTATAAAAAGTAAGGAAATCCTGTTCCGTTTCCTGTGGGCATTCCCCGTCTTCAAACTGAATCCGCAAAGGTACAATCTGGATTCCCATCTCCTCAGCTTCTTTTGTTGTAATATCAGATGCGGAATCTGTAATAATCTGAATCATAATCTTCTCCTTTGTATCTCATGCCAGTCGGATGGCGTACTATCTTTTTTACTTTACCCTGGTTTTGATACAAATTCAATGTACAGGTTTTCCTTTTTGTCCACTTTAATAAAAAGTTTATACTTCCCATCTTGCAAACTGTTCTTTCATAGGATAAGCTAAATACGCATTGTTTTCTATAATAAAGGAGAATTTACAATCATGGAGAATTCCAAAAAATGTTCTGCCAAAGACGCCCTGAAAGCTTCTTTGCTGGATCTACTGCAAAAGCGCTCCTTTGCTAAAATATCGGTTTATGATTTATGCAGCCACGCTTCTGTCAGCCGTTCTGCTTTTTATGCCAATTTTGAAGATAAATACGAGCTGCTTGCCTGCTGCTTAAAAGAGCGGGCCGAAGAATTTGACTACTTTATGCAGAAACGTTCCCCTCAGGAGGCTCTTTTGGTCCTTCTCGAATCCATCCAGAAGGAAAGCCGGTTTTTTTACCATGTTTTTTCAGAAGGGTTTAACGATAAAATGGGCAGTATTTTCTACCAGTTTTTCCACCGGTATTTCGTGGAATGGCTGAAAGAAGAAGAACGGCAGGGCATCGTACTTCCCTGTCCTGCCGAACTGGTTTCCTCTTTTTATATTGGGGGCCTGACCCTGATGACCCTTCAGTGGATCAAAAGCAATTATAAGCTTCCCACTAAAGAGCTGGCTTCCTGCCAGTATCAGCTGATTAAGCAGCTTCTGGACTAGCCGTTCTATCGTTCATTCTGTCGTTCATCCTACCGTTTCCGTCCCAGCTCCCAAAAGGCCACTGCCGATGCAGCGGCTACATTAAGGGAATCCACTCCGTGGGCCATGGGAATCCGGACTGTATAATCGCTGTCCGCAATGACCGTATCGCACAGGCCTTCGCCTTCTGTCCCTAAAATTACCGCCAGCTTTTCCGCTTTTTGAAGAGCCGGATCGGCAATGGATACCGAATCGTCTTTTAATGCCATCGCTGCGGTCACAAATCCCAGCTTTTTTAACTCAGAAAGTCCCTGGGACGGCCAGGGGCTTTCTTTTTCGTCAAAATAGGTCCAGGGAATCTGGAATACGGTTCCCATGCTGACTCTGCTGGCTCTCCGGTACAGCGGGTCGCTGCACCCAGGCGTCAGCAGCACTGCGTCCATGTTTAAGGCGGCGGCTGAACGGAAAATGGCGCCTACATTGGTAGGGTTCATCACATTTTCCAGCACCGCAATCCTGGACGCCCCTTTGCACAGGCTTTTCACGTCGTAAAGTCTGCGGCGGCGCATAGCGCACAACAGGCCTCGGGTCAGCGGAAAGCCTGTCAGCTTTGTCAGAACCTCAAATTCTGCCGTATATACCGGAACGCCGCTGCATCTGGCAATTACGCCTTTTGCCTCTCCTTCCATCTGCCTGGTTTCCACCAGAAGCGACACCGGCTCATATCCGGCGTCTAACGCCCGCTCAATTACTTTTGGGCTTTCTGCCAGAAAAAGTCCCAGCTCCGGTTCATAGTAATGGCGAAGCTGTCCCTCCGAAAGACGGGCGTACACATCCAGCTCCGGCGCATTAAAGTCTGTAATTGTTATAATGTCTGTCATTGTGACTGCTGTTCCTCCTTACGCTTCCAGAACCAGCTGTTCTATTTTTTGCTTCTGGCGTTCTATTTCTGCTTTATACTGTTTTTCCATAATGTCTAACCGGTCCAGCACCCGTTCTATCTGCTTTTTGGTCTCCGCTACCTGAATCTGGGAATCGTTGATTTTATTCATTACCGCCCAGTCTGCAATGAAACCGTCAAAAAAGTAATCTGCGAACCCCAAAAATCCGTCTATGCTGACATGGAGATCCGCTGAAATCTCAATATCCACCAGCTCGGTCTTAAAACGGCGCAGATCTTCCTGCAGATTCTGTACCTGCCTCTGGGCATCGTCTAATTCGCTGTGCTTTGCCATATCGCTCCAAAGGCCGCCGCCAAATAAATCCCAGGTACTCCAGCTTTCTGCGCTGCTTAAGCTGGAAAGGATTTTTTCGCTTGTCCGCAGCGCATTCCTGCCGGCATATACGGCTTCCTTTACCTCTTTTTCCTGGTTTTCCAGATACCCGATATGTTCCTCTATCTGAAAGATTTCTTCTGCTGCTCTGCCTCCTGCCGCCTGAAGCTGGCTGCGCTTATCCCGAAGGGTCTTCTGGTATTCCTGTTCGCATCCTCTGATTGGGGCAAGCTCTGCCTGAATCCGGCTGATTTCTTCTATGGTTCTGTCCAGTTCTGCCTTTGCAGTCTCCAGTTTTACCCTGGCCGCATATGCTTCAGCTTTTTCCTTATCCAGCTTCTCTCCCTTTTTTCCAATTATGGCATAGTACAGGGAGGACAGGCTGGCGCCTTCTAACTGTTCTACGTCCCTTTGCTCTCTGGCCGCTTTCTTTTCCCATTCCTCTTCCTTCTCCTGCAGCATCTTCTTCTGCCTGTTTACTTCTGCAAGCTTGGCCTCTAACCGCGTCTTTCTCGCTGCCTGTTCCTGAAGCGTTCGCAGTCTCTCATCATAATCCTTCATGCCGTCTTCCCCCTTTCTTTCTTGTACCATAACAGAGAGTATTCCAGCTGTCAACCAATTTTAACAGACTGCAAAAAGGAGACCTTTAAAAAGGTCTCCCCGTTACTATTTACAGCAGTCCCATCATAGCCGGAACGCCTAAAGACAGCGCCGGAATGTACGTTACTGCCAGCAGAATTAAAATCAGGACTCCAAAGTATGGAAGCAGGGTTTTGGTCACTTCCTCAATACTGATCTTGCTGATGCCGCAGCCTACAAAGAGTACCGATCCAACCGGCGGGGTAATGTTGCCTAAGCACATATTAAAGATCAGCATTACGCCAAACTGGATATTGGACATTCCAAGGCTTTCCGCAATCGGCAGGAAAATTGGAGTGAAAATCAAAATTGCAGGAGTAATATCCATAAACATCCCTACAATCAGAAGAATCACATTCATCAGCAGGAAAATCACATATGGATTTTCTGATACAGACATAATCGCCGTACTGATTGCTGCCGGAATTCCGGAATATGCCATAACAAAAGACATTGCGGAAGAAGCAGAAATCAAAAACAGGATGATGCCGCTGGTGCACGCGCTGTTTACCAGAATCTTCATAAACGATTTTACCGTTATGCTCTTATAGCAAATCGATAAAATCAGGCAGTACAGCACGCAGATGCCGGCGCCCTCTGTTGCAGTAAAGATACCGCCTACAATACCGCCGATAACGATGACAATCAGCAGAAGGCTTGGGAATGCCTCAAGCGTTACTTTTAACGCTTCGGAAGCCGGCATTCTTCCGGATACCGGATACTTGTGCTTCTTTGCATAGATAAACGCTACTACCATGGAACCCAGACCCATCAGAAGTCCTGGAATGTATCCAGCCATAAACAGGGTGGAAATGGATACGCCGCCTGCTACCGTGGAGTATACAATAAATGCGCTGGTCGGCGGAATCAGCAGACCGGTAGGCGCAGAGGCAATGTTGACTGCAGTTGCAAATGCCGGATCGTATCCTTCATCCTTTTCGATGGGGTAAATACAGCCGCCCATGGCAGATGCTGCTGCAACAGAAGAACCAGACAGAGCGCCGAACAGCATATTTCCCACAATATTGGCCTGTGCCAGGGAACCTGGAATCCAGCCTACAAAAATCTTTGCAAAGTTTACTAATCTTCTGGCAATACCGCCGTTATTCATAATATTTCCAGCCAGGATAAATAAGGGGATAGCAAGCAGGGAAAAGCTCTCTACGCCGCTGTTCATTTTCTGCATGGTAATAAAGGTAATCTGATCCCAGGACAGGGAAGAGATTGCCGCAACAATGGAAGAAATCACAATGCTGACGGAAATCGGGCAGCTTGCAAACAAAAGCAGCGCAAATACTGCAAACAGAATGACTGTGGTAACTCCTATACTCATTCTTCCTCTCCTCCTTCAATGGTAATTCCGGTAATGTCTTCATACAGGTTGATAACCTGAGCTACAATAATAAAGAGTCCGGATATGGGCGCCATGGCATATACCAGGCTTCTTGGAATCCCCAGAAGAGCAGAATATACTTTTTCTGCGCTCATGGCCAGCTTAAAACCGCCGATGGTAATGACAAACAGAGCGAATACAAGAATCAGCAGATCAACTGCAGTCATTAAAATCTTTTTTCCAACAGGGTTTAAACTGTCTCTTACTACCACCAGGCACATATGCTGTCTGGTAAAAAAGGCATAGGCAGCGCCGATAAATCCAGTCCAGATCAGGAAATACCGCACCAGTTCCTCCGTAAATGCCGCCGGACTGTTTAAGACGTATCTGGTAAATACCTGATACAGCACTAACAGGGTCATAACCGATAACAGAACGGTTGCAATGCCTGCCAGAAGCTTGGTCATAAATTTTTTCACTACGGATAAGATTTCTTTCATCAAAGCATTCCCCCTTATTCTACAGAATCAATGATGTCAAGCAGTTCCTGAACGCCTGGATACTCTTTGCAGTACTCGTCTACCATGCCGCTGGTAGCCTGACGGAACGCTTCTTTATCTACATCATTTACAAACTCTACATTCATATCTGTGCTGGCTTCGGAAATTGCTTCAGAAATCGCCGCTTCCCAGGAAACCTTGTGGCTTTCGGTAGATTCATAAGCCGCTTCCAGAATTACCTGCTGATCCTCCGGACTGATGTTCTTCCAGGTTTTTGCACTCATTACCAGAACGTCTGGAATCATGGCGTGTTCATCTGTAGAGAATACCTTGCAGATTTCTCCATGTTTTCCGGTTGTCAGAGCCGTCTCATTACTCTCAGCGCCGTCAATAATGCCGGTCTGCAGAGACGTATAAACATCGCCGTAAGACATGGTAACTGGAATTCCTCCCAGGGCCTTTAACATATCGGTCTGGGACTTCATATCCTGGACACGGATTTTTAACCCTTTTAAATCCTCCGGTGTCCGGATAGCCTTATCCTTCGTATAGAAGGAACGGGCGCCGGATGTATAATAGGTTAAGGTTACAAACCCATCGTCTTCGGAAGACAGGAAAAAATCTCTCATCTGTTTGGAATCCATCACATGGTAGAAATCTTCTGTATTGTCAAAAATATAAGGAAGACCGAAGGTATGGTAAGACTCGTTATAGGTTGCAAGTCCTGGTGCAGATACCTTTGTCATGGAAATAACGCCTGCCATTAACTGCTCCATGTTTTCATTTTCTGAGCCTAACTGGCCGTTTGGAAGGATTCTTACCTGAATCCGTCCCTCGGTCCCTTCATTGACTTTATCTGCAAACTCTGTCATCGCAATGTGTACGGTGTGGGTTTCGCTCAGACCGTGAGCCAGCGTTAATACCATAGGGTTTTCGGCAGTTGCTTCTGCACTGGTGGCTGCTCCGGTATTTGCGCATCCGCTAAGAACCGATGCGCTAAGACATAATGCCATTGTAATTGCTGCAAACTTTCTCATAACTAGCTGCCCTTTCTTTACATTCCGATTAAGTCAAACTGCTCAAAGGATACCAGCACCTGATGGTTCTTTTTCGGATTTGGATACTTAATCTGTACCGATTTCAGTCTCTGGCTGTAATACCATCCGCAGTCTGCTTCTTCAAATTTTCTTCTGTGAAGGAAGTGAGGAATCTGTTCTCCGTCAATGGTTACCCAATATGGAGATTTTTCTCTGTGAACCATGTCAATGGCCATGGTTTCTACTGCTGTTTCATACCTTCCTTCCTGCTCAAAGGTTACGTAGGTACGCTCTCCGGCCGTCATGGTAATATGGGTTCTTAAATAGCCGCCCCGTTCATAATCCATGGTTCTGCCATCGTCTTCGTACAAATCAAACTGGCCGTCCTTGTCGGCTGCACACAGGATGCAGATTCCGGTCGCCTGTTCGGTTGCCAGGTTGGTCATGCGGTTTGCTGCCATCGGAATCACTGCGCCGCTTTTGATAAACAGCGGAATGCTGCTTAAGCTTACCGGAATTTCAATGGTCTGTCCGCCCTCATAAGCCTCTCTGGTGTAGAAATCGTAGAACGTATCTCCCTTTGGAAGGTAAACCCTGCGGGTCTTTGCTCCCTTTTCTACCACATTTGCCACAAGCAGGGAGTCTCCAAACATGAAGTCTACGCCTTCTTCATAGCAGTTTACATCATTCTGGAACGCGCTGCACATCGGCTCCATAATCGGAAGGCCGGTGCGGTGGGCCCTGTCAGTTAAAGAATACAGATACGGGCTTAACTGGTAGCGGAATTCGATCGCTTTGCGGATGTCGTCTTTTAAGTCGCTGTACATCCATGGCTCTGTTACCGTATTGTCGGTATTGGTAGAATGGATGGAGAAACGGGGCTGGAAAATACCATTCTGAATCCAGCGGATAAATAATTCTCCCTCCGGAGCCGGACCGAAAAATCCTCCAATGTCGCATCCCTGGCTGGCTACGCCGGACAGACCCATGCCTAAAATAGTTGCAATGTTGTATTTTAATGCATCCCAGCAGGTTAAATTGTCGCCTGCCCAGGTCTGCGCATAGCGCTGGATGCCGCAGTGACCAGAACGGCACACAATATACGGTCTGGTGTTTTCAAAGGTTTCGTGGATTGCCTCGTCGGTCACGTGGCACATAATGTTGGACATTACGGATTTTAACTGGCCGATGGTGCCGCCCTTTCCTTCAAAATCGCAGCGGCTGTCTTTGTCCACCAGGCTGTCATACTCGCAGTTGTCATTCCATACGGAATCGGTGCCATACTGCAGGACGTTTTCTTTTAACAGCGCTTTCCAGTCCTCACGGACAGATTCTTTTGTAAAGTCTACAAACACGCCAGGGCCGCCCCACCAGGTTCCCACTGCCGGATTTTCGCTGTCGCTTGCCTTTACAAACATACCTTTTTCTTTCATCTCATCCAGCTTTGGATGGATTAATAAAATACCTGGCTTTACGTTCGGGGTTACGGTAATGCCCCGCTTCTTCATCTGCCGGAAGAATTCTTTTGGATCTTTAAAGCGTTTTTTATTCCAGGTAAAGACGCAGCGTTTAATGCCTTTGTCTGTCTCTACGGTACAGTAACCGGAAGAAAGCTGGAATCCGTCTACTGGAATGTTCTCTTCCTTTGTGGTATCAATAAATTCCACAATAGCGTCGTCGCAGTCCGCATCCAGTTCCGGATAGTACATGGAAGAACCCAGATAACCCAGAGCAGTTCTTGGAAGAAGGGCGGACTTGCCTGTCAGATCGGTATAGCGCTCAACTACCTGGCGGACCGCCGGCCCTGCAATCAGGAATAAGTCAATGTCGCCTCCGTCTGCGCGGTAGCGGCTGTGCATTTTCCAGTAATTGCTCTTTTCTCTTCCCATGTCAAAATCACACTCATAGGTATTGTGATAAAAATATCCCACAGCTTTTTTGGTGTCTTTGCTTAACTTAATATAAAATGGGATGTGCTTATACAGGGAATCCGTTTCTTTTGGGTTGTATCCCATCGCGTCTTTCGGGCTCATTCCCATAAATTTCTGGGCCTTGTTAAACTCTCCGCTCTTTTCGCCAAAACCATAAAAGCAGTCGTTTGCCGTAATTTCGCTGGTATGAATCCGGCGGTGGTTGGAATCTTCCTGGTATGCCAGATCCACAATATCTGCATGGATCAGGGTATTGTCCTTGTCATACACGCAGATCCGAAACGGCGATTTTTCAATCACAACCGTCAATTCTTTTCCCCTGATGACTGCCTTTTCTTCTCCGTCCTCTAAGCTGGCGTCGGCAGCGGTTACCCGTTTCCGGTACTGTTTCAGGAATCCATCCATCCGGTCTTCCCAGGCTGTCATAACCAGGCTGTAAGACTCTTCTGCAAAGTCCCCGTCAAATCCGGCCCGAATTCTTAAAATGGAATCGGTTAAAAATAACAGCCGGATCTCCACACAGTTGGTGGCAATGGAAAAATAATTGTCCTGTTTCTTTACAGCAAATGCTGTGGTGCAGACTCTCATTGCTCATCTTCCTCCTTATTTCGTCCATCACGTTGTTGTTCTATTATAGGAATCCTGCAATGACAAAACCAGACAATTTTTGCACAAAGCAAACGTTTTTTTTACATATCTTGCTTTTTTCCGCAGATTCCGATATAATCAGTGCATCCAGAATGTTCGTATTCTGAACAAAACCAGTTGTCAGGAGGTACTACTATGTTGGATCAGGCAGGTATCCGCATGGCTCAGGGAGCTGAAATTGCGTGTGAGCGGATTTCCGGCGTCAATGATAATATGTATCAGCCCCACTACCATAATTACTATGAACTCTATTATCTGGAAGAAGGCGGGCGCTATCAGAGATCCGGAAATGACCTTTACCTTCTTCAGCCTGGGGATTTTATGTTATTTTCCCCTTATTGTATGCACTATTCTTACGGAGACCTGGATATGAGATTTCGACGGATTATCCTGTATTTTCAGCGAGAAGAAATCGATTCTCCGGAGCTGATCCGGATTTTAGACGAGGGATCCGGTGTCTTCCGGCCGGACGCCAGAGAAGGACAGACCATTCATCGCGCCCTTCTGGAGCTTTTAAAAGAGCAGAACGGAGAAAGCCCTTTTACCAGAGAATGCCGGCACAGCCTTTTAAACTTCCTTTTGTACCATCTTGCGCGGGAAAAGAGGATGATGAATCCAGTAAAAACAGAACAAAATAAGCGAATTGCACAGATTATGGGGTATATCCACACCCATTATAATGAGCCGATTACTTTAGAATCTCTTGCAGAACAGTTTTATGTCAGTACCTTTTATTTGTGTCGGGAATTCCGTTCTTATACCCACAGTACCGTAATCCAATATATCAACGTAACCCGAATTATGAACGCCCAGAGAATGCTAATGGAAACCGATAAAAACATTACCGAAGTCGGACGGGAAACGGGATTTTCCAATCTGACCCACTTTAACCGAGTGTTCAAACAGGTAACCGGTATGACGCCTTCCGGATTCCGCAAATCCCATAAAAACATTGAGATCTATATTGGCGGACGCTGATACGGTTCTTCCCTTTGCATACACTCCAGCAGCATTTCTATCATTTCCCTGGGGTACAGCGGCAGGTGGATCGGAATCCGCAGCGTTTGTTCCAGATATTCCCTGCCGCCTGCCACTAAAAAAGCGTCTCTTACCGTCCTTAGGTTTTTCTCCAGATTAGAAATACTCTCTCCCCTTATGTCTGCAACCGGAATATAAATCTGCTGCCGGATGTGTACCAGTCGCCCTTCGTCTTCCCTGGCCATTTCCAGACAGGCAAGCAGAATCCCGTAGCCTTTGTAGCCTTTCAAAAGCGGAAAATTATTTAAAATCTCTTCCGCACTTCTCATAAAAACCCCTCCCTTGTTGAATTATTTACCTGTCAGTATACACCAGATTTTGCATTTTCGAAAAAAATAGACTTTTTTAGCCAAAAATAGTCCTTCTTGTTTCGAAAAAAAGACAATTTTGAATATAGAAAAAACCTTCCATGATATTCTCACAGAAGGTCTCTCCCCATTTTACTAATTTTCTGTTATGGTAACCGGTCTGTCCGATTAATCGTCTAACTCGTCTTCTCCTACGATTTCGTCGTACTCTTCTTCATCCAGAAGCTCGTCAAATGCGTCTGCAACGACTTCGTACTCATCATCGTCTTCGATGTTTTCCAGATTTGGAGTTCCGTCCTCTGTCTCGCTGTAACGGTACAGGAATACTTCTCCTTCTTCTGCTTCCTGGCCTTCCATTGGCAGCAGCGCAATATAATCTCTATCTCCTGCCTGGAAAATGGTAAGAACGATACACTCTAATTCTGTGTCATCCTCCAATGTCAGGGTAACTGTCATCTCTTCCTGTTCTTCCATCTTGTTTAAATCTTCTGCCATGTCCTACACCTCTCTTTTCGTAAAATAAGCCTGCCGCACTATCCCGACAAACCTGCACCTTCATAAGTGCTTACCGATAATTTATCAGACTATGGGTAAAAAAGCAAGAAGTTCAGCCCTACTTTCTCAAATTTCCCTTTTCGATATGCTTCTTAAGGATCCGATCCGTCACTTCAAACAGCGCCTCGGATCCTTCCTTTGTCTTTCCCTGGCGGCCGTAAACCTGGCTGGCGCTTACCTGATGGTTCTTCCAGTCTGTGCCGTCGTTGCTGTCATTTAACAGAAGAGGCTGGAGGTTGTCCATGGCCCGAGCAAATTTTGCTTCCGGAGTTTTCTGTTCCTCAAACTCTTCAAACAGCGCCGTAAGCTCCTGCTTCTGATCCTCCGGCAGCATGGAATACAGCTTTTCCTTAGCTGCCTCCTCCCTGGCCTTCTGGGTCTTTTTGGCTTCTTCGTCATAGGCATAGGTGTCTCCTGCCTCGATCTCCACAATATCGTGAATCAGACACATGACCATAACTTTTGTAATGTCAACCGGCTCATTGGAATACTCTCTCAGCAAATAGGCCATAATCGCCATATGCCAGGCGTGTTCCGCGTCATTTTCATTTCTCCCATGACCAGATAAATGGGTCTGCCGGAAAATATTTTTTTCCTTATCAATTTCCAGCGCAAACTTCAGCTGCTTTTGTAATCTGTCATTCATTGTTCCGCCTCGTTTTTCTTTTTCTCCTGTATCCGGTTATACGCTTCCAGAACCCCGTTTTTTACTGCCGTTTTTACCACCAGATAGCCTAAAAAGAAAAATAATGCCACCAGTCCAATCTGAAACAACAACGCTAAAACCCAAAACATAATATTCATACGCTTCCTCCTATCTGAAAACCCCTATCTCCCAAAATGTTCCTTCCACTCTGCTTCCTTAAATCCTACCAGAACGCTGTCTCCATCTACGATAATGGGACGTTTGACTAACATTCCGTCGTTTGCCAGCAGGCCAATCTGTTCTTCCTCAGAAAGCTCTGGAAGACGGTCTTTTAACCCCAGTTCCCGATACTTCTGTCCGCTGGTGTTAAAAAACTTTTTCAGAGGAAGCCCGCTGGCCCGATACCAGAGGAAAAGTTCCTCTGCGCTGGGATTTTCCTCGCCAATGTGACGCGCCTCATAAGAAATTCCCTGTGCGTCCAGCCACTTCTTGGCCTTCTGACAGGTACTGCATTTTGGATACCACAAAAACAGCATCTCGTTCCCTCCTTTTTACAATGGCTTTCCAGCCAGGATTTCCATATAATCTTTATAATTTTCCTCCAACAGCTTCGGCGTATCCAGATTATACGGACACTTGCTGCTGCACCGTCCGCAGTGAAGGCAGTTTTCAATCTGTTTCATCTTTTCCTGCACTTCTTGGGTCAGCTGGGCTTCAGACGGGGAACGGCGGATCATCAGGGACATTCTGGCGCAGTTGTTGATCTCAATTCCCACCGGACACGGCATACAATAGCCGCAGCCTCTGCAGAAATTTCCTGCCAGCTCCTTTCGGTCATGGGCAATCAGCGCCTCTATTTCCTTTGTCATAACCGGAGGATTCTTTACATAGCCGATAAATTCATCCAGCTCTTTCTCCCTCTGAACGCCCCAGATTGGAAGCACATGATCAAATTGATCCAGGTATGCGTAAGCGGCTGCAGAATCTGTAATCATACCGCCGGACAATGCCTTCATCGCAATAAATCCAATCCGCTTCTCTTTGCAGGCTTCTACGATAGCCAGGTCTTTTTCAGAAGCCAGATAGCAGAATGGGAACTGAAGGATTTCATACAATCCGCTGTCGATGGCTTCCTGGGCTACGGACAGGCGGTGATTGGTAATTCCGATGTGACGGATTTTCCCCTGGCTTTTTGCTTCCAGCATAGCCTCATAAAGTCCTGTGCCGTCTCCTGGCTTTGGACAAAAAGACGGATTGTGAAACTGGTAAATATCAATGTAATCCGTCTTTAACACAGACAGGCTGGTTTCCAGATCCCTCCAGAAATCGTCTGCTGTCTCAGCCGCCGTCTTGGTGGCAATGTAAATCTGATCCCGCACATCAGACAATGCATAGCCGATTTTGGCTTCACTGTCTGTATACGCCCTTGCCGTATCAAAAAAGGTAATGCCATTCTCAAATGCTTTCCTTAAAAGCTTTCCTGCTTCTTCCATGGACACCCTCTGGACCGGAAGGGCTCCAAATCCATTTTTATTAACCGTAATTCCAGTCATTCCTAACGTTACCTGCGACATATCTGCTCCTTTCCCATCGGGAATTTAAACCATGCCCCGATACTCCTGTTTCCACTGCTTTACCAGCTTTAAGGCGCCGGCTCTCCGTTTCTCTTCTTCCTGCTCAAACAGGCCTTCCAGCTTTAATACTCCTTCTGAAGTTTTCGCTCTCTCCCCTGCCTCTGCAATATCTTTTTCCCACTGGGCCTTCTGTTCCTCCCCTACAAACGGCAGATGGTGATTCCTTCCGCCCATTCCTTCTCCGGTCCGGCTCAGATAGTACATCCGTTTTAAAACTTCCTCGCTCTTTCTGCAGTTATAAGCCTTTTCAAAAGAATACCAGGCTTTCTGGAACTGGAACATCCTGGCCTGGGTACAGCCTAAGCTGCACCACACTTTTTCTAACAGTTCGTCTGTCACGCCTCCTCCTTTGGGAAGATTTAAAATCTTTTCATAGACAGACGCCGCCTTTCCGTACTGTTTCCGTAAAAATAAATCGTCCCCCTTCTGGCGGGCATATTCGGCGGGGGGAAGTTTCCGGAAAGCGGCTACTTCCTGGCGGAATTTATTTTGCTCTGCTAACGAATAATATCCGCATTCTGATAAAATGAGGAACAGCAGAGAATCCCCGTCTCCCTTGCCGCTCATCCATTTTTCCAGCTTGGAAGACAATCCTTCCATATCCAGTTCTTCCCGTATAAACGCAATCAGATGCTCGTCCACAAAGCCATCCATGACAAACAGCGGATTGTGGTAAATCACATAGCAAAGCTCTGCCGAAGACCAGATCCGGACTCCCAGCGCCTCGATGTAATACGGATTTTTTACCGGCTCCTGCCGGCAGACCATCAGGCTCATAGCTTCACCTCCTGGCGCACCATAGCGTCGCTTGCCGGAAATAGTTCTCCAAAGCCTTTATCTTTTACTGCTGCCACCATTGTGGATTCATCTAAAAATCCAATGCTTACCTGAATTCTGGTGGTCCAGGCCGGACGATCCGGAAAATCCTTTAAGGAAATGGTCGCTGTCCGGCTCTTCTTTGGATCCATCGGCGTAATGGTAAATTCAATCTTTTTGCTTTCATCCATCAGAAAATCCATGGTAGTCTTACACTCATACCAGTTTTCTCCAGCTCCTGCAATCACAAGCTGGGTCTTTTTTTCTTTGTAAAGAATCTCCATCGAAACCGTGGATTTTAACCGGCCTTCACAGATGCAGGTAAAGGCATGGTTTCCCCCGCCCTGTCTGTATTCCGCCGCGCGGAAGGCGGCTCCTCTGGAAAAAAGGGTATTTTCTGCATATACCTTTCTTCTCCGGCCGATCATCTGCATAAATTCCGGCGCCCAGTCCTGTTTCTCAAACCCTTTTCCGGATAAAATCATCGTAGAAAATAGTTTATGTTCCAGAAGACGCTCTCCGCAGGAACACAAAATCTTATCTGCCAGCTTTGCCCCAGAAGACGTCTCTAAGATGTCCGGATCAAAACTTTCTTCTAAAATCTGGCTTTCTGCCACTACCATCATTTTCTGAAGTCCTCTCTGGACCTTCAGTTCATAATAGGAAAGACGGTCTGCTGACAAGTCAAACATTCCTACCTGGCTGCGCCAGATTTCCTTTTTCTGATTTAAAATATAGTAAACGAAGCTTTCTTCGCGGCTGATAATATGGACTTTTTCCCTGGCAATTCCTAAATAATCTGCACAGTACAAAAAGCTGTCCATGACCTTGCGTTCCAGGCTCGGAAGGGTAATGACCAGTTCGTCAATTTCCTCGTCCTGGAATTCTGTTGCCGGAAGTTTCAGAACCCGACCCATATAAAATTCCAGCAGCTTCAGCGCCTCGTATTTTACGCCGTCAATGGTGGCCGTACCCTCTCTGGATACCAGATTTAAAAGTTTGTCCACCAATACGCCGTTTCCCACCAGGTTGCAGGCATATGCATCCTTGCCTACATACCACTCGTCTCCGCTTTTGGAACGGCAGATGATGGTGGGAAAGGTCCATGTCTTTTCCTCTTCATAACAGCTTATCTGGGTATAGGCATCGCACAAATCCAACCCGATTAGTAATCCCATAGTTCTCCTTTATCTTTCCCTGATTTACGGCAGGGAAAATAATTCGTCCACTGTCGCATTTTTAATCAGGTATTCCTGCATTTTTTTCTTTAATCCTGCTTCTTCTCCATTTGCAAGGCACATTCCCATGTCGTTTAAACAGGCAAACCGGCTGTCTGTACCGACATCCTCGTCCGGCTGGCCGCCGATTCTCTGGCACTGTTTTTTGCCCTGGGCCGTCAATACAGACTTTCCGTTTTTATATTCGTACACCTGGTATTCCAGGGTCTCTCCATCAAACAGAACCTTGCCCATTACGAAAATTCCCTGGTACACCCGATACATTTCCTCACTGTGAAATTCTTCTTCATCCGGCAGAACACGCACTCTTAAGACCACTCTGGAAGTCCGGTCTCCCTTGTACTGGATCATGACTTTATCCAGAATCTCTCTTGGAATCTGGATAAAATTTCCCAGCCTTTTGAAATACGGAAATACCATTCCCGCATCCAGTAAAAAGTCTGCTACCTGCTGGCACAGGATTTTCTGCTCTTCGCTTAAACTTTTCTGATCCGCATAGTAACGGGTCAGAGACAGCAGATAAATCGTTGGAATCCGCTCCCTGTCCGGCGTATTTTTTACCAGGCCTTCCAGGTACTCAAAAATCCGTCCGTCCAGTTCTGTCTCATTGTAGAAATAATCGGTACATTTTACTGCAAAGTAAGCTTTTACAATGCTGTCCGTCATCTTTTTCCTGGATGCATACAGGTCGAATACCCCATCCATCCGGTCCTGTTCTCCGGAAAACAGCATCTGGGCCAGCAGCCGTTCTTCCATGTCGTAAGTGTCTACCCGATATTCGATCCCCTGCATCAGAATCCGGTACATCTTTTCCGACGGACCGTTGTAATACTGGCACAGATAATCCAAAATCACAGAATCTGCATTTTCCTCCTCAAACACCTGCAGGGCAAGCCAGGAAAGGAACCGTTCTTCGTCAAAAAGATTCTGGAGAATCATCTTGGTACACAGCTTTAATCTCCTGCCCGCTCCAATCTCCGTAATTCCATATTTTTTCATCAGGTCATACGCTTCTATCAGATAGTTCTGACGGACAAGGGTTTCGCAAATGCCGATCCGCTCCTCTTTGCTGATCCGATCTTTATCCAGCATCAGCAGATAGCTTAAATCCGTTCCGCCCTTTTCCTCTGCCGCCGCCTTTCTCTGATAGTAAGCAATGGATTTGGATAAAAGCTGCTTTTCATAAGTAGGATTCAGGTGCAGTTCTTTCTGGGCCCGCTCTAAAAGAGCCGCTTCCTCGTCGGTCTCTGCTCCCTGTCCGCCAATCTGTCTGCAGGCTCTGAGGCACAGCATCGGATGCTCCGGATATACTTCAAAACAGCGTTTTTCCAGATCCGGCTTATCCATTACCAGCGTCTTGATGTAACGAATGTTGGTATACCGGTTGCCATAGCCGTCCTGGAATAAAATTACGCTTTTATCCAGAAACAGCGGCACATACGCAGTTCCCTCCCGCAAAAGGTAAATATCTTCATCCATGGTTTCTTCATACCGGACAATGACGTACAGCATCTTGGAATTCCGGCAGGAAATCCGGTAGGAACGCAGAATCGACGGCAGAATCTTTGCTACCGGCACATCGATAATATCTTTATAAATCATTTTGTCATAGATCACAGCCAGATTGCTGTCTATGTTGGCTGCAAACAGCTGTTCCATGGCAAACTGTTCCATATCCCTTTCGTAAGCCTTATAAAGCTCGGAAGATGGATTTAAATAAGTCAGAATATTTTTATATAAAACGGCTTTGGTCCTGCTGTCCAGTTCCTGGGAATAGGAAAAATATAAAAGCACTTCCCTCGGAAGGATGTGATCAAAGTCTTCCGGAAGGGAGTATAAATAGTACTCATATAATCTGGTCAGGTTAATCTGTTCCTTCAAAGCCTTCTCATACCAGACAAAATCCTCCGGTCCCCTGCATTCGCCCTTAATCCGCATACAGCAGATGGCTTCCAGAAGTTTTTTCTCCGGATATCTGTCATAAAGCCTAACGAGCAGCCTGCTGTACAGCGGATTGTAATATCGGGCCGCAGAGGCGGCTTTTGCAGCTTTTTGTGCCAGTTGCTCTCCTACCAGACCATGGCTGACGCCAAAAGAAAGGGTCTGAAGCTCAAACTTGGTCATTCCTCTCAGCAAATCATTCTGACTGGATAAAATCTCACAGGCTTTCTGATACAAAAACGGGCTGCGGAGTCCGTTTGCATAAAGCTCTGCCAGTTCTGCCAAAAGCATGGCCGGATTTTCGTTCAGTTCCGGCTCTAATTTTAACCGCAAAAAGAACAGATACGGGTAGCTGTGGCTTTCCGTTAAGTATTTGCGCACCAGACGGATTAAGGCGTCTTTCTGGCTCTGGTTCGGGTTTAATTCTAATGAAAGGTATTGGAACAGACAGTACCATTCTACTTCATCCCGACGGTTTAAAAGAACCTGTTCCCGCACTTCATCCAAAAGAAGAATGGCCTGTTCTGTTTCGCCGGACAGGATGCAGCATTCTGCAAAAAGAAGTACCGTCTTGGCATCCTGGGGTTTTAAGTGTTTTAATCCATCCAGCTCCGTTTTCATCTGTTCCAGCAGCCCTGTAGAATCGGTATTGGGATTTTCGTAATCCAGACGGAGGGAAAGGTATCTGCCATAGCCCTTTCTCCACTCAAGTTCCTCTGGCCTTTCCCCATCTTTTCCGGCCGCCCCTTCTACCTGGATCCGGATGGTAATTTCATCCCGTACGGTTTTCAGCCGGATAACGCCCTGGTTCATCCCTCCATGGATCTGTCCTGGATGAATCCGGTATCCTACCTGGCAGGTATCGCCGTCAAAATCTTCTTCTCCAATCTGGGTACGGACCAGTTCTAAAAAGCCGCCTTCCGCCTCCAGTTTGACGTTTACATATCCCCAGGTATTTTTCCGGATTTCTATGGTATCTACTACAGAAGTAGCCGGCATCCGGTACGACCGGTCCCGATCGGCTGCCTCAATGACAACCGGCTCCTTTACCTGAAGGGCAACCAGAAATTCTTCCAGCAGATTTTCCCTGTTTGTATGGCCTTTCAGCCCATTATAAATAGCCCGTATATGCAGATCCTGCATAAACGGCGCTTCGATAAAATCCTGGTATTCAAACAGCCTTAACGCGGTTTCCCTGTCTCTTTTCGCCAGATTTGAAAAATCCCTGGCCGTCTTTAAGTTTCCAAGGACCTGGCCGGATGCTCCAGACTGAATCTGGAACGTAAAAGGGATTTCCTTCTCCCCGCCATTGGTTACCAGGAAAAAGCTGCCACGGATTTGTTCTCCATCTTCTAAATAAGTTGTATCAATCTCATATAAAATCCGACTGCGGAGACCGCCAAAGGCTTCTGTCAGGACGTTTACCCGATAATGGCTGGAATAAACAAGCCCCTTCATATTAAGCCCATTGAGACTTATCAGGTTGATTTCTCCCCGTATCGTCTCTCTGGCCGGAATCTGCTCTTCCACTCTTTCCGGAATCATCTGAATATCCGGATTCTGGGAATCTACGATCCCTTTTGCCAGCCGGTTGATTTTTTCTCTCATTCTACCACCTCTAACCCGTATTCTAACACATTTCGACAGGATTGGAAAGTAAAAAGCATAATCCTGTCGGGATTATGCTTTGTCTATTATTTCCGAAATGCAGGTTGTCTTAACTGGCTCCGGCACAATGGATTCCATCCTGACTGGTTCTTTCTCCACCGGAACCGGCTCTGCTGCAAAAGCCGCCTGTCGGACACGGAGATTTAAGTACGTGCGCAGAACCTTCACTGCCAGTACCACAATAAAAATTGGAAATACGATGCACAAATAGAATTTGTATTTTAAATTCTTTTTCCTGTTTTTTCTGTTTTTCATAACGTTCCTCCTGCCAGCTCAGCATCAGGGTGCAGAGACAGCACGCCTCCCTATAGGCTGATGCTAGCTGCTCATCAGGGATTTCATGGCAAAGGCGTAGATCTCCTGGCTCTTTGCCCGCCACTGGCTGCACATGGACTCTGCCTGTTCTTTATCCGGAACGGACAGATTCAGCTCAATCAGCACACTTTTTCCTTCCCGCACTTCACAATGGACAACGTAATCCTGACTGGTGGATTTATAATAGTCGGAAACCACTCCCACCTCATCCCTGAGACGGAACTTATTTTCCTTCAAATACTGGTCGATGTCTTCGATAATTGCCGGAGAAATCTTCTTGCCGAAAAATTCCAGCGTATCTTCCCCTTCCTGGGTAATCTCATAACGGCTGCTGTTGTGAAGGGTTTCCTTGCGTACTAAACCGGCTTCTAACAGCTCATTTAACGCCTGCTGCAGCGTAAAATACGTCGTATATTCCCGCTCCAGGAAGAAATTGGAAAGCTGTGCATTGGTCAGCGGAAAATTTACCTGTTTTAACATATAAAGATTCATTAATTTGTATAAGGTCATTGGTTCAGACAGCATTTTTCTTCTCCTTGCGTACCGTCCGACGGTTCCGCTGCTTAACATTGTTGTTTTATTATACCTGTTTTCATTTCTGAAAGCAAGAGCCAGAACGGTTATTCCAGATGGAACAATTCTTTCAGTTCCTTCTTGCTCAGTCCAGAAAGACTGGCAGGCTGGCCTTCCATAATCTGATCCGCCAGTCTGCTTTTCGCCTCCTGAAGAGTCAGGATATTTTCTTCTATGGTGTTTTTGGTAATCAGCCGGTACACCGTAACCTGCTTTTCCTGTCCGATACGGTGCGCCCGATCCGTCGCTTGGTTCTGGGCCGCAATATTCCACCAGGGATCATAATGGATAACCGTATCGGCAGCCGTCAGGTTCAGTCCGGTCCCTCCTGCCCGCAGAGAAATGAGAAATACCGGCGTATCATCCTTCTGGAAGGAATCCACCATATGAAGCCGGTCTTTTTTCGAGGTCTCTCCCGTCAGCAGGTAGTATCCGATTCCGGAAGCCAAAAGCCTCTGTTCGATCAGTTTCAGCATAGAAGCGAACTGGGAAAACAGCAAAATCTTATGTCCTCCCGCTGCTCCGCTTTCCACCAGTTCCATGCAGGTCTCCAGTTTTGCCGAATCCCCTTTATAATTTTCATAATAAAGTCTTGGATCGCAGCAAATCTGCCTCAGTCTGGTAAGCTGGGCCAGAATCTGCAGTTTTCCGGCTGCTTCCTCTTCGCTGCCTTCTTCCAGCAGTTCTTTTAACACCTGGGCATTGGCCGCATACAAGGTCTTCTGCTCCCCTTCCATCTGGGAATAAATGCAGGTTTCCAGCTTGTCCGGAAGATCTTTTAACACGTCTTTTTTGATTCTGCGGAGAATAAACGGAGACGTCAGCCGTTTTAAACTGGTCAGCACTTCTTCGTCTTTTTCCTTTACCAGCGGAATCTCAAAATCCTTTTTAAATCTCTGATAGCTGAACAAAAATCCAGGCATCAGGTAATCAAAAATACTCCACAGTTCTCCCAGACGGTTTTCTACCGGAGTCCCCGTCAGGGCGAACCGAGTAACGGAACGGATTTTCTTTACCGCCCTGGCATTCTGGGTGCCTGCATTTTTAATAAACTGGGCTTCGTCAATAATCTGGAAGCGGAACGTCAGGTTTTCATACCGGCCAATATCCCGTCTCAGCAGATCGTAAGACGTAATTAAAATCCTCTGTTTTCCAGCCTGGACGTCTTGTTCTGCCTGCTCTAAAATCTGTTCCCGTTCTTTGGCCGTTCCGGTTACCGTAACCACCGGAAGCTTCGGCGCAAATTTCTGAAATTCGTGTTCCCAGTTGTAGACCAGGGAGGCCGGAGAAACAATCAGGGATACCAGCCCCTTTTCCTGTTCTTCCTGACGTCCGTACTCGTCGGCAAACAGGGCAATAATCTGAACGGTTTTTCCCAGTCCCATATCATCTGCCAGAATCCCGCCAAACCTTCCTGCATCCAGGGTTTTCAGCCAGCGGAATCCGTACTTCTGATACCCTCTTAGTACGGGATCCAGTTGTGTGGGAATCTGATATTCTGCATCTTCTACAGATTTCATCCCCCGAATTACTGCCCGAAAGGCCTGGTCTCTGTAAAACGGAACTCCAGGCTCTTCCTTAAACAGATGATCCAGGTACAAAGCCCTGTAATAGGGCAGCTGCACATGGCCGGCCGCAATCTCATTTCTGCCGAAAGCCAGATCTCCTGCCATTTTGGCCACCGCTAAAATCCCGTCGCTTTCCAGCTGAAGAAATTCTCCATTTTTCAGGCGGTAATACTTCTTTTTCTGTTTGTAAGCGCTAAGGATTTTCGCCAGCTCCGCACCGCTCATGCCGTCTGCCTCTATCTTTACATCCAGCCAGCCTTCTGCCGCTTTTACGCCTACTCTTACGCCTCCCGCTTTCCGGATCTTCCACTGTCTCACTTCCTCAGACAGGTATACGTCTCCCAGCTGTCGAAATTCGTCGATTCCTTCCAGCAAAAGGCGGTACAGCGCGTCTTCATCCCTGCGGATTACCAGCTTTTTTCCTTCCGGCTCTTTATATTGAAAATATTTGGCAATGGTCTGGCTGATGCGGAATTCTTCCGGCACGTCTCTGCAGATACGTCTGGGAACCAGTTCGTCTTCAATGGGCTGGAAAGAAAAATCCCCATAAGAAAGCACTGGCTCCATGGAAATCTCTTCCGGCCCCGTGCTCTCAAAACGGAAGCTGGCTTTTAACGGTTCCGTCTGATAAACCTGCCAGTCAATCTCCGGCGCTTCTATCAGACTGTATTCTTCAATCTTTTTTACTACTCTCTGGTAAAAAAGCGGCACGTCCCGATCGTTTACGGAAACGCTGGTCTCCGGCCGCTCTGCCATCTGCTCAACAAACACCCGCATCGTATGGCTGCAGGCTTCATCGCATCTGCAAATCTTTCCCTGGCTTCCCACATAGAGATACCGCTCTCCCATAAAGCTGAACTCATAATCCAGAAGCTTTGCCTCCAGCCCTTCTCTTCCCCGTTTTTTTATCTGAATCCGAAAATCCGGATTTAAACGGCTGATAAAGAACGGTTCTTCTCCTTTGTTGGGCAGCCGAGTATTTAAGTCCTTGTCCAGATACATAGCAAAAAAGCGGTCTCTGTTTTCACGGCTTAAAGTCAGCTCCCTTAAAGGCGGACGCACCTCAAAGGAGGTCTTTCGGAACTGGCTGTAATATTCGTGATAGGTATTGACCAGCTCTATCACAAATTCAGCTAACAGACGGCTTTCCTCCTCAAAAGCATCTAAACTGTGATGGAAGGACAGGGTCTTTCCATAGTTCATCTGGGCCCCTGCCTCAATCGCCTGGACAAAGGCGCTTAAATCCTTGATCCGGTACAGCCGCTCTCTTCCGATTTGAAATTCCAGACGGGTCTCTTTTCCCTTCCGGTCGATTACCAGCGTCGGCACCAGACGGACGGAGCCCGCTTCGTTTTCCCGCATAATTCGGGCTACTTCCCCGTTGGTATATTCCCGAATCATGGTGCGGACTTCCTGATCCGTATAAACTGGACGAGGCGCCTGTCCGCCGCATTCTTTCTGGTAAGCCCCATATACAGCCTTCGCATGGGCGCAGGGGCCCTTATAGGAGTTTCCTTCTGCACAAGAACAAGAGTAGTCGCGAAGCTGACTACCCTTGATATATAAACTTACCCGATAGGTTTTGCCCTGTTCCTCACAAACACCTTTTACTCCGACTTCGCCTTTCCAAAAGGTGCTGATTTTCATTTCTGAAACGTTCACCCTGCATTCCCCGCAATCTGCTTTTACATCCGCTCCGGAGCCTCAATTCCCAATACGCCGATAGCGGCTGTCAGCACATCCTTTGCCAGCATAATTAAGCTGATATAACTTGCCTGACGGTCTGGATTCTCCTCCGAAAGGATTTTCGTGTCATGGTAAAAACGGTTAAACTCATTGGACAGCTCATAAATATACTGGCAAATCTTATGAGGCGCCAAATCTGCAAAACTGGTTTCCATAACATCGTTAAATTTCAGAAGCATAAGAGCCAGGCCCTTTTCTGAGTCGGATGCTGCCGGCAGAATCTTTCCTGCTTCTGCAGTTCCGCCGTTTTCTGCAAATTTATTTAAAATAGATTTAATCCGCACAATGGTGTACAAAATGTAAGGCCCTGTATTTCCTTCAAAAGAAATAAACCGGTCAATGTCAAAGACATAGTCCTTTGCCGCCTGGTTGGATAAGTCTCCGTACTTTAATGCAGCAAGGCCTACAATCTTGGCGGTATTTCTGGCTTCCTCTTCTGAAACCGTCCTGTTTTCCATAATCCGGTTAAATACCTGTTCATTGATGTTGGCAATCAGGTGCTCCAGACGCATAACGCCGCCGTCTCTGGTCTTAAACGGCTTCCCGTCTTTTCCGTTCATGGTGCCGAATCCCAGGAAGGACATAGGCATATCCGGTTTTACGATTCCAGCTTTCTTTGCTACCCGAAATACCTGGGTAAAGTGAAGGTCCTGACGCTTGTCTGCAATATAGATATAACGATCCGGATGGAAATCCTGTTCTCTCTCAATAATGGTAGCCAGATCCGAAGTTGCGTAAAGAGCCGCTCCGTCTGATTTTCTTACGATGCATGGAGGAAGCTCCTTCGAATCTCCTTCCTCTGCAATATCTACTACCAGGGCGCCCTGGCTTTCATAAGCCAGTCCCTTTTCTACCAGGTCGTCAATCAGGGCCGGAATGTATGGTTGGGCGTCGCTTTCGCCTTTCCACAAATCAAATTCTACGTTTAAGTTGGAATAATTTTTCTTTAAATCCGCTAAGGATACGGCCATAATGTGCTTCCAGATTGCGCGGTACGGCGCATATCCATTCTGCAGACGGAAGGTTGCGTTCTGCGCTCTCTCTTTAAAGGCCTCATCTACTTTGGATTTTCCGCTGGCAGCCGGATAAATCTCTTCTAACTCGCTGATGGTAAACGGCGCTTCTTCTGGATATTCTCCGGTATAGGACTCGTCAAAATAAACCAGATCCGGTTTTCTCTCGCGAAGTTCTTCAATAATCAGACCCATCTGCAGGCCCCAGTCTCCTAAATGTACGTCTCCAATCATGTTATGGCCCAGGAAACGTCCCATCCGCTTGATGCTTTCGCCGATAACAGCAGAACGGAGATGTCCTACGTGAAGAGGTTTGGCTACATTGGCTCCGCCGTAGTCTACCATGATGGTCTCCGGATGATCCGTTGGATCCAGTCCCAGTTTTTCTTCTCCAGCCATCTGGTTTAAATATGCTGCCGCAAACTCTTCGCTGACCTTTAAATTGATAAATCCTGGCATAACTGCCTCTTTCATGGAAAAAAGCCTGGATCCGGATAGTTTTTCTGCCACTTCTGACGCAATCTCAATCGGCTTCTTTTTATAGGCTTTGGCAGCTGCCATTGCACCGTTGCACTGGTATTCGCACAGATCCGGACGATTAGACAGCACTGCCTTTGCATACTTTTCTTCATAACCGCAGTCTGAAAATGCCTGCTTTAATTCCTCTTCCATTATGGTAAGGATTTTCTTCATATCGCTGTGTCTCCTATTTTTCTTCTATATTTCCTATCATTATAACTTCTCCTGACCGGAAAAGCAATCTATACTCCTAACGGGTCTGCAATTCTGGGAATATCCTTTCTGTCGTTCCATACGCAGACGGCAACGCCTTTTCCAGTTCCATCCCCGTGAATCATTCTGTCATTTCCAATGTAAATGCCGACATGGCTGACTGCGTCCAGAGAGGATCCAAATGTAACAAAATCCCCTACCCTTATGTCTTCTGCCGCCCTGTCTGTACCGTGGCGCGCCTGTTCCCTGGAAGTTCTGGGAAGATCCAGGCCTGCGTAATCCTTCATCAGGTAACGCACGAAACCCGAACAGTCAAAACCGGTCTGCGGATCCGAACCTCCCATCTGGTAGCGGGAACCTAACAGATTCATGGCTTTTTCCACCAGTTCTGCACGTTCTTCGTCTTCTTTGGGAATGCTCCAGGTGTTTTTCACAGTAATCTGTCCGGAATTGCTGTCTAAGTAAGCGCTGTGCCCGTCATAGGCAATTTCAATCCAGCCGTTTCCCGCATCCTCTATAACCCGATACACCGTTCTCGGATAGGCGGTTCCATAACTTCCCTGTCCCTCGGGCGCGTCAGAAATGGCGACCTCATAATCTCCTGTAATCTCTGCAATGGATACGTCCAGGGAAATCTCTATCATTTCTTCTGATTTCTCCTGACCAGCAGGTTCTACTGGCCCTGCTCCATAAGACAGCATTGTAAACGGCACACTCATTACCCCGCAGACGGCCATCAAAACCACTGTCCTTCTCCAATTTTTTCTCATTTGTTTCTCCCCTATCACAAAAAACTGCCGCACAATGAATCATCGGATTCTGGAAATCAAATCCTCCTTTTCACTCTGCGGCAGTCTCGCCTGTTTATCAGCTTCTGCTACAAACCGGCACCATCTGTCTGATTAAACTCTGGACAGATACTCGCCTGTTCTGGTATCAATCTTAACCTTGTCGCCCTGGCTTACGAATAACGGTACTGCAATGGTTGCTCCAGTCTCAACAGTAGCTGGCTTAGTTGCTCCAGTTGCGGTATCGCCTTTGAAACCTGGCTCGGTATCGGTAATCTCCAGCTCTACAAACAGAGGAGGCTCTACGGAGAATACGTTGCCGTTGTAAGAACAAACCTTTACCATCTCGTTCTCTTTTACGAACTTTAATGCATCGCCGATGGTCTCTGCATTTAATGCTACCTGATCATAGTTCTCTACATTCATAAAGTGGAATAAATCGCCGTCTGCATACAGATACTGCATATCTACTCTGTCAATTCTTGCTGCTGGGAACTTCTCAGTAGGACGGAATGTTTTTTCGATTACGCCGCCGCTGATAACGTTCTTTAATTTGGTGCGGACGAAAGCAGCGCCTTTTCCTGGTTTCACGTGCTGGAACTCCAGAATCTGTACTACGTTGCCGTCAATCTCTAATGTAACACCATTTCTAAAATCACCTGCTGATATCATAAAGATATTCCTCCTTAAGTCGTTCAAAACTCTTCAATCTAGTTTATTCTATAATATAATCATTGTATTTTCAACTCTTTTTTCACATTTCCTTCAAAAAATGCCAAAATTTCCGTTCCAATCTCTTCCGGATTCTTTCCGTCTGTGGCAATTACCAGATCTGCCGCCGTCTCGTAAGCGCTGCGGCGCTTGTCCATCAGCTGGCGGATCCCTTCTTCGTTCATCCGTCCTTTTAAATTGGGCCTGGAACGATCCTGTCCCACCCTCTTTAATACGGTTTCTGGTTTTGCAGTCAGAAGTACAATGGTTCCCGCCTGTTTCATGGCCGTTACGTTTTCTTCCCGCAAAACGGCTCCGCCGCCGCAGGAGACCACAGAAGGCTCTTCTGTTACAATCTTTTGGAGCAGTCCGGTCTCCAGATTTCTGAAATATTCTTCCCCGTACTGTTCAAAAATATCCGTAATTTTCATAGAAGTCTCTGCTTCAATCCGCTGATCCATCTCAATGACCGGACGGGACAGGGCTTTTGCCAGAACTGACGCCACTGTCGTCTTGCCGGTTCCCATAAAGCCAATCAAAAACAGAGAGGAACGCTGCCGTTTTCCCCTTTCCGGATTCATGCCCTGATGGACCGCATCCAGTATGGCTTTTAAAGAGGCTGCGTCCATCTGCCCAGGAGCAGACGGCGTTCCTGCGCTTCCAAAGGTTATACAGGATCCAAAGGTTTCCCCTGACAGGCGGCTGATAAGTCCCAGGCCTCCCATGGCCATGGTAATCAGAGGACGCTTTCTCATTCTGGATGCGGCCTCTGTCACGGACAGCAGGCGCGCCACATCTTCCGGATTCTGAGGCATAACCGCCTCTTTTAGCAAATCCGCTCCCAGCTCTTCCATCTGTTCAAACCGCAAAAGCAGTTCTTTGCTGTCTGGGGTTTTGGAAAAATCATGGCTGGACATAATAATCGTTACGCCCTGTTGTTTTATCCGGCGGATCACGTCGATAAACAGCTCCCGTCCTGCTTTCAGACCGGTAAACAGCTCCAGATCTACCAGATCCACTGTTCCGGATACTGCCGCCTGAAGGGTCAGTTCCAGATATTCCTTTGCATCCAGTTCCCGCTCTCCTCCCTCCTGTTTTCCACGGAAGGTAAATAGCAGCGGGACATTGCCCAGGCTGTTTCTGAGATCCTTGAGGGCCTGGATTACCTTCTCGCGGCAAGTTCCATCCTCGTACCAGTCTGCCCGCCATTCTACCAGATCAAACGGCACGTCCCGCAGCTTTTCTGCCTGGCTGACAAGTTCCTGTCTGGTGGCTGCCACAATGGGAACACAAATTTTAGGCCGTCCGCTTCCAATGAAAACGCCCCTTACCTTTACTGCTTCTGTCATTTCTTTTTCCTCTCATACGCATATAAGATCAGTTTTTCCGGAATCCGCTTCAGCACAATCTGGATTTCTTCCTTTGGATTGATTGGATCCACCAGAATGCTGTACAGTCCGGTCCGGTTGGCTCCCCAGATGTCTGTAAAAATCTGGTCGCCTACCACCATCGTCTCTTCCGGTCTGATCCCCATTTTTTCCATAGCTTCCCGATATCCCTTACGTTTCGGCTTTCCTGCCTTAAAGATATAACGGGTCCCCACATCCTCCGCAAACTGCCTGACTCTGGGTTCTTTGTTGTTGGAGGCCAGACAGGACTCCATTCCCATGGTTCTGAGCCGTTTAAAAAGCTGTCTCGCCTGGTCGTCGGCAGGGGCGTCATGGGGTACTAAGGTATTGTCTACGTCAAAAATCACTCCTCGGATGCCCTTTTGGTAAAATGCTTCAAAGGGAATCTGATACGTGCTTTCTGCCCGCTCATCTGGATAAAATTGTTTTAACATTGTTCTCCTATTTCTTCAGCAGTTTTCCCAGCTCTTCCATAAAGGTATTCACATCTTTAAATTCCCTGTACACGGATGCAAACCGGACATAGGCTACCTCGTCCAGTTCCTTCAGCTTATCCATGACCAGTTCTCCAATCACAGAGGTGGGAACCTCCTTTTCCTCCATATTAAAAATCTGATTTTCAATGCTGTCAATGACAGCGTCAATCTGCTGGGTAGACACCGGACGCTTATGACAGGACTGAACGACTCCATTCTCAATTTTCGCCCGATCATACGGCTCTCTGGTCTCATCTTTTTTAATTACCATCAGCGGCATGGTCTCTAACTTCTCGTAAGTGGTAAACCGTTTCCCGCAGGTTTCGCACTGTCTGCGCCGCCGGATAGAGCTGTTGTCGTCTGCTGGCCTGGAATCAATTACCTTTGTGTCTGCTGCATTGCAAAATGGACATTTCACCTTCTCTACCTCCTGTCCTGTTTTGAAAGGGCATTTTATCCCCGAATCCGTTAGGTTTATTTTACATGAAGGACGCCGGTTCCGCAAGCCTTTTTGTTTCATCCTCCCTTGCACCGCTCTTCTTTTTCCTCATAATCCACCAGAATAATGTCCTCTCCTACCTGGCAGATCCTGCAGAACGGAATAATGTATTCCTTTTCCCTGCATAAAAATCCGCAGAAACTTCCTGGTCCAGGAACAATCAGGGCAATGATGCACCCAGTTTTCATGTCAAAATCCACATCTCCTACAAAGCCCAGCCGGTGGCAGTTCTTGATGTTGATTACTTCTTTTGTTTTTAATTCGCAGATTCGCATACCCTGCCTCGCAAACGTCTTTTTTGACAGTATATGCAAAAAGGCTGCCGCCCAGTCTGCATTTTCACAGAAAGGGGCGGACAGCCTTCCTTCATCTTGCTGATTCCTTTCATGGATTAGAACAGCGGAACGACTGCTCCTTCATACGTCTCATCCATAAAAGCCTTAATCTCTTCGCTGGTCAAAACTTCTACCAGGGCTTTGGTTTTATCAGTTTCTTCCTCGCCTTCTCTTACTGCCAGCACGTTGCCGTAGGTAGTTGCAGAAATAGATTCTGCATCCTCGATTGCAAGGGCATCGCTTACCTTTAAGCCGGCCTCAATTGCATAGTTGCCGTTGATAACTGCAAGATCGACGTCTGGAAGAACACGCGGAATCTGGGCAGCTTCTACTTCCATGATCTCTAAGTTCTTCGGATTTTCTGCAATGTCATTTTTGGTTGCCTCTAAACCGGCTCCCTCTTTTAAGGTAATTAATCCCTGTGCCTCTAATAACAGAAGCGCTCTTGCCTCATTGGTCACGTCGTTTGGAACTGCTACCACTGCGCCGTCTGCCACTTCCTCTAAAGAAGCGGTCTTTCCTGCATAGATACCGAATGGCTCATAGTGGATGGCTGCTGCGGATACCAGCTTGGTTCCGTGCTGCTCATTAAAGGACTCTAAGTAAGGAAGGTGCTGGAAGTAGTTCGCATCCAGATCCCCTGCGTCTAAGGCATTGTTTGGCTGGACATAATCGCTGTAAACCATTACCTGCAGATCATATCCTTTTTCTGCCATCAGAGGTTTTGCTGCCTCTAAAATCTCTGCATGGGGAGCCGGACTTGCGCCGACTACCATCTTTTCTAAGTCGCCGGATGCTTTAGACTCTTCTGCTTTGGTTTCTTCTGCCTTTGTTTCCTCTGCTTTGCTTTCTGCCTGTGCAGTGGTTTCTGCCGCAGATGCTGCGGTAGTTTCAGCGGCGCCATTTCCTCCGCAGGCAGATAATGTTGCTGCAGTCAGGACGGCTGCGAGTACAAGACTTACTTTCTTCATAATTATTCCTCCTCATTAAAGGTATTTATGATTCAGGCGTATACGCCAAATCAGCGGATTCTCTTGTCATTGACCTTAGACAGTTTCATAAAGGATTCCTGAATAATCTGGACAATGATTACCATAATGGCAACGGTTACAAACATAATCTCTGTCTCATACCGGTAATATCCATAGTTGATGGCAATGGCTCCCAGTCCGCCTGCGCCTACAAATCCGCCCATAGCGGTGTAGCCTAAAATCGTAGTGACGGAAATAGCCGCGCCTACCAGTAAAGACGGCTTGGATTCCGGCAGAAGGACTTTATAAATAATCTGCCAGGTAGAAGCTCCCATGGACTTTGCCGCTTCGATAACGCCTGCGTCCACTTCCCGAAAAGAAGACTCTACCATTCTGGCAATGTAAGGAGCGCCTGCGATGATTAACGGAAATATCAGCGCCTCGGGGCCAATGGTGGTTCCCACTACTTTTCTGGTTATTGGAAGAACCATAATGGCCAGGATAATAAAGGGAACGGAACGGAGCAGGTTAATCATCAGTCCTAAAATCTTTTCAAGAACCGGAACCGGCTTAATGCCGTCCTTTGCCGTTACAACCAGAATTACGCCTAACGGAATTCCAATCAGATAGGAAAAAAGAGAGGACATTGCCACCATATAAATGGTTTCCCAAATTCCTGTCCCCAGCATACTAAGGGTTGTGGAATCAAACTGCATCTTCATTTACCTCCTCATACGGCACCTTGGCAGTGCTTAAGTAATTGGTCACTCTTCTGGCGTCTGCTTCGTCTTCCGGAAGCTGGACAATCATCTGTCCCATCGCTGTGCCGTTAATGTCCCTGGTCGCTGCATACATAATATTAACTGGTGTTTTGCAGGCCAGAATCATGTTGGCAAGCACTGGTTCAGAAGAAGCCCGTCCGTCAAAGATAATACGGATCTGACGGCCTCCGCCAAAATTGCCGGTTTCCACTGCGTCTCCTAAAATCAGCTGGCGGCCGATTTTGGATTTTGGCTCTGAAAAAATCTCCGATACCTTTCCGGATTCTGCAATGTGGCTTTTATCGATAATGGCAACGCGGTCGCAGATTGCTTCAATTACCGCCATCTCGTGGGTAATCACAATCACGGTAACGCCCAGATCCTTGTTGATCTGCTTTAACAGCTGGAGAATCGATTTGGTGGTATTCGGATCCAGCGCGCTGGTAGCTTCGTCGCACAAAAGCACCTTCGGGTTAGTAGCAAGGGCTCTTGCAATGGCCACCCTCTGCTTCTGTCCGCCGGAAAGCTGCGCCGGATAGGCCTTCATCCGTTCCTCCAGCCCTACCATTTTCAGCAGTTCTTTTGCCCGTTCTTTTGCCTCTGCCTTTGGTACGCCTGCAATCTCCAATGGAAAACATACATTCTGCAGGACGTTTCTCTGGGCCAGAAGGTTAAACTGCTGGAAAATCATTCCCATGGATCTTCTGGCTGCCCGAATCCCCGATTCTCCCAGATCTCCTAAACTCTGTCCTTCAAAAATTACCTTTCCTGCCGTCGGCTTCTCCAAAAAGTTGATACACCGGACCAGAGTGCTTTTGCCTGCACCAGACAGGCCGATAATTCCAAAAATCTCGCCTTTTTCAATCTCCAGATTGATGTTATCCAGAGCCTTGACCGTTCCATTGGCGGTAAGGAACTGTTTGCCCAGCCCTTCCAGCCTGATAATCGCCTCTGCTGACATTTCATACTTCCTTTCTTTTTCCATCCGTCCATTCATAGGACGCAGTTCTGTGAAGCTGAGAAAACCGGTTGCCGGCGCTGTTCATACCTGGCAACGTAAAAAGGGCCGCAAGCCCTTGCACAGACCCGCGACCCCTTTTCTCATTTCTTCCTATCTGTTCTGAAGTTATTTTTTCAACAACCTCAGGGTTCATCACATCATCTATACATTTGGACTTTTATCAGTTTTTTTTGGCACACGAACATTCGGCACATATCCCACATACCGTTCATCATGTCCATATTCATCTCCATGAATAAAAACTGACGCATAATCAAGTCCTCCTGCTGCTTTCCCAGCCTGTCTGACTGAGTTGTAACGATTTTAGTACAGACCAACCAGTTTGTCAAGTCTTTTCTCTGACATATGAAAACAAGCTTTCAACCATTTTTCCAGTCTGTATCTTCGTATGGCTAAACTACGCACATAAATCAATGATTACCTGGGCAAAAATCTCAGCGCTGGCTACCAGCTCGTCAATCACTGCAAACTCATCCGCCCCATGCATCCGGTTTTCCGTCTCCGGCATAGCAGCGCCGAAAGCCACGCCGTTCTTTAAATGGTGAACGTAAGTGCCTCCGCCGATTGCCAGGCATTCGCCTTTTCTGCCCGTGTATTCTTCATATGCCTTTAATAAGGTCTTTACAAAATCGGAATTGCCGTCTACGTGGTGAGGCGGAGTCATGGACTTATTTAGCAGAGTCATTCCATTTTCTGCCATCAGCTTCCGCACTGCTTCCAGGGTATTTTCCTCTGTAGAGCAAATCGGGCAGCGGCTGTCAAAGGTTCCGTCCAAGCTGCCTTCGTCAATCTTTAACATGGAAAATGCCACGGTCATCTCTCCGGACAAATCATCTTTCATATCAATTCCCATGGCTTTGCCATTGACATCGCCATGAGGGAATAGTTTTACCAGTTTCTTTACGTATTCAGCCTGAGGGCAGTCTGCAAGAGGCAGGCGGCTGACCAAGGTCAGAAGGGCCGTCAGGGCATTTTTTCCTGCTTCCGGAGTAGATGCATGAGCGCCTGCTCCAATGGCGGTAATGGTATAGATCGGATCGTCTTCTAAGGAATCCTGTGCAGTCAGCACAAATTCCATATCAAACTCTTTTTCTGCCTGGGCAATTACCGGACGGATGTCTTCTAAGGTCTTATTTCCCAGTTCGATGGTTGCAAACGCTTTGCCTGGAACTACATTTTCTTTGATTCCTGCCTCCAGGGAAACCAGCTTTGGAAGAGCCTGGGATTCTTCCCATTCTGCGGTAAAGTGGCCTGGGAAACGGCCCTTTTCAATGTTTACAACCGGATAAGACGCATCTGGGGAGAAGGTCATAGGAGCTTCCGGCTCTACGTCGTAATAGTGAGCGATGTCGGCGCTTCCGCACTCTTCATCGGTTCCCAGGATCAGGCGGACATTTTTCTTTAACGGAATACCCAGATCCTTGACGCAGCGCATTGCATACAAAGCTGCCACTGCCGGTCCCTTATCGTCTGCCGTTCCTCTGCCGTAGATCTTTCCGTCTTTTACAAGGGGTTCAAATGGTTCGGTTACTGTCCAGCCTTCTCCTGCCGGAACTACGTCTAAGTGAGCCAGAATATCCAGATGGCGCTCTAAAGCGCCGAAATCTACGGTTCCTACATAGCTGTCGTAATTGGTTGTGGCAAAGCCGTACTTTTCTGCCATGGAAAGCGCTGCTCCCAGAGCCCGAAACGTACCCTCTCCAAACGGCATTCCTACTTTGTATGCCATTTTTTCGCTGTTAATGCGGCACAGAGTGGCGATGTCTTCCAACATCTCCTGTTTGTGCGCTTCGATATATTCTTTAATCTGCTGCTTATACATCACTCGTTCCAGTCCTTTCTCCAAATGCGGTTATTTCATCATGCCGGCCAGAATCTCTCCAACCACTTTTCCGTCTGCTTTGCCCTTTACTAACGGCATCAGCACCTTCATGATCCTGCCCTTATCTTTGGGGCTTGGAGTCTCAATTTCCAGTTCCTTTAAGACGCTCTCAATCACTTCCGAAATCTGCTCTGGCGTTAAATCTGCCGGTGCAAAATCCTGGTACACAGCCAGTCTCTTTGCAGCTTCTTCGCGGATGTCCTCTCGGTCAGCCGGAGCGGTGTCCATGGTCTCTTTTACCTGCTTGATTTCTTTTTTTACAATGGCGTTTTCTTCATCCTCTGTTAAAGGCGCCCGTTTGTCGATTTCTGCATTTTTCAGCGCGCTTAACAGCATAGACAGGGAATCTTTGCGCTCTTTGTCCTTGGCCTTCATAGCCTCTACCATAGCTGCTCTTACCACATCAATTTTGCTCATAATGTTTCCCCTTTCTTAACTTTCCACAGTCGTTAATTTCTTCCAAATTCACTGAGCACCAGGCCTGGATTCCGTTCCTCTACCATGCCTACGCTCCAGCTGTTGACAAACAACAGCAGCGGATTGCCCTTTAAGTCCCGAATCTTCTTCATGTCAGAAGTTCCCTGGATCCGCTCTACATCCACTTCTTCTTTATTCTCAACCCAGCGGATATATTCATAAGGCAGACGGTCTAACCGTACTTCTACATTGTACTCATTCTGCAGGCGGTAAGTCAATACTTCAAACTGGAGAACGCCTACTACTCCTACAATGATTTCCTCCATACCCATGTTAAATTCCTGGAAAATCTGGATAGCGCCTTCCTGCGCAATCTGGTTGACGCCCTTTAAGAACTGCTTTCTCTTCATGGTGTCAATCTGGCGCACCCTTGCAAAATGCTCCGGAGCAAAAGTCGGAATGCCTTCAAACTCAAACTTTTCATTGGACAGGCAAAGGGTATCTCCTATGGAGAAAATGCCTGGATCAAAGACGCCGATAATATCTCCCGCATACGCTTCTTCCACGATCTTCCGGTCCTGGGCCATCATCTGCTGGGGCTGGCTTAAACGGATTTTCTTGCCTCCCTGGACATGGTTTACTTCCATGCCTGCCTCGAATTTTCCGGAAACGATTCGCATAAACGCAATCCGGTCTCTGTGGGCCTTATTCATGTTGGCCTGGATCTTAAATACAAATGCAGAGAACTCTTCCTCAAAGGGATTGATTTCCTTTGTAATGGCTTTTCTTGGCAGCGGAGAGGTAGTCATGGATAAAAAGTGCTGCAAAAAGGTTTCCACACCAAAGTTGGTCAGCGCAGAACCGAAAAATACCGGCGATAGCTGTCCTGCCCGCACCCGCTCCATATCAAACTCATCGCTGGCTCCATCTAACAGCTCAATCTCGTCTAACAGCTGCTGATGATAGTCTGGGCCAATCAGGGCGTCCACGTCCGTTTCTTCTAAGCCGAACTCCTTTGACGCCACTTCCTTCTGACCGCCCATTGCTGCTGTAAACGTAGTGATTTTCTTGGTATTCCGATCATAAACGCCTTTAAAATTCTTGCCGCAGCCAATGGGCCAGTTAATCGGACAGGTACGGATGCCTAATACCTCCTCGATCTCATCCATCAGCTCAAAGGGATCTCTGGCCTCTCTGTCCATCTTGTTGATAAAGGTAAAGATGGGGATATGGCGCATGACGCATACCTTAAACAGCTTAATGGTCTGGGCCTCCACACCTTTGGAACCGTCAATGACCATGACAGCAGAGTCTGCTGCCATCAGGGTACGGTAAGTGTCCTCTGAGAAGTCCTGGTGTCCAGGCGTGTCCAGAATATTAATGCAGAATCCGTCGTAGTTAAACTGCATAACCGATGAGGTAACAGAAATACCTCTTTCTTTCTCAATTTCCATCCAGTCAGAGACGGCGTATTTCGCCGCCTTTCTTCCCTTAACCGTACCGGCCAGATTAATAGCTCCGCCGTAAAGCAGGAACTTTTCCGTCAATGTGGTTTTACCGGCATCCGGATGGGAGATAATGGCAAAGGTTCTTCGTTTTTTAATTTCTTCCGCAATATTCGCCAAGGGTCTTTCCTCCAAAATTCTTATCATCGTCCATGTACACAGACGCTATCTAAAAGATGGACGTCCAAAGCAAACACTCGGACGTCCCGCAAACTTTCTATAATACCGCTTTATTGTAATATTGTTGGTTTATAAAGTCAATACTCTATAAAAAATTCCTGGAAAGAAACCGTTCAGCCATGTGTCTTCTTGCCCGCTTATAGCGGACAAGAAGCGCTGGGCGTCCGCCCTATGAAGATTTAGACAGGAAAACTCTTATGAAAACAAGTTTTCAACACCTTTTCCTGTCTAAATCTTCGCATGGCTGAACGGTTATTTTGGAAATCTCTGTCAAAAGCCGGTCTGCCACCTCTTCTTTGCTCATCTTTTCCAATTCCAGCTCCTGGTCTTTTGTCAGAATGGTTACCACATTGGTGTCTGTGCCAAATCCCGCTCCGTCTACTTTTAAGTTGTTGGCCACAATCAGATCCAGGTTCTTTTTCTTTAATTTTTCTCTGGAATGCTCCAGCATATGCTCTGTTTCCATAGAAAATCCGCACAGCACCTGCCCGTCTTTCTTGTGGCTTCCCAGATACCCTAAAATATCATCTGTCCGCTCCAGATCCAAGGTCAGGCTGCCGTCTTTTTTCTTGACCTTTTCTGTGCTGACTGTGGCGGGACGGTAATCCGCTACTGCCGCCGCCTTGATAATCCAGTCCTGATCTTTTGCCCGTCTGGTTACTTCCTCAAACATTTCCCTGGCTGTGGTAATCTCCACAACTTCTGCAAATCTTGGGCGTTTTAAGGATGTCGGGCCGGTTACCAGGGTTACCTCTGCCCCACGGTAAGCCGCTGTCCTTGCAATGGCATATCCCATTTTCCCCGTAGAGTGATTGGTCAGATAACGCACTGGATCCACGGATTCCTGCGTCGGTCCTGCGGTAACTAAAATCTTCTTTCCGGCCAGGTCTTTGGGATAGCCGACTGCTTTTACCAGATAGTCAAACAGCTCCTCTGGTTCCGGCATCTTTCCGGCTCCTGTATCCCCGCAGGCAAGGCGGCCTACCTGAGGCTTTAAGACTTCCATGCCGTACTGCTCGCAAACCTTTAAATTGTCCTGGGTAATGGGATTTTCGTACATATTGGTATTCATGGCCGGAGCAATGATTTTCGGGCATCTGCAGGCAAGGACGGTGGTTGTCAGCATATCGTCTGCAATACCGTGGGCCAGCTTTGCAATCACATTGGCAGAAGCCGGCGCAATGAGGCACACATCGGCTGCTTTCGCTAACGATACGTGTTCCACGCTGAACTCAAAATTCCGGTCAAAGGTATCCACCAGACATTTGTGGCCGGTCAGAGTCTCAAAGGTAATGGGATTAATAAAATTTGTGGCGTTCTCTGTCATGAGGACATGGACGCTTGCCTTTGCTTTTCCCAACATACTGGCCAGACCTGCAATTTTATATGCGGCAATGCTTCCGGTCACTCCTAAAAGCACCGTTTTTCCCTCTAAATTCATGGCAATTTCCTCCTTCAGTCCGCTTTACAGCCGACTTTTCCTATGCTACAATTGCTACCATCATAACATAATTCCAATATGATGGAAAGGAGTTTCCATATGATTTTAACAATCGACATGGGCAATACCAATATCGTCATCGGCGGTATTGATGAAAAACAGACCTACTTTGAAGAGCGGATTACCACTATCCACTCCCGTACCAGTACCGAATACGCGCTTTTAATCAAAGATATTTTAGATCTTCATGGCATTGACAAAAGCCAGATTGAAGGAAGCATCGTCTCTTCCGTTGTGCCGCCTTTAAACGCCCCCATCCAGTCTGCCTTAAAGAAAATTTTAGGAAAACGTCCCCTGATGGTAGGTTCCGGCATGAAAACCGGACTGAATATTATTATGGATAATCCCAAGACTGTGGGAAGCGATCAGATTGTAGACGCGGTTGCCGCGCTGAAAGAATATCCCTGCCCCATTATTGTCATTGACATGGGCACCGCTACTACCATGTCCGTCATCGACAAAAACGGCAATTACATTGGAGGAGTGATCCTCCCTGGCCTGAAAGTTTCCCTGGATTCTTTAAGCAGCAATGCCGCCCAGCTTCCCTTTATCAGCCTGGAAATTCCTGGAAAAGTCATTGGCAAAAACACTATCGACTGTATGCGTAGCGGTATTTTATATGGAAATGCCGCCCAGATGGACGGCATCATCGATCGGATGGAAGAAGAGCTGGGGGAAACCGCTTCTGTAGTTGCCACCGGCGGCCTCTCCCGCTTCGTTACCCCTCTGTGCCGTCATAACATTCACTACGACCAGGCCCTGCTTCTCAAAGGCCTTCTGGCTCTGTACCGGAAAAACACGACGGACTAAATAATTTTCTTCATTCTCCAGTAATACACCGGAACCAGGGGAATGAGAGCCATGACCCAGGCAGCCGGATCGGAAAAGCAGATTCCGGTATAGCCAAACGGCTCTGCCAGAACCAGAATAGCGCCAAAGCGGGCGGCCAGTTCAAATACGCCGCCAAGCATTGGTACCAGGCCGTCTCCCAGCCCCTGTAAGGTATTCCGGTACAAAAAGATCAGACTTAACGGCGGATAGAACCAGGCGGAAATCTTTAAATACTCTACGCCGTATTCAATCATCTGTCCGCTTTCTCCTGAAGCAAATATCTTCATCATATAAGGGCCGAACAGGTAGACTGCTGCTCCGGTTATGACGCTGCATACCATGCAGATGGCAAATCCTGCTGATACCCCTTTCTTTACCCTGTCAAATCTTCTCGCTCCCATATTCTGGCCTGTATAAGTGGCCATGGCAACCCCCAGAGACGGGAAGGGCTGGGTCGCAATATTTCCAATCTTTCCTGCTGCAGAAAATCCGGCAATATACACTGGTCCCAATCCATTTAACGCAGCCTGTACAATCATGGTTCCAATGGCAGTAATGGAAAACTGAAGCCCCATTGGAATTCCTACGTTTAAAAGTTTCTTTGCGCTGGATACGCTGCAGTGGATATCCTGTCTGGAAATCTTTAAAATCTCATACTTTTTCGCAATGTGGCGTACACACAAAAGAGCGGAGACTGCCTGGGCAATCAGCGTTGCATACGCAGCTCCCGCCACTCCGGTATTGCAGTATAAAATAAACACAATGTCCAGAACAATATTTAAAATAGAGGCAATGACCAGAAACAGCAGCGGGGTTTTGCTGTCTCCCAAGGCCCTTAACATACCTGCTAACATATTGTAGGCAAAGGTAATCAGGATTCCTGCAAACAGCACGCCCAGATAGGCTCTGGTTTCCCCAAAAATCTCATCCGGCGTATTCATCAGTCTTAAAATCGGATTTAACCCCAGCATTAAAATTACCGTCATGAGGATGCCTATTACCCCGCACAGCCACACCGACGCTCCTTCATAGCGGCACAGTCCTTTTTTGTCTCCTGCTCCAAACTGCTGGGCCAGGATTACGGAAAATCCGCTGGTAAGGCCGGTTACCAGTCCCCAGACCAAAAATACTACGCTTCCCGTAGAGCCTACGGCAGCCAGGGCATTGACGCCCAGAAACTGGCCTACAATCACAGAATCCACTACATTGTAAAACTGCTGGAAAATATTGCCGGCCAGCACCGGAAGCATAAAGGAAATAATCAGTCTGGCCGGATTTCCCCTGCTCATATCATTTGTCATGGCATTCGCCCTCCACCTGTCTTTCTTCTTCGAATTCAAGAGTATACGCCCAAACGAAACTTTCGTCAACCAAAATTTTTCCAGGAAAAAATCCGTATAATTCTTCCAGAATCCGTCCATCATTTTCCTATAAGGCAGCCTTGCCACATGGCTGCGCAAATAACCAATGCGGAGGGAAGAATTATGTCCGGATATAAAGTAGAAATCTGCGGAGTAAATACCTCAAAGCTTCCTCTTCTTACCAATGACGAAAAGGAAGCCCTGTTTCGGCGGATTATGGACGGAGATATGGAAGCCAGGGAGCAGTACATCAAAGGCAATCTACGTCTGGTTTTAAGCGTAATCCAGCGGTATGCCGGAAGCAATGAAACCCTGGACGACTTATTTCAGATTGGATGCATCGGCCTCATCAAAGCCATTGACAATTTTGACATTTCCCAGAACGTCCGCTTTTCTACCTATGCAGTGCCCATGATTTTAGGAGAAGTGAGACGCTATTTAAGAGACAACAACTCCATTCGGGTCAGCCGTTCCCTGCGGGATACGGCTTACAAAGCCATCTACGCAAAAGAAGGGCTGATGCGCAAAAATATGAAAGAACCGACGATTATGGAAATTGCCGACGAGATTGGAATCAGCAAAGAAGAAATTACCTATGCCTTAGATGCCATCCAGAGTCCGGTAAGCCTATACGAGCCAGTCTACAGCGAAGGCGGAGATCCCCTTTACGTCATGGATCAGATTAGCGACAAAAAGAATGTGGAAGAAAACTGGGTGGAAAATATTTCCCTGAAAGAAGCCATGAAACGCCTTCCAGAACGGGAACGCCACATCATCGATCTGCGTTTTTTTGAAGGGAAAACCCAGACCGAAGTTGCAGAAGAAATCCACATCAGCCAGGCACAGGTCAGCCGCCTGGAAAAAAATGCGCTGAAAATCATGCGGAACTACCTGGGATAACCGACAAAAAGGGCCGGAAGATGGTTGTCTTCCGGCCCGTAAGGTTACGCCTTATTCCTTACAGCAATTTCTTAAATTCATCTGCTACAAACTGTACTTTTGGTCCGATAATAACCTGAACCGCGGTCTTGCTTGGACGGATTACTCCGCTTACGCCTGCAGATTTAATCTTCTTTTCATTGACTGCTGTATAGTCTTTGATTTCCAGACGAAGTCTGGTAATACAGTTATCTACGCTGGCAACGTTCTCTTTACCGCCCAGACCTTCCAGAATAATGGATGCCATGGTGGTAAAGTCGTCATTTGCCAGAACGATCTTGGTCTCATCCTCACTGTCGTCTTCACGTCCAGGAGTCTTCAGATCAAATGCTTTGATAGCAAAGCGGAATACGATGTAGAATACGATAGCTGCCGCAATACCTAACGGAATAATCAGCCAGGTCTTCTGTGCTGCCGGAAGCTGGGAACTGAATACCAGGTCCGTTAAACCTGCGGAGAAGGAGAAACCTGCGCGGAATCCCACGGTTAAGGTAATGAAAGTAAAAATACCATACAGCAATGCGTAAATTACATACAGACCAGGAGCTAAGAACATGAATGCAAACTCAAACGGTTCGGTAACGCCGCAGACAAATGCACAAAGAGCTGCTGCGCCAACCAGACCTGCTGCTTCTTTTCTTCTCTCTGGCTTTGCAGAATGGATAATTGCTAAAGCTGCTGCCGGAAGACCGAACATCATACATGGGAAGAAGCCGGACATATACATACCAGCCTGTCCGCCTGCGCCGTTGAGCAGTTCGCCTGCCCAGAAGTTGCCCAGGTCGTTAATGCCTGCTGCGTCAAACCAGAATACAGAGTTTAATGCATGATGCAGACCAGTTGGAATCAGCAGACGGTTTAAGAATGCATAAATGCCAGCGCCTACTGCGCCTAATCCAACGATACTCTCGCCAACTGTTACCAGGGCGCCGTAAACCATAGGCCAGATAAAGAACAGGATTGCTGCTGCGATAATGGATACCACTGCAGTTGCAATGGAAACGAAACGCTTGCCGGAGAAGAATGCCAGTGCGTCCGGAAGACGGGTTCCCTTAAACTTGTTGTAGCAGGAAGAACCGATGATACCGGAGATAATACCGATAAACTGGTTCTGAATCTTGGCAAATGCAGGATCTGCTTCGCCACCGACTAAGACTGCTACGGTTCCGCTGGAAAGCAGGGTTGTGATAACCAGCCAGGATACCAGACCTGCCAGGCCAGCAGTACCTTCATGGTCGTCAGACATACCAACTGCAACACCGATTGCAAACAGCCAGGACATATTGTCAATCAGAGCGCCTCCGGCTTTAATTAAGAAGAAGCCGATAACCGGACCAACGCCTGCAATCTCTCCTCCCTGCATTGCGTTTGGAGACAGTGCATAACCAATTCCCATTAAGATACCGCAAATCGGAAGACAAGCAACCGGCAGCATCAGGGATTTACCGAGTTTTTGTAAATATTTCATCATATTTACGTTCCCTCCTTATTATTATTATGTTATAATTATAACAATTTCACAAAACCTGTACATCCATAATCTTATCCTATCTATGGATAATCTTGATTTATTAAATTTTCCTAAACTCTAATAACTTTTTATGAAATATTCATATAGATTTTTTTGTTTTTTCTATGGATTATTTTAAGATTATCGGGTAAAATATCTATGTTGTACAAAAAACAGCTTCTTTTATTATTCAAAAGCTCCAGAAAGGATCCCTATGATTTCATTTTCCAAAAAGAAATTCCCGAACAGGGAATTTTTCCTGACAAAGCTGAGAAATTTAAAGATTCATTACCGTCTTATTTTCTCATTTCTGCTTTCCACCCTGTTTCCCCTTCTGGTGGTCTACCTGTATTCCCTGTTTCTTTACGGGAACAGCGAACCGGCGGGACGGCTTCTGATTATGTGCATCCTTCTGATGTGCGTTCCATTGGCTCTGACCACCTATACATATTTCAGCATCTCCCATCCCATCCGCCAGATGGTCAATACCTGCCAGGCTGTTTCCGGAGGAAATTTAGATGTGCGGATACAGGACTTGGCCAACGATGAACTAGCCTTCCTCTCCGACAACATAGACGGTATGATTACAGAAATCCAGCTTCTTTTAGAACAGCGCCAGGAAAGCGAATCGAAAAAGCGGGAATTAGAACTAAAAATGCTTCAATACCAGATTAATCCTCATTTTCTCTTTAACACATTAAACACACTGCGTCTGGTAGCCTTGATGAACCACGATAAGGTGGTGGCTGAGGGAATCCTGTCACTAAGCGAACTCTTAAAAAACACTCTGGTCAATGACAACGAGTTTATTACCATCCAGGAAGAAACCGACAACTTAAAACACTATTTTTCCATACAGGCGATCCGCTATGCCGGAAGTTTCCACGTAAACTATGAAATTTCTCCGGAAACCGCCTCCTTTCTGGTGCCGAAATTAATCCTCCAGCCCCTGGCCGAAAATTCCGTTCTCCACGGTTCCTATAATGACGGCACCGTGATGGAAATCTATGTAACCAGCCGTTTTGAAGGCTCGGACATCGTATTGGAAATAAAGGATGAGGGAAAAGGCTTTGATCCGTCAAAAAAAGCCGCCCAGTCCAAAGGCTTAGGGGGTATTGGAACCCGCAATGTCAACGACCGGATCCACCTTTATTTTTCCGAACAATACGGGCTTACCGTCCAGAGCCAGCCGGAGAAAGGGACCTGCTGCCGGATTCTGATTCCCGCCATTCCTTCTTCCCAGACGGTTCCCCCTTACACCCATACCAATTAGGAGGATTTTATGTATCAGGTACTGATTGTTGATGATGAACCAATTGTAAAAATTGCGCTTCAGTCCATGTTAAACTGGGAAGATCTGGGATTTTGTATCTGCGCCCTGGCTTCCAATGGAAAAGAAGCCTTAGACATGGCAGAGCGGTTTCATCCGGATTTAATTATATGTGATTTGAAAATGCCGGTTTTAGATGGGCTTGCGCTGATCCGGACCGCTAAAGAAACTGGTATGGATTGTGAATTCCTGGTCATCAGCAACTACGAAGATTTTAACTCAGTCCGGACTGCCCTTGTATTGGGAGCCTTTGACTATCTTTTAAAAGTCAGCATCAGTCCGGAAGCTCTTACAGAACAATTAAAAAAGATCCGGCTCAAGCTGGATGCAAAACACGCAGTCCCTGCCTATACGGAACGTCAGTATCTGAACAGAGTTTCCAATGAGCAAAAACACGCTGCCTGGAGGGATTTTTTCATTCATCCTACCCACTCTGCCGACTGTTCCATCCAGAACTCCCAGCTTCCTTTTGACTCTTCCGAAGCAGAACAGTCCAATACCATCTCCCTCTGTCAGATTTCCTTTGACAACTGCAGGGATTCGGTCACTCTTCCCGACACGGATTTAATCTGTAGCACATTAAAAAATGCTCTGGAACAAATCGAACGGCGGGTCATCATCTTTTTAGATGACAGCAACGTTCTCCTGGTTCTTCCGGATCAGGAACTGTCCCTTCACAAAACCACGCTTTCCAGCCTGTGCGCCAGAATTTCCCAGTTATTTGGCTACTATATGTCGCTGGCTCCGTCGATTCTCTATCAAAGCAGACTGGCCAGCCTGGAAGAATCCAGAAAGGTTTACGGGACGTTTCAGCCGTTGTTTGGTCTGAATTTCTACGAACCCCTGGGAGTAGCAGACGCCTCTTCTCTGACCCAGACTGCTCCCGCCCTCTCCTACAAGGAGCTTGCTTCCAGGATTCTGGATTATACGGGAGAAAACCGGATGTCCTTTGCATTTCAGAAAATTACAGAGTTTTTAGATAGATGCCGCAAAGACCATGTTCCTCCGGCAAACGCCATCCAATCCTGCATCCGCCTGTTAGGCAGCTTAGAATACCAGATTCCTGGCGGAACGTCTCCTGTCCATGAACAACTGGCAGATCTGGCAGATTCCATGCGGAAAGCCAGACACGCAGAAGAACTGGCAGGATTCGTTGCCTCTGCCCTTCCGCTGATCTTTTCTCCCAATACCAAAGAGATTTCCAAGCCCCCCCCCCTCAGCATCGAAATCTCCCAGGCCGTTTCCTTCATTGAAGATCATTATGACAGCAAAATCAGTCTGACTGACATTGCCGACTATGTGGGATTAAGCTCCAGCTACCTTTGTCGGGTTTTTAAAGAAGAAACCGGAGTTAATATCAACACCTATATCAACAATCTCCGGATGGCCAAAGCGGTCCGGCTTCTGGAGGACAAAAACTATTATATCAAAGAGGTCGCCATTTCCGTTGGCTTTGATGATCAGCTTTATTTCAGCCGTCTCTTTAAAAAATACTACGGAGTAACTCCTTCCCAGTATCGGGCTGCCGTCAAATAACCGGCAGCCCTTTTTGCTCTCTATTCAAACCGCACAATTTCCTTTTTCAGCCGTTTCATAATCTTTTTCTCCAGTCTTGAAATATAAGACTGGGAGATTCCCAGCAGATCTGCTACTTCTTTCTGGGTCATTTCATCTCCGTCTTCATTGGTCAGGCCAAACCGAAGTTCTACAATTTTGCGTTCTCTTGGTTCCAGACGGCTGATTGCGGCATTTAACAGATTCTTCTCAATCTCGTCTTCAATATCTTTATAGATTACATCTTCGTCGGTTCCCAGAATATCGGACAACAGCAATTCGTTTCCATCCCAGTCTACATTTAAAGGCTCGTCAATGGACACTTCCATTTTCGTTTTGCTGCTCCTTCGAAGATGCATCAAAATCTCATTTTCAATGCAGCGGGACGCATAGGTCGCCAGCTTAATATTTTTCTTCGGATTAAAGGTGTTAATAGCCTTAATCAGGCCAATGGTTCCGATCGAAATCAAATCTTCCACCCCTACGCCGGTGTTGTCAAACTTTTTTGCTATGTAAACCACCAGACGCAGATTATGTTCAATCAGTCTGGAACGGGCTTCTTTGTCCCTCTCATCGTCGAGTCTTGCAATGAGTTCTGCTTCTTTTCCGGAATCCAGCGGCGGAGGCAGAATGTCAGCACCTCCTATGTAATGGACTTCTCCCTGTTTCTGCATCAAAAACGTCCGAAAACCAGATGCTGTTTTAAACTGGAAACGACTGGGTGCTGAAACTTTAATAATCATAATATCCTCCTTCATCATTTTTACTGGTTTCTCTCAAAAGCGCTTCCGTGAAGCAGAAGCTGATACTCTCCTTTTGGAGAGACTGGCTGGGGTGAAAAAGCAACCAGAGGGTTGTTAAGCAAAACCTGCCCTTTCTCTGACTCAATCCGGATGGCGTCAAAAAAAGTAGCCGGCATTACTCCTTCCGGCTGTCCAATAGTCTGATAGGGAATGTAGCGAACCTGCCGGACGGTTGTTACTACTTTCTTGGCGGTCTGGCTGTCTAAAATATGCACAGGCCTTTTGCCCAACATATCTGTAAGCTGGTTGCCCGTATCCCACAACGCCATAATCCGGCATTCCCTTCCCTGGTAAATCAGGACAGCCGGATAAAGCTTCTCTTTCTTCTCCCGATTTTCCGTTACCAAATGGACAGCGGCCCTGGACAGAAAAAAACTTCCTCCAGCCGCGCACAAAAGGCTTCCTGTGGACCAAATCCCTTGGGGCAGAAAGGAAGAAATCCCGTAAAGCAGTCCGCCAAATAAAACTGCTATCAGAAACAGTCCCCACATGGCTCTAAAAAAAGTGGGAATATTCAGCCTTCCCCAGACTGCCCGAATCATCAGACCGCCGCCCCACAGCATTCCGATTCCTCTCAAAACCAGAGCTGCCGCTCCATATGGAAAGAATCCGTTTCCCCATTGCCCTCTGGCAGCAAACAGCCTATACAGTCCGGCTGTACCAAGCAGAGTCAGCCCTGAGACTGCGCATCCTGTCAAAGCTCCCATAAAGATCCGGCTGTTTTTTGCCGGAAGGCCAATAAACCCTTTCAGCAGCAGAAGCAGAAGCGTATTGATAACTCCATTGATCATCAGCCACTGATCCACGTAGATTTTTACCGTCAACTCTGCCTCCCTTCCGCCTGACCTCATCATTATACTCCTGCGTCCCTGTAAAATTTGTCAAAATACCTCGGCATATTCGGCTTTTTTATCGCCAAAAAACGTCCTATTTCCAGTCAAAACGAGTTTTCCTGGCATCGTTCTGCAAAAAGGGTCAAAAAAAGGCCATCGCACCAGGATTTCAAATCCTCAGTACGACAGCCTTTCAAAATATGCCAAAATGCTTATCTTCTATTGTTCTTTAAAAAATCTGGAATGTTAATCTGTACTTCTCCACGGTTTACCGGACGATATGGAGTCTGTCCAGGCTGGGAAGTAAAGGAGGATGCAGAAGCGGTAGCCGCTGCCTCCGGATTGGTCCTTGGAGTTGTTCTCTGCGGCTGTGCAGCGTTCTGTGCCGGTGCTGCTGCAGAAGTTTTCGGCTTAAAGTTTCCAGGATTAAATCCGGTCATTGCCTTGGCAACCGGAGTATTGGCGCCATGGGCATCCAGGCCGGTAGCAATTACGGTAATGCTTGCTTCATCCTGTGCATTTTCATCATACATTGCACCAAAGATAATGTTTGCATCATCTCCAGCCAGTTCCTGAACATAGCTGGCTGCTTCGTTTGCCTCGATCAGGCTGATGTCGCCGGAAATATTGATGATTACATGGCTTGCGCCCTCAATGGTGGTCTCAAGCAGCGGACTGGATACGGCCTGCTTTACAGCCTCTAATGCCTTATCATCGCCCTTTGCCTTACCAATACCGATATGGGCAATGCCCTTATCTACCATAACGGTCTCTACGTCTGCGAAGTCCAGGTTAATTAAGCCAGGTACATTAATCAGGTCGGTAATTCCCTGAACCGCCTGCTGCAGTACCTCGTCTGCCTTCTTTAATGCATCCGGCATTGTGGTTCTGCGGTCTACGATTTCTAACAGCTTGTCATTTGGAATCACGATCAGAGTGTCTACGTTTTCTTTTAAGCGCTCGATTCCTGCTAATGCGTTGGTCATACGCGCTTTTGCCTCAAAACGGAACGGCTTGGTTACCACGCCTACTGTAAGGATACCCATGTCTTTTGCGATTCTTGCTACAATTGGAGCTGCGCCAGTACCGGTACCGCCTCCCATACCGCAGGTTACAAATACCATATCCGCGCCCTTCATTGCCTGAGACAGTTCTTCAGAACTTTCCTCTGCTGCCTTTTCGCCAATCTCCGGTCTTGCGCCTGCGCCCAGTCCCTTCGTCAGCTTTTCTCCAATCTGGAGTACCGTAGGGGCCTTGCAGAACTGCAGGGCCTGCTTGTCCGTATTAATTCCAATAAACTCCACACCTGCAATACTTTCTTCAATCATACGGTTTACAGCATTATTTCCTGCTCCGCCTACGCCAATTACGATAATTCTCGCGGCGTTATCTGCCTCATTTATTTTAATCTCCAACAAGACGTTATCCTCCTTTAAATCTTCTTCTATTCTTGTATCTATCTCATTCTGTCGATTCCACTTTCAACTCATCTTATACTATATTTGATTTCCAGAAAAATATCAAGTTCTTTTTCAATAAATTCACAGTTCTTTTTATTCCTGGATAAAGGAATACATGGAATCGTTTTTTAATTCGTCATAAGTATCCAGATAAAGCGTTCCTTTCAGTCCTCCTAACTGGGGCATCATATCGTGCAGCTCTGATATTTTTCCATTCATGTTGTCGCTGCTGCCCAGAAATACTTTGACATCTCCTAAAATCAGGGTTGCCTGTCCCTTTGCATCATAATGGATCCGATCCACTTCCATATCATACAAAGACAGCACCTGGGTCAAGTTTAAGATCTCCGTAAAAATATTCATATCCCCGACAGGGAGCGGTTCCCCCAGCACAATCTGCCCAAACTCCAGTCCGTCAATCTGGGGAATCCCTTCCAGCTTATGGCTGGTGCTCTCTACGATAATACCGTCCTTATCAAAGTACATATAGCTGTTTAAATAAGCCACATATCCTACAATGCTCTTTTCATAAACCATAACTTCTACTTTAAAAGGACTGCGGAAAATCACATCATAATCTGCCACAAACGTAATTTCTTTGTGGGGTTGGAATTTTTCTTTATACAGACAGTACAGGGTATTCCGGTCAATGGGTTCCGGAAACAGCAGTTCCACCATATTCTCCTCAGTGTGCCTGGTGCTTCCGGTTATGACGATTTCCTTAATCCGCACTGACCACAGCAGAATTCCAAACAACAGCACCGCCGCTGCTGCCAGAATCCATTTTTTCCAATTTCTTTCACGTTTCATCTATGATGCGTCTCTCCTTCTTTTCTTACGAAACCTGTTCCCATACGTCTGCCCCAAGGCTGCGCAAATCCCTGCAGATGTCTTCATACCCTCGTTTGATATGTCTGGACTTTGTTACAGCCGTTCTTCCTTCTGCTGCCAATCCGCCGATTACGGCTGCCGCCCCGCCCCTGAGATCCGTCGCTTCCAGTTTGGTTCCCTTTAAAACGCCGCAGCCGCAGATACCTGAAATCTCCGCCTGTTTCCCGCAAATCTGAATCCTGGCCCCCAGCTTTTTGAGCTGTTCTGCCGCGCCAAATCTGCTTTCAAATACAGTTTCAACAATTTTAGAGTTTCCAGAAGCTGCTGCCATCACTGCCATTGCCTGGGACTGGAGATCCGTTGGAAACTCCGGATAAGGCCCTGTAATAATTTCAAATCCTTTCGGCGGCCGTTCCATAATGATCTGGATGTCGTTTTCCCTGACCGTAAACCTGGCCCCGCTCTGGGAAAAGCGTTCTAAAACCGTTTTCAGATGGCTGGCATTTACCCCTTTTAAAACCGCCCTTCCTCGGCAGGCCATGACCGCCGCCAGATAGGTTCCTGCCACAATCCGGTCTCCGGTAATCCTTCTGGTAACTGCTGATAACCGCTGTACTCCGGTTATGGTAAGAGCCCCGCTTCCAATCCCTTTAATGTCTGCTCCCATCTGGTTTAACAGCAGACATAATTCCTGTATTTCCGGTTCTCTTGCCGCCCCTGTGATATGGGTTACTCCTTTTGCCAGAACCGCTGCCAGAACTGCGTTTTCCGTGGCCCCTACACTTGGGTAAGGAAATACAATGTCTCCTCCGGTCAGTCCGGTTGTCTCTGCCAGAATTTTTCCGTCTTCCTCCCTGATTTCTGCACCCAGACAGGCCAGCGCCTTTTTATGGAGATCGATGGGTCTTTTTCCAATCAGACATCCCCCTGGATACCAGGTCTTTGCCTCTTTATTCCTTGCTAAAAGAGGCCCTAAAAGCATAATCGAGGAACGCATGGCCGCTACCGACTCCTGGGGAATCCAGGATTTTTCCACATGGGTTCCATCAATTGTCAAAGTATGTTCCTCCAGACTGCAGGGGCATCCTAAAAACTGCAAAATCCCCATCATACAGAACACATCCTGTATCCTGGGGACATTGGTAAATGTGGTACGCCCTTCTGCAAGGAGCGCGGCTGCCATCATGGGCAGCACCGCATTTTTGGAACCCTGAATTTCTATTTCGCCTGTCAGCGGGCCTGTATTCTGGACTACTATCACCGCCATCGCTCCTTTTCCTTCTCATATCCTATCTTATGAGCCAGAAAGCGATTTGGTATCTCGTCCCGTGAGAAAAATTTTATGAAAACTCAGCTTCTGTTCCTGTCTAAGTCTTCGCATGGCTGAACTGCTGATTTTATCGTTCCAGCTTAATCTGGTTGGAAACGCCAAGCACCAGGCCCATTTCCGCCATCAAAAACAGAACCGACGTGCCTCCGTAGCTGATAAAGGGCAGGGTAATTCCCGTATTGGGAATGGTGTTGGTTACAACTGCAATGTTTAAAATAACCTGAATGGCAATATGCCCCATGACCCCTACTGCAATCATGGCTCCCAGAAGATCCGGCGCATTGTTGGCGATAATCATAAACCGGTAAATCATAAACAGGAACACCAAAATTACCGATACTGCCCCAAACAATCCCAGTTCTTCACAGATAATTGAGAATATCATATCATTCTGGGCCTCCGGAAGAAATCCCAGCTTCTGGACGCTCTCTCCCAGGCCTTTTCCCCAAAGCCCGCCGGATCCGATGGCATACAGGCCCTGAAGCACCTGGTAACCGCCGCCGGATGCAAAAGCTTCCGGATCCTGCCATACCAGAATCCGGCTTAACCGGTAGCCAATATCCGGATCTTTATTGTAAATAAATTCGACAATGGGGCCGGCTGAAAAATAGGCCGTCAGGCCGATTACCGCGCAGATAATAAACGGAGCTTTCTTTTTGCTGGCCACAAAGGCCATTACAAATCCAATTCCCATAATGATCAGACCGGAACTTAAATTGTTAATGGCAACGATTGCGCCGATTGGAAACGTCCGGATGGCAATGGCCATAAGGCCTTCGTTCTGATCCACCCGTTTTCCCAGTTTGACAATCACGACAGCCAGATGCAGGATCAGGGCAATCTTTACAAACTCGGTAGGCTGGAACGAAAGTCCTCCAATTCCCAGCCACCGTCTCTGTCCATTCCGCTCAATTCCCACTGTCATAACCAGAAACATCATAATGTAGGAAAGTATGTATGCCAGCTTTGCAAATCTGGCCCAGAAATGGTAATCCACCTTGGAGATCATCAGCATCAGTACCAGTCCTCCCAGAGCAATAAAACCCTGGCGGCGTACAAAATGGAAGTCGTCCCCTTTATACGCCAGCTGCGCCGAATAGGAACTGGAACTGTAAATCATTACCAGACCAAATACCGTCAGAAAAATGATGGTAAATACCAGGCTGTAGTCATAAAACCGGCGTACTTTTCCTTTTTTCTTTCCTCCCTGATGCTCGGCCATCCACTTTCCTCCTACTTACTGCTTTTCTGTCTTTTTACAGGCTCCGCACACATTCCTTAAAAATACGGCCCCGTTCTTCGTAATTTTTAAACATTCCCCAGCTTGCGCAAGCCGGACTTAAGAGCACATTGTCTCCCATATTGGCATAAGACGCGCACACCTTAACCGCCTCTGACATATCTTCCGCGTACATAATCTCTGTAAATCCATGAGCTTTTGCACACTCTGCAATCTTATCCCTGGTCTGGCCGATTAAAACCAGATACTTTACTTTATCGCCAAAGCTTTCAATCCACTCGTCGTACTCATTGCCCTTGTCGTATCCTCCGGCAATCAGAATGGTAGGGCCAGGCATGGCTTTTACTGCCTGGATTGCCGCATCCGGATTGGTTCCCTTGGAATCATTGTAATACTTCACTCCGGAACGCTCCAGAACAAACTCAATCCGGTGTTCAACGGCTTTAAACTCTTTTATAACCTTGCGGATAATGTCCATCGGCACACCCATCTCCAGGCTGACTGCCGCTGCCGCCATCACGTTTTCATAGTTGTGACGTCCCAGAAGATTCATTTCATGGACATTGATGACCAGGGTTTCCCGTCCGTTGTGGCGGTACATAATATCATCCCCGTCTAAGTAAAAGCCCTCTTTCAGCTTTTCCCTGCTGGAGAAGAAAATGACCTTTGCTTTCGGCTTTTTCTCTTCATCTTCGCCAAATTCCCTTAACACCGGATCGTCATAATTTAACACCACGCTGTCCTGTTCGGTCTGGTTTAACGTAATGCTCTTTTTGATCTCAATGTAGTTTTCCATCGTCTTATGACGGTTTAAATGATCCGGCGTAATATTTAAAATTGCGCTGACATTGGGATGAAAATCCATAATGGTCTCCAGCTGGAAGCTGGAAATCTCCGCTACTGTCACAGACTCGTCCTGGGTCTCTAAGGCCACCTGGGTATAGGGGATTCCGATGTTTCCCACTACGAATACGCTCTCGTAGTGAGCCTTCATAATCTCGCCTGTAAGAGCCGTTGTAGTCGTCTTTCCATTAGTTCCGGTAATGGCTGCCAGCTTTCCTTTTGCACAGTGGTAAGCCAGCTGGATTTCTCCCCAAATCGGAATCTTTGCGTCTACAATCGTAGCCACAAAGGGAGAATCCATAGGCACGCCAGGGCTTACAATACACAGCTCCACGCCTACTAAATCCGTCCTCTTCAGCTCTCCCAGCACAACGGTTACTTTCGCCTGTTCTTTAAAGGATGCTTTAATTTTTTCTGGATCCTGATCTGCGTTTCCATCATAGAGGACTACCTCTCCGCCAATCTCCAGCAGCAGTTTTGCCGCCGCAATACCGCTGATGCCAGTACCTGCTACAATAACCTTTTGTCCCTGACTCATAGTAAAACCTCCTATAATCCTAAGTATGCTACCAGACACAAAATTGCGGTAATAATGGAGAATACTGCTACCACCCGTGTCTCAGACCATCCGCACAGTTCAAAATGGTGATGAATCGGCGCCATCTTAAAAATCCGCTTGCCGCCGGTTTTCTTAAAATAGGTTACCTGGATAATGACAGACAGCACCTCCACCAGGTAAATCATGCCCACAATCGCAATAAAGATCGGCATCCGCATCATATAAGCGCTGGCCGCCACAAAACCGCCCAGGGCCAGGGAACCGGTATCTCCCATAAACACCTTTGCCGGATATACGTTAAACAGCAGGAATCCCAGAAGGCTTCCTACCACAGCTCCCGTAATCGGGCTGATGCCGCTGTTCTCCCCAATCGCGACAATGGTAAAAAACGTGGCAACCAGAATGGTAACGCTGGTACACAGGCCGTCTAACCCATCTGTAAAATTCACGCCGTTATCGGTTCCCAGCACAATCAGAAATAGAGCCGGAAGGAAGAAAATGCCTAAATCCAGGAAATATCCATTGTCAAAGCCTCCGGTAAATGGGATCAGCATATCGGTTCCCACTTCCCCGCTGCTCATCAGATACCAGGCAAAAATGCCGGTAATGACAATCTGTCCCAGAAGTTTCTGCTTAGGATTTAATCCTTCTGAACGCTTCATCACAATCTTGATATAGTCGTCCAGAAAGCCGATAATGCCAAATCCTACGGTCACAAACAGCACCGGTATGATTTTCGGGTATCTGGGAATATAGAAAATAGATGTAATGATGATGCTGGACAAAATAATCAGTCCGCCCATGGTAGGAGTGCCCTGCTTTTTCAAATGTGCCTGAGGGCCGTCATCCCTGACCTGCTGGCCAAATTTCAGCCTGTGCAGGAAGGGAATGACAATGGGGCACAGCAGAGCGCTTATGGCAAAAGATATAATAATTGCTAAGATTGTTTCGTTAATCATGTCGCACCTCAGTTTCTTATGTATTATGTTTTCTCGTACACATTAGGTAGTATACGTCTTTTTCTTAGAATAATCAACCATAGATTCGAAAGGCTCCGGTACTTTCTTCCTCTTCTTCCCCAATTCCCAGATAGGGAAGAATGTTCTTAAAAATATCGGCGATTACCGGCGCCGCAATGGTTCCCCCATAATAAATCCCTTCCGGCTCATTAATGGTAATCAGGGCAATTACCTGGGGATTGTCTGCCGGCGCAAAGCCGATAAACGATGAAATATACTTTTTCAGGCTTCTGGGAAGTTTTTCCGACGTGGCGGTCTTTCCTCCAATCCGGTACCCTGGAAGGGCCGCTTTTTTCCCGCTTCCCTCTGATACAACCTGCTCTAAAATATAACGCATGGAAGCGCTGGTTTCTTCTGACAGCACCCCTTTTTTTACCGGATAAGAAAATTTGTGAATGGTTTCCCCATCTGCGCTGACGGCTTTCACTCCAAAATGGGGCGTAATCCGGTTTCCTCCATTGATAATGGCAGACACCGTCGTAATCAGCTGAATGGGCGTAATCTGGAACGACTGTCCAAAGGACACCGTGGCCAGTTCCACCAGTCCCATATTCTCCTTTTTGTGCATGATGGTACCGGCTTCTCCTGGCAGGTCAATCCCCGTCTTTTCCTTCAGGCCAAACTGCTCAAAGTAGTGATAATACCGGTCGATTCCCAGCCTCTGTCCCACGTCAATCAGCACCGGATTGCAGGAATTCATCATCCCCTGCAGAAACGTCTCTCCTCCATGTCCCCCTGTTTTGTGGCACCGGATTTTCCGGTCTTCCACAATCCGGAATCCAGGACAGGAAAAGGTATCGTCCAGTCCGACCACGCCTGCCTCCAGGCCTGCAGCTGCGGTTATAATCTTAAAAGTAGATCCTGGCTCATAGGTATCGTTAATGCAGGAATTTCTCCACATCTGATTCAGCAGTTCCTGGGTCGTTTTCCCATCTTCCGCTGCGTCTCGCGTTCCGGTGTTTCCGTCTAACTCAAAAGGAGCGTTTAAATCAAATTCCGGAGCGTTGACCATAGCCAGAATTTCGCCGTTTTGGGGATTCATCACAATCACGGAAACTCCCCTGGCCTGCTTTTTTTCCATTACCTGGCAAGCGGCCTGCTGGCAGTATGACTGGATATTCCGATCCAGGCTGATATAGAGGTCATTTCCAGCCGCCGGCTCCACCCTGTCTTCCGCTGCATTCTCAAGCTCCACTCCTTTTGCGTCCGTCATGGTAAGGATCCGCCCGTTCCGGCCTTTTAAGTATTTCTCATACTTTACTTCCAGGCCGATGATTCCCTGGTTATCCCCGCCAGTAAATCCCAGAACCTTGGAGGCCAGATTTCCGTAAGGATAATACCGCTTATAATCTTCATCCACCTTAACCCCGTCAAGTTTTTCCTTCCGGATGGCATCTCCCGTCTCTTTGTCCACATTGGTACGGATAATTTCCCTGGAACTGTAAGTTTCTACCTTTTTGCGAATCGTTTCCTCCGAACTGTCCAGGTAACGGCACAGCACCTCCACCACCCGATCCGGATCGGTAATCTGGTTGTGGATAACGGAAATCGTACACACCGTCCGGTTGTCTGCAATTACGGTTCCCGACCGGTCAAGGATCCTTCCCCTGGCCGCCTTAATGGTCCGCTCTCTCTGGTGAAGGTCTTCTGCCATCTGACTGTAATGATCCGCCCGATAAACCATAAGAAAAAACAGCCTTCCTAAAAGCACTGCCGCTGCTAAAAACGACAGAACAAACAGGAGGGCTATTTTTCCTCTATGGCAAGTCTGGTTTGTATTCATGGCGCTCCCTGCCTGCGCACTGTCATCCCTTTATATATATGACGGATGCCTTTCGGTTATTCCTGGGCATTTTGGGACGAACTGCTTTCCGGCGGGCTGCTTTCCGACGGCTTTTCGGATGTTTCTTTGACTGTCTCCGACAACGTTTCTTCCTCTGAAGTTTCTTCTGTTCCTTCTGACGGCTCAGGCAGCGTCTCCACTTCTTCGATTCCGGCCGGACTTCCAGGAAGCTCCGCTTCGCTTTCTTCCTCGCCTACAATATACTCGTCCGTTTCATATACCTTTGCTTCGGTCTCCGGTTCTGTACTTCCTTCCGTCTCCTCATTGACAATTCCATCTTCTTCGGGAAGCTGGTTCTGCAGTTCTTCTGGAACGGTTTCGATGTCTGTAGTCGGGAATACGTTTAAGTATGGAAGGGAATCTGTCAAAATCTTCTGGACAACCTGGGTAGCAAAGCTGCTGTGGGCCTGTTCTTTTCCAGGAAGATTCGGCGTATCGATGACTACGTATACCATTACCTGGGGATTGTCTGCCGGCGCAAATCCCACGAAAGAGACCAGATAGTTTTTAGCGCTTCTTGGATACTTTTCTGCAGTACCGGTCTTTCCGCCGACTTCATAGCCTGCTACCTGGGCAGCGCTTCCCGTGCCTTCGCTTACCGTTTTTTCCAGAGCCTGTTTTAAGAAAGCCGACGTATTTTCTGACACGGTCTCCCTGACCAGAACCGGTTCGATTTTCTTCTCTACTGCGCCTTCCTCATTTAAAATCTGCTTGACAATATGAGGCTCATAGTAATTGCCTCCATTAATGGCAGAAGCAAAGGCAGCCGCCATCTGAATCATGGTACAGTTATAATTCTGGCCAAAAGAGTTGGTTGCCAGGTTAGAGGAACGCATTTCTTCTGCCGGAAAGATAAGAGCCGAAGTATCGGCCTCGCCTGGCAGGTCAATATTGGTCTTCTGTCCAAATCCAAAAATATGCTGGTATTTTGCAAAATTTTCTCCGCCTGTCATGGCTGCAAGACGCATCATTACAACGTTGCAGGACTGCATCAGGGATTCGGTAATGGTTAAGGGACCATGGCCGTACCGGTTGACACAGTGGATCTGATGTCCGCCTACTTCCAGCACGCCGCCGCACTCCAGGGTCTCGCTGCCGTTGATAAATCCTTCTTCCATAGCCGCTGCCACCGTAAATATCTTTGACGGGGAACCAGGCTCATAGGAATCACTGACACAGAAATTACGCCACATCGTATTCCAGGCCACCTGCTGGCCCAGGGAGTAAATCTCCTCATCGGTATAGTATTTTGATACTTCCTCTTCCGTAATGGTCAGACCCTTGTCCCTGTTTTTCCGCTTATAATCGTCTACCGCTTCTTTTTTTCCAAATGTCCGGATTTCCTCATCCGTAAATTTTCCGTCTATATTTCTCGGATCGTTTAAGTCATACCTGTTTTTGGTAGCCATTGCTAAAATCTCGCCATTCTGCGGGTTCATTACAATGGCGGCGCTCATCTTACTGCCGATTCCGGATTCCCATTCATCAATATACTTTTCTGCGATTTTCTGGATATTGATGTCAATGGTAGACACCACCGTACTTCCGTTTTCCGCCTCTTTGATGACTCTTTCCAAATTGGTTTCTTCATTTAAATAGCCGTATTCCCTGCCGTTGATGCCAATCAGATCGTCATTGTAATACTGCTCGATTCCGTTCATGCCTTTGGAGCCGTTCTCATAGGAAAATCCGATAACGGTACTGGCCAAATCTCCATATGGATAGACTCTCTTGTATTGCGGTTCAAACCACACGCCTGCTACTTTATTGTCCAGCTTCTGCTCCGCTGCCGCCGTTTCTGCCGCCTTCGTATTGGCCTCAAACGCTTCCTTCTGATCCTGGGTCAGCTGTTTTTCATAATTAATATACGATTTCTTGGGGTTGTCCTCAATCAGCCTGGTCAGTTCCCCTGTATCGTACCCAAAGGTCTGGCTTAACACAGAAACCGTAGTAGCCAGGTATTTATCCTTATTGGATAAAATTACCTTCGGATCCAGAATCAGATTATAAACCTGTTCATTGACTGCCAGATAGGTTCCGTTCCGATCCATGATCTCTCCTCGCCGGTATGGTATGACCTGGCTGCTGTAATTCTGATGATCCAAAACAATCTGATTGTAGTCTTCCTGCTTATTTTTTACCAGATTATATAAAACCATAACTAATGCAAACAAAGCCAGCGTTATTACCAGAACGGTAATCGCCAGCTTTTCCTGCATGGTTTGCGTAAAAAGTCTTTTATTAGTATTTCGGGATCCCTTCATTTTGTCTTACATACTCGCTTTCCGTCTTGTTATACAAACGCACCTGATCCTTATTTGCATAGACCATACCCAGTTCTTCAGTTGCGACTTTGTACACGTAATCCAAATCTACGGAAGTTTTAATTCTGGTTTCTAACGCATCATTCTCTGCTTTTAAGTTCTGAATCTCCTGCTCTACACTGGCAATACTTTTTACCTTTGCAGTAATGGACGACTGAAGCTGGATGTAATTAATGCACAAAAACAGCGTGCACACTGCTGCAATGGTTAACGCGATGACATACGGAGCGTCCATATACAACGCTTTTGCCCGATTCCGTCTTACAGCTGCGCTGACCGGACGGCGTCTTTTCTTGGGTACAGCTCCTTCATAATGTCTCTCAGGCGCTGCTTTCCGGACAGTGTTTCCCTCTACATAGGTACTATATTCAGTTCTGCGGTGTGTATTCTGTCTCTTAGCAGCCATAATAAAACCTCCTGACTTTTATTGCCTTTCAAATACTCTCAATTTTGCGCTTTTGGAACGGGAATTGGCTTCTAATTCCTCTTTGGAAGGCAAAATAGGCTTGCGGGTAATAACCTTACCCTTACTTTTTCTGCCGCATACGCATACCGGAAAATCTGCAGGGCATACGCATGGATGTTCATTGGTTTTAAACCGTGTCTTTACCATCCGATCCTCCAGGGAATGGAAGGTAATAATCGAAAGTCTCCCGCCTGGATTTAAATGGTCAATCATAGCGTCCATCGCCTGATTTAAGACTTCCAGTTCTTCATTCAGCTCAATCCGGATGGCCTGGTAGGTTCTCTTAGACGGGTGCCCGCCTGTGGCTCTCACCTTTGCCGGAATTGCGGCCCGTATAATCTCATTCAGCTGGCCGGTAGTCGTAATTTCCGCTTCCTGCCTGGCCTTCACAATGTGCTTTGCAATATTTTTCGCGAACCGGTCTTCCCCATAATCCCGTATAATCCGGTACAGTTCCTGTTCGCTGTAATGATTCACAATATCTGCCGCCGTTTTTTCTTTTCTCTGATCCATCCGCATATCTAACGGCGCGTCTTCTTCTCTGTAAGTAAATCCTCTGTCCGGCGTATCCAGCTGATAGGAGGAAACTCCCAGATCCAGGTAAATCCCATCTACTTTTTCTATCCCTAAGTCCCTGAGGACTTTGTCAATCTCTACGTAATTGCTCCGAACGATGGTTACCTTATCCCGATATTCTTCCAGTCTGGCAGATGCCGCTGCGATAGCGTCTGCATCCTGATCAATGCCGATCAGCCTTCCGTGTTCTCCCAGCCGTCTGCATACCTCTAAGGCATGGCCGCCGCCTCCCAGGGTTCCATCCACGTAAATTCCGTCCGGCTTTACCTGTAAACTGTCTACGGTCTCGTAAAGAAGAACGGATCGATGTTCAAATGTCATATTCCGAACCCTTCCATGTTTTCTGCAATGTCTTCAATATCATCATAAGAGTTAATGGACAGCCATCTTTCCTTACTCCAGATCTCCAGATGGTTGCCGGTGCCTACCAGCACTGCTTCCTTTTCGATACCGGCGTACTCCCTCAGTACGGAGGGAATCAGGATACGTCCCTGCTTGTCCACTTCACAGGTGGTAGCTCCTGCTAAGAAAAAGCGGGTCAGTTTTCTGGCGCTGGCATTGGTTACCGGCAGGGCGGTCAGTTTCTTTTCCATCTCTGTCCATTCTGGATTCCCATACACAAACAAGCAGCTATCAAATCCCTTCGTTACCACGAATTCATCCCCTAGCTGCTCCCGAAACTTAGAAGGTACGATGAGACGTCCCTTCGCATCGACTGTATGATTGTACTCACCCATGAACATACGCATCACCTATTGCCGTTCTGGTACAACCAATCCACTTGGCCACCATTTTTTACCACTTTACTCCACTTTTTACCACTTGTACATTTATTCTATTACAGAACCATTGAATTGGCAAGGATTTTTTCAAAATTGACATAAAAAAAATAAGAACCGCCTTTTACAAGACAGTTCTTAAATAGCATTCCAAAAAATCAGCATCCGGCCGCTGTTTTCTTTTTCAGGGACCGGTGTTTTGCAATCAGGATAATGGCTGCCGCTGCTGCCAATACCATGGAAAGCGCCTGGGAAACTGCAATGCCGGTACCAAACAGCATCAGCTGGTCGGTCCTTAATCCTTCAATCCACGCGCGGCCGATTCCATAGCCTAACAGATAGATCCACAGCATCTCTCCGTCAAACTTTTTCCGCTTGCGGTACCACAGCATAAATATCAGCAGGCCTGCGTTCCACAAAGATTCATACAAAAAAGTCGGATGTACCTGGATATACTCAATCCCCTGTTCCACAATCTTGTGATCCAGAAGTTCCTGGGAAATCATAGCGGGATTTACGATGGACATCTTAATCCGCATAGCAAGCAGATTGTCCGTATAACCGCCAAATGCCTCTGCGTTAAAAAAATTGCCCCATCTTCCAATAATCTGGCCCAGAACCAGCCCCAGCACTCCGCTGTCCGCCATAGAGAAAAAGGAAAGCTTCCTCACTCTCGTAAATACAATTAATGTAAGCACGGCTCCAATCACACCGCCGTAAATGGCAAGTCCTCCTGCACGCAGGTTGAAAATCTGAAGCAGATTATCCTTGTAAGCGTCCCACTGGAAAATCACGTAATACAGTCTTGCTCCAATAATGGAAAAAATAATGGCATACAGTGCAAAATCCAGATAATCCTCCGGATTCTGGCCTCTTCTCTTTGCATCTGCCTGTGCCAGCCAGATACCGGCCAGCATTCCAGTACCGATAATGATTCCATAATAAGCAATGCGGAACCCAAATATGGATATGCTGTTGTTCAGATGCTCTATGGTAATGCCTAGGTTTACAAAACTAAGATCATATCCTTCTGCCATATCAAACACTCCTTCTTATTATTTTTGCTTCTTCCTTCTGCAAAAGCAAATCTCCTCCATTTTACTCCGAAAACCGCCAAAATGCAATCTCTTTCCCGATCCGTTTTTCTCTCTGTAATGCTGAAATATTTTTCTGATACGATTGAAAAAGCCCATTCCTTATGTTATACTTTATATTTGCAAAAGTGTGTAGAAAATGTATACGAACAATATAAGGAAAGGCAGAGACCCACAATTTACAGGGTTTCTGAACAGGTAAAGATAAAATGAAATTAGGTATCGTGGGATTGCCAAATGTGGGAAAAAGTACACTTTTTAATTCCCTGACCAAAGCCGGCGCAGAATCTGCCAATTACCCATTCTGTACCATTGATCCCAACGTAGGCGTTGTAAGCGTTCCGGATCCCCGTTTAAAACAGCTTGCCGCTCTGTACGATTCTGAGAAAATCACTCCTGCCGTCATTGAATTTGTAGACATTGCAGGTCTGGTAAAAGGCGCATCCAAGGGCGAGGGCCTGGGCAACCAGTTCCTTTCCAACATCCGCGAGGTAGACGCCATCGTCCACGTAGTCCGCTGTTTTGAAGACGGCAACGTAATCCATGTAGACGGAAGCGTGGATCCGTTAAGAGACATTGAAACCATTGATTTAGAGCTGATCTTCTCTGACATTGAAGTGTTGGACCGCCGCATTTCCAAAACTGCCAGAAGCGCCATGAACGACAAGTCCCTGGCAAAAGAGTTAGAGACTTTAAAGGCTTTAAAAGCCCATCTGGAAGATGGAAAGCTTGCCAGAAGCTATGAAGCTGCAGACGATGACGAAGCTGCTTTTATTGCAACGTTAAATCTCCTGACTGCAAAGCCGGTTATCTTTGCTGCAAACGTATCCGAAGACGATGTTGCGGATGATGGAAACTCCAATGAGCACGTGGCTGCAGTCCGCAAATTCGCCGCTGAAAACAACAGTGAAGTATTCGTTATCTGTGCCCAGATTGAACAGGAAATCGCAGAATTAGAAGACGATGAAAAGAAAATGTTCTTAGAAGACCTGGGCCTTTCCGAGTCTGGTCTGGACAAGCTGATCGCTGCCAGCTACCGTATTTTAGGCCTGATTAGTTATCTGACCGCAGGCGTAACCGAGACCCGCGCATGGACCATCAAAGTAGGTACCAAAGCTCCCCAGGCTGCAGGCAAGATCCACTCCGATTTCGAGAGAGGATTTATCCGCGCTGAGGTAGTCAACTACCAGGATCTGTTAGACTGCGGCTCCTATAACGGCGCTAAGGAAAAAGGACTGGTCCGCCTGGAAGGAAAAGACTATGTTGTAAAAGACGGCGATGTCGTTCTGTTCCGGTTCAACGTATAAATCATAAAATAGCTATTTGCAGACAGGGCTGATAACCGGAAGTTTCCGGCCGTCAGCCCTGTTTTCTTATTCTCTGATATTCTTTTTTAACGCTGCAAAAAGCAGAATCAACGCTGCGGTAATCAGAATATGGGAAATCCCTGCCATACCGGAAACTGCCGCGTCTGCCGCTCTGGTCAGAGCGATATTTTTTACCTGAATGTTTCCTCTGACCAGCATCATACTTACAACAAACGGAAGCGCGATATTGTACAATACGTAAAAGTTCCGGAACATCCTGCTCTCTGACAGTTCTTTATTTCTGCAAAATAACGCCACTATTAAAAACAGGAACATTCCGAGTACAAACAGGTGGGTGTGCATATAGCCCAGCATGGTTTCTCCCGTATATCCGTTATATTTTGTAAACTCCCTGTAAAATACTCCTGCCAGAATCGCCAAAACAAAATACACCATGGAAGTATTTATCATCTTTTTCATATTAATTCTCCTTTTTCATAGCGTTAAAGCCAATCAGAACGGTCCACACATAGGCGCAGGTTTTAGGAATCATCAGCATCCCAATCATTGGAACCGCATCTGCCCATAAAACGACCGGAATGTAAAATCCAAAGCTAAGCACAATGGTCAGCCACATATGGCGAAAGGCTTGATCCCGCTGGGTTCTGGCGCTTTGATAAAACAATATAATCACAAGCAGCCCTAACAGAGCAAACGGTATGTTGCGGTAAATTCCCCAGGACAGCGGCGCAGACGCGCTTGTCCACTGATTCTGCGGGAATAGGCACAGGGCAATGCGGGCAGCCGCCAGCCCGTACACCGCCAGAGTCAATCCGTTTTTCTCTTTGATGCGGTAACGGATTCTCCAGATATAGTACAAAATCACATAAAAAATCGTCATCGTAATGGAAGTAATAAATTTTCCGATTCCTAAAAGCGCAGTGAAATTATCCAGACCTGCGGTGCAAAGCGCGTAGGCCCTGGGAACCAAGTGAAACGAATCTCCCACTCCCAATACGACTGCCATAATACCGAACAACTGGTACTGCCGGTTTCCTCTGCTCTTTGCAATCATGTAAATTCCTACTGCAATGACAAAAATCAAATATACTGCGTCAAATGTTGTTTCTGCAATCGCCTGCATACAATTCCTTCTTTCTATTCTATGATTCTTTATAAATGACTCTCGAAATCATTTCCAGTATTCCTCTGCAGTCATACCTTCTGGTCATAATGGCCGAAAGCATCAGGGAAAAAATGATTTCAATAAATTGTTCCGGAGAAAACTTTTCGTCAAAGACTTCCATACGCACCTTTTTGTCATTCATCAAAGCCTGGTACAGCCCTTTTAGGATATGGCTCCAGGATTGTTCCATCCTCTGTCTGCCGTCCCGCTTTTCTTCCTCCAGAAAGCTCATGGGGTGAGACTGGAAAAACTGCGGATACCGTTCATCCCCCTGCTTTATGCTGTCAAACAGCCACTGGACACAGTCCGGAAACGTTTCAAAGGTTCCTTGAACTTCTGAAAAGTGAAAAATATCCTGCCAGATGCTTTCTATGGTTGCGGCCGCCAGCTCTGATTTGGAATCGAAATAATTGTAAATCGTCCCGACCGAAACCCCGCAGTCTGCAGCCAGCGCCCGAATGCTTACCGCCGCCCACCCCTGATGCTTCATTCTGTCTCTGCTTTTCGCTAAAATCGCTTCTCTGGAAGTCACAGCTGTATTCAAGAAAACTCCTCCTTTATGCTGGTAACTATCTCAACATGAACAGTGTTCATTTTACTCGGTCTTTTCCTTTCTGTCAAGTTAAAAACCGAATATCTTATCTATAAATCCCAGTTTCTTCCATATTGTTAATATTCTATTCCCATTCTGGCTGAAATTCCTTTTTCGTATGGATGGCGGATCATTTTCATTTCTGTTATATAATCTGCCAGTTCCTGCATCCTCTGGGATGGGTTCCTGCCTGTTAAAACAATTTCCAGTTCGTGAACGTCCTGCTCCTTTTGCTGCTTTAACCACTGGACTACCGCGTCTTCTGAAACCAGCTGGTAGTTGCAGGCTGCCATGATTTCATCTAAAATTACCAGGTCAAACTCTTCTGCCTGGGCTTTTACCTCTTCAAACTGATGGCTGTAATAATCTGCCGCTTCTTTTTTCTGCTGATCGGTCATGCGAAAGTAAAACCCAAATGTCTTTTTACATGGCATGACCTGGATTCCAGGAATTCCAGAAAGTACCGGTACTTCTCCTGAATCATCTGTTTTTAAGAAACGGGCAATCAGTACCCTCTTTTCTCTTCCTGCCGCCCGAACAGCCAGACCTAACGCTGCTGTTGTCTTTCCTTTTCCATCTCCGCAATAAATCTGAATCATCTCTTCCTCCTGTGATATTTAGCTTTTCCCTGTGAAAGAATCCGGTTAACGCCCCATATATTCCCGCACAAATCTGGAGACTTCCTGGCGTTTATGATAGCGCTCTTTGGTATAATATACATGAAGCCGGTCTTTTGCCCTGGTCATAGCTACGTAAAACATCCGCCGCTCTTCTTCCATATCGGCGTCCAGAGCCGCCTTGTTGTGCGGCGCAACCCCTTCGTTGGCGTCCGGAATATAGACTACGGGAAATTCCAGTCCTTTTGCCCCATGCATGGTCATAATTGCTACGCTTTCTTCCTCGTGCTCCGAAGCCTCCCTTGCTTCCTGAGACTTCTGCGCCAGCTGTTCCTTGTATTCTGCCATATGGATTTTCCATGCTTCTAACGTCTTATAACCTGCCGCGCTTTCTGCCAGCTGATCGGCAATCTCCATCAGCTCGTCCGCCTTCAGCCGTCTGGTTTCCGCGTATTCTTTCAAATAGTCGTCGTATCCGATTGCTTTCCGGATATAGTTGACAGCTGCCACCGGAGCCATCCCCTTCAGCATCGCCAAATCGTATTCCAGCTGATCCAGCCGGTCCAGCATCCATCCCCTGTCCTGATAAAACGATTTTAATTGTTCCAGATCTGCCTGGGGGCTGTCAAAGGCGTCCCTGCTGACATACCGCTTTGGACGGTTGATAATCCGAAGAAAAAGGCCTCTGTCCCTGCTTCCTTCTCCAATCTCCATATAAGAAAGCAGATCCCTTGCAATCCAGTGTTCGTAAATATTGGGAAGCAGATCCTTCATCCGGAAAGGGATGTTGTATTCCATAAACTTTTCCACCAGAAGCCTTGCCCCGATATTGGTGCGAAACAGTACCGCCACATCCCCATAAGACAGTCCGGCTTTATGATAGTCCCTGATTTCTTCTGCAATGGAAACCACTTCTTCCCTGGCATCCTCAAATACCCTGGTAATGACCGGCTTTCCCTGGCCTCTCACCGCCTGAAGCTCTTTGGGAAACCGCTTTTCATTGTGACGGATTAACCGTCCTGCCGCTTCTACAATTTCCCTGGAAGAACGGTAATTGACTGCCAGCAGCGTCTTTTTTGCCTGGGGATAGTCTTTTTCAAATCCCAGCATAATTTCCGGCCTGGATCCCCGAAACCGGTAAATGGACTGATCATCGTCCCCTACGATAAACAGGTTGTTTTCCGGAAGGGCCATCATTTTCACAATCTCATACTGAATCCGATTAATGTCCTGGAATTCGTCAATGAGAATATACTGGTATTTTTTCTGCCAGGCTGCCAGAATATCTTTTCTCTGGCGAAACAGCTCATAGCACATGGTCAGCATATCGTCAAAATCCACCAGCGAATTGGTTCTCAAAAAGTGTTCATATCCCTGATACAAACCTTTAAAAATATCTCCCCCGCAGTTTTTGGAGTAGTAATGCTCCAGACTCAGCATTTCTCCTTTTACAATGCTGATTTCTGTCAGAATGGAAGAAATAAATTCGGTTTCATCTTCTACGTCCAAATCCAGCTGTTCCATCTGTTTCCGGATACACTGGATTTTCTGATCCTCCCGTACAATATTATCTGCGGTAAACCCGTAAGCCAGCTTTAATATCCGGAAAAAGACAGAGTGGAAGGTGCCAAAACTGACCCTTCCACTGCTTGCTGTTTCTTCTTTTTCGGACATTTTATTATAGCGCTCTTCCATCTCCCTGGCCGCTGCCCTGGTAAAGGTAATGACCAGGATGGAAGACGGGCTGACGCCGCCGTAACGGGTCAGGTAACGGATCCGGTTGGTAATGACCGTTGTCTTTCCGGAACCAGGGCCTGCCAGTACCAGCATCGGGCCTTCTTTGTGCAGAATCGCCTGCTTCTGCGCCTCGTTAAATGCCATATTAATTCTCCAAACGTTCTATTCCTTTGCGGATTCTCTTTAAAGATTCTTCCTTGCCCAGCACTTCCATAATCTCGGTAGCGCCTGCCGGAGTCATCTGCTTGCCGGACACGGCGGTACGGATTGGCCACATGACAAATCCGGTCTTCACTCCCTTTTCGCTGACATACTGGGACAGCCTTTCGTAAAGAGCGTCATTGCTGAAATCTTCCTGCGCCTCTAAAATCGGCAGGATTTCACGCAGGGTCTCTAACGAGTTTTCCTGTGTAGTCTTCATCTTCTTATGGGCATACATTGCCGGATCATACCCTGGCAGTTCCTCAAAGAAATCAATATGCTCTTTAATGTCTGGAAATACTTCGATTCTGGTCTTTACCATTGCAGCAATCTTCTTTAAGTCCAGATCCTTTTTGATGACTTCTTTTAAATATGGCTCTGCCATTTCATAGAATTTGTCAAAGTCCATTGCTTTCATGTATTCGCCGTTCATCCAGCGAAGCTTGGTCATATCAAATACGGCTGGAGACTTGCTCATTCTGCGGTAATCGAACTCTTTTACCATCTCATCCAAGGAGAAAATCTCCCGATTGTCTTCCGGAGACCAGCCAAGCAGGGCTACGTAGTTGACAACTGCTTCTGAAATAAAGCCCTGGTCGATTAAGTCTTCATAGGAAGAATGGCCGCTTCTCTTGCTCAGCTTCTTATGCTCTTCATTGGTAATCAGCGGACAGTGTACATAAACCGGCACTTCCCATCCAAATGCGTCGTAAAGGCGGTTGTATTTTGGAGAAGAGGATAAATACTCATTGCCCCGCACTACGTGGGTAATTCCCATTAAATGGTCGTCTACTACGTTGGCAAAGTTGTAGGTTGGATAACCGTCCGATTTGATCAGTACCATGTCGTCCAGCTCATCGTTATTGACTGTAATATCTCCGTAAATCTCGTCATGGAAGGTAGTCGTTCCTTCTGTCGGGTTGTTCTGGCGGATGACGTAAGGTACGCCTGCAGCCAGTTTTTCTTCGATTTCTTCTTTGGAAAGGTTCAGGCAATGCTTGTCATATGCCATGATTTCTTCGCCGTTTACATTCTTTTTTAAAGAATCCAGACGTTCCTGGGTACAGAAGCAGTAATAAGCCTCGCCTTTTTCAATCAGCTTCTTTGCATACTCTAAATAAATGCCCGAAGCCTGGCGCTCGCTCTGTACATATGGGCCTACGCCGCCGTCCTTGTCCGGTCCTTCATCATGGATCAGACCTGTCTTTTCCAGGGTGCGGTAAATGATTTCTACTGCCCCTTCTACGTAGCGTTCCTGATCGGTATCTTCAATTCTAAGAAGAAAATCGCCTCCCTCATGCTTGGCAATCAGGTATGCGTATAATGCGGTTCTTAAATTTCCTACGTGCATCCGTCCAGTTGGACTGGGTGCGTATCTGGTTCTTACTTTTTTACTCATGGGTTCCTCCATTTGTCTGTTAATGACACAATCTTATTCCTGCCTATTATAGCGCGGGCAGGCAGAAAAAACAATCCCTTAACTGCCCTACTTCGAGGACAGACGGCCGATATTTTTAATCAAAACCGAGATTGTCCCATCCGGATTGGTAATAAATTCCACCCGATCCGGATTTCCATACTCTTCCATTGGAATGGTAATTTCAATCCCCGTATCTGTAGTCAGATGCTGCTTCTGGAATTTTTTAATGGTTTTTTCTGTCTTCGGCTCTACGACGGCGTCTGCCAGATTGTATTTATCCAGCTTTTCCACCAGCTCTTCCTGCATTTCGGGGCTGTCTGGAAATACCTTTTCTTTTACCGATTCTACCCGCAGGGTTCCGCTTTCTTCCAGCTCTTTGTAGATGACGTTCTTCACTTCCATCTTGCGCTCTGCATCGTCATCTCCATAATACTTTTTGTTGACCTGTTCCACTGCTTTTGTGACAATATCCATCCGGCTTTTCTGGGATAACGGTGCCTGGCATTCTAAGAACAGTTCAGAAAAATACAGCCGTTTTTCCCCATTGATCTCATACTTTTTTTCTGTCAGAAGAATGGAACCGTTAGACAAATCTACCACGCAGGCTTCGGAAAGCTTCTGGCCCTGGGCCGGCAGCAGCGCCCTTTGAAGAATAATGTGATTGCCGTTGCTTCCGTCTTCTTTCGTCTTTGTCTGATGGGTATAGGACGTCCGGTAATTCAGCTTTAAAATCCCCAGATAATCCTTTCCTTCGCAGCCAAATACCACAACTGCCAGGTCTCCTGACGGTATCTCAATGTTGGAATTCATAATCCCGAACAGCCGGTTGGCAAGGTCTTTACTGGTCTGTGCAAAGTTATTTGGCGTACACTCCTGAATCAGTCTCATGGCCTCAGAAGTATCGGAAAACTGACAGATTTTTACCTCGTCGCTTTCTGTAAATTTCTCAATATGTCCCTTCAGAAAGTCTGACAAATCGGTGCCCATTTCCATCTCATAATCAGAAAGCACCGGCATTCCCATAGAGGAATCCAATATGTGGATAATGCCGGTTTTCATTATCATATCGTCTTTTAACATAATCTCTCTTATCCTTTAAATGGTCAAAAGCAGATGCTTTAATTCTTCTACCGTTTCCACAATCCAGTCTGCTTCTGCCTGTTCTAATTCTTCTCTGTCTCCATAGCCGAACAGTACGCCTACGCTGTCCAGGCCGTTTTCTTTTGCTCCTAAAATGTCATGTTCCCGATCTCCTACCATGACAGCTTCTTTCTTTTCCGGAATGCCGGATTCTTCTAATACATAGCGGACTACGTCCCCTTTTTTTACCCTGGTTTCCGCCATATCAGCCCCGCCAATAAAGGAAAAATAGGAATCCAAATGGAAATGGGAAAGGATCTGTCTGGCAAAATGCTCTGGTTTGGAAGTCGCAACCAGCAGGGTTTTTCCTGCTTCTTTTAATGCTTGTAACATCTCCTCCATGCCAGGAAACACTTTGTTTTCATACAGGCCTGTTACGGAAAAATACTCCCTAAATACCTGGATGGCTTCCTCTGCCTGGCTCTCTGAAAAGCCATAATAGTTCATAAAACTGTCCTTTAACGGCGGCCCGATAAAACAGCATAAATTCTCTAATTCCGGTTCGCTGATCCCAAACCGTTCCAGCGCGTACTGGACAGATTTGGTTATTCCTTCCATAGGATCGGTCAGCGTCCCGTCTAAATCAAAAAGAAGGTATTGTTTGGACATAGTTGGTCTCCTTTTTCTTATTTGTTCCATCTTTTTTCTGCCTCTTCTCTGGTAAAAAAGACGGTATTTCCAATTACCGTATCAGAAAATACGCACAGGCCTTCGCAGGCGCCAATCGTATCGATGCTGAACGTCTGTCCCTGAGGCGTATCCATTACTTCTACTGCATGACCGGAATAAATTTGATTTTCTTCTATATAAAAAAGCTCCTGCCCCTCTTGAACTGTTTTTTTCACTGTTATCCTCCTTGCTGTATTTGAGCAGCCTCATACCATTTTCTGTTCTATAATATCATCATAACAGGCTCAAATCAATAAGGCGCCGAATATCCGGAGAGGATTTTTTCAACCGTTCACTTTTTTCCTTTTCACATTCCCAAATTTCTAAAAAATATATAAACTTTTCTGTCTGGTCTTGACTTTTAATTTTTATGTGTTATATTACATATAGAACAAATGATACAGATGTTTTCAAACAACATCTACATTCAAAATCTGGTATTGCAAAAAGGAGCGATGATTTATGTTAATGCCTAGACTATTTAATGAAAACCTATTCCAGAACTTTTTTGATTTTCCATTTGCTGATTTTGGAAGCTATCAAGAGACCGGACTGATGAGTACGGATGTGAAGGAAGGCGATCAGGGATATGAAGTTACCATGAATCTGCCTGGCGTCCAGAAGGAAGACGTCAAAGCCGAATTGCAGGACGGCTATCTGACGATTCATGCCTCTTCCAATTCCAATAAAGAAGAAACCGACCGTTCCGGCCGCTACATCCGGAAAGAGCGTTACAGCGGTTCCTGCAGCAGAAGTTTTTACGTAGGAGATCAGATTACGGAAGAAGACATTAAGGCCCGTTTTGAAAACGGTACGTTAAAGCTTCTGATTCCCAAAAAGGAAACCGCTGCGCAGGTAGAAGATACCCATCGGATTGCCATTGAAGGATAACCGCCAAAAAGCGCGGATCAGTCTCGAAAACGACTGTTCCGCGCTTTTCTTATATAAAAATCTCTTTCATAATCCCGTTTTCCATATCTCCGATATGATAGATATGCTCTAACACATCAAAGGTTTCTTCCAGGTTGTGGCGGGCCTTTCCCCATCCTTTTCCATCGGTAAACCAGACAAACGTAAATCCGTTGATCTCTTTGGCTTCCAATGCCAGGGTCTTGTAGCTTCGCGCTGTTTCATTGAGCTTGGAACCGCCGCTCCCGTAAAAGTTCGTCTCAATCCCATAAATCATGGACGGCGTTTTTACTACAAAATCAAATCTCTTTTCCATTTTTCCCTGGTTGGAAACAGCAGAAAGGTCGATTCCCCATTTTTCTGTGATCTGGTAAATGTACATCTCTTTAAAATACGTGGAATCTTTTATAAATCCAGCTTTCTGGATAAACTGTTCCACCAGATCTTCCATCAGGTGACCGCCCCTGTTTTTCCTGCCGTTGGAGTCCAGTCCCGTTTCCACGCCTGTGGCATAATCCACCAGACTGTGTATCATGTGGTGTTCCAATAGGTCAAATAATCCGGTCTGCCGCATAAAATATGCGTATTTTGAATAGTCCTCTTCTGTCAGCAGGAAATTTTCCGGCTTTTTAAAGGAGTATAAGACCCCTCCGTCACTGTTCTGACAGTAAATCTCATCTGCCCGCACAGCCAGAAGCAAAGGAATGCATCTTAAAACTTCCGGATACCGTTTCAGCAGATCCAGGAAATCCTCCTCTATGGTTTTAGAACCGATTAGGGAATTTAAAATGTTTAACTCCACCGTAACGTCCTTTACATTGCGGTGTACCTTTTCAAAGTCCGTATAATAGCCGTAATCTGCAATGCTGTCCCGAAATCCGGACAGCCATTCTGAGAAGTTTCTTGCCATATTACCCCTTCCTCGCATCGTTCTCTTTCTGCACCCCAGCCTGCCAGTTCCAGGTTTCCCCTGCCTTTAGCCTTACCTGCAGTCTGTCTGTTTCCAGCGTCCATTCTTCTGAACCGGATTTTTCCGGCTTCTCTGGCCTTGCTGCCCCAAAAATGCCTTGTACGGTTACGTCCTGGTCTATCGCGGAAGTCAGGGTAATGGACATTACTTTTCCTTCTTTCATGCGGGCAGATATACAAATTCCCCCAAAGCCTTGAAAGCCCTGAAAGGAAAGACCTTTCTGCTTCCATTCTTCCGGTACGGCAGGAAACAGAATCACCCGTCCTTTTTCTGTCTGCAAAAGCATTTCCTGCAGGGCGTCCGCTGCATACATATTGGCTTCCAGGGTAAACGGCCGGTAATGGAAGGTGCTGTAACCCCGCTTTTTGTAGTCTCCATTTAAGTGAAATCCATTGGAGGAACAGAAGCTTTCCCAGAAAATCCGCAGTCTGTCCCAGGCTCCTTCCCCATTGCCCTGAATTCCATACAGGTGGGACATCCAGGCAAAGGAAAATCCAACCCACATACCAGTGCCTAAAAACTCATAATCCGATACCACTGCATCCACAATCCGCCGGTCTTCCTGCTTGTCATAGCCAATCAGATGCAGCGGGCAGATAGCCAGGGCATTGGACAGGTGGCGATGGGATTCTGTCAGGATTTCATCGGGAGACAGCATCAGCACTCCTCTGTCGTCTACTGCCAGATCCGGAAGCTTTTTTAGAATATTCTGCCACCTTTCCAGCTCTTTTTCTTCCCCCAGTTCTCTGGCATACTCCGTCAGTGTCTGATACAGATAGCGAAGCAGCGCCAGATCGTAGTTGCTGTTAGGCGTTACCCAGGACTCTGTTTCGTCGTCGTGTATCTCCGGCGAACTGGACACCAAAAGACGGTATTTCCCATCCTCGCCCTCTTCCAGAAGGCTGGTTATGCAGACTGCCGTCTCCCGCATATAAGGCCAGGCCCGCTTGATCAGAACGTTTCGATCCCCTGTATAGCGGTAATAAAGGTCAAAGGACTGGCAAAGCCAGATCTGCTGGGTCGGGCTTAACGAATACATCGGCCAGCCGCCTAAAGGCTGGCCGTCTATGGTCATTACTCCTGGCAGACAGATTCCTTCTGTACCGTAAAATTTCTTTGCAAACTCTCTGGCGGCAGGTCTTAACTCCCATAGAAAATCCAGGAATGCTTCTCCTTCTTCCCAATGACCCGCCTTAAAAAAATGGGTGTAGGAAAGCTGGGTATTTAAATCGTTGTGGTAGTCCCCTTTCCAGGGCGGCAGGCAGCCGTCGTCCGCTGTCCATACTCCCTGGAGAGGCATGGGAAAGCAGCCCTTTCTGGAGCAGGATGCAAACAGATAGTTGGTCATATACCATTGTTCTTCTGCCAGCTTTTCCGGAAGATGAACCGAACTTTTCTTCCAGAAGTTTTTCCACCACTTCCTGTGACTGGCCTGATAAGCTTCATAGCCGGCTTTTATCTGGCTGCGCAGAAGCGCTTCTGTCTCCTCAAGCCAGTTTTCTCCGTCGTCTGAACTGCTTATCCGGTAAAAGATCAGGGTTTTCCCCTCTTCTTCGCGGACAGCCGCCGTCACGCCATAAGAAAACCGGTCCGTTACCGGCTGGACATAACGCAGAATACGGATTCCATCGGAAGCAATCCGTTCCTCTTGTACCGGACATGGGTAGTGCAGATTTTTCAGACTGCCCTGGGAAATTTCCCTGTGATCCGGATCGTATTTTCGGGTGTTTTTTTCTTCTTGTGTTCCAAAAGCAGGATGTTCCAGCTCCAGAGAAAAAAGGGGTGGGACTGCTCCCACCCGAATCATGCCGGTTTTGTTTTCCGCATGGCAGACTGCCTGGATGCAGATAGTCTGCTCGTTTCCCTTTACGTTCAGCTCTGCCTGCGCCTGTTTCAGATCCAGGCTGTATTCCACTGAAGCGCTCTCAGGGAAATGCAGAATCAGCGTTCCTGAGGGCAGCTTGGTCGGCGCCGGTTCCTGGTAAGGCGCATCGAAAATACGACGGATCTCTGTTGTATTTTTTTCTTTTGCCAGACGCACCAGATTACGGTAGGTAAATTCGGGAGCAGCGGTGTGCTCCAGCCTGGTTCGATCCCAGATATCGGTCCGGTCCAGGCTGAAGCGGATTCCATTGGAAGGCCCCCATATCAGACAGCCTGTCTTTCCATTTCCCAAGGGAATCCCCTGATCCCAGCTGGAAGAAGCTTCTGGAAACTTCCTCTTAAATCTCATACCAGATAATCTCATTGGCCTTCATATCCAGGTGGAAGCTGGTTCCATCTCCCCTGTAAACAGTGGTTTCCTGAGGTTCATAGGTATTGTTTACAACACAGAACTTGCCGTTCTCTACATATGCATGAACTTCTACATTGTAGTTGGTGCTGAACCATTTGTGCAGGTTGTCCTCATCATGGGCGCTCCACAAAATAGAACGGTACAGCAGACGGCTGTTTTCAAAGCTGTATGGAAGTCCGCTCATGTATACGGCACGGCCCTTTCCAAATTCATTTACTGCCAGGTTGACACGTTTGTCTGTTTCAACCAGCACTTCTGCGCCTTCCAGGGCATACATATTCTTCTGGTTTTCACCAAAATCGATAGTTCCCTTGCTGTCCTCGGTAATAAAGTGACTGTGGGTATCCCAGTTGTACTTGTCGTATCCAAGCGTAAAGCCTGTCTCTTTTTCAATTCCAAATACGTTGGCTAACTGGATAAACCGTCCGTTTGCCTGATGGCCGGTAGGTTCACCGATTCCGATTAAGCCGCCGCCTTCATAAACAAATTTCTTAATTGCAGAAACGATAACCGGATTGCTCCACCAGTCGCCGCCTGTATGGGCAGTATCTGCATCGCCTACATTTAAGATAACGTCAATATCGTCTAAAATAGCCGGATTGTCCAGAATATCCTGGAAGCTGATAAATTTCACGTCAAATGGCGCGCCGGACAGAGCCTCGATAACGCCGGCATAGAAATAATTTTCTTTGTGGTAGATGGCGTGGTGAACCATATGGCAGCCCCATGCTCTCATCTTGCCCCAGCAGTTTAATACGGCTACTTTCTTGATGCAGTATGGTACGCAGCCCTTCATATTGTCATATAAGGTTCTGAATTCCTTGCACACAGAGTCTACATACTCGATAAAGTCTGGGAACTCCAATGCCAGCTTTAAGTATCCGCCGTATCCAATGCGGTCAATCGGCTTTCTTAAAATTGCTCTTCTGGCAGTTACCCAGTTAACCTTTGCTTCTTTTACCGGATCTCCGCCTTCGTGGAAGGTATCTGGGAAGAAGTATGGAAGCAGACGGCCTTCCGTATACGTTACGCCTTCAATGTCGCTGATCAGACGAAGGGTAGAGCCGTTTCCGACGCTTCCTACTACCGCGTCTAAGCCCATGGTCTTAAACTCTTCCATAAATGGCTCGGTTCCAATCCAGTGGTCGCCTAAAAACATCATGGCTTCCCTGCCGCATTCGTGGGTAATGTCTACCATCTCTTTTACGATTTTTGCAACTTCCCGACGCTGGAATGCCTGGAAATCCTGGAATTCTTTGCTTGGAATCCGGTACTGGTTGTTGTAGTATCCCTGGTCAATGATGTATTCCGGATGGAACGGGTATCCTGCTTCTTTTTCAAACTGCTCTAAAATGTATGGGCTGACGGATGCAGAATATCCGTACCAGTCTACATACTTTTCTCTGGCCAGTTCGTCGAAAATCAGCGTAAACTGATGGAAGAATGTCGTAAAGCGCAGTACGTTTACATATGGATGTTCTTCAATAAACTTACGCAGACGCTTTAAGGTGTATGCATGGGTCTTTGGCTGGCGGACGTCAAAGGTAATCTGGTGTTCTACATCTTTCCAGCCATTGGTAACGGCATTGTACATATGGACCGGATCCCACATAATGTATGCAAGGAAGCTGACGGTATAGTCATGGAATGCTTCCGATGCTACCGTTACTTCTCCGGTTTCTTCGCTGTAACTCCAGCGGGCTGTTGGAACAACTTCTCCGGTTGTACGGTCTACGACTTCCCACCAGCGGGTAATATCGTCTCTGGTGTTAGGCTTTAACATATCCGGATACAGGCCCTTCATCAGCTTAATTTTCAGTTCTTCCCCATCGGCTGTATAAAATGGGGTCATTACATACATCTGCTGGATTTCTTCCGGATTCTCCAGCGCCCATTTATTATCTTTTCGGGTGGTATAATATGTGGAATAAATCTTTGCATCTACATTGCAAAGTTCTTCTGGAAAATCCGTTCCATCACAGTCCCGAATGGCATCTGCTCCCCACTGCTCCATAATTTCTAAAGTCTGCGGAATTACATCCAAATCTGTGGGAATGGTTACCCGTCCTTTCTTTTGTTCCATCTAATTCATTACCTCCTAAAAAATATGTCTTTTTACTTATACTGTCTGTTATAAAGCCAAAGCAGGAAAATCAGTCCTGCCAGTCCAAGAAGCATGGTGCACAGCCCGCCTGGACCAATGTTGCGCTGCCCCACGATGACCAGGGCCACACATACGAAAAATACGATTGCTATCAGAATTCCGGTAAGAATCTTCTTTGTACTCTCGTTCATTTCTGCTCCTCCTTATCCCTTCAAACCGCCCAGGGTCATTCCTTCTGTCAGCTTCTTCTGGACGCACATATACAAAATCAGAGTCGGCAGCATAACGATTACCAGTCCGGCATACATCTGGCCGTACTGAACCGCAGAACGCTGGGCCGCCATCAGATTCATCAGGCCCACCGGAAGGGTTTTTAATTCCGGCTTGGTCAGCATGGTCATGGAAATAATGTATTCATTCCAGAATGCCAGGAAATTAAAGAGTACAACCGTCACAATGCTTGGTTTTGCCATAGGCAGAATTACCTGAACCATAGTTCTGAAATAACCGGCTCCATCTACATAAGCCGCTTCCTCATAGTCTCTTGCAAGAGATTTAAAATAACCGGAAAGCAGATAAATGGTAAACGGAAGAGCTGTTGCTGCATATACAACTGCCAGGATGAACAGGTTATTTAAGAAGAACGGATGCCCGATGGTCTTTCTTAAATACGTATCTCCATTGCTGAGCATTAAAAAGATCGGCACTACAATGTAGTTTACATTAATAAACAGTCCTGCCATAAACATAACATTCCAGAATTTGGAACTGCGGAATTTAAATCTTGCCAGTACATAAGCGGCAGGAAGCGCAATTACAATCAGAAGCGTAATTGCCAGGGCTGTTACAATAATGGAATTCAGCATATAGGAGCCCATGCTCGCCTTCTGCCATGCGTCCACAAAGTTCTGGAAGTAGAATCCGGCTGGAAGCGCCCAGGGGCTTCTGTAAAATTCAGAGTTTTCCTTAATTGAGGCCATAAATACCCAGGCCACAGGAACAATGATTAACAGTGCAAGGAAGGATAACATCAGATAAATCAGAACCTTGGCAAACTTTGATGTTTCTTTGATTGCACCCTTCGGGGTTTTGCTCATCTCTCGTCCCTCCCTTAAAATTCAACTTCTTCTCGCTTAGTGACCGCATTGAGAATACCGGCCAGAATAAAGGAGAAGAGAAATACAACGGTACCAATGGCCATACCATATCCATAAGAAGAGTTGGTATAAGCTTCCTGATACATATAACTTAAGAATACATGGGATGCACCGTCCGGATTGCCATTGGTCATGGCTTTTACGAACAGAAAACTCATGTTGATGGTACTGATAATAAAGAACGTCAGCGTAGTTCTGATGTTAGTCCAGATTAACGGAAGGGTAATGGAAAAGAACTGGGTAATTCTTCCAGCGCCTTCCAGACTGGCAGATTCATACAGACTTTCCGGCACATTGGCCATACTTGCCATATACATAACCATGTAATAGCCGATTGCCTGCCACACCATGGCTATGGCAATACTGTAGATAACCAGCTTCCGGCTGCCCAGCCACAGAATCGGATCTTCCGCTCCTGCCGGCCCTCTGAACAGGTTTAAAATTGAGTTCAAAAGTCCCTGGCTTGGATCGTAAATTGCAGAGAAAATCGCGCTGATAACTACAACGGACAAGATATTCGGGATGTAGAATACGATTCTGAAAAAGTTCTGTCCTTTAATTTTCTCTCTGCTGAGAATTGCCGCAAAAATCAGCGCCATGGAAAACGTTACGATCGTAACCACTACAATCAGCAGTATTGTATTCTGAAATGACTGGTAAAACTTATCGCTTTGAAACAGGGTTTTAAAGTTTTTCAATCCAACAAACTGTTTTTCTGCCGTATATCCGCCCCATTTATACAGGGACATCCGGAATACGTCAAATGATGGAATGATCATAAAAATAATAAACAATATGGCTGCAGGAGCCAGACAGAAAAATACAAACCTGCCCTGTCCTTTCCCTCTATTCCGCATCTGCTCATCTCCATTCTTCCGAAAGCGTCTTCTCCCATTTTCAGAGAAAAAGCAGCCGGTATCTGGTTTTCTGTTACCGGCTGCCTTTTCCTGCCTGTAAGATTATCCGCAGGTCAGACTGTTATTTTTATTTCAGGTTTGCTCTCAGAGTCTCGCTGTCTTTCTTAATCTGCTCAACCCACTCTTCCTGTGTCTTATCGCCAGTTACCAAAGCGTTTACCGGATCAAAGAAGGTGCTGCGAATGGTAATTCCTTCAACAGGTTCTGTAGTTGCAAATGCATCCATAACAGCTACTGCGCCGGTATCATAAATGCTGTAGTAAATTGCTGCGTCGCCTTCCAGTTTTGCAGACATACCTTCGATTGGCTGTACTGCTCCGCCTTCCTTTGCGAAGATCTCTGCTGCCTTGTCAGAATACATAAATGCGATGAACTGCTTGCCTGCATCCTGGTTTACAGCGCCCTTTGGCATCCAGATCTGCTCAAAGAAGGTGTAAGAAGCTCTTTCGCCGCCTTCGGTAATTGCCGGAAGTGCGGTAAAGCCCCATTCAAAGCCTTCTGCACGAGGAGCCTCTGCCATCTCGCCGATTACCCAGTTGCCGTTTGGCATAAACAGCGCTTTGTTGTCCAGAATTAACTGCTGGTTCTTCTGGAAGTCGTTGTCGTTTGCATTTGCAGGAGTGGTGCTCTCTGTATAAGTAGCCAGTTTTGCTACAATATCAAATGCCTGCTGTGCTTCCGGAGTATCCCAGATTCCCTCGCCGTAACGAAGTGCTTCCTGGAATTTCTCATTGCCCATGCTCTCATGAAGCAGTGCATAGAAGAATGCGTCAAAATAGCCGGTAGTCGGATAAGTAAACAGGGCAATGCCTTCTGCCTTTGCCTTGTCGCCTAACTCCCACATCTGATCCCAGGTCTCAGGAACTTCCCAGCCCTTGGTCTCAAACAGGTTTGCGTTGTAGAACAGTCCGCATGGGCCGTAGAACATTGGCATCAGATAAGTCTTGCCGTCTCCATATGGATTGGTAATGGAGTTTTCGGTAAATCCAGGAAGAATCTTATCGCCAACCTTTGCTTCTTCGCCAGGAACGGTCATCTCTAATACATCGGTCAGTTCTACTACGTTGTTGTCCTTTACGAAGGTCTCGGTCAGAGCCTGCTCAGAACCTACTGCACGCATAATAACGTCCGGATAGTTTCCTGCCTTCATATCTGGGGTAATGATGTCTTCCAGCTTCTTATCTACAATCAGATTTACCTCAATACCGGTCTCCTCTGTAAATGCCTTGGCTACAGACTCCCACATTGGCTTGCCATATGCGGTCTCTACTGCCGCTACGGTAATGGAACCGCCTGCTGCTGCCTCGGTCTCTTTGCTCTCTTCCCCTTCTGTTGCTTTTTCCTCTGCTGCTGTAGTAGCTGCTTCGGTCTGGGATGCTGCAGTGGTATCAGCTTCTGTGCTGCCGCCGCCGCAGGCAGTAAGGCTGGCTGCCATCACTGCTGCCAGAGTAAGACTTAATACTTTCTTGGTTTTCATAATACAAACTCCTCCTTTTTCTAAAATCAGAGATTTCTTGAACTCTTATACTAACATTACCCTTTTAAGCGTCTTTTTTCAACGCTTATTTTGCTCAGTTTTTTATAATTCTTGTCTTTTTTTAGTTTTTATGGTATTATACAAAACAGAAATTTGCTTTTTCTGCAATTTTTCTATTTTTGTCGACTTCTATCAAACCGCCTTTCTGTCCCTGTTGTTTTTTTGTACATTTTCTACACATATGATTTTTTATAAAAATTTCATTCTTTAACACTTTGCCATATCAGTCAAAACCGTCTGTTTTAGCGGGACAATATTTCTAAATCTAAAGCGAGGAATCCTTATGAGCAGTTTAAAATATCCTTTAAACCTGGATCCGGATGCAGTCCATTCCATCCGTCTTCTTTACGTAACCGTTGCCAACGACGAAGGCGACTGGCCAAGTTTTATGCATTCCCATCATTTTACAGAGCTGTTCTATGTAAAGTCCGGATGCGGCCGCCTTCTTGTGGAAGACCAGTCTATTCCTATTGAAAAAGACGACCTGATTATCGTCAACCCCAACACGGCCCATACGGAATGCTCCGATCCCAGGCAGCCTCTGAGTTATATTACCATCGGTGTGGAAGGCCTGAACTTCTCCTTCCAGAAAGAAAAAGAATACAGCATTTTTAACTGTGCCAAGGTCAAGGACAATCTTCTTTTTTACTTTAATTCCATGCTTTCTGAAATGGAGCATCAGGCAGATGGATATCAGGAAATCTGTATTTCGATGCTGAACATCCTGACCATCCATCTAAAGAGGATTACCCATTCGGCTTTTGACGTCATGGTATCGGAACGCTCCAACCGGATATGCGCCCGCATCAAACGGCACATTGACTCCAACTACCAGGATACCATTACGTTAGACTCCCTGGCTTCCCTGGCCCATCTGAATAAATATTATTTTGTTCACGCCTTTACCAAGGCTTACGGCCTGTCTCCCATCAGCTACCTTAACGAACGGCGGCTCCAGGTCAGCAAAGAACTGCTGGAAACCACCGATCACAGCATCGCCGAAGTAGCACAGCTTTCTGGTTTTGCTTCCCAAAGCTATTTTTCCCAGAGTTTCCGGAAAAGCTGCCATATGACGCCTGGGGAATACCGGCGAAAGGTCCAGCAGAAAAACAGCGCCGCGCGCCCCTAGGAATACACCAGTTTTGTCCTGCTTCCCTTTCCTCCGCTTTCCGCAGGTTTTACCAGAAGTTTTACCGGCATCTGGTTCTGGATCCGTTCTACATGGGTAATCAGGCCAATGGCTCTGCTGCTTAAGCTGTGCAGATTCTCCAGGGCTTCCATTACCACGTCCAGTAAATTGTCGTCTAAGGTGCCGAATCCCTCGTCCAGGAAAAACAGTTCCAGGGAGGCATGGCTGCTTAACTGGATCTGGGCGGAAAGAGCCAGGGCCAGGGAAAGGGACGCCAGAAACACTTCTCCTCCGGACAGCGTATTGACTGCCCTCCGGATCCCGCCGTTTTTAAAGTCCACAATCTGGAAATATCCCTGCTCACCGCACTCTAGTTCATAGGTTCCGCAGGAAAGCTGATAAAGGAGTTCCGACGCCTCCCTGGAAACGTACTGGAGTTTTTCCTTTGCCGCATATTCCACAAACCGCTTTCCTTTTATCAGGCCTTCCAGCTGTGAAACCAGCGCCTGGCGGTGCTCTTTTTTCTCATATTCCCGAAGCAGGTTTTCTTTTTCTTTTAATCGGATCTGACCCTGGGCCACGCTGTCCAAAAGCCGTATCCCTTCCGTCCGCTTTTCTTCCAAATCCCGTTCCATTTGCTGAACTGCCGCGGTTAAGGTCTGCCACTCTGTCTCGTCCAAAGTCTGGCCCTGTATCTGCTTCTTTTTTTCTTCAATCTGGCCGGAAAGGGCTGCCATTTCCTCTCTGTATCTGCGGATTTTCTCTTGCAGCTGTTCTGCCTTGTCTGGTTCCAGTTCCCAATTTTCCAAAACCGCTTCCATGTAATGGTCTGTTCCTGCAAGTTGTTTTTTCAATCTGGGACAATTGGAAATTCCTTGAAGAAGCCGGCTTTCTGCCTCTTCCCAAGCCGTTTTTGCATAAGCGGCCCCTGCTTCTGCCACTTTTACGGCTTCTTTTGCGTTTGCTTCCGCCTGCCTTCTGCTTTCAAACTCTGCCTCTGCCTGTTGTCCGGCTTTCTGGATGGTTTCAATTTCTTCTGAAATTTTATCCAGTTCTTTCTGACTTCCTTTCTCCTGCCCAATCAGCTGCACAATCTCTGCCTGAAGCCGGAGCATAGCCGCTTCTGTCTCTGCCTGTCTGGTCTCAAATCTGGCTTTAGAAAGTTCTAGCTCCATTGTTTTGCGGCTGATTGCTTCCAGTTCTTCCTGTACGCTTCTCATTTCCCTTTCTGCATATTCCAGTTCTGTGCGAAGGCTTTCCGACTGCTGATCCATATCTTCTGCCTGTTTCTGCATGGTTTCAAACGTCAGGCCGGAAAATCTTGGTTCCCCTTTAGTTTCTTCTGACAGCTGCTTCAGCCGGAGGATCCACTCTCTTCTCTTATGGGAAAGTTCTCTTTGACGGTCTTCCTCTGTCTCCAGCTTTGCCTTTCCCGCCGACCATTTCAGCTGAATCTGGGAAACTTCCTTCTGTAATCGTTCTTTTTCCTGTTCAAACTGTTCTATCCGACGGGAGGAATCTTTCGCTTTGGCATCCGTGTTTTCGCCTTCCTGGAACATACCGGACAAATCTTTGCAGATGGATCCGCAGACCGGACATGGCTCGCCTTCTTTCAGCGCGCTTTGGAACGCCTTTATGATCCGTTCCTGCTCATCTTTCCGGCATTGGGCAATTGCTTCTGTCAGACGTTCCTCCTGCTTTTTCTTCCGGTTCCATTCCTGTTCCAGTCCCTCTGTTTGTTCAAGCAGGGCCGCCCGCAAATCCTCTGTCTTTTTTTGCTCCTGGTCATTTTTCTTAAGTTCCCGCTCTGCCAGCGCTCCCTCCTGGACGTTCTTTCGCAGACTGGCAGACACCCGATTTTCTTCCAGTCTGTTCTGAAGATCGTTCTGTCTTTTAGCCGCTCTGTTTTTCTGCTCCAGACAGAAAACTTCCCTCTGCCTGATCTCTGACAGTTCCTGAGCCAGCTCCTGGATCTGTCCGTTTCGCTGATTTTGTTCCTGCCAGAGCCGATCCAGTTCCAGATTCTTTGGAAGCGCCAGTTCTGCTTTCTGCTTTCTGTCCAGAAGTTCCGGTATTCTGGCTTCCTCCTGTTTTGCGTTCTTTAAACTGTTTTCAGCCGATTCTTTCTTTGCTGCCGCCAGGCTGACTTCCTTCTTTCTGGATGCAAGGGCAGAAAGGGCTCTCCCAAGTTCCTGTTCTTTCTGCCTGCAAAGCTCTTTTGCCGGTTTTACGGATTGTATTTCTTCTGACAGCGCCAGTTTGTTTTCCCAGTCCGAAACCTGGCTTTCTCCTGCCAGAAGTTTGCTGAGCCGGCGTTCGTAAAGGGACTGTTCTTCTAAAAGCTTCCTAAGCGCCTGCTTTTCTTCCAGCGCCTGTTTCAGCTGTTCTGCGTTTTCTGATAACGCCTGGTATTCCTGCTCCCACTTTGTCCTGTTGTTCCTTCTCTCCTCCAGAATTTCTCTGGAAATCTCTTCATATCCAGACAGACGCCCCCGTAAATTCTCCATTTCATGGCTGAGAACCTTTTTTTCTTCCCCAATTCGTTCTGACAGCTGTTCTCCGTATTCTTCCAGATGAAACAAACGTTCCAGCATCTCGTTCCGCTCTTTTCCAGCAAGCATTAAAAACTCAGAAAATTTTCCTTGCGGAAGTACGACCGTTCGCAGGAAATCCTCTTTTTTTAATCCTATCAGCCTTTCGCAGGCTTCGTTTACGGCTGACGTTCCTTCTTCTAAAATCTCTATCCGACCGTTTTGAATCTCCTTTAACACGCTTTTGGAAACGGGTTTCCTGGACGCGTCTTTATTTTTTACAAACGTGCGATCCACCTGGAAGATCCTGGGATTTGGGCCGGAAATCTGAAAGACCAGCGAAATGTTTGCCTGACGGACTTCTTCTTTGGAGTTTACAAATCCGTTGCTTTTGCGTGCCAGGTCTCCGTACAGCGCCAGGGTAATTCCGTCTAAAATCGTGGATTTCCCGCTTCCTGTCGGGCCGAAAATCCCAAAAATCCCTTTGGAAGACAGTTCTTCAAAGTCGATGGTCTGGGCTTCTGCAAAACTGTTTAATCCTTTGATTGTCAGTTTTAACGGCTTCACGTTTTCCCTCCTTCCTTCTTCTGGCTCAGTTCTAAAAGCAGCTCTATCAGTTCTTCATCCGGCTCTGCCCCGCCGTTTTTCCCACGGTAATATTCTGTAAAAAGTTCTTTTAAATCTTTCTCTTTCCTTGCGTCTGCAGGCTGTTTTTCTCCTGCTTTTCCCACTGGAATAGGGCGTATTTCCAGCAAATCTTCTTTTAAAGACTTCATCATCCGGATTTCATCCTGCCGGATATACCCCCGTTCTGTTTCAATTTCCAGATACACCCAGGAGTCTTCCGCGCTATGATCCGTACACATTCCAACGGCCTGTTCCACGCTTTCTGCACGCCAGATCTGGACCGGTTTATATACCGGAAGGGGAATTTCCTTTTTTACAAACGGCATTCCCGCATGAACCTCTATCAGAATACACTGCCGCCTGGCGCCTGCCTCGTTCCGGTGATAGGCCATCGGCGCCCCGCTGTAAAATGCCCTTCCATCTGTATGGGGAACCTGCTGAGGTTTATGGATATGGCCTAATGCAATATACTGGGCTTTCTGGGGCAGACAGCTTCCATCTACCACATAGGATCCGCCCAGGCTGATTCCCCGTTCCGATCCGCCTGCAGACGCGTCCATGGCAAATAAATGGGCGACAGCCAAATTAATCGTATCCTCCCTGTATATTCCTTCAAGAGCAGAAAAAAATCGTCCAATTCTCTCTCCATAGGAAGACGCCCGTTTCTCTTCTTCGTCCATTTCCTGATAAATCACGTCGTTCAGCCGTTTTTCGCTGGGATAGGGAAGCAGCAAAATCACTGCCCGTTCTCCGTTTATTTCTATTTCCACATAGCCCTCTCCGGAATCTATGACCTGATGACGGCCATACGTCCCCGCCGGAATCACGCTTCCAGGCAGACCCGCCATCAGAATGCCGTGTTCCATGGCTAAAGGTCCGGCTGCAGACAGACGATCCGGACTGTCATGGTTGCCTGCAATGACCAGCACCAGTCTTTTTCCCCCTTCCGTTATCTCCTTTAAGGTCCGGTAAAATAATTTTTCTGCTTCTGCAGGCGGGTTGTAACTGTCGTATACATCTCCGGCAACGATTACCAGATCCGCCTGTTCTTCTTTTGCAATCTGCGTAAAATCAGAAAGAAACCGGCTTTGTTCCTCCAGCCGGCTTCTCCCTTCCAGTGATTTTCCCAGATGCCAGTCTGCTGTATGCAAAATACGCATCTTTCATCCTCCATTATTCTTTTCACAACTCCCCGAAACCACATAAGCCGGATATTCCTTCTCCATGTGGTATCCCAGCTTTTGGGCCAGTGCTGCGGAAGCCGGATTGTGGGCGTCCCAGCTGGGATACAGCCCCCTTTTTTCACATTCCAGAATCAGCTTTGCCCCGCAGGCCAGCGCCAGCCCTTTTCTCCGAAATTCCGGAAGTGTGTCAATCTGGATGTCAATTTCCTTCCGGCTGGCGCAGTAAGCAGCAGCTCCCGACACTGGGGTTCCATCTTTTATTACCGCTATGCCCAGGCTTTTTTCCGCAAATTCTTCATAAGACGGAAACTGGGATACCCAGTCTCTGGCCCACTCGTGGCTTTCTGCGTACTGGTAAATCGCTTCATCCATCTGCTTCAGATAACATCCTTTTGGCAGGCTTTGAGCCAGATTTTCCAGATAATCCAGATCCCAGACGTGCTCTTCTTTCAAAAAGGCATATCGGGTAATCCGCTCCGCCTGGCTGCCGTAAGTCTGTTCAATTACCTCAGACCAGCCTTCTCCATTGGGAACCAAAATCCCTGCCTGGGGATGCTTGTCCCTGAGTTCTTCTAAAAATTTCCTGTCTGCCTTTCCTGCCAGAAAACAAAATTCTCCCAGACACGCCGCTGCGGTCTGCGGAAAACTGGGGTCGTCTGCAAACACTTTCCCCATCGTTGTTTCCAGACAGGACTTTACCATGGTATCCCTGTATTTCCGGAACAGGGCGGCAGCAGGTCCTGGATCCTCTAATCCCTGCACGCTTCTTCTCTCTCCTTTGTCTCCGGATGATCCAGCCGTCTGAACAGTTTCGCCAGCACCACGACTGCGGCTGCGGCTAAAACTGCCTCTGCTGCAAACTGAGCGTAAGCCAGACCATACAGCGGGAATAAATAGTTTAACAGATACAGCGCCGGAATTTCCAATAAAATCTTCCGCATAATTGCAAAAATCAAAGCTTCTTTTCCCATTCCAGTTGCCTGGAACACCCCGACGGACATAAAATCCATGCACAAAAACGGAAGGCCCAGACAGAATCCCCGAAGGAATCTGGTACCGTATGCCACAATGGCTTCATTGTCCATAAACATACGGGTAATGGTTCCGGCTCCAACAAAATAAAGGACTGCCGCTGTCGTAATAAATCCAAGGGATACCTTCAGTGCAAATTTCAGGCTGCCCTTCATTCGTTTATAATTGCCGCTGGCATAAGTATAACTGATAAGAGGCATAATTCCCTGGGACATTCCCATTGCGACATACAAAGGAACCATGTTCACTTTCTGGGTAATGCCCATTGCCGCTACTGCGTCCGCCCCATATACAGCAGTAAAATTGTTTAAAATCGTCATACCGGTTACGTTTAATAAGTTCTGAATGGAGGACGGAATCCCTACTCCGCATACCCCTAAAACAATCTGCTTTTTAAAACTAAACATCTTAGGATTGATGCAGACAAACGTGCGTTTTTTCTTCACGATAAGCAGTACGAAGAAATACATACAAGCTGCACAGTTTGACAAAAAGGTAGCGCACCCTGCGCCGGCTGCTCCCATATTAAGTCCCCAGGGCAAAATAAAAATCGGATCCAGAATCATATTTAACAGACAGCCGCTCATGGTTCCGATGCTGGCGTGAAGGGCTTCTCCCTCTGAACGGACCATATAGGCCATTACCACATTGAGCATGGCCGGAACCGTACCGCAGCTGACCGTCCACATCAGATAACCAGCCGTGGCTTCTTCTGTCAGTTCGGTTGCTCCTAAAACCGCCAGAGCCGGCTGCTTTAAAATCGTATATCCCAGCGAAAATAAGATTCCGCAGAACAAGGTACAGTAAAATCCGAATGCTGCGCTTCTTTTTACCATATCGTAGTCTTTCCGTCCCAGAGCTCTGCTCATCATACTGGAACTTCCGACTCCGAATAGATTGGTAACTGCATTAAAAGCCAGAAGCATCGGCGCCGCCAGGGTTACCGCTGCATTTTGTACCGGATCGTTTAGCATTCCTACGAAATAGGTGTCTGCCAGGTTGTACAGTACCATGACCAGAGAGCTTAAAATCGTAGGAATACAAAGCTGCATCACCGCCTTGGGAATCGGCGTCTGCTCAAAAAGGGCTGTCTTTTGTGTTTTTTCCATTTCTACATTGTAATCCTTTCATTTATATCCCATTCTATTATTTGAATGAAAAAAGCTAAAAAAAACGCTGCAAAGCAGATGATGGACTCATCTATTTACAGCGATTTTTCGCGTTCTCAGCTGGTCTGATTACTTTTCAGCATCCAGTTTATCCAGTATATCCCAGACACCCAACATATACATGATTCCCAGTGCACGATCGTATAAACCGTAGCCTGGACGTACGTTGCCAGGACCTTCATCCCACAGATGACGTCCATGATCCGGACGGATATATCCTTCAAATCCACAGTCATGGTATGCTTTCAGAATATCCAGAATTCCGGTATCTCCATCGCAGTCACGATGGCTTGCCTCTGAGAAATCTCCGTTTTCAAAATGCTTTACATTGCGGATATGGGCAAAGGCAATGCGGTCGCAGTGCTTGCGGATAATGGAAGCAACGTTATTCTTTGGATCTGCATTTAAGCTGCCGGAACACAGGGTCAGACAGTTGTATGGATCGTCTACCATTGACAGGAACCGGTCAATGTTCTCAGAACAGGTCAGAAGACGCGGCAGACCAAAAATATCCCACGGCGGATCGTCCATATGGATTGCCATCCGGATGTCGGTTTCGTGGCAGACCGGCATTAATGCCTCCAGGAAATATTTCAGGTTCTCCCACAATTTTTCTTTTGTTACCGGCTTATAAGCAGCAAACAGCTCGTCCAGCTTTGCCATACGCTCCGGCTCCCATCCTGGGAAGGTCAGACCATTTAAATTGTTTAAAATATAATCTGCCATCTCCTTTGGATCGTCGTGAATGCGGCTTGCCTCATAATATAAAGCAGTGGAACCGTCTCCTACCGGATGGAATAAATCGGTACGGGTCCAGTCAAAAATCGGCATAAAATTGTAACAGATTACCTTTACTCCAAATTTCGCAAGATTGCGAATTGTCTGAATATAATTTTCAATGTACTTATCGCGGGTCGGCAGACCAATCTTAATGTCGTCATGCACATTTACAGACTCAACTACATCCATATTAAATCCGTATGGTTCCAGCTGCTTCTGCACTTCTGCAATTTCATCTACTTCCCATACTTCACCTGGCATCTTGTTGTGCAATGCCCAGACAATGCTGGTTACTCCAGGGATTTGTTTGATGTCAGAAAGCTTGATCTTATCATTGCCTTCTCCATACCAGCGAAAACCCATTTGCATTGGCATAAGAATTCCTCCTTTTATCATATTTTAAATCCAGTAGCTATTATTATAACACAAAAGCGGGAGTTCCAACAACCGCTTTTTATTTATTTTTTCGTTCTGGAGATTGCTACAAAAATTCGAACAGGCTCATCTGATGAACCTTTTCTTCTTTTGCCGGCTTTCCTGCCTGTTCAACGCTGCAGAACCTCTCTGGAATCTCCTGCAAAAATGGAGACGGCCTGCCGGAACAGGTCAGAATCAGCTCTTCTTTTGCCCTTGTCATCCCTACAAAGAAAAGACGCCGTTCCTCTTCCCTGTCAACCGTATGTTTCTCTGTCTCCAGAGGAATCTTTCCTTCATTGACGCCGCAGATCAGCACAGCTGGAAATTCCAGGCCTTTGGAAGCGTGAAGAGTCATCAGGCTTACGGCATCGGATACGTAGGTCTTACCTCCCAGCCGTTTTATGTCTCCTTCTTCTCTTAATGTCATGGCGTCCAGAAATTCCGGCATGGTTTTGTAAAACAAGGCAGCGGAACGCAGTTGTTTCAGCGCTTCTATATGAGACCGGCTTCCAAACTCTTCTATCCACAAATCCAGTATTTTTGCCGGATTTTTCCGCTTTATTTTAGGAAGCATTGCCTCCAGGGCCTGCTTCTGTACGCTTTCTGCCAGTTGATCTCCTTCCAGTTCCCAGAGCAGGCTGCTGCACGTTTCCGCCGCCTGCAAGTCCTTAGGATTCTGTGCATAACGGAAAAAGGCCAGAGCCCCCTGGACAGCCGGATCCGATAAAAATTCTTCCTGTCCGGCTATGGTATAGGGGATTCCTTCTTTTTGCAGGCATTTTTCCAGCACTGCGCTCTGATGCCTGGTCCGGTAAAGCACCGCAATCTCCCCAAAACTCCGGATCGGCAGCCCGTCTCTGGTTCTGGCATTTTCTGCTGCATCCAGCATATCAATGCCTCCCGTCATCCGGTTGATTTCCTTTGCAATAAAGACCGCTTCCGAAAAATCTCCTTCTGTCTCAGCGATACGTATGAGCTGTTCCCCGTTCTGACGGGCCGTCCAGCTCCTGGGATCTCCGTGATTGTGGGAAATCAATGCAGCCGCAGAACGGATAATGGCTGGAGCAGACCGGTAGTTATCTTCCAGACGGATTTTTGCCATGTCTGGAAACTGTTTTTCCAGATTCCCAAAACAGTTGGCATCCGCTCCTCTAAATCCATAAATAGACTGATCGGGATCGCCGATTACAAACAGTTCTTTTCCTCTCTGGTTCCACTTTAAAAGCAGCTGAAACTGCAGCGGGCTGACGTCCTGGTATTCATCGACAAAGAGATAGGAAAACCGTTTGCTGCCAAATTCTTCCCCTGCTTCTAAAAGGTTCAGGGTTTCTATCAGCAGATCATCATAATCAAACAGGCCTTTTTCTTTCAGAAGCTTCTGATAATCATCTGCTGCTTCCGATCTGCCTTCAAACAGCGTTTCCGGAATCTGGCCTTCCCACCATCCGTTTTTGCGCCTGGATACCTCTCTTAAAAATTGTTCCGGCTGACAGGACAGTCCAAACCGGCTGATTGTCTCTTTTGCTAAAATCTGCTGGGTTCTGGGATCTGCAATCAGACACGTTCCGAGTCGTTCTTTTAGCAGATTCAGACAGATGGAATGAAAGGTTCCGATCTGCATATTATTCAGGCTTCTGCTGTTTCCCAGTCCTTTTTTCAGACGTTCTTTCATCTCTGCCGCCGCTTTGTTGGTAAATGTAACCGCAGTAATCTCCGAAGGCTTTCCCTTCCGGTTCTGCAAAAGCCAGAGAATCCGTAAAATCATTGTCCTGGTTTTTCCAGTCCCAGGGCCTGCAAAAACTGCAACGGCCCGCCCAGGCGTTTCTATGGCCTCCTTCTGAAAAGGATTTGGAAGAAGGGCTTCTGTCTTTTCTGAGACTTCCGGCGCCCTTCCCGTCTCTTCCTGGCCTTTTAACTGCTCCGGATCCAGCCGCTCTTTCTGCCCTGGTTCTTTTGGTTTGCCAGCCTTTTTTTCGATTCCAAAAGAAGCAAATAAATCCATCTGCCCTTCCGTACTGCTTAACTCCTCCGGCGAAAACAGGCGGATGGTTCCATATTCTCCATCAAAGCCGGAGATTTTCTCCACACATCCTTCTCTCAAGCGGCGGATTCCCTCCGCTACGCGCCGTCCTGCCGCCGCTTCAATGTCCGGAATCGGTGTTTCCCGTAAAATCACAAACTCCGGCCCCAGGGTTTTTAACAGTTCTTCGTATTGCTGCTGCACTTTGACACTGGCAGATGAACGCCCTGTGCAGGAAGCAATCACTTCCGGAAGGGGAACCAGGCTTTCAAAGGGCTTTGCTCCCGCCCTTACAAAGCCTTCTGCCCTGTCGGAAAGCTGTTCGGCCCGATTGGCTACTCCAATGGTAATCTTTTTTCCGCAAACCGGACATTTTCCTCCATACTTTGCTGTCTGGGAAGGCGTCAGGCACAAATGGCATTTCCGGTGGCCGTCCATATGGTATTTTCCCTCTTCTGGAAAAAATTCAATGGTTCCTTCTAAGCCGTCTCCAGTCTGAATTGCCTGGTAAAGCCCTTCATAGCTCATTGGAATCTGAAGGAGATTGGCTTCCCTTCCCAGCTTTGCCGGAGAATGGGCATCCGAATTGGATACCAGCTGATAAGAATCCAGCATAGACAGTCTCCAGTTCATCGGCGGATCCGAAGACAGGCCGGTCTCCATTGCGTGAATGTACGGAGTCAGATCGCCAAAACACTCTTCTACGGTATCAAATCCGGAAAATGCCCCGAACAAAGAAAAATGCGGCGTCCAGATATGAGCCGGAATGTAAATGGACTGAGGCGATAATTCCAGAAGAATTTCCAGAAGATCATGGCAGTCCAGCCCTAAAATTGGCCGCCCGTCTGAATGGATATTTCCAATCGTTTCTAATTTTGCAGACACTTTTTCTGCATCTTCCAGGCTTGGCAGCAGAATCAGGCTGTGCACCTTCCGCACCTTGCCGTCTTTTTTATAAATGGAACTAATCTCTCCGCTGACTGCAAAATGTACCTCTTTTGCTCCTGCCGTCTGATCCTCCACTGCGTATTCTTCCTTCAGACGGTAAAACCCGTTTCCTTCCGGAACCAGCTTTTCTTCCAGCTCTTTCCGCCATGCCGGATGGGTAAAATCTCCGGTTCCCACAATCTGAATGCCTTTTTTTCTCGCCCAGAGATCCAGATGCTCTGGAGTTCCTTCTTTACTGGTGGCTCTGGAATATCTGGAATGAATATGTAAATCTGCTATGTACATGACGATCCTTCTTCTTTTATAAACGTATAGATTCCCGCCTCTTCGTCTGAATCTGACTGCGAATAGGAAAATCCGAGTCCGTTAAACTCTTTGACCCCTTCCAGACGTTCGATGTGATGTTCTGCCAGGAAACGGACCATTTCTCCTCTTGCCATTTTCGCCATCGTCGCTTTCTGGCGGACTTTTCCATTGGCCTTTTCCCCAAAGACACAAGTAATCATCCGGACCGGATGGGTCAGATAAGTCTCGATACATCTGGAATATTCCTTAGACGCCAGATTTAAAATTACCGCCTCTCCTGTTTCTTTAGAAATCAGGCTGTCGTACAGCTGTCTTCCCCAGAACTCATACAAATCTGCACATCCGTTCACGGCAAGCTTTGCCTGCATTTCCAGACGGTAAGGCGTAATTCCGTCTAAAGGGGCCAGAATCCCGTAGAATCCGGACAGGATCCGAAGGTTTTTCTGGACATATTCCCATGACGCCTGTTCAAAGGTCATGGGGGACATATACTGGTATTGGATTCCCTCGTAAGCCATCAGAGCCGGCGTGAATGCAGAAAGGGTTTCTTTCTGCCCCAGATTCATCTCCTGGATCCGTTGATAATTTAATTTTGCCAGTTTCTCATTGCACTGCCAGACCTGCTTTGCTTCTTCATAAGTCAGACTTTTCAGGGCTGCTAAAAGAACCCTGCTTTTTTCCAGAAATTCCGGCAGGGCTTCTGGTGGAAAAAAGTCGTTCTGTTCGTTCATCTTTTTTGCAGGCGAAATAATAATCTTCATAGGCGGTTATAAAACCTCCAGCATCTTTGCCGGATTTTCCTTTGCTTTTACCTTTCCAAAGGCTTCTATTATCACGCCTTCTTCATCAATCAGATACGTGGTGCGGACTACTCCCATGGTCTTTTTCCCATACATATTTTTCTCCTGCCATACGTCATAAGCCTGGATTGCCTGAAGCTGCGGATCAGACAGCAGGGTAAATGGAAGTCCGTACTTTTCCTGGAATTTCTTATGGGAAGCTACGCTGTCTTTGCTGACTCCCAGCACAACCGCCCCTTTTTCCTGAAACTGGGGATACAGCTCTCCAAATCCGCAGGCCTGGGCAGTGCAGCCTGGCGTATTATCTTTTGGATAAAAATACAAAATTACCCGTTTTCCTCTGAAATCGGATAAATTCACCTGTTTCCATCCTGATCGGCCAGACAAAACTCCGGCGCTTTTTTTCCTGCTTCTAACATCATTACATCCTCCTTTATGGTGCTTTTCTTTTATTTTCAATGTTCCGGCTAATCTCTTTTACTTGTCCGGAAACCTGATACTGGGCAGTTCCATATAAAAATTTATGAAGTTCTACAACATTGCTTTCCAAATCCAGCGGAAATACATAATCGATGCAGACTCCTCTTTCTTTGAGTCTCCTGGTTTCTAAGTCAAAGGGAAAGCCTTCTGCCGCTTCGAAATGATAGTTTTTCAACTGAACCGCTATGGGAATCAAATCGTCCAGTTCCAGGCTGGTAACCAGCTGGGGCAGTACTCCTTTTGCCAGATTGATAAGGGTTGCAAGATCGGCTGTTTTCCCCTTTTCTAAAACCTTCTGCAGCACTTCCCGCTGTCTTTTCGTTCTCTGGAAATCCGTATCCATTTTACGCAGCCTTGCATAAGCGACTGCCTGGATTCCGTCTAAATGGCTGAGTCCGTCAGACTTTAGCTGGTGGGATCCTACTCCCGTTCCTTCTACCGTACTGGTAATATAGGAATTGATATATTCAAACTCTGCCTGGCTTACATCCACTTCGATTCCTCCCAGCAGATTGATGGCGTCTGCTGCCGCTTTCCAGTTGACCGCCACGTAATCATCAATTTTCAAATCCAGGTTTTCATTTAAGGCCTGGACTGCCTGGGCGGCTCCGCCCCTGGCATAAGCTTCATTAATCTTCCGGTAGGGACCGTTTTCTCCTACTTTCATGCAGGTATCCCGATAAACAGACGCCATACGGATAGCTCCTGTTTTCTGGTTCAGGCTGCAAAGCAGGATGGTATCTGCATTGGCTCCCTTTCCCAGACGGCCGTCTACAGAATCCACTCCAAATACGGCTATGGTCCAGTTTTCCCTCCTGCCGTCACGATCGGCAATCAGTGGATTTTCCAGTTCTTTTCCGGAAAGTTTTTGACTGTGTTGTCCTTTTATGAAGGCGCCGTAAGCCTGGATAAAACTTCCCACTGAAACTGCTGCGGCAATGGCCAGAATAACAAGAAAGAGGTTCGCTGCCTTCTGGTTTTTTCTTTCCTCCGGCCGTCTCCTCCTTCTGGTTTTCCTGGAATCGTATCCTCCCTCCCTGTGAATCTGAACCTGTCTTTTTCTGGCGTATTCCAAACCGGTAGGCGTTCTCTTTGAGGTATGATACGTTTCCTGCCTCATATTACATTATCCTTTTTCTTTTTTCTTTTTTTCCTGCCGCTCTTTCAGCAGCTGATCAAATTCTTCCATGGAAACTCCGGATTCCTGGAGTCTGCGTCTGCGCTCCCTGATTCTCTCCTGTCTTGCCTGGGCTTCCTTTTTTGCCTGCTGGATCCGAAACCAGATAATCAGCCCCACTGCTGCAGCTGCAAGCAGACCTCCGGCCGCCACAAAGATCATCCAGACTGGAAGAGCGGTCTTTGCCTGTCCGGAAGTCTCCTCTTCTGCAGGCGCTTTTGTTTCTTCCGGAACCGGCTGGACTGCTGTCTGCTTTGTCTTCACATAGGCGCTTCCCACCGGACGTCCTTCATAGGTATAATCCAGACGGGCGATTGCTCCTTCTGGCGCTTCTTCTGAAAGATCGGCGGAAACGGATACGGCAGCGTCGGTAAATGCAGCTCCGGCCGGTACGGTAATCGCTCCGGCTTCCTCTATAACCGGCTCTACTCCTTCTTCCAGCGTGATCCCTGCTTGTTTGATTGTTTCTGCCAGGCTGGCCGGATCCGTTTCTTCCTCAGCCGGATAAAAATTGGTAAATCCCTCAAATCCATAGTCCAGAAGCTGTCTGGTATCCGTATAGGTAGTATAATGATCCGGCTTGCTTCCCTTTAAAATTACTACGATTAACGTTCTTCCGTCCCTCTCTGCAACTGTAGCCAGAGTGTTGCCGGCGAGGGTTGTGTAACCAGTCTTTCCTCCCTTTACGTCCGGATCGTAATACTGGCTCCAGTCTTCCAGCATCATCTTGTGTTCCTGGCGGACGGTAAGCCCTTCCGGATCATTAGCTGTCGGCGGAAGTTTATAAGACAACTGGGATTCAATATTCCGGAATTCTTCCAGTTCCCATGCGGCCTGGACAATCAAGGCAAAATCCCTTGCAGTAGTATAATGCTCCGGATCGTTTAAACCGCTTGGATTTTTAAAACTGGTATTTTCACAGCCTAATTCCTTTGCCCGTCTGGTCATCAGTTCTGCAAATGCCTCCCTGCTTCCCGACACGTGCTCGGCTAATGCGTTGGCAGCTTCATTGGCAGACTTTAACATCATGGCATAAAGGCAGTCCTCTACGGTCATCTGCTCTCCTTCGTCAATCCCTGCGTTGGTACTTCCGGATTCTACGTTGTATACTGCGTCTCTGGAAAACGTAACTGTCTCATCTAACGAGCAGTTTTCCAGAACCAGAAGAGCTGTCATAATCTTCGTAATACTGGCTGGATAATACTGCTCTTCACTATTTTTTCCATATATTACAGCTCCTGACTGGGCATCCATTACAATCCCTGCTTCGGATTCCAGTATGACATTGGAGTCATCGGTCCACGCCGGCGCAGCAAACGCTGTGTTTCCTATCATCAGGGAAAGTATACAGGATACGATCCATATTCTGCTGATTCGCTTTCTTATCGTCATTGGCTTGTCTTTCCTTTTCTCATGATCTCTTCTCTGATTTTTATGGCTGGGGTTCTCCGCTTTCTTCTACTGGTATGATGACCGGCCCATCGCCCTGACCTGACGGCACAGAAGGGGCTGCCGGCAAAGTCTGGCCTGGAGCCGGCGTTTCTGCCAGGGTTTCTTTTGGCGGCTCTGCCGGCGTAATAACCGGAATATCTGTCCCCGTTTCCGGCGCTGGAATCGTCGGAGGAACCGGCGTCATCTCCTGCAAAGGAGCCGAAGGCTGGGAAGGTTTTGGAGTACTGGCTCCTGTTCCAGAACTCCCCTGCGCTTTTTTGCTTTCGGTGCCTTCCAGATTATAACAGATAATCGGAACGTTGGGATATACCAGATTGTATAATTCCTCTGCCTTGGCATAAGGCATATTGATACATCCGTGTGAGCCATTGGTTTTGTAAATACTTCCGCCGAAGCTGGAACGCCATGAAGCGTCGTGAAAGCCGATGCCGCCATGAAACGGCATCCAGAAGTCTACCGGACTGGCATATCCTTCGCCTTTCAGCACTGCGTCCCTCTGTTTATAAGACAGTCCAAAAATCCCTGGCGGCGTCGTATGGTTTTTTCTTACATTTCCGGAGACAAAATCGGATTCCAATACCTTTTTCCCATCCTGATAAAAAAACAGATGCTGGGCAGTCAGATTGACTTCCGCATACGTATTCCCATAATCGGCTCCGCTGTAAGAAGCGCCCTTCGCTGCATACACCGGTTCCCTGGTCTGGCTTTCTCCTGCTTCCAGAATCTTGATAAGCTGGTCGGTTTCTTCTTTTTCATTGATTTTCCAGCCGTAAGGGCCGCTTACCTTTACCGTAGGGCCGTAGCTGGTCTGGAAATACCGGCTGGTACCGGAAGTATTGTATCTGGAAGCCAGATCCGATACATACTGGGCAATCATCTGTTCTTCCCAGTAAAAGGATCCATCTTCTCCTGTCTGTATCCACTGATGGGTAATCTCCCCATCCAGTATCTCCTGATTTTCTCCGAACTGGTACACAACTGCAGTCTGAATCATGCGGTTTTTCTCTGCGCAGCGCTGCTCAAGCAAGACATCGTTCGACAGAATCTCCGGAGCCAGATAGCATCCGGCCGCATCTAAATCTACGGTTGTATCTAGCCGCTTTACGGCAGCTTCAACAGCCTGGTAACCTTTTGTGCCATCCAGCTTCTGCCCCTGTACTTCCGGAATGATTTCATACCCCGTTCCAGGGATATAGTCTGAAATCCTGGCATTTTCCGGCCCGACAGCCAAATCCCCGCGAAAGCAGGCCAGCTCTTCGGTCCTCTTTTTCAGACGCTCTTCCTCGAAAAACGGATCTGCCGAAATCTGGTAAGCTTTCGGGCTCATCAGCCCTTTTCCCCATCCATACGGATTTTGTTCTCTTATAATCGCTTTTAACTCATCTGTACATTCTGCCTGCAGCCCGATTTCACTGCCTCGGATGACCTCATCCCCGCTCCGGCTTTGTACCGTCAGCTCATACTCTGACAATCCTTCCAATATCCGGACAGCTGCTTCTTTTGGGGTAAGTCCCTCTACTAAAACGCCGTTTACTTCCGTATTTGGGAAAAAATGTTCCTCATAGTACTGGGCTTTTACCATATAAAAGGAGGCTGTCCCGCATATCAGCGCCGCTGCGCTGCAAAACCCAACTGCTGCAGCAAGTTCTTTCCATCCCTTTTTCAAGGCTGAATCTTTTGGTATCTGTTTTTCATTCTTCATTTTATCATGTATCCGGATATGCTATCAATATGTTTCCATAAATCGTAAGAATTTCCCTATAACGTTCCGTCTTCTATTTTACCGATTAACCGGATATATACCACCGAGGAAACGATTGCCGAAATCAAATCGGAAATGGGCTCTGTATAAAATACATTGGTAATGTCAAACCACATCGGAATCAGAAATACTCCTGCAAAGTAAATCAGTTTCCGGAACGTGGACAGGGAAATGGCTACTTTTGCAATTCCCATACCGGTAAATCCATCTACAATGGTGTACTGGACCGCCAAAGGAATGATCATCAGGGAGTAAATCCGGATGGCTCTTACTGTCATCTGTATGTACTCCGGATCCCTGGTAAAAATCATGGTAAAATACTGGGGAAGCAGCTGCGCAGCGGCAAACATGACCGTCGTAAACGCCAGCGCCAGAATCAGAATATGCTTCTGCGCTTTTTTGATCCGATCCGGCCTTTTTGCACCGTAATTATAGCCCAGAATCGTCTGGGTTCCACCCGTAATACCAGAAAGAGGCATAGTTACAATCAGCATAAAGCTCTGCAAAATGGTATTGCAGGTCAAAAGCATATCTCCCCGTCCAGATCCGCCGTACTTCTGAATCGTGGCATTTAAGGAAATAATCAGAATATTATCAAAGGCAATAATTAAAAACGGCGTTAAGCCCAGCAGCAGAACCTGTCCCATTACCTTTAAATCATAACCGCCAAATGTAATTTTAATCATTGGACGATTGCTGAATAAAAAGCGCAGAACGTAAACACAGGACGCCATCTGGGAAATTACTGTTGCCACCGCAGCTCCGGCCACTCCCATATCCAATACAAAAATAAAGACCGGATCCAGCAGAATATTCAGTACTGCGCCTAACAGAACGGACTTCATTCCCACTTTTGCAAATCCCTGACAGATGATAAACTGGTTCATGCCCGTAGACAAAAGCGCAAACACAGTTCCCAGTAAATATACGGTTATGTATTCATCTGCGTAAGGGAATACGGTCTCACTAGCTCCAAACCAGACCAGAAGATGGTCTTTTAACGCAAGGGATAGGATTGTGATGATAACGGACATCACGCTTAATAATAAAAAGCAGTTGGCCAGAATTTCTTTTGCTTTTTTTTCGTTTTTCTGTCCCAGCCGGATGCTCAGCAAAGGCGAACCGCCGATGCCTACCCAGAATGCCACAGAAGAAATCATGGTAACAATCGGACCGCAGACTCCGACTCCGGCTAAAGCGATATCGCCGATTTCTGCAATATTGCCAATGTACATTCTGTCTACGATGCTGTAAAATACGCTCACAAATTGAGCCAGCATGGACGGAAATGCCAGCCGCCATACCAGCTCCTTTATCTGATCCGTATCTAAATTATTCTCCATTTGTCTGGTCTTCCTCCCGTTTCTTTCTAAACTCCTCTATATCATGGACGAAAATCTTCAGATTGTCAATCATGGAATCATATATTCCATATTTATACAGATTTAAAAACACCAGGCCAACCGGAACCGCTAAAATCATGCCTCCAAGGCCGCTCACTTTAAATCCGATGTATAAAAGCACCAGAGTCATTAACGGCGGCAGTCCCATGGAATCGCCTACAATCTTCGGCTGAATCGCCTGACGGATAAACTGGCTCAGGATATACAAAAGGATCAGGCCGCCTGCCATGTAGTATTCTCCTGACAAAAGCTTAATGAGTCCCCAGGGAATCAGTACCGTACCGGTACCGAAAACCGGAAGAAAATCCAGCAGGGAAATCAGCAGAGCCAGCAAAAAGCTGTACGGAACCTGAAGCACCAAAAATCCCACTGTCAGAATCGCAGCTACCACAAACATAATGCGGAACTGAGCCATAAAATAGCCGCCTATCAGACGGATTGCATCCCGCCGCATATAGCTCATATGCTTTTTGCTGTTTTCCGGCATATATTGTTTCCAAAGGTTTAAAATGGTATCTCGTTCTGCAATGAAAAAATAAGAGGACAAAATAACCACCACTGTATTGACCAGAATACTTGGAAGGCTTTTCGCCACACTTCCCGCTGCCTCTACCGTAGGAGTGGCTACGTTCTGGAGAAGGACTCCCATATAAGAATCCAGGTTGTCAGCTACAGCTTTCATCTGTATTCCCAGTTGATCGGGAAGGAAGGAAAATAAATTCTCCAGCTGCCTTCCTATGTTGCGCACCTCTATCTGGAACGTTTCCCACAACTGGGGAAGGGACTGCAAAAGTCCGGACGCCTCAGACAACAGCTTGCTGAGAAGCAGATAAAGGCCGCCGATAATTAAGGCTAAAACCGTAATCACAACCAGCACAGACCCGTGCTTGCGCACTACCTTCAGCCGGCTTTCCAGAAAACGTACCAGTGGATTGGCAATCATTGCAATGATCCAGCCTATTACAAACGGCATAAAGAACCGGAGAAATTTAGGCAGAACCATGCAGGCCAGAAGGGTTCCTCCAGCTGGAATCAAGATATTTAACAGTACCCTTGCATAGTGGACTGCTGTTTTGTTTTCTCCATTACTCATTCTTATCACCCGCTTTTATTCTGATACCAGGTATTGTTTCAAAAACGAAAATAGTTGTTCCATTTCTTCATCCGTCCCTACTGTAATCCGCAGATAATTGTCAATCCGTTCCTGTGGAAAATAGCGGACAAAAATGTTGGCTTCTTTCAGCGCCTGAAAAATTTCCCTCGCCGGTTTTGTTTTGTGGGATGCAAAAATAAAATTGGCCTGGGAATCCGGAAAGGTAAAACCCAGTTCTGCCAGACGCAGTTTTGCATCTTCTCTGGTACGGATAATTTTTTTAACTGTTTCCTGAAAATACGCTTCCTCTTCCACTGCCTTTGCCCCTGCAATCTGAGCCGTCAGATTCATGGTATAGGAATTGTAAGCATACTTTACATCCGACATGGCCCGAATCAGTTCCGGCTGTCCCAAGGCAAACCCGATCCTCATGCCTGCCAGGGAACGGGACTTGCTGAAGGTCTGAACCACCAGCAAATTGTCATACCTGTCAATCAGCGGTACTGCGGATGTCCCTCCAAAATCAATGTAAGCTTCGTCTATGATGACAACGGAGTCCGGATTTGCCGCAGCAATCTGCTCTACCTCATCCAGACTCATCAAAAGACCTGTAGGCGCGTTGGGATTGGGGATTACAATCCCGCCGTTTTCTGTAAAATAGTCTTCTATCCGAATCCGAAACTCTTCATCCAGGGATCTGGTTTCATATGGAATCCGGAACAGATCCGCCCATACCGGATAAAAAGAATAAGTAATATCCGGAAACAATACTGGTTTGGCAGAGTTAAAAAAGGTCATAAAGGCCATTCCCAGCACATCATCAGAACCCACCCCTACAAAAACCTGATTTTCCTCTACTCCATACCGTTTGGCCAGAGCCTGAACCAATACATTGGAAGCTGGATCCGGATACTTGCGCAGTCTGTCCGTATCCATTTCCATCAGGGCCTGCCGGACAGCAGGAGCCGGCGGATAGGGATTTTCATTGGTATTTAACTTGATTAACCGTTCTGCCGCCGGCTGTTCCCCAGGCGTATAGGGCGTCACTCTTCTAATATAGGATTCCCAGCCTCTCATAGGCCGCACTCCTTTGCAATCTCTTTAAATGCAGGCAGCGAACGCTCAATCTGGTCATAAGACACACAGTATGCGATCCGCACATAGCCAGGGCAGGCGAAGGACGTTCCAGGAACCACCAGAACTCTGTGGCGTTTGCATAAGGCTACAAATTCTGTCTCCTCTTCTAGCGGAGATTTTACAAAGAGATAAAATGCTCCTTCCGGCTTAATACACTCAAATCCCATTTCCTTTAAGCTGGTATATAACAGGTTTCTGTTTTTATCATATGCTTCTAAGTTAACCTGTTCATCCACGCAGCGTTTAATCACTCTCTGCATCAGGGATGGGGCGTTGACACAGCCCAGGACCCGATTGGCAATGGATGCTGCTGCAAACACCTGGCTGCTGTCTGTCAGCTCATCCGGAATGACCAGATAGCCAATCCGCTCTCCAGGAAGAGACAGGGATTTGCTGTAAGAATAGCAGATAACCGTATCCTGGTAAAACTTGGTTACATATGGAACTTCTACTCCGTCGTAAGCCAGTTCCCTGTATGGTTCATCTGAAATCAGTACGATGGGATGGCCGGTTTCTGCAGATTTTTCTCGTAAAATATCGCCGATTCTGGTCAGCGTTTCTGCCGAATATACTACTCCGGTGGGATTATTAGGAGTGTTGATAATAACCGCCTTGGTTTTTGCCGTCACTTTTTCTGCAAATTCTGATAAATTCGGCTGAAACGTTTCTGTATTGGGAGAGACTACAGTCAGAACTCCGTCGTAATTGCGCACATAGGAACCGTACTCCATAAAATACGGGGCAAATGCAATGACTTCATCTCCTGGATTTAACAGGGTCTTTAAGATTACATTCATACCACTGGCAGCTCCTACTGTCATCATAATATTTTCCAGACGGAAATTTGTCCCAAACCGCCGGTTTAAGGACTCTGCAACGGCTTCCCTGACGTCTTCAAAACCAGCGTTGCTCATGTATCCATGAACCATGTTCCCGTCCTCTTCTTCCAATATGTCAAGAATGGCCTGGCGTACTGCTGCAGGAGCCGGAACGCTGGGATTGCCCAGGCTGAAGTCGTAGACATTTTCCTTTCCATAAACAGCCGCCATCTTTTTTCCTTCCTCAAACATGGCGCGGATTGCGGAGTTATTCTGTACAAAGGGCTTCATTTTCTCAGAAATCATAGTCTTCTCCTCATTTCTCAAGTCTTATTTGCTCCGTAGCTCCATGATTCGATCTCCGGTTTTCACATCTGCTCCTGTATGGCAGATCAGTTCCGGATAATCTGGAGTATTGCATACAATAATGGGAGTAATCAAATCATATCCCTGTTCTTTTATTTTGTCCATATCAAATTCAATCAGAAGATCGCCTTTTTTTACTTTATCTCCTGCCTTTACATGGGAGGTAAAGTATTCTCCGTGAAGATTAACGGTATCCAGACCGATGTGAATAATCAGCTCGGCCCCTCCTGTCAGCCGGATACTGACCGCGTGCCTGGTCTCAAAGACCATCAGGATTTCTCCGTCCCCAGGCGCTGAGACTTTCCCTTCAGAAGGAATAATGGCAACGCCTTTTCCCAGAATCTCCTGACTGAAGGTAGGATCGTTTACCTGCCCCATTGGAACACATTTTCCACTGACCGGAGCAAAAATCTCTTCATAACTTTTTTTCTTACCGAATACTTCTTTTAAAGACTTATACATGCCTGCATCCCCCTTTTTATTTTCGATTGACGGCTTCGCAAAGCAGCCAGATCACTGCTGTTGCCGCCAGATAAAACCAGGTTGCCGGATTGGAAAACCAGGTTGTAAAAAATGACAGAGCCATATACATGGCAATCTGGGCATACAATAAAAAGCCTGCCGGATTCTGCATACGATCCAGCTGTTTTACCAGATAGCCGCATACGCCCCCTAAAACAGCAGCAAACGCAATTACGCCCAACACCCCGAAATCATAATAGGCGTCATACAATAAGGTTACCGTAGTCAGCTCCTCTTTTGTCACATACAGAGGAAATGATACCAGGGACGGATATAAAAATTTCAGTCCGGTCAGCGCCCATAGCGGAAACAGCATCTTAAGCCCAAAGGTATGGGAAGGCAGTTGTTCTACCAGGCAGTTAAAATTGTCATAGTTATTGGCAATGTACATATATGGCTGGGTAATAAAAATCGGCATCCTGCTGTTTTTCATTTCGAAAATACCGTTTAAATATGCCACGTCATGGCTTCTGGCAATGGTCAGAATGATATAAAGCGGCACCATTGCCGCCACGATTATTCCAACTGCAGCCGGTTGAATCTGGCGTTTTACCGTCACGTAAGAAAACAAGGACAATCCAACTGCAAATATGAGCTGGAAACGGGACACGCATAAAACCGGAATCAGCAGACTGACCGCAGCGCAAACTGCACACACAAGCTTTTCCCCCTGAGATGCCCTGGGTTTTCCAAGATAAAACAACACCGCTAACGGCGGCACCAGTACGCAGGATACTGTAAAATAGTGGACTCCGGTTATGTGAAAATAGGAATATGCATGAGGCACTCCCCTTGTAAAGAAAGGAATGTATCCCAAAACAACTGCTTCCAGGATAAATGCTGCTAGGGAAACGCAGGTAATTCCCAGAATGGATACAAACAAGCCGCCGGAATCTGCAACCGCCCTGCCTCTTTTTCTTCCCAGGCTGGAAATCCGCAGGGTAGCAGACGGCTCATTCCGGAAGTTTCTGGAAAAAGCCCCTGCATCCCATCGTCCCCTTTCCCTATCGTCCGTCATGGAAAAGCCAATGTAAAAGGCTGCGGCTGCTCCAAAAAAGCACAGCCAGGTCATCCAGGACCACGGCGTCTGGAGACGGCTTAATTTCAGGCAGGAAACTCCCTGTCCCCCTACAAATCCCAGGAAGAATAAACCTCTCAGATGAATCAGGTTTCCGCTTTTTTTATAGTCCTGCCAATACATCCACAGGGCTGTTCCAATGAGCACCAGGCCGGATGGGATATTCCATCCGGCCTGGGCCAGTAAAAAACTGGTAAGATAACAAATACAATAAATAATCATGGATTACTGCTCCACAAATTTTTTCATATATTCAGAAACTTCTTTTTCGGTAGCAAAGCTCATAGCTTTTTCAGCAACTGCCTGCAGTTCTTCTATACTGTAGCTGGTAATCAGCTTTCTGGACTTTAAGATTGCAGACGCGCTCATACTAAATTCGTTTAAGCCAAATGCCAGAAGCAGCGGAATCATTAATGGGTCACTGGCTGCCTCTCCGCACATACCAACCATAATTCCAGCTTCCCGTCCGCAGGAAATAATTCTCTGAATACTTCTCAGCACCGCTGGATTTAACGGAGAATACAGATAAGAAACTTTATCGTTTCCTCTGTCCACAGACATGGTATACTGGGTCAGATCATTGGTTCCAATGCTGAAGAAATCCGCTTCTTTTGCAAAAATATCTGCAATCAGGGAAGCTGCCGCAGTCTCTACCATAATTCCTACCTGGATGTCTTTATTATAAGCAATGCCTGCTTCATCCAGCTCTTTCTTTAATTCTGCAATAATCGCTTTTACTTCCCGCAGTTCGTCGATGCAGGTTACTAACGGAACCATAATCCGGATATTTCCAAATGCGCTGGCGCGAAGCAGGGCGCGAAGCTGCGGTTTGTAAATATCGTCTTTTCTGTCTAAACAGAAGCGGACTGCGCGATAGCCTAAGAATGGATTTTCGTCTTTCTCCAGCCCCATATAAGGGATTTCCTTATCTCCGCCAATGTCTAAGGTACGGATAATAACTGGTTTTCCGTTCATGGCAACCGCTACTTTTTTGTATGCCTCAAACTGCTCTTCCTCTGTCGGCATAGAATTGCGATCCATAAATAAGAACTCGGTACGGAACAGACCAACGCCCTCTCCATCATACTGAAGCACTTTGTCTACATCTTCCGGCTTGCCGATATTGGCAACCAGCTCTACCTGTACGCCGTCTTTGGTTACCGTCGGCTTGCCGATATACTGTTCTAACTCTTTCTTCTCCTTTAAAAATGCCTCTCTTCTGGATTCGTAGTCTGCCTTTACTTCTGCCTCCGGATTTACATAGACCGTTCCTTCTGAACCGTCTAATACGATTTCATCCCCGTTTTTTACCTGAGCCAGAAAATCGGATACTGCCACTACAGCCGGAATCTCCAGGGCTCTGGCCAGGATTGCACTGTGGGAAGTTCTGCCACCCAGTTCCGTCACAATTCCCACAACATTCTGGGGATTGATGCCTGCGGTCATAGATGGGGTCAGATCCTTTGCTGCAATTACCGTACCTGCCGGAAGAGATGCGATATCAACAGATTCCACACCCATAAGCACTTTCTGCATACGGGTCTTAATATCTCTCATGTCGGTTGCTCTCTGCTGCATCAGTTCATCGCCCATGGAGGCAAACATATCTGCGTACATATTGCATACCTGTTCAATGGCATATTCGCTGTTTACTCCTTCATTGGCAATGGTATTTTCAATCTCGCCAACCAGCATCGGATCGGACAGCAGCATCAGATGGCCGTTTAAGATCTCCGCTTCCTTTTCTCCTACTCTGGTTGCCAGATCAGCCGCCAGCGCCGCTGTCTCCTGCAGGCTCTGCTCTAATGCCTGTTTAAAACGTTCCGCTTCTGCCTTCGGATCGGCAACGCCCTCTTTTTTAATTACCAACTGGACGTCCTCTACAATTGCCACTTTTCCAATGCCGATTCCTGCCGATGCACTCGTTCCATGATACATAATACCTGTTACCTCCTTCAGTTTCTTAGGTTTCTTTACTTTCTTATTCTCCCAGACCATCTTCTACAGCCTTTAACATGGCTGCCAGGGCTTCTTCTTCGTCTGCTCCTTCACAGATGAACTCTATTTCATCTCCGCTTTTCACACACGCTCCTAATACGCTTAACACGCTTTTGGCATTATTGGTAGAATTGCGGAACTGAAAATGTATCGAAGACTGGAATTTCAACGCTTCTTTACATAGAATTCCTGCCGGACGCAGGTGAAGTCCTGTCGGATTTTTTATCAATGTTTTGGCTCTTACCATTCGTTTCCTTCTCCCCTTCTGTCTGTTCGTCTGTCTCTGCTGTCTCTTCTTCCTCTGAAGTTTCGTCTTCCAGATTTTCCCCTGGTCCTGCTGATTCTGCTTCATCTGATACAGTCAGCATCATCGGGGTATAGCTGAGAATCTCATATCCATGTTCCAGCTCTTCAAACGCAATAACGGCCGGATGGGTTCCAGTTTCGATTGAAGAAACATCCAGGGACGCTTTAATATCATTTTCTGAAAGGCTGTCCAAATCCTCTTCCAATCCCTGTACCGTTACCGTCATCTCTTCTGGAGCAAAGCTATATTCATATCCTTCCCTGCTTCCAACCAGTTCAATATCCCTGGTATCGACCAGATACTCTCTGGAAGACAGTTTCTCTACATCCAGCTGTACGTAAATAGTAGTATCTCCGGTATCGGTTACCATGCGGACGCCTTCTGGCAGGTATTGGCTGACATCGACTTCAACCGTCTTTCCTTCTGTCAGACCGTCTACATTCAGCACCGACGACGGAATCGTCACGCTGGTAATGGACGCAAGCTGTGAACGCAGTCCCACTACTGAAATTGTCTTTACATCGCATTCGATTCCCGTAAAGCGGTAGCCTTCTGCCACATTTCCTCCTACTTCAAAATCCAGCGCTAGCTGACGTACCTTTAATACCTGTACCGTATAATCGATTTCTTCCTGATCAATGCTTACCCGTTCTCCCAGATTCAGCGGATTGCCATTGGCGTCATAGAACACCGGACTGGCAGTTCCCGTCAAATCTTCTGCTGCACCGTCTACTCCGATTTCAATGCCCACTGCAGTAATCTGTCCAACTAAGGACTCCGGTCCGCTGACCCATACGCTGTTGCAGCTGGTCGTATAGCCGTTTACTTCGTAACCTGCAGCCGCCTCGCCTTCCATCGTAACCTTAAGCTGGAATTCTTTCCTCTGAAGCGGCTCTGTTACCACATGAACTACGCTTGGATCTGCGTGTACATTCGTAACTCTGTCTTTGTTGTTCAGTACTTCCAGACGGACCGGAACTGCACCCAATACGTTGCAGTCCGCCAAATCAATGTATGCACGGAAATCGGAAGCCTGTATCTGGGAACTGTCTCTCATATGCACCGTATAATCAATAGTTACACTGCTTTTTTCCGCCAGTTCGTAGGTCAGACCTGCATTTGCCAGAACATCGTCATTGATAATTTCAAGCTGTACCGTCTTTTCCCCACTCTGCTTCGGGTCAGATACATTCACAACCAGCAGCCATACGAAAAACGCAAGGAAAACAGACAGAACTTTCAGGCCTAGATTACTCTTTAATCGTTCTTTCATTTTTCAGCCTTCCCTTCCAAATCTTAAACCGGTTCATCGGTGCTTCTTTTTCCTCTCCGTTTGTAGCGCGCAGGACGCTTCTTAAATGTTCTGCACTTCCAATTTTTTCCAATTTTCCTCCCTGGGCAACGGATACTCTTCCCGTTTCTTCTGATACCACAATCGTCAGGGCATCTGTTGCTTCGCTGATGCCAACTGCCGCCCGATGTCTGGTTCCTAAATCCTTACTGATGTTCATATTGTCCGACAAAGGCAGATAACAGGTCGCTGCTGTCACCCGATTTCCCTGGATTACCACCGCACCGTCATGAAGGGGCGTATTGTGTTCAAAAATATTAATCAAAAGCTGGCTGGTCACAATTCCGTCTACCTCAATGCCAGTCCTTTCAATCTCTTTTAACGGAACGCTCCGGCTGATTACCATCAAAGCTCCCGTCTTTACTTTTGCCATTTCAAAGGTCGCTTTTACCAGTTCATTTATCGTCTTGTCCGAAAATCCCTGCTCTACCTTTTTATCGTCAATAGAAAGAATGTTGTTTAACAGATTCCGGCTTCCCAGCTGTTCCAGCGCCTTCCTGAGTTCCGGCTGGAAAATAATAATCAGGGCCGTTACCGCAACGGTCAGGGACTTTTCCAGAATCCACAGGATAATATTCAGTTTAAACAGTTCTGCAAACAGCGCAAAACCTAAAATTACCACAAGGCCTTTTAACAGTACCCAGGCCCTGGTATTTTTAATCCACACTAATATTTCATAAATCAGAACGGAAAGTATTACGATTTCTATCAGATTCGAAAAGGTCATTCTTGGTAAAAAGGTAATCCAGCTATATAAACCATTTAACAAATCTTCCATCTTACTGCTGCACCTCCTTTTCTGAACTTCTGTCAATTATTCCATTTTCTTTTTTCTGCTGTTAATCTTCTGTACCTTTACATCCGGAGCCGTTACTGCAATCTTCGGCACCGCCTTTACATAATAATAGTAGTCGTCATCTTCATACTGGAGATACTCTGTGCGGCTGTAGTCCACTGAAAATGCAAAAAAGGTATATATCAAGGCAATCAGTACCGAAATCAGCATCCCGATTACCAGCGCCCCCATCGGAACCGTAATGGAAAACATCACATCTCCCATAAAAATTACCGCCAGCTGGGCAATCACGCCTGCAGCAATCGCCAGATACCAGGAGTAATCGACGGAAAGCCGCTTTACCAGGTAAACCACCAGAATGCTTAAAGCAAATGCCACGATCATCACAACCGCCGTCTGGTTGGAAAGCATACTTTTTATCAGCTGCAGATACTTCTGGGTAATGTCTGCAGCGGCCGCCGTCCCTGTAAGAGCGCCTACGTTCTGTCTGATGTACATTAAAATATAGTACAGAAAAACTCCTAATGATACCGGAATTACTGCGCTTACGCTTCCTGTCAGTCCTACCAGAAGCGGCAGCACATAAGGAATCTTAATAAAAAACAGCATCGGGGTCAGGACCAGGAGAAAGCTGTTTCCAGGCTGGAGTCCGCAGTAAAGCAGGATAATGATAAATACCAGCGCCCCTACGACCAGGGCAATCTCCATGGAAGCCGTAAACAGATGCACCAGCATCAGTATGGTAACCAGAAGGGAAATCACGCTATACGGCAGGAACGAACACACCAGACCCACCAGCAAAGCGGTAACCGGATTGGCCAGTTTTGTCATAAATCCCAGATTGGCATTTAAAATCAGTACTGCAGAAAAGCCAAAGACAAAATGGAATACCGGATTAATATAAATATCGTATTTTCCGTAAAATACCTTTAACCGTTCCTTTAATACAAGCAGCCCCATCATAACCGTGAGCCCTCCTTAATTTCTTTTGTCTTGCTCTGGAACTCATAACGCTTTTCCAGGCGGCGCAGCTTTGCCGCGTACTCCCTCAATCCTTTAGACGCATTCTGATAGCGGTAAGACGCAATCGCTGCTGTAATTGCCAGATATAGGATAAGCCCCGCCAGGTAAACGCCTGCCAGCAGTTTTCCCTGTGTGATCAGGTCGTAAAAATTCGTGGTGTTGAGGATCTGATCCAAATTGTAAAGTCCCCAGATCAACAGGCACATCAGGGCGCACAGCGTATAATTAAAAAAACTTCTCATGATCCTGCTGCCGATGTAATCGCTTTTAAAATATTTATGATAAGGAAAAACCTGCTTTCCCTTCTTTTTTTCAAACATTGCGATTTCCGTCATTAATCTGATTTTTTCTTCATTCAGCATAGACCTTGCCCCTCTATCCATAAGATATCAATTTAGTATACCACAATTATCAGATATTGGCGAGTGCATCTGGATAAATTTTTACATTTTTTTGATACAATTGCTTGTAATTTCTATTTTGTCAGAGTATACTGATAACAAAATAAAGCAGGGGAGCTTGTGTTTGCAAGCTGAGAGGAAGTCATCTAACTTCGACCCTTTACCTGATGCGGATAATGCCGCCGTAGGAAGTCCTTTCACAGTGATTTTTTACAGGAGATGCCGCAGCGGTATCTCCTGTTTTTCATTTTTCTAATCAGGAAGGACTTTATCTTATGTTTCAATCTGTTTTCGAAGCGGTCCGCAAAAAGAAGCCGCTTATCCACAGTATTACCAATTATGTGACTGCCAATGACTGCGCCAATCTTCTTTTGGCCTGCGGCGCATCTCCGATTATGGCAGATGATCCGGCTGAAGCAGAAGAGGTTGCCGCAGGCTGCGACGGTCTGGTTTTAAATCTTGGCACCTTAAACAGGCAGAGACTGGATGCTATGCTTCTTGCCGGTAACGTATCCAACGCTTTGTGCCATCCCGTCGTTTTTGATCCGGTAGGCGCCGGTGTTTCCCAGTTTCGGACAGAAGCGGCGCAGATGCTTTTATCCAGACTTCATTTTTCTGTCATACGGGGAAATCTGTCAGAAATCAAAGCTCTGACTATGGGAAGCTCCTCTTCCAGAGGTGTAGATGCCGGATCTGACGACAGCATTACCGAAGAAAATCTGGAACAAGCTGCCGCTTTTGCCAAAGCTGCTTCCAAAAAATTAGGCGCCGTTGTGGCGATTACCGGAAGCATTGACCTGGTAAGCGATGAAACCACTGCCTACTGCATCAAAAACGGCCATTCGCTTATGGCTTCTGTAACCGGAACCGGATGCCAGCTTTCCGCCCTGACTGCAGCTTTTGCCGCCTCTTTTCCCGACGATTTGGCAACTGCCTCTGCTGCCGCCGTATGCGCTATGGGACTTGCCGGTGAAACCGCCGCCAGGCGTATGGGCCCGCAGGACGGAAACGCTTCTTACCGTACTTATCTGATTGATGCCATTTTTAACATGACCCCAGAAATTCTGGAGAAGGGAGCCAGCTATGAAATGCGATAAATCCTATATGCTTTTATATGGAGTAACCGATCGGTCCTGGACCGGAACCCAGAGCCTGTACCAGCAGGTAGAATCTGCCTTAAAGGGCGGCGTAACCTGTATCCAGCTTCGGGAAAAAGACCTGGATCAAGAAACGTTTTTAAAAGAGGCCGTTGAGCTTTGCCAGCTGTGCCATCAGTACCACGTTCCTTTTATTATTAATGACAATGTAGAAATTGCTTTAGCCTGCAAAGCTGATGGAATCCATGTCGGGCAGGATGATATGTCCCCTGCCCAGGTAAGATCCCTTGTCGGCAGCCAGATGATCATCGGGGTTTCCGCCCACAGTGTTTCGGAAGCGCAGAAAGCCGTCCGCGACGGGGCTGATTATCTGGGCGTCGGCGCAATGTTTTCCACGTCTACCAAGACAGACGCCCGACCTCTTTCTTTAGAAACTCTTCGGGACATCTGCCAGGCTGTGCCGGTTCCCGTAGTCGCCATCGGCGGAATCAGCAAAGACAATATTTTATCTCTTTCTGGAAGCAAGGCAGACGGAGTTGCCCTGGTCAGCGCGATTTTTGGCGCAAAAGACATTGAGCAGACCTGCCGAGATTTTTATCAGTTATCCAGACAGATGGTAGAAACAGAACAGGAGGAAATTTGAAATGAATACCGTTTTATCGATTGCCGGAAGCGACTGCAGCGGCGGAGCCGGCATTCAGGCAGATTTAAAAACCATGACCATGAACGGCGTCTATGGCATGAGCGCCATCTCTGCCCTGACAGCCCAGAATACCACAGGAGTCGATGGAATCCTGGAGGTTCCTCCGGAATTTTTAAAGAAGCAGCTGGATATGGTTTTTACCGACATTTTTCCAGATGCCGTCAAAATCGGAATGGTTGCCAGTTCCCAGCTTATTGAAGTGATTGCAGAACGTCTCTCCTTTTACGGCGCTAAAAATATTGTGGTCGATCCGGTTATGGCGGCTACTTCCGGCTCCCGTTTAATAGAATCCGAAGCTGTCCTGTCCCTGAAAAACCGGCTGCTTTCCCTTGCTTCAGTTATTACCCCAAACATTCCAGAAGCAGAAGTCCTGTCCGGCATGGCCATCTCCAATGAGCGCCAGATGGAAGAAGCAGCCAGAATCATTCATCGGGATTCTGGCTGCGCAGTTTTGCTGAAAGGCGGCCATCTGATTCATGGCGCCAATGATCTTCTTTTTTCAGATGGTGTCTGCAAATGGTTTTTCGGCCAGCGAATCCAGAATCCCAACACCCATGGAACCGGATGCACCCTGTCCAGCGCCATTGCATCAAACCTGGCAAAGGGAGCGGATCTGGAAACCGCTGTGTCCAATGCCAAGGCTTATCTGTCCGGCGCCCTTTCTGCAATGCTGGACTTGGGAAATGGACGCGGCCCCATGGATCACGGATATTTATTAAACCGTTAATCATCCGGACGGCCTGCTATTCCTTTTCGGTGCAGGCCGTTTATTCATACCGCAGGGCGTCAATCGGATCTGCTTTTGCTGCTTTAGAAGCAGGATAAAGGCCAAAGAAAATCCCGACTACTGCAGAAAAGGACACTGCCATAATCACAACTCCTGGTTTTACCACTACTGGTATTCCAAACGCCATACCGCCCAGACTGACCAGACCCACAGACAGAACAACTCCCAGGATTCCCCCAAAAGCTGACAGCAGCGCCGACTCGGTCAGAAACTGAATCAGCACGTCCCTGGTTCTGGCGCCTAGGGCTTTCCGGATACCGATTTCCCTGGTTCGTTCCGTAACGGATACCAGCATGATATTCATAATTCCAATGCCTCCTACTAAAAGAGAAATTGCGGCAATGCCTCCTACGGCGGCAGAAATCCCTCCCATCATGCTGTCTACGCTTGCCATTTCGTCAATGGCCGTCTGAACATAATAGTCGTCCGGCGTCCTTCCCTTCATCTTGGCGATAAAAGCAGTCAGATGGCTGAAAAAATCCGGCAGATCGACGTTGTCTTTTGCAAATACATGACAGGAGTAAAAGTAGTCGTTGGGCCAGGTCAAAAGGGTATAGGGAATAAACGCCGTTCCGGTATCGCTTCCGCTTCCCATCATAAGCGCCATAAAAGGACTCATTTCTTTGCGGTAGACGCCTACAATGTTATATTCTTCTGTATTGCCGTAAATCGTTGTCCGGAAGGTTTTCCCCACTGCGTCTGCAGTTCCGAACAAGTTTATGGCGCTCTGCTCTTCTATGACAACATTTTTCTTTCTTCCTAAAATGTCCCCTTCATTCAGGTAACGCCCTGCCACCATGGTAACCGGCTGTACGTCTATGTAGTTATAATCAATACCGTTAAAATCAAACTTCATCTTGGTTCTTCCGGCCTGGACTTCCGCACTGACATACGCGCTGCTGTCCATATAAGCGATCTCATCCCCAAACACCTCGTCAATCCGTTCCAAATCGTCCAGCGTAAAATAATCGCTCTGATGCGTATCTTCAATCCAATAGCCGATGGAAATGTAGGCCTGGGTCAGTCCCACGTCTTTATATAAATCCGTAAACAGACTTCTCATCGTATCGCCAATCGATACGATTGAAATCACGGATCCAATGCCGATGATAATTCCAAGCATGGTCAGAAACGCCCGCATTTTATTAGCTTTAATGGCATGAAATGCCATTGACATATTTTCAAACAGCATATTATGCCTCCTTCCCGTTATTCCCTACATGGTACAGGCCTTCCATATGGTTTTCATGTCCTGTAACCGTAGGATTGGGATTGATTTCATCGCTGACCACTTTTCCATCCTGGAACCGGATAATCCGGTGGGTAAATGCTGCGATGTTTTCTTCATGGGTAACTACAACTACTGTGGCACCTTCCCGATGAAGTTCGCTGAAAATCTCCATAATCTCAATGGATGACGCCGTATCCAGATTGCCGGTAGGCTCGTCTGCCAGGATAAGCGGCGGCTCGTTGGCCAGCGCTCTGGCAATCGCCACTCTCTGTCTCTGGCCTCCGGAAAGTTCATTGGGCATATGTTCAAATCGCTGGCCCAGACCAACCTTTTCCAACAGCACCAGCGCCCTCTGCCGCCGTTCTTTCTTGGGTTTTCTGGCATAAATCATAGGGATTTCTACATTTTTTACTGCGGACGTCCTGGCAATCAGATTAAAGGACTGGAATACAAAGCCGATTTTCCGGTTTCTGACATCAGAAAGTTCGTTTGGGCTTAATGCGGCGGTATCTACCCCGTCTAAATAGTAATGACCAAGGGTTGGCCGATCCAGACAGCCTAAAATATTCATCAACGTTGATTTTCCCGAACCAGACTGTCCCATAATGGCCACAAATTCTCCCCGTTTAATGGTCAGGTTAATTTTCTTCAGGCCCAATACTTTAATTGCTCCCGTATCGTAAATCTTTACCAGATCTTCCAGCCGGATTAAGTCTTCCTGGACATTTTCAGTGGAATAAGCCGAAACTTTTCTCTTCATAAAACGCCCCCTATTCTGCGGCAGCTGACGGCATTACAGTCACGCTTGTCCCTTCTGTCAGTCCCGCATCCGGAGTCACAATGTAGTTCATTCCTTCCATCAATGTCCCTCCCTCTGCTGGGAAAACTTCTATACTGATGTCGCTTTCTATGCCGGTTGTTACCGGCACCATATGGCAGACGCCATCTTCCACAGTTACCAGCGCGTTGGTTCCGTCTGCTTCTGTGCGGAGAGCGGAAATCGGCACTACCCAGGTATCTTCCGCTTCTTCCAGCACAATGGCTGCCTTTGCCGTAATCCCTGCAATCAATCCAGTATGCTCATCCATAACCCGTATCGTAGTAGGGATAACCCGCTCTGTCGATCCGCCGCCTTTTTCTTCCCCAGTAGGAGAAATGGAAATTACTTCTCCATTTACGCATTCCCCTCCTAAAATATCAGCAGTGATTTCCGCCTTCTGACCTTTCTTTACCTTTCCAATGGAATACTCGCTGATTTTAATCTCCAGCTCCAGGGTGTCCAGATTTTCGATGATAAACATCGGCTCATTGTCTTCGGATTTGTCTGCAAACTGTCCCACTTTACTATTGACCCGCACTACGGTTCCGGAAATCGGAGCCTTAATGACAGATTCTTCCAGATTTTCCTTTGCCTTATCCAGGTTGTATTGGGCATTTTTGATTTCCAAATCATAGGACTTGTCTGTTACCACCTGGCCGTCTTCTAATGTATATCCATCGACTGCCCGCTTTGCATCGGAAAGGGCATTGGCTGCAGTTTCCAGCTCAACAGCAGAAATCCCTCCTGCCTGGGCCAGAACGCTCTGCCGGTTGTAGTTTGCCTGGGCCGCCTGGTAATCCTGTACTGCTTTGGCATAAGCATTCCGAGTATCCCGAAGGGTCTCTTCTTTTTTTGCCACAGCCAAATCATAGGAATTCTGGGCAATTTCCAGTTCTTTTAATAAATCGGAATCATCAATTTCTGCCAGGATCTGTCCTTCTGTTACTTTATCCCCCTCTTTTACCGCAATGCTCTTAATTTCCGCATGAAGGTTGGACACCACGTCTACGCTGTCCGTACCGGAAACCGGACCGCTGACAGAAAGGACATTCTGGATACTGCCCTTTGCCAGCTGCTCAGTCAAAACGGCAGGAATGGTTTCTTTCTTTCCGCCAAACATCTGAATGCCTGCAAACAGTACAATCATTGCCGCACCGCATCCAAACAGGATCTTTTTCTTTTTTCCAAACGGCCGTCTGCCTTTTTTCTTTTTTGTATCTGTTTCGGATAGTAATTCCTGTATCTGCTGATCCAATTCACTCATTTTTCCATCCTCCTGTTCTCCTCTTCTTTTTCTTATAACGAGCGGCAGAATTTCCCGTCTTCAAAAAAACAGAAAGTTTTTGTAAATTTTCTATTTCTTGCGTTTCTTTCATGGTATAATCCGATTATAGGAAACCATTCCCCATAGTTCTATAGAAAGACGAGGTGGCATCTGTGTCTCAGATTACCAAGAAGGCTTTGGAAGCCTCTCTGAAAAAAATGCTGTTAAAAAAGCCTTTAGATAAAATTACAATTGCGGATTTGACGGATGACTGCGGCATTAACCGCATGACCTTTTACTATCATTTTAAAGATATTTATGACCTTGTAGAATGGGCCTGTGAAGAAGATGCCAGGGAAGCTCTGGCTGGAAAAAAGACGTATGATACCTGGCAGCAGGGACTGTTACAGATTTTTCAGGCAGTTCTGGACAACCGGCCCTTTATCCTCAATGTATACCGTTCCGTAAGCAGGGAACAGATTGAGCGGTATTTATACCGGCTGACCTATGACCTGCTGATAGGCGTTGTAGAGGAACAGGCTTCCAGCCTGGATGTATGTCAGGCAGACAAAGAATTTATCGCCCATTTTTATAAATATGGGTTTGTCGGACTGCTGTTAGACTGGATTCGTCAGGATATGAAAGAAAAGCCCGAAGTACTGATTGAACGGCTCGCTTTCCTCATGCAGGGAAATATTGCTTCTGCCTTAAAACGTTTTTCAGCAGACGCTTCCCCATCAAATCCATTAAAATGATAATTTTTTTTACAATATGTCCTGCTGTGATGGGTTTCTTATCACAGCGGGATTTCTGTTTATTGCAGCCTGTACCCAAACCTGTTACCTTATACCTATCAAAAGAAGTACAGGAGGTATGGTTATGTATTATTCCAGCGGAAACTATGAAGCATTTGCCCGCCCCAAAAAGCCAGAGGGCGTTGACCAGAAATCTGCATATATTGTCGGAAGCGGACTTGCTGCTTTATCTGCAGCCTGCTATCTGGTCCGAGATGGTCAGATGAAAGGCAGACATATCCACATTTTAGAAAAGGAACAGCTTGCTGGCGGAGCCTGTGACGGCTGGAAATTTGAAAACGTCGGCTATGTTATGCGGGGCGGACGGGAAATGGACAATCATTTTGAATGTATGTGGGATCTGTTCCGTTCCATTCCATCGATTGAAACAGAGGGAATCTCTGTCCTGGACGAATACTACTGGCTGAACAAAGAAGATCCGAACTACTCCCTCTGCCGCGCTACTGTAAACCGTGGAGAAGACGCTCATACAGACGGGAAATTTTCCATTTCCGACCGAGGGGCTATGGAGATTATGGAACTGTTTTTCACTCCGGAAGAGCAGCTGCAGAACAAACGGATTACCGACGTGTTTGACAGCGAGGTCCTGGACTCCAACTTCTGGCTCTATTGGCGTACCATGTTTGCTTTTGAAAACTGGCACAGCGCTCTGGAAATGAAGCGGTATGTCCAGCGTTATATCCATCATATCGGAGGACTGCCTGACTTTTCTGCTCTGCGTTTTACCAAATATAACCAGTATGAATCCATGATCCTTCCTATGGTAAAGTATCTGGAGCACTCTGGCGTACAGTTTCATTTTGGCGTGCAGGTTACCAATGTCCTGTTTGACTGCAAGCCCTCCAGAAAACAGGCCGTCCGGATTGATATTTTAAAAAATGGCGTTCCGGATTCCATTAAGCTGACTCCGGATGATCTGGTATTGATTACCAATGGCGGCTGTGTGGAAAATTCTTCTCTTGGCAGTCAGAACACTCCTGCCCGATTCCAACCAGAATTAAAAGAAGGCGGCGGATGGGATATGTGGATGAAAATTGCCGCTCAGGATCCAGCCTTTGGGAATCCGAAAAAATTCTGCAGCCATCCAGAACAGACAAATTGGATGAGCGCAACCATCCAGACCCTGGATCAGCGGATTGTTCCTTATATCAAGAAAATCTGTAAACGGGATCCCTTTTCCGGAAAGGTGGTTACCGGAGGCATTGTAACGGTTAAAGATTCCTCCTGGCTTTTAAGCTGGACCATCAATCGTCAGCCCCAGTTTCGCAGCCAGCCCAGCGATCAGCTTCTAATCTGGGTCTATGGTCTCTTCTCGGACTGTTCTGGAGATTATGTAAAAAAACCTATGCGGGACTGCACCGGAAAAGAAATCTGTATGGAATGGCTGTATCATCTGGGTGTTCCTGAGACCGAGATTGCGGATATGGCAGAAAACAGCGCCAATACGGTTCCTTGCATGATGCCTTATATTACTGCATTTTTCATGCCCAGGGCCATCGAAGACCGGCCTCTTGTCGTGCCAAAACAAGCGGTAAATTTCGCGTTTATCGGCCAGTTTGCGGAAACCGGAAGAGATACCATCTTTACTACCGAATATTCTATCCGTACTGCCATGGAAGCGGTCTATACTCTGCTCTCCATCGACCGAGGCGTGCCGGAAGTCTGGGGAAGCGTTTATGACGTCCGCTGTCTCCTGGATGCCACCGTAAAACTTCGGGACGACAAGAAACTGACCGATATGGACCTGAATTTCAAGCAGCGTCTTGCCTTAAAAGAAGCTTTGAAAAAAATCCATGGTACTGAACTGGAACTGCTGCTGGAAGAATATGGGGTAATTTAATCTGCACGATCTTCTATCTCATTTCTTGGTGTGTACCATGTGAATTCATAGCTGCTTTCGGATGGAAGAATGTGATTTGACACATATTGAAACTGTCCATCTGGCAGGGGACGGACTGTTACCTCATGGGCAAAAGCCTTTGAAATCCCCTTGTAGGGAAATACCGCATTTACAGTAAGGGCAATGGTTCCGTCTTCTCGTTCTGTCATATCGATCACTTCAGGATATGGATATTCCGGATATTCCATATCCTGAAGTCCTCTTGGACAGTATGCATACGTATCGTCGTCTGAATAATAGGCTGCTTTCTTTTGAAGGGTTTCACTAGTAATCGAAAAACGCGTCTGGATAATCCGCTCAAATGCCGCTGCTGGTATCCGGTAAGTTTCCCGTTCCAGGCCGATTTCATAGGAACCTTCCGGAACATAGGGTTCTCCCATCTGGAGGCAGAAGTGATCGTAAAGATCGTAAAAATCCAGGTCTCCAAAATCTTCTTCTGTCCAATCGGTAATAAACAGGTTGTTGTATTCATACCCGATTGGCAAAAGATACGTTCTGTTTCCTTCTCTGCACTGTTCCTGCAGAGGCAGAATACGGAAAGCGGCATACTCTTCTTCCCCGCTCAGGGTAAGAGCGTAAGACTCTTCTGAATAATAAACGCTTGAAAACATCAAATATCCGTTTTCCCAATACTTCCAGCTTTCTGCGGAAAAACTTCCGGAATCTGCCAGAACCATCTTCCCATCTTTCCATTCATAATATCTCTTCTTTACGTTTACCTGTCCTTCCTGCGTCTGAAAATGGTAAATCACAAATTCTTCCGGAGAAAGAACTTCTATCAGCAGCAGCTTTCCCTTCTCTTTTTGTTCCACCTTTTGACAGAACTCAAGCGCCAAATCCGGCTGGGACATATTTACCTGGTTTCTGCCGTCAATTGCCGCATATCCCATGGAACCAAATTGTTCTACCAGACTGCGGACGTTTTCCAATGTATCCTCCTGGTTTTCTGCTGCTGTCTCTTCGTAAAATTCTGTCCCCAGCTGGACAATTTTCCGTTCTTCTTCCGGAAATGTTTCTTTCTCAGCCAGACTGCCGCACCCGCCAAGCGCTAATACCAGTAAAAAAATTCCCAGTCCTGTTTTTCGCATCTGCTTCTCCTTTATATTCGCATTTACCGTTCTTTCGTCTGATATTAAATATTTTCTATTTCACCCTCATAAAATGCTTCTATTTAAAATGATCAAATTTCTTCATATAATATTTTCCCTTCTTTCTGGATGGAATCCTTTAATTCCTGTTGTATTTTTTCATCTAAATTTATTATATCAAACTTCAAAAGGGTCGTTGTTTCTTCGTTTACATCTAATGAAAATCTGGCAAAATTACCGCCTTTTACTGCCAAATCAATATCACTCTTTTCTTTAAAGTCGCCCCTTGCTCTTGAGCCGAACAAAATCACTTTTTTTACCTGGTATTTTTTTGCAAACTCCTGTATTTCTCTGATTACTTCCTGTCTAATTCCTGTTTTTTCCATAATCTTCTCCCTGTCTTTTCTTTCCTTCAGTATAATATAAGCTAATTAAAAAAACAAACAGAATCCATTTACGGGAATTGCAAACCTTTATTTTTTGGAGTATAATACCATCGTTTTTAGATGATTTTTGTCAACCTGAACAAGTGATTTTTAATAGGATAACTACGATGAAACAAGATTTTCAGACTGCGATTGCAGAGAAATGCAGATATCTGGAACAATGCGGACGATTCAGTGAAGAAAAAAATGCTTATCAGCATGGAATGTCTACCGTATACCGGCACAGCATTCTGGTTGCGGCTGTCAGCCTGTCTATTGCCGACAAACTTGGCCTTCCGGTAAATCGGGATAATCTGATCCGCGGGGCACTGCTTCACGACTATTTTCTCTATGATTGGCATGAGAAAGACCGTTCCCACTGTCTCCATGGATTCCGCCATCCTTCGACTGCATTGAAAAATGCACGGGCAGATTATCCCCTTAATCATATTGAAAAAAATATTATTGCGCGCCATATGTTTCCCCTTACTCCCATCCCCCCCAACCTGTCGGGAAGCATGGCTGGTATGTATCGCAGACAAATACTGCGCGCTTCAGGAAACCTTACAGCCGATTCTATCCAGAGTGTCTTAATTGCTTTCATTTTTTTCATCTGCATCTTTCTGCAGATTCAGACCTGTATCTGTAATCCTGCAGATTGCTGTGCCTGGAAACACGAATACAATCTTTCCCTTCGCTTCCTTTCCCAGTTTGTCATAAAGCCTTCCTGCGCTCATGGACTCTCCTTTTACTGTAGAAGGGCTGTTCGCCACATATCCGCACTTTCCCAGCCCTTTTATCAGAACCTGTATCGCCTCTCTGTCATACTCATTGTCCGGTTCTTTGACCAATTTGACCTTCATCCCTTTTTCCATAAACTGACTGCCAAAATAATGGCTGCATCCTGCTATCGTAAAGTACATCTCTTTCATAATCTTTCCTCCTGACCGGCTGCTTCCGTTCTCTTCTATCTGGTTTTATTATAAACAGGAAGGTGTCCCATAAACACACCTCGCAGCTGAAAAATATCCCTCTGAACGGTTATTTACTTCTGATACTGCCGCATCAGCCGACAGATTTCATCCTCCATACGAGCTACAACCGATTCTGGCCCTGTAATTTTTACCCCTTCGCCTAGACCGATTACCCAGGACAAAAATTGTCTGCTGACTGCTGCTTCTACATTTACAAAAAAATGTGTATCATCCAGCCGGTTTAAGGTTACGTCTTTTCCAAACCGGTCTATAATCACTCCTGCAAACGAGTTTTCACACTCCAGACGCACCCGTTCTTCTTTTCCACCATACATTCCAAACATTTTTCTCGCATAAGCTGCCATATCAAAAGATTGAAAAACTTGTTTTCCTTCCCGTTTTTCGCCATTCAACTCAATATGAAGCATCTTATCCACCCTAAAATGTTTAATAATCCCTTTTTCGCCATCGTAGGCAATCAGATAATAATTGCCGTCATTCCACGACAGTGCCCACGGACTGACCTTATAAACAGCGCCGTCATGCCTCAGCTCCATTTTTTTCTCCACATTCCACTGGAAATACTGGAAAGTAATTTTGGAATTTTCCCCTATTGCTGTCTGGATTCTGTCTACATTATAATAAATGCTTTCATTCATTGTCTTCACTCTTCCAGCAACAAATACCTGTCTATGAAGCTTTGACGCCTCATATCTGCTGGCCAGCCCCTCGAGTTTTTTAATCAGTTCGCTGGACTTTTTAGCCGTAATAAATTTGGCTGACTGGACAGAATCCACCAGTAATTTCAGCTCTGCCAGCTCAAATCTCCGGCTTCCCACATAGTAAAAATACGTTCTCCCTTCCTGGATTCCGATAATGTCCAATCCGTACAGGCGAAGACTTTCGATGTCATTATAAAGACTTTTCCGTTCCGCACTGATATTATAAGAAGCCAGATTCTCAATGATTTCCGTCATCGTAATCCGATGGTTTTCATCCGTCTGTTCCAGTAAAATTTTCATAAGATATAACAGTTTCAGCTTCTGATTCGGAGACTTTGCCATACTCTGCCACCTCCCATAGTACACGAACTTTCTTCTCCTGTCTTATGTCCATTACCGTACCTGCATAGTCTAAAATCTCTTTCATAGGAACACCCTAGCATCCGTGTACAGGGGTAACACGCCTCAAAGAGGGAGAATTTCCCCATTTTCTGCGTTATCCTCAATCAGCGTACATCCAGTACGCTTCATTCGTCTGCCTTAAAAATGGGGAAATTCTCTCCACTTGAGGTCAGAAGAGTCAGAAACAGGTCAGATGACGCGTCTGCAAGGCACTTGAATGAGGTGTACTGGATGTACACCGATTGAAAGTAACGCAGCAGGCGCGTCATATGGACGTTTCTGACCGTATTGTCCCCTGTACACGGATGCTATCCTTTTCTTTGATTATATCAAAAAATCCGGACAGGGTGTTCATAATTTATTCATTCATGTGTTTGTCGTACCGTATTGCAACAATCATCCATTATCAGAAGCCTGGTCAGTTACACAATCCCCAGCGTCTTTCCAATCCAGTATACCAGTCCCAAAAGCCAGCTTGCCAGGGTTCCGTATAGGATTACCGGCCCTGCAATGGTAAACAGCTTCACGCCAATGCCGAATACCTGTCCTTCTGTTTTAAATTCAATGGCCGGAGCTGCTACGGAATTGGCAAAGCCGGTTATGGGAACCAGGGCTCCCGCTCCTCCGAACTTGACAATCTTTGGGTATAAATTCAGTCCTGTTAACAGCACGCTGATTCCAATCAGACACAGGAGCGTCCAGGCACTGGCTGCATCTTTTTCCATTCCTGCTGATAAAAATCCATTCATAATGCCCTGTCCGACGGTACAGATGATCCCTCCTGTCAGGAAGGCTTTTGCCATATCTGCCATCATGCTGTTAACCGGCGTTACTTTTTTCACATACTGGTTATATGCGTTTTTATTAACTTCCATTTTATTTCCTCCTGCGTTTCTTTTACCCAACCCCAATCCGTTCTCCTATTCCTGTTACAAAATAGATTAGGGAACCCATCAGTTTCCCCAGCGCAATGGAAAGGATCACGTATTGGAATCCTACTGCCAGATGAATTCTTCTGGAAAATACCGGAAGCGCCTGCAGGGTTTCTGCCAGAGACATAACCAGACAGCCTACGAAAATCCCAATGCATACTCCAATGATTCCGGTAACCATACCGCCTGCCGCGCTTCCCGCTCCCTCTCCCAGAATGCTGGAAACTCTCTGGGCAATGGGAATCGGAAATTCATAAATATCCATGACATTTCCAAATGTTCCTCCCAGAATGATTACCGTCTCATAAAGAGACAAGTGATTCCAGGTTTTCGTTTTTCCAATCAGTCTGGGGAATACGCCGATGACAGCCAGAAATGCAAAGACTCCTGCTGCAATAATCCCACCAGATGCAAGTCCAATGGCGGCTGCAAACATCTGTTTAATAAATATCAATATCCTGCTCCTTCCTCTCTGCATTCTGGATCAGGGTTTTGCTGATATTATCTTCGTAAATCCGCATTTCTACTTCCAGCGGAGTTGGATCTGTATTTAATTTCCATTTGGCAAAGTGGTTAAAGAATACGGCAATTCCAATTGCCAGGCCAATGGAGTAAAACAGTTCCAGAACCGTAAAGCCTCCTGGTTCCCTCCCCATAATCAGAACATAAATTTCGTGAAACACTGCGGTAACGCTGACGTCGTTGTTAAATGTCATAATCGCAAATGCAGCTCCAAAAAAGCAGATCAGGCAGACCCCTATGGTTTTGATCCACTGCCAGAACCAGGCTGGATTTTTCGGAGGCTGGTAATCGATAATAAACTCGGTTTCGCCCAGATTATGAATCTGCAGATTCGGGTCCAGCTTTTGCAGCTTTTCCAACACCGGAACAATGGTCTCTACATACCGTTTCGGTTTATCTTTCTGGATTTTCCGGATTTTCACAGCGCTGCAGCGATTCTGGAGAGCCGGATTGTCACAAAAAATATCTGCCACATCCTTTAGAAGCACGTCTTTGTGGTGTACTTCTGTAATCTGCCGGATATTTAAATAAACAGAGGGAGAACTGCTCATAACAATCTCCCTCCGACTGCAGGCCCCCATACCAGGGTTCCCTGCTGCATAGCCTGATCCGGCAGACGGAACATACAGTACCAGACGGCTGCCCCAATCAGACCAATGCATAAAATCAGAACCAGGATTCCAAATACATATTTCAACGTATCCATTTTGGATCACACCCTTCCTTTCTCCATTGCTGATGTACACTGATGCTAGGGTTTCCAAAATAATGGTTTTTATGTACGGTTTTTAAAATCTTCCCTCATTTTTTTCAAGATCCTTTTTTCCATTCTGGAAACCTGAACCTGGGAAATGCAAAGAATGCCTGCAATCTCCGTCTGGGTCTGATTATAATAATACCGGCGCAGAATAATCTCTTTTTCCTGTCCGTCCAGGCTGCTTATCATCCCTTCCAGAATCATTTTATTCAGCAATTTTTCCTCTCTATTATCCTGATCTTCAATTTTATCTATGAGACAGCCGCTGTTTTCCGACTCGTCTCCCAGAGGCCGGTACAGCGATTCTATTTCAGCCCCAGACTCCAGCGACGCCGCAATTTCTTCTCTGCTGACCTCCAGCTTTCCGGCAATCTCTTCCAGAGTCGGTTCCCGTCCCAGAATGTTTCTCATTTCTTCTCTGGCTGCCTGGATTTTAACGCTCATTTCCTTAAGAGACCGGCTTACCTTAATCATGCCGTCATCCCTTAAAAACCGCTTGATTTCTCCTGCAATCATGGGAACCGCATATGTGGAAAACCGTACTTCAAAACTGGGATCAAATTTGTCAATCGCCTTCATCAGACCGATGCTTCCAATTTGAAACAGGTCTTCCATCTCGTGTCCTCTGCCGGAAAACCGGCGGACAATGCTCCAGATTAATCCTACGTTTTCCATTACCAGACGATCTCTGGCTTCTTTATCCCCTTCGTGAGACTTCCGGATTAATCTCATCGTCTCGTCCATGCGCTCACCCGCCTATGCGTTTTTTCATGGTGACCTTTGTTCCCTGGCCTGGTTTGCTCTCTACGGCTACCTCGTCCATAAATGCTTCCATAAAAGAAAAGCCCATTCCGGAACGTTCTCCAGTGGTATCACTGGTATACATAGGCTCCATTGCCTTTTTTAAATCTGCAATCCCAACCCCTTCATCCCGTATGGATAACGTCAGAAGTGTTCCGTTTCTTTCTGCTTCTATGTAAATCCTTCCCTTTTCTCCCTGATAGCCATGGATGACTGCATTGGTTACTGCTTCTGAAACCGCTGTTTTTACATCATCGATTTCTTCCAGGGTAGGATTCATCCTGCTCATAAAAACAGCAATTACTACCCTGGCAAATTCTTCGTTGCTGGATAAACTGTCTATCTCTATTTTGATTTTCTCTGCTTCTTCTTTTCTGCTCTCCATATCCGCTCCCCTTTCTAGTCCACAATCGCGGCTTCTTTTGTTTCAAAACTAGGCATCAGGCGGGCAATTCCTGCCACTGTCAGAATCCGGTGAACCTGAGGCCCAGCCCCGTAAAGGCGGACCTGTCCTCCGCTTCGTTCCATCTGCTTATACCGGTTTAACAAGACGCCAATACCGGATGAATCCATAAATTCCGTTTTGGAAAAGTCAAAGACAATCCGGTTGATGTAGTTTTCTGCCAGAAGCAGATCCGTTTCATAACGCAGATTCCGGCAGTTGTGATGATCCAGTTCTTTTGGCAGATGAATGATCAGGCACTGCTCCTTTGCTTCGTAAAGAAATGATACTTCCATGTTGATAATCTCCTTCCCCTTATTTTTTCCATTTTCGTCAAAAATATACCAGGAAAACCTGGCAAAATAAAAAAGACATCACGAAATCTGGTTTTCTTTCGTAATGTCTTTTTTCTTTCCAATCGGGCTGCTTGATTTGTTAATTAATGTTGTTCACTGGAACGGTTTCCGGAACTGGCTCTTCCGGCTGGGCTGCTTCTGTCTCCTGAGGCTGAGCCTGGGTCTGTGGCTGAGTCTGGGGTTCTTGCTGCGTCTGGGTCTGTGGCTCCTGACGGGACGTTTCTCCCCTGCTGCCAGAAGCGTTACTGTTTCCAGTGTTCTGCTGGGTACGGTCTGATCCGCCAGCATTTCCGCCTCTTTCTCCGTCATCTTCCTCTGCCGGTTCGGTCTGGCTCTGTCCGGCAGCAGACGTAGGCAGTCCCATTTCTCCCATAGCGGAAGCTGCCTGGGAAGCCTGCGCGCTTTCCGGAAAACTGGTAATAATCCTGCTGAAGCACTGTCTGGCGTTTTCCGTATCTCCTTTATCCTGATATAAGCGTCCTAACAGATACGTAGCAGATGGGTTGTCCGGATTGATCTCCAGGCTCTTCTGGTAATACTCCATAGCCTGTTCCTTCTGTCCGGAATTCCATGCGGCAGTTCCCAGATCTTCTAACGTCTGGTATCCGGTCGTCTGCATATCGGCGGTCACTGCATTGGCAATTTCCAGAACGCTCTGATCGGTAATCAGAGAAGTGTCCAGATCTACATACAGCTTTGCAACCGACATAATATCTTCATTGCGGTATGCCTGTAAAATGCCAATCATAATCTGATACTGCTTTAATACCAGTCCCGTATCTCCTTCAATGGTGGTAAGCTTATTTTCCATATCCTGGGACTTAGACTGGAGTTCCTCATAAGAAGCCTGAAGCGCATCCAGCTCCTGGTTCTTCTCATTTAACTTCTGGCTATAGGTAATAATCTCCTCGTTGTGCTTGTTGCTTAAAGCCCGCGTACTGGGCGGCATAATCAGAAAATACGTTACCATAACGCCTAATACCAGGCCGGCCAGAATGTTTAAAATACTCTGCCATCCCGTATTTTCTTTATATGTAGGCGGCATAATTACATCGTCATCCTGCATCTGGTGATGGGAAAACGCATTTTTCAGCTTCCGTTTTTCCACCTCCGCCTTACCGGTATTTTTCTTGACAATGGACATATACCACTGTGCTTTGGGATTGTTCCGGTCAATCTGAAGGACTTTATACAGGGATCGTCCTGCTTTCGGATAGTCTTCGTGATACATATAAAGAGCCGCTAACAACAGATGGGCTTTTACAAAATGAGGGTTGTCTTCGACTACCCTGGTCAGCTGTAAAATCGCCAGGTCATCGCTGTCGTGCTGGGCATACCAGAGCGCCTGGTTATACTTTTTCACATTCTGATCCACCACTTCCAGACGTCCTGGCTTTCTCTGGATCTCGTCTAGATAGCGATCCGCCGGATTGTCTGCCGGATGAAGATTGGTGCTGATAACCCACTGGACCAGTGCGTCAGACACTTCTCCCATTTCATAATAAATCAGCCCCAAAAGGTTTCTGGCATCCATCTGGTATTTATCAAAATGGAGGCTCTTTTTTAAGCAGTCTACTGCTCCGGAAAGGTCTCTGATATTTGCTTTTTCCAAACCCAGATTGTAAAAACTGTTGGCAATCTGGCGGTTCCGTTTTACATAATCCATGCCTGCTATTCCCTGACTTCCTTAATCATTTCCATCATAATATCGGTCATATCCGTTAAGTCGCTTTTCACAATCTCGTCTGCAATTTCTTCCACGTCCAGGCTGGGTTTAAAGCGGCTGAGTTCTTCTTCAAAATTAATAATTGATTCTGCCATAATGCTCTCCTTTTGTACTTCTGCAATACACATAAAATTATATAATAAGACCTTACCTTTGTGCAACCATATTCTTTCGGGCTTTTTCGTCCAAATACGTCAATTCTGTGCCCATCTATACAAAAAATCAGGAATTCGAAGTAGGAATATAGGGAATCAGCACCCCTGCCACGCTGGTAATCGGCATAGTCTGCAGCCAGATATGGCCTGGTCCGGTAATGACTGTGTTAAACAGTCCCTCTCCTCCAAACAGGACGTTTTTCACTCCTGAAACCATCTGGATATCCATCTGGCAGCTGGCCGTCATAGCCGCCAAATACCCGCTGTCTACTACAATCTGCTGGCCTGCTCCCAATTCATACTCCACTACATGGCCGTCAAATTCTGCAAATGCGATTCCTCTTCCGGATAATTTCTGAAGGATAAATCCCTCGCCTCCAAATAGTCCAGAACCAAACTTTTTATGGAAATGGGTGGAAAGTTCTACTCCGCTTTCTGCTGCCAGAAACCCGCTTTTCTGTAAAATCAGCTCATTTCCTGGCCCTATTTCAAAGGCTTTTATCGCCCCTGGAAAGCTGGATGCAAAAGCAATCAGTCCCTGTCCTCCCTGGGCTGTATAAATATTCTGGAACAAGGCTTCTCCTGAAAACATACGGCCAAACATCTTTCCAATGCCGCCGTTGCTTCCTGTCTCCATCTTCATATTCGGGGACATCCATGCCATAGATCCCCGTTCTGTAATCATCTTCTCTCCTGCCTCCAGCTGGCAGATTACTACTGGAAGTGTATCGCCCTCAATCTTATAGCGCATTCTTTGTCCTCCTGTTTTTTGAATTTTCTTCATTGCGATGTAGTTCTATTATAGAAAGGAACAAACGGAAAGGCAAGAAATTTTCTATTAAGGTTTTCTATCAAATTTTCACATATCGTGGTATACTGGATGAAATGAAAGCGGCAGATTCGCTGCCAGAAAGGATGCTCTATGAACTCACAATCCCATAAATTTTCCCAAAAAACCTTTTCCGCAGTCTCCCGCCAGGACGGACTGGTTTTAGATGTGCTGGCGCTTGTACCGGAAAGTCCAAAAGCCATTGTACAACTGGCTCATGGTATGTGCGAACACAAAGAACGGTATCTTCCTTTTATGGAGTATCTGGCTGGTCTTGGATTTCTCTGTGTGATAAACGATCACAGGGGGCACGGAAAAAGCGTGAGAAGTATGGGAGACCTGGGCTATTTTTATGCCAACGGCGGGCCGTCCCTGGTAAAGGATCTCCATCAGATTACCTGTATGATCCGGAAACAGTACCCTGATCTCCCTTTCTTTTTCTTCGGGCACAGTATGGGATCTCTGGCGGCGCGGGTCTATTTAAAATATTACGAAAAGGAGCTGGACGGCCTGGTTATCTGCGGTTCTCCCAGCAATCAGCCCATGGCCGGATTCGGCCTTTTCCTGGTTCACCTGCTTTCCCGCATCAAAGGCAGTCATGCCCGAAGTCCCCTGGTAAACCAGCTGTTTTCCGCGTCTTTTGAAAAGCCGTTCCAGTCAGAAGGAATGGTTCACGCCTGGATTTCCAAAGACCGATCCGTAGTAGAAGCTTATAACGCCAGCCCTTACTGCAATTTTACCTTTACTCTTAATGGATACGAATCTCTTTTATGGCTGGTACAGCAGACCTACAGCCGCAAAGGATGGAACGTCAGGAATCCAGACCTTCCCATTCTCTTTGTGTCTGGTTCTGACGATCCCTGCATGGTTTCAAAAAAGAAGTTTCAGAAATCTGCAGAAACCCTTAGAAAAGCCGGCTACAAACACGTATCTGCCAAACTGTATTCCGGTCTTCGCCATGAGATTTTAAATGAAAAAGAGAGATGCCTGGTCTACAAGGACATCTCTGCTTTCTTTACTCATATTCTGTCGTAGTACATACTTTTTTCAGTCTTTTTTCGGAAATGGAAAGATATTCTTCGCAGTTGTCAATGCCGATAAACTGCCTTCCATACCGCAAAGCTGCCACTCCTGTTGTGCCGGATCCGCAAAATGGATCCAGCACCAGCTGGCCTTCTTTTGTGGACGCCAGAACGATCCGTTCCAGCAGATATTCCGGCTTCTGGGTCGGGTGCTTTCCTTCCGATTTTTCCGAAGGCCTGGTCAGACTTCCCACCCACACATCTTTCATCTGCTTTCCGCCGTTTTGTTCCTTCATCACCTCATAATTAAAGAGATGCCTGGAAGTTTTCTCATTCTTCTGGGCCCATAAAATAGTCTCCGTCGAATGGGTAAAACAACGGCAGGCCAAATTAGGCGGAGGGTTGGTTTTCTGCCAGGTAATGTTGTTGATAATTTTAAACCCTTCCTGTTCTAACGCCATCCCAATGGAGTAAATATTGTGAAAGGTTCCGGAAATCCAGATACTTCCGTCCGGCTTTAAGATTTTTCTGCACAGCCGGATCCACTGACGGTTAAATCTGTGTTTTTCCATCAGACCGCCTGCCTTGTCCCAGTCGCCTTTATTGACGGACACCATTTTTCCTCCCTGGCAGGTAATCCCGTCATTGCTTAAAAAATAGGGAGGATCTGCAAAAATCATATCTATGGTTTCCGGTTTTATTTTTTTCAGTACCTGGAAACAGTCTCCCAGCACCAGTTTACAATCCGGCCTCCCATAGTAAATGGGAAGCCGCCTGTTTAAAACGCTGTCCATGCTGCGCTCCTTAAAAATTGCAGATAATGACCTCTTCCCCAACCCGATTGGCCGCGTCGGAATTGATCATCCTCTTTACGCTGACTGCATCTATCCGGTAGCCCTTTCCATCGTATAGTTCATGGATTAAGTCTGTATTGTGATTGGTCAGCATACAGTAACATCCCCGACTGGTCAGATCATCAAATAATCTGGCCAGCCTTTTATGACTTTCTATATCAAATCCTTCTTTTGTATAAGATTCAAAGGAAACCGGATTTAACGGGGCATACGGGCTGTCAATAAATACAAAGTCGCCTTCTCCTGCCGTCTGACACGCCTCCTCAAAGTCGCCGTTTACAAGCTCAACGGTCTTTAAATACTGGGCTACTGCCAGAATATTTTCCCGACTGCAGGATTTCTGCCTGCTGTTGTTGTAAGGCACATTAAACAAGCCTTTTGCATTGACCCGATAAAGGCCGTTAAAGCAGTGCTTATTTAAAAACACAAATAATGCGGCCAGTTCTTCGTCCAATTCTCCTTCTGTCAGCTTCCGGTTGTAGGTTTCCCGCATGGCATAGTAATAGGCCTTTCCGTCTTCCCACATGGCTTCGTCCAGCCTCTCGACGGCTGCAAGAAATCCTTCCGGATCGGTCTGAATCTGCCGGTACGTATGAATCAGTTCCCGATTAATATCATTTATCAGCGCGTCTTTTGGAAGAAGTTCCAATACTACGGCTCCGCCCCCTACAAATGGCTCATAATACCGTTTGTAATGTTCCGGCATCCGTTCTTTTATCTGGGGTAATAATTGTCTCTTTCCGCCAGCCCATTTTACAAAAGGCGCTGCCTGTCTGCTTGTCATACTTGATTCCTCGTCTCTAAACGCCCGATTACTTTCCTAACTGTTCCAGCCGCTCTTTTACCTGCTCCATCATCTGGGTGTATTTCGCAAGCTTTGCCTTTTCCTCTTCGATCTTGGCTGCCGGAGCCTTGCTTACAAACTTCTCGTTGCTTAACATTCCGTTTACGCGGGCTAATTCTCCTGCCAGACGTTTTTCTTCTTTATGAAGACGCTCTAACTCTTTCTCAATGTCTACCAGTTCGGCAAATGGAATGTAAATGTTGGCATGAGGAATCACAACGGAAACCGCGTCTTCTCCAATGCCGCTCTTATCTTTCTGAATCAGCACCTCGCTGGCATAGCCTAAGGTTCCAAAGAATACCTTTCCGTTCGTGAAAATATCGGCAACCTCCTGATTTTCCGTTACCACAAATACCTTTGCTTTTTTGCTCGGCGGTACGTTCATGGTGGTGCGCACGTTACGGATTGCGCGGACTGCTTCTTTCATGGTTTCTACGGCCGTTTCCTCTGCTGCAAAGTTCCACTCTTCCTTGTAAACCGGCCAGTTGGAAACCATAATGGATGCTTCTTCGTCCTGAAGGTTGCAGAAGATTTCTTCCGTAATAAACGGCATATATGGATGAAGCAGCTTTAAGGACTGAATCAATACGGTCTTTAAGGTCCAGATTGCAGCTGCCTTGGTGGTGTCTTCGTCATTCCACAGACGCGGTTTTACCATCTCAATGTACCAGTCGCAGAATTCTTCCCAGATAAAGTCGTAAACCTTCTGAAGAGCAATTCCCAGCTCATACTTATCCATGTTGTCGGTTACATCTTTTGTCAGAGTATTGACCTTGGAAAGAATCCACTTATCTGCCATGGTCAGATCTTCTGCCTGAACCTCTGCATCCGGCGCTTTTTCAATATTCATCATAATGAAACGGGACGCGTTCCATACTTTATTTGCAAAGTTTCTGCTGGCTTCTACTCTCTCCCAGTAGAAACGCATATCGTTTCCAGGAGCATTTCCGGTCATTAAGGTCATACGGAGAGCATCAGCGCCGTACTTGTCAATCACTTCCAGAGGATCGATTCCGTTTCCTAAGGATTTGCTCATCTTACGGCCCTGGGAATCTCTTACCAGACCATGGATTAACACCGTATGGAACGGCTCTTTTCCAGTTTGCTCCAGTCCGGAGAATACCATACGGATTACCCAGAAGAAAATAATATCGTATCCGGTTACTAATACGTCGGTTGGGTAGAAGTAATCCATTTCTTTGGTGTCATCCGGCCAGCCCAGAGTAGAGAATGGCCACAGTGCGGAAGAAAACCAGGTATCCAGGGTATCTTCATCCTGCTTAAAATGGGTACAGCCGCATTTTGGGCAGACAGAAGGCATTTCCTTTGCTACCACCATTTCGCCGCACTCTTCACAGTAATAAGCCGGAATCCGGTGACCCCACCACAGCTGTCTGGAAATACACCAGTCGCGGATGCCTTCCAGCCAGTGAAGGTACGTTTTTCCAAAGCTTTCCGGAACGAATTTTAAACGGCCGCTCTTTAATGCTTCAATAGCCGGTTTTGCCATCTCATCCATCTTTACAAACCACTGAGGCTTAATCATTGGCTCAACGGTTGTGCCGCAGCGGTCATGGGTTCCGACATTGTGGGAATGTGGAACTACTTTTACCAGAAGGCCCTGTTTCGTTAAATCGTCTACCATGGCTTTTCTGGCTTCGTAGCGGTCCATACCGAAATACTTTCCAGGAACGCTGATGGTCGCGTCGTCGTTCATCATGCAGATTTCCGGCAAATTGTGACGCTTTCCTACCTCAAAGTCATTCGGGTCATGGGCTGGGGTAATCTTTACGCATCCGGTTCCAAATTCTTTGTCTACATAAGAGTCGGCAATGACCGGAATCTCTCGGTCCGTTAACGGCAGCTTTAACATCTTGCCAATTAAGTCTTTATAACGCTCGTCTTCCGGATTTACAGCAACTGCGGTATCGCCAAGAAGGGTCTCCGGTCTGGTAGTTGCAATCTCCACAAAGCGGCCTTCTTCTCCAACGATCGGGTAATTAATATGCCAGAAGAATCCGTCCTGCTCTTCGTGTTCGACTTCTGCGTCGGAAATAGAGGTCTGGCAGACCGGACACCAGTTAATAATACGGGATCCTTTGTAAATATAACCTTTTTCATACAGTCTGGTAAATACCTCTAAAACGGCTTTGGAGCAGCCCTCGTCCATGGTAAAACGCTCTCTGTCCCAGTCAGCGGAAGATCCCAGCTTGTGAAGCTGCTTTACAATCCGGCTGCCGTACTCGTCTTTCCACTCCCAGGCTTTTTCTAAGAAGCCTTCTCTTCCCAGATCGTGCTTTTCGATGCCCTGACTCTTTAATTTATCAATTACCTTTACTTCTGTTGCAATGGCCGCATGGTCTGTACCTGGCTGCCACAGCGCTTCATATCCCTGCATTCTCTTATAACGGATTAAAATATCCTGCATGGTATTGTCTAACGCATGGCCCATGTGAAGCTGTCCGGTAATGTTTGGCGGCGGCATTACAATGGTAAATGGCTTTTTGCCTTCTCGTTTTCCTCTCTCTGCGTCTGCGTGGAAATATTTGTTGTCCAGCCACTTCTGATACAGACGCTCTTCAATGTCCGCTGGATTATAGTTCTTTTCCAATTCTTTCATGTCTTTTCTCCTTATTTTTTCTTTCTATTTTATTTTCTAGTTTTGCGTTTCTGTTCCTGCTGCCAGATTCAGCGCTTCTTCTGGACGCTTCAGATAATAATCTGCCTCAATAGGCTCCTTGCTTCTGCATCCCCACAGCGCCAGCGCTCCCTTTACCCCAGCCGCCTTTGCACATTTCATATCGTAAATGCTGTCTCCAATGTAAAGAACCTGGTCTGGATCCGTCTGGGCTTTTTCCAGATAATACAGCATAGGGTCTGGATTTGGCTTATGCCTTTGCGTATCGTCGCAGCAGACTGCAATCTCAAAATAGGTTCCCAAACCTCTGGAACTTACTCCTTTTTCATACTCTTCTCTGCTTCTGGAAGTAATCACTCCCAGATGAACCCCTTTTTCTTTTAGCTTTTTCAGGGTTTCTTCGATTTTTTCAAACACCTTGATTGTGTGTTCTTCTTCATCGGCAAATTGATTCCAGACTGCAAAATTTTCTTCCGTATCCGGAATGTTCAGTTGTTTCAAGGCGTCTGCCCCAGTAATCCCCAGTGAAAACTGAAGGTCTTCTTCCGAGATTCTGGTCCCGTGCATCTGGAAAACCAGGCGCTGCAAAGACCGGATAATGGAATATTCCGTATCCAGCAGAGTGCCGTCTACGTCAAATACCACGTGTGAATAAACGTTCATTTTTCCTCCTACATCTGTCTGCGGACGATCCGGTATTCATCATCTAGCTGGTAATACAGACAGGCAAAATTGGAACTGCTTAAAAATCTGGACATTTCATCTTCATCCAAATCTGCTTCACAGATGTAATACCCATAGTCTTCGTCATACGTATAGTTCACGCAGGTATCGCAGCTGGTCTGCTTTTCTTTTTTTGCCGGTTTCAACTGCTTCATGTTAAATTCTCCTTTTACAAAAGAACCTGCGACCGTTTTGCAGCCATCTGATAGTTGTCCCATTTTTCTCCCTGATAAGAAAAAGCCTCTTTTATAAACTGTTCCTCCTGAAATCCAACTGCTTCGTAGCAGGCTTTGGCCCCAGGATTGTTGGCAAATACCCTCAGTCTTACGGTATCTGCTTTTAAAATCGTAAACGCATACCGCAAAGCCAGAGAAAGCATTTCTTTTCCGTATCCCTTTCCTCGGATGGATGGATCCACCACAATAAATCCAAAAAAGAGACTGTTTTCCTGGTAATCCATATTCCGCATCAGAAGATGGCCCACTACCCTGCCAGTTTCATCTGTCACAGCCATAGGCCATCCATTGCTGTCCTCTTCCCATTTTCTGCAGTAATCGTCTACCTGCTGTCTTGTCAATGGATAGGAAAACTGTCCTGCACTCCATTTTGTAAACATCTCTTCATTGTCAAACCACTTTACCAGATATGCTCCATCTGCCGGTTTGAATGGACGTAATCGAAGCATCTTTTCCTCCTGAAACTCCTATAAAATAAAAGAACCCTCTGCATACAAGTATGCAAAGGGCGAATTATCGCGGTACCACCTTTTTTCTGCCAGCTTTTCAGCACAAAACCTGCTGCCGGCAATCTCTTAAACCCTGTAACGCTGGCTCTGCGGGAATCCCTACCGGACAGATCTGGTATCAGACGTTCATCCGTTGAGAACTCCGGTTCAGAAGCTACCTTCCATCTGCTCTTCCTCGGACTGCCTTCCAGCCAGTGAGCCGTCCTCTCTGCCAGGGTCTGCAAATGTACTCCTCTTCCTCATAACCTTTTCAAAAAATAAATTGATTCTTCCTAATAATATCGGGGTTTTCAACATTTGTCAACCCTAATTATTCAGCTTTCTGGCATATAATTCTTCTATAATCTGGATACACTGGATCTTCCGTTTCTTTCAGATATTTTTCCAATCTGTTTCTAAATTTTTGAATCATTTCCTGATACTCCGGTTCATCAATCAAATTATGAAGTGCGTTTGGATCGTTCGTAAAATCATAAAATTCTTCTCGGCAACGATAATTTAAGAAACGGACTCTTTCCAAAATTTCTTCATTGTCTTCTCCTGCAGATTGCATTGCACGAAATGTCAGCCCACTCATAGATTCATTCTTATAATAAGTGTTTCCATCAGCCCATGCGTTAAAAATATACCCGTATTGTTCGCTCTGAATGCACCGCATCGGATAAGAGTTTTTCATTGAAGTAGTATTAAACTGTGTATAAACAACATCCCTGTTTTCTTGCTTTTCTCCCAGAAGCAACGGCAGATAACTGCATCCGTCACATTCTAACTCATCTTTTAATCCTACCGCTTCTAAAATCGTTGGAGTATAGTCGATTCCTGCTATATAGTCATTTTTATTCCAAGCACCAGCTTCAATATGTCCTGTCCACCGCGCAATAAATGGGGTCTTTGTACTATTCAAATAACAATTTGCTTTTGCAAATGGAAATGCCATCCCATTATCGCTCATAAAAATCACTAATGTATCATCTGCCATTCCCGATTCATCTAACGCTCTAAGTACTTCTCCAATAGTCTCATCACAACGGTGACAGCTTGAATAATATTGTGATAATTCTTTGCGTACATCTGGAATATCCGGCAAAAATCCAGGTACCCATGCCTCTTCAGGCTTATAATACCGTGAAGCATATGTATGAAAGCCAAAAAATTTCGTCAATTCATCCTTACTTCCTGCAAAAGGCCGATGAGGATCATGGGAATTGGCCATAAGAAAGAAGGGTTTGTCGGCCTCTTTTGCCTGTTTGAAAAATTCTGCCGCATCCCGACCATAAATATATGGACTTCGTCCATAGCAATTTTGTGAATTTTGCGTATCTTTAAAATAATCCCATGCAAATTTATATTCTGGAGCACAATGTTTTGTTTTCCCTATAATTCCATTGAAATAACCATGTTTCCTTAAAATTTCCGGAAGGGTCGTAACATCTTCTCGTATTGGATCAAATCCCAAAGCGCCATTATGATGAGGATAAAGTCCTGTCAGCATACTTTGTCTAGAAGGTTGACATACCGCAATACTAACATGAGCATTATCAAATCGGATTCCTTGTGACGCTAATCGATCTAAATTAGGCGAAATATCATCTACCGGACAGCCAAAACATCCTATTGTATTGTAGTTCATATCATCTGCTAATAATAACAATATATTTACTGCCATACTAAACCACCTTTTCCTGACAAGATTGTTTTTAGGTTACCAATTTGCTCTTTACCATCCGTTCTGGGTAATGTCGTGCACATTCCGGTGCATGCCATCTTTCTTCTTCACTATCATATGTGCATTTTGTTAGTATTTTGAGATTTTGTTTCAATACTTCTGCCTTTGTTCTAATTACCTCTTCTGACTGGCAAGATGAATCTATCAAGGAGTGCATCCTTTTTACCAATTCCTCATGATCCTGTATCACATTTACAGATTCCTGAGGATCTTTTTCCAAATCATATAAAACATCCGCATCATCAAAACCACAATAATGAATATATTTATATGATTTATATTTTACCATCTGACCATAAGAAAGCCTTCCGCTAGAAATATCAATCTCTCCCCCTACTTCACTAATTACCATGCGTTCTATCTCATCTTCTTCGCCTTGAAGCTGTGGATATAAGCTGCATCCATCTATATCAGGAGGGGACATTACTCCTGCAATATCACATAGCGTTGGTCCCAAATCCATCAATGAAGTGGCTCCATAAATTTGACGGCCTTTTTCTATTCCATCTCCTACAAAAAGCATCGGTGTATGAATAGACGGATCATAAAATGTACCTTTTCCATAATAACCACGATATCCTGCATGTTCTCCATGATCGGAAACATAAACAAATATTCCTTCATGTCCGGTTCGTTTTAAATACTGTTGAAATGCATCATATACTATACCGATTTGCTGGTCTTCAAACTCTACCATGCCATAATATGCTGCTCTTACAGCCCTTACTACCTCTGGATCTTTATCACACAAAATATTTCCTTCAATTGCCGGATGTTCTACATACCGAAAGCTATCTTCCGGTATAGAAACCTTATCATAGTAGTAATCATATAGTTCTTTCGGCGCTACAAAGGGATGATGCGGCCCATAAGTTCCCACACATAAGAACTGCGGTTTTTCGTAAGTCCCATTTAAATACTCTACAGCATGCTGTACAACATAGCGGTCATATTCCAAAGTTGGTGAATTGCCAGCTCCTATTGCACTTAGACACGCCTTGCCGCCTTGAGGCGTCCTGTCATGGATTCCTCTTTCTTCCGCAAATGCCTTATTAGGACGGTTATGATAGATAGGAGTCTGCTCGCCAGCAATTCTTCTTGAAAATCCATGACGTTGATCCGGCCCCACAAAGTGCATTCGACCACAAAGAACCGTTTCATATCCGCCAGTATTTAGACAATGTGCAAATGTTACCCGATTAGAATCCAATGCCGCCATATTGCTCATTACCCCGCACCGGCTTGCTAACTGACCGCTCATCATTGACATCCTTGCCGGAACACAAAGCGGATAAGAAGTGCTGTTATTTTGCATAACTGTCCCTTCTCTGGCAAGTTGATCCAGATTAGGCGTTCGAATAATTGGATCCCCAGCATACCCTTGCTGTTTCCAGGCGTGCTGATCCGAAATATACATCAAAATATCTTTCATTTTTTCACCTTTTCTATTCTAGTTCATGCACACGACAACACGATACAAAATGGCCCTTTGATACCTCTTCCTGTTTCTGCGGCTGCTTACATGCTTCTGTTGCAAACGGACAGCGTGATGCAAAACGGCATCCAGGTTTCGGATCGATCGGAGAAGTAATTTCTCCATGAAGAATTTCTCTCTTATTTGGATGATGAATATCAACCGATGGAATTGCCGAAAGCAGTGCCTTGGTATATGGATGAAGCGGGTTCTTAAACAATTCCTTCGAATCGCACTTTTCCACAACTTGTCCAAGATACATTACACATATTTCATCCGAAATATGACGAACTACAGACATATCATGCGTTACAAACATATAAGTCAATCCTTTTTGCTGCTGCAGTTTTTTCAAAAGGTTCAATACCTGAGCCTGTATAGAGACATCCAAAGCAGATACTGGCTCATCACAGACAATGAAATCTGGATTTAATGCAAGCGCACGTGCAATACCTACTCTCTGACGACGTCCTCCATCCAGTTCATGCGGATATGCCATACGTAAACGACTATCAATTCCAACAAAATCCATCAATTCCGATGTCACATCGTCAATTTCATTCTTTTTATATCTCTTTGATACTACTAAAGGTTCACGAATAATCGCATCTATGGATTTTCTTGGATCCAGAGAGGAATAGGGATCTTGAAAAATAATCTGCATCCGTTCACGAACGGCACGCAATTCCTTTCCCCGCACTGATGTAATATCTTTACCATCCAGTAAAATTTTTCCTCCTGTACTTTCATGAAGATGAATTATCGTTCTTCCTAATGTTGATTTTCCACATCCCGATTCGCCTACCACTCCCAGGGTCTTGCCTCGTTCAATTGAAAGTGTCACATCATCAACTGCATGCAAAATACCTCGCGGAGTTGGAAAATATTTTTTCAGTCCCTTTACTTCAATAATCGGTGCCATATTACCCCTCCTGTTTACCAGATTCCCGCATATGACAACAGCGGCACATATGTCCATCTGCTGTTATATGCATTTCTATCTTTTGATTCCGGCATTCCTCCGTTGCATACGGACAGCGAGGATGAAATGCACAGCCTTTTGGAAGATTCGACGGATCTGGCGGCAATCCTTCAATTGGATGGAGCCATTCTTCATCCTCATTCATATTAGGGATCGCACCAAACAATCCTATTGTATATGGATGGGAAGGATGATCAAAAATTTGTTCTTTCGTACCATATTCTATGATATTTCCAGCATAGATAACGGCAACATCATCACAGGTAGTTGCCACTACTCCCATATCATGGGTAATCAGCAGCATGGCTGTGTTAAATTTATGACGCAGTTCTGCAATCAAGTCTAATACCTGTGCCTGAATTGTTACATCCAAAGCAGTTGTCGGTTCATCTGCCAGTAATAAATCCGGATTACATGCTAACGCAATTGCTATAATTACTCGCTGCTTCATTCCACCAGAAAATTGATGTGGATACTCATGATATCTATCTGCCGGAATTCCTACCATTTCCAGCATTTCTTTTGCACGTTTTTCGAAAGATTCTTTTGTTCCTGTACTATGTAACCGTACTACTTCTGCAATTTGATCTCCTATTTGCTGGACTGGATTCAGTGCAGTCATCGGATCCTGGAAAATCATAGAAATATTATTTCCCCTGACTTTCCTCATTTCTTTTTCATGAAGTTCAAACAGATTCTTTCCTTCTAGATATACACTTCCAGAAGCAACTCTAGCTCCTACATCTGGAAGAATCCGTAGTATTGATTTTGCAATGGTAGTCTTTCCAGCTCCGGTTTCTCCTACAAGCCCCAATGTTTTTCCCTTTTCCAGTTTAAAAGAGACCCCATTAACAGCGTGGACTACCTGATCATTTGACATATACTCAACAACCAAATCTTTTACCTCAAGAAATGGTTCTGAAGTTTTTTTCTCCTGTTCAGACATACTATGTATCCCCCATTCTTATTGTTTCAATTTTGGATCTAACGCATCTCTTAAACCATCTCCCATAAGGTTCAGTGCCAATATTGTAATCGCAATTGCCATTCCTGGTGCGATAACCATATGAGGACATTGACGGATGAACTGTCTTGCTCCCGAAAGCATTGCTCCCCACTCAGGTGTAGGAGGCTGTACCCCTAAGCCGATAAAACTCAAACTTGCCGCCATAACAATCATATTAGCAACACCCATTGTTGCCTGTACAATATTTGCTGAAAGAGAGTTTGGAACTAAATGACTTGTTATAATCCGAAACTTACTGCAGTTAATTGATACTGCGGCTTCAATATACTCGTTATCTCTTTCCTTCATCATATTTGCACGCAGCATACGTGCCGCTGCTGGAAGTCCATTTACAGACAACGCTAAGATTGTATTAAAGTATCCGGATCCTAATGCTGCTGATATAACTATAGTAAGAAGCATTGCTGGAAGGGACTGAATAATATCCAGTAAACGCATAATAATATTATCAACCCAGCCACCAAAATAACCTGCAATTGCTCCTATCGTCATTCCTACAGATGTACTAATCAGGACCGATAATAATCCCATAGTGATAGAGTATCTGCCGCCATATAAAATCCGGCTTAAAATGTCTCTTCCAAGTTCGTCCGTCCCGAGTAAATGCGCGGAAGATGGTCCCTGCTGAATTGCCATAATATCCATAGCTGCATAATCGTATGGACTAATCAACGGTGCAAGTGCAACTAACAGCAATTCTGCAAGGAAAATTATTAACCCCAGCATTGCCAGTTTATTTTTTCTCATTTGGTGAAGGACTCTTCTAAGTTCCGACTGTTTCTTTACCTTTGTTACCTTATTCATACTTTTACTTACAATTGCTTCAGGCATGAACCTTCACCTTCTTTCTTGCTTTTCCTGCATATTTTGCCTTAATACGCGGATCTACTGCTGCATAAAGCAAATCGACGCCCAACATACAAAAACTAAATGCGATTGCTAAAAAAATTGCTCCTATCTGAACCACTGGATAGTCTCTGCCATTGACTGCATTGATAATCAAATCCCCCATTCCTGGAATTCCAAAAATGGTTTCAATAATCATGGTTCCTCCAAGCATCTTTCCAAAATGTGTTCCCATTACTGTAATAATCGGAATCATACCATTTTTTAATGCGTGTTTTATGATAACCTGCCATTCCGGTACGCCTTTTGCTCTTGCCGTTGTAATATAATCTGCACGAATTACATCCAGCATACTGGAACGAGTCTGTCTTGCACTGGCGGCAATACCGCCAGTACAGCCTGCCATTGCAGGTAATATATAGTATTCCAGTCCACCGATTCCCATTGGTGGCAGTAAATCCAGCTTTACAGAAAACAGCAGTACTAACAATAATGCCAGCCAGAAATTGGGAATAGAAATACCAACCAAAGCTAACGTCATACACATATTATCCTGCCATTTATTCTGCTTAATAGCAGCAATCACTCCTAGCGGAACACCAATCACAACTGATATGAGCATCATTGATATAGATAAAATCAATGTTCGAGGCATTCTTTCTGCAATAGCATCTGCAATGCTTGCGCCTGTAGCCCATGATTCTCCAAAATCAAAGCGGATAAACGTATCACTCAAAAATGTTCCTAATCGGACAAGATATGGATCATTTAACCCAAGCTCTTCTCGCATAGCCTCTAGATTCTCTTCTGTCGCTGTACTCCCCAAAATAATTTCAGCAGGATCACCTGGACAAAATGTCATCAAAGTGAACACAAGTACTGTAACTCCCAGGGTAATGGGTATCATCCACAACAATCTTTTCACTACATATCTGCCCATATTCCTTACTCCTTTTACCAAAAGCTCACATGAAATCCGACTCTTTAATCTTTATAAACACTGGATGAAAAATCAATGCTGCCTTTATTTGTATGTATGGACTTTTCCATGCCAATATCTGTTCTCCAGACATCAATATTTTCAGGCTGAACCATACCATATGCATACATATTTTCTTTTAGATACTGATGTACCTTATCAATATTTTCTTCGACAAATCCTTCTCTTGTCCAGGTTTTATATAATAATTCTGCCAGCTCTTCATCATGTCTAGATGTGGCATCTCCTGTCTTATACGCATTCATATCATACCGAATGGACCAATGATCTGGAAGCGTATCGCCACCTACAGTATTAATGGTCATATCATACTGAGTTCCATCTAAGCGCGTTGCAGTGTATAAAGCGGAGTCTACGAGATTCAATTTTACATTAATGCCTGCCTGTAACAGATATCCTTGAATCATCTGGCAAATGCGCTGTGTCGTACTTCCCGATCCAGCTAAAAGAATTAACTCTTCTCCATTATAGTTTGACTGTGCCAAAAGCTTTTTTGCCTTTTCCAAATCATATCCATAATATTCCTCATCATGCCATTTCTGCAAATAGCCAACACTAGTATCTGCAATCGGGTCACTCATTGGCTTTCCATAGCCGGCAAATACACCTGTGATTAATCCCTCTACATCAATTGCATAACAAATTGCCTGCCGCAAATTTTTATCCTCTGCAATATTTCTTTCTGGGGCGCCGGAAAAATAGAGCTGGTAGCCGTTAATGTAAGAATTAGCTTCCATCATAAATTCTGGCTTGTCCTTAAACTGTATTGCTGTATTGGGATCCAGCATCATAAATGCGTCGATATCTCCTGTTTCCAGAGCAATGCCCGCCTGAGATGCCTCTTTAATAACATGGAAAGAGATCTTGTCAACATTCGCTTTGTTTACTTCTTGGATTAGTTCTTCTTTCTGCCAGTAATCATCTCTTTTTTCAAATGAATATACAGAACCTGATATAAATTCTGTCATCTTATATGGAGAAGTAGATACAACTTCTGTTGCAAATTGATCTTTACTATTCTCATATGCTGCCTGAGAAACTACAAAAGTACTGGTTAAAATCTGCTCAAATGCCCCAACCATATCTTTTTTCATTTTTACTTGTAATGTATAATCTCCAGTAACTTCCGCACTTTCCACTTTTGCAAAAGACGGCTTAAGTGCTGCTTCTTTTGAAGCTTCAATCATCCACACAATATCGCTTGCTGTAATCGCATTTCCTGCAGAATCTTTAACATAATCATAGATTTCAATATTGAACGTAACTCCATCGTCCTCTGCTGACCAGGATTTTGCAACCAATGGTATATATTCACCATCTTCGGACAATTTTGCCAATGTCTCATATACTAAATATCCGTATGGCGCATTATTACCTGTTTGAGATCGGAATGGTGTTAATGTATCCCAGATGATATTCGTTCCTACATCAAGCACTCCATCACTTAATGTATGTAAACCTACATCTGCAGTTCCAGAAGTTTCTTGCGTTTCTATGCTTTTAGCAGAAGTTGTCTCTGTTTTTTCCTCCTTTGAGCCGCATCCAGTCAACATTCCTGTTGCCATACATCCTGCCAACATCAGTGCTGTCATCTTTTTTAAATACATACCGTTCTCCTCCTTTATTTCCTTTTTATTTTATTTTTTAATTTAATTAAATTACTATCCGTAGTATACCACCCCCCCCGAACATTTTGTCTAGTTGTTTTTATATTTTTTTAGTAAAGTTTAGCATTTTCTATATACAATGCTAATTATTTTATTATCAATAGATATTTTTGCACAAATCAAATATATCTAAATCGTAAAAATAGGCATTTTACACAACAAAAGCCTGCCATCCGCTTTTTAGCGAATAACAGGCTTAACTTTAAATGAAAACCTTATGTTTCTACATTATTCTGCTATTGGATAACCATGTTATAATGGACATCCAACGCATCTTTTCCCCTTTACCCCAACTGGTTCCGGTATTCGTTTGCCGACATTCCGGTAATCTTTTTAAACACCCTGGAGAAATGAGCAATGTCCAGAAATCCTACCATTTCCGCTACATCTCCCACCCGTAAAGACATATCTTTTAAAAATTCTTTCGCCTTCCGGATTCTGATTTCATTGAGAAGCTCAGAAAAATTTTTCTCCGTATGTTTATTCAAAAGCTTGCTTAAATGCCATTGGCTTACATACATATTATCTGCAAGCTCTGTTAATGTCAGTTTTTCCGCATAATGGTCTTCCATATATTGAAGCGCATGATTGACAATAAAGCTGTTGGCTGGCTGACCGCTGGAATCCGGAATTTGTTTCTTTTTCAGATTAGAGACCATTTTGCTGATTGCCTCTTCCAGCTCTTCCATATTGGAAGGCTTTAAAAGGAAGCTGGTTACCCCAAGCTGAATCGCCTTCTGGGCATAGTCAAAATCCCGATACCCAGTCAGAATACTGATTTCCATATCTTCAAATTCCGATTTTAAACCTGCAATCATGGATAAACCGTCTAACCCAGGCATGGAAATGTCAGTAAACAGGATATTCGGCCTGTATTTTCTTACGGCGTCCATTCCCTCCTGGCCGCTGTAAGCAGCTGAAACTACTTCACAATTCCATTTTTCCCAGTCAATGGTTCTGGTCATACCTTCCACAATAATCGGTTCATCGTCTACAACCACTACTTTATACATATGCATTTACCCCTTGAATTACCCTTTGATGGCCCCCGCCGTCATTCCTTTTATAATATACTTCTGTAAAATACAGTATACTATAATTACCGGTATTACTACAAGTGCAACTGCTGCCGCCATCAGTCCATAGTTGGTTCCCTCCATGGCGGTCAGTTCATTTAACAGACGGGTAATTGCTCTTTGTTCCGGCAGTCTGAGCAGAAACATCTGTGTAAACAAGTCATTATAACTCCAAAGAAATGAAAAGATTGCTACGGTTGCAAAAGACGGTTTTGCCAGCGGAACAATAATTTTTGAAAAAATCTGAAATGTATTGCACCCTTCCAGATAAGCAGATTCTTCCAGTTCGATAGGAAGAGCCTTGATGTAGCCGCTTAACACCACAATAGCAAAAGACAGGTTGCCTGCAATCTGGGGCAGCGCCACCGCCATCAGGGACTTAAGCAGATTGTCAGTATTGACCAGATGCCAGGAATTGAGCATAGTAAATACAGGAATAATGGTAGAAAACACCGGAAACATCATTCCTGCCACAACCAGCGACTGCAGAAGTTCCCTTCCCTTAAAGGAAAAACGTACCAGCGCAAAGGCAGCCAGCCCTGCCAGGAGAATAACTGCCGCCGCTACCGTACAGGAAATAATCATACTGTTGCGGTAAGCGCTGAAAATATTCAGCCGGTCAAAGGCCGTCCGGTAATTGGCTGTGGTAAACAGCTCTCCTATCGGAAGCGAGAAGGAGTTTTCCAGGATTTTATCCTTTGCCTTAAAAGAATTCTGGATAATCCAGAGAATGGGATAAATTGTGGTAAGAGCCCAGAGGCTCAGTACCAGATAAATTACGGTCTGGGAAATGGAAAATTTTTTCCGTTTTTTCATACTGCGCCTCCTAATAATCTGCTTCTTTAAATACTGCATTCACTATCTTGGATGTCACAATGCCAAGCACTACGATTAAAACAGCAATCGCACAACTATAGTCCACGTTTCTGGTGTTAAAAGCCTGATAGTACATATACGTACCAGTCAGCCAGGTTTTTCCAAGCGGCATTCCTTTTGGAAACATTACCCACGGAAGGTCAAAGACTTTCAAAGCGCCGGTAACTGCCAGTACCACGCAGGTACAAATCACATTTCGCAGAAGCGGCAGGGTAATATAAAATACTCTCTGAAATCTGGTTGCTCCGTCAATGGACGCTACCTCATACAAATCCTGGGGAATGTTGTTCAGTCCGGTTACCAGGATGACAAAATAGAATCCCACATACTGCCACATAACCGGAAGCATCATGGTAAACAGGGCATGACTGCTGTCCTTCCAGTCTGTCAGACTTTGTTTTCCCAACAATTCCAGAAGCTGGTTTACCATTCCTTTGTCATACAAAAAAATCAGGTTAAACATCAGTCCTAATGCGGTTGCAGAGATTATACAATGGGGAAAAAATAAACGGTTCTGAAAAATTTTGCTCCATGGGTTACGTTGTCAACCAGGATTGCCAGCAGGACTGCAATTCCTACCTGCCCTACAATCGTCACTGCCATCATAATCAGCGTATTCATTAATGCAGTTCTCAGATTGGGGTCTTCTATCATTTTTACGTAGTTGCCATACCACGGGTCATTCCAGCCCTTGCTGACAGCTCCCAGGCTGCGAATCTCCTGGAAGCTGTTGATGATGTTTTTGACAAATGGATAATAAAGAAATACTGCCATAAACAAGAATGCAGGGACGAGGAACAGGATCAGCGGCTTTTTATTTTTGTATAAATTTGCTCCCATTATCCTCACCTTTTTCTGTTGCTGCGCTTATTGTTACTGGGCCTGTTCTGCATACAGCGCCAGTCCTTCTGCAACTGCGTCTTCTGCTGAAACTTCTCCGGTTACAATCTGAGGCATACCGTCAAATGTGGAAACGCGGCACTCGCCATTGAATAAATCCTGTACGGCATCCGTCAGGGAAGTAGCATTGGAAATCATTTCAATGGCATTAATCTGCAGAGAATTCAAGGTTTCCGGATCTGGTTTTGGAGTTTCTTTTAGAGCGGTGGCAGAATGCTGTGCAAATTTTGCAACCAAATCGCTTTCCGTCATATGCTCTACGAACTTTACGGCTGCATCGCGTTTTGCTTCATCATCCCAGGCTTTTTTCGAAATATAGTATCCGCTGGAAATACCGCCGATCAAATCGGTTGCTTTTCTGTCAGAATCTGCTTTTGCCGGAACATAGGTTACGCCAAACTGATCCAGTTTTGCCTGATCCAGGGTAGAAGGATCTGCCGGATCTGACTGGCAGGCGCCTGCGATACCGCCGACTTTCCAGGAACCGTCGATTAAGAACGCCGCTTTTCCTCCTGTAAAGAGTGCAAAGGTCTCATCGTCTTTTGCAGAAAGAGTGTTTTCCGGAAAACAGCCAGCTTCATACAGTTCTTTAATATCTTCCATTCCCTGTACCCATCCTGGTCCATTTCCTTCCTCTACAGAAGCCGGAACCTGGGTATGGGTATCTAATGTGGTGTTATTAAAGATGCTGTATTCCCACCAGTAATGGGGAATCTCGCCTAAAGACGCTGCAATTGGGGAGAATCCTGCTTCTTTAATCTTGGCACAGTCCTCCATAAACTGATCCCAGGTATAGTCTTTCCCTGGTACTGCAACTTTCGCCTGGTCCAGAACTTCTTTATTGTAGAACAAGCCTTCCCAATAACCATTAACCGGTACTGCATAGTGATTCTCATCTACTAAATTGGCCGGAAGCCAGGCATCGTCCATGTTGTCTGCATATTCCGGATAACTCTTCCGGATCTCTTCGATGGAAACTACTTTACCTTCTTCAATAAAGGAGCTTGCGTCGGCTCCGGTAAAGAAGAACAGGACATCCGGCTCCGAACCGGTCTGGAAATCTGTTTCTACACGGGATTTAAAGGTTTCGTCCGAAGTCGCAGAAGAATCATTGACTTTAATTCCTGTTTCTTTTTCAAATGCTGCGACTGCGTCTTTATAGTTCTGGGCGTTGCCGTCTTCCCCCGCAAATGTGGTGGTAACGCTAATAGCAACTTCCTTAGAAACTTCTCCGCCTTCTTCCTGCTTTGCTGTACCCCCACAGCCTGCAAGAGACGTACACACCAATGCGCCCACTGCCAATAATGACATAGTTTTTTTCTTCATACCTCTTACCTCCTTGTGAACTCTGTATATCTTATGTATTAATTACGCCATTTTGGTTATGGAAAATGAATAACTGAACCTGTGATTTATTGTATTTTCTTGGTCTGTTTTCCTATATAAATCGTAAGTCTGGTGGCTACCTGTCCTCCTTCTTTTTCAAAAATCCTAAGTCCGCTGTTTTCTCCGTACATAATTTTTAACCGCTGATTGACATTGGCAATTCCAAGATTACCGGAAGACTCTTTGCTGGTGTCATATTCCGGTGTCAGCAGACGTTTAATCTTTTCCTTTTCTTCTCCGGTCAGACCTCCGTCATTGGCTACTTCCAGGTAGAGGTAATCTTGTTCTCTCCATCCATCCAGCTTTACAATTCCATTCCCCCTCTTTGCCACTCCATGTTCAATGGCGTTTTCAATTACCGGCTGCAAAATCAGACGCGGCACAGAAAGCTCCATAATTTCTTCTGGCAGATTAATTTCTACTGTCAGACGCTTGCCAAACCGCTCTTTGACGATATAAAGATAGGCCTGGACATATGCCATTTCTTTGGAAAGCGGTACCTCGTGTTCTTTTTTTGCGGTTAATAGTGGCGTCCATCAGGGTGGACAGCGCTTCTATCATTTTGCTGACCTTTGGCATTCCTCCAAGACGGGCTTCCCAGTTAATAATTTCTAAGGTATTGTTCATAAAATGAGGGTTGATGTGAGATTGGAGCGCCATGATTCTGGCGTCCCTGAGAGCCAGTTCTTCCTCATAAATATGCTGGAACTGTTCTTTTAATTTTTCTGACATCCGGTTGAAGTTAATAATCAGATAAGCAAACTCGCTGCTTTCTGCCTTATACGTTACCTGGTATCCCAGATTCCCCTGTTCAATCTCTTTTGATCCAGTCATCATGGCTTCTATGGGAAGGCTGACTTCTTTCCGGAATGTACGGATCACGTACAGCAGCAGCGGAATCAGAAAGATGACCATACCGATGATAATATATTGGTAACCGTAAAATGGCAGGCTGGAAGATATATTGTTATACTTTACCAGAACTTCCAAATCGTAGCTGGGCTGATCCAGTTTTTGATACAGATACAAATCTCCTTTTTTCTTGACATATCCGGAATCATATTGGTGGTAATATTGGGCAATCTCCTCTCCTTCCATCAATTCTCCTGCAACAGAAGCTTTGGAGTCGTTTAACTGGATGGTTACCGATGTGTCAAATAACGGATTTAGGAACTTGCCGAAGCAATACTCTTTATTCAGACGCAGAACCAGAACGCCCATTTTTTCGTAGGATTTATTCAACAGATTTCTGACCATATAAATTCTGCCGTCTGCAATGCAGAACCCTGTTTCTGTATTTAGCTTTTCTGCATATTCCCTTACTGTTTCATGATCTTCTTTCCAATACTGCCTGACCTGGGCGTAACTCCCCTGGATCCGCTCATTGTAAACATTGCAGTTAATGGTCTTCGGACTGTCCTGAAACCATAAAACCGCTGTCTGGAATCCTTCGTTCCGGCTGTAGTGATCCCGCAGATACGCATTTCCGGAAACAATAAGCGCTTCTTTTCCTACCGTTTTCTCCTGGTAGGCTGTATAGGTTTCTTCTATACTCTTGTCATATGATATTTTCTTTGCTTCATCAATCAGGCGGTTTAACCGATCGGCGCACACCTCACTGTCAAATTTTAACTGTGTACGCTGAGCCTTGACCTGAATATCAAAATAGTTGCCGGACATATAATATCCGGCAACTCCTGCAACTAATAGAAATGGAACGAACCAGCATACCAGCATCATTCCAATCATTCGTAATTGAATGGAATATTTTGATAATTTCTGCAGCCTTTTCATACTTCCCCCTTCTATGCATTACAATCCGAGGAATTGTTCAAATACCTGGCAGAGCGCGGCAGCAGCTTCTTTGTCCGCCATCTCGCAGAATATCCGAAGCAGCGGCTCTGTCCCTGAAAACCTGGCCAAAATCCATCCCCCATTTTTTAAGTACACCTTACATCCGTCCAGATAGGACACTTTTTCAATCTCATAACCTATCTGCGGAAGCAGTTTTTCCTGCATAAGCGTCTGGTAAATCTCTTCCTTTTCCTTCGGGGTAAAGCGGTAGCTTCGTTCCTCCATATAAATGCATCCATATTCTTTTTCAATATCTTTTGCAATCTGGGCAACGGTTTTGCCTGTAACTGCAACCATTTCTACGAAAAGAGCCGATGCATATACTCCGTCTTTGCCATGAATATGGCCTCTTACGGTAAGACCTCCGGAAGATTCTCCGCCGATTACTGCGTTAGTCTCTGACATTTTTTCTGATATGTACTTAAATCCTACCGGAACTTCATAACACGTTTCCCCAAAGCTTTCTGCCAGCCGGTCCAACATATGGGTCGTTCCCAGATTCCGCACAACCGGCCCTTTCCATCCTTTATATTTTACCAGATAATAGTACAAAAGCACAAGGATTTCGTTAGGATGGAGGAATTTTCCTTCATTATCAATGACCCCAATCCGGTCTGCATCTCCATCGGTAGCCAGCCCGATATCGCAGTGGTTTTCAATGACGTAATTCTGCAGTTCCTTAAGGGTATTGCTGGCTGGAGCCGGAAGTTTTCTGCCAAACAGGGTGTCGTGATTTTCGTGGATGACGTCCATGTCGCACCTTGCCGTCATCAAAATGGTTTTTAAAGCCGTCTGACTGACTCCAAACATGGGATCCAGCACAATATGGATTCCGGCGTTCCGGATAGCTTCCATGTCAATATGCTCGATAATGCTGTCCAGATACTCATTTAAAGGATTAAACTCTACCACAAGCCCCTGTTCCAGCGCTTCTTTATAAGGCATAGTTTCCACTTGTCCTTCTTGTTCTGCAGCAGCAAAATACTGTTCTATCTCTTTTGTCTGAATCTCGTTGGCATCTCTTCCGCCCTTTGTAAATACCTTAATTCCGTTATAGATAGAAGGGTTGTGGCTGGCGGTAACCATCATTCCATACGGGAAATCGTGCTTCATTACGTAAAACATAATCAGCGGGGTCGGCACAGATCGATCCACAAACCAGACTTTGATTCCTTCTCTGGCAAATACTTCGCAGGACCAGAATACAGTTTCTTTGGATAAAAATCTCCGGTCGTATCCAATGACCATTCCCTGATCTTCCACGCCCTCTGCCTTCATCTTCATAGACATCGCTTTTGCTAATGTCTGGATATTTTTCTTGGTAAATTCGTCTCCAATAATGGCTCTCCAGCCTCCGGTTCCAAATCGTATCATTCTGTCCTCTCCTCTCCCATTATTACGGTTACGGTATGGCTTGTGCCTGCTTCCATAACCGGAATTTTTTCCACCTGTTTTCCATCCAGCCAGATTTCTTTTACCCCTTTCATCACATGGTCGGGATTTTTCACTTTAATCTGGTACTCTGCCTTTCTCCATACCCTTATAGCCTTAAATCCGTCCCACTCTGCCGGAATGCAGGGATTGATTTCCAGGCAATCTAACTGGGGGCAGATTCCCAGCATATACCGAGTTGCTGCAAAATATGCCCATCCGCCGCTTCCTGTCATAAACGGATGTCCGGCGCGGCCGTATCCGGTGTGGTCCTTTCCCATAATAAACTGGCAATAGGAATAGGGTTCTGCCTGTCTTACCTCAATCTGGTCATTCTGAAAATATGGGCAGAGGGCATTGTAAAACTTCATGGCCCGATCGCCTCTTCCCAGACGGCATTCTGCCGCCCAGGCCCAGGGATTGGGGTGACTGAAAATCGATCCGTTTTCCTTTAATCCTGGATAAACCCTGGTCACAAATCCAATGTCTTCATCCGGAACTGTATAGGCAGGCGCATTTAACATAATTCCATAAGGGGTATACAGGTATTCGTCTACGGAATCCATTGCTTTAATTCCTTTTTCATAAGGGACTGCGCCTGACAGAACGGCCCAGGCATTAGACTCTAAATGTACGTTTCCTTCCTTGTCTGCGTCAGTTCCAATCTTTCTTCCGTTTTTGGTAATGCCTCGGATATACCACTTTTTATCCCACAATTCTTTGTCTGCAGTCTTCTCGATTTTTCTCATAAGGGCTGTGTACGTTTCCACATCTTTCCTGCGGCCTTTGTATTCTGCCAGCTCCACAAACTGCGCCAGCGCCCAGTAATGAAGGAAGGTTACCATAGCGCTTTCTCCGCCGCCCAGGTTCAGACAGTCGTTCCAGTCAGCACGAAGGCCTTTGCAGACGCCATGAAGTCCTACCTGTTCTGCAGAAAAGTCCAGAATCCTGGTCAGATGCTCATATACGCTTCCTTCTCCCCCGTCTGCATAGGTTACAATTTCGTCTAACAGCTGGATTTCCCCTGTTTCTTTGATATACTCGGTTACTGCGCCTACCAGCCACAATGCGTCGTCGGAACAGGTGTCCTTTAAACCATGGATCATGTCTTTTTTATCCGGAGTTGGAACAACCGTCGGAGACTGGAAAGGTTTGTCATTTTTGTGTTCCGGATCAAACCACTCTGGCTGGAACAGATGAAGGCCATATCCCTGGGACACCAGGCCTCTTAAAAGTTCAATGATTCTCTGTCTGCATTTTTCCGGATTGGAATGGGGAATGGTCATGGCGTCCTGAGCGGTATCCCGATAGCCCAGCCCTACTCTCCCCCCTACTTCAATGAAGGAAGCAAATCTGGAAAACATCACGTTTACTTCTGACTGGTACAAGTTCCAGATATTAATCATGGTATTCATTCCTTCATTCGGAGTCTGTATCTGAAGGCGCGAACACTTTTCTTCCCAATAATCCGCCAACTCCTGATAAGCTTTGTCGACTGCTCCAGGATGGCTGTATTTTTCTTTTACTTGTAATCCTTCTTTCCGGTTTCCTTCTCCCAAAAGGAAAATCAGCCGGATTTCTTCTCCTGGTTCTAATTCTATTTTTTTCTGCAGCGCCCCGCAGTGATTGTTTCCTTTTTCAAATCCTCCATGAAGAATTCCCTGCTCCACTCCGATTGGATTTGTCTCTGTCCGATACGGCCCGATAAAGGCATCCCTGAGACATTCAAATCCATCTGGCTCAAAATTGGAAGTAAAATACTGGTATCCAAATTCCTCATAGACTAAATCGTGCTCAATTACTCCGTCTTCATAGGAAGAGCCTGCTGCATACAAACTCATCTGGAAATTCATATTATCCATATTGATATGGTGAAAAGAAAACTCACAGTAGGAATATACGCTTAGTTTTCTCTTTCGGGTTCCCGTATTTTTAATTTTCACATCCCAGACTTCTGTACGATCTCCCATTGGTACGCTTAACGTCTGTTCCGCATGAATCCCCTTATAATCACAAAGATATTTGCTGTAAGACATTCCATGAATGCACCGGTAATCTGCCTGATCCAGTGGTTTTCCTACAGGCTGCCAGGAAATACTAAAGTAATCTCCATCTTCGTCATCCCGTATGTATACATAATGGCCAGGCCGGTCCATCGGAATGCTGTTGGCCCGAAATCTGGTTACCCTGTGATATTCCGGAGTTTTATAAAACATATATCCCCCTGCTGTCTGGTTAATTACCACGCAGGTATCTTCTACTCCCAGATAATTGGTCCAGGACACCGGCGTATCCACCTTGTCAATGACGTATTCCCGTCTTGCATTATCAAAATAACCGTACTGCATAAATTCCCCTCCCAAATTTCCTGCATTTCTGACAGCATCCGTGTATAAAAAGGCCGTCTCGCCTCATAGTGAGAAGATTTTCTATTTCCTCCACCTAAGTTACCTGAGTCATCTGGACGTTTCTGACTGTATTGCCCATTGTATACAGATACTGCTGTCTCTTCTTACCTTTATTATAAAACAACTGGCACTCCGAAAGGAGTGCCAGTTGTGGGAATATTTGCATATTTTTGTTTGGTCATCATCCAAGCCGTTCAATCACGATAGAAACACACCCTTGCGTTCCAGATTAAGGCCTGTACTGCTTTGAAATTTTAAAAAGTCAAACGGACATATGGCGCATAAAAATGCATAGCCATTCGGAAAAATTAGTAACCGTTCTAAGGTTATGATAGCATCAGGGTACAGGGGGCAATACAGTCAGACGCGTCATCTGACCTGTTTGTTTCTGACTCTTCCGACCTCAAGTGGAGAGAATTTCCCCATTTTTAAGGCAGACGAATGAAGCGTACTGGATGTACGCTGATTGAGGATGACACAGAAAATGGGGAAATTATCCCTCTTTGAGGCGTGTTACCCCTGTATACGGATGCTAAACAGGCGAAAAAACAATTTAAAGCAGCTGTTCTAAAACAGCATCTTTCATTTTACTTGGTATATCCAAGTAACTGTAAAATTTTACCATTCATACCTCCGGCTTATTCTCCATACTAATAACAACATAGATATGCTTATTATTTAGTTAACTTTCAAGAACTAAGCAGCTTGTCATTCTCGTATTATTGATTATTTCTCCGCTTACTATACAACTTACAGCCGATTTCAGTTTACCTGATGTTGCGAAACCTGACCCAAAGGTTCCAGAAGAGGAGTGGCCGGAATGAGGTTCCATTCACTAGCTCCTTACGGAGCTAGACTCATTCGTCGTTTGGAGGATCTACGAGCGGACTGTGTTTCAATTCACTAGCTCCTTACGGAGCTAGACATCTCTCCAGGTATTCAAGGGCTCGGTCTGAGAAGTTTCAATTCACTAGCTCCTTACGGAGCTAGACCCAGAATTGGGAGCCGCCATTCCAAGAACGATGAGGTTTCAATTCACTAGCTCCTTACGGAGCTAGACGGCAAACTTTTACAATCATATTTTCCTATATAACGACATTTTTGTCAAGTTTTGCCAAATTCCAGCAAGTTTTTCTTTTTTAATCCAACAGGAAATTCCCTGTTCTACTGTTTGTCTCCATTTTCTTGGTGCGAATCTCCCAGGAATTCCCTGTTCACTGCCCATTCGCACCATCTACTGTTTTCCAGCCTTTGTCGCAGACTTTCTTAAAATTTAAATCTCCTTGCTGACAATATTGCAGCAATACTATTTTCGTCTCGCCGCCATACGTTCTTTCAGAAGTTTATGAAACTGATATTTCTCTGTTATATTCAAAATTTCAGACAGCTCTTCTTCTGGAAGATCTTTCAAATTTTTTAAAATCTTCAGAACCATCGGCGATTCCGGCTCAATTTCCTCATCAAAAAAGTCTTTCGGCGTAATGTCAAAATAATCGCAAATATCCAGCAATGCTGGTAAAGAAGGCAAGGAACGGCCAGATGTAATACTCTGTACATATCCTTTACTGAATCCCAAATCTGCACTTATCTTATATTCCGAAACATTTCGGGCTACGCGCAGCGTTGTAATACGCTTCCGGATAAAATCTTCATTCATACCAATTTCTCCTTTTCATTTTCAGACATCTGAAAACTAAATACAACAGACGAACTAATGGTATTCTGTCCATTTAAATAAGTATACCGAAGAAAAATCCTAAACATTCTTATTTTAATATCGACATCATTCGACAATAATCGTTTTAAAGCGGAAATCAATATAACGTACAAAGAAAAGGATAAGCCGTCTGAATTCCAGACTTCTTACCCTTCCTTATCCAAAATCGTATTTATTTGAAAGAAAACCTATTTAAAGGATCTCACATTTTCATATCTTCCCATTTTGCAAAAAACTCGCCGTAATCCAGTCCGAGAGAAAATCCATCTGTTCTTTCGTATGAAACCAATGCTCTCCATTTTTCATAACCGTAAGAGTTGCTCCGATTTTATCTGCGAATCTGGAAATTGTTTCATACGATGTCAGATTATCCTTTTCTCCATATAGAATATGGGTTGGAATGTTCCATATTATGGGATGTTCTCTTACATAACAAAGATAGTCCCAGGAAAGAGTTTCTCCAAAAGACGTCTGGATTTCTTTCTGTTCCCGCAACTTATCTTCTGTTACATTGGCCCATAGCATCATATTTCCAATCAGATTTTCCATATCTACAACCGGAGAAATAAAGTATGCTTTTTCTATTTTTTTATCTGCCAAAGTATTCATTGCAAAGAATGCTCCTATGCTGTTTGCAATGATTGTCACAGATTTGTAGGTTTGACAAAACCCATCCAGTAATTCTGGAAATTCTTTTTCTGCTTCCTGAGGCGACTGTGACTTATAATCAAAACCAATTACATCATACTCTCTAAATAACGGTTTATAATACGATGCTTCTTTCGGGCTGCCGCCTTTTCCATGAATATATAAGATTGCCTTATCCATTTCCTCCTCCAGCAATGTCTATTTGTCATCTTCTCCTGGACAGCATCCGTTCTTTCTGAATTCGATAAAATTGGTACTTATCTGTCAGATTTACCAACGCAGCCATATCTTCTTCCGGAAGCCCCTTTAAATTTTTCAGAATTTTCAGAATCAACGGCGATTCCGGCTCGACTCCTTCGTCAAAAAAGTCTTTCAGCGTAATATCGAAATAATCACAAATATCCAGCAGAGCTGGCAGGGAAGGGAGGGAACGTCCTGATGTAATGCTTTGAATGTATCCTTTGCTGAATCCTAAGTCTGTACTTATTTTATATTCTGAAATATTTCGGGCTGTTCGCAGCTCTGTAATGCGTTTCCGGATAAAATCTTCGTCCATACCAACGTCTCCTTTTCGTTTTCAGACACTTCCGGCCAAAACAAAGCCCCTCTGGTTTTAACTGGTATCTTAGTCGGACTAAATACACCAGACAGATTAGCCTTATTCTGTCCGTTTAAATAAGTATAACGAAAAAATATCTCAACTATTCTTATTTTAGTATCGACATTTCCCGACAATATACGTCTAAAAACGGAAAGAAGACTTATTAGTATTTATCTTCGGTTGATGTTACCCATATTTTTTAACTTTCGATCTCCATGTTCTTTTTGGTAAGGTATTTCTCCTAATTTTTCGTCATAGCCTCTTCCGGAACTCAAAAGTGCAAATCCAAGCCGCCTTTCATTTCCTCTTGTTTTATCATAGTAAACATTCAAAATTCCATTGATGATCAGAGAAAATCCCAGATATTTTTCACTTTTCTTATGCTTATAAAAACAATACTTAGCCTTCTTTTCGATTTCTTTATCTGCTTTCTTAGGCGCTGCTTTATAAACAGACCACTGATTTAAAACTCCTATATATCCAGGAAACCAATCATATCGGTTCGTACCCGTTTGGGCAAAAATCTTTTCCAAGCGCTCAAACATCTTTTTTCCCTGTGTTTCCAGCGTTCCGCTTTCTGCTGTGTCCATCGCCACTAATGCTAAAAATGGTCCCTTGACCTCCTGTCCCATGGCATTCTTTCCTGTACATAATTGTCCTACTTGTTCCAACGCTTTTATTTCCTCATCTACTTGAGAGAAATAGAGATTCTTTTTTACCGATATCACGCCGATTACTCCCTCTGGAGGAACAATCACATGATTCTCCATTCTAAGAAATACTGGATAAGAAGCAGAATCATAGATGATCAAATCCAGCTGGGAAGAGTGCGCATCCGCATCCTTCCTCCTCTCGCTTTTCCCTCTTCCGGTCTTTACCGCAGGACGAAGAATAAAGCCAGTTAGCACTTCCAATCCTTTTGGAAGAAATTTTTCAATATAACCTTTCAGCAACGCTTCCACATATATCCCATCCTCGCCTGGATGAGCTGCTCCGTTTTTTCCTTCTGCCGGTATCAAAATCTGAAATTGTTCATACGTCTTTAGCATTGCTTCTACTTCATTTTCCATAAACTGTCTGACTCTTGCTCCGTCCATCTCCATTATCCTCCGTAAAAGAAACGCGTTTCAAGTTTTATGGATTTTTATTCAAATCCAAACCACCATCTCTGGCACTGGTCAATTAACTTTTCCAAATTTCCTATCTTCCGTTTTAACGCCCTTAGTTGAGATGTTTCATCACTTTCCCCTTTTAAAAAAGTGATCAAAAATGCCCGATAACCGCAAAGATAGTTAATTACTGACTTTTTATTATGAAACCGTACAAATTTCCCCATAGGAAATAGCGCGTTTATTTTATCTACTACCTGAGGATCCTTTACCTTTTCCACATTTACCTGATAAGAAGAGCCATCTATGTTTTCTCTTTCATCAAAGTAATTCAGCATCCGGTTAATCTCTTTCATACGTGTTCTGGAAGGCCGTACCACACCTTTGTACTCCTCTCCTCCCACTACAAAACCAGATAACGAAATTTCCCCTTCCGTCATATAGGTTTTATCGTAATTCAGGTGAAAACCATTTTCCAATAAAATGTATTTGATCATTTTATAAAAGGACAATTTTTTCCGAAAATCCAGATAGTCACTTGAAAACATCATATCATCTGCATATCGTGTATAAATAATATCATCATATTCGATATTTCTTTCCTTTTTTACCGTTCGGATCGCCTGACAATATTTTAAAATTCGTTGGTCAATCTGCCGGAAAACAATATTGGACATAGCTGGAGAAGTGACTGCCCCCTGGGGAAGACAACCGTTCAGTGTCGTAATCTGACCGATATTTATACGAATTTCTTCATCCTGAACAAATTCTTCCAGACTTTTTACTACCTGCTCTTCCGTCACATTATCAAAAAAATGGCGAATATCCAGTCGCATATGAAAACGTTTTCCGCAATGAGGCCGCAAATATTCCTGGTAGCTTTTTCCTTTTACAAAACCTACCGCTGCTTTAGATAGCGGAATTCTGGACAGCAGATTTTTATTCAGATTGTTCTGAAGCTGATACAATCCACTTTCCCGATCCACCTGATGAATCTCTCTTACCTTTCCTCTATCTCTCATCTCAAAAGAAACATAACTTTTTTCTTTTATTTCCAGACTATTCTCTATATAGCTTTCATTTTTCCTTAGAATCTTTTCACAATAATAATTCCATCCGTATATTTTTTTCATTTTTCCATCACATCTGGCGGGCACTGTCTTAAAAATTCGTATGGTGTTTAATAATTGAGCAGACTCTGTATCTGTCTGTTCGTTCCACAGTCAAAAAGTAACATTTTCACCCTGGTTTATGGAACTGTCGCTCCCTCAGGGTTTGCCTCTACGCTAGTATCGAGAACAAATTGCTGCCCGCCTTTATTTTCTTGTGTGCTGCCTATCAGTTTTTCTATCCTGTAACCATCCGGCAAATCATATTCATCAATTCTCCCAGTTCTGGAAAATCCCGTTCAAAACTATTCTTTATGCATTCCTTCCTGTCCGTCTTCTCAATTTCCCTTAAAAAGCGTTCCAGCTCTTCTGGCCTTCCTTTTAATCCCGTCTTACAACAGAAATAAAACCGCAGCCAGTCAGCCGCCCATGAAGTTTTAGAAATCTTATTTTCCTCCAGCAGTTTTTGAATCCCTGCATTCATGGACTGTGTATTATTTTTAATCCATTTATATCGCATTCCATAGTCGCATTCTCCTCCCAGAAGCAGACGAATAAATGTGAGTTCTTCCTCTTTCTTGACAAGAGTTCTGTCAAACGGATAAATATTTTTATACTGCTTGGGAAAATATTCTTTTAAAAAGGACAAAAACATGAATAAATTTTCCTCTGTTACCAGCATTCCTTCAATGGTTGTAGCAGCTGTAAATATCCCATATTGCTTAAAATAATCTTGAATCAGCCTAATAAATTCCCTATAGTTTTCATCTGCCGCCAGATAAAAAGGCTTTACATAGTGAAATTTACATTTTTCAGCCATCTGATAAATACGGTGTCTTCTGGCCGCCAAACAAGCTCTGGACGAAAAAGAGTTATCCTTCTTTTTAAAAAAGTAATAATTTTCTCCCGTACTGCACATATCAAAATACTTTGTCTTTAGCTTTTCTGGATAAGTATAAATCTTATCCATATCCAAAAGAATCATTGTGGGGATATGACACCCTCTGTCTTTCGGAGAAACAATACGATATACCACGTCATCACTCATTCCTTTGATTATCTCCACCTGTTTCATTCGTGGAAAAATTGCTCTTAGGAAACGGCTTTGAAACACTTCTAATTCCGTCTCTCCTTCCACCAGAAAAAGAGCCTTTGCAAAATACGTACTGACGTGTTGATCCGTAATAAAATATCGCTCCCGCTGTTCTGCATTCTGACGAAACATCTGGAAACAGGAAAGCAAAGTTTCCTCTCCCTTACGGTAAACCTGATATAACTGGTTGTCTCCATTATCCTGAGTCAAAATATTCCGAACCAGTCTTGCTGAATGAGTCGCAATTAAAAATCCTACATAATACCTGCATTGATAAAATATCTCCGTCAAATTATCTATCATATTGTTATGTAAAGAAATTTCCGGCTCATCCAGTATGATTACAGGTTCTTTCATCTTTGTCTCTGCAATCAGCTTTAAAATATAAATAAATAGCCGCGTAAAATTGAACGCATTTGTTCCATTGGAAAACTCGGATAAATAATTTTCATCAAACTGATATTGTTCCCCTGAAAAATAAACTTTTGATAAGATTGCCGCAAATTCATTCTTGGAATACTGGGCAATCTTCACATTCTGTTTTTCAAACCCGTCTTCTAACCGTCCCATGCGAGCCTTTAATTGACTGCTTGAATCTTCGATAGAGGCCTTCAGTTTCTCCCTGAGTTCTTTGCCCACAGTATTTTCCAGTTTCATTAAATCGCCGATATGCTTCCAAAGTATGTCCCAATTTACTAAATCTATCTGCCTTGCATCTACAAAATAGATGGGAAAAAGACCGGCTATTAGCTTTCTTATCTCCGCATTATGACTCCAACGGATTGGCATATCGCGAATCTTAACCATCCGCACAGTCACAATATCTTCTGAAGATATTCCGATAATCTTTTCATAATAGCTGGAATACCTGGTATCTTCATCCTTAAGATTTGCGCGGGCATATCGTTTCAGACGTCCTAAATCATAAGTCAGCGCTATTTCTACCCGATTATTCAGCCGGTTATTATGATCAAAAATATCGTCTGACTCTGACCGATAAATTAAATTATTATAAAAATATCTGATAGCAGAAAGAATGTTGCTTTTCCCCGTTCCATTTTCTCCTAAAAGGGCAGTAACGCCATTGATCCGGAATACGCAGCTGCCTACAGATTTATAATTTTTAATAGAAATTTCAATCAGAGACACAAAGCACCTCATTTCTTCTTAGAAAACTCTGCCAGTTACTAAATATTATACGAAAAAGTCCCCTGCAGTTCAATAAGAAACAAAACTTTCTCTGCATATATCCAGCCTCATCTGACCATCTATCCAGCTTTTCTGCTGTGCCTCATGTATAACATCTTCCGGCATAGAACTGCCCAGCAAAAATGGAGACGCCGGATCATGCGCTCTCATATTTTCTTTCACAAGCACCGCATCTGTATTTGCATAACAATATTTACACAAATGTCCACAGGTATCATACGCTCCTATATCCACCCCCAACAGGCAGGCGCACTGCCCATTTCGCTGGTTATTCTTTTTCTTGGGCACATCCAGATTTGCATGAAGCGCCGTTTCAAACGTGCTTACCGTCATACAGCCTGTACAGTCTGCTCCATAAGGCGCCAGTTCGTCTCCTTCTGCACAGGTCTTCAACACCATTCCATACTGCTTCGCAATCCGTATCATCTCTTTTCCAAGAAGGATTCTGTCTTTTGGAGATACTTCTCTTGCCTTCGGAAAGTTCCGCTCTACCTTCTTATAAATATCAATAAAGCTGATAATACAGGTTTTTGTGTAACCAGAAAGCGTTGCGGCCATTTTTTCAAATACTTCCAAATGGCTCTCTATGGAATAAACGCTATCCACAAAAATCGGATCATATCTCCACGCCACGCTGTCCACTCCCACAAGGTTTGACAATCGTTTGAAATCATCCATGACCTTTTCTTTTTCCGGTACATTTGGTTCTATGTCTCTTCCGTAGGGCGTAATGGTTACAAACCAATACTGTCCATATGGCTTCAAAATCTCCATATGCGTCAGCATAGGCTCCGGATTTTTTGTACAAAACACGATCAGATCCACTACATCCGGCGAAAGACGGTATCTGGTTACCTGCATTGGGTTATACGGATTGCGTACAAGCACAAATCCCTGCCTTATTCTATTTATCAGCCATTTGGAATAAAATGCCGGAATATCTGTCCGCATTCCTGTTTGTATGATCATTTTAGTCTTTCCCCTTTTTCTTTCTCAGCTTTCACCGAATACCTTACCCGTCTGCATCTTCTGCTTCCTGTCTCATAATCTATTGTGTTTTATCAGAATTTTCGTCTCTCTCCGCAATACGACAGTTTCACAATACATTCTGTGTGCCTCGTCCACGGAAACAAATCAACTCCCCAAGCTTCTTTTGCTTCGTAACCAAGTGTCTTGAAATAGCGTAAATCTCTTGCCAGCGTATCTGGGCCGCAGGACACATAGACAATCCGGCTTGGGTTCAAAACTGCTATAGAATTCATAAACTCCCTGGTACTTCCGCTTCTTGGAGGATCCATAATAACAACGTCGGCTTTCTGCTTTTCTGATGCCATTTTTACCATAAACTTTCCAGCATCGTTGCAGTAAAACGAAATATTATTCGCACTATTTTGCTTTGCATTCTTTACGGCATCGCGGACAGCGTCTGGATTTAACTCTACTCCAATCACTTTTTTGGCCTGCCTGCTAGCAATGATTCCAATGGTTCCAATGCCGCAATAGGCGTCAATTACGGTTTCTTTTCCCGTCAGGTCTGCAAGTTCAAGAGCCTTGCGGTAAAGCACCTCTGTCTGAACCGGATTTACCTGATAAAAAGATTTCGAAGAAATCCGAAAGGTACAGCCACATAATTCATCTTCAATATAGCCTGGACCATAAAGAACGTGTTCTTTTTCTCCCAGCACCATACTGGTTCCCCGTCCGTTGATGTTCTGGATGACCGTAGTAATCTCTGGGTGACGGCTTAAAAGTGCCTTTACAAAATTATTTTTAGAAGGGAATACCGGAGAAGCTGTGACTAGCACCACCATAATCTGGTTCGTCGTAAATCCTCTCTTAATCAGCACATGGCGCAGAAGGCCGAATCCAGTATCTTCATCGTAATGGCGGATCTTAAAGCTTGGAAGAAGCTGCCGGATGGTTTCTAAAATTTCGTCAGCCTTCTGGTCTTCAATCAGGCAGGTTTTTACCGGCACAATGTTATGGGTTCCTTCTTCATAAATGCCGGAAACCGGATGACCTTTCCGATCACAGCCGAACACAGAATGCACTTTATTCCGGTAATGATACGGATATTCCATTCCCAGCATCCCTTTTACCGGACAGATTCCTTTTAAAAGCTCCTTCAATTTTTCTTCTTTTACCTTTAACTGCTGGGGATAAGTCAGATGAAGGTACTGACAGCTCCCGCAGCACTTTTCCACCGGACAAAGAGACTTAGAAGAAGCGCCAGCCTTCTTCGGCTCAACAGGCTTTTTTTTCTCCACTCTATTCTGTTTTCTACTTTTTTGCAGTTCTTTCAATGGTAATTCCTCTCTTTTCGCTTGCTGTTTCTTCCAGTATAAATGGAATCTCTTACTTTTACAAGATTTACTGAATCACTTTCTTCCCCTTGGCTGTCGTCCCTTAAGCCTTCCCTAGTCTCATCTTGCCCGACCAAGTCAGAACCAGCAGCTAAATCCTGATAAAGAGCCGAAAAAATCCCCTTAAGGGCATTGGCAGCTGCCTCAGCCTCTTAAGGGGAAATTTTTTTACTTACAGTTCAACTTTTACCTTTTCTAATTTCCAGATGTCATGAACGTATTCTTCAATGGTCCGGTCGGAAGTAAACTTGCCGGCGCAGGCTACGTTTAAAATCGCTGCCTTTGCCCACCACTTCTCGTCGCGGTAAGCCTTGTCAATCTTCTCATGGGCTTCTGCATAAGAACGGAAGTCCTTTAAGATAAAGTAGCGGTCTGCCTTATCACTGCTCTGGGTGTTAAGCAGAGAGTTGTAGATTGGACGGAACAGCTCCGGATCCTGAGGAGAATAATAACCGTTGATCAACTGCATCAGCACGCGGCGGATCTCCTGGTCATTATTGAAAATATCCATTGGATTGTAGCCGCCGTTATTCTCATAGTTGATAACTTCGTCGGAAGACATACCGAAAATAAAGGCATTTTCTTCGCCTACTTCTTCTACGATCTCAACGTTGGCACCGTCCATGGTTCCTAAGGTCAGAGCACCGTTTAACATCAGCTTCATGTTGCCGGTACCGGATGCCTCTTTGCTGGCAGTGGAAATCTGCTCGCTGACATCGGCTGCTGCAAAAATAATTTCTGCATTGGAAACTCTGTAGTCTTCAATAAATACCACTTTAATCTTGCCGTTGATGGTCTTATCATTGTTGATTACGTCAGCAACTGCGTTGATTAACTTGATGGTCAGCTTTGCAACCTTATATCCGGCTGCTGCTTTTGCGCCAAAGATAAAGGTTCTTGGAACCATATCCAGGTTTGGATTGTCCTTTAACTGATTATACAGATACATCACATGCAGGATGTTTAAAAGCTGGCGCTTGTACTCGTGAAGACGTTTTACCTGAACATCAAAGATAGAACGTGGATTTACTTCAATTCCGTTGTGCTCCTTGATGTATTTTGCCAGACGGATCTTGTTCTGGTACTTAATATTCATAAATTCCTGCTGGCTTCTCTCATCATCTGCATAAATTGCAAGCTTCTTGATGTGAGGCAGGTTAGTAATCCACTCATCGCCAATCTTTCCGGTTACCCAGTCAGCAAGCAGCGGATCTCCATGAAGAAGGAATCTTCTCTGGGTAATGCCGTTGGTCTTGTTATTGAACTTATCCGGCATCATTTCATAGAAATCTTTTAATTCCTGATGCTTTAAAATCTCCGTGTGCAGTCTTGCAACGCCGTTTACAGAAAAGCTTCCTGCAATTGCCAGGTGAGCCATCTTTACCTGACCGTCGTAGATAATCGCCATCTTGCGCACTTTTTCGTGATTGCCAGGATAAGCAGCCTCGATCGCAGCAATGAAGCGGCGGTTAATTTCTTCGATAATCTGGTAAATTCTTGGAAGCAGTCTGGAGAACAGCTCAATCGGCCATTTTTCCAGAGCTTCCGCCATAATGGTGTGGTTGGTATAAGCACAGGTCTTAGTGGTAACTTCCCATGCCTCATCCCACTCTAAGTTGTAATCGTCTAACAGGATTCTCATTAACTCTGCTACTGCTACAGTCGGATGGGTATCATTTAACTGGAATACGTTCTTTTCATAGAACTTGCGCACATCATCATGGTGCTCCATGTACTTTGCAACTGCCTGCTGTACGCTGGCAGAGATAAAGAAATACTGCTGGCGCAGACGCAGTTCTTTTCCTGCATAATGATTATCGTTTGGATATAATACCTCAACAATGGTCTTTGCCAAGTTCTCCTGCTCCACTGCCTTCTGGTAGTTTCCTTTGTCAAACTCGTCTAAGCGGAACACTTCCACAGGCTGTGCATCCCAGACGCGAAGCGTATTTACTACGTTGTTGCCGTAGCCTACTACCGGCATATCATAAGGAACTGCCATAACGGACTGGTAGCCCTTTTGTACAAAGTGGTTTCTCTTGCCATCCCACTGGGGTTCTACATAACCGCCAAATTTAACTTCTGTTGCATATTCGGCTCTGCGTACCTCAAATGGGTTTCCATTCTTTAACCAGTCATCTGGCACTTCCTTCTGATAACCGTTTTCGATTTTCTGCTTAAACATACCGTAACGGTAACGGATGCCGCAGCCGTATGCAGGATAGCCCAGGGTTGCTAAAGAGTCTAAGAAGCAGGCAGCCAGACGGCCTAAGCCGCCGTTTCCAAGCGCTGCATCCGGCTCCTGATCCTCAATTACATTTAAATCCATGCCTAATTCTTCTAATACTTCTTTGATTTCTTTCTGCGCACAGATATTAATAATATTGTTGCCCAGGGCGCGGCCCATTAAAAACTCCATAGAAAGGTAGTAAACAGTCTTGACATCTTCCTTCTCGTAAGTCTTGTGAGTTGCAATCCATTCATCAATAATCACATCTTTTACCGCATAGGACACTGCCTGGAACATCTGCTCCTTTGTCGCGTCCTCTACCGTTTTGCGGAACAGGTTTTTAACATTGTAAATGACCGCTTTTTTAAATGTCTCCTTATCAAATCCCTGATTCATGAATCCTTTTCCTCCTAAATCTTAGCTGGTCAGTTTTTCTACTCCCAGCATCACTTTCTCGCCATTAATATTCCATTCCTTGGCATATCCGCCCATCTGTCCGAGAGAAATGCTGTCAGCCATTACTTCTCCCTTGATTTCATCGCCATGAACCTTTAACAGATCTGCAATCTTGTCATTTTCATCCTGGAATACCCGAATGTGATCCATTACTTCAAAACCTGCTTCCTTACGCATGGTCTGAATCTTGCTGACAATCTCGCGGACAAAGCCTTCTTCAATCAGTTCCGGCGTCAGATTGGTATCCAATACAACTGTTACATAATTATCTTTTTCTGTAACAAATCCTTCCTTCTGAGCCATATCGATCAGCAGGTCTTCCTCCGTCAGTACCACTTCTGTTCCGTCAAATTCAAAGGTAAGAGCGCCTTTTTCATTTAAGGTATCCATCGCTTCGTTGCCGTCTAAGGAAGAAAGCGCCTGGCGGATTGCCCCTAACTGCTTTCCATACTTTGGACCTACGGTCTTTAACTGAGGTTTAAAGGTATAGGAAGTAAATGCGCGGACGTCATCTGTAAACTCTACGGTTTTTACATTTAATTCGTCTTCGATAATCTCCTGGTAGAACTCAGACAGTTCGTGATCTGCTTTTACAAACATTCTTGCAATTGGCTGACGGTTCTTGATATTTGCGGTATTTCTGGCAGCTCGTCCCAGTACCACAATCTTTAATACTTCGTCCATGTCTGCTTCCAGCTTTTCATCAATCCATTCTTCCTTTACTGTTGGGAAGTCGCACAGATGGATGCTTTCCGGAGCGTCTTTATCGATGCTTCTGACCAGGTTCTGGTAAATGTCTTCTGTCATAAACGGAATCATAGGCGCAGCCGTCTTTGCCATGGTTACCAGCGCTGTATAAAGGGTCATATACGCGTTGATCTTATCCTGCTCCATTCCCTTTGCCCAGAAACGCTCGCGGCTTCTTCTGACATACCAGTTGCTCATATCATCTACAAATTCCTGAAGAGCTCTTGCTGCCTCTGGAATCTGATAGTTGCCCAGATAATTATCCACTGCTTTTACCATAGAGTTGACTTTGGAAAGCAGCCATTTGTCCATAACCGGCAGCTTATCATATTCTAAAGTGTATTTGGAGGCGTCAAAATTGTCAATGTTCGCATACAGTACAAAGAACGCATAGGTATTCCACAGGGTTCCCATAAACTTTCTCTGTCCTTCCATAACTGCTTTTCCATGGAAGCGGTTTGGAAGCCACGGAGCGCTGTTGATGTAGAAATACCAGCGGATTGCATCTGCTCCGTAAGTCTCTAACGCGTCAAACGGGTCGACCGCATTTCCCTTGCTCTTACTCATCTTCTGGCCGTTTTCATCCTGAACGTGTCCCAGAACGATTACATTCTCATAAGGAGCCTTATTAAACAGCAGGGTAGATTCTGCCAACAGAGAGTAGAACCATCCTCTTGTCTGGTCTACTGCCTCAGAAATAAACTGGGCAGGGAACTGGGATTCAAACAGTTCTTTGTTTTCAAATGGATAATGATGCTGTGCAAATGGCATAGCTCCGGAGTCAAACCAGCAGTCAATTACTTCTGGAACTCTGTGCATCTCTTTGCCGCAGTCCGGACAGGTAATGGTAACCTGATCGATAAATGGACGGTGAAGCTCTACGCCGCCTTCCGGATAATTTTTGCTTAATGATTTTAATTCTTCTCTGCTGCCGATAGCCATCTGCTTTCCGCATTCACATTCCCAGATGTTTAAAGGAGTGCCCCAGTAACGGTTTCTGGAAATCCCCCAGTCCTGGATATTTTCCAGCCAGTCGCCAAAGCGGCCTTTTCCGATGGATTCCGGAATCCAGTTAATGGTGTTGTTGTTGCGGATTAAATCTTCTTTTACTGCAGTCATCTTGATGAACCAGGATTCTCTTGCATAGTAAATCAGAGGAGTGCCGCAGCGCCAGCAGTGAGGATAACTGTGTTCAAATTTGGGTGCGGAGAACAGCAGTCCCTTTTTGTCCAGATCCTCCAATACCATCGGATCTGCCTTTTTGCAGAATACGCCTGCATAAGGAGTTTCTTTCGTCATCTCGCCTTTTCCGTCTACCAGCTGGACAAACGGCAGGTCGTACTTACGGCCTACATTGGCGTCGTCTTCACCAAATGCAGGGGCAATATGAACCACGCCGGTACCGTCTGTTAAGGTAACGTAGGTATCGCAGGTCACATAATAGGCTTTCTTATGCTGCTTTTCGCAGATTCCCAGCGCACAGTCAAACAACGGCTCGTACTCTTTATATTCCAGTTCTTTTCCTTTGTAAGTTTCCAGGATTTCATAAGCCGGTTTATCAGAATCTTTGTCTGCCAGAGATCCCAATACGGTATCGCATAACGCCTGTGCCAGATAATAAACGTATCCGTCTGCAGACTGTACCTTTACGTAATCTTCATCAGGGTTGACGCACAGCGCCACGTTGCTTGGAAGGGTCCATGGAGTCGTGGTCCATGCCAGAATATACGCATCCTCGCCTTTTACCTTAAAACGGGCGATGGCAGAACGCTCTTTCACGTCTTTATATCCCTGCGCTACCTCGTGGGACGACAGCGGGGTACCGCAGCGCGGACAGTAAGGTACAATCTTAAATCCCTTGTATAACAGGCCCTTTTCCCAAATCTGCTTTAATGCCCACCATTCAGACTCAATATAGTCGTCATGGTAGGTAACATATGGATTGTCCATATCTGCCCAGAAACCAACGGTAGAGGAAAAATCTTCCCACATTCCCTTATATTTCCAGACGCTTTCCTTGCAGTGTTCAATAAACGGCTCTAAACCATACTGTTCAATCTGCTCTTTGCCGTCTAATCCCAGCATTTTTTCTACTTCCAGTTCAACTGGAAGGCCATGGGTATCCCATCCGGCTTTTCTCGGAACCATATAGCCCTTCATGGTACGGTATCTTGGAATCATATCCTTGATAACGCGGGTCAGTACATGGCCAATGTGGGGCTTTCCGTTGGCAGTAGGCGGTCCGTCATAAAACACATACGGCGTTCCCTTTTTCCGGCTCTCAATACTTTTTTCAAAGATATTTTCATCTTTCCAAAACTTTTCGATTTTTTTCTCTCGCTCTACAAAATTCATGTTTGTAGATACTTTCTCATACATGACGCTTCCTCCAATCAATTGTAAATGCTGAGCAGAAAATAAAAAAGCTCCGTCCCGCAAAGGGACGAAGCGCACTTCGCTGTACCACCCATTTTCTGCATACTGTTATATGAGTTCCCGATAACGTAGGAAATACGGCTTAGCTTACAGATACGATTCTTTCAGCCAGCGACTCCGGAGTGATCTTTGGAACTGCCCTACTAACACCGGTCTTTCACCATCTCCGGCTCGCTGAAGCGTTTGGTCAGCCTTACTGTCTCCATCTAAGTCTTTTTTCTTGTAGCAATCCTTATTATAGGAAATCCAGTACCAAAAGTCAAGGAAAACAGGACTTTCCAAGGCTTTTTATGCATTTTCCATGATTTTTAGATACATATTTTGGACGATATGTAAAACAATAAGAGTAATTGATTCTTTTTTCTGTAAGTAACAGGAGGCGCAGCATGATTCTTTCGATTTTATCTTATCTGGTAATTCCCCTTTATACCCTGTTGTTTGTGCGGGAAACCGACTTGTTTTCCAGCAATTTTTCCGTCATTGGCAGTCTGGAAGAACAAAAAAACCGTTTTTCCGTCTGGGCTATTTTATTAAGCACCACTTTATACCGTATGCTGTTTCCTGTAATCGGAAAAGCGCCCTTTTCCCAAACCCTGTCTTCCTTGTCCGCACACAAGGGATCGCGCCGCAGAACGCTCTGTTTTTTTCTTTTAAACCAGGCCCTCTTCTTCCTGGTTGCCACAGTCATCCTTCCGTATGCGCCTTCCGACCTTCCCCGGCAGGCCAGAATGCACGTTTTCTGCGCCCTTATTTCCAGCGTATCTCTTTTCACCTGTCTGGTTCTTTTAATTCACAGCTATTACCGGGCGCAGCCGGATCGGTTCCGGCCCCTGATGTGGATTCTCTGGGGTTCCTTTGCGGTCAGTATGGTTCTTCTGCTTTTCTGCGGGATTGTAAACAGCGTTCTGGAAATTCTGGTAACCATTACCGCCTGTATCTTAAGCCGCCAGCTTTATCAGAAAGTTTTTGATTTTCCTGCTTTACCATGAAATTTTCAGGTTTCCTTCGCTCTTTCTTTGTTATTTTTTTATCAATCTATTTGTTATTTTGGATACTCATGGTATAATACAAAAAAAATAATAGGGAGAAGGAGCAATTATGAATCAAGAAAATTTAACGCTGCTTACAGATTTTTATGAACTGACCATGATGCAGGGATATTTTAAGGAAAAGGATGCCAACGAAACTGTTATTTTTGATATGTTTTACCGCAACAACCCCTGCGGCAATGGATTTGCGATCTGCGCCGGTCTGGATCAGGTCATTGATTATATTAAAAATCTTCACTTTGATCAGGAAGACGTGGAATACCTCCGCAGCTTAGGAATTTTTGGAGAAGATTTTCTGGAATACCTGGCCAACTTCAAATTTTCCGGCGACATTTATGCCATTCCAGAAGGAACTGTTGTATTCCCAAGAGAACCTCTTGTCAAAGTAATTGCTCCTATTATGGAAGCACAGTTAGTCGAAACTGCGCTTTTAACCATTATTAACCATCAGAGCCTGATTGCGACCAAAACTTCCCGCATTGTCCATGCAGCCCAGGGAGATGGCGTTATGGAATTTGGTCTGCGCCGCGCCCAGGGACCGGATGCAGGTGTTTACGGCGCCCGTGCAGCCATGATTGCCGGATGTATCGGTACTTCCAACGTACTCTGCGGTAAAATGTTCAATGTGCCGATTAAAGGAACCCATGCCCATAGCTGGATTATGAGTTTCCCGGATGAGCTGACTGCATTCCGCACCTATGCAAAGCTCTACCCTTCTGCCTGCATTTTGCTGGTAGACACCTATGACACCTTAAATTCCGGTGTTCCCAATGCCATTAAAGTATTTACAGAAATGCGCGAAGCCGGTATTCCAATGCCATTTTACGGCATCCGCTTAGACAGCGGCGACCTGGCCTATCTGTCAAAAGAAGCGAAAAAAATGCTGGATGCAGCAGGATTTCCGGATGCTGTCATCTCCGCGTCCAACGACCTGGATGAAGAGCTGATTAACAGCCTGAAGCTTCAGGGCGCTACCATTAATTCCTGGGGTGTCGGCACCAATCTGATTACGTCCAAAGACTGCCCATCCTTTGGCGGCGTATATAAACTGGCTGCTATCCGGGATAAAGCCACCGGCAAATTTATTCCAAAGATTAAGCTTTCTGAAAATGTGGAAAAAATTACCAACCCAGGTGATAAGACCATTAAACGAATTTACAATAAAGAAACCGGAAAAATCATTGCCGATTTAATCTGCTTGACCCACGAACAGTTTGACGAGAACAACTCCCTGCTGCTCTTTGATCCGGTTCAGACCTGGAAAAAGACCCATCTGGCGCCTCACAGCTATGCTATCCGCGATCTGATGGTTCCAGTATTCCTTCACGGGGAATGCGTTTATGAATCTCCTGACGTTATGGATATTCAGGCTTACTGCAAAAAAGAACTGGATACTTTATGGGATGAGTCCCGTCGTCTGGTTAATCCCCACAAAGTTCATGTCGACCTTTCCCATGAATTGTGGCATATCAAAAACCAGCTTTTAGAAGCCTACCATTTTGAGTAATCCGGAAAAAATGGATATTTTTTTCACAAAACTTAACCTCAGTTATATTTTTTGACCAATCTATCCAGTATAATAAATCCAGATGCTTGTACAATAGCAAAAATTTGAATATCACAAGGAGGTTTTTCACATGAGTATGGGTAAAGCAGTCAAGATTTATTCCAAAGACCATCCGGCTCTTGCATTAAAAGTAACAAAAGGTCATTTTTCCTCTGACCGGTTCCACATCAACTATTACATTGATATGACCGATTTGAAGATGCGTCAGCGCAACGCAGAAGAAGTTGCTAAGGCGATTGTTGAAAAGTACGTTAAGCGTGTAACCTTAACCCCTGTTATCGGTCTGGTATCCGAAGCAATGAATCAGATGGCTGCTACCAATGCGACCAAAGCTCCGATTGATACCATTATCTGTATGGATGGCTGTGAAGCTATCGGCGCATATATCGCCAAGGAACTGTCTGAAGTAGGTTTTGCTACTACCAATACCCACAAAACCACCTACATTCTGACTCCAGAGTTTGACTCTACCGGTCAGATGGTTGTACGTGAAAACATCAAGCCAATGTTAAAGGGCAAACACGTCCTGGTTGTTTTAGCTACTGCAATGTCTGGACATACCATTGCAAAGAGTCTCCGCTGCATTTCTTCCTACGGCGGCATTGTAGAAGGTATTTCCTGTATTTTCTCCGCTATCAGCGAGATTGAAGGACATCCGGTCAACTCCGTATTCGAGGCTTCTGATCTGGAAGGCTTTAGACTTTCTGAGCCGGACAACTGCCCAGACTGCAAGGCTGGCGTCAAACTGGACGCTATCGTAAACAGCTACGGCTATACGGTTTTAGATTAATCAAGATTTTAAATTCATAAAAAAGATCTGGGATATCACAATCCCAGGTCTTTTGTTTTATCGGACATTTCTTTTTTCCGTAGAGCAAAAAAGTCTGCCGCACAAATCATGCAGCAGACCTTTGTTGGATACAGCCTTTTCTCTTTTACTTATCTGGCTTCATATAAGTCTTTTGTATAATTTTCCATTGGATCCCAGTTCTTAAACTCGAAGTCTTCTGCGCTTACATCTGCGCCGCCTTCTTTTGCTGCGTCAATTGCCCGAGTCCACTCTTCCTGGGTCTTCTCAGATAATGTCTGAAGTTCTGCTTTGTAATCAATGTTCTGGGCTAATACTCCCTGTGCAATTTCGCCAAGATTTGGAGAAATGGAAGCAGCCTGTGCATATACAGCAGCAGTATCTGGGTTTGCTACGATTGGGTCTGGAGCAAGAGCTGCCTGCTCGTTGTTAATCTGGTAGTACTCTAACATAGCCGGATCGGTCATATGCTCTTTGTTTACAGAATCAATAACAGAAACGAAACCGCCGTCTTCTACCAGACCTGCCTGATAATCTTCAGAATACAGAGCCATCAGGTATTTTGCTGCAGCTTCCGGATGCTCGCACTGGGAAGAAATGCCCATCCATGGCTGTGCGCCGATGTAAGGAAGTTTGCCCTTCATGCCGTCATCTGGAACTGGCAGAGCCATAACGCCAAAGTCTAAATCTGGATTTTCCTGACGCCAGGTAGAGATACACCATGCACCCTGGATAATAAATGCAGCCTGGTTCTGTGCAAACAGAGCTCTTGCTTCAGGAGCCTTCATGGATACAGAGTTTGGATGGAAGCATCCTTCTTTTACCAGAGTATCATAGAACTCAAATGCATTCTGCATAGCCTGGGAATTCATGGTATTCTGTCCATCTACTAAGATCATCTGGGAAATATCGCTGCACTTTGCGCCGTCTAAGCTGGCCAGGGAACGAAGAGCCAGTTCCAGACGATTGGTCTGGGCGCCGCTGTCAATAATTCCAAAATATTTGCCTTTTCCTGCTTCTGTTACCTGCTTGCAGACATCGATAAACTCACTCCAGGTCTTTGGAAGATTCTCAACGTCTACACCTGCATCGGTCAGAACTGTCTTATTATAGAACATTAATGTATTAATAATGTTTGCAGCTTCCGGAAGAACATATACCTTTCCGTCCATGCTGGTAATTCCTTCGTTTAATGCGCCGTCTGCAAAAGAATTTAAGAAATCCTCTGTTACATAATCATTTAACGGCATAAACCAGTTTTCATCTAATACGGTGCTTAACTTCATTCCAGATGGAATTGGGAATAAGTCCGGTGCATTTCCTGCCTTAATAGCAGAAACTACAGTCTCCTTAAACTGATCAGCAGTCAATACGGTATACTCAATCGTAATATTCGGATTTTCTTCCATAAACTTCTTATGGAATTCTTCTCTGCGGGCCTTGGTGCTGTCGCTCCAGTCAATAACCTTTAAGGTAATCTGTTCGTCAGAAGCAGCGCTATCTCCTGCTTCTGCTTTTGTTTCCCCTGCTTCTGCAGAAGTTTCTGCCTTTGTCGTCTCAGCAGCAGCATCTTTATCCGTTGTGACATTTACGCCGCATCCGCATACAGTTCCCATCATGGCAACCGTTAAAGCAGCCGCTAATAATCCTTTTCTTTTTTTCATGTTTATCCTCCTTTAAAAAAGTGAAATTAAGGTTTCAAAAATAACATCAGCTCTTTACTGCACCTGCAATACCGTCTACAAAGTATTTCTGCAGGGCAACGAAAACAAAGATAACCGGCAGTATGGCAATGCTGGCTCCGGCTGCAATACCTGTCCAGTCTACCACATTTTCTCCTCTCAGCGCATATAAACCAACTGCCAGGGTTCTGAGGGAAGGATTGTTTAATGTAATAATCAGAGGCAGCAAGAAGGAGTTCCAGGTCCAGATAAACTGCATAATTACTACTGTAACCATAATCGGCTTTGCCAGAGGGAACATTACCCTTCCATAAGTCTGTACAAAATTAGCGCCGTCAATGGTTGCCGCCTCTTCCATTTCTTTTGGAAGAGAAGCATAAAAGCTGGAAAACAGCATCAGGAAAATCACATGGCCGCCGCCGGACTCTGCTAAAATAAGTCCAACCAGGCTCTGGGACAGTCCCATATTTTTCAGCAATTCATAAATCGGGATTACCGTAAATACCAGCGGAATGGTAATACTTGCCATAAAGATTTTCATCAGAAGGCTTTTTCCCACAAAGCTGTAACGTCCCAGTACATAACCAGCTAAAGACGTGCTGAGAAGCACAATTACTACTACTGATACCGTAACGATAATGGAGTTTTTAAAATATACTCCAAAATTCGCATTGTTCCACGCTCTGATAAAGTTATCCATCCGGAAGGACTCCGGAATTAAATTTAATCCGCTTGCAAAAAATTCGTTCTGTGTTTTAAAAGATGCGGAAACCATCCATAAAAAAGGATAAATCCAAAGGAATGCGATAACCGCAAGCACAGCATACAGGAGAACTTTTCCAAGCTTTCTAACTACTGACGTTTTTTCCATGGCTTCCTCCTACACTGCTCTCTTTTTCTGGAAATGCTGTTTTGCACTATTTCCGATAATTCCAATACCAACAACTAAAGCTCCAAACATCATTGCTGCAGCGCTGGCATAGCCAAGACGCGGCATACCAGAAGAATTGGCGTATGCTGTCCGGTATACAAAGGTTGCCGCAACATCTGTCGCATAGAACGGGCCGCCGTTTGTCATGGTCTGAATCAAATCAAATACCTTCAGGGAACTGATAATACAAAGTACTGTAATCACGCCGCCAATTGGAAGAATCAAAGGAAATACCACATGGCGGAAGGTCTGCCATTTATTGGCGCCATCTATGGTTGCAGCCTCGTAAACATCCTGGGAAACGCTCTGAAGAGCAGCCAGCCAGTAAATCATATACGTTCCGGCATCTTTCCACACACCAATCAGCACAACTACCGGGAGAGCGGTCTGGGCATTTCCCAGCCAGTTGGGACCTCTTACTCCAAAAATCGCCAGAAGCTGGTTAATGGAGCCTGTACCGCCGAAAATAAACATCATAATAATACCAACAATAGATGCTGTCGTAATAACCGGCAGGAAAAATACGGTTCTGAAGAAAGCGGCGCCTTTCTTAATAATGCTGTTAAATATGTAAGCCAATGCAAGAGATAACGCCAGCTGGATAGGAACTGCCATAATCATATATTTAAAACTGTTGAGTACGGCGTTAAAAAAGTACTTATCCTTTAGAAGCTCTTTAAAGTTGTCTAATCCGACAAAAAGCGCGTTGGAGGTCATTCCGGACCAGTCCAATGTGGAGTAAAAAATACTGGACAAAATCGGATATCCCTGAAACAGGATATATAAAATCAATGTTGGCAGCATAAATACCCAGCACCACAAATTAATGCGCCGTTTTTTTCTCCGGAGCGCTGCTCCCAAAGTTCCGGCTGATGATGGCTTACTCACAATTCATCCCTCTTTCTTTCCTTTTATTTAATTACAAAAAGTAACTAATACTTTGTCCACGTGTTAGTGCCATATTAGCATAAATCCTAAGAATTTACAATATTTTTTTGTCATTATTCTCAAAATAGTTTATTTCTACCAACTATCATTTTATTTTTTGTGTACTTTGTACATATATTTCTTACCCATAATTCTGTTATAATAATTATAATTTATAATTAACTATACATCCTATAAATTTGGAGGAGACATGAGAATAAACATTGAATTTTCCCAGCAAAACAACAATATTATTAACTTTTCCGCTCAAGAGCTGGTCCGTTATCTAAGTGAAATAATGAGTAATTCATTAATTTCTATTAATAATAATGAATTCTGTGCAGCCGCCCCTGATCTTACCATCCATCTAAAAACCGCTGATTTACACTCTGAATACGGAATGCCCCCTGTGGAACATCCGGATTTAGACGATCAATATCTGATTTCCGTCAAAGACTGCCAGGGAACCATTGCCGGAGGAAACCCAAGAAGCGTTCTGCTAGGCGTCTATCATTATTTAAGATCCTTAGGCTGCCGGTTCCTGTCCCCTGATTCTTCCTTTGACCGGATCCCTTCTTTATATAAGAAAGAAGATCTGTTTCTCTCCTGCCGGCGTACCGCTTCCTTCCGCCATAGAGGAGTCTGCATTGAAGGAGCAAATTCCCTGGAAAATATCCTGGATTTTATCGACTGGCTGCCAAAGCTGGGGTATAACTGCTTTTTCCTTCAGTTCCAGCTTCCATACACCTTTATGGCCCGCTGGTATCGCCACGAAATGAATCCTTTATTGCCTCCTGAAGAATTTTCCAGAGAAACCGCCGTTTCCTTTACAAAAAAGATTACAGAAGCCATGGAGCAAAGAGGACTGATGCTTCACCAGGCCGGACACGGATGGACTGGGCAGGCCATCGGTCAGGATTCTTGCGACTGGAAGCCATTGTCCCGTCCTCTGGAACCGGAAGAGACTCAGAAACTGGCTCTCTTAAACGGGAAACGCCAGCTGTTCCACGGCATTCCTATGAATACCAACTTGTGCTATTCCAATCCGGAAGCTGTTGAAAGCTTTACCAGACAGGTCATCCATTACGTTTCCAGCCATCCGTCTGTCGATTATCTTCACGTGTGGCTGGCAGATGAACCCAATAACATCTGCGAATGTCCGGACTGCCAGAAGACCACCCCAAGCGATCAGTATGTTGGGCTGTTAAATCACGTGGACGAAGCGCTGACCCAGATTGGTTCTCCTGTTAAAATCGTCTTCCTCCTTTACCAGGAGCTATTATGGCCTCCAAAAAAAGTCCGGTTTTCCAATCCAGACCGGTTCCTTTTGATGTTTGCTCCTATCAGCAGAACATTCGATGCTTCTTACCAGATGCAAAACGCCAATCCGGACTCTGCCGGATCCCCTCTTCCGGCTTATAAGCGAAACCAGATTTCCCTTCCTACCAGCCTGGCAGAAAATATGGCTTATTTAAAAGCTTGGCAGAATATTTTTACCGGAGACAGCTTTGTGTACGACTACCCTCTTGGAAGAGCCCATTACGGAGATTTTGGCTACGTCCATATTTCCCAGATGATCAGCGAAGACATTAAAAAAATCCGTTCGATGGGACTAAATGGCTACATCAGCTGTCAGGAACTGCGGTGCGGCCTTCCAAATTTCCTTCCCAACTACATCATGGGATACACCTTATTTGACGAAGCTGCTTCTTTCCAGGAATTGACCCAGGAATATTATTCTGCCGCCTATGGCAAAGGCTGGGAAGAAGTTCGTTCTTACCTGACGAAACTTTCCAGCTTATGCAGCTGCGATTATTTTAACGGCAAAGGGGAACGCGTTAATCCAGAGATTGCTGGACACATGAACCAGCTGATTCAATGTGCAGAACAATTTGGACAAGCGTTTCGTTCCTTCCCCCATACCGGAAAAACCGAATCTTTGTTTTGGAAACAGCTTGATTATCACCGCAGATATAGTTTACAATTAGGGAAAGCTCTTCTTCTTTTATCAGAAGGAAAACATGAAGACGCACAGAAGGTCTGGCATGATTTTCAAGAATGGATCTGCAGAAATGAAACCGCCTTCCAATCCTGTCTGGATGTTTACCGTGTATCCGAAGTTTCTACAAAATACACTGGATTTCTGCTGGAAGAACCGCTTCAGAATACTTTGTAACAGAATTATGGAGGGCCGCTATGTACCGCGGAAAAAAAAATCAGCCTTCGAATCGGACCCGCATTCTGGAATGTATCTTCCGGAATGCACCCGTGGCCAGATCCGAAATTGCCGAGATGACAGAAATCACTCCAGCTGCCGTTACTACCATTGTAGCCGGCCTGATTGGAGAACACATTGTAATCGAATCCGAAGAACCGCTGCCGGATGAATCTTCTACCGGACGACGCAAAGTTCCTATTGATATTCTTCCGTCTGCCTTTTACAGCATCGGAGCAGAATTTACCCAGAAAGCTCTTGTAGTCTGCCTGACCGATTTAAAGGGAACCATTATTCAATGTGTTTCCTCTCCTTACAGCGACTGTCTGGCCCGCGAAATTACCACAAGACTGATTGAAGGGATCCAGACCGTTGTCGCCCAGTCCAAAATTTCCTGGGAACAAATCGTCGGAGTCGGAATCGCCGTTCCAGGTCATATCAACTCTGACTCCGACGACTTAATTACCAACCGGAAAACCTGGTCCCACTTTTCTCCTAAAGAGTTGGAAAAGCACATTCCCCTTCCGGTTGCATACGAAAATAACGCCCGCTGCATGGCGCTTTCCCAGTACCTCTTCCGTCCTGCCGGCAGTCCGGATAGTTTTGCGTTTTTTCATGTAGGTCTGGGAATGTTCTGCGCCAGTGTAGTGGACGGAGACATTTTTTTAGGAAATAATTATATGGCAGGCGAGATTGGCCATACCATTGTCAATGAAAACGGCAGGAGATGTGAATGCGGAAAATACGGCTGTCTTCAGACTTATGCCAGCGAAACCTGGCTGTTAAAAAACGCACGTCTGGTCTATCAGAACGCACCCGATACCCTGCTTCGGAATCTGGCTGCAAAGGAAGACGAAATTACGATAGAAACTGTAATTACCGCCTACTCCATGGGAGATCCCTTTATCAGCAAGTACATCCGAGACGCATTAAAATATCTGGGAATTACTGCTTCCAATATTGCCATTACCATGAATCCAGGAAAATTTTTCCTTCACGGACAGTATTTAGACAACGATATGATCCGCAGTGAGCTTCTGGATTACATTGACCGCCAGCTTCTCTTTATCGGCCGTACGTATACCAGCAACATTGAAATCCTTCCCTACCATCCGGAGGACGGCGCCGTCGGCGCCAGCGCCCTGGCAGTGCGGAATTTCTTTATTAATTAACCTTTTTCGTCTGATTCTTCCGTCTTCTGGGAAATCCTCTTAGAAGACGGGAACCAGATTGCCGGCGTAAATACAGCAAGCCCGACTACGGTTTCGTTTCCCTGATTCATTACAATATGGGGAAGATTGGATCGCACAAGGGTAGTGTCTCCTGGATTCAGGTGGATTTTTTCCGCCCCAATCAGGACTTCCAATTCTCCCGATTCTACTATGATAATTTCTTCACTGGGATGGACGACCGGACGCTCCCCATCTTTAGAATGGGGTTCCAGCTCAAACCGGATAACCAGAGATTGGGGAACAAACTCTGATGACGGCATTGGGGTCAGTAAATGGTACCGGATACTGGAGTTTGGCTGGGACAGCGTAATTACTTCGTTTTTGCGGGTCGTCAGACCGCTTTCCGTCTCCGTCCCTCCCATAAACAGGTACGTCGGCACATCCAGCGCCCCGCTCAGCTTTCTTAACGTTGACAGCGACGGATCCGTTAAATCCCTCTCGATCTGGGAAATATACCCAATAGAAAGACCTGTTTTTTCCGCCAGTTCCTTCAGTGTAATTCCTCTGGATTTTCTAACGCTTCGTACATTTTCTCCCAACATCATTCGTTTCCCCCTGCTCTGTTTTGGTCAAATTCTTTTGTTTTTATTATATCATATTTTATGTATATAAAAAATTACTTTCTACTCTCTTCGCTACTTTCGTCTTTCTCAACATATTTTTTCTTAATTTTTCATCATTTTCCTATTTTTTTCATTTTTATATGAGAAAAGGTTGACTATAAATTTTAGAAATAGTAAAATTATATTAAATTTTACTGACAGGAGGACTATCATGAAAATTACAGATGTAAAAGTTGAAGTCATTCAAATTCCAATGAAAAAGCCGTTCCGGATTGCGTTTGCAGTCCAGGATCATTCCGTAAACGTGCTGGTTAAAATTATGACCGACGAAGGACTTTACGGAATCGGCGAGGCTGCGCCATTTGAACCAGTAACTGGCGAAAACAGCGCAACTGTTTTAGAAGTCCTGAAATTATTTAAGCAGGGACTTATCGGCATGGATCCAATGAATATTGAAGGAATCCATCTGATGATGGATCGTCTGATTTCCGGCAATACTTCCGCAAAAGCAGCCATTGATATTGCGCTTTACGACTTAAAAGGAAAGGTAATGAACCAGCCTCTTTATAAGGTATTAGGCGGCTACCGCGATCAGATCATCACCGATATGACCATCGGCATTGATACCCCTGAACTCATGGCTCAGGAAGCAAAAGAGCGGGTAGAGCGGGACGGATTCCGTATTTTAAAGGTAAAAGCAGGAATTAATCCAGCCGACGATATCCGCGCCCTGACCTTAATCCGAGAAGCGGTCGGCAATGATATCCGTCTCCGCGTAGACGCAAACCAGGGCTACACGGTCAGCGATGCAGTCTCCACTTTAAAGGCATTTGAAAAAATCGGCGTGGAAGCCGTTGAACAGTGTCTGCCATGGTGGGATATGGACGGCGCTAAGTTTGTCCGTTCTAAAGTAAATGTAAAAATTATGCTGGATGAATCCATTCATTCTCCAATCGATGCTGCAAAAGCCTGCAAGCTGGAAGCAGCCGATATTTTAAATATCAAGCTGATGAAATGCGGCGGATTATATCCGGCTGAAAAGATTAATGCCATTGCAGAAGCAAATCATGTAAATTGTATGGTTGGCTGTATGCTGGAAACCAAGGTTGCCATTGGCGCAGGCGTTGCTTTAGTTGCTGCAAAGAGCAATATCACAGAAGCAGACTGCGACAGCTTTATGTATGCTGTCGATCCGGAAATGGGTATGCCAGGCGGATTTACCGTAGACGGCGGCGTTTACACCCTGTCCCAGAAACCTGGTCTTGGACTTGATATTGATTTCTAACTTTGCCTGAGTGCAAATCGTTTGCAGAAACATTTAAGAAAGGAATAGTATTTCATTTATGGAAGGTACGTTATTCTCTTCAGAAAGCGCCCTGCTTCTGATCATGTTCCTTATGGTAGCAGTTGGCTTCTGGCTTCAGCGCTATAAGGTATTTAAAATGTTGGGCCCCGCTCTTACGGTCATCGTCACTGGTATTGTTCTTTCAAATTTAAGAATCGTTCCGGTTTCCAGCCCTACTTATGATGCAATTACCAGCTACTGTGTTCCGCTTTCCGTTTCTATCTGCCTGCTGAGCCTGGATTTAAAGCAGATGAAGCAGCTCTTAAACCGGAACTCTGTCATTGCCCTGCTTTCCGCAGCCTTAAGCGTCTGCCTGATGGCTCTGGTATTCGGCATCTTCTTTGCCTCCAAAATTGACGAAGGCTGGAAAGTTGCCGGTATGTTCGTTGGAACCTACACCGGCGGCAGCTCCAATTTAACTGCCATTGCAGTTGGTCTGGATGCTTCCAAGAACACCATTGCCGCTGCAAATGCTGCTGACTATGTAGTTGGTATCCCAACTCTGATTGCCATGTTTGCTGCTCCGGCTATCTACAAAAACTCGAAAAAGCTGAAAAAATTATGGCCGTATGAAATGACCGATGCTGAATTGAGAGGAAACGGCGACCATGAAGAACTGATGGCTTCCAAAGAATGGTCCATTCAGGAAATCGCATGGCTTCTTGCCATTGGTTTCGGCACCGTATGGGCTGCAACTGCAGTGGCCAATAAAGTCTTTGATCCTGGCTTCCGCAGCGCAGGCCGCATCCTGTTAATTACCACCTTCTCTATCATTATCGCACAGGTTCCAGCAGTCCGGAAGCTTCGCGGCAACTTTGATTTAGGACTGTTTGTTGCTCTTTTATTCTTAACTACCATTGGATTTGCAGTAGACTTAAAGCAGTTCTTCGGCTCTACCTTCTACATTACCCTGTTCTGCTTCTGCGTAATCGCATCCTGCATCATCCTGCACCTGCTGGTTACCAGACTGTTAAAGGTAAAATTCGAGTACGTTCTTCTGTCCTGCGTCGCTTGTATTTCCGACGGCCCTACCGCCGCTTTAATCGCATCCAGCGCACAGTGGAAGACTCTGATTACCACCGGTCTGTTAATGGGTGTTCTGGCAGGCGCTCTGGGCAACTACCTGGGAATTTCCGTTGCTTACGCAATACGGGCTATCCTTGGTTTCTAATCCGCCATACAACTTGGAGAGCTTTTGTATCGTCCGGAATCCGTTCCGTTCGGATGCAAAAGCTTTTCTTACTCTCACACCTATCAGGAGGAAAATATGAAGCTTTATCACTTATATGTATCTGGAATCCTTTACGGAAAACTGAATTTTGATACCCAGCCGGTTTCTATCAGCAAACTGGATTTTGCGTCAGGGACTTTAGGTTCCTGGGAACCTCTTTCAGAATCTGACAACCAATTTTATAAAAATTTTGCCAAAATTGATTTTCTGAAGCTCTCCCGCCAGATTTCCCAATACGAATCTCTTCTTTCCGGAACGGGAGAGATTTCCGCTTCTCTCCCAGATGGAGACGAACGCTATACCAGTGAAGACGGTTCCTGGTATCTGCAGAGAGATATCAAATTTCCAAACAATAAGTTAATGGAAAACGGCCGTCTGCTTGCAGTCTGCTGTTCTGCCAGGGAAATGATTTCCCTTCTGGTTCTGGAAGGACAGGAAGACAAAACCGTTTTAAAATTATGGCGGAAAACCTGGCCGGACGAAACCATTTACGGAGTGCGCCAGGAAGGAACGTTTCTGGTTCCTATGCGGGACGGCGTTTGCCTGTCCACGGACGTCTATCTGCCGGAAGGCATCACAGAACCGGTTCCCGCTGTCTTTGTCCGCACCCCCTACGGAAAAGAGGATGGACGCGAAATCTACTACCGCTATGTACAGCGGGGATATGCTGTGGTCATCCAGGATGTCCGCGGCCGCAACCAAAGCGAAGGCGAGTGGCTTCCCAACTACCATGAGGTGGAAGACGGAGATGATACCTTAAACTGGATCGCAGACCAGACCTGGTCTTCAGGCAGTGTAGGCATGGTTGGCGGCTCTTACCTTGGCTATGTACAATGGGCTGCTGCTGCCAGCGGAAATCCCCATTTAAAAGCGTTAATCAGCGTTGTCTGTGCGGGAAGCGCCTTTATCGACCTTCCCCGTCGGGGCGGTTCCTTTACCTCTGGTATGCTGGCATGGGCATTTGCCGTTTCCCAGAAACAATTCCATCCGGAATTAATGGAACGGGATGACTGGGAAGACGTTTTAAATATCCGTCCGTTGAAAGACATTCCTGAGAAAGCCCTTGGCTATCCGGTTCCGTTCCTCAGCAAATGGCTGGAAGACAGCGATTATAATGAGTTCTGGCGTCAGTCCAACTGGCAGGAACGCTCGAAAAAAGCCCAGATTCCGGCGCTGATCCAGTCCGGCTGGTTTGACGACAACGGTATGGGCACGACAGAAGCCCTTGAGATTGTCCACGACTTTCCGGAAGGAATGAGAAAAGTCATTCTCGGTCCCTGGCAGCACAGCGGAAACAGCCGCTACGATATGCATGGCGTATCCTTCGGAAGCCAGGCTCTCCGCTTTGATTTAGATTATCTCTATTTCCAGTGGTTTGAACACTATCTGAAAGGCGTGGAAAACGGCATCGACAAGAGCGCCCCAGTGGAATACTATACCGTGGGCCAGGACACCTGGAAAACCGCTTCTAACTGGCCGGTTCCAGAGACTGTTGAAACTGATATTTTCCTGGACAGCAAAGGAAATGCCAATACCTCTTTGGGAGACGGAATCCTTTCCTTCCATCTTCCTGAAAAAGAAGGAACCGACAGTTATGACTACGATCCCCAGAATCCTTCTACCCACATTATCGATATGTCGGAAAATGAAATCGAGGTTCCGGAAGATTATACCAGAGAAGAGCTCCGGCCGGATATCCTCTGTTACACTTCCGCCCCACTTGAAAAAGACATGGTCATTACCGGAGATCTTACAGCTTCCCTGTACGTTTCTTCCGATGCGCCTGACACCGATTTTATGGTACGTCTTACCGATGTAGACGAAAATGGACGTTCCATCAAACTGGCAGACGGTATTTTAAGCGCCCGTTACCGGAGCGGATTCGACCATGCAGAATTTTTAACTCCTGGCGAAGTGGTAAACTTAAAAATCCGGACTACCAAGATTTCCAACTGCTTCAAAAAAGGCCATAAAATCCGGATTACCATTACTTCCAGCGCAAAGAATTTCGTATTCCCAAACAGCAACACAAAAGGCGGCTATAACAGCCCTGATACCGCAGTTGCCCATAATACCATCCACCATGGCGGGCGGTATCCGTCCAAGGTAACCGTGCGACTGGAAAAATAAGTCTTTATTGCAGAAAAATACCCTCAGGCAGACTTGGTTCTTCCAGGTTCTGTCTGAGGGTATTTTTACTATTTCTTATGCTTCAAATACCTTTCTGCCTTTTACAAAGGTGGCAGCCACTTTACAAGTTTCATCTAAAACAACAAAGTTGGCTTCCAGTCCTTCCTTCACAAATCCGTACTGATTGTCCACTCCGATTAATTTTGCCGGATTTTCTGTCAGCAGCGGAAGAATCTCTTCTACTGGCTTTCCAGTAAACGCAAGGAGATTCTGCAGCGCTCTTCCCGTAGTCAGGGTACTGCCTGCGCGGCTTCCCCCTTCTGCCAGTTTTGCATCTCCATTTACCACTACCACGTCATTCACTCCCAGTTTATAATTGCCGTCTGGAAGGCCTGCTGCCATAATAGAGTCTGTAATCGCTACCACTCTGTCCAGCCCCTTAGTCTTTAAAATCAGACGGACGGTTCCTGGATGGAGATGAAGGCCGTCGCAGATTACTTCGCAATACACATTATCATCTTCCAGAACAGCTCCCCAGATTGCTGGGAAATGCTGATGAAGAAGCTTCATAGCATTGCCGGTGTGGGTAGCTGCCATTGCGCCGTTTGCAATCGCAGCCCTGGCTGTGTCGTAATCTGCTCCGGAATGGCCGATAGCTACCTGGATTCCCAGCTCCTTCAGCTTCGGAATATCTTCCACCATACCGTCTACTTCTGGAGAAACGGTAATATAACGGATGTCTCCTTCTGCCGCTTTCTGGTACTCTTCTACCAGAGGAATATTTTTTGCCTGAAGAAGGTGTTCCGGCATAGCTCCTTTGTAATCGCTGCAAAGGAACGGCCCTTCCAGATGGATTCCCATCATCACGGCGCCATTGTGCTTAATTCCCTTTTCTGCCTTCCAGTCTTTGTATGCTTCGATACAGGCCATAGTCTGCTCTTTTGTATCGGTAAGAACCGATCCCAGCCAGCCTGTGGTTCCCTGGCTTGCCATAAACCGGCAGATTTTTTCATATCCTTCTGTATCCGCGCTGTTTACGTCCACGCCTGCCGCTCCATGGGTATGAATATCCAAAAATCCAGGAACCAGACGGCGGCCTTTTAAGTCTACCCGTTCCGCTTCCGGATCGGAAATCCATTCTCCGATATGGGTAATCTTTCCGTCCTCCGCCAATACATTTAAACGCTGAAATTTGTGTTCTTTATAAACCAGTCCATTATAAAATAAAACTTTGCTCATAGTATCCCCTTTCTCCCCAGTCAGAATTTTCTTTATAGGTAAACGTTCAGGACGGCATGGGTTCGCCGTCCTGAGTTGTTTTTTTATAACATTCAGCCATGCATCTTCCTGCCCGCCTGAACTGCTTCCTTTATTTTACATATGCATCCGGATGTGCGCAGTGGTTGGTTCCGTCATAAACCTCGTCTTTCATCATCAGATGAACCGCGCTGCACTTGAAGGTCTGCGGAAGAGCCAGGATCTTCGGATTCGGGCCAACATACTTCTTCATTGCATCCTGAAGAGCTTCTTCGATAGTTGCGCGGGTCTTTAAGCCCATGCCTCTTGCATATCCAGGCTCCTGGGCGCCGCAGATGTAAATAGCAGATGTATTCATCTCTGCAATCTGGCCGCAGCTCATCATGGAGAATCCATGGAATGGATGGAATGCATTTCCGAAGCGGTATTTCCGGATATATTCTTCATTGGTGGCAAATAACTGGCCGTACCGGTCCATATCCGTCAGTACGTTCATATGGTCATGCTGGAACATATCGTAGCATTCACGCAGATATGGCCATAATTCATCATGGAAGTAACCGTTGCAGATAGATGCACAGATAATGACGCAGTTGTCCTTCATAACTCTCTTATGACGGATAACCTGTGCAGACAGTGCCTGCATCATCATAATCGGGTTGGTTCCCATGCCGTCTCCATAGTGGAAGAACTGAGGCATACCAAATACCATGACGTCATATTTTTCTTCTGCAAACGGAACGTAGGTACGCTTGTCTGCCATCTTCCAGGAAATTGGCTGCATCTCTTTTGCATAACCGCTGTTGATCTCAATCTGACGGGACTTGGTATCCAGTACCGCATCGCAGCAGAAAAATTTCTTGCCCATATGCTCTTCCATCTTCATACCAATCTCGTCAAATTTTGTTCTCATCAGGGATTTTCCGCTGACCGGAGTAAAGTCTTCGCGGTGCATAACCTGCGGAACGTGGTGGGAAGCAATGGAACTCCAGTGGTTTAAACCGGTAGCGCAGTGCTTATAGCCGCCTGAATAGCCGCCGTATGGATTGCCCTGGGTATGGCCGATCAGAATTGCAACATCACTGTCATGTACGTAACGGTTTAAGAATACGGGATCGCCTCTGTCTGTCAGTCCGCAGTCTACCAGATGCTCATAATCCTCACTATCGTGATTAATAATCTGTCCGGTATACCAGAATTCATTAAACAGTTCCGGTCCTAATACGTTGTAAATCTCTTCTTTGGTATTCTTTCTGTGAAGACCATTGGAGCAGATTAACAGAATATCTTTCTTTTCCACCCCAACGCTGTATAATTCTTTCAGAATCAGCTTAATGGAAACTTTTCTGTGGGAGGTAGGCTGCTCGCCGCCTTTTACTCGGTCTGGGAAAATAATGGTAACCTTGGATCCCTTGTGAGCCAGCTCGGTCAGAGGCGGCATTCCAATAGGGTTGCGGATAGACTCTAAGGTCTTTGCCTCTAATTCTTCTTCTGGAATGCAAGGCGGATCCGGTACGGTCACTCCTGGAATAAATACGTCTGTATTGTCGGGAAGTTCTGCAGCCATTAATCCCTGGCCATATTCAAACTCTAATTTCATAGTAATTCTCCTTCTTTTCTTTATTTACCCATATAGGTTCTGATAATCTCTAAATACTCGTCCGGATAGAAACCAATTTCTCCCTGGAATCTGGTCAGTGCAATCAGACCTCCGTCCATTACCGGAATGGACGCCAGCATTTCTGCATTGTCTACCTTTAAGCCGCCGCCGTATACAACGTCCATGCCGCCGGTTACTTCTTTGACATAAGCGCCAATCTTGGTAATGTACTCTTTATCCGGCGGAATCTTGCCTGGTCCAATGGCCCAGATTGGCTCGTAAGCGATGGTTACTTTAGACTTATCAACGCCTTCCAGACCGGTTGTAAGCTGCTCTTTTAATACTTCCTGCCATCTGTCCTGCTCTTCGGCAGACTCCCCGATGCAGTATAACACGCTCAGACCTGCCTTTACTGCTGCCTGAATTTCTTTATTTAACAGGCGGTTCACTGCTGCGGTATCGGTAACGCCTGCTTCCGCAAGAGCTCCCGCCTTATCACGGCGCTCTTCGCAGTGGCCGATGATAGTGGTGGTACATCCGGCGGCTTTCATGGCATTTCCAGTACGGTTAGTAGTAAATGCACCGAAGTTTCCTCCGACTGCAGTATCATCGCGGTAAACGCTCTGGCAGCCCACCTGGACCGGACTGTTTTCACAAAGAGCAGACGCAGCGCCAAGTACATGGGCTTCTGGGAAATACATAGCAAACTCTATGTCATCCTCTGCATATTTCTTTAACGCCTCCTGGGTATTGCTTACAATATAAGCACCCCAGTCTTTTAGCGGCGCAATGCTGTTTACCCCGCCGTATTCTTTTGGAATATCGAACCGTTTCAGGTTCAGGAAAATGTGTTTCATTCCTTATCATCCTCCTTATAGTAATCATTAAAATCAATGAAATCTCTTAATTCCGGCCCAATTAACGGACGGCACCAGTTTACAAACTCTTCGGTAACGTCATTCCTTCTCTCGTTTACGTAAGACTCTGGAATCACTCTTTCATACAGCATAACCTGTTCGATTGGAATCCGCTCTACGTGAATCTTATAGGATCCGTCTTCTGTCTCGTCTCGGATAAATCCAATCATCACGCCGCTTTCCCCATTCATGGCAGCTTTCAGCGCTTCCCTGCCTGCCAGGACCGCTTCGTCTCTGTCTACCGGAGACTGCCATGCGATGGAAGCTCTGCCGCAGATGCCTGGCTTTTCGCTTCTGGCCTTAATGCCCAGCTTCTTAATAACCAGATTGGCCAGATGAGCGCTGACATCTCCATAATAAGTTGCTCTTCCGCTCTTAAAAATAGGCGGAACGATTGGCTCGCCCTTTTCATTTTTCAGGCCTTCGCTGGCAACGACTACGACTCCGCCCAGTTTGTCGTAAAGCGTTTTCACGTCTTCCAGAAATTCTTCTTCGTTAAACGGAAATTCCGGCAGATAAATCAGATGCGGCGCATCTCCAGGATTTTTTCTTGCCAGTGCAGATGCAGCTGTAATCCATCCGGCATTCCGTCCCATTGCTTCAATAACGCAGACATGAATCGGAAGGGATTTTACATCCACTCCCACCTCTGCTGTTGTTGCAGCAATGTAGCGGGCCGCACTGCCATATCCAGGAGTATGGTCCGTAATTGCAATATCATTGTCAATGGTTTTGGGAATGCCCACTACGTTGATTCCATGTCCTTCGCAGGCATGGTAAATCTTTCCACAGGTGTCCATGGTGCCGTTGCCGCCGTTTAACAGAACATATTTAATATCATATTTCTTAAAAATCTCCGGCATTGCCTGGTAATCTTCTTCCTCTAATGCATAACGGGAAGACCCGATTGCAGTGGCCGGTGTTTCCAAAAGAAGTTTCAGCTTCTCCTCCGGAAACTGGAGCAAATCCAGGAAGCGTTCTTTAAAAATCGCCTCACTGCCGCCCATTGCGCCGTAAACTTTATCAATCTTGCCGCTTGCCTTTGCCTCTTCCAGCACTCCATACAGGGAAGAATTGATTACTGCTGTAGGACCTCCTCCATGAACAACCAATACGTTCTCTGCCATTGGTATCGCCCTCCTTTTTGAACCGTGTTTTTAACATTTTCACATACTATGGTTTCTACTCTACCTACATTTTAGCACATTTTACAACAAACAGGGCAACTTTTTACTCAAACGTTTGGGTTCCTTTCTGCGTAAGATCTGGGATTCTTTCTCTTTGCGAAATATTTTTATTTAATTTAATTAAATAATTGACTTCTTATTTTCCGACTGTTATACTAAAAGAAGGCATTACTTCATTTTATTTTCGTATTGAGGAGGACTTTTTATGGATTTATACAAAGATTCGACAAAACCGATAGCAGAACGTGTAGAGGACCTGCTCTCACGTATGACATTAGAAGAGAAAGCCGCACAATTATGCGGCGATCTTCCTATGAACGTTTTAACAGACGGAAGGCCAATTAAAGAAGTTTTAAAAGAAAAATTTCCAGACGGTCATGGCCGTTTTACCCAGTATTCCCTGGTCGGCCTTTCTGATCCGGTAAAAATCGCCCAGGTCAGCAATGAAATCCAGCACTATTTTATAGAGGAAACCCGTCTGGGCATACCGGTAGCTTTACAGACTGAAAACTTATGCGGTTATCCGGCTATGGGAGGAACCCTGTTTCCTGCTCAGATTAACGTAGGCTGTACCTGGATGCCGGAACTTGCAGAGGAAATGAGCCGGATTATCAGCGAGGAATCCCGCGCTGTAGGAATCAACTCTGCTATGAGTCCGGTAATCGACGTGTCCAGAGATCCCAGATGGGGACGCGTGTATGAAACTTACGGCGAAGATCCCTATTTAACTTCCCAGATGGGAATCCACTATATTAATGGTATGCAGAACAACAAAGACGGCGTTGCCTGCATTGCAAAGCATTTTCTTGGTTATTCCGAGACCCAGGGCGGCTTAAATACTGCCACTACCCGTATCAATGACCGTGAGCTCTACGAAGTCTTTGCAACTCCTTTTGAGGCAGCCATGAGAGAAGCTGACGTCAGTTCCGTTATGGCCAATTACGCAGAGATTGATGGAATGTGCGTAGTTGCAAACCGGAAAATTGCCCACGATTTACTTCGGGACACCATGAAATTTGACGGTATCCTGACCTCTGATGGCGCCGGTATTTTAAAGACCTTAACAGACTTCCACATTGCCGATACCTATGAAGAAGCCGGACTGTTAGCAAAAAAGGCAGGAACTGATACTGAAATTCCTGTCGGTGCTTCCTTTAAGCAGCTTCCAAAATACGTCCGTTCCGGTGAATTGGATGAAGCCCTTTTAGACGAATCTGTACGCAGGGTTTTAAAAGTCAAATTTGAATACGGCCTCTTTGATCATCCTTATGTAGATGTAGATAAAGTTGCCGTTTCCATGAGCACAGATGAAAAAAAAGACTTTTCAGAGGAAATCGCAGCCAAATCCCTGGTTCTTTTGAAAAATGACGGTGTTCTTCCTTTAAAAAAAGGCACAAAGATTGCTCTGGTAGGCCCTCACGCAGACAGCCTGCGTTATCCGGTCAGCGGCTATACTTATCCCGCTTATATTGAAATGGTAACTGCTGGAAGCAGCGGTAATCCGGAAGAGGTCTCCTTTAACGGTATTGCAGATGAAGCAGCAAAAGCCAAAAACAGCGGCGAATCCATGAATCCATTCGCTTCCATGATGAGAGCCCTGACACCGGAAGATAAGGAAAAAATCGGGGATATGCATTCGGTTTTAAGAAGCATGGGATGTCGTTCTTTAAAAGAAGAGCTGGAAGACCGTTTTGAAGTTTGCTACGCAGAAGGCTGTTCCATTACCGGAATGGAAACCGATGGATTTGCAGATGCTGTAAAAGCAACCAAAGAAAGCGATGTCGTTGTGATGGCCTGCGGCGGTAACTGCGGCTGGGTAGGCGTTACCGGCGGCGAAGGAAAAGACCGGTGTCACCTGGATCTGCCTGGAGTACAGCAGCAATTATTAGAGGCTGTTGCCGCTGCCGGAAAGCCCGTTATACTGGTTCTTTACGGCCCTGGCATCTTTTCTCTTCCCTGGGCCTGCGAGCACACAAGCGCTATGATTCAGGCCTGGATGCCTGGTGCGAGAGCCGGCAAAGTCGTTGCCGACGTCCTGGACGGAACCTCTAATCCTGGCGGAAAGCTTACCACTACAGTTGCACGCAGCGTCGGACAGGTTCCGGTTACTTACAACCACAGGGCAGGAAGCGGGTATGCATCCAAAACAGACAGTTTAGGTTCTGCTATTTTCTCTGGCGGCTATGTAGATGAAAGCAACGCTCCGCTATTTTGCTTTGGCCACGGATTAAGCTATACCACCTTTGAATTATCCGATTTTGCCATCGCAGAAAAAGAAGTTCCTACAGACGGCGTCATCACGGTTTCCTGCAAAGTGAAAAACACAGGTAACCGGACTGGCGACGAAGTTGTGCAGCTTTACTACCACACCAAAAAGGCTCACGTAATCCGCCCTGTCAAGCAGTTAGCCGGATTTAAGCGCATCACTCTGGAACCTGGCGAGGAGAAAAAACTCACTTTCTTCTTAAACACTGCGCAGCTCGGTTATTATAACGAATTTATGGAATTTGTGGTAGAACCGACCACCATGGACCTTATGATAGGAACCAGCGCCCACGACATTGCATTTTCAAACGTGGTTACCCTGACTGGCAAGAAAACCGATGTTATGGGTAAGAGAGTTTATACCTGTCCGGTTACAGTAGAATAAAAATTCATACCAAATCAATTTTAATAAAAAGGAATCGTCCAGTTTATGTTCTGGCGATTCCTTTTTATTGCATCTATCTTCCCCGTTCCTCTTGCGGACTCATTCCCATTACTTTTTTATAGGTTTGTGAAAAATAACTAAAATTGCTATATCCTAATTTTGCTGCAATAAAACTAACTGGAAGCGCTGTTGTCCTTAAAAGACTTTGTGCTTCTCTCATTTTCCGATTGGTAATATATTCTTTAATTGTAATACCAATTTCCCTCTTAAAAATTCTTGCTATATAATCGGGATTTAAGTGAACATACTCCGCAAGATCATCTCGTCTCAGTTCTTCTTCCAGATGTTCATTAATGTAATGCAGTATCTCAAATACAGCTGCCTTTTGAGCATCCTCACTCCTCTGCTCCTGATACCGTTCTGCTACATGATGAATCAACGCTTTCATCTGATCGATAGATTTCATCCCATCTCGATAAAGCTCCTGTTCTTCCGGCGCAGCAAACAAACTATGAATTCCTAGATTTTTATTTTCCATTGTTCCATAGAGCATATATAGAAAATCCTGATAAAAATAATTTAAGGCCTGAACTGTCAGCATATTTTCTTTTGCCAATGAATCCAACAGGTTGTTTGCCTCTTTTTCCATGGTAGAGCCATATCCTTCTGCTAACAGGCTGGACCAATGCTGGATTTGTGCCATATGATATTGATAAGGAACTCTCTTCTCGTCTTCGTTCTTTCCAGCAATGATCCCTGAATGAAGACTTACATTTTGTTCCTTTTTCTCCAATAGCCGTTTCCATCCTTCCCCCATTTCTTTTAAAAGGAGTGGACCATCCAGATAACATGCCAGGCTGCAGCAGAATGCAGGCTTACATTCTGCTAAAAAAGTTTCTAACCGGCTTATTGTCTTATCTACATCAGCTTGTCCTTTATCCTGCAGCATAAAAGCCATAATGTTGTCATTCATTTGACTAACTACGATATAACTGGTATTCTCTACAAAAATCTGATTCAATATTTTTCCCATTTCCACAGAAATCTCCCCAGTCTCAAGTCTATCTGTCAAAGAATGATATCGAAGAATCTGAATCATTACCAAAAAGCAAGGTTTACCTCTAACTGGAAGAGAGCCCAATGCTCCTATTTTTTCTGCAAACCCTCTTACAGGCGCCCCCAAGATCAAATCCCTTTGCAAACTGGATACTATTTGAATTTTATCTGCTAAAAGCTGTTCTCCAACATCATAAATCATCTGCTTCTTTTTATTTGTGCTTACAAACTCTGCTGCTCTCCGAATTGTAGCTGTAACCTCTTGATATGGAGCTGGAGAAACAATATAATCAAATGCTCCCAGACGAATCGCCTCTTTCGCATAGCTGAATTCTGCATGGCTGGTTAAAAATACACAACAAGTCTTATAATTGTTTTCTTTTACCCATTTAAATAAATCCAGTCCAGTTTCAACTGGCATTTCGATATCACACAGCATAATGTCTGGAGGGGTTTTCTCAAATTCTTCTCTTGCTTTTGCTGCATTTTGAGCAGAGGAAACATAGACAAACCCCTCTTTTTCCCAATCAATCCCCTCTTTTAATCCCTCTAAAACTCCTGGCTGATCATCTACAATCAGTAATCTCATGTTTCTCTCCTTTAAAGCTGAATCATTAATTCTATATTAGCTCCATTATGATTCCAAAAATTAATCGCAAACCGTTTTCCATATAGAATATGGAATCTTTGAATCACATTCCATATTCCAATATGTTCCCCTGAATCAGTTGGCTGAATCCCTTTATTTAGCTGCTCTATAATCTCTGACGGAAATCCTTGTCCATTATCGCAAATTTTCAAATCTGCCAGTTTACTATCCTCCATTCTTAAAAAACTTCCCTTAATTGTAATAACTAATTCCCTATCAAGTACCACTCCATATTTAACGGCATTTTCTACCAAGCTCAATATACTAACCGGAGGCACCTGCAATTCCAGCAGCTCTAATGGAATATCCAGTTCACATTGGGATTTATTTCTTCTTCCTATTGCCTGAAGCTGCACATAATTCTCACACATTTTTAACTCTTCTTTTAAAGATACTGTTTCACTTTTTAATCCGAAAATATATCTTAAATGCTTTGACAGCAGAAGGATTTCGTCCTGGATTTCCTGAAATGATCCCATTTGCGCCAAACCATATATATTTTTTAGGCAATTCAAATAAAAATGAGGTTGCATCTGCATTCTAAGAGAAGTAAGTTCCGCTTTTTCTGCTGCCAGTTCTGCCTCTCTTGCCGCCAGCTTTCTCTCATAGCTTTCTATTTTCAAATTCGTAATCGTATTTATCATACGGTTAAATGTATCGTTTACCTGTGCAAATTCTTTACTGGAATACCGCCCTGTTCTGCACTGTAAATCATCTGCCTCTATTTTCTTCATGGTTTCAACCAATTCAGCCAATGGCTTAAAAAAACTATACCTCATATAAATAAAAAGCACGGCCAGCAGCACTGTCACAGATGCTAAAAACAGAATTGGGCCACGACGCAGCCATTTTAAAATCCCCACATTATTCTGATAACGAACGCCATATAAAATTTTCAATCCAAACATAGATTCCTGAACTACCATATAAGGGGGCTCTCCTTCCGTTATAAAATAATTATCTCCTAGTCTACTTATCCTATTTTCTCTCGCCCATACCGCAGTCGTAAGGAACTCTCCGTTTTTATTCATAAATACCACTGGGGATTCCAGGCCGAATTCCAACTGTGCACGTTTTGATAGTTTTTCCAAATCTGCCATGCAAAAAAATTCGTCCTCCCCTGCCCTGAAGATTCGAAGCATATAGGAAGCCCCTCCTTCCGTTACAATAAACCATCCTTGCCGTTCTGCCGCTTCTTCTCTCCATTTTTTCAACAACAGCTTAAGTTCTTCTTTTCTCTCCTCTGTATATTCTGCTATCGGATTAAACGAGTACAAAAAATCTCCCCCCTTAGATGCCACTGCGAAAACTGCTGCTGAAGGATTTAAAAAGTGTTCTTCTAAAAAAATTTCCTCTAGTTCTTCTTTTTTTCCATCCTCTAATATTCCATAGAAAAAAGAATCTATCTGGAGGATTTCCTCCTGAATAGAATTTCGATAACCTCTGAGCGTATTTTCATTTGCATTTGCAATCTGAGCATTCATCTGAGTAATGGCTCTGCTTACAAAAAAATAAAATATGAATGTAATTGGCATTAACGTTAAAACTACAGTCACAATCAACTGATAACGGATAGAAACCTTTTTTTCTCTCAACATTTACCATTCCTTCCCCTTCAGTAACAGCAATAAGCGTGAGCTTATATTCCCACGCTTATTGCCTGCCTATTTATGTGTATGCCTATGCAGTACACGCTTCATTCATTTTCAGGCCGTATCTCTGATAAATTTCATTCGGTGCATCGTTCTCTTTTAACAGCGCAGCCATGGCCTGAACAAGCCGCTTTTCTTCCACCGGATCTTCCAAAATCTTCTTCTGGTTTGGATCTTCTTCTATATCATATAATCTGTTTTCTTTTAACTTCTGTTCAAATCTTGCCGTTCCAACGCCTCCAGCTGGAATCTTTAACACCGGACATCCTTTTGTAAAGGAAAATGGCGGATAAAACGAAGCCTGCTTTAACTCTTCTGTTGAAAAAATACAATCCATATGAGTCGGCATCAATGTATAATCATTTAAGGTCCCCGAGCCATCTGCAACTGCTCGCATATATACGAATCGGCCGTCTGTAATATTGATTGGTCCTCCATGATATCCAAATATTGCATAATCCCTGACTGGCTTATCTGTCTCTGCAGTCTCTTTTAATGGCCGTCCTATCATGTCTTTCGGAATTGGAAGTTCAAAAAAGTCCAGCAATGTGGGAGCAATATCAATTGTTTGAACCAAAGAGCTTCTTCTTTCCCCCTGCTTTCCTGATCTGGGATCCCACAAAAAGAATGGTGTATGGGTTAGTTCTTCATAATCTGGCATACTGCCTTTTCCCCACCAGTCATGTTCCCCTAAGAAAAATCCATGATCAGTATTTACAATTAACATCGTATCTTTCCACATATCTTTTTCATCCATTTCATCTAAGACTAATCCTAGACAATAATCGCAATATTCTGCCAACGCATAATATTTCCGACGCATCTGTTCAATTGTATCCTGATCCTCCATGACTGGTGAATAAGGCGGCCAGTCTGGCATAAACGGCTTATCTGGATCAAACCATCTGCTTTGAAATTTCTCAGGAGCTGTAAATGGTTCATGGGGATCAAAAGTTTCTATTTGAAGGAACCAATTGTCATATTGGCTGTTTTTCCGGATAAAATCTAATCCATCTTCAAAAGTTTTTGCCTGTGGAAATAGCGATTCCTCTGTAATTACTTTACGATTTTCATAATTTCTCCAACCGCCTTTTGCCCTTCTCTTTCTAATTGCTTCCGGTGTCTTTTCATTAAACAGCAGGTAAGGAGACACATCATCTTCATGTTCACCTGCAAATCCCTGCCATGCATCACTTTCCTGTCCTCTGTAGCAAGCCCATGTAGAATATCTGCCGCAATAAGTAGCCCCTCCATCTTGAATGTAATGGTAGTGATCCGTTGACAAATGGCTGTGGATTCCAGCTCTGTCTAAAATTTCCGGCATAGAATCATCCCATGGTTCAACAGGCCCCCAGCTTCTGTGAAGGAAATTAGGCCGTCCCGTATGAAGTTCCCGTCTGGTTGGCATACAGGGCATGCTGCATACATAACTTCTGTCGAAGACCAGCGAATGTTCTGCCAACCTTCTAAAATTCGGCATCTCCAAAGGAGTATTTTTATTATAGCATGGAAGTAGGTCTCTTCTCAAGGAATCATACATTACCATAATTGCACGCATATTTTTATTCTCCTTTTCTCTAAGCGCTATAAATGGCTGTTCTGGTTTGTTTTGCCAATTCAATTCTTGCCTTTTTCTCTTTTGCATAATTAAAACGATACGCATTCATTCTGTAGATATTCAGCAGTAAAAATAAACTGTAAATAATAATATTTTGCATACTGCTGTCCATGGCAAGTTTAGATAAACACATCGTAAGGATCTTTACACTTAGTGAACCAAGTAAGATTCCAATTACTGGCTTGTGGCTGTAAGAACCAATTAAAAGTCCAAGTGCCATAGGAAACATGTTTTTAAATACCTGAGTATTACTTGTCATCCCCATTACCGGTGTTAAACCGCCGCTGTAAGCAGTATCAAATACTCCTGCACAGGCAACTAAAGCCCCTGCCAGTATATAGCACTGAATACAATTGGTATAAATATTAATTCCACTATCCGAAGCTAATTTTTGATTCCCCTGAATAGCTCTTCTTCGGTAACCGAAGCTGCTATATTGAAACAGCCAGGTTACGATTGCCACTAAAGCAAACGCTACGATTAAAATAAAACCAATGTTGGAAAGAACTTCTACTCCTGGTTTTCCAAAAAGCTTTAATCCCTGCTGGTTATAGGCCCCGAAAGACATACATTCAAATATTAAGCTCACGCCTAAACCTAGCACCATAGGAAGAATTCTTAAATTCACAAAAAGCACTCCCACAACAAGACCACACAAAGCACCCACTATCATGCTGAAAATCAAAATACCGATTCCCCCAAGCCCCAGACTCAATGCAATATTTCCTCCGAAAATACATCCCATATACATTTGGGCTCCAGCGGACAAATCCATTCGTCCGCTGGTCAAATTACAGTTAATGGCCAGTGCAAAACTGAAAGAAGTTAAAAGAGTACGAAGCAAAGCTTTGACATCAGCAATATTCGTAATGACACCTACTCCTACAAGAGAACGGTCAATCAGTTCACATATGAGCCAGGTAATCAGGGGGATTGACAAGGTCTTTAATATTACCATCCCTGAAAGATTCTTCTTTTTTTTGCTGTCCATAATTTTCCCCTTTCTCTTGAAAGCCTAAGCTCGCTTTCCTATATCTATTCTCCAAGGCGCTTCAGCGCAGACTCATATGTAACGGAATCTACAATTTCCTGCAATTCTTTATTCGTTAAATCTTCGTTGTTAACTGACAGCATATTATCTAAAATTTCATAGTCTACAATCCATTTTCCACCTTCTGGCGTATCCCATTTGCTAATCGTTTCCAGAGTCTCTAAGTCGGTAATCGGCCATAATGTTGTATTTAATTCTCCAGCATCACCGTTTTCCGCCAAAGTTGCATCCCTATGTCCTGTCAGCAAGTTGTAAGTCTGAGCAAAACCAGATGCACATAACAGGCTGACTGGCTTTGCAGTAGCCATGTTTACAGTCGGATTTCCAAATTGATCCTTTGTTGAAAATGCAGTCTTTAGGCTCTCTGATACTGTTGCCACACCAGCTACTTTAATATCTTTATTCATTGCCTGTTCGGTTTCCTGAACAATTACTCCTGTCTGGTCATACAGCTGAATGGATTGAAGCATAACTCCATATTTTCCTGTCTGAAGAGCTGCTGTAAGTCCCTGTAAGTAGCCCTCTACTCTCGTAACATGGCCAGGATATAGGTAAATATTGATTCCTTTATCATTCGTTGCTTCAATCGGTGCAGAAGATACTACCATAGAATTTAAATCCTGATCGTAAGTTAAATCGTACATTTCCTGCAAAGCTGTTAAACAAGCCGTTGTGATTTCCGTCTGCTGTAAGTTTCCAGTATAGGCCATTCCGCTGCAGATTAAAAATCCTTCGCTTCCGTCTTCACTTGCATTCTCCCTTAACCACTGACCAAATACCTGTCCGATAGCTACCTGATTTGAGCCAAATGCTCCAAAATTTTCATATCCACCTGCAAAAGCTGCTTCCGTCTTAGGATTGATTCTTACTGTATTTACGACATAAATCATGCCATATTCCTGGCATACCTGAGTCATCTGTTCGATATCATCATTGCTGTAACTGATAACTGCATCACAGCCGGCATCTGCACAATTTTCAATAAAGGTCAGAAGCTTATCTGTACTGGAACACTGCTCTGAGAAAATAAATTCACAATTATATCTAGGGGCAATATAGTTTTCAAAATAAGCCCGTCTCTGAATGCTTTCATCATTTGCCTGAACTTCTGCGATGCCAATTTTAAAGCTTTCTGCGTAAGGAGATTCCTGCCCATTTTCTACAGATGTCCCTGTCTGAACTTCTGCTTTTCCAGAACTGCTGTTTTCTGTTCCTGAAGAACTTGAACATGCTGTTACACTTAAACCCAATGCTAATCCCAATCCCATTGCTAAATATTTCTTATACATAATCTTTTCTCCATTCTTATTTATAATCTTTAGAACTGCTCTCTTGAAGGAAGAGTACTCGGTCTCTCACTGTTTAAAAATACCAGAAGAAGGAATACCACACCTCTTACCCCCTGTATTACCGTGCTGGATACTCCCAGCATTAAAAGTCCTTTATTTAGGGCTGATACTGTTAATGCACCAATTATGCCCGAATAGGTATTCGACTTGGCGCCTCCAAAAATAGACATGCCGCCTAATACAGTGGCAAGCATAACGTCCATTCCCATTCCATTTCCAGTAGAATTTCCCACACTTCCAGTACGTATAATTGTAAATACTGCGGCGATGCCAACTCCGATTCCGGCCATTAAGAAACTAATATACACAGCACGTTTTGGATTCATTCCCGTTTGCTTTGCACACTTTTCGTTTCCCCCAATAAAACGAAGCTGACGTCCTACTGACGTATAATGAAAAACTAAAAGGCACAGGATAAAATAACAAATAAATGCACCATAACGGAATCCGCCATTTTCCAGCATTTTGCAAATTTTAAAATCAACTTTCAGCGTATCTGCTCCTACTATCTCACTGATAATCGCACTATACAGCTGCATTACTACAATTGCTACCATAGTAGTCTTAATATTAAGAACCACACTCAAAGTACAATTAAACAGCATTAGCAAAATACTGACAATCATAGCAGCTAATATCATTAATATAATATTCCCTGTAGAGCTGTAAACTAATGCCCCAGCTACTGCTCCCAGCCCCATTACCGAACCTACAGAAATATCCAGATTTCCTGTTGTATAGATAAAGGAAACGGCTGTAGCCATTGTTCCGATAATGAGCGCCTGATCAAAAATTCCTTTTAAAACGGTTCCCTTAAAAAATTCTCCGCCAGTTGCCGCTCCAAATGATACTATTAAAAAAATCAGAATACTAAGCGGAAATACAAGGGAAAACATCCTCTTATTCTTAATAATGTCAATTCTATCCCCTATCTTCAGCTTAGGAGATTCTTTGACTGCTGCAATACTGGTCATTATTTTCCCTCCTTAAATCATACATTCTATCAATTCATGTTCATCAAAACCGTCTTTTCTAAAAAATTCTCCACTTATTTTTCCGTCTTTCATAATCAAAAGCCGATCTGACATACCAATTAATTCCGGCATTTCTTCAGAAATCATAATAATTGATTTTCCTTTTTTCTTCATTTCATAAATTAATTGATACATAGAAGCTTTGACGCCAATATCAACACCTCTGGTTGGGCAGTCTAAAATCAAAATGTCTGCATCATCAGCAATCCATTTTCCAAATACTACTTTCTGTTTATTTCCTCCAGACATTGCTCTTACTGGCTGCCAGATATTTACACATTTGATTGCCAGTTCATCTACCATAAGCTGAGCATACTTTCTTTCCTTCTTTCCAGAAATAAACGGACCAAAGAAACGGTTCTTCTTATATCCTACACTCTGTATATTGGCTCCAATCGATGCATTCAGTTCCAGAGATTCCTGATCCCGATTCTTGGATACATAACCCATACTATTTTTAAAAGCAGTTTCTGCATTCTTAATGACCGTCCCACTTTTCTTTAACACCACCTGACCATCTACCACTTCATCAAGACCGTACAGTGCCCGTCCCAAGCCATGCATTCCACACTCTGAAAGCCCTCCGATTCCTAAAATCTCTCCTTTATGAAGTTCCAGATTAAAACAAAGTAAATCCTTCATCGTAGTAATGCACTCGGCTTCCAAAACTACTTCCTTGTCATACCCATCTGTATCTGAACGATAGTAGTTTTCTTTAACCTCACGTCCTACCATTTTTCGTTTGATATCTCCAGGTTCAAAATCTTTTTTCTCAATATTATCAATAATTACCCCATCCCGAAGAATTGTCAAGGTATCGCAATGCTCCATTAGCTCAGCTAAATCATGGCTGATAAATACGACTGCTTTATTATCTTTTGCAGCCTGGTGCATAATTTGATACAGTATCTGTCGTCCACTATGAGATAATGCTGTTGTCGTCTCATCTACAACAAAAAGTTCTGGATCTGCTGCCATTACTTTTGCAATCTCAATTAGCTTTCTTTCCTGCATGTCATAATTCATCGTTGGCAAGGCTGGATTAATATTGGTAATGCCAATTTTTTCTAACGCTTGCTTTGCCTTCACATTCATCTTTGCTCTGTCTACAAAAGGTCCTTTACGAAATGGCTTATAGTTACCTAAAAAAATGTTTTCTGCCACAGTAATTCCTGGGATTGTTCCTGATTCCTGAACAATCATCCCGATTCCATTTTGAATTGCTTCTAAACTATTTGCTGGTTTCCATGGCTTTCCCTTGTAAAACATTTCACCGCTGGTAGCAGGCTGGATTCCTGCTATAATCGAAGAAACTGTAGATTTTCCAGAACCATTTTCTCCAATAAGTCCTCTGATTTCTCCCCGTTTAAACTGGATATCTACATGATTTAAGGCCACTGTAACGCCGAAGTTTTTGCACATGTCTTTTACTTCAACCAGCACGTCCCCTTTTTGTTTATCAGGTGCCCCATCGTTCATCTTTCAATACCCCTTTCTCATTTGCTGGTTTCATTATAACAAGTGAAACGTTTTATCTCTGTCAAAAATACGGGAATTATTATTCATTTTCCGACTTGATCGTTCATAAAAGTAATGTAAAAATAAAAAAAGCAATCATCCAAGTTTAAAACTGATGACTACTTTTTTAATTACGCTTTATTAATTATAATCCTTCCGTTTCAAACGTACCCATTGCCTCTCTGCAGCATACTACGCTTCAATAAAATACTTCTTGATAGCCAGCGCTCCTGCACCTTTTGCTCCTGTAAAATGGTCAAACTCCACAAACTGGAACTCAATATCCTGATCATCCATACCAAACAGATGTTTTTTCGTCTCTGCCAAAATCAGGCGGCGGTTGCGTTTTAACTTCATGATATAACCGTCAATGATAACCAGCGGCGGACTGATAAAGTTGATAATATTAGCCAGCTCCATTCCCAGATAGACAACGGCCTTTCCTACAACCTCGCAGGCCAGCTCATCTCCGCACTCTTCTGCAGCCAGAATTTCTTTCATTCCTACGTTCTCTGGGGAAGACGCCATATCGTTTAACATGGTATCAATTCCCTGCCGCATTCCTTCTCTGACCTGTTTTACAATAGCTCTCTCACTAGCCATCTCTTCCAGACATCCGGAATCTCCGCAAACCTCGCATTTTGGCCCATGAATATCCACGACTACATGGCCAATTTCTCCAGCTCCAGAAGTCTCTCCCGTCAGAACACTGTCTTTAATATACATCGGACAGGCCAGGCCATAGGAAATCAGATAATAAGCAAAGGTGTCTGCATGATCCTGGTTTCCAAACATCTCTTCCCCTATCGCCCGCATACGGGCATTATTTTCAATCACAACCGGCATATTTAATCGGCGGCCAATGTCTTTTGCCACTTTCCGGTTGTTCTCCCAGTTCTGATAAGCGCTTCGTTTTAAAATTCCGGTCTTTGAATCTACAAATCCAGTAAGTCCCACTCCAGCACCCAGTATTTTTTCCTCCTCTACTCCAGATTCTTCAACCACTTTCTCAATCTGATCCAATAAAGCCTGTATAATCAGATCGTATTCATCCGAATCTGGAACGTAGCGGCTGCTTTCAATTACATTTCCTCTTAAATCCATCAGACAGACTGCAATCTGGTATTTATTAATTTCTGCGCCAACTACATAGCAGGCATCTGCCACGAAATCAATCTGCACTGGGCGGCGCCCCAGGGGGCGGCGGTTTCCTCTGCTGATTTTACCCGTTTTTCCTTCTGCTCCATTCTCTGCTGTGGAACCTGCAGGTTCTTCTGTTTTTTCATCCTGAGCCGTTTCATAGACAAACCCCTGACGAATCAGGGCATTTACATTCGTGGTAATCGTTGGCGGAGTTAGTGACAGCATTTCCGCAATCTGGGTTCGAGAAATAGGTCCGTATTTATATATGATTTCCTTAATCAACGTTTCATTTTGTTTTTTCACTCGAATCGGGTTATTTCCCTGAGTTCTGGACATAAGCTAATTCCTCCATATATTCTCTTTCCTGTCTATTATTATAAGGACTTTCCAAATGGTAAGCAAGGTATTTTTCCAGAAAGCCATGTATCTTCTTGTCCGCTGCAAGCGGGCAAGAAGATGCATGGCTGAACTGTTATAACCAAAAGAGAGCGCCAGATTTCATCAATCCAGTGCTCCTTTTGGTAAAGTGGGGTTTATCAAAATTTAGTAATATGCTTATTATCCCCGTGCAGACTCTTCCAGATTCTTTGCACGAATTTCCATGATCTTCTCCTGCATTTCAATCTCATCCTTTCGATTTAACGGATAGAACCACATACCGATTAAGGAGAAAATATAAGCTGCAATGGGAACTAATGTCATTAAATACAGAATTGCATTCAATGTGCTTGGGGCCTGCTGGGTCAGTTCAGCATTATATCCGGTAGACTCCAGAATTGCACCTGCAAAGAATGCACTGAACGCCTGACAGCATTTGTTTACAAAAGTAAAGGTAGAAGATACCAGCGCATTGCAGGCAACTCCCTGTTTTACCTCTGCATAGTTTGCCGCATCCAGCACGGCGGAACGGCTCATGGTATTGGTAATGTTAAACAAGAATGTGGTGCTTAACAGTGACAGCATTACCATAAATACGTTTTGGCTTGGAGCGCCAAACAGTAACGGCAGAGTCAGAATTAAACATAAAGCTTCTACAATGGCAATACCAACTCTCTTACCCAGTTTTTTAACAAAGGGGCCGATAAAGAACAGCATAGCAAATGCAGCAATAGTTCCCATGTAACCAATATAGCTGATCAAATCGGTTCTGCCGCCCATGTTATATTTGAAGAAATACATTCTGACTGAATTACTGATCTGGCTTGCAAACATATCGGTACCATATGCTAACAGTACACACAACAGGGCGCGGTTTTTTACAATAGCGTTAACGCTGTCTTTAAAGGAAAGCTTCTGTCCCTGGGCTTTTTTCTTTGCGCTGTTAGGATTGTAAACATCCAGTTTCCGTACAGAAGCTGCAGACAAAATAAAGATAACGGTTGCAACTACAGAGTACAGAATAATCAGCTTTGTCCATGCCTGCGGATTATCCTGGCCGCCAAATGCATCCAGCATTGGAAGTGCAAAGGACTGTACAACTAAGCTTGCTACTGCTCCAAATGCCTGGAAAATAGCCTGGATTTTGGTACGTCTTGCCACATCATTAGACAGCATAATCGGCAGAGCCAGCTGAGGAATCTGCACACAGGTCCAGGTTAAAGAATAGAAAATATAGGATACGTAAGCGTAAATCAGCTTTCCTGTTGGTCCTAAATCCGGTGTGGTAAACAGCATTACAAATGCAATGCCTAAAAACGGAGCTCCAAAGGTAATAAAGGGACGGTATTTTCCCATTTTAGTGTTGGTTCTGTCAACAATGGCGCCCATAATCGGGTCTGTAACAGCGTCTACCAGACGGGCTACCATGAAAATCGTACCGGCTGCAAGGGCTGAGATCCCTAAAATATTGGTGTAATAGTACATAACATACAAGCTTACCATCATAAAAATGATGTTATTTGCAAAGTTACCTGTACTATATAGCCAGACATCCTTTTCAGATGCTTCTGTGTTCTTGTTCATAGACATAACGTTTCCTCCCTAAAGAAATTTATCTTCTGTCCTGCAAAGATAGGCGGCTCTGCAGGAAATCATTTCTAGTTTTGCTCTTTTCCCAAAGCTTCAAACATATATCCCTTATATGCCTCTACTCCTGGCTGATCAAAGGGATTAATTCCCAAAAGCATGCCGGAAATATAGCAGGCAAATTCAAAGAAATAAAATAGCTGTCCAAAGCTGTATTCATCAATCTGTTCGACCTGGATTTTGAAACATGGAAGACACTGGGTATGGGCTTTATAGGTTGCTTCAAACGCCTTTTTGTTAATCTCCCAGAAATCCACTCCATTGAGATAATCAAACCGGTCATCTACCTGATCCTTCTCCAATACATAAGATGCATCCTGATTTTTTACATCCAGAAACGTCTCAAACATCATATGGGTTCCATCCTGGACAAATTGCCCGATTGAGTGAAGATCCTCGGAGTACTGAGCCGACACCGGATATAAACCTTTTCCATCTTTCCCTTCACTCTCTGCAAACAGCTGAATCCACCATTTTGCAAAATAACGGTAACGAGGCTCAAAAAAGCTTAACATTTCTGCTTTCATCCCTTTTTGATGTAACAGATTCCGGATACAAGCGTAATAATAAGCAGGATTTTCTTCCCCTTCGGTTTCATATAAGTAAGCTCTCATGTCTTTTACGCCCTGTACCACTTTGCGGATGTCTGCCCCAGCTACTGCCATTGGGAATAAGCCCACATCGCAGATTGCCGAATATCGTCCACCAATTGCATCTGGGAAAGTTAAAAACGTATAACCATTATCATTAGAAATCTTCTCTAAATGACTGCCTTTCGTACCAGTGGTAATAATTCGCTGAAATGCCTTATCGCCGTACCTCTCTGTCAGCCATTTTCTTAATACGCGAAAACCGATTCCTGGCTCCAGAGTCTCAAAATTTTTTGCAATCACATTGATGTATACAGACTTTCCTTCCAATTCTTTTAACAGGCAATTTACCTCATATGGCGAAATCGTATTCCCTGCGTAATATACCTTTGGCCCCTGTGGATTCAGCGCCTTAATGACAGAGCGTGCAGCATTGTTGGAACCACCCACACCAATCAGAACGAAAGCGTCTGCATATTCCCGAACCTCTCTCGCTTTCTCTTCCAATATGGAAATCTGGGCATCTGATGCCCACTCTTCCGGATTCATCCATCCCAGCACATCTTCATAACCTTTTGAATTGTTTTTTACTCTGTCCAATATCTCTTTCTTTTCCTTTAAATAAGACTGTAATTCTTCCTTTTGAATCTTATTTACATGATCCTGATAAGTAATTGTAAGCACGATATCCCTTCTTTTTTAATTTAATTATTTTGTTTAAATAAATAATACATCTAATTGGCAAAAATGTCAATTATTTATTTAAATAAATTAATTAAATATGGCTATTTTGTCATTTTTCACAATTTTCCCGTAACAGTTCAGCCATGCGAAGATTCAGGCAGGAAAAAGCATTGAAAGCTTGCTTTCATAAGATTTTTCCTATCTGAATCTTTATAGGGCTGACGCCCGACGCTTCTTGCACGCTTATAGCGGGCAAGAAGATGGCATGGCTGAACGGTTACCCTCTTTGTACAAAAGCGCTGGACATATATTGATTTACACTACGCTCTGTGGTAAGATGAGACATGGCTTTGGATTATATACTTTATTCACTCAAGGAGAACTCATATGAAAATCATAATCATAGACGGACAAGGCGGCAAAATGGGCCGCGCTGTCATTGAACAGTTAAGAAAATCTTTTCCTGAGCAGGAACTGCTTGCAATCGGAACCAACAGCATTGCCACATCTTCCATGATGAAGGCTGGTGCAGTTCTTGGAGCAACTGGCGAAAATCCCATTGTAGTAGCCTGTCGGGATGCAGATATTATTATTGGATCCATTGCCATCGTAATGGCAGACTCCCTGCTTGGGGAAATTACTCCTGCCATGGCCAATGCCATTTCTGCCAGCAAGGCCTACAAGATTTTAATTCCGACGAACCGCTGCAATCACTTTATTGCAGGGTGTCAGACCGTTTCTCTCAGCGAATCCATTCGGGCCGTATGCGAAGAGGTTGGACGGGTGTTAAAGGAAGCCTAAATATCAAAAGAGCAGTTCTCCCTAAACCACATGGGAAAACTGCTCTTCTGATTTTATCTGTTTAATGATTATTTCTCCATCTTCTTGTAGCGCTCGATCATCTCGTCTAAGGTAACCTGCTCTACTAAAGGAGCTTTTCCAAAGGAACCAAACTGTACAATCAGGGTTCCTACTACTTCTTTTACGCCTCTTTCTACACAATCCACAATAGCTGCCACATCGTCATCCGGTACAATGCCGTACATAACGGTATCCATAATCGGCGGCAGGAATACTCTTGGATCGAACTGATCCTTTTTCGTTTCTAACAGTTCATAGATTGCTCCAATGGACTGGCTGTTTCTCTTCTCCGGATACTTTGCAAACAGTTCCTTCATGTTGCGGGTAACGGCAAGACGGATGTCAGTATCCACGTTAATCTTGTTAATGCCGCACGGAATTGCTGCCTGGAGCTCTTCGATGGAAATGCCGTAGGTATTGGTTAAATTGCCGCCTAATGCATTGATCTCATCTACAATGTATTTCGGTACGGTAGAAGAACCATGGGACACCAAAGCGCCGAAAATGCCTTCATGATTTAAGCACTCGCGGATTGCAACTGCAATTTCTTTGCGCAGCTTTACGTCTTTTCCCTTGGAAGCGCCATGCATGGTTCCATAAGAGATTGCCAGGGCATCTACTCCGGTCTTTTTAAAGAAATCCACTGCTGTCAACGGGTTCGTATAGGTAGAAGTTGCAGAGAACACATGATCCTCTACTCCTGCCAGTACGCCTAATTCGCCTTCTACACTGACTCCTCTTGCATGAGCGTATTTTACCACTTCTCTGGTCAGTTCCACGTTCTCTTCATAAGGAAGGGAAGAACCGTCAATCATAACCGATGTATACCCGCCTTCAATTGCTGCTACGCAGGAATCAAAGTCTCTTCCATGATCCAGGTGAAGAACGATGGGAATCTCTGAATTTGCGCCATATTTCTTTACTGCATTGGCAATGTTCCTGGCGCCGACTTTTTTATCTTCTAAAGTCGCATTTGCAAAATCAGTCCGGCCGCCCATAAATCCGTTAGCCAGATCGGCTCCCTGCAGAATTGCTGCAGAACGGAACATCTCATGTACTTCAATCACTGCTTTTGCCTGAGCTACTGCATTTACGTTAAATGCCCCCTGTGCAAAACCGTTTTTAACAGCTGCCTCCATCAGAGGCCTTAATGGAATTAATGGCATAATTCATCCTCCGTTTATTTTTTAATTAAATTAAATAATACTCTTTCTCTCGTAGTTTGTCAACTGTCCGGACTGCTTAGTCTTCTAATGCTGCTACATAATCTGTAAACGTCAAGGTAATGTCTGGATGGCTCTGGAGCAGGGATACTGGGAACTCTGCAGTTGGCTCCCCATGTCCTGCGCGGCGTACAACTGCTCTGTGCCAGTTGCGGAAGCAGCCCAGCCGGATCTTTCTTGCATGGGAAATCTCATAAATACCGATGGTTACGCAGTAATGAGGCATATCCTCTAATGCGCCGCCAAAATCTCCAATGGCATTAGCCGTACGGGTTTCTGGAGAAATTTCCAATACCCTGGTCTTCTGGGCCAGGAATTCTTCATTGGTCATAGCTGGATTTGCCTCGTTAAATGCTACATGGCCGTTGATGCCGATGCCGCCGAAGGCAATATCTACTCCGCCTAATTTTTCAATCAGCTCTGGAATATAGGTAATGTTCTCTGGATCTGGGAATACTCTCTGCTCTTCTGGCATAATTAATTCTGGTTTGATTTTGGAATATACGGTCCGATCCATAAATCCGCGGAAGCTTAACGGATGTTCTTTGGAAACCCAATGTTTTTCATCGTCTAAGTATTCATCCATGTTGATAAACCATACATTTTTTAAGGAAATGTTCTGCTCATTTACCATATCCACAAAATAAGGATACTGGCCTACCGGACCTACCGGACAGATAAATACGGTCTTTTCTCCCTTTTCGTTGTGGCTGCGAATCTCTTCTACCATCTGATCTGCCATCTCTTTGAAAACCTCTGCATTGTCTGCTTTACAGCGCAGGGGCATCCTGGGATTAGTCAGAAGCTGTTCTTTGTTGTATTGGTAATATTCATGTCTCATTGTCCTATCCTCCATAAACTATTTATCATAACAATGGGAAGCGCCACCCCTTTGCGTATCCCACAACTGGCCAGCGCTCCCCTTTGCATCTATGGCATTATCTAGTTTAGTTGCCAGCCTCTGCCATTAAATCTAACAGAACATAGTCTGCTACTGGAACTTCTTTTTCTACTGCACCTGCAGCAATCAGGTTTTCCTGCTGGGTCTTGTAGTATCCCTCAACAGTACCGTCCTTAGCGCCTTCAGAAACTTCCTTGCCGGTCAGCCAGTCAGCATCGCCGCGCTGTGCATATACAGAATCGTAATCCGTCTTGGTCTGGTCTGCAACATATTTTGCTACTTCATCATAGTGATCGTCTGCTGCATAGTCCATTGCCTTATACAGGGCTCTTGCAAACCGGAGAATCTTGTCCCGATTTTCTTCTGCATACTTAGGAGTTACAATCCAGCTTGCTAAGGAAACGCTGGTATCTTTGAAGGTCATGTTGTCGCACAGCTTGGTATTATTGGTGTCTTCCAGAATCTTTAAGCTGTTTGGAGACCAGGTAGCGCAGGCGTCAACGCCGCCGGACATCATAGCGGTAACCAGACCTGCTGCATCCATATCTACTGCCTGGATATCATCCATGGTTAAACCTACGGAATCCAGACCCATCTTTAAGATGTCTTCACTGGAAGTACCAGAAGAATATGCAACTTTCTTGCCCTTTAAGTCTTCTAAGGTCTTAACATTTGGTCCGCCGATTACAGCATCGCCGTTGGAAATGTGGGAAAGAGCAAAAATCTTTGCCTGGCCGTTGATACACAGTTTGTGTGCGCCCTGGCCGATGTATCCCATATCAATACTTCCGGACTCCATTGCAGCGATAATGGTCGGGCCGTCCTGGAACTCTACCAGTTCTACGGTAATTCCTTCTTCTTCCAGATAACCTTTATTCACAGCAGTGGTTACCGACCATAAGCTGCCGTAGTTTGGCATATAAGCAATTTTTAATGTAATCGGATCTTTTGCTTCTGCTGGAGCTTCTGTCTCTTTTGCTTCCGTCTCTGCCGGAGCTTCTGTTTCTTTTGCTTCCGTCTCCGCTGCTGTAGTTGCTGCAGTCGTTGCCGCCGTGGTCGCTGCTGCTTCGTTTCCGCTGGAGCAGGCTGCCAAAGAAGCTACCATGGTTGCCGCTAAAAGGGCAGATAACACTTTTCTCATAATAAAGTCCTCCTTAAATTATATATGTTTATTTTGTAAAACATAACTTCCTTACTTTCTTACTTCCAGATACTCCTGGTATACCTGGCTCCAAATCCGGTTCTTTAATTCGATAAACTCTGGAGTCATCTTGGTTTCCTGGGTTCTCGGATATGGAATATTGATGTCAACGATTTCTTTAATCCGTCCTGGGCGGGCGCTCATAATAACCACTCTGGTTGCCAGTACAATCGCCTCTTCTACGTCATGGGTAATAAAGAAACAGGTCTTCTTTTCTTCTGCCCAGGTCTTTAAAAGCTCTGTCTGGAGCTGGGTTCTGGTCTGGGCGTCCAGTGCGCCGAACGGCTCGTCCATCAGTAATACTTCCGGCTGTACCGCATAAGCGCGGGCAATCGCAACTCGCTGTTTCATACCGCCGGACAATTCTTTTGGATAACTGTCCACGAAATCTTCCAGCTCTACCATCTTAATGTACTTCATAGCCACTTCTTTGGCTTCTTCGTCGCTCATGCCTTTTAATTTCAGGCCAAACATAACATTTTTCAGAACGGTCAGCCAGGGAAACAGCGCGTACTGCTGGAATACCACGCCTCTTTCGGTTCCGGTTCCCTCTACCTTTTTGCCGTCTACATACACAGCTCCGGAAGTTGCATCCAGCAAACCTGCAATAATATTTAATAAGGTAGATTTCCCGCAGCCGGAAGGTCCTACCACACAGATAAATTCATTTTCCTTAATGTCCAGGCTGACGCCGTTTAAGGCTACCATTTTGCCTTTGCGGCCGTCATAAATTTTTTCAACATTATCAATTTTAACCTTTACAGGTCTCTCTTTTCCTGCCATCTGGTAAACCTCCCCTCCCACATCTTAATAAGCTTTTCACTGGTAATGCCAATGATACCAATAATAATGATGTACAACAGCATCGGTTCTACCTCAAAGCTGTTATTAAGGGAACGGATTCTCATTCCCAGTCCGGCAACGGCTCCTGTAGATTCTGCTGCAATCAGGGTCGTCAGCGCTACAGATACTCCCAGACGGACTGCCGTTACGATAAATGGCGTCGTTGCTGGAAAAATAACCTTAATAAAAATGTCCTTATCCTTTGCTCCCAATACCCTTGCTGCTTTAATCAGCGTCTCATCCACGTTGCGGACACCCTGATAAATGGTAACTGTCATAATCAGGAAGGTTGCCATCCAGATAACGATAACCTGTGGTCTGCGGCCTACGCCTGCAGAGATAACAACCAGCGGAACGTATGCAAGCGGCGGGATATTACGGATAAACTGAATCCACGGCTCTACAATGTAGCGGACCGGACGATACCACGCCATTAAGAATGCGACTGGAACAGAGGTAACAAATCCCAGAACAAATCCCAGAATAACGGAAATCATACTGCTGGAAAAATCTTCCCAGAGAACCCCTCTCTCAATCATGGTCTGCAAAGAAGCAATTACTTTTGGCAGAAATGGAAAGCTTCGCGCTGTCTTTGGATAAATAGACAGACAATACCACAATATCATTGCTACCAGAAATGATATCAGCAGCCAGCCCCATTTTGGAATTTTAGAAATAAGATCCAATGATTCCCCACTTTTTTTCTTACCTTCTTTGGACATATTTCTCTCCCCCTCCTCAATTTTTTACCAAAATTCACATCGGTAACTTTAGTATATCACACTTTTTACAAAATGTATTGCCCTTTTTACGCAAACGTTTGTGCAATACTACTTAATCTTTTTAATCAAACGTTTGAGTAAAATAAGCATGGATTTTTCGCAGTTTTTCCAGTATACTGTGTTTATATCGGATAAAAAATGCTCAAATAGCCAAATTTGTTTATTTTCATAATGGTTAAGGGGGACGCAATGACACTAAAAGAAATCGCAAAAGAAGCAGGGGTTTCCATCTCTACCGTATCCCGTGTAATTAACAACAATTCCAAGGCCGCCAGCAAAGAGGTACAGGAACGGATCTGGGAAATTGTCCGGCGCACCGGCTATACTCCCAATTCTGTGGCGCAGAATTTAAAACAGGGCGGAGTTTCTCTTTCTGAGAGCAAATCCCGTTCCATTGCCTGTCTGTTTGCCCGCACTTCCAACACCATGACGGATATGTTTTTTAGTTCCCTTGCCCGCAGTATTGAACAGGAAGCGTTTAAACACAACTACATTTTAAAATATTCCTTTAGTTCTTTTGACATCAGCAATCCCGCTACTTATCAGTTAATTTCTGATAATAATGTCAATGGAATTGCCGTACTAGGACGCTGCGATAAACAGACTTTAAAATTTTTAAGGCAGTATTTTAATCATATCGTATATGCCGGCCTGAACAGTCTGGATGCCAAATACGACCAGATTATCTGCGAAGGAAAGCAGGCCGCCATTACGGTTACCGAGCATCTGATTGACTTGGGGCATACCCGCATCGGCTATATTGGAGAAACCTTCTGTGAAGAGCGGTATTCCGGCTACTGCGAGGCGTTAAGCCGGCGCAGGGTTCCGTTTCGTAAGGAATATATTGCAGATGTCAAGCTTTCTTCTGAGGATGGCTACAGGGGAGCAAAGCTTCTGCTGGAACGCAAAACCGATGTCAGCGCTGTGTTCTGCAGCAATGACATTACGGCTATCGGAGCCATGCACGCCTTCCAGGAAAGCGGTCTTCAAATTCCTAGGGACATTTCTGTTATCAGCATTGATGATATTGACACTGCCCAGTATCTGACCCCCATGCTGACGACCATCCATATTCCCACCCAGGAGCTTGGCCAGATGGCGGCCAAAATCCTGATCGACCGGATTGAAGGCGGACACCGCCTCCCTGTCAAAATGAATCTTCCCTTTTATCTTGCCAGCAGAGAAAGCTGCGCCAGATACAAAGGTTAATGAAATGATTTTATAAGGAGGATAACTTACTATGATTTTTACCATTCAGGACGCAAAAGCGTCAGCTTCTATTGACAGTCTGGGAGCCCAGCTGATTTCCTATCAGGATGCAGATGGCCAGGAATACATCTGGCAGAGAGATCCCAAATACTGGGCAAACTGTTCTCCCATTCTATTTCCTGCCGTAGGACGGGTCAGAAATGGCAAGACCCTGATCAACGGAACCTGGTATGAAATGCCGCTTCACGGCTTTGTAAAAACAACAGAGTTTGAGCTTATATCCCAGACCCCGACGCAGGTGGTTCTTTCCATGTCCGATTCTGAAACCACCAGAAAAATGTATCCATTTGCATTTTGCCTGGAAGTTTCCTATTCCTTAGCAGACGGCGTACTGACCATGGAATGCAAGGTTAAAAATACTGATTCCAGAGAGCTTCCGTTCTTTATTGGAACGCACCCTGGATTTGTCTGCCCGCTGAAAGATGGAGAAAAATTCGAAGATTATGTATTGGAATTTGAGAAAACAGAAACCTGCGGCTATCGGGCTTTTGACGGCGCCAATAATCAGTTTGACATGACTGGTTACAAACCGTTCCCAGGCGACGGCATCCAGATTCCGCTGACCTACGATCTTTTGATGAATGACGCTATCTGGTTTGACAAACCAGTATCCCGATCCGTATCCATTAAAAATCCGTCTACTGGAACAGGCGTTTCCGTAGCATATCCGGATTATGACACCGTTGCATTCTGGACAGCTGCGGAAAAACAGGCTCCTTATATCTGCGTTGAGCCATGGAATGGTTCCGCTGCCTGCTCGGATGAAGATAATGAATTTATCCACAAAAATCACCTTCAGACTTTACAGCCAGGGGAAGATAAGAGCTATCGCCTGATTATCCGTTCTTTATAATCATAAAACTGACGCAAAAAGGCATTGCAGTTTCATCATCACTATGAATGATTCTGCAATGCCTTAAATTTTGAAATCTTACTGCCTTAAATCTCTCTGGTCGCTTCTTTCAGCCACTCTTTTTCGTCTCCCTCCAGGTATGGGGAAATCTTTTCATAAACTGCTTTGTGGTACTGGTTCAGCAGTCTGACGTCTTCCGGACTCATCAAAGACTTGTCAATCGCGTCTAAATCAATCGGAACGTAGGTCAGATATTCGAATTTCATAAACTGGCCGTACTGATTCTTCTCATCTTTTACGCAGACTACCAGGTTTTCAGTACGGATGCCATGGCTTCCTTCAATATAAATTCCAGGCTCGTCCGAATTAATCATGCCTGCCTCCAGTACGCAGTTGTCCTGACGCTCCGGAACCATTTTCCAGCGGATTCCATTGGGACGTTCATGAACGTTCAATAAATAGCCTACGCCGTGTCCGGTGCCATGGTCAAAGTTTAAGCCTCTGCTCCAGAATGGTTCTCTGGCTACGTAATCCAGGTTTAAGCCTCTGCATCCATAAAGGAAACGGACTGCTCCCAGCCGCAGCATACTTATGGCAACCAGGGTAAAGTGCTCTTTTTCTTCGTCAGTCAGCGGCCCTAATGCAATGGTTCTGGTAATATCCGTCGTTCCTTCATAATACTGTCTGCCGGAATCCACCAGGTAAAGTCCTTTTGGTTCCAGTCTGGTATTGCTTTCTTCGGTAGCGGAATAATGGCACATTGCCGCATTGGCCCCATAAGCAGAAATGGTCGGGAAACTCAAATCCAGACAGCCTTCCTGCTCCTTACACAGCTCCCAGAGATGATCTGATACACTGATCTCATCCATCGGAATCTTTCCGATGTTCTTTTTCAGCCAGTACATATAACGGGTTACTGCCACTCCGTCTTTGATGTGGGCTTTTTTCATATTTTCAATCTCAACCGGATTCTTAATTGCCTTCATAAGCGCAGTTGGATTCTGGATGTTTAAAATATCGTTGCTTCCGTCTAAAAGCTGGGTAAGCGCAAAATTCGTATGGCTCTTTTCCAGCATCACGCTTTCGTTGCGGAGATTTTTTACGTCTTCATAAATCTGGTTGTATGGACGGATTTCAACGCCGATTCCATTTAGATACCCGCGGACTTCCTCGTTTACTACGTTCTCATTAATATAGAGGATTGCCTGATTGGCGCTGATAAAGAAGTAAGACAGCACCACTGGATTACATTCTACGTCGTTTCCCCTGATATTTAACAGCCATACAATATCGTCCAGGGTCGTGAGGATATGGGCGGTTGCTCCTTCCTTTTTCATAACGGCCCGCAGATCAGCAATCTTTTCTTCAGCCGGCTTTCCTGCATATTTTAAATCCAGAATCCATACCGGCTCTGCCGACAATGCCGGACGGTTTTCCCAAATCTGGCCGATTAAATCTTCCTGACAGGAAACTGCAATATCCTTTGCTCCAAGAGCGTCTTCTAACGCTTCTCCCTCTGCGGTGTTGACTACGCGGCCGTCAAATGCCAGAGTCCCGCCCTGGGGAATCTTCTCCAGCAGATACTCTTCGATGGACGGCGTTCCTTCCTGTCCCATTTTCTGAAGAGTTACGGTTGTTCCCTGCAGCTGTGCCCCAGCCTGGACAAAGTAACGTCCGTCTGTCCACAAAGCCGCCTCCTTTGGCGTAATGACCGCAGTACCGGCAGAACCGGTAAATCCGGTAATAAACTCCCTGCACTTAAAGTAATGTCCTACATACTCGGACTCATGAAAGTCGGAGGTAGGAACCAGGTAAGCGTCAATATCACGCTCTGCCATCAATGCTCTTAGTTTCTCTAAACGTTCTGGAATCTGATTCATAGCTTCTGTCATCTTCTTTCTTTAATTTTATGTAATTGTTCAATCGCCAGGGATAGCATCAGAAAAGCTCTGATGCTTCTTGCGCAGTCTTGCCTGTACAAAAAGATACCGCTGGATCTGAACTATTTCCATCTATTTCTGCCGCATGGCATCTGCAATAGCCGCCGAAATGCCTTCGCTGTACGTGGGATGAGCCCTCATTGCCATAGAAAGCTGGGACGCTGTCAGACCGTTGGCAATGGCTGTAGCCATTTCCCCTATCATATCAGTGGCTCTTGGACAGACAATCTGGGCGCCTACAATGGTGTCGGAATACGCTTCAAAGACCAGACGGATAAATCCCTCTTCTTCTCTGGCAATAATGGATTTTCCATTTTCCATCATGGAATACCGGCCGCACCGCACCTTCATGCCGCTGGCTCTGGCCGTTTTCTCTGTAATTCCAACCGTTGCAATCTCCGGCTGTGTGTAAATGCAGTTCGGAACAATCGGCAGGCTGACATACATTCCGGCTGGAACCACCTCCAATTTAAAGCTGTGAGGTTTTCCGGCAATTTTTTCCACCACATAAGTCGCTTCTGCCGCCGCTACATGAGCCAGCTGGATTCCGGAAATAACGTCTCCTACTGCGTAAATCCCTTGTTCGCTGGTCATAAATTCTGAATTTACCGCAATCTTTCCCTGATTCATTTCCAGGGAAATGTCAGAACCAAACAGTCCTTCTATATTGGGCTTTCGTCCCGCCGCCATCAGTATCTGGCCGGCTTTCATGGAAAAAGCTTCCCCATCCTTTGTCTCGATCAGGCAGCACAATCCGTCTTTTTCTTCTATCCGGCTTACCTGTGCATTACAATAAACCGTAATCCCCCTGTCTGTCAAGGCCTTCTCCAGGGCCCTAGCTACCACTTCATCCATTGGCCCCAACAGATGAGGGCCTTTTTCAATAATGGTAACCTTAGAACACAACGCATTAAAAATCGTTGCAAATTCTACTCCAATTACCCCGCCGCCAATAATGGTCAGACGGTCAAAATTCCAGATATCTGCGGCTAACAGACGGCTGCTGGTAAATACTCCTGAAAGCTCTGCTCCTGGAATCGGCAGTATTTCAGCGGAAGCCCCTGTGGCAATGATAATGTTTTCCCCTCTGTAATAGTCTCTGCCTTCTAAACTCCTGACTTCCACCGTCTTATCCCGACGGAGAACGGCTTTTCCTTCCACATAGTCTACGCCTGCATTACAGAACAAGCGTTCAATCTCATCTCGGTATGTTTTTACTGCCCGTTTCTTGTACTGCTGCATTTTCTTAAAATCAAAGGAGATAAAGTCAGCGGAAACTCCAAATTCGTCGCATTGCTGCATCTCGCGGAACCGGCTGGATGCATGAAGCAGCGCCTTTGTTGGAATACATCCCCTGTTTACACAATTTCCGCCCAGCTTTTTTTCTTCAATTACAAGAGTCCGGATTCCATACTCTGCTGCCTTTAAGGCCGCCGTATAACCGCCTGGACCTGCTCCGATTATCACTAAATCATATTCTTTTGCCATATCCATCACCCATATCCATTTAAATCCAGTGTTTCTAAGGCTCTGTCAGCAGCCTGTCTAACAACATTTTCCTATTATTTATAAACATTTCTGTGACTTGATAGCTTTCTGTTTCTTCATATTCGCATAAATGTATGCTTCCGTCATCAAAACAATATATATCTGCATCAGGGATACCTAACAAAATAGGGGAATGTGTCACGATAAAAAACTGTGCCCCTTCCTTTGCGCATTGATAGATTTCCATCAGTAATGTAAGCTGTCTCTGAGGCGACAATGCTGCTTCCGGCTCGTCAAAAAAGTAAAGGCCATTTGCACGCAAATAATTTTGTGCCAATGCCAGAAAACTCTCTCCATGCGACTTTTCATGGTATTTCGCCGAGGGATGTTCGAAATCTGCATACTCTTCTTCCTGCGTTGCAACATTATAGAAGCTTTCCGCTCTAAGAAAATATCCCCATTTTTCTTTCCGGCATCCTTTTAAAATTCTGACAGCATCGCATAATTCCGAATGCGTATCGCGGGTAGAAAATGTATAATTCCTTGTTCCTCCCTCTGGATTAAACCCCTGCGCTACAGCAAGCGCTTCCAGCAATGTTGATTTGCCGCTGCCATTTTCGCCAACAAAAAAAGTGATGGATTTATGAAAATCCAGCCTTTCAATCCCTTTAAAAGCCTCTATTTTCTTTAAGTAACTCTTGTTATCAATTCTATTCCAATCAAATATTACGCCTTGTATAAATTGATCATTCATCGAATCACCTTTTTTATTGTCTTAAAATTCCTGTTCCGGTATCCATCCGAAATGGCGGCACGCCTTATAAATCCCATGCTCCCCAATGTCGGCCGTCACATAATCGGCAGCCGCCTTCAGCTCTTCTATGGCATTGCCCATGGCAATCCCCAGACCTGCCTCTTTTATGATTTCATAGTCATTCATGCTGTCTCCCACTGCAACGGCATCTTCCATCTTTACCCCGAAATAATGGCACAGCCGCTTTAGTCCTTCTGCCTTTGACGCTTTTTTTTCTATCACGTCAGCTCCCATTTTTCCTGCAAACATTGGCAGCTTCAGCTCTGGAAAGCGGGCTTCGATTTCCTTTGCCCCAGCCTCATCGCCCAGATAAGACAAGGTATGGATAGGCAGATCCATCAGCTCCCAGGGATCCTTAAAATGCCTCATGCACTCTCCCCAGCGCTTCTTGTCAAGTTCCTTTACCCGCTCTGGATTCATGTAATAATCCTCGTCGCCAATGGTCACGCCGATACAGAATTCCTTCTCCTGCGCATAGCAAAGCACCTGTTCCAGCAGTTTCTTCTCCATGAAATGCTCAAATAAAAGTTGGTCTCCTACGGTAATTTTCGTCCCGTTTAAGTGGATAGTGGCTTCTGCCTTTACAATCTCCTTAAACTGGCGGCTGTAGTGGTTATCCATATCCCGTCCGGTTCCTAAAACGATAATAAAATTGTCCCTTAATTGATCTAACGCATACAAAGCGCTTGTCGGGATGGAATAGGTGGAATGATCCAGAAGAGTCTGATCTAAATCAAAACTGATGATCCGTCTGTTCATTGTATTTTCTCCGTAATTCTTCTTTTGATTCTTTTGCCTTATTATAGCACGCCTAAGATAGACCGTCCAGGTCTTTGGGAAAGTCTACGTCCCTTAATTCTTCTTCCGACGAAACTTCCACAAGAACGGTTTTAGCCAAGTGCTTTTTCAGCACCCTTTTTCCTCCCTGATCTCCCTGCAGCAAAAGCAGCTCTGAAACTGCTTCTGGAGGAAAGGACACTGGATTATACGTCTCGTTCTGAAAGGAAAGACTGGCATAGGAACTGTTTGGGACAGCCGTTAGAAACCGGATCAAGGTATCTTCCTGTAAAAAAGGCTGATCCGAAACGGAAAATACCAGGCGGTCTGCCTGGCTCAGACTGCCTGGATGCCGATCCATTACCGCCTGAATCCCCGCTTTGACAGAATAGGAAATGCCTTTTTCACTGTCTGGACTTTCTACCGGAAAAAATCCCAGCCGGACGGCTTCTTCCAGGATTTCCCTGCTTCTGGCGACTGTAAAAATCCGGCAGTTTCCCACCTTGTCAGCCGCCTGTTTCCAGGTTTCAAAGCTGTGCAGAAACAGCGGTTTTCCTCCAATCATTGCTAAAAGCTTATTTTCTCCTTGAAAACGGCGGCTGTTTCCAGCCGCCAGTAAAATAATCTCTATCATTTCTTTATCATTCCGTCTTCATCTGCCATTACGATTTTTTCCGGAGTGATTGGAAGTTCCCGAAACCACTTTCCGGTCGCATTGTAGATAGCATGGGCAAGGGCCGGAGCCGGCGTATTAATGACAATCTCCCCAATGGACTTTGCTCCAAATGGACCGGACGGCTCATAGCTGCTTTCAAATTCAACCCTTAGCTTTCCGGTGTCCAGACGGGTCGGAAGCTTGTACTGCATCAGGGAGTTTTCGTAGACCCTTCCCCGATCATTATACTGGACATTTTCGTAAAGAGCCATTCCGATTCCCTGAGCCAGCCCTCCTTCCGTCTGGACTCTGGCCAGATTCGGATTGACAACCGTACCGCAGTCGACTACTGCCGCATAGTCTAAAATCTCCACATGGCCGGTTTCTTTATCCAGCTCAATTTCTACCATTCCTACCATAAATGGAGGCGGAGAAGATGGGAAGCTGTTGCTTTCCGTCACCGTTAAAGCCTGACGATTCCCGCACATTCCTTTGGTGCCGATTTCCTGAAGGCTTACCCGCTTCTGGTCAGCCAGCCGGAACACGCCTGTTCCATCAAATTCCACTTCTTCCGAAGAGGTTTCTAACAGTTCAGCGCCAATGGCTTTTATCTGTTCCTTTAACTTCTGGCAGGCCTTTTCCACTGCCTTACCGGTTACGTAGGTAGTACTGGACGCATAAGATCCCGAATCATATGGGGAAGAATCCGTATCTGCGCCTAATACTGCAATGTCATCTACAGAGCATTCCATACATTCTGCCGCCATCTGGGCTAAAATGGTGTCGCAGCCCGTTCCCATGTCTGCCGCGCCAATAGATAAGGTATAGTAGCCTTCTTCGTTCATCTTAATGGTAGCAGAGCCGACGTCTACGCCGGAGATACCCGATCCCTGCATCGCCATGGCAACGCCGACACTGCGGACTTTTCCATTTCCCATATCCCTGCATGGGTATTTTTCGTCCCAGCCAATCATTTCCTTGGCTCTTTCCATACAGCGGTTTAAGGCGCAGCTGGTTGCAGTCTCATTATAGTAAGCAGGCATTACCTGGCCTTCCCTTACCATGTTCATTTCTCTTAATTTTACCGGATCCATGGCAATTCTGGCAGCCAGCTCATTGACTGCAGATTCTACGGCAAAAATACCCTGGGTGGCTCCGTATCCCCTGTACGCGCCTGCAGACATCACGTTGGTATAAACGACGTCATAGGCAAACCGGTGTGCTTCCACCTGGCCGTACAGCGGAATGGATTTGTGGCCGGACAGTCCTACGGTAGTCGGTCCATGCTCTCCGTAAGCTCCTGTATTAGACAGGGTGTGTACGTCAATTGCACGAATCCGGCCATCCTTCATCGCGCCTACCCGTACGTGAACCTCCATCTCGTGACGGGGACTGGATGCAGTCTGGCTTTCTTCTCTGGTAAAAATCATCTTTGACGGTTTTTTCGTCTTCCAGGTTACGAATGCAGGGAAAACTTCTGACACTACGGTCTGTTTTGCTCCAAATCCGCCTCCGATTCTTGGCTTTGCAACCCGAATCTGGGATTTTGGAATCCCCAAAGCGTTGGAAATAATACGGCGCACATGGAATACAATCTGGGTAGAACTTAAAATATTGAGACGGCCGTACTGATCAATGGAACAATAGGTACGGAAGGTCTCCATCATAGCCTGCTGACAGGCCTTGGTGTGATACGTCCGATCCACAACGACCTCGCATTCGGACAGGACTTTTTCCACATCCCCGCTTCCGCTTTCCCCACTGGCACACAGATTTCTCTTATTGTCTGCTCCTACCGGACAAAGGGACTGCCAGTTTTCCTCTGGATGAACTAAAATCTGGTTGTCTTTTGCACTTCTAAAATCAAGTACCGGTTCTAATACGGTATACCGGACTTTAATCATCTTTAGTGCCTGATCGACGCACTTTTCCGTATCTCCCGCTACAATCACAACCGGATCCCCTACGTAGCGGACATGGCGGTCCAGAATCAGACGGTCATAAGGGCTTGGCTCCGGATAGGTCTGTCCGGCCATGGTAAACCGGTGATCCGGCACGTCCTTCCAGGTATAAACCCCTTCAATCCCAGGGATTTTTAATGCGTTTTCATACTGGACTTCTTCTACAATGGCATTGGCATGAGGGCTTCGGAGTACCTTTACAATCAGGCAGTTTTCCGGAGCAATATCATCCATATAAACCGGCTGTCCGGTCAGAAGCGCCATTGCGTCTTTTTTGCGGATAGGCTGATTGACTGCTTTTAAATTCATCGCTGTCCCTCCTTTTTCCACTTTAAAAATGCCTGGATTCCGCGAAGCTGTCCCTCGTAACCAGAGCAGCGGCACAGATTTCCGGCCAGATACTCTTTAATGGTTTCTTCGTCTGGATCCGGATATTCCCGAAACAGGGCAATGGCGTTCATCATCAGACCAGGATTGCAGAATCCGCACTGCTCTGCTCCCTGATCTGCAATAAATGCGCCAAACTCTGCTGCCTCTTCCTGTAATCCCTCTAAGGTCTCTACAGCGGATCCATCTGCTCTGACTGCCAGAACCGAGCAGGAAAGCACTGGCTTTTTATCCATCATAACGGTACACAGACCGCAGTTGGACGTCTCGCACCCTCTCTTTACACTGGTGCATCCATGCGCCCGCAAAAAATCAATCAGCAACAGATCGCAGGCAACGTCCTCTTCTATCTTCTTTCCATTTACCAAAATTTTAATTTTCATTCTGCCTGTCCTCCATCTGTAAAACTGCCCGTTTTGTCAGCACCTTTGCCAGATGCTTCCGATACTCTGCGCCTGCCCGCATATTGCTTCCGGCTGCAATCTGTCTGGAAACGTATTCTCCAAATGCTGCCGCGCTTTCTTCCGTAATGCCATCTTTTAAAATGTGTTCTTCATCCCGCACCAGGACGGCTCTTGCCGGCCTTGCGCCAACAGCGGCGCAGACGGTTCCATCTAAATCTCTGCTGACTGCGCAGGTAAGCACTGGAAAATCCGTATTGGTGTTTCTCAGAGACTGGTACGCATTGGCCGCTTTTGTCTTTGGTACGATAATCTGTACTAAAATATCCCTGTCTGCCGGCATTTTTGCAAACTCTTCCAGGCTGACTCTTCCCGCTTTATAAAGCTCTGCACTGGCTCCTAATGCCAAAAACTCGGTCAGTACGTCCGAAAAGCCAAAACGTCCAAAAATACTTCCTCCTACGGTAGCAAGGTTCCGAAACTGCACGCCTACAATGTGACGCAGGCTCTCTCTCATGCTTCCGCCTGTATACTGGTTTAAGCCCGCATGAAGCTCCAGCTGGCGAAGCGTCGCCATTGCCCCAATCCGGAACTCTTTTTCATCTTCTTCAATAAAATCCAATCCCAATCCTGATAAATCAATGGCGGTCTGCACCCGCATATGGCTCATTTTCAACCAGAGCATACCGCCGATAATCCGGCTGCTTTTTTTTTGATTCAGCTCATATGCTTCCTCTAAACTGGCTGCTTTCACATAATTCTGAATGGTCAGCATAGTGTTTCTCCTCTCCAGACAACTGCCCTGTTTTTTCCGTCTTTTATTAGACCGGCTCCTGGTCCGTACAAACGTTTTAAGCCATGGGCAAGCTGCGTTTCGTAATCCTTGTCGTTCTTGCGGATGCCGGCCAGAATCCGGCCTTCCTCCATAAACAGAATCCCATCTCCATAAACATCTGCCAGAGTTGGGTCATGTATACTCATTATAGCATATTTTTTATTTTTTTTCAGATATTCCTTTAGCTGTCCGAAAAATTCATGGCGCTTTGCAAAATCCAGTCCGCTTTCCGGCTCGTCTAAAATCATCCACTCCGCTTTCTGGACCCTGGCCCTTGCCAGATAGCACAGCCTCCTTTCCCCTCCGCTCAGCTCGTTCATATGACGGCCGGCAAGGGAAAGAATCCCCAGTTCATCCAACGCGCTTTTGCTGTCCTCATAGTCCTTTTTTCCAGGCATCTGCCAGAATTTCAGATAAGGATTTCTCCCCATTACCACAAATTCCAGAACCAGACAGTCCGTTGCCTGGCAGTCCTGAGGCGCATATGAAATCAGTTTTGCCCGTTCCCGTTCGGAAAGCCTGGATAGGTTTTTGCCGCCCGCCGTTAAGGTTCCTTGAACCGGCGTATAAAGTCCTGCAATGGTTTTTAAAAGCGTCGTTTTTCCAGCCCCATTTTTTCCCAGAATAATGGTCAGAGGATCCTCTGCCGTAAAGGAAATTTCTTTTAAGATTTCCCTGCCTCCTAATTGCAGAGAGAGATTGTCTGCTTCTAGTTTCACAGCCATCCCTCCTTCCGTCTGGAGCAAGCCAGAATCGCTGTCAGAAGGACTGCTCCGGAAAAAGACGTAAAAATGCTGATGGGAATCTCAGCTTCTGTCAAAGAGCGGGCAGCCAGATCTGCCGCCAGAAGAAAAGCAGCTCCTCCCATCGCGCAGGGGATAAAGCTTTCTTTTAGATCTCCGCCCCAAATCTGCCGGATTAAATGAGGTACAATGAGCCCTACCCATGCTACAGTTCCTGCTGCCGACACAACGGAAGCCGCTAAAAGGGTAGCCAGAATTACAGCCGTCTGGCGCACCCGTTCTGCTGGAAGACCCAGACTTTTTGCTTCCTCGTCTCCCAGTGCCAGTACCCTCAGTTTCCACCGCATAAACCACAGCACTACTATGGAAAGAACAATGGCTGGAAGTGCCATTTTAACATCCTTCCAGTCTGCCGCGTGAAAACTCCCCATCAGCCAGTAATCAATGGAAGGAAGCTGCTGGGTCGGATCTGCTCCATATTTTATCAGCATCAGTCCTGCTTCTGCCATTGCGCCGGTAACAATTCCGGAAATAATCAGGGACACTTTCTGCTGTCCGCCAACCGCTTTTGCCAGCGCCACTGTTAAAAATGCAGTGAACAGTCCAAATCCAAATGCGGACATCTCAATAATCCACGCGCTTCCTCCCAGCAAAATGCCCAGAGCCGCGCCTACAGAGGCTCCGCTGGTAACTCCCAGTACGTCTGGAGAAACCAGCGGATTGCGGAAAATATGCTGATACACCATGCCAGACACCGCCAAAGCAGCTCCGCAAATCAGGACTAAAAAAGTTCTGGGAAGGCGGATCTGCAAAAAGACCCGCTCTCCCATTCCTTTTTCCATCCCTGTCAGAATCTTCCACAGATTCTGCAAAGTCAGTGGGTACCTTCCCACACACAAAGACAGTATTACGGTTCCCAGCAAGATTCCGGCAATAGCCCAGAACTTTTTTTGTTTCATCATTTTCCTCTTTTACTGAAGTCCCAGATCCTCGTCAGACACAGAAATGTCAAAGAATTCCTGGTAAAATTCGGTTGCTTCTTCTTTATATTCTTCTTCCGAGTACAAATCCGGATGTAATACATGGGTCAGCCACAGAACTCCCAAAACAGAAGATGGAGTCGGATAATCCCAGGCCTCAATCTTAGACGGGAATGTGAAAACCTGCTCTTTCTTTACCGCCTCTACTTCTGCCAGCGCTTCATTTTCTGTAAAGCTGTCCAATCCGTATTCTGCATAGCTGACTGCAAATATATAATCGGGATTCCATGCCGTAAGCTGTTCTGCCGAAACAGCCGCCCAATAGCTGTCTTCTAATTCTGCGGATACGCTTGTACCGCCTGCCATTGCAATCAAATCATTCTGATACATTTTGGAGGTACAGGTACTTAGATAGTCAGAACCAGAAGCCAGATAAACCCGTGGCTTTTCTGCATCTTTGGTAAGCTGTCTGGCAAAATCCATTTTCTCATGATAGTAATGCAGCAATTCTTCTCCAATTGCTTCCGTACCGGTAATTTCAGCCAGAAGCGCAACGCAGTCTTCCAATTCGTCCTGGGTTTCCGGATTTACAATTACTACTGGAATTTCCAGAGCTTCAAATGCTGCCGCGCTTTCTTCCAGGCGTTTTGGAAGAATGACCACATCCGGATCCAGAGCTGCTGTCTCTTCTATATTAATACCTTTTCCAGATCCGACAGCTGGAAGTTCTAATAACTGAGGGGCTGCCATCCGATAAAGTGGTCTGGTATCTCCCTTCATTTCAATTCCTGTCAGCTTATTTTCACAGCCTAATGCAATCAGAAGCGCCGTAGAAATATAGTAAGAAGACACAATCCGTTCTGCCGGAGCATCTAAGGTTACCGTTCTTCCCGACTGATCGGTTACGGTAATGGATCCGGCTGCAGTCTCGGTTTCCGTTTCGGTCTGGTCTGCTGCCGTTTCTTCTTTATCTGCTGACTGGCATCCGGAAAGGGAAGCCATTGTCAATGCAGCTGCAGTCAAAACAGCCATTGACTTTTTCCACATTTTTCTCATATCTGTTTTCCTTTTCTCCTGGCGGCCAATTATTCGCCACTCTCTTCTTTCCCTGGAAGCAGAATGTTTAACAAGATTGCAACAAGCGCAGCCGGTACAATGCCGGAACCGCCAAAAATCAACTGTACTGCTTCTGGAAGCCTGGACAAAATGTTGCTGCTTGCTCCGATTCCATATCCCAATCCCAATGCAACCGAAACAATGGTAATGTTTCTGGATGTAATGGCGTGTTTGGTAATCAGCTGGATTCCGCTGACTACGATGGAGGAGAACATCATGACTGCCGCTCCTCCCAGAACGCTCTGAGGCATAATGGAAATCAAAGCGGCCAGTTTTGGAAATAAACCGCAGAAAATCAGAAAAATTCCGCCAAATGCAAGGGCGCCGCGATTTACTACCTTCGTCATGGCTACCAGACCTACATTCTGGCTGAACGAGGTATTCGGAAGAACTCCAAATAATGCTGCAAAAGTAGAGCCAAGACCGTCGCAAATAACGCCTCCGGAAAGTTCGCTGTCTGTTGCTTCTCTGCCCATTCCGCCTTCTGTTACACCAGAAATATCTCCGACCGTCTCAACTGCCGTGACAATAAACATAATTCCTACCGGAAGGATGGCTTTCCAGTCAAATACCGGTTTTACCGGCATTAATTTTGGAACTGCAAACCAGTCTGCCTGTGCCACCTTGTCCCAGTTTAGTACCCAGGCTTTTACGTATTCTGTGCCGTCTGCGCTGACAGCGGTATTGGGCAGAACCATTCCCATTACGGCAGCGGCAATATAACCTACAACAATTCCAATTAATATAGAAGAATAACTGGTCAGTCCTTTGGTTCCATGCTTTAAGGCAATAATAACAATTAAAACCAATGCTCCTAAAAACAGGTTTTCATAAGATCCAAAGTCCAGCGCTTTGTCTCCGCCTCCAAACGAATTAACGCCGATTCCAATCAGAGAAAGTCCAATAGAAAGCACAACGGTACCCGTGACTACTGCCGGAAAGAACTTCCGCAGCGGCTTTAAAAAGAATCCCAGAATACTTTCAAAAATTCCGCCTACAATAGAGGCTCCCATCATTGCGCCATAGGTAAGGATTCCGCCTCCCATACTGGCGGCAACGCTGTTAAATACACCGATAAATCCAGAACTGGTTCCCATAATAATCGGAACTTTTCCACCGATAGGACCAATAGAATAAAGCTGCACCAGAGTCACAATGCCCGCCATAAGCATTGCATTCTGCAGAAGGATTACCTGTAAATCTGCAAATTCACTTCCTACACCAATTCCACAGGCTCCTGTAATAACTAAAATTGGAGTTAAGTTCCCTACAAACATCGCTAAAACGTGCTGAAGTCCCAATGGGATTGCGTGTTTCAGAGGAAGTTTCCCATAAAAGTCATAGGCTTCCTTCAAAGAACTCTGCTCATTCATACTGCTCATTTCTCCTTTGCTTTTTCTTATTTTTTAGGCCGCGCCTAAACAACGGGTTATATTGTATCGGCTTTGTTTTGGAATGTCAAGCGAGCAAACTGCCAATAAGCGCGATTTCTGACTTTGTTTATCTGCTTCCTTATTAACAAAATAAGCTGTATTAATAAAAGGAGCGCTGCTCCTTTGCTTTCTTTACAAATTCACAGCGCCCGAGTACGTTCCGGCTTTTATCTGGAACCACAACCATCTGTCGTTCTGCCGGATCCGCAACTACATCCACAGCCAGAATCCGGCTTTTTATCAAATGCCGGATTAAACGCATAGAAATTCTTCGAATCCAGATGATCAGTCACTATCCTGAGAGCTTCGCCGAATCTCTGATAGTGCACAATTTCCCTCTTCCGTAAAAAACGGATGGGATCTGCTACTTCTGGATCTTTCACTACCCGAAGAATGTTATCGTACGTAACCCGCGCTTTCTGTTCCGCAGCAAGATCCTCGTTCAAGTCTGTAATCGGATCTCCTTTTGATTGAAACTCACAGGCATTAAAAGGAATTCCTCCTGCCGCCTGAGGCCACAATCCTGTCGTATGATCGATATAATACGGACCAAAACCAGACTCTTCAATCTGTTCCATGGTCAGGTTTCTGGTCAGCTGATATACAATCGCACCAATAATCTCAAAATGCCCCAGTTCTTCCGTTCCAACGTCGGTCAAAATTGCCTTTCCTTCTTTATAAGGCATGGCATAACGCTGGGACAAATAGCGCATGGCAGCTGCAGATTCCCCATCAGGCCCTCCGTATTGGCTAATGATGAACGATGCCAACTTCGGATTCGGCTGCGAAATTTTTACTGGATACTGAAGCCGTTTTTCATATTTCCACATTTATCTGCATCCTCCTTCCCAAGGCCAGGGGCCGTCTACCCAGGTCCAATAATGACTGTCATTGACATGATTCATCATTAATGGGCCTCTCTGATTTTCATAAGCAGAAACCGCCTGTTCATAGCGCATTTTTGCCTGCCTGTAATAAGCCAATGCTCCCATATCGCAAGGATGGGTATCTAAAAACAAGACTACTTCATCTAACGCAAAACCGGCCTCATTTACCGGAGTAAGCAAGGGATCTGTGTTTGGATTTCTCATAAACGGCACCTCCCTGGCAAAAATGGAAGATCTAAATCTGGGAAAATCGTTCCCCTGGCAAATCCCTGTTCCATTGAATATACATTCTGCCACTGCTGCCATGGAACATACGCCATAGCAACTGCATAGTTTCGTTCCAGACACTCAGGCGCTGTATTGGTACAGGAATTCTGCATTCCAAACCTTTGCATTTGAGAAACAGCTGCCTCCTGTTCCATAGCCGGAGGCATCATGGGGCCGGAAATCGGCTGTGCTGGAGATACCGGACGGAAATTTGGACCAGGCATACATGGCATAGAACCCGTTATTCTTGAACAATCCGCATTAAGATTTTTTCTGGGCGAATAGCAATCCATCGAATCGCTCCTTTCAGGAAATTTCTACTATTAATCTATGTCATCTCTGAAATAACGTGAAAAGAACCTTTTGTCCTACTGTCCCATATCATACAGTATACCCTTAACAATCAAAGGAGACTTCAAATATGTGTAGATGGAATTGTAATTGGAATCGTAATTGCTGTATGTGCAGAGGATGCAGATGGGAAAATCAATGCGGCAGCTGGTGCGGCAACCGATGCTGTAACTATTGGGAAAACCAATGCGGCAGACAGCAGGAAAACAGATGCAGCGAGCAGCGGGAAAACAGATGCGAAAACAGATGCGGCGAACAACGGGAAAACCAGTGCGGCAGACAGCAGGAAAACAGATGCGGGAACGGATGGTGCAATCCGTGGGCTGCAAACGAAGTATGCCGGATGTGCTACAACCAAAGATTTACTGCAGGCTTTGCTGCCGGAACCGTCCGGACTGCCCAGGAAAATCAGAACTGCGGTACGAACTGCCCTTGTTCCTGATTGAAAGATTCCGTCCCCATTTTAGAAGCTATGCAGAACGAAGCAGTACAACAAAAAGTCCTTGAATAATCAAGGACTTTACAGTCGGAGTAACAGGATTTGAACCTGCGACCTCTCGGCCCCCAGCCGAGCGCGCTACCAAGCTACGCCATACTCCGTTATTTAACGCCATATTAGTATAACAAATCCCATAGGAAAATGCAACTATTTTTGTCACTTATCCAAGAACTTTTTCTCTTATGTATGTTTTCCTATCCGGATTCTGTCAAATTGAAAATACAGAGGCTGACTCAGATTTTTTCTGGCAGCCTCTGTATTTCTTAACTTATAGCACTAAGTCTGTTTCTCTTCTGGATTATGAAGGCTGTTTGCCGATGTAAGCATGGATACCGCCGTCTACATACAGAATCAGACCGTTTACAAAATTGGAAGCCTCGGAAGCCAGGAATACTGCTGGTCCGCCTAAGTCTTCTGCTTCGCCCCAACGTCCTGCTGGAGTCTTTGCAATAATAAACTGGTCGAATGGATGTCTGGAACCATCAGGCTGAATCTCGCGCAGAGGAGCAGTCTGAGGAGTTGCAATGTAACCAGGTCCAATGCCGTTACACTGAATGTTGTACTCACCGTACTCAGATGCAATGTTTCTGGTCAGCATCTTTAAGCCGCCCTTTGCTGCTGCATATGCAGAAACAGTCTCACGGCCAAACTCAGACATCATGGAGCAGATGTTGATAATCTTTCCGCCGCCCTTCTTAATCATAGACGGAATAACTGCCTTTGCTACGATGAAAGGAGCATTTAAGTCTACGTCGATTACCTGACGGAAATCAGCTGCAGACATTTCGATCATCGGGATTCTCTTGATAATTCCAGCGTTGTTTACCAGAATATCAATTACTCCTACTTCTTTCTCAATCTGAGCTACCATTGCATTTACAGCGTCTTCGTCACATACATTGCAAACGTAGCCATGAGCCTTGATGCCAGCTTCCTCATAAGCAGCCAGTCCCTTGTCTACCAGTTCCTGCTTAATGTCGTTGAATACGATGGTTGCACCTGCTGCTGCCATAGCGCTTGCGATTGCAAAGCCGATACCATAGGATGCGCCGGTTACTAATGCTACTTTGCCTTCCAGTGAAAATGCATTTAAGTCTTTCATTGTCCCTTCTCCTTTTCTCAGAATTTGTATACAACTAACTTATCTTGTATACAAATAATAACACATCCCAATACATTTTGCAATATGTTTTGAAAAAATTTCCGACAAAGTTTTAAATCGCCGCAATTCGGTTTCTCAGTTCTACCATCTTCCTGTCAAGGTCCGCTACAACACTGGAATATTCCCTTAATTCTTCTCCAATTAATCCAGCTTCCTGTTTTCCCCGTTTATACCGCAGCTGATGATCCAGACAGGCCCAAAAATCCATAGCGCTGGTTCTAAGCTGGACTTCTGCCTCTACCAGTTCCAATTCCCCCTGAAAATATACGGGGACTTCTACAATCAGATGAAGGCTTCTGTACCCTGACGATTTTGGCATTTTTAAGTAATCTTTAATCCGTACAATCCTTAAATCCTGATGTTTTTGAAGCGCTTTTGCTACCCGATACACATCATCCATATAAGCGCATACCGCCCGTACTCCTGCAATATCGCAAATTGATGCCAATGCCTTCTCATCTGCTTTTCCATACCCTTTTCTGGCTGCCTTTTTTTCTATACTTTCCCAGGTCTTTAATCGTCCGGACATTCCTGTTATTACGGTTCGAGAAAGTTCTATGGAAAGTTCCGCATTAATTACCTCCAGCTTTGCCAGCAAAATTCGGATTGCACATTCGTATTTCGGTTTAAAATAATGATTCATTTTCTCCCATCCTGTCTATGTTGCCTGTACACTGATACTAAAATATATGAAGCGGTTTTGAAAGATATGTGTATCTTTTTCCATACATCCAGAAACCGATGGCAGTTTTTTCGAATACTTTTTCAACAAAAAAGCGGCTCTATGAGGATTTCCCATATTCTGCCGCTTCAAATCTCTTCCTTATTCTTCTTGCACAAATTTAAATATCGAACTTTCCTTCTTCTGGCTCTTCTTCAAAATAGTCCCTGTACTCTACATCAATCTGGTAACGCATCCGTTTCATACTGAAATACAGATGGTCTTTTAAAACTCGCTCCATTCCGGCAATGTCTTTTTTCTCAATCATCGCAAACATGGCTTCATGTTCTTTGATAATACGGGGAAAATCGGTTTCTGTAACAAAATCCATCATACGGAATCGGGTATAATGCAGCTGCTGTGCCTGGATGATCTCCCATAATTTCTGCTTTTTTGTAGCCTGAAACCAGATGCTGTGCATCTGCGCATCCATTCGATAAAACTGCTCTGGCTTAAAATCTGGTTCCAGAATTACCGCTTTTTGCTTACGGATTTCATATCGGATCCTCTCCATCAGCATGGGACTTACAATTTCCATAAAATCCCGTAAAACCATCGTCTCCACTGCTACACGCATATAAATCATCTGCTTAATGTTGCTGAGATTTAAAAGCGTTACAAAAATCCCCTTATACGGTACTGTTTTGACAAATCCTTGCTCCTGCAACAGCCTGAGCGCGTCACGAACCGGCGTTCTGGATACAGAAAAGCGCTCGCAGATCTCGTTTTCCCGAATTAACTGTCCTGGTTTTAATTCCAAATCCAGAATTTCTTTTTTTAATACCTGATAAACCATTTCTTCTCGGTTTTTATAACTGCCTGCGTCCATATTTGCTCCTTCCAACTGCCGGTCATTTTGTATACACAACAATGATATTACATACAAACTGTTTTGGCAAGATCAAACTTGGATTTCCACAATTTTTGTTACCAGTCCGTCCGGTTATTTTCTGTATGTTAGTTCATTGGAGTTTTTAACTGTTTGTCAGAAAAATATCGGATAATATCTTTTCTGGTTACAATCCCAATAAAATTGTTCTGGTCATCTACAACTGGTACGAAATTCTGATTTAATGCCTTATCAATCAAATCTTCCATTGTCGTTTCAATATGTACTGGATCATAATCGTTCCGGCGGCTGATAACAGTAACCGGAATTTTTTCAGACTCTTTCAGGCTTAGATTCAGCTTGTTTTTAATATCCCACAAAAGATCTCCTTCTGTAATGGTTCCTACGTATTTTCCAGAACGATTGATTATCGGTACACAGGAGTATCTGCGGTGTTCCATCTTTTCTAAAGCCTGTCGAAGGCTGTCATCATCATAAATATAAGCAATTTCTTTTTTCGGCGTCAAAAAAAATAATATATTCATTTCATTCCTCCAAAAATAGTGTCTTTATACCAGAAAAAATCCTGTACTGCTGTTAAGTATAGCACAGGATTTTCTATTCGCCAACTGGATTCTATTCCATAAAATCTACTGGATCGACCGGCTTTCCCTGGTAAGTCATTTCTACGAAAACGCTGCTCCCTTCTACGCAATAGTATTTGGTCGGCTCGGCTACATACCCTAAAATCTGGCCTTTTTCCACATAGTCCCCTGCCTCTGCCTGTATCTCTTTTAGCTGTCCGCAGGTTACACTGTACTCATTTCCCAAATCCAAAACTGCATAGCTGCCAATTTCTTCATTGGTTCCCACTGCCGTTACTTTTGCATCTGCCGGAGCTTTTACCGGAGCGCTGATTTCTCCCTGAATCACAATTCCAGAATTGCATTTATACTGATCCAGGGTTGGAAAATAAATCGTAGAATCCATGCTGTAATCCAGAAGGATATTTCCTTGTACCGGCCAGGACATACGGCTGTTTTCCGTAAAATCCAGGTTTAATGCAAGCGCATTTTCCTGCCCTGCACCAGCTGGTTCTGCCTCTGAAGCTGGAACTTCTGCAGGTTTTTCTTTTTCCGTAATCTCCTTTTTTTCTGTATGGTTCGCATTTTCCGCTAACTGATGGTTCTCATGTTCTTCTTGTGCATCTGATGGACCGTCTTTCTGTACCTGAGTTTCAGGACGGATTGTTTCCTGCTCTGCAATCTCTTTTTCTGACTCTCCCATCTGCAGGTAAGGGGTTTCTTCTGCATGGTTTCCTTTGTAGATGGTCATGGTTCCTGCCGCGGCTACTATAGTCAGCAGGCCCAGTACCAGCATGACAAGGACTAATTTATCCTTGAACAGTTTACTTACTCTCTCTTTCACGTTTATCACCTCGGTACTATTCTTACCAAACCAAGGCGACTTATTCAGAAATCAACACAATATCTTTAAAATAATATTCCAGAATATCCTGGGCTGTCCAGCCTTCTTTTGCTTTTCTCTCCGCTCCGTACTGAGACATTCCATAACCATGTCCAATCCCAGAACAGACTGCCCGTACGCTTCCTTGATATTCCTCAATAAAGAAATCCGGCGATTGAAGCCCCAGCGCATATTGAACCGTATCTCCGCTGTGAATCGTGCTTCCTATCTGAATTTCTTCTATGTATCCTGACGCATCCCTGGAAACCACCTGTATACATCCAGGAACCATATCTTCTGAAATGATTTCTCCTTCCGGAATGCCGCTTAACAGTGAGGCAAACTCCCTTTTCTCCCATGTAACAATCTGTAAAAATCCTTCTGCTTCCACGTCTCGTTTGCTGTCTGCGGATGTCAGATAAGGATGGTACCCGTCTCCGTCCCTGGTTTTTCCTGAACTGGCTCTGCAAAACAGTGGATCTATCAGCTGTCCATTCCAGGTAATGACCATTCCCCTAGTCTCTTCCACTGCAGATTCCATTTTTTTATAGTATTCCACAAATTTATCGGTACCCCACAAAGTTTTCAGCTGTTCTTCCTCGAAACAATCTAAATCCAGTGCAGATTCTGCAATCTCTGTCTCTCCTGCCATCTGTTTTCGGATATAGGTACGGGCCAGAATTGCCTGGGCTTTTAATGCTTCCGGTTCAAATTGGGCCGGAATCTGCCTGGCTACCACTCCTGGAAGATAATCTTCCAAATCCACATATCCTCCCTGCTCTCTGTCCAGTAAAATTTTTCTTCCAGAATTCGTTTTCTCTCTGATTTCATGTCCGGTTATTGCCGGTTCTCCTATTGCTAAAGTCACGATATATGGAAATAAAAGCCCTGCCAATATGGCTGTCCAGATTTTTTTCTTCATTCTGCCTCTGTTCTGCTTTTTCTTTACTATATGTCCCAAAGGCAGAAAACATACGACTAATTTTTAACATCTATATACAGCAGCATCCCTTAGAAAGATTCATTCTGATTTCTGCATAGTCCAATGGATTTTCTCCTGTTTTCTTTTTATTTAAAGCTATTTGCATTGTGCAAACTCATAGGCCTGCTGTACCCATCCAAACAGTTCTTCATCGATTTCTTCCAAAGTCCCTATCACAATATGTGTTGTCCATCTTCCTGGATAAGGTTCTGTTTTTACTGCCACACGTGGGGATTCCAGCGGATAAGAAAGACCCAGAGTAACTACAAGATACGGTTCAGGAAGTTCTGCCTTCTTTTTTACACGCAGAAAAGAAAGGCAGGCAAAAACATACCGGTCTGAAAATGTTATTTGCGATTTCTGCACACGCATCTTTGCCTGCGGAAACCGTTCTTTTAATTTACGCATAAACGCTTCATACAACGGAAATGCCCCCTGATGCGATTCGAAAAATGAAAAAGCATCCTGGCTGCTGATGTTTTTATCCATTTTGATACCTCCTGATATACCTTCGTTTACTATATTTTTCTGCAACTCACAACCTCCTTGCGGAGGTTGACGGGATTCACTTTTGCGTCTGCCCTGGATCCACTGGAAAGCGCTCTGTTTGATGCTATTTCTCTGTCCAGGAACCTGTTAGTCTCTTCCCTATCAGTTTTATACACCCTTTCATCCTTACTGCGTTCTGATCTAGCTACTACTCTCGTAACTGCTCCGCCATGCTCTAACCTCTGTTTAAACTCTCCCGCAGACATATTCATGGGCGTAGGCTCCGGCGTACCGCCGTTTTCACTCTGATAATAATTAACGCCGTTGTTATGTGCGAAATAATACTGCGTAGTCTGTCCATCTTTTGTTACATCCAAACCACTACTTCCACCAGCTCCTAATACACTACTTCCACCGCGTCCACCCATATAATTCCTCACTTCTTGGTAAACAAAAAAGATACCACATCTGTTAAGACATGGTATCTCTCGTTCGGTAAGCGTTCGGAGTTGAACCGAACTCTCCTCTATCAAGGCGTAATCACCAGAGTATACGACTCTTACCGTTTGTTTCGATTATACCATATCCGACTTACTCTTTCAATCATTGCTTTTTCTGCAGTTGTCAGTTGTCAGATTACTAGCGCCCTTGATACTATCATTTTCATTGTGATTATACTCATTAGGGGAGTGCGGCTTCATGCCTTTATTCACATGATTGAGATCAATCTGTTTTGTTCTTTTGTTCTGATTATCGTAATATATAACTTTCAGAATATCATTTCCACCAACTACTGCATATACCCGTCCTTTTGTCTGGGTTTCGTTTCAATTCACAACCTCCTTGCGGAGGTTGACGGTCATGTTCCAGTGTTTCAAGGCTACTATAAGGCCATTTCAACTCACAACCTCCTTGCGGAGGTTGACGTATTTGCTGTTGCACCACTCCAATAAACGGCAGAATATTTCAACTCACAACCTCCTTGCGGAGGTTGACAGCAATATTGCATATATTTTTTCTGTTGGTAAAGAGAATTTTTATTAAATATCACCACATTTTCTTTTTGTTGTTTTTACTTTTCTTGATTCTAATACAACTTTTCATTATCTTTTCCATCTGATAACGGTGCGAATCTCTTAGCTTTTTCTGTTCACTTCACATTCGCACCAGAATCTCTAAAACCAGCAGCTTTGTTAATGTACACTTAAAAAATCAACGGTTCTGTCACATCAAAACTCTGTTTTGCTCCCATATGTTCCACTTTATTTCTGTATTTATCACCCAGATTATAAAATCTCAAACTGTCTTTCTCTTTATCAATAATATCTTCTAAAATTGCTTTTATCTGGCGATATTTCGTCGTATCCACCTGACATTCAAATACAGAATTTTGAACTCTCTGACCATAGTTTACACACTCTTTTGCCACTTTACGCAGACGCTTGCGCCCTTCAGCAGTCTGGGTGTTTACATCATATGTAATCAGCACAAGCATCGAATCACCTACTTCCACAGGAATGGCGGATATTCATCTAAATCTCCCCTCAGATACCTGGCCAACAGCATTGCCTGTACGTGCGGAATCATTCCCCACTCCATCTTTTCATTCAAAAATGGATGTTTTATACTATCCTGTTTCCGTTCCTGCCAGGCACTTAAAAATATCTTCCGGCCATTTTCGTTCAGAAGTACAGCGCCGTTTTCCTTACAAATAAAATGTTCCTTTTGAATAATCCTTTTATTAGCATCAATGTACAGGGGCAACACGCCTCAAAGAGGGATAATTTTCCCATTTTCTGCGTTATCCTCAATCAGCGTACATCCAGTACGCTTCATTCGTCTGCCTTAAAAATGGGGAAATTCTCTCCACTTGAGGTCAGAAGAGTCAGAAACAGGTCAGATGACGCGTCTGCAAGGCACTTGAATGAGGTGTACTGGACGTACACCGATTGAAAGTAACGCAGCAGGCGCGTCATCTGGACGTTTCTGACCGTATTGCCCCCTGTACACTGATGCTAATCATTGTTAAAACAAAGCGATCTGCCATTACCCCGCGGAGTTCTTCCATCAAATCCAGAGCCAGTGACATTCTTCCAGGTCTGTCTGTATGGTAGAATCCAACATAGGCGTCCAGCCCGACTCCTTCTAAAGCCGAGCCGCACATTCCTGCCAGCAAGCTATATGCAAAAGAAAGCATTGCATTTACATTATCCAATGGAGGTCTTTTGTTTCTCCCATAAAAAAAGAAATTTTCTTTTTGCTGCAGTATCAGTTGATCAAATACGGAAAAATACACGGTTGCTGCTTCTCCCTCTAGTCCCAGCAATCTGGCACTGTCCATACAGTTTCTGATTTCCTCTAAGCTGTTTCTTAAAAGAGCCGATTTTGCTTTCAGCTGACCAGAATCCAGACGCATTGGATAATCTCTTGCAGCCCTCTCCAGAATCCATTTTGCGTTATAAACTTTTCCAAAAATAAAGTTTTTTGCAATCTGAACGCTTTTTTCCTTATCCTCGCTAACCCGATACTGCTGCTTTCGCAAAGTAACATTTCCTTTCACTTCTCCTGTTACTCTTGCCAAAAATCTTCCATTGGCAGACATAAAGGTAAGATCGATATTCTTCTGGGCACAGGTTCCCATAAGGGCCGGACTTGCTCCAGTATAGCCAAATGTAACAATCCCTTGAAGATTGTGAAGAGGAACCCTGCCAATCTCTTTTTGTTCTTCTAAAACAACAACATTTTCACCATCCAGAGAAAGATAACGATTTTTTCCTGTTACATACAACGTATTTAACAGTCGTTTCACCTGGCTTCCTCCTCTCTCATTCTGCTGTCAATATAATTCTTTACCGATACATTTTTATTCAATACCGGAAAGCAGATATCCTTTAAAGAACAGGCATTGCAGCTTTTACTGATTTTCACTTTCGGCGTATATCCCTGGGAATAATATTTATGCATTTCTATAAACATATCCTTTACTTTTTGCCGCAGTTTCTCTGTAAATGTTATCTTCTCCCTGCGTCTTATCTCATCATAGTAGAGATAACCATAAGGAATTTCACAGCATAACATTTCTTCCAGGCAGATTGCCTGTGCAGTTATCTGAAGTTCATCTGCATCTGTCGCTTTCGGTTTTCCACGTTTATATTCAATTGGTACAACGGTATATCTTCCTTCCCTGCCAAAAATTGTCACTCCATCTTTTGACTTATGAAATTCCACAACATCACATTCTCCGCTGATTCCAAGTTCCCTGGAATGTACCGGCATCGCCCTGACAACTATCAAATCTCCTCTTTTTTCTTTTATAGAAGCATCATGGGCAGTCTCATGGAGCAGTCGCCCTTCTACTGTTCTTACGTTTTCCTGCCATTGAAGTTCGATATAAGCCAGAGCCCACTGTCTGCGGCAAAAAGCAAAATGCTGGATTCCTGACAGTTGAAGAAAATCCTCTTCCTTATACAAATTAAAATACCTCCGGTTTTACACAATCCTCCACATCCCAGGTAATCTCATAGTCCTCAAATTTCTTTGGTCTGCTTACCTTTTCCTTGATCTGAAATCCCTTTTGTATTTTAGCGCTGGAAACTGCCGGCGTTTTTTCATTGTGCTGCCACCAATACATTCTGCAGACTTCCATACTTCCATCCGGTCTTGCAGAAGAAGCATCATTTTCAAATAATGTCCGTAATGCTTCCTTTAAAAGCTCTGCATCTTCCTTTGAAAATCCTGTTTTTTCTGCCAGCTGGACATTGACGCTTCCCATTACTTTATAAACCGCAAAACCGATTCTGTGTTTCATTCCCATTGTATCGGATGCCTTGCTCTCTTTTCCTGCTTCACTATTTACGCTTTTTGTAATCTGCATACTGATAATATCTACAGGAGATAAACTCACTGCCTGATGAATGGAAACAGGGCCGCGGACGCCAAACGATACCTCTTCTCCTTTAAATGCAAATACCTGGCCAAAACTTCGTACATCCATCCATTCCCTGCAGGCAATTTTCATGCACACTTCTCTGTCGGCTTTTTTCTTTTTATTGATTTCACTATTTAATTCCTGGCATCCCTCTGCCCGCTCTCTTAAACTCCGGAATCCATCATCCGCCCTGTCGTCAGACTGTACAAAAATCTTCTCTCCTAAATCCTGAAGCCGGTTCCGAATCTTCCTTTTAATACAGACATCCGAAATTTCTCCATATCCGTCTAAATCAATCCTAGGACGGTTTCCATTCAGTGGATCGCCGTTTGGATTTGCATTTGATACCCCAATAAACAATGTAAAATCAATCTTTCCTGTTAATTCGCTCATGATGTTACCTCCCTTACTCATTGGCTTTTTTATACTTTTTCAGTTCGTAGGACTGGCTGTGGAATCCAAGCAAATATAAACCGTCCAATTTATCATTCTTCTGAAATTCTTCTACATCAAACATCTGGCAGATACTATCTAATAAATTCTCGTAATATCTCCTTTCGGCTGCCGAAAGTTTATTCAGATAAGGCTGCAGGTTTTCCTCGATAATTTTCCAGGTGTCGAACGGCCTTTGTGAAAAGGTGCTCATGTATCTTTTCGCATTTGTAACTCTTCCGGCATCTTTGTCCAAATCATAAGTCCGGTATTCAATTCTGTCTGCCAAGGCAAGAAGCCTTCCATATAAATAATCTCTGATCGTACACGTCTCATTTAATGCCACGTTCCATTCCTCCTTTTGGTTACGGTCATATCTATTCTTTTTCACAAACGAACAGGCTAATAACAGCACTCTCTCCCAATTATATCGTTCCTTATAGTTTTGAGGCATAGAAGCTTTGCTTACAACGGTATGAAGGACATCCATCGGAATATACCTTCCATCCCAGATACATGGCAGAAGTCTGCGGCTCAATTCTCCATACAGCTTTTTTCCATTTTTATCAACAATGGTCATCCGGCCTTTTGATTCCGTACCATATAGAATATCTGCAATGTCCCGAACGCCTGGAACTCCGTAGTAAGCTACCTTTTTCCCATTTTTTAATTTATATTGCAGCCATCCGCATTGCTCATGCCACTTTTTGATATTTTCCAGATACCTGGCAGTTTCAAGCTGTTTATACTCTGCAAGGCTAAGACGTCCTGTTGTCGCTGCGTCAAATGCCATCAAAATCATATTTGACGTATTATCCACTTGCTTTCTGTAACCTTCCAGTGCGCTGTAAAATTGCTGGGCTGTAATAGGATTTTCGTCTGAATCCAGAGGTTCTGTGTCTCCCCATTCATCCAGGTACGTATCTTGAAATTCCCCTGCCAGATCCTCTTCTGCCGCAGATATAATGGTTTCTGTATCGCAGTCCCAAAGCGGCATCTTTTTTCCGCCTGACTCCCAGGTAACGATAGTCAGGGTATCAAAACTTCTTCCCTGCTTTCTGATAATCCATTTCAAAGCATTGTGCATTTTTTGGGAAGTCTCATTACCTATGGAAAACGCCTGTTCTTTTGTCACAAATCGTCCTCGAAATGTATAATCCCGTTCGTCATTTGAGGAAATCAGCTTGGCTCCATCCCCCTCGTTCCGGATTTTCTTTGAGTGAAGATAGGACGGGGTCTGATACTCCCCTGTTAAATAATCCAATTCCGTTTCCCCTTCCAGAGAACGGTTGTATCGAATAAAACATTCCTGCAGGGAAGTATCCTTCCAGCATTCATCCGGCGTCATAAAATCCATTCCCGTTTTACTCCGAACTACAAATCGGATAAACGCCTTCGTCTGATCCTCTGTTCCTATCTTAACATTTTCAGATAAAAATCCGGATTCATTTACTTCTAAAGCCTTTTCCCTTACTAAGTCCTGAATTAAACTTCCTTTTTTCAAATAAAAATACACCGCGTCCACTTTTTCATGGGTATATGGCGATAAATGCCATTTTTCCAGCTGCTGCATATAATCTTCATAAAAGCTTCCGGCATTCTCTTTTTTCTCCTGCACATAGTTCTCATAATCCCCAGCAAGATACTTCAGATTATCACACAGCGGATGAGGCGCCTTTCCTGCTGTCCTGCTTCCTGATTTTTCAGTGACTGGAATAATCGTCATTTTATCTTCCTCATCCACTCTGGATGCACTGATAAAATCGCCTTCTGCACTGATGGTTACCTGAATATGTGCAATAACTGTCGTATGAAACGGCGGCAAAAGTACATAGGGAAGTCTTTCTTTTTTTCCCTCTTTTATGTACTCTTTGTATTGAATAGATCCTGCCTGTGACTGATTTTTCTCATAAAGCGCAATCAACTCTTCCTGCCAGCTCAATCTGCCACCTCCTCGTTGGAAAACTCCCTAAGTCCTGTGAAACGACCCTGACCAAATACTGTCGGAGTCATTTCTCTAATAACTCTCTTCTCTGCACATTCTTCCGGACGTATCAATTCAATAATCCCATTCTTCATAACTGGCCGCCAGAAATTGACTGTCATTTTATTCTTCTCATTTTCCAGAATGGCCTCGTCCGCATAGGTAATTCCATGGTACATAAAGCCATAGGCAACCTCTCCAGGCATTTCATCATAATATCCGTCTCCCTCTCCAAATACGCAGGGTTCCACAAATGCCTGACACTCCCTGGTTCCTAAGAATATATCTCTCCGTCCGCCTCTTTGAACCATTCTTTTTGCAATGTTATGGTGTTTATGTTCATTTCTGTCTTCTGCCAGCTCCGGATGATTCAGATTAAACTCAAAATGCGCCCGCACCTGATAGCGGACCTTTTTTAAGTATGTATAATACGCCAGCTCATTTCCCCCACTGTAGCCAATTGGACGTATTGATTTTGTCTCTGTCTGGATGAAATTCATGATCCGGACTGCATCCACTACCCAAACGATCGTAGGCTTCCAATATATGCTCTCTGTAATTCCTTTTAATGCCTCGTACGTCGGAATATGATAACTGGATTTTTCCCCTCCTGCCCTAGTAACCGGATCAGAAAACAGTGCATAATCCCCATACACCTCATATTCGATTGTATTTCTATATTTTTCCATAACCTCACCTCCCTTAAAATTCCAAAAAATGAATCTTTGGCGTATCCAGAACCCCTAATTTTTTATCATAATAATCCATACTTAAAGCAAGAAGTTCCGTATCTCCTATTTTTTGAAGTGCATTATTTAGTTTCTTTGCAAGCTCTTCTGGAATTCCTACAGAATATCTCTGCAGCCTCCGAAGCGCCCTTTTCTTTTCAGACAGCGTGGTATACTTTTGTGACACAATAGAAATTGCCTCTTCTGCTTCTGTATCATAAGGAACGATGATTGTTACTTTTTCATTTTCCGGAATTACCTGATAATCTTCTCCTGCAGTCCGGAATGCCTGGTTTAAAGGCGATTTTCTGCTTCTTCCATTGTGCTTTCTGATGTACTGGCGCTGCCCTGTATCATTTCTTCCTAAAAGCTCTTCTAAAGTTACGCCTGGAATCCTGCTGGGATATTTCGTGGCCGCTGATCCTGCGGCCTGAAAATATGTCTGATAATACGCTTTTATCGCTTCTTCTGAATCCAGGCTGTTTCCAAGCTCTTCTGGATTCCGGTGAAAATGATAAAAAAACTTTTCTGAAGCTTCTCCTGCCTGCCGGATGTCTGCCAGATTTCCCAATTGTTCTGCATCCTGAGCCATTTTTATCACATACACCTTCCCCATATCCTGCTCTTTATGGCGGTTGCACCGTCCTGCGGCCTGGATAATACTGTCCAGGCCCGCCAAAGAACGGATAACACATCCAAAGGAAAGATTGACTCCGGCTTCTATCAGCTGAGTGCTGACGCAAATCACGTTTTTCTTCTCTTTTAACTTATTTTTAATCGCTTCCAGCTCTTCTTTCCTGTTTTCCGGACACATAGAGGTGCTCAGATGATATAATTCATATTCCTCTTCGCAAGACTGCTTTAAGACTTCGTAAACCCGCTTCGCGCAGGCTTTTGTATTTACAATCACAAGTACAGAACCATATCTCTGAAAAGATTTTCGGGCAAATTCTCCTAAATCTTCTGGTTCCATTCCCCCTGGAACCAAATTGGTCTTGTCCTCAAACTCAACTCTTTTAAATGCATCTCTGTATTTTTCAGCATCTTCTATCATTTCTTTGCATCGGAACAGATTGTTTTCCTTTGTTCGGGCCAGTGACGGCTGGGTCGCGGAGCAGAGTATCACTGTCGTATTGCAGAATTCTGTCAAAAAGTTCACCGCAAGATGGAACAGCTCGGTTCCTCTGACTGGCAGAGCCTGTACTTCATCAAAGATAATGATACTGTTGCATAAATTATACATTCTTCGTATACTGCTCTTTTGAGAAGAAAACAAGGTATTTAACATCTGGACCGCCGTAGTTGCGATAAGAGTTGAATCCCAGTTTTCTGTCAGTTTTTTATATGTTTCTTCCCTTTTCTCATCTTCATAAAACACGTTGCAATGGTGTTCTAAAACAATGTCATCATTTCCTACTGCCTTTCGGATGTCCTCTGCATTTTGATCCAATATGGAATTGTATGGCGCAACATAAATAATATGGCGCTTCTGATATTTTTGTGCATGATATAACGCAAACCGAAGACTGGCAAGGGTTTTTCCTGCCCCTGTAGGTACGGTCAGACGATACAGCTTCTGCCCGCTTTGTGAAGCCTCGTAACAAAGCTCTGAAATTTCATCCCGATAGACATTAAGCGCACTCTTTTTTCCGTTTTCCTTCAGGTCTTTCTTATACTTTTCGAAGTTTTGAATCGACTCTTCCCATAGTTTCTGAGTTTCTTCTTTTGAAATCCGTTTTGGCAGTTCTTCCCCATTCGCGAAACAGGCAGTATCTGTCCAATCGCTGTCGATTAAAACAGACAAAATCAGCCGTTCATACATTCCCAAATAAAACTCCTTAGAGCCGCAATTTGCTTCTCCTGCCCTTTTCTCAAAATCACTTATATAGCTGCAGATTCGCTTCACATCCCGATTGGCGTTCCTCAAATATTGCAGCAGACTCTTTTTGTCCACTATCCGAAAAAATCTTTCTTCCACTTCAGAAAAATTAATTTCTTTTTGTCTTCTTTTTTCTGACAGACTTTCTCCTGAATCCATGTCAATACAATCCTGAATTCCATGATGGGAGTAAATTGCCGTACCTGCTAATTGAGAAAGCAAAATATCTCCAACCATATTTTCGATCATACGGCCGCCGGCAGATGCATGATCAATCTGTCGTTTTCTTGCATTTTTACCATTTTTCCTGACATCTTCCATGTAGTCGGAAAATTCCTGTACGAGTTTTCCTGAATCATGAAGCAAAATCGACACCTTTACCAGATTCTGCAAAATTGGAAGCGGACAATTCTGTTCTGCAAGAAACATACAATTCTCCTGATGGCTTTTCATGTTTTGCGTCTTTCCAGTATCGGGATTTACATGGACAACATACGAATCTTCACACAAAAACAGGGAATCTCTTTCTTGGTTCCTTTCTATACCAATCACCTCTCATTGTAGAATTTGGCCATTTCACTTTGTTTTATCCGATATTTTTTATATATTATATACAAGTTTATCATAATATCCGGACACTTACAAGGATAAAGATGGCGCACTCCTTCAATACCCATACCGTTTCCGGTATTTCACAAACATAGCAGCGGAAAGCACAATTGCCATCAGTTCTGCCAGCGGATTGGCCAGCCAGATACCGGTTACTCCCAACAAAGCAGGCAGAAGAAGCAGGCAGATAACCATAAACACAAAGGAACGGGTAAATGCCAGAACCGCCGATACTACGCCATTATTTAAGGCCGTAAACATACTGCTGGCAAAGATGTTAAATCCCACAAACAGCAGGGCAATGCTGCAAAGCCGGTTGCCGGTAACCGCCAGGTCATATACGGGATTATCCGGTCTGGTAAATACTGCTACCAGAGGTCTTGTCATTCCTATAGAAGCCGCAGCCGAGACCATTGAAATCACTGCAATAATGTTTAAACTGGTACGGATCAGCTTCTTTAATTTCTCATGGTTCTGTTCCCCATAATAAAAGCTAATCATGGGAGCAACACCGTAAGAATACCCGCTGAACAGAGAACTTGCAAACATCAGGACATACATAATAATCGTAATAGCAGCTACTCCGTCTTCTCCCACATAGCGAAGCATAGTCCAGTTAAACATCATTGTGGTAATTCCAGTTACCAGAGCCGTCGCCATTTCGGAAGAACCGTTGGCCGCTGACTTTTTCAGCACATCAAACCGCCATACCGGTTTTTCAAAATGCAGCAGATTCTTCTTCCTTGCAAATACAGCCACTCCAACCACCGTTGTAACCGAATACCCCAGTCCTGTGGCAATGGCTGCTCCTCCTATCCCCATTCCGAAATTCTTAATAAACACATAGTCCAGTACAATATTGGTAATTCCTCCGCCTACGGAGCACAAAAATGAGAGGGATGATTTTCCGCAGGCAATCAGGTATATGGCGAAGTTGGTCATTAACAAAATCGGTACTGTAAACAAAAGATAACGGCTTAAATATTCTTTGCAGTACCCTAACACTTCTTCTGATAAATTCATTTTAGAAAACATCCAGTCCATACAGGCATATCCGGCCGCCCACATCACAATTCCTACCAGAACATTGACTAAAATCAGGGCTGTAAAATCTTCTCTTGCCTGCTTTTCTTTCCCTTCTCCCATTTTCATCATAATTACTGCGCTGCCTCCCGTTGCCAGCATCGTAGAAACCGCGGTAACCAGAGAGATGACCGGCGACGTTAAATTAATCGCCGATAATGCATCGGTTCCAATAAGATTGGCTACAAAAAAGCCGTCCACCATTGTATAAAAAGACATAAACAGTGACATCGCAATGGTCGGAAGGGCAAATTTCATAATGTTTTTTAAATTTACCGGCTTCTGGTACGCATTTTGTGTTCCTTGATTTTCCATTTTATAAACCTCCTGAACTTGAAATCCGTAAATTCTTTCGTTATAATAAACCGTACAGTAACTGTACAGTCAAGAGTTTTTGTGGGAGATTTTTTAATGATTAACGAAACGAACGCTTTATTTACCATCGGACAGTTTGCAGAACTCCATGAAATCAATAAAAAGACCTTAATGTGGTATGATGAAATTGGATTGCTGAAACCTGCCTGCATCAAAGAAAACGGCTATCGCTGCTACTCGTATGCTCAAAGTTCTTCTTTAGAAACCATTTTAATGCTTCGGGAATTAAACGTCTCCATCAAGGAAATTCAAGAGTTTATGGAGCACCGTTCCGCTGCTCATTTAGAAGTTCTTTTGTCGGAAAAAATAACAGAATTAAATCAGACCATTTCCCATCTGAAAAAGATACAAACGTCCTTAAAAAGCCGCTGCCAGGAAATGCATACTCTTTTACACATGGACTTGTCCCAGATTTCTCTCATTCAAAGGCCTTCCAGATATCTGGTCTTTGTTCCCACCTCCAGCAACCTTACCCTGGAAGAAGAAATCACCAATGTTGTAAAGGAAACAAAACGGCGTCAGCTTCACCGTCTCCATGATGCCGCTTATGGTTCTGCCACTCCTGTCGAATATCTGATGGAAGAAAAATTTTTAGACTACACCGCCCTGTTTATTGAGATTCCTTCCCCTGCCCATAAAAAAGGGCTTCATATCCAGCCAGCCGGAACATATCTCCGTGCGTTCTGCAAGGGAAGCTGGGATCGTCTCCCCGATTGTTATCAGCGGATTCTGGATTACGCATCCCGCCATCATCTGACTTTATATGGATACGCATACGAAAAAGGCATCAATGAAGTAGTCATTGACACCTTTGATGATTATATTACCCAAATTGAAATTCCGGTCAAACAGGAAAATGAATAGTCTGTAAAAGCAGTTAAAAAACCATCTGCACCAGAATCATGTAAAAAGCAGTTCCTGCTCCAATGCTTAGCAGCGAATTCCGCTTCCAGCAGTGAAGGCCAGCCGTAAGGGCCGCTGCCAGCAATTCCGGTATTCCATGGGATCCGGAAAACAGGTTCACTCCCTTTAAACAATAAACGACCAAAAGCCCCATCGCTGCATAAGGCAACGTTTTTCCCAGATATTCCAAGTATCTGGGTTTTTCTTTTCCGTCCGGAAACAGGACAAAAGGCAGGAAACGGGTCATAACTGTTCCTGCAATCAGCGCTGCCGCAATCAAAATCTTTGCTGTCATTTCTGCCGTTCTCCTCTCTTTTCCTTTTCTCCCATCCACACGATTACCGCTAAAATTCCTATCATAGCCGGAATAATAAATGTTTCTGCACCAAACAGCCACAAACAGATCCCTGACACAATCAAACCCGTAAGCGCCGGCCTGTGGTCCTTCTGGCTCAGCCATTGATCCGTAAAAATCACAATAAACAGCGCTGTTAAAGCAAAATCCAGCCCTGTCGTATCAAACGTAATAAAGTTTCCAGCCAGACTTCCCAGGATGCTTCCCGCCACCCAGTAACACTGGTTCAGAAAAGAAATCCAAACATATACGGCGCTTTTTGACAGACCTTCCGGCGGATTTTCATTGCATACAATGGAAAACGTCTCATCTGTCAGGGCAAAAATCAAATACGCTTTTCCTTTTTTTATATCTTTGTACCGTTCCAGCATAGACAGCCCGTAAAACAAATGACGGGCGTTGATCATGAACGCCATCGCAAAAGCATAGGCTGGATGGACAGACGCCGCAAGAAAGGCAACTCCCGCATATTGGAGACTTCCTGCATAGACAAAAAGGCTCAGCGCCGCAGACCAAAAAAATCCAAATCCATTGACTTTCATTAAAATCCCATATGCCGCTCCTAAAAATAAATACCCCACCAGAACCGGTATCGTTTTTGGAAATGCATATCGAAAAGCAGACTGTTTCATTCTCTCATCCCCTTGTATGCCGTACTGAAATTTCTCATCTTGCTTTTCAAAAGGCAAGGCGGTATAATGGCGTTTGAAAATCGGCATGGCTATTATTTTAATGTTCTCAGGAGGAATTGTCAATGGATTATACTTGCTGTACCTTATGCCCCAGAATGTGTAAGGCAGACAGAACAGCTTCTTCCGGTTACTGCGGCTGTCCGGATCATATACTGGCTGCCAGAGCTGCCCTGCACCATTGGGAAGAACCTTGTATCAGCGGAACTTCCAATGACCAAGGCGGAAGCGGGGCCGTCTTTTTTTCCGGCTGTACCCTGCGGTGCTGTTTCTGCCAGAACCATACCATCAGCAGCGGCCGCTTTGGCACTCCCTTAACCGCCAGTCAATTGGGAGAAACCTTTTTGCGTCTCCAGGAACAAGGCGCCTATAACATTAATCTGGTAACTGCTACCCAGTATGTTCCTGATATTCTCAAAGCTTTGGACCTGGTCCGCCATAAATTGACCATTCCCGTTGTATACAACTGCGGCGGCTATGAGCGGATTGAAACCTTAAAAAAACTGGATGGTTATGTAGATATTTATCTGCCGGATCTGAAGTATTGCGACTCCGGCATTTCCGCACGTTACTCCAATGCTTCTGACTATTTTGCCTTCGCTGCTCCGGCTGTTGAAGAAATGGTCCGGCAGACAGGAGAACTGATATGGGACGAGCCTCATAAGCTGCTTAAAAAGGGGACTATCATCCGTCATATGGTACTTCCAGGCTGCCGGACGGATTCTATCCGGCTTCTCCACTGGATAAAAGATACCCTTCCCGACGGCCATTATCTAATCAGCCTGTTAAGCCAGTACACTCCTGTCTTTCACAGCGAAAAACATCCGGAAATCAACCGCCGGATCACTTCTTTTGAATACCAGAAGGTGGTAGACGCTGCCATTGCGCTTGGCTTAACCAACGGCTATATGCAGGAAAAAAGCAGCGCCAAAGAAGAGTATACGCCTTCTTTCCAGTTAGAAGGCCTGGAAGCATTTATCCGCCATGATTAACATCACAAACGAGGATTTTACTAATGAAACTAGAAACCAAAAGCAAGATTGCAACACCGCTTATTTTAATTTTCGGGGTTCTCTGCCTGTCTACTTCTGCTATTTTTGTAAAGCTGGCAGACGCCCCTTCTTCTATTACTGCATTTTATCGGCTGTTTTTTACTTTTCTTATGCTGGCTCCATTTGCTGTGTCCAGTAAATCTGCCAGACGGGAACTTGCTGGACTTTCCGGCAGACAATGGGGAATGTGTCTGATTTCCGGCGTACTTTTAGCCATTCACTATATTTTATGGTTTGAGTCCCTGATCTACACATCCGTTGCCAGCTCAACGGTTCTGGTAACCTTGCAGCCCATTTTTTCCATCCTGCTTGCTTATTTTTTCCTGAAGGATCGCTTAAAAAGAGCCCAGATTGTCAGCTGCCTCATCGCCATCGGAGGATCTTTTATTATCGGATGGGGGGATTTTCAGACCGGCTCGTCCGCCCTTTTCGGTGACGGAATGGCATTGGCTGCAGCAGCATTTATCAGCGCCTACTTCTTTATCGGTCAGATTGCCCGAAAAAAAATCAGCGTTATCCTGTACTCTGTACTCAGCTATTTCAGCAGCGTCCTGTTTCTGGCTGTGTATGCCCTGTCAAAACAGGATGCCTTTTTCTCTTATTCTGGAAATACCTGGCTGTGTTTTCTCGGACTGGCAGTAATCTCTACTATTTTTGGGCAGTTCGTGTTCAATATTCTGCTAAAATGGGTTCCTGCCACTACCATTTCCATGAGTATCCTGGGAGAACCCATCGGAACCTGTTTTCTGGCCTATTTCATTTTAAGCGAATCCATTACCCTTCAGCAGGGACTGGGAATTGCCGTTGTCCTTGGAGGACTTGGACTTTTTTTCTTTTTCCAAAACAAAGGGGCAAACAACTAAAATGCCCCTTTTTATGTTGCCAATCATTCGAAAAACTACCAGTGTCAGGCTCTTCCGGTGGGTTTTCATGTCTCCATACCATTTCAATATTGCGGCAATTTCAATTATGTCGAAGTTTCAATAATGTCGAAAAGTGTCGTTCGATTGGATCTTGTCACCTTCTCCTTTCAGTGCTAAACTTTAAATAAACATATCAACGTAAAGCATATATTTCTTCTATCCTTTTCTGGCCATCTGGCCGTCTTGTTATTCTTATTTTTTCAGAAAATCTATGCTTTTCCTTTCTTGTGAAACAGCAGGAGATTTTCCATGTCGCTCCTGCAAAGGAGTGCCTATGAAAAACAGAAAAAACAAACGCAAAAAGCACGCCCTTCTTCCGGCTAAACGCAGCTATAAGGATTCTCTCTTCCGGATGCTCTTTCAGGAACCCAGACAACTGCTGGACCTGTTTAATGCAGTCAACGGCACCGATTACCAGAATCCCCAGGACTTGGAAATTGTCACTCTGGAAAATGCCATTTATCTCAATATGAAAAATGACCTGGCTTTTCTCATTGACTCCCATCTAAGTCTTTATGAGCACCAGTCTACTTACAATCCCAATATGCCGCTGCGGATTCTCCTATATGCTGCAAGGGAGTATCAGAAGTTAATAAAAGACGATTCTCTTTATGCGTCCACACTTTTAAAGCTTCCCGCTCCCCACTTTGTAGTCTTTTATAACGGGGAGCTGGATATACCGGAACGGACGGTATTAAGGCTTTCCGATGCCTATGAAAAGCCTGTAGAAAAGCCAGACTTAGAGCTTTCTGTTACCATGTTAAATATTAATTCCGGATACAACGAACAGCTAAAGGAAACCTGTACCCTGCTGGGAGAATATATGCAGTATGTAGAAAAGGTCAGACACTATACGAAAACCATGCATTTAGACCAGGCTGTCAGCAAAGCTGTAGATGACTGCATTCAGAAAGGGGTTCTGACAGAGTTTCTGACTTCCTGGAAATCGGAGGTAATTGCCATGAGTATTTTTGAATATGATGAAAAACGGGAAAAGAAAAAGCTTTTACAGACAGAACGGAAGTATGCCCGTCTGGAAGGATTAGAGGAAGGGATGCAAAAGGGGATGCAAAAAGGCGCCCTGGGCATTATCGAAATCGGACGGGAAAGCGGTTGGGAGGACGATCGGATTTTAGAGAAGCTCCAGACCAAACTGATGATTTCTAAAGATGAAGCCTTGCGCTATTTTTCACAGGCATCGTCTTAGCCTGCCACAAAAAAACAGGGGCGCTGTCTCTCTTCGCCAGAGATTTAACGCCCCTTCTGTCTCTTTCTTTATAGATTAAAACCGAAATAAATTCAATCCGATTTCTTCATCAAAGTACCGATCTACGGTTCCGTCAATTACTGTAATTATCATTTCACAGGTAGCGCTTACCAGCGCCTTATTTAAATGGCCGCCAAAGACTTCTCCCTTGTGATTTCCCGCACTCATATGGAGATGACAGTAAAATTCTCCATTCATCGTATTGATGGTTCCCGTTAAGGATACAATTTCAAAGCTTCCGTTAAATTCATTGGCAATATATTCTTTTTCTTCTGTTTTGAATACCCCTGCCGTAAATTGGCTGACTGCTCCTAACGCCTGTACGCTGGCCAGTTTGATCTGCTCTTTTCGTGCAATCCTCTTTACCTGTTCCAGGATTTCCTCACCCTTGTCGATTCTTGCCACAATCGTATTTTGAAATCTTCTATACTCCATACCCCTCTGCCGCCTCCATATTTGTTTTTTCTAGTATGAACGATTCTTAGTAAAAAATCAATTCTTTTCTTTACAATTTTTCCGTTCTTTCCCATTCATCCCACACAATACTGCTGTAACAGGCTGGTAAGAGCAGATGCGCTGCTGGAATGGGCACGGGCTATCTGGATCTGGTTTCTCTTCGCCTCGGAAACTGCGCTGTTAACCATCTTGTGAGACACCGTATTGGTAAATAAAATCATTAGATCTGGATTTCCCAATTTTTTCTTGATATTTCCTTTTTCCTTTACTAATACTTTCGCTTTACAGCCATATTCCCTGCAGATTTTTTCATATTGACATACCATACATTCATTTCCGCCTACAATCACAACACTCATATGTACTCCTCTTTCTCTTTGCCGCCTGTTATTCAGCGTTTTCCTATTTGGTTAGCTTAAGCTAACCTTGTGGTTAGTAAGTTTACACTAACTCCATGATTTTGTCAACTATTTTTTCAGTAAACTTTCAAACAAGTGACTCTCTTCCAGCCATTCAAAGAACACATACAGCGGGAATAGATTTTGCCCCTCTTACCGGAAAGGCAAGAGGGGCATTGTATAGAAGAAAGCTATAAAAATCGCAACCAGAAACCCTTATCTTATCAAGATTTCTTTTTGAAGATAACAAGCTACTACATAGATGAGCTATCTATTCGGGGGATGCAAGGTCTTCCCATCTTACTCGAATTTTCCCTCATGGTAATGTTTTCTGCACAGGGCCGCATATTTATCATTGCTGCCCAGCACCACCTGTTCACCGGTTCGGACAATTTTTCCGTCTGCGCCAAACCTGGCGTTGCAGCTTGCAGACCTGCCGCACCAGCAGACCGTCCGTACTTCCTCAATTTTGTCTGCCCATGCCATGAGCCACATACTGCCTTCAAAAAACTCTTCTCGGAAATCGGTGCGAAGCCCGTAGCAAATCACAGGAATGTCCAGATCGTCCACGATGTGCACCATAAATTGTACCTGCGCTTTGGTAGCAAACTGAGCCTCGTCTACAATGACGCAATCGTATTCCTTCAGTTCTTCGTCGCTCATTTTTACCAGTTCTTCCAGAAAAATCCCCTGCTTTTCCAGACCAATCCGAGAACGGATGGTGCGATCCCCATCCCTGGAATCAATTTTAGGTTTTACCAACAGAGCGTTCTTTCCCCGCTCTCTGTAATTATATTCTACCATCAATGCGTTGGCAGTTTTAGAGCTTCCCATCGCTCCATATCGAAAATGCAGTTTTGCCATGATTTGTTTCTCTCCCATTATGTTATTGAGTAAATGCAATGCCTTTTTTCTTTAAAAACTCCTGGACAAACCGATCCCATTCCATATCAATACTTTTATCCAGCGTAAAAATGCTCAAAGATGCAGCGGTTATTACTGACATTGTGCCTTCTTCGTACCGGATGTTCATACACAGAGCCTGTACCGTATCTGCCGAAGCCGCAAGCCCGCTGCTTTCTAAGAATCTGCTGATTCCACGTTCCGGCATCTGAAGGGTAATGGAAAAGCTCTCCGGAAGCCGCTTTCCCTTAATGAGAGAAAAACAGAACGGCCGAAGCATTTTCCAATAAGATAAGTGCTCCATCTGCTTTTCCTCTAATTCCTGGCTGGTATAATAACCTTTTCGGATATGCCCATTGATAGTAAAGCTGTTAAAAGTCACAATATTGGCTTCTCTTATTAAAAATGAGTCAAAGTCTTCCCCCAAAAATAATTTTTCTGTACACGTCTTAATATCTTCGATTTTTAATGCTACCATACCATCCTCCATTTTCTAACTGCAGCATCCGTGTACGCGGGTGCTGACTTCTAACATGATACACCGGATTTTACTCCCCTGTCAATACAGGCCCTGGCATCTGTGTACCTGGATGCTCTCTTCTCTTTTTCCGTAAAATGTGGTACACTATTTCCAGACAAAAACAATCAGGAAAGGACGTTATTATGACAGAAATAGATTCTTTAAACTCACTGATCCAGGCTGGTGTATCCCCTTATCACTGCATCAAAGAAGCTTCCAGGAGGCTGTCTGAAGCCGGATTCACAGAGCTGCAGCTGCATAAACCCTGGGATCTTAAAACAGGCGGCGCTTACTTTGTTCCAGCCTATGATTCTACCTTACTGGCCTTTACTGTGGATGACGATTCAGACAAAATCGCGGCCCCTCTTCTTCGTATTGCAGCCGCCCATACAGACTGGCCATGTTTAAAAGTAAAGCCGTCTCCCGAAGTGTCCGTTCACGGATACGCTAAATTAAATGTCGAAGTCTACGGAGGCCCCATTCTCTCTTCCTGGCTGGACAGACCCCTGTCGGCTGCCGGAAAGGTATGTATTTCCTCTCAGGATCCATTCCACCCTGAGACCCGTTTTCTAAGCTGTGACAGACCGCTTTTTACGGTTCCCAATCTTGCAATCCACATGAATCGCGACGTCAACAAAGGCGTCGAATTAAATCCACAGGTTGATATGCTTCCTCTGGCTTCTGTTTTAAGCGATTCCCTGGAAAAAGACAGCTATTTTGTCAATTTCCTGGCAAAGGAACTGGATGTGGATCCAAAAGATATTCTGGATTATGAAATTTATCTCTATAACTGGGAAAAAGGATGTCTGTTAGGACTGGAGAACGAATTGTTTTCTTCCCCACGCCTTGATAATCTGACCTCTGTAGAAGCCTGCCTGACTGGTCTGATTGACGCTAAAAAACGGAGTAATGGAAAATCCAGCATCAGATCGCTTATACGGGTTATCGCCCTTTATGACAATGAAGAAATTGGAAGCAGCACCAAGCAGGGCGCAGCCTCCAATCTGACCGAACGGATTCTGGAAAAGATTTATTTAAGTCTCGGCTACAGCCGCGCTGAATTTTTAGACGGGCTGATGGGAGGATTTCTGCTTTCCTTAGACGTGGCTCACGCCATCCATCCCAACCATCCTGAGAAATGCGACATCAAAAATCAGATTACTATGGGAGACGGAGTTGCCATAAAGCTGGCGGCAAGTCAGGCTTATGCAACCGACGCTTCCTGCGCCAGCGTCATAGAAGGACTGTGCCGGAACCATCAGATTCCATACCGGAAATTCTCCAACCGTTCTGACATACGGGGCGGCTCCACCCTGGGCAGTATTTCCTCTGCCTTTTTAAATATGGCCGCTGTCGACGCCGGCGTTCCCATTCTGGCTATGCATTCTTCCAGGGAGTTAATGCACGTGCAGGATCAAAAAGCATTAAATGATCTGACCTGCGCCTTCTTTGAATAGTCTTTAAAAGATTGGAAAGGGCGGAGTCCTTACCGGAACCATCTGGCTGCTAAAAGGTCTCCGCTCCGCTTTCCGGAATGGTCTGGGGCACCACCGGACGGCTGCTTTCCATCACGATTTCCTGGTTATTTCCAGATGCAGACCGGACCAGCCGGAACGTCATCCAGGATACCCCGCCCAACATCGCGCAGAAAGCCAGTATCAGCAGCATTCTTATCATTCCATGTTTTTTCTTTTTCCTTTTTCTGCTCCTTCTTCTGGAACGATCTGCCTGAATACGGTTTCCTCTTTCATCTTCTTCTGTCTGCTGTCTGTCCAAGTCCTGCATCATGTTTGCCTCCTTTGCCTGATCTCTTCGGCTCTTTTCTTTGGCTTTTTCTTTCGCTGATTTCCTTACTGCTGGAAATACTCCTGATACAGCTCAAAAAAATTGGTTGTTGTGCATTCTTCTCCGCCTTCAAAACTTACCTGATTCCAGAGGCTGTCTGGAAGCGTTACCGGATTTTGTTTCCGGAACTCATCATAAATACTCCGAAATGCCTGATCCTTTCTGGCCAGAGAAAGTTCACTCTTCCTTTTTGCAGTCTCTTCTTCATTGTACGAGTCTATGCACTTGATAATATAATACTTTCCTTCTGATTCTACTGGAGCGCTAATTTGTCCTTCCTCCAGTGCGAATGCCGCTTCTTCATAATTCTCGGTTTCCTGCCCTCTTCCCAGAGAACGTTTCATTTTCTCTGAAACCGTATTGGCTTTTGCTATGGCTTCAAAATCCGCATTTTCTGCTGTCGCCTGGTTATAAACCTGATTGGCGGTTTCCAGGGAATCCAGTACAATCTGCTGAAGGTCAATTACTTTTGCCTCACTGTCGCTGATTTCCAAATCCACTTCTTTTGTCAGCTCATTTACCAGCTTATTGGCCATATAATATTTTTCATACAGACGCTCGACCTCTTGTTTTGAAACCTGTATATAATTCAGATCTCCTTCTGTCAGTCCTTCATAATAGGCGTCTGTCAATTTCTGAATCCGATCCTGCTCTGCTCCCGAAATTATAATTTCCCTGGATTCTGCCAGCTGGTTCATGGTCTCCAGATCCTCTAAAAACGTGCGGATTTGAGACAGCAGCATATCCTTCATGGTCGTCCCTTTTTCATCTGTAACTGCCTCCCAGATCTGACTGGTATATACCTTCTGGTAGCGGTTCCGTTCCGTTGCCGCAATGGTCATTACCTGCGGCAACGTATACATTTCTTCTTTTTTCGTTTCTTCTCCCTGACGGATCTGGCTGCATCCGGAAAGGGGGAAGACTGATACTGTCAAAAGGACTGCCAGAAAGACTGGATTCCATACTGCCCTCACAGCTGCCGCCGCTCTCTTCGGCCATTTCAATCTTTTCATTTCCAACTCCTTTATCTTTACAAAAGGCGCAAAATTTTTAATACCCCATCATTAACATTGGTATCTGCCAGAAACCTGGCTGCCTTCTTTACCTCCGGCCTGGCATTTCCCACTGCAAAGCTGTAATACGCCTGATTCAGCATTTCGATATCATTCAGCTGATCTCCAAACACCATGGTTTCTTCTGGGCGGATTTCCAGGCTTTCCTGCAGAGTTTTAATGGCCTGGCCCTTATTTACTCCATGTGCCATACAGTCCATCCACATTTCTCCGGAAATGGTAATCTTTAGCTGATCCTGGTATTTTTCCCGCAATTCTCTCCCGTATGTCTCCACCTGGTTCTTTCGATAGAATGCAATTTTAATAAATTTGTCCTCTACCTTTGTCAGATCGTCTACCCTCTTAATAGCAAAATGGTAACTGTCTGTCAGCCAATGACACAATTCGTCATTTTTGGTATCCAGATACACCACATCCGGACCGCTGAGAACAATTTCCAGTTCGTTCTCCTTTCGTGCATCTTCAATCATTTCCATAATCAGCGTTCGGTCTATCTCTGTTAAAAACAGGTTGCGGGCATGGCATCCAATATAAGCTCCATTATCAGAAAGGTAAAATATTTTTTCCCTGATTGGTGCAAACAATCTGTCAATACTGAACCACTGCCTGCCGCTGGCCGCTGCAAACTGGATTCCTTTTGAACGAAGGCGCAGAATTTCTGTATAAATCTCCGGATTTATCTGGCTGGATCCATCTGCTACCAGAGTACCGTCAATATCGGATGCAATCAGCTTAATCATTGTTTTTCTCCTTTTCCAGGTCTTGTTCCAGCGTTTTTAACTCCTGATATACTCTTCCCGCCGGAAGTCCTACTACGTTGTTGTAATCCCCATCTATCTTTTGAATATACGCCGCAAAAAGCCCCTGGATTCCATACGCGCCTGCCTTGTCATCCGGCTCTCCGGAAGAAACGTACCGTTTTATTTCTTCTTTGTCCATTGGGTACACGGTTACATGGGTTTCTTCAAAAAAAGTTTTTACGCGTTCTATGCCATTCTCCCATACAATTATGGTCACGCCTGTATAAACCTGGTGGACGTTTCCCTGAAGCATCTGAATCATGCGGACAGCGTCTTCCCTGTTTTTCGGTTTTCCAAGAATCATTCCATCTGCCGCTACTACCGTATCGGCTCCAATTACAGCTGCTTCGGCTCTTTTCTGGGCTTTTAATTTATCTGCCACGTCTCTGGCTTTCTGCAAAGACAGGCTCATCACTACTTTTTCTGGTTCTGTATCAGAGATTTTTTCTTCTATGGTACTGGGAATGATTTCCGGACACAGACCAATCTGTGACAGCAGCTCCCTTCTCCTTGGAGACGCGGACGCTAAAACAATTGTTTTTATCATATCTCTCTTATCCTTTCCGTGCAGCAGACCTTTCTGCTGCTGTTATCCACAATAGCACAAAAATCGGCGGTTGTAAAATGCTTCCGACATTTTTTATCGGACATCTTACCCCGCCGTTTTCATCATACATACTGTAAGTTTACCAGAAGCGCAATGATAATTCCCAGAATCGCGCCGGCTACTACCTGCAAAGGCGTATGGCCTACATACTCTTTCAGCGTTTCCTGCACAATTTCTGCATTCAGCTCATTCAGCTTTAGTTTAAATGGATTTTCTGTCATCATCCAGTTTAAAAGCTTTGCCTGCTTGCCTGTTTCCCTGCGCACTCCTACCGCATCATACATCACGACCATCGCCACCACAAAACTGACTGCAAATTCAAAGGAGCCCAGACCATAGCACAGGGCTGCAGACATTGTGAGAGCACAGACAGTAGCCGAATGGGAACTGGGCATTCCTCCCGAACCCGTCAGCCTTTCTGCATTAAAGCTCTTATTTAACGCGCAGTCAATAATGGTTTTTAATACCTGTGCCACCGTCCAGCCGATTACAGAACTTATCAGCACCTGATTTTCCAACAGTTCTTTCCACATCTTTTCATTTCTCCTCTGTCAAGTCAAGAAAACCTGCCGACGGCAGGTTTTCCCAAATCTTAATATCCTATCAGCCAGTCATACAGCTCCTGATACTTAAGAGCGGATGTATTCCAGGAATAGTCCTTGGCCATTCCTCTGTCAATAATCTTATTCCATTCCCGTTTTTTATTGTAATATACATATTTTGCATACTGGATGCTGCTTAACATCTCATGGGCATTGTAGTTTGCAAACGAGAATCCGGTTCCAGTTCCATCATACTCATTATAAGGCTCTACCGTATCTTTTAAGCCGCCGGTCTCACGGACAATGGGGACCGTACCGTAACGAAGGGCAATCAGCTGGCTTAAACCGCAAGGCTCAAATAAAGACGGCATCAGATAAGCATCGCACGCTGCATAAATCTTATGGGACATCGCATTGGAATAATAAATATTCGCAGATACCCGTTCGTTGTATTTCCAGTCATAGTGGCGGAACATATTTTCATACCGCTCGTCTCCGGTTCCCAGAATTACGAACTGCAGATCGTCGCTGCAAATCTCATCCATTACGCATTGAATCAAATCCAGCCCCTTCTGATCCGTCAGACGGGATACAATTCCTATCATAAACTTATTGGGATCTCTGGTTAATCCTAGTTCTTCCTGAAGGGCCGCTTTATTTTTAGCTTTTTCCTTACGGAAATTCTTTGCATTATAGTTTTGTGCGATATAGGAATCGGTCTCTGGATTAAATTCGTCATAATCAATGCCATTGACAATTCCTCTCAGACTGTTGGAACGAGCCCGCATCAAGCCGTCTAAGCCTTCCCCATAAAACGGCATCTTAATCTCTTCCGCATAGGTATCGCTTACGGTAGTGATCGCGTCTGCATAAACTACGCCGCCTTTTAGCATATTGCCGTCTTTATAAGCTTCCAGTTTGTCCGGCGTGAAATAGTAATCCGGCAGTCCGGATAGTCTCTGAATCGTCTTGACATCCCAGACGCCCTGAAACTTTAAGTTGTGAATCGTAAATACCGACTTCATATTGCGGAAAAATTCCCCGTCATGGAACCGATCCTTTAAATGAACCGGAATCAGGCCTGTCTGCCAGTCATGACAGTGTACCACGTCCGGCTGCCATCCGATAACCGGAAGGGCAGATAACGCAGCCTTCGAGAAGAATGCAAACTTTTCCAGGTCGTTGTACCAATCTCCATAAGGCTTATCCCCACAGAAATATCCTTCGTTATCAATAAAATAGAAGGTAATGCCATCCTGGACATACTGCATGATTCCAACGTATTTGCTCTGGCCAAGATAATCCATGTAAAAATGATTTACATAGGTCATCTGATTGCGCAGTTCTTCTTTGATGCACAGATATTTGGGAATCATAACGCGGACATCAAAATATTTTTTATCAAAGCATTTCGGAAGCGATCCGACTACGTCTGCAAGACCTCCGGTTTTAATAAAAGGCACTGCTTCTGATGCCACAAATAATATCTTTTTCATCACGAAAACCTCCCTCACCCTATAGCGGCTTTGCCATCTCAATTATTAACAGTATACAATACTTTTCTGGTTTTAGGAAGTATTATCTGTATTTTTTTATGAAATTTAACTGTTATGAAATTCGTTTATAATCCAGTCTGATTTTATCTGCAATAAGGGCTATAAACTCTGAATTGGTAGGTTTTCCCTTGCCATTGCTGACTGTATACCCGAACAATTCGTTAATCGTATCCATTCTGCCTCTGCTCCATGCAACTTCAATCGCATGGCGGATAGCCCGTTCTACCCGACTTGGCGTAGTCTGATGGCGCTTTCCAATCGTAGGATACAAAATCTTAGTAACGGAAGCCAGCATTTCGTGGTCTTTTACAGACATGGTAATCGCATCCCGCAAATACTGATATCCTTTAATATGAGCAGGAATTCCAATTTCATGCAGAATATGGGTCACATCATTTTCCAGGTTCTGTTCCATATATGCTTCTTTATCTATGTAAGGACGTACCTTTTTCGCTTCCTGGAAAGAGGAATCCGGATTCTGGTGCATACGGGCGCGGCGCATTTTATCTACTACTATTTCTCGGTTAATCGGTTTCATGACGTAATAACTGGCGCCCATAGAAAATGCGTCTGTTGTCACATTTTCGCTTCCTGCGGCTGTAACCATAATAAACGAAGGCACCTTGTCAGAAGAAACGTTCTGTTTGACCCGTTCCATGACGGAGATTCCATCCATTCCTGGCATAATTACATCCAAAAGCACAATATCCGGATTCGTTTCCACGATCATGGCATAGGCATCTTCCCCATTGTCAGCCTTTCCGACTACATGAAATCCCCTTTCTCCCTCTACAATATCCTGCAGCAGACATAAAGTCTGCGGGTTATCATCTGCAATCGCCACATTCAAATCAGCCATGTGAAAATCCTCCTCGTTTTTTGATCATTCCCAGCGCTTTGTGCTGTACTATGTATTATAGCCCTGGTCATTTCCTTTTCGCAACGAGAATCAGCCGCAAGTTTCGACAGAAGTATCCTTATCCCAACAGTTCCCGCACCATGTTTTCATCAAACACCACTTCTTCTATGCCGCTTACTTCAATTTGGTAAAGGGCATTGGCTGCAATGTGTTCTGCTGCCTGCTCCAAATCGCGGATTCCGCTGGTATTAGAAAAAATCTCAATTACCTGTTCCACTGCTTCCGGAGTCAGCAGACATTCATGTTCCTTCATTCCCATCCGTTTCAGGACTTTTGGAAGGGCATATTTTAAGAAAATAATCCGTTTTTCCTCTGCCGTATAGTCTGGAATATCAATCACTGCAAAACGAGACATTAACGGCGCGCTGATCTGGCTCTTGTCGTTGGCTGTTGCAATGGGGTAAACGCCGGCGGTAGGAACCATACATTCCATATAGTTGTCTGTAAATCCTAAATTGTCTAAAAGTGTCAGCAAAACGTCGGCCGGATTGCCGTTTCCTTTTCCAGAAGAAGCCTTGTCCAACTCGTTGATAATGAATACCAGATTGGATTCTCCTGCCATAGAAAAGGCTTCCATAATAATTCCTGGCTTTGCGTTGGAATAAATACGGGAGCTTCCAGTCAGCTGTTCCGGATCATTAATGGAACTCATATCCAGGGTAGTCCACGGAAGTTTTAAAATTCTGGCCACCGCATAGGCTATCTGGGATTTTCCCGTTCCGGCAGGACCCACCAGCAAAAGTCCATAAGCCGGCAATGTGTGGGTACGGTTAATCTGGATAATGGTCTCCATGATCCGTTGTTTTACCCTGTCCAGTCCATACAGTTCTTCGTCCAGAATCCGTCTGGCTTCCACTGGGTCAATGGCTTCAAAATATTGGTTTTTCCACTGTACATTCATCATAATAGAAAGCGCTCTCTGGGCATGACGCCGTTCTTCCGGAGATACCTCGTGAGATCTGGCCACCGCCAGGTTCCTTCTGGCCCAGAGGCGGATGTGATCCGGCAGGGTCCGGCCTGCGCAGGTCATAAAATCCGTAATGCTCTGCAGACTGGTAAGTTTCATATCGTCCCCAGATTCTTCCTCTTCCTCGTCAATCTCTCCTTCTTCCGGAGCTGCGCCTGCTAAAAGCCGTTCAATCATAAACTGTAAAAACCCGTCTTCTGCAGACAGCTTGGAGCCGCCTCCTGATGACGTTTCCCTGATTTTATAAACAGCATACCCTTCTGCCCTGTATTCTCCGGACAGGCTGACATGGATATGGTTTTCTCCCAGCCACCGGATCAGGCTGACAAAACGGGCATCTATTTTTAAAATGTCCGCCTCTGTTTTTCCCTGTTCTTCTTTTATTTCAAAGGCAGTCTTCTTGCTGGGATTAGTAAAAAATCCGCAGCAATGGCGTTCCCAGTTTCTTCCTCTTCCATCCAGTACCAGAATCGGCTTTTCCGGCGACGCGCTCTTTTCATTGGAACGAATTATTGTGTAGGTGCATTCTCCCTGCTTTGGTTCTTCTGCTGCACCGCTAAAATCAAATACCGGCATATGTTTCTCCTCACTCCTGCTAAGTTATTTTTTCTCTAAAAAGCATCCTTTTTCGTGGGAATTGATAACCCCCACTGCCTGCAGATAGGAATAAATTATGGTGGTTCCCACAAACTTCATCCCCCGCTTTTTTAAATCTTCTGATACTGCATCTGACAAAGAGGATCTGGTCATTCCTTTTTCGTAAAGGACTTTTCCATCTGTCCAATGCCACAAATAGGCAGAAAAGCTGCCATATTCTTTCTGAATATTCCGGAAAATTCCCGCATTGGTCACTGCCGCCTGGATTTTTAACCGGTTGCGGATAATATCGGGATTGTTCTGCAGTTCTTTTTTCTTTTCATCCCCATATTCACAGACTTTTTCTAATTCAAAACCGTCAAAAGCCTTCCTAAACGCTTCCCGTTTATTCAAAACGCATTCCCAGGACAATCCTGCCTGAAAGGACTCTAAAACCAGCATTTCAAATAATTTTCCATCCTCGTGGCAGGGAACGCCCCATTCATTGTCATGGTAATCCACATAGCGCTGATTTCTGGGGTTTGCCCAGACACAGCGGCATTTTCCATCGCTCCACTCCATTTTCCTTTCCTCCTTGCCGCCTTTTGTTATCCCAGCTTTTCTATGGCCCTGCGAAGACAAATCTGAAAACAGTTTCCGCAGCGGATACACCGTTGTTCATCAATGAATCTGGGAAACGTATTGCGGATACAGGAAACTGGACAAATACTCCGGCATCCCTGACAGCCAATGCATCTTTTTTCATCAATCCGGTATCCTTTCGGGATAACCTGCGCACCGCCAAATGAAACCAGTTCTCTTCGAAACTCCGCTCCATGAAGCGTTATATACTCCCCTTCTCCCTTGTCCATGCAAAAAACTTCCAGTACCCTTCTGCTCTTTTCATTTGGATAAATTTCCTGCAGGTATGCATTCTTTTCAAAGATCTCATCCAGCCTGTCTTTTCCGATAGGCCTCAGATTTCCCTTAAGGGTAACGGCCCTCATATTTTCTGAACTTTTTCCTAAAATACCGCTGATTGCGGCAGCCGGCGATTGTTTCAGTCTGTCATAAATATCACTGCCCTTTGCTGCCAGAACATACAGGCCTCCTTCTTCGGCAAGCATCACATCCATTATGGTACTCCTGGGTATGCCTTCCTGACCGGCAATGCTGACTGTTACAGAATGCATTTCCTGCTGCAGGAGTGTAAACAATTCCTGTTCCGTCATAGTTTCCTACCTTTCTTGTCTTTCCCTTCCCATTCTGTCAGTGCATAATTATAACATTTTATTGCAAAAAAGGAAAGGGCTAGTACACAGCCCTCTCCTTTACCATCATAGTCGGATAACCGTACTGACGAAGTTTCTGTTCCATTGCCGCCGCATTATCCATATTCAGAAATGCTCCGACCCGCACCTGGTACCAGGGTTCCTGATAGACAAGGAACGCCGGAAATCCCTGGGTCTTCAGCCGCTCTTCCAGTTGCCTGGCAAGCCTTCTGTCCCGATAAGCGCCTGTCTGAATCTGGTAATATTCCGGTACTGCCGCTTCTTCCTCTCGGATGGTCTTTAAAATCCCCTGGGCAATGGCGCTGGCTACTGCGTCGAATTTTTCGTCAAACGTCTGATTGTCTTCCTCATTATCTATAAATCCGGCTTCTACCAGAACAGCCGGCATCTGAGTCTTTCTAAGAACAGCAAGCCCTGGCCTTTCCTGGATTCCCAGGTTCTGGTATCCCGTCATATTGTGAAGGGCTTCATTGATATTCTGAGCTAGCTGATGACGGATTCCACTGTTTTCATATACCAGAGATTCTATGCCCGATGCAGTATTGGGCTGGGGCATGGCATTCCGGTGCAGGGATACAAAAAAATCTGCTCCCGATCGGTTGCCAATCTCCGCTTTTTCATATGGGTTGTCATATACATCCCGAATCCTGGTCAGAAGTACGTTCACTCCATTTCGTTCCAGAATCCTTCCAACTGCCAATGCAAGCCTTAGGTTATCATCTTTTTCTTTTCTTCCTTCATAAATTGCTCCAGGTTCTGCTCCCCCGTGGCCTGGATCCAGGATCACTGTTTTTTGCTGTTCCATTACCTGCCTCCTGAAAACCTTCTCTTTATTGTATTCAGAAAGCAGAAAAAATGACACTGCAGATCCGCCCTGGAATCTGAAGTGTCACCTTATCTCTTATATTATTGGCTGTATACTGGCTATAAGCGGGTTTTTTTAACTTCACTCAGACTGTCCTGCAATATTTCTGCTTTCTTCCACATCCAGGGCAAATGTTTTATTCAGACATTTTTGAATCTCAATGTAAGTTTGAAAATCCTTTTCGCTAAATTCCGCCAGACTTCCATAGCTTCTCCGGTAACAAGCCTGTTCAAACCGGTTATGCCCTTTAAAAATCTCCCAGCCGCTTTCTGTCAGATACAATCGGTATTCCCGATTATTTTCTTCATTTCGTACCTGCTCCATCCATTCTTTTTTCCGAAGTTTCCGGATTAACTGGGAACAGGCGCTGGGCGTCTTTTTCAGCATAGAGGCAATCTCCACTGCCGTAATCCCAGGATGTTCCCCCACCAGATGAATCAATTGGGATTCCGCCTGGTACAAAGTGGCTGTACCGTAATCGTGGGGAATCGCATCGTATTCATTAATCAGACGGCACCCCTCATCCAATTGATCAATCATTTCACAGTATAGGCCATAACGGCGCTTATCTTCTTCATTTTTTTCCATAACACCCTCGCTGTTTTACATTTTATAGTTTTGCAATGCGGTTGCTTCTGTTTTTCTGACAAATTCTTCTTTGCCCCTACAATATCAGCTCTGTCATTCTCCTGTAACTATACTACCAGAAAGCCCTCTGTGTCAATTCAGAGAACTTTTTTGCATCATTTCCCGCACCTCATCCATCAGAGCATAGTGCAGAATGCTGTCTTTTACCCGCGCCTCCGGATGGACAAATGAGAGGACCGTTTTTCCATCCTTTATAAAATACCAGATTCCTCGGGTTGTCTGCTTCCATTCCAAAGACTGAGCTGGATAACACGCTTTGACAAATTCCCCATCGGTTCCGCAGCAGATAATCAGATCTGGATTATAAAGTTTCAGCTGCCTGCAAAGAATCTCCCCATTGTCTGCCGCCGCTTTCTGTACCTGTTTTCTGTCTGAGGTATGTCCGCCCGCCGTTTTTTTCACATTTACTGCACATATTTGTTTCAGCATCCGTTCCCTGCGGGACTGATTGTTCTGCTCCCAGTATTTCCACGGCCTGTCTGCTTCCAAATGAAGAATCCCTTCTGTCCATCTGGCAATATTGTCCCAGGTCTGCGGTCTTCCGCCCTTTCTTAAAAAATCACACAAATCCGGAACTGTTTTTCCGTTTACTTCTTTTAAAACAAACATCAAGCGGATTGGAGCGGAGCAATATTCTCCCTCTTCCACTACGCCGTCTAAAACCGCCTCCGGAACCGTTTTGCGAAGTTCTTCAAACAATGCGTTTTGTTTCTCTGTAATTGTCATAACGTTGCCTTTCTGCGAATGCAAATTCAGCCGTATTTCTCCTTAGTCAAACAGTGGAGAAGATTTCTCGGTTGTACACTTTACTTGGAGGTAAAGTAAAAAAGAAATAGGCATAGAGATTCTTTT